>Ga0196963_10000079_pt1 | contig 126348 bp, 92 predicted proteins | sample S1_5metaG_FD_148600 | JGI IMG/M metagenome (GOLD analysis project Ga0196963, IMG submission 148600) | Soil microbial communities from Anza Borrego desert, Southern California, United States - S1_5 | ecosystem: Environmental > Terrestrial > Soil > Desert | place: USA: California | collected... | reverse complement strand
AAGGAGACGGCGAAGCGTGTCACGCTGGGCGACCGGCGCACCGCGATGGGGGGCGAGGTGGTCGAGGCCCTCGGCGTCACGGTGATGGCGATCACGGACGAGCAGGCCCAGCGGATCGGCCTCCGGCGACTGCGGGGTGTGGTGGTGACCGCGGTGGACACGGACACGCCCGCGCACGGCCGCCTCGAGCCGGGCGACATCATCGTGGCGGTCAACGACGAGGGGATCCGCACACCGGAAGACCTCGAGGGGGCCGTCGGGGCCGGCGATCTGGACCGCGGGATCCGGCTGAACATCATCCGCGACAACATGCGCGGGTATGTGGACGTGCAGCGCTGAATCGCGCCGCCGGGCCGGTGCGGCCGCGGAACTTGCGCCCGCCGCGGCCCGTATCTCCGCCGGGCCCCTCGGCGTGGCCGGGTGGCCGGTGTCCGCCTTGCGGACGTGCCGGGAAACTCCCTATGCTGTTGGGCCGGGTCGGCCCGACGGAGGCGCGGGCCCGGCAGTTTGGGACGGATCGGCCCGATCGGCGTTGGCGGCGCGGCGCGTGTGCGTCGTGCCGGAGGCCGGGGTCGGGCCAGCAGTAGAGCGAGGAAGCGATTCATGGCGGGCCGAACCAGCGCCTCGACGGGCGTCACCATCACCATCGTCATCCTGAGCATCTTCACCGTCGGCTTCTTCATCGCCTTCGCGATCTTCTTCAGCAAGTTCAACGACGCCAACGGCAAGCTCGAGCAGATGCGCAGCGAGAACCAGGAGATCATCGGCGCGGAGCGCAACCGCGACGACGTGCGCGCCCTGATCGAGCGCGCCAGACAGAGCCAGCGCACGCTCGTCGGGTACCTCGCGGCGCAGCGCGAGGAGACGATGCAGCGCATGACGGGCGACCGGCGCGACACCCTCGAGACGCTCGAGAGCAAGCTCTCGGGCCTCGCGGGCTCCGACCAGCCGCTCCTCTCGATGATCCAGGCCCGCGAGACCGAGCTCGCGCAGCTCCGCACGGAGCGCGACCAGCTCGTCTCCGCGCGCGACCAGGCGCTCGCCAACCTCAAGAACGAGCAGGAGCACGTCGCGACGATCACCGCCTCACACAAGTCGGCGCTCGACGCGGCCAACGCGCAGATCCAGGAGTACGCGGCCGCCGTCTCGCGCTACCGCGAGGGGACAGACGCCTACCAGGCCGCGCTGGCGGGCGACAAGGAAAAGATCCGCACCGAGGCGAACGAGACGGAGGACCGCCTCAACGAGGAGATCCGCCGGCTCACCGAGGAAAAGCTGATCCTCGAGGCGCAGGTCGCGAGCCTGCGCGGCACGCGCTCCAAGGACCTCTTCCGCGGGCCCGACGAGGCCACGCTCGTGGACGCGCAGGTCATCGGCGTGAACAACGCGGACCGCACCGTCGTCATCGGCGTCGGCCGCCGGCAGAACGCCGTGCTGGGCATGGCGTTCAGCGTGTACAACAGCGCCGCGGCGATCCGCGCGAACGACGCGGGCGAGTACCCGGCGGGCAAGGCGACGATCGAGGTGATCAACGTCGGCGAGACGACGAGCACCTGCCGTATCACGAGCGAGCTGCGCGGCAACCCGATCGTCCGCGGCGATGTGGTCGCGAACGCGATCTACGACCCGAACAAGCAGTATCGCTTCGTCGTCTACGGCGCTTTCGACAGCGACCGCGACGGCCTGGCGACGCCGGGCGAGCAGGGCGAGGTCGAGTCGATGATCCGCTCCTGGGGCGGCACGGTGACGGACCAGCTCGCCGGCGACGTCGACTTCCTCGTGCTGGGCACCCGCCCCGTCCTGCCCCCGCGCCCCGCGGGCACGGCGCCGGTCGAGGTCGCGCTCGAGTACACGCGCCGCCTCGCGGACGTGGAGCGATACGACATGCTCCTCAAGCAGGCGCAGGCCACGGGCATGCAGATCCTCACCGAGAACCGCCTGTACACCCTGACGGGACGCACGCCCGCGCCGATCGCCAGGCGCTGAGCGGCGGCGCACGGCATGACCCACGTCCGGCGGCGCAAGTTCCACCCGCTGGTTGACGGCGCGATCTCAATCGCCGCGCGCGGAGCGATGCTCCCCGTCTCGGTCGCGGGGTACGCGAGCGCGATGCGCGGCGCGGCGGTCCTCTCGCGCGTCTACGCGCGGGCGCAGCCCAAGTACCGCGTGCGCGCCACGGCGAACCTGCGCGACGCCTACCCGGACGCGTCGCCGGAATGGATCGACGCGACCGCCGCGGCGTGCCAGGAGCACATGTTCCAGTTGGGGGTGGAGTTCATCTTCACGCCCCGTTTGATCTCGCCGGCGAGCGCGCCGCGCCACCTGATCTTCGGCGACGTCGCCCACGCGCTGCGGGGGCTCGCGCAGCGGCGCCCGACGCTCCTGATCACCGGGCACATCGGCAACTGGGAACTGGTCGGTTATTCGCTCGGGCTGCTGGGCGTGGAGATGGCCGCGGTGTACCGGCCGCTCGACGCCCGCGGCCTTGACCGCTGGGTGAAGCGCTCCCGCGAGGCCAAGGGGCTCGCGCTCGTGAGCAAGTTCGGCGCGGCCCGCGCGCTGCCGAAGGTGATCGAGGCGGGCTACCCGGTGGGGCTCGTGGCGGACCAGTCGGGGGGCGACCGCGGCGTCTTCACGCCGTTCTTCGGGCGGCTGACGTCCACGTACAAGCTGATCGCGCTGCTCGCGATGCGGTTCGAGGCGAACGTGATCTGCGGCGTTGCGCGCCGGCTCCCGGCCCACGACCCCGGGCCCCGCCCATCGGATCGGCGGATCGCGACCATCGGCCTCGGCGGCGACGGGCCGCGGTTCGCGGTCGAGGTCACGGACAGCTTCGGTCCCGCGGATTGGGCGGGGCGGCCCGACCCGGTGTTCTACATCACGGCGCGCTACCGGCGCGCGATGGAGGCGATGATCCGGCGCGCCCCCGAGCAGTACTTCTGGATGCACCGCATCTGGCGCAGCCGCCCGCAGCACGAGCGCGAGAACAAGCCCTTCCCGCCCGCGCTGCGCGAGAAGCTCCTCTCGCTGCCGTGGATGACGCCGGCGGACGTGGACGCGGTGGTGGAGCGGAGCGTGCGGGACGCGGCGACGCAACGACTCGGGTGAGCGGTTTCAGCACAGAGGCACAGAGAGGATGAGATCGATGAGAAGACACTGGTTGGCTTGAAGGTGCGGAGGCTCGGGGCTTCCGCATCCACGTCTTCAACCCAGTCTTGCTCTTCTCTTCTTGCTCATCTTCTCTGTGTCTCTGTGCTGAAGTCTGGACTCCCGCGGCTCTCGGACGGTGCGGACGCGGGGGCATGGAACCTCGCCGCCGCCGGCTGAGTACAGTCATCCACGGCGAGCAGAACGGGTAGAACGGGATACCAGGACGGCCGGGCGCCGCCCCCCGCGCCCCGCGCCGCGGGACCCCGGCCGCCGCCAACCCGAAGGAGCCGCCCATGGTCCCCCGCGGACGCAGGCTGGAAGACGTGAAAGTGCTCATCGTCGATGACGACGCGGACGTGCTCGAGTCCTTCGACGCGGCGTTCCAGGCCGAGGGCGCTCTCACGATGACCGCGACCGACGGCAACGAGGCGGTGCGCATCTGCCAGACCGAGCCGCCGGACATCGTCGTGCTCGACATGATGCTGCCCCGACGCTCCGGGTTCCTGGTCCTCGAGCGCATCAAGGGGCACGAGGACAGCCCGCTGGTCATCATGGTGACCGCGAACGAGGGGCAGCGGCACGAGGCGTACGCGCAGAGCCTCGGCGTCGATTGCTACCTGCAGAAGCCCGTCCCGCTCAACCGCCTGCTCGACACGGCGGTCCAGCTCATCGAGGAAGACGAGGAGAACGGCGGGCCGGCGGAGTGACCGCGGGGCGCGTCAGACCTTGATGACCGAGTGCACCGGCGCGAAGCGCGACACCTTGCGTGCGCCGGCGAGCGCCGTCAGCTCGATCAGCACGGAGATGCCGACGAACTTCACGTCCGCGAGCTGAGAGACCATCGTCGCGCACGCCTCGAGGGTGCCGCCGGTGGCGAGCAGGTCGTCCACGAGCAGCACGCGTTGGCCGGGCTGCAGGGCGTCCTCGTGCATCTCCAGCCGATCTGTGCCGTACTCGAGCGCGTACTGCACGGCGCGCACCTTCCGCGGCAGCTTGCCCGCCTTGCGCACCGGAACGAAGCCCGCCGAGAGCGCCTGCGCCACGGCGATGCCGAAGATGAAGCCGCGGCTCTCGGCGCCCACGACCACGTCCACGCTCGATCCCCGGAACGGGTTCGCCATCAGCTCGACGGCGAGTGCGAGGCCGCGCGGGTCTCGCAGCAGCGGCGTGAAGTCCTTGAACGTCACGCCGGGCTTCGGGAAGTTGGGCACGTCGACGATGAGCGGCAGGAGGGCTTCCACGGCGCGAGCGTAGCCAAGTGGCGCGATCCGCCGCCGCTACGATTGCGGCTCATGGCGACGCCCGACAAGCAATCGACGCACGGCCGCGGCATCGAGGTCGTGGAGCCAATCGGCAAGCGCGTGCTCATCCGCAAGGACGACGACAAGAAGAAGACGAAGGCGGGCATCCATCTGCCGGACAAGGTCGAGATCCCGACGCTGACGGGGCGCGTGCTCGCGGTCTCCGTCGAGGTCGAGAAGGACGCGAACTACCCGATCGTGCGGTACGACCGCGTGCTCTTCCACCCCAAGCACGCCGTGCCCGTGGACTTCGAGGGGGACAACCGCCTCTTCGTCGTGCCGGTCGAGGACGTGGTCGCGATCTTCCGTCGCGAGGGCGCGGAGGCGGGCGGGGGGCGCGAGGGGCGCTGACCGCCGCAGGCCGTGAACCCCGCTGCCGCCCATCTCCTCGCGCCCGTCGGGGTCGAGCCCATCCGCGTCCCTGTGCTCGAAGCGCCGGGCGCGTGCATCGTGACGCCGCCCGGGAGCAAGAGCCTGACGAACCGCGCGATCCTTCTCGCGGCGCTCGCTCGCGGGGGATCAACGCTGCGCGGGGCGCTCACGGACGCCGACGACGCGCGCGTCATGATCGACGCGGTGCGGACGCTGGGCGCGGGCGTGTCGGCCGAGGGCGACGCGGTGCGCGTCGCGGGCGTCGGCGGCCGCTGGCGCACGCCGCCCGGCGGCGCGACGCTCGACCTGCACAACGCCGGCACCGCGGCGAGGTTCCTCGCGGGGACGGCGCTGCTTTCGGCCGAACCGATCACGATCGACGGGAACGCGCGGATGCGGCAGCGCCCGATCGGCGAACTAACCGAAGTGCTGGGGACGCTCGGCTCGGCGTTTGAGCACCTGGGCGCGCCGGGGTGTCCGCCGGTGCGGATCACGCCGCCGGCCGCTCTTCGGCACGCCGCGGCGGTGGAAGTCGCGACGACACAGTCGAGCCAGTTCATCTCGGCGCTGCTGATGGCCGGCGTCTTCCTGCCCGGCGGGCTTGCGCTGCGACTGACGGGTGAAGGAACGAGCGGGTCGTACGTGGAAATGACGCTGGGGCTGCTCGCGGACCTTGGCGCGAGCGTGCGGACGAGCCACGACGGGCGGTTGGTGCGGGTGGGGGGGGCGGGGGGTGCGCCGGGGATCGACGGCTTCTCCTGCGATATCGAGCCCGACGCGAGCGGCGCGACGACCTTCTGGGCGGCCGGGGCGATCGTGCCGGGCCTGTCGTGCGCCATCGCGGGGATCGGGAAGCGGTCGCTGCAGGGGGACGCGCGATTCCCGGCGATGCTCGCGCGGATGGGCACGGCGGTTGAGCACGGACAGACGGACACCGGCGCGCCGACGACGCTCGTGCGGGCGCCGGACCCGCCGGGCGCGCTCGCGCCGATCCTCGCCGACATGAGCGAGATGCCCGACGCGGCGATGGCCCTCGCGTGCATCGCGTGCTTCGCGGGCGGAACGTCGGTGCTCCGAGGCCTGCGCACGCTGCGCATCAAGGAGTGCGACCGGGTAGAGGCGCTGCGGGCGGAGCTGGCGAAGATCGGCGTGCGCGCCGAGCCGCCCCGCGGCGACCCCGACGCGCTCACGATCACGCCGCCCGAGGGGGGCGTGGATTGCTCGGCCGCCGCCGCCCGCGTGGAGTTCGAGACGTACGACGACCACCGGATGGCGATGTCACTCGCGCTCATCGGTCTTCGCCGGCCCAACGTTTACATCCGGAACCCCGCGTGCGTCGGCAAGACCTACCCGGGGTTCTGGAGGGATTGGGCGGGGCTGTACGGCAAAGCGGAAAAGTGAGAAAGCGGAAAAGAGGAAAATGCCGGGGCGGCGTGCGGTCCTTCATTTTCCGCTTTTTCTCTTTCCCGTTTTTCCGCTTTGATGAGCCTCGGCTTGCTTCGCCGTACGCTTCACCCCGTCCATGCGCCACATCGTCCTGATCACCACCGGCGGCACGATCGAGAAGACGTACGACGAGTCCACCGGCTCGCTCGAGAACCGGCGGTCGATCGTGGACCGCATGCTCGGCCGGCTGCGGCTGCTCGACACGACGGTGAGCATCAACCAGCTGATGAGCAAGGACAGCCTGCACATGACCGAGGACGACCGCGCGACGGTCGCCGAGGCGGTGCGGGTCGCTCTGCGGCGCACGCCGACGGGTGTCGTGATCCTCCACGGCACCGACACGCTCGAGAAGACCGGCGAGCACCTGGTGCAGACACTCGGCAAGCCCGCCTCGCCCGTGATCCTGACGGGCGCGATGCGGCCTTTCGAGATGCGTCGGAGCGACGCGCTGCAGAACCTGACCGAGGCGGTTTTCGCGTGCGGCATTCTCTCCGGCGGCATCTACTGCGTCTCGCACGGCCAGGCGCTCGTCTTCCCGGGCGTCACGAAGGACCGCGTGCGTCAGACGTTCGTGCGTGCGAGCACGCCGCGGCAGGAATAGGAAGTGCGTAGTGCTTCGTGCGTTGTGCGGAGGAAGAGCAGCCCAAGTTACCGCCAGTCTCAGCAATACGCTCCTTGCCACGCACAACCCATGCGCGACACCGCTGATCATCTCCGTTCGGTCGTCGAGACGGTCACGCCGCGGCTGCGGGCGCTCTCGCGGAGCGACGTGACGCGCAACCCCTACCCGCCGAGGTGGTCGAAGATCCAGGTGCTCGGGCACCTGATCGACTCGGCGTGCAACAACCAGATGAAGTTCGTGCTGGCGATGGAGCGGCCGCACACGAAGGTAGTCGGCTACGCCCAGAACCGCTGGGTGGACGCGCAGCGGTACCAGGACGCGGACTGGGCGCACCTGGTGGAGTTGTGGCGGCTCTCCAACCTCCACCTCGCGCATGTAATCGAGAATGCCCCGGCGGAGGCCCTCGCGCACACGCTCACGATCACCGGCGCTCAGGGCGACGCCGGGCCCTTCACGCTCGCCTTCGTCATGGCCGACTACGTCGAGCACATGAAGCACCACCTGCTCCAAATCCTACCCGATGCGCCGCTGACGCACACATTCAAGAATGAGTACGGAGCGTGAAGCTGGCTACGCGGGTTCGAATCGATCGTCCCAAGGCGCCGCGCCGTCCTTGATATCTCGAGAGACGCTGCGGTAGTCCACGCCGGCTTCTTCCGAGAGTTTCTCAACACGCGACTTCAGGAACGGTGAGCACCGCTGGCTGTGCCAGAGCACGTGCGCAACGCCGTCTTCGCGCACGAGCAGAATTACTTGACAGGCGTGAAAGTGCCCGCTGCCGCCGAGCACGCCGGACACGTACTCCAACCTTCGCACCTGTGACGTCGGGATGGACTGTGGGAAGCGCAAGGCACGGATCGTCCCGTCGAGACGGTCATATTCAAGGATTGGGCGGCCGTGCCGCCTTCAGCGCATGAGCAAGACCACTTGGCACCCCGCCAAGATGCCGAATATCACGCCTGTGGTGAGTGCGAGCAAGACCTCCCAAACGTAAATAGCGAGGCGATGACTACCTACGCCCACTCGGTTGGGCACCCACACCATCGCCATAGCTGCACCGATCGCAAGCAAGATGAGAATCACCGCACTCAGGAGTACAAGCACCGGGCGGATGGTGAGTTCGACGCCGCGCGAGGTGTGCCGGAATGAGGGGCCCGTTTGCCAGGCGGCAAACGTCAGTACATCCGGAGGCCGACTGGATGACTGGGATGTGGTGTCCATGCGGCCGGGACATTCTTGCCGTATGCCTGATCGGCCACCCGGTGACAAAAACTCGCCTTCGGGCGCGAACCGTCCGCCGGTTTGCCCGGTCCATACTTGCATGATGAGCGCGACCGCGGCGGAACAGGTGCCGGCGCCGGGCGTCCTTGGGGCGGAGACTGCCCCGCGGGACACGGACGCGGACTTGCTGCGCCGGTTTGCGGCGGGTGACGGCGCCGCGCTGGGTGCGCTGGCGTCGCGCTACGAGGGGGCGATGATGGGCCTGGCGGTCGGCATGCTCTCCGGGAACCGCGACCTAGCGCGTGACGCGCTGCAGGAGACGTGGCTCCGCGTAATCCGGCACGCGAAGGGGTACCGGGGCGAGGCGAGCGTCAAGACGTGGATCTACCGCATCCTCGTCAACCGCTGCATCAATGCTCGTGCCGTGGCGGCGAAGTTGGCGGCCCGCTCGGGGATAGGCGCGGAAGTCGAGCCCGGTGCGTCGGAACTGCGCCTCGCGGACGAGCACGAGCCGCTGCGGTGCGCTGTTGATTCGCTGAGCGAGGACGTGCGGACGCTCCTGCTGCTGTGTTACCACCGGGGCCTCTCGCACGCGGAGGCGGCGCAGGTACTTGGCATCCCGCCTGGCACACTCAAGAGCAGGCTGCACACGGCGCTCACGGCGCTGCGCGAGCGGCTGGGGAAGGACGAGCGATGAGCACCATGAACGAGCACGACGCGCTGGAGCAGGGGCTGGCGGCCCTCACCGAGCCTGTGGCGGGGACAAGCGCGTGGAAGGCTGCCCTGGATGCGGAGAAGTCGCGCGCCGCGTCGTCACGCGTCCGACGAGCAAGGAGCGCGCTTCGCGGTCTCTTCATTCGTCCACGTCGGCAGTGGGGTGCTATCGCGGCAATGCTCTTGCTGACCGGGACCGCCGCGGTGATGGTGCCTGCATTCCGATCTGGGCCTCATCCTCCGCAGGTTGCGATGCAACTGGCTCCGGACGAGGTGTACCGCAGGGCCCCGCAGTCACCGGATGCCATGCGAGGCTCTGTTTCCGATCTTCAGGCCGTGACCTCGGAACGCAGCATTGGGTTCGATCCCGATCCGCAGATGTCGATCGGCGGAGCAGTGCCGCTTGGCGCGGGCCCCTTTGGAGACAACACAGATGCCTATTCGGCGCTAGGCAAGCGAACGACTCTCCTCCGCGGGCAGCGCTCGACGACGGAGAGCGCCGATCTGACCGACCGCGCCGTCATCTCCAAGTGCTGGATCGACCTCGAATCCGCAGACGTTTACGCCACGTTCAGCAAGGCGATGCTCCTCGTGAGCGAGGCGCAGGGGGAGTACGTCGAGGGGACGGCGATCACGGGCGAGGGCGCGGCCCGGCGCGCGACGATGACGCTGCGCGTGACCGCCGCGAGGCAGACGGCGGTGCTGCAGGGGCTGCGCGACCTCGCGAAGGTCAAGGCCGAGCAGAGCAACAACGAGGACGTGACCGCGCAGGTTGTCGATCTCGAGGCCCGGATCGCCAACGAGCGCCGCACGGAGGCGGAGCTGCTCGCGCTCTTCGATACTCGCAAGGACGCGCCGCTGAACGAGATCATGCAATTGCGAGACTCGATCGCGCGCGTCCGTGATTCGATCGAGCGCCTCGTCGCCCAGCAGCAGAAGCTCTCGCGCCTCGTCGCCCTGACGACGATCACGGTGAACATCTCAGCGCCCCAGGAGGCCGCGCCGCCGCCCGAGCCAAAGAGGAGCTCGCTCGGCGACTTCTTCTTCAAGCGGATGGACGAGTCGTGGACACACTCGCTCGAGGCCCTCGTCGACGCCGCGGCGTTCATCGTGCGGGCAGTCATCGGCGGTCTGCCCTTCTGGCTCGCCGCGGGGCTCCTCGTCGTCGGCGCCCGCGCGCTGTGGCGGCGGACCGCCGCCCGCGCGGCGATGGAGCCGGCGCCGGCGCTGAAGTAGAGGCACGGAGGGCGCGAGAGGAGAACGGGAGGCATACTCGCGCACTGATCGGTGTTTCTCCCCGTCGTCTCTCCGTCTCCTTCGTCTCTTGCTCGCTTTCATACACTGCTCTGTGCTTCCCTCGCGCCAGAGCAGCCGCGAACGCTTCCGCGAGTATCTCGCGCGAAGGAGGGCCCGCGCGGCGAAGAGCGCGACCGGCGACGCGGCGATCGAGGCGAGGTACGGCGAGCAGAAGGAGCGGGACAGGCTCACGCGCAGCCGCGGGTTCTTCGGGCTCTTCAGGGCCTTCTGGGGCTTCACGCGCGGGCACCGCGGCGCGATCTACGTCGCGCTCGCGACGGTGACGGTCACGGCGGGGCTGGCACTTGCTTTCCCCGCCGCGACGAAGGTCTCGATCGACTACATCCTGACCGACAGCCCGGGGCCGCTGGGCATCCCCCCGCGGTGGCGCGACGCGCTGGGTCTCTCGGCCGAGGAACTGGCGGCGAGAACGCCCCTGCTCTGGAGGCTCGGCGTCGCCCTCATCGCCGTCGCGCTCGCGAGCGCCGCGCTCAGCGTGCTCGGGCGCTGGCAGATGACGCGCGTCACGAAGCGCATGCAGGTGGAGGTGCGCCGGCGCGCGTTCGAGCACGCCTCGACGCTCCCGCTCGCGCGGGCGCAGCACTACAAGAGCGGGGGCATCGCCAGCCTGCTGCGCGAGGACGCGGGGCTCGCGGGCGACCTGCTCTTCAGCATGATCTACAACCCGTGGCGCGCGATCGTGCAGCTCCTGGGCACGCTCGTGATCCTCGCGGCGACTGACTGGCGCATGCTCGCGGGGGGCGTCGCCCTCATCCCCGTCGTCTGGATCACCCACAAGACCTGGATCAGCCGCATCCGCCCCCTCTACCGGGACGCGAAGGCGGTGCGCACCGCGATCGACGCCACGACGACGGAGGTCTTCGGCGGCCTGCGCGTCGTCCGCGGCTTCTCGCGCGAGCGCAGCGAGGGCGCGCGATTCGTCCACGCCCAGCACTACATGGCCCGCATCGAGGTCCTCACGTGGTGGTGGTCGCGGATCGTGGACACCGCGTGGATGATCCTCATCCCCGCGGCGTCGGCGCTCCTGCTCATCTACGGCGGCACCCAGGTCGTCCGGGGCAACCTCACGATCGGCGACCTGATGATGTTCTCGACATATCTGCTGATGCTCCTCGGCCCCCTCGAGACGCTCACCGGCGCGGCGACGAACATCCAGACCAACCTCGCCGCCCTCGACCGGGTCCTGACGCTCCTCGACGAGCCGCCGGAGTTCGCGGGCACGAACGCCGGCGCGCCCGTATCGCGGGCGAGCGTTCGAGGGCGGATCACGTTCGAAAATGTCTCCTTCTCTTACCCGATCGCGAAGCCGGAGGCGAAGGAAGGCAGCCGCGAGCCCGCCGCGGCGGACGCCGGTGAGAACGGCGAGGCGTCGGTCCGCACCGTCCTGCACGAGATCAACCTCGACGTGGCGCCCGGGGAGACGATCGCGCTCGTCGGCCCGTCGGGGGCCGGCAAGACCACGCTCTGCAACCTCGTGGCGAGGTTCTACGACCCGACGGGCGGGCGCGTGCTGCTCGACGGGCGAGACCTCCGCGAGATCGACGTCGCCTCCTACCGCTCCCTCCTGGGCATCGTGGAGCAGGATGTCTTCCTCTTCGACGGCACGATCGCGGAGAACATCGCCTACGCGACGCGCGACGCGACGCCCGCGATGATCACCGCCGCGGCGAGGGCGGCGCACGCCGACGAGTTCGTCCGTGCGCTCGAGAAGGGGTACGACACGCTGATCGGCGAGCGGGGCGTGCGCCTCTCCGGCGGGCAGAAGCAGCGCCTGGCGATCGCGAGGGCGGTCCTCGCCGACCCGGCGATCCTGATCCTCGACGAGGCGACGAGCAACCTCGACACCGAGAGCGAGCACCTGATCCAGCAGAGCCTCGCTCCGCTCATGCGGGGCCGCACCGCGTTCGTCATCGCCCACCGCCTGAGCACGATCCGCAACGCCGATCGCATCGTCGTCATCGAGGGCGGCAGAATCATCGAGGAGGGGCGGCACGAGGAGTTGATGGCCCGCGACGGGCGCTACCGCTTCCTGGTGCAGTTGCAAACGCTCCCGTCGGCGCCGCCCCCGCGGCCGGCGGAGCGGCAGGCCGCGCCGGCCGGCAGCAACGGGCACGCGGGCGCGTGAGCGAGGCCGCAAAAGAACAACGGGGCCTTCCGGCCCCGCTGTCAATGGATGTCGTGTTCAACGACGGTTGTTTACCAGCCGCTGGTGCTGCGGCCACCGCCACCGCCGCCGCCTCCCCAACCACCACCGCCGCCGCCGCGGTAGCCGCCACCGCCGCCGCCGCCCGTGCGGGGCTTGGCTTCGTTGACGGTCAGGTCGCGGCCGTCAACGTTCTTGCCGTTGAGGGCGTTGATCGCGGCCTGGCCCTGCTCGGCGCTCTTGAACTCGACGAAACCGAAGCCGCGGGGGCGGCCGGTGTCGCGGTCCATGACGAGCGAGGCCGACGTGACCTCGCCGTGCGCCGCGAAGACCTCGCGGAGCTGCGACTCGGATGTATTGAACGACAAGTTACCGACGTAAAGCTTCATAGCTTTCCTTCCGTGCCCGAACAGAACTGAGATGACCGGTGCTTGGGCTCGGGGGGGCCGGTAAAAGCGTCGGGAGACTGCGAAACTCGACCGACGCGGCCGGGCCAAGACAGTGATTCACTAGATCATAGGCGCGCCGAGGGGGCCGTGTTCGCGCGGAAGGATGGAATGCGCGCATCCCGTGCGGGCGTGCGGCGTTCGGAACAGGGAGCGACCGTCACGGGGGCGCTCCGCTCCCGGCGCGTCGTGCGCGACCGATCAGCTCCCCTCTGCCGCTCCGCTGCTCTGTTGCATTGAGCCCCGCCGTCTCACGCCCTGCGCAGCAGGAGCGCGCTCACGAGCCCGCCGACGAGGAAGACCCCCGCCAGCGAGCCGAGGATGACGAGCCCGCGCGAGCGGTCCGCGCGGAAGGCCTCGGAGACGGGGACGTAGACCACCTGGGTCGCGATGATCTCGTGCATCTTCCACCCGTAGCCCCCCTCGCGTCCGTACATCTCCACCTGGCGCTTGGGCGCCGTCTCCGGCGTCGTGTGGCAGTCGAGGCACTTGGCGTCGGTGACGGGCATCGGGCGGGCGATGTAGAAGGTGCGCTGGCCGTTGCGGTCGATGAGCCCCGAGTCTTCCTTCAGTGCCGCGTCCGCCTTGAACTTCTCGATGAGGGAAACCTCGAATCCGTCGGCCTTGTTCTTGGGGTTCGTCGGGTTGGGCGAGGCCTCGCGGTACTGGAACTGCTTGTAGGCGTCGTTGCCCGCGAAGTGGTCGAAGACCTGCCTCGCGGCGAACCCGGGGACCATCTCCGGCACGAAGTCGTCGTAGCTGTCGGCCTCCTGCTGCAGCGCGGGGCGCACGCTCGACGTGGTGTACCTGCGCACGCTGTTCATCGCCGTGAGGAGCATCTGCGCCTGTGTCGTCGTCTCGCGCTCGGCGGTCTTGTCGCGCTCGTGGCGGACTTCCATCAGGCCGTACGCCAGCGCCGCCGTCGTGAGCAGCAGAGCGCTCAGGACGCCGCCCGCGAGCCCCAGGCCGACCCGGTTGCGCCGCGCGAACTTGCGGAGGCGGTACACGGTGGTGGGGGGCCTGGCCGCGATCGCCTCGTGCGTGAGGAAGCGCTCGACGTCGTCCGCCAACGCCGCGGCGGTCTCGTACCGGCGCGCCCTGTCCTTCTCCAGGCACTTCATGATGATCCAGTCGAGGTCGCCCGCCAGGAGCCGGCGCAGGCTCTTGGCGTCCGTGCGACGGCGCAGCGCGGCCTGCGATCGCGGCACGGAGCTCGACGCCGACTGCTGCGCGGCCCTGCTCGCCTTGCTGATCTGCGTGCTCGGTTTGAGCGGCTCGACCTCCTTCAGGATGCGCTGGACCTCGGCGATGCTCGCCTTGCGGAGCGACTCGGAATCGAAGGGCGTGGTGCCCGTCGTGAGCTCGTAGAGGAGGACGCCCAGCGAGTAGACGTCCGTGCGCGTGTCCACGTCCAGCCCGCTCATCGCGGCTTGCTCCGGGCTCATGTACTCGGGCGTGCCGATGAACTGGCGGAACTCGGTGAAGACCGTGCGGTCGGTCAGGTCCTGGTTCATCGCCTTCGCGATGCCGAAGTCGATGACCTTGACGACGGGCTTCTCGTCGTGCAGCGTGATCAGCACGTTGCTGGGCTTGATGTCCCGGTGGATGATCCCCTTGTGGTGCGCGTGCTGCACGGCGTGGCAGACCGCGACGAAGAGCTTCAGGCGTTCGTCGAGCGTCAGCGTCGCGCCGTCGCAGTACTCCGTGATCGGGACGCCCTTGACCAGCTCCATCACGAAGTAAGGCCGGCCCGAGGGAGTCTGTCCCGCGTCGAAGACCTTGGCGATACCGGGGTGGTCCATCATCGCGAGCGCCTGGCGCTCGCTCTCGAAGCGGCCGATCACCTGCTTGGTGTCCATGCCCGGCTTCACGATCTTGACGGCGACACGCCGGCGCACCGGGTGCGTCTGCTGGGCCATGAAGACGTTGCCGAAGCCCCCCTCGCCGATCAGCTGGAGGATCTTGTACGGCCCGATGCTCGTGCCGGGCCCCTCGACCGCGCACGTGTCGCCGACAACGATCGTCGGCGGCGGGCCGGCGCCGTCATCGGTCGTGTTCCGCGGCTCGCTGGTCATTCCCCGCAGTTTACAGCAAAACCCTGGCGAATGCCAGTGTTATGGGCTTGGTGGTGGCAACGGCCAATCCTGGCACGCCGACTCCAGCAAGCGGATCAATTCCGGGACTTCCTGCGTCGCAGTGGTCCACACCCGGTCTCTATCGATCCCCCAGTAGACGTGCACGAGCACGTGCCGCATCGCGACAATCTTCCCCCACGGCAATACCGGGACGCGCGATCGGCCCGCGTCAGATGTGTTCGCCGCAGCTTCGCCGACCTCTTGGATCGCGTGTAGCACCGCTCGAAGGAGCATCGAGTCAGTGTCGAGGTCAGTCCTCGCGCGTCCGGTCACGTAGCGCCGCACATCGCGGGCGGCTCGGAGCATGTGCTCGATCCGGACGCGGTCATCAATCGACGACCCGCCGCATTCACGCGGCATGGAGCAACCTCGCCTCGCGGAGGATGCGGGGTCGATAGTAATCAGAAAGATCCGCCGGGGTCCGCAGGTCCACGCGGCGTCCGACGATCGCGCTCAGTTCGAGGATCATGCCGCCCAGCCCGATGAACCCCGGGGCCCGTCCGGGCTCGAACTCGATGAGCATGTCAACATCGCTGTGGGGTCCGAAGTGATCCGTCAGGATGCTGCCGAAGAGGGAAAGCCGCCGGACACCGTTTCGTCGGCAAAACTCGGCGATCGTCCTCTCCGGGAATGAGACGCCGTGTAACTCCACGGCGAATGGTACGGGGCCCAGCCGGAGCGCGGGGCCCGCCCCGATTCACACGTTGAATAGGAAGTGGCAGATGTCCCCGTCCTTCATGACGTAGTCCTTCCCTTCGATGCGCATCTTCCCTGCCTCCTTGATGGCCTTCTCGGTCTTGAACGTCTCGAGGTCCGGCAGGGTGTAGACCTCGACGCGGATGAAGCCCTTCTCGAAGTCGGTGTGGATCACGCCCGCCGCCTGCGGCGCCGTCGCGCCGATCGGGATCGTCCACGCCCGCACTTCCTTCTCACCGGCCGTGAAGTAGCTCTGGAGGCCCAGCAGGCGGTAGGTCCCGCGCGCGACCGCCGCGAGGGCCGGCTCCTTCAGGCCGTACGCCTCGAGCATCTCCTTCTGCTCCTCGGCCGAGAGCTGCGCCAGCTCGCTCTCGATCTTGGCGCACACGGGGACGACCTCCGCCCCCGTCTTCGCGGCGTGCTCCCGCACCCGCTTGCACATTTCGTTCTGGCCCGTGAGGTCGTCCTCGTCCACATTCATCACGTAGAGCACGCGCTTGGTCGTGATGAGCCCGAGCTGCTTGAGCTGCTTCTGCTGCTCCGGGTCGTCGATCTTCACCGCGCGGGCGGGGTTCCCCGCCTCGAGCGCGGGCTTGACCGCCCTGAGGACCGCGAAGCGGGCCACGTCCTCGGGCTTGCCGCTCTTGGCCGCGCGCTCCGACTTGCCGAGCGCGCCCTCGACGGTCTGCAGATCCGCGAGCACGAGCTCGGTGTTGATGACTTCGATGTCGCGCAGCGGATCAACGCTCCCCGAGACGTGCAATACCTCCTCGCCGCCAGGCGCCTTTGTGAAGCAGCGCACCACCTGCAGGATCGCGTCCACCTCGCGGATGTGGCTCAGGAACTTGTTCCCCAGCCCCTCGCCCACGCTCGCGCCCTTCACGATGCCGGCGATATCCACGAGGCGCAACGCCGCGGGGATGACCTTCTGCGGCGGGATGTACTTCGTGATCCGCTCCAGCCGGTCGTCGGGGATGGGCACGACGCCGACGTTGGGCTCGATGGTCGCGAACGGGTAGTTCGCGGCCAGGGCGCTGCCCTTGGTCAGCGCGTTGAACAGCGTGCTCTTGCCCACATTGGGCAGGCCGACGATTCCGGCTTCCATGGCTTCCTCCGGGGAAAGGGCCGATCGTAGCTCCCGGCGGCCTCCTCCCGCCGGTTTTCGCGAGGGGTGCGCCGCACCTTCCTCTACCATCCCCCATGCCGTTCGGACACCTGAAAGACCTTGTCAAGGGCAACGCCGTGATCGGCCAGTCGGGCGGGCCCACCGCGGTCATCAACCAGTCGCTCGTCGGCGTGATCGAGGGCCTGCGCATGGGCCTCCACAGCGCGGGCCTCGTGGGGCGAATCTACGGCATGCGCCACGGCGTGAAGGGCCTCACGCGGGGCGACCTGATCGACCTGACCGGCATGCACCAGGACCGGTTGGACCGCATCGCCACGACGCCGAGCGCCGGGCTCGGGAGCACGCGCGACAAGCCCGACGACGCCTACTGCGACCGCATCCTCGACGCGTGCCGCACGCACGACATCCGGTACTACTTCTACATCGGGGGCAACGACAGCAGCGACACGTGCCGCATCGTGCGAGAGAAGGCGAAGGCGGCCGGGTATGACCTGCGCTGCTTCCACGTCCCCAAGACCGTGGACAACGACCTCGTGGAGAACGACCACACGCCCGGGTTCCCGTCCGCCGCGCGGTTCGTGGCGATGGCGTGCATGGCCGACTTCATGGACAACATCAGCCTCCCCGGCATCAAGATCAACGTGGTGATGGGGCGCCACGCGGGCTTTCTGACGGCCGCGAGCGCCTTGGCGCGCCGACGCGACCGAGAGTTCGCCGAAGTCCCCGACGAGACGACCGACGGCCCGCAGCTCATCTACTGCCCCGAGGTGCCCTTCGACCTCGACCGCTTCGTGACCGACGTCGAGCGCATCTACGCGGCCAAGGGCCGCTGCCACATCGTCGTGAGCGAGGGGATCTCCGACGCCTCCGGCACGCCCATCGGCGCCAAGCTCATCAAGAACGCCCAGGTGGACGCGCACGGGAACGTCCAGCTCTCCGGGAGCGGCGCGCTCGGCGACCAGCTCGGCGACCTGCTCAAGGAGAAGCTCACCCCCGCCGGCGGCAAGGCCCCGCGCGTGCGCGCCGACACCTTCGGGTACATCCAGCGCTGCTGGCCCGACGCCAGCGTCATCGACCGCATCGAGGCCCGCCGCAGCGGGCGCTTCGCGGCGCAGCTGCCGCTCCGGGGTTACTCCGACGGGAGCGTCGCGATCGTCCGCACCGGCAGCGGCTCGGCGTCGTTCCGCGACGACGGGGAGGCGTACGCGAGCGACTACCAGCGCGTGGAGCTGTCGTCCGTCGCGGCCAAGACGCGCCGCATGCCCAGGGAGTTCCTCGCGGGCCGCAACAACGTGAGCAGGAAGTTCATCGAGTACTGCCTGCCGCTGGTCGGCGAGCTGCCCGGTTTCGAGCGGCTTTAGAGAAGCTCTCCGCAGTGGGCAGACAACACAGAGAAGGGAAACGACCGGATTGAAGGCGTGCGCTCGTGCACGGTCTTCAAGCCATTCTGTCCTCCTCTCATCCCCCCCCGCGCCTCTGCGGCGAGTCTTCCCTCTTCTTCAGGAGCGTGTACCACACCGCGAGGTCGTTCTCCAGGTCCATCGGGTGGTTCCCGGCGTCCCACTCGAGGCGCCGGCCCAGGTCGCGCCCCGCGTCGGTGTCGTCCCGGTCGAACGCGATGACCTCGAACCCGGCGCTCTCCAGCATCTCGCGCGGGAAAGGGCAGCGGCCGTCCGCGTGCGGCTTGACGGGCTGGCCCTCGGGCGCGGGCCCGGGGCAGATGTTGTAGATCATCACAAGACCGCCCGGGTTCATGACGCGGGCGAGCTCCGCGACGAACCGCTCGTTCGATACGCCAAGGTCGATCGCCATCCGCTTGTCGACGCTCTCTTCCGGGTTGATGTAGCCGTTCTTCAGCGTGTTCTTGCTGATGAAGACGTCGTACCCGCCGCCCACCGCGGCCTTCACCGTCTCGTCCGCGGGCCAGCGTCCGTAGACGAGCGACAGGCTCCCGGGCGGGAACTCATCGCCCGGCAGCGCGGCCGGCGGCACCTCGCCGGTGAGGGACGGATCCGCGTAGATCGCCCTGAGGTACGGGTCGACATCCACGCCCGTCACGTGAGCGCCGTTGTGCGCCAGCAGGCGCACGGCGCCGATCGAGCCGAAGCCGAAGTCGAGGATCTTCTTGCCGCGGAACGGGTGGGTTTCTTGGTACTGCTGCGCCATCAGATCGATCGCCCGCCCGTACGCCAGCGGCGACCCGTAGCGCGTGTAGTAGAACTCCTGGTCGTTGACGACCCGCGGCTTGTACGCGGCTCTCTCCGCGTCGGGCAGAGCGTCGTACTCGGCCTGCGAGAGGTAACTCCGCGGCTCGCGCCGGATGTAGACCGTGACGGGGTCCACCGTGGGCAGCCACGTCGTCGCCCCCACGAACGACCACGCGGCCCGGGTCTTGAACATCCCGCGGACGCGTCCGGCCTCGCGGCGCAGCACCTCGACCGTGTGCGGCACGAAGTCCTCGGCGACGGCGGCGGGTGCCGGGAGCGTCCCCGCGGGGGCGGTGATCTGCGCGAACAACTGGGCAGCGAGCAAGGCGGGGGCGCACAACGCGGCGGGGATCGGTCGCATGCGCGATCGTACGGGAGGCCCACCCGGGCGTTTCAGACGCAGGAGTTGAGCTCACCCTCGCCGAGCAGGCGGAACTCCTTGCGGCGGAGGATCTGCCCGGCGAGCGTCAGGTCGTCCACGGCGAGGGCGATGCGTGGGGCGCCGCCGGCGACGACCATCAGCGGGTAGGCGAAGTGGATCGAGAGCTCGGCCCGGAGGAGGCTGAGGCACAGGCTCGAGAGCGTGTGGTTGCCGGAGAGTTCGACGACGAGCACGTCGCGCTGGGTGAAGGCCAGGTGCTCTCGGTCCAGCACCGTCCTCGCGAGCTTCGCCGAACCGGTGATGAGACGCACCACGGCGTGGTCGCTCGCCTCGTGCACAGAGAGGGCGTGGATCTGCGAGTGCGAGCGGTCCATCAGCTCGACGAGGTCGTGGAGCTTGCCGACCTTGTTGACGAGAAAGACCGAGAACTGTGTGACCGTGGGGGGCGAGTAGCCGTGCGCGGTTTCCAGCGGGGTTGGCGCCTGGCTCATAGGGACCCTTCAAACACGACCGGGTGATCATAGGGGATTTGGCCTGCCGGCACAACCCGGACCGGGCGGCCGGCGCATGAAAAGGCCCCCGCTGCCGGGGGCCTTCCGGTCGATGCGTTGGCGGACTCAGGCGCTGAAGCTGCTGCCGCAGCCGCAGGTGCTGGTCGCGTTGGGGTTGTTGAAGACGAACCCCTTCTCCATGAGCGTCTGCTTGAAGTCGATCGTCACGCCGTTCAGGTACAGGATCGACTTGGGGTCGCAGATGATCTTGACGCCGTGCTGCTCGAAGACCTCGTCGGTCTCCTTCTGCGCCTCGGTGAGATCGAGGAGGTAGGAAAAGCCCGAGCAGCCGCCGCCCTTGACGCCCACGCGCAGGCGGACGTTGGCCGGGTCGAGCTCGTTCTCGGCGACGATCTTCTTGATCTCCGCCGCGGCGGCCTCGGAGAGGATCACGCCGGAGGACTGGGCGGGGTCGGTCGCGGTGGTGGTGGTCGTGGTGCTCATGGTGTTCTCTTGATTGTACGAGCGGAGGAGACACTTTGTGCGGCGGGCCATCGCCCCGAGACCGGGCGGGTGCGGGCGCTCCCTCGCCGGGCATCGCCGTCCCTTAGTGCGCGACGTTCGCCGCCGCGTCGCTGTTGATCCCGTTCTTCTGCCGGTAGTCTTCGAGCGCCGCCTTGATCGCGTCCTCGGCGAGCACGGAGCAATGGATCTTGACCGGCGGGAGGCTCAGCTCCTCGACGATCTGGGTGTTCTTGATCTGGTTGGCCTCGTCGAGCGTCTTGCCCTTGAGCCATTCGGTGGCGAGGGACGAGGACGCGATGGCGCTGCCGCAGCCGAAGGTCTTGAACTTGGCGTCCTCGATGACGCCGTCCTTGCCCACCTTGATCTGCAGCTGCATGACGTCGCCGCACTCGGGGGCGCCGACGAGCCCGACGCCCACGTCTTTGCGGGTCTTGATCTCGGACTGCGTGCCGAACGAGCCCACGTTGCGCGGGTTCTCGTAGTGGTCGATGATCTTGGGTCCGTACGCCATGATGCGCCTCGCTTTCTCGAGGCATCGGGCACTAGGCATCGGGCGCTAGTGCGGGATCCTCGCCGCGTTGTCTCAGTCACGAATACCGAATCACGAATACCGAACGCCGCCTTAGTGCTGGGCCCACTGGACCTTCGAGATATCGATGCCCTCTTTATGCATGTCGTAGAGCGGGCTCATCTCGCGGAGCCGCTTCACGGCGAACACGATCCTGTCGATCGCGAAGTCGATCTCCGCCTTCGTCGTCCAGCGCCCCATCGAGAGGCGCAGGCTGCTGTGCGCCAGCTCGTCGCCCACGCCCAGGCCCTTGAGCACGTAGCTGGGCTCGAGGCTCGCGCTCGTGCAGGCGCTGCCGCTGCTGCACGCGATGTCCTTGACCGCCATCATCAGCCCCTCGCCCTCGACGAAGCCGAAGCTGATATTGCTGATGTGCGGCAGGCGCTTGGTCGCGTGGCCGTTCACCTCGCACGAGTCCAGCCTGCTCTTGACCGTGCCCTCGAGGTGGTTGCGCAGGGCGAGCAGGCGCTCGCCGTCGCGCTCCATCTCCATCTTCGCGACTTCCGCCGCCTTGCCCAGGCCCACGATACCGGGGACGTTGAGCGTGCCGCTGCGGAAGCCGCGCTCCTGCCCGCCGCCGTCGACGAGCGCCGTCAATCGCACGCGCGGCTTGCGCCGGCGCACGTACAGGGCGCCGACCCCCTTGGGGCCGTAGAACTTGTGCGCGCTCATGCTCAGCAAGTCGACGTTGTCACGCTCCACGTCGGTGGGCATCTTGCCGACCCACTGCGTGGCGTCGGTGTGGAAGATCACGCCCTTCTCCTTGCAGAGCGCGCCGATCTCCCGAACCTCGTTCACCGTGCCGATCTCGTTGTTCGCCCACATCACGCTCACGAGGATCGTGTCCTCGCGCATCGCGCCCCGCACCATCTCCGCCGTGAAGACCCCGTCCCGCGGCGCCTCCAGGAACGTCACGTCGAAGCCCTCCTTCTGGAGGCGCTTGCAGGGGTCGAGCACCGCCTTGTGCTCGATCGTCGTCGTGATGATGTGGCCGCGGCCCGCGCTCCCCGCGGGGGCGCGTTCGTACATCAGGGCCGCGCCCTTGATCGCGAGGTTGTTGCTCTCGGTCGCTCCGCTGGTGAAGATGACTTCCTTCTCGTCCGCGCCGATCAGCGCCGCCACCTGCTCGCGGGCTCTGTCCACCGCCGCCTCGGCGTCCCAGCCGAACCGGTGATTGCGGCTGCCGGGGTTGCCGAAGAACTTTGTGAAGTACGGCAGCATGGCCTCGACAACGCGCGGGTCGCACGGCGTTGTCGCTGCGTGATCGAGATAGATGGGCTGGGATGGGCTGTTCAAAGGTGCCTCCGGCGCGCGGCGATCGTTCGAGCGGACATGATGGTCCGCAATTGAGACTCAGACTCAGTGTCGATACCGATTCTATGCCACGGGCGAGATTTCGGTTCCCGTTCGACCGTTGCCCCGTCCAATCCCACCACCACATCGCGGTGAGCCAAGCGCGTCGGCCGCACACCCAAGGGCGGCAAGCTTGGTCGCGGATCGCGGGCGGAAAACTCGCGATGCTCACGCCGCGGCCGGACCTCGGTGGTCGGCTCGGGGAGTTGAGGACGCTCGCGGGGCGGTGGGAAGGCCCATCACTTCCCGGCCGGCCGCTTGTACACCATGTGCAACGCGTTCCCGCTCGCGTTGTACTCGACCGTGCTCATGTACGCGCGGATGAGCAGCAGGCCGCGGCCGCTGCCGCGCTCGAGGTTTTCGTCGGTCGTGGGGTCGGGGACGTCCTGGACATTGAAGCCCGGCCCCCGGTCCACGATCGTGAGGTCGATGGTCTCGGGCGTCGCCGTGTAGCGCAGCGTCACGGGCACGCTGGCCGGCAGGTCCCTGTGGCCGTGCTTGAAGGCGTTGGTCATCGCCTCGTGCAGCGCGAGGCGCAGCGCGAAGACGCTCGCCTTCGGGTACCCAAGCCGCTCCGCCGCGTCGATCACCGTGCCCTGCGCCTGCTCGATGGCGCGCGGGTCGTTGGCCACCGTGAGGCTGGCGTGCTCGGTGTTTCGCGGCGTGTTGCCCATCGGCGAACGACGGATACGGAGGGCTGTCTACTTGAACGACTTCATGGCCTCGTCTGTCGTCCCGTGGATGCTGAAGAGCTTGTTGAGGCGGGTGATGGTGAAGACCTCGTAGATCTGCGGGTCGATGTTGGCGAGGCGGAGCTGGCCGCCGCGGTTGCGGACGGAGTTGTTGATCTGGATGAGCTCGCCGAGCGCCGCGGAGGAGAGGTGCTCGACGCCGTTGAAGCTGATGAGCAAGCGCGGGTTGGGCTCCGCCTCGACCAGGGCTTTGATCTCCTGGCCGATCATCTGGATATTGGCCTCGTCGAGGATGTTGCGGTCGATGAACTCGACCTGCGTGACGTTGTCCACGCGTTTGGTGCGGATGCGCGAATCGGTCGGGGGCATCTGACGCTCCTGGCGGCTTGGGCGTTCCCGCGCCGGGTGGTGGGGATGATAGCGCGGGGAGGAAGAGAAGAGAGACGAGGGGACGGAGAGACGAGGTGGAAGAGCGCGGCCCCGTGCGTGCACGTCTTGGCGTCCGGGTTTTCAGTCTTTGCCCTCCCCGTCTCTTCGTGCCTCCGTCTCCTTCTCACTTCCTCCAACGAAAAAGGGCCGGCTCTTCGCCGGCCCTCTCGGTCGTCGTGTACCGCTATGCCTCAGCCGCCGAAGGGGTTGCGGAGGGAGTCGTCGAGGCCGGGGAAGGAGCGGTCCTCGAGCTCGTTCTGGATGAGGACGGTGGGCTTGAGGAGGATGAGCAGCGTCTGCTCTTCCTTGGTCGTGACGCGGTTGGAGAAGAGCCGGCCCATGACCGGGATCTTGCTCAGGACCGGCACGCCGCTCTCGACCTCCTGCTCGGTCGTCAGGCGCTGGCCGCCCAGCAGGATCGTGCCCTGATCGGGCACGGTCGCGGTCGTCTTGACCTGCGTCGCCGTGACTTGGGGAAGCTGGATGAACGACTGCACCGCGGCGGAGTTCACCAGCTGGCCGCCGGCCACCGCGCTGATCGCGAGGTTGTTGATGGCGTCGATGCGGTTGACGCCGGTGTCGATGTCGAGGGTCACGTAGCGGCGGTCCGCCGAGACGGTGCCCGACACGTTGAGGACGACGCCCTCGGGGATCGCCTGCGGGTCGGGGTCGAAGCCGACGGCCGACTCGCTCGTCACCGGCTGGAGGTCGGCGACGAAGGAGACCTGGGTCGTGACCGCGATCCACGAGCGCTGCCCGTTGGTGAACGTCAGGCGCGGGGCCGTGAGGCTGACCGTGCGGCGGTCGGCCTGGGTGGCCTTGATCAGGAAGTCGACCTGGATGTCGTCCAGGAACTGGCCTGCGATGCCGAGCGCGGGGCTGGTCGCGAAGACGTCCTGCGCGAAGTCGGTGCCGATCAGCGACTCCGAGAGGCCCAGGCTGTTCTGGCCGGCGCCGATCGGCGAGAATCCGTCGGGGACGATCGTCGAGCGGCCGGCCTGCGCCGTGCCGGTGGGGCTCACGATCGGGGAGAGGATGGGCTGCGGGTTCGCGCCGCCGAAGCGGAAGGGCGTGCCGTCGCTGGCCTGGAAGAAGTCGCTGGCGCGGGTGTTCGGGCGGGTCGCGCGGGCCGTGCGGACCTGGTTGTTGTTCGCGTTGAAGTACACGTCGAGGTCGAAGCCGATCTGCTCGAAGAAGTCCTGGGAGACCAGCAGGAAGCGCGTCTCGACGTTGATCTGCATCGCGCGGTATTCGCGGAGCTTCCCGAGCAGCGAGTGGATGGCGCGGTGGTTGGCCGGCGTGTTGGTGATGATCAGGAGGCCGCCGAGCTGCTGGATGAAGCCCGTCTCGCCGCCGTTGTCGCGCCAGCCGTCCGGGTCGACGTTGGTCGTGATGATCTCGATGATGTCGTTGGTCCGCTCCTCGACGGTGCGGCGCTCAGGGTCCTCGTCGCCCCCCTGGTCGAAGGCGCCCTGGCCGCCGCCGCCGCCGCCGCCGCGGCGGCCGGGGCTGGCCTGCAGGGCCTGCTGCAGGTTGAACTCGGGGGCGTCGTTGTAGTCGGGCACCTCGACGATGAGGTCGCGGATGTCGTAGATCGCGAGCGTGCGCTGGCGGTTGATCTGCTCCTTGCTCGCGACGAACAGGACGCCGTCGGAGATCGTCCAGGCCGCGCCGGTGACGGCGTCGGGGCTGATCTTCTCCATGACGCGGTTGAGCACGGTCTCGACGGTGACGTTGCTCAGGTTGAGCGACACGGTGGTGCCGCGGTCGATGCCCTGGTTCTCGAGGCTCTGCCAGTCGACGTCCACGTTCAGCTGCGTGATCGTGGCGATGAAGCTCAGCGCGTTCTCGAGGGGCGTCTCGTCGAAGGAGACGGGGATGCGCTTGGTCTGGAGGATCGTGAGGGCCCGGCGGTTCTCCTCGGCCTCGGTGAAGGCAACGGGCGTGCCGCGGGTCTCGGAGATGGCGGGCCAGTCGCGCGGATACTCGACGAGGTCGTCGGGGAGGATCATCGCCTCGTTGTTGTCGATGACCTCGCGGGCCATCGACACGTTGCGGGCGCGGTTGATGTCGGCGTGCTGCTTGAAGATCATCGATTCCGTCAGCACGTCGCGGAGGAGGAGGCCCGTCGGGTTGATGGGGTCCAGGAAGAGGATGTTGCTCTCGACGACCTGCAGGGCCTCGTCGTACTTCATCTCCATCTGGAGGGCGCGGACGCGGTCGATCGCCTCGTTGATGCGGCGGTCGCGGTCCTCGCGCTGCTGCTCGGCGGCGATCGCCGCGGCGTCCTGATTCTCACGGTTCTGACGGGCGACCGTCTCCTGCGCTATACGACGCTCCTCCGCGTCGATCTCCGCGAGCACGGCGTTCACCGTCGCCTGCGACTGCTCGAGCTCGGCGTTGCTGAAGACCTCGCGCGACGAGGTCATCCGCACCTGCGCCTGCGCGGCGAGCTGGCGGGCGCGCTGCGTGTCGCCCTGGGTCAGCGCCGCGCGGGCCTGCTCGAGGTAGCTGCTGAACTCCGTCTGCGCGAGCTGGCGCTGCGCCTGCGTCTGCGCGATCGTGTCGTCGAGCAGATCGTCCGTCGGCTGGTTGCCCAGGCGGATCATGGTCTCGTTGAGGCGGTCCTGGGCCCGGGCGAGGTCCGCCGGCGCGAGCTGATCGCGGAACTCGTTCACGAGGCGGCGGTAGCGGTCGCGGGCGTCGCCGAGGCGGTTCTCGGAGAAGGCGACGTCGGCCTCGGTGAGCAGGGCCTGTGCCTCCCAGGCGCGCGCCTGGGCGATCGGATCGACCGCGGGTTGGGCGGGTGTCGGCTCGGGCTGGGCCTGCATGTCGGGCGTCGGTTCGGGCTGGACCGGCGTGGGCTCGGGCTGGGGCGCCGCGTCCGCGGGCTGCTCCTGCGGAGCGGGCTCGGTCGGGCGCTTCACCACGCCCGGCTGGAGCATGCCCAGCGAGGTGTTCGGCGCCGTGCGCCCGTCGGCGCGGTTCTCGGAGACGCGCACCAGCAGGCTGTCGAGCGTCATCCGCTGGTCGGCGCTCAGGGCGACGCCCCAGCGCTGAATCTTCTCGAGCCCCGCACGGGCGCCGGCGGCGTCGCCCGCGTCCATCATGACCTCCGCCCGAGCGATCGTCTCGACCGCGTCCGGCAGGAGCGCGGTCTGGCGGGCCTGCGCCGCCGTCACGACCTCGCGCGCCTGCGAGGCCTGCTCGTTCGTCGCCCGGGGGGCGTGGACCACGGCGTTGGCCTGCGCGACGGCGAGGGCCAGGTCGCCGCGCTCCAGCGCGTCCTGCGCCGTCTGGAGGCTCACCTCCACCGGCGTCAGGCTCTTGAGGCGACGCGACGCGTTCTGCGCCAGCGTCAACGCCCGCTCACGCTCGGAGTCGGAGAGACGGGAGAGCCCGCTGCGGCTCGTGAGGTCCGCGAGGATCGTGCGGGCCTTGACCACCTTCCCCTCGGCCAGCAGCGTCGCGGCGGCGTCCAGCGCGCTCTGCACGCTGCTCTGCGACGCCGGGGCGACCGGCGACGCCTCTTGGGCGATCGTGGGGGCGCCCGCGCAGGCGGCAACGCCGGCGACGGCGATCAGGGTTCGGACGGACAGGCGTGTCGTCGTCATGTGTGTGGCCTCAGCGAACCAAAGGAAACTCTCTCGTCGCGGCGATCCAGCGGAGGAGCGCCCGTGCACTCTGCCGGCGATCATCGTGCGCACAACGCCCGACGCCGCCGAAGTTCCGACCTTGCGAAGGCCCTCTCTCGCGAGCCCCCGCGCAACGCTCCATCGCGTCGGGGCGGAGGATATCACTCGCGGAGCGGAGCGGGTCCAGCCGGATCGCGGAAGATCATGCTCAGGGGCGCCCTTCGACGGCGCACGCTGGTCACAAGCTTCTTCTCCGTGTGCCCGCCACCGGCGTAGCGCTGCGGGCGTGTCGCAACCGCGCGCCTCCGCGGATCGGTTCTCACGCCGACCCCAGCCGGTTCCCGTTGTCGCTCAACATATACGAACTTGCGGAAAAACGCAAACACGTTCGCGCCTAATCAAGCCAGCGCACCAGATAAACCCGCCCCGCGGCAGGAGTCTGGTCGGGTGACGGGCCTTCCGATTCCGAGCGCTTCTTGCGCCCGGCCGCCTTGGTCTTCGCCCCTTTCTTGCTCCGAACGCTCGTCCCTTCAAGCAGTTGCGCGAGCTGAGCCGGTGTGAGGCGGTCGATGGTCACGATCATCGAGTCGTCCCACTCCATGTCGTCTTCCTCCGCCAGCTCGTGCGCCGCCGAGAAGGTCACGTCTTCCGCTTCGCGCAGGTTGTCCGCGTCGAAGACGACCTCGGCGTACCGCACGGAGGCTTCCAGGTCGAAGCGCACCAAGCTCCGCCAGTGCGTGGTGCCCAACTCGGCGCCCTTGTCGTCGACGTTCGAGTCCGGATCGATGTTCAGGAGAAGCTTCCACTCGATCTTGAGCGCCTCCATCACCTCGTCCGGCGTAAGGAGCTCGATATCCCCCGGCGGAGCGGTGAGCACGGAACGGTGTTCGTGGGCCGCGGCGTCCGCCCCGGCGGCGGCGTCCGTCGCCTCCAGGTCGAACGCCTGGAACATCTTCTCGACGCGCTCGCGCAGCTTGGGCTCGACGCGGATCGTGATGATCTTGTGCTCGTCGATGAAGAGATAGATGAACGGGTCCTCGGACATCATCCCGAAGCCGCACATGCCGTCCTCGTAGAGGAATTCGCCGTAGCGGCGGACGGCGTCGAGGAAGAGGTCGAGCCCGACGAGGTCGTACGCGATGTAGGGGTCGATCTCTCGGTGCGCGTCGCGCCCCAGAACGTCGAGGATCGGGTAGACCCGGCCCTCGAAGAGCGAGAAGAGCATGCGGCACAGGGCGGGCAGGCGCTCGGCCGAGACGACCACGTCGTAGGCGTACCGGTCGGGCCATTCCTCCCACGCGTCGTCGTCTCCCCCGCCGTCGGACTGCTCGAAGGTCATCGCGTACCCGGGCTTGGGCGTGAGGGACTCGACCGGGTAGACGCCCAGCGGGAACTGGAACGATCCCGACGAGACGCGCTTCAGGGCTGGGTCGATCTTGCAGCGGGGCACGTTGGGCCACTGTAGCTGAACCCGGTGCGCCTTCTACCCTCGACGCATGGCGGCCAACGCACGCGGCGATAACTTCTCGGGCGTCATCCTCGCGTGCGCGGTGGGGAACACGCGGACGCGCGCCGGGCTCTTCCGGGGCGAGGAACTGGTGGCCGCGCGCTCGGCGCTGAACACCGACCCCGCCGAGCTGCGGAGCGTGCTCGCGGAACTGATGCGGGAGACGAGCGCGTCGGACGCCGTGCCGGTCATCGCGGGGGTGAACCCCCGCGCGCTCGAAGCCGCCGCGACCGCGATGGGGGAGGCGGCCGAGCGCGGGGTCCTGCGCATCGGAGACGACCTCCCCGTCCCCCTCACGCACACGCTCACGGACGCCTCGACGCTCGGCCAGGACCGCGCGCTGTGCGCGCTCGCCGCGGCGAAGCGCGCCGAGCAGGCGTGCGTCGTCGTGGACGCCGGCACCGCGATCACCGTGGACTTCATCGACGGCGAGGGGGTTTTCCACGGGGGCGTGATCGCCCCGGGCCTGCGCATGATGCTCAAGAGCCTGCACACGGGCACGGGCGCGCTGCCCGACCTTGACTTCGAAGCGCCGGAAGACGCCGAGGGCCCGTACGGCAAGTCGACGCGGCACGCGATGCTGCTGGGCGTCGTGCACGCCGCGAAGGGGCTCGTGCGGTACACGGTCGAGCGCTTCGCCGAGACGTACCAGGCCTACCCGCAGATCATCGCGACGGGCGGCGATGCGCCGACGCTGTTCGAGAACGACGAGGTGGTCGAGCACATCGTGCCCGATCTGCAGCTCATGGGCATCCTCGAGGCGTGCAAGGCCGCCACGCCGGAAGCGGAATGACGCGCGCCGTCGACGCAACGTGGGCGCTCGCGACGCCGCCGGGTGTCGGCGCGATCGCGGCGATCCACCTCGAGGGCGGCGTTGACGGCGCGCTCGCCGCGCTGCGGATCGGGAACGTCGCGGTCGGCGGCGTCGCGCTCCGCGACCTCTGCGGCGTGGACGAGGGCCTCGTCGCCCGCGTCTCGGACCGTTGCGCGATCGTGATGCCGCACGGCGGCGTCGGCGTCGCGCGAGGGCTCACGGACGCGATGTCCGCCGCGGGGGTCGCCCCGGCCGGGGAAGCGGACGCCCGTTCCCTCTACCCCGAAGCGCGGTCGGCGGTGGAAGCCCGCGCACTCCTCGCGATCGCCCGGGCGCACAGCGATGACTCGATCGATCTTCTGCTGCGCCAGCACGCGCTCTGGAGCGAGCCGGCGGCGGCGAGCGAACCGGCGAGGGACCGGGCGTTGATGCGGCTGATCACCCCGCCCCTCGTCGTTGTCGCCGGCCCACCGAATATCGGCAAGAGCACGCTGACGAACGCGCTCGCGCAGCGCGCGGTCTCGATCGTCGCCGACGAGGAGGGCACGACCCGCGACCACGTCGGCGTCCGCCTTTCGGTCGCCGGGCTCGTCGTCGACTGGGTCGACACGCCGGGGCTGCGCGATGGCGCGGGGGCCGACGAGCAGCAGGCCCGGGAGATCGCGCTGCGGCTGGCCGAGCGAGCCGACCTCGTCATTCTCTGCGGCGACGCGGCACGCCCGCCCCCGCGCCTCGCCGCACCGGCGGGCTCACTCACCGTCGCGCTGCGCCATGACCTCGCCCGCGCCGAGTGGCCGGCCGATGCGCGCGTGAGTGCCAGGACCGGCGAAGGGATGGTCGGACTGGCCGCGATGATCCGTGAGCGGCTCGTCCCCGCGGACCTCCTCACGCGATCCGTCCCCTGGCGGTTCTGGCCCTGAGCGGGCGGTGAACGCCGCGTTCCTATCATCCCCTTCCCCGCGTGCGGGCGGTCCGGCGAGAGGGCAACCAGGACGAACCTTGTATGGACGAACGTCAGCAACAGATCCGGGAGCGGGCGGGCCTCGACGAGTCGAGGTTGAATCAGGACTTCATCGACTTCATGCGGCGGTGGTCGACGCCGCTCCTCGTCGTGCTCGCGCTCGTCGTCGGGGGGTGGTACGCCAAGACCCACTTCGAGCGGCAGGGGAAGGCCAAGGAGGACCTCGCGTTCGACGAGCTGCAGGCGGCCCGGTCCGGCGGTCGTGTCTCGCCCGAGACGCTGCTGAGCGTCGCGGAGGCGCACGAGGGCGTCGGCGTCGTCTCGATCATCGCCCGGCTCGACGCGGCGGACGCGTACCTCGACGCGGTGCGCCGGGGCGTCAAGCCCGGCGCGACCGTGAACAACGACGGCACGCTCGCGAACGCCGATGACGCGCTGACGCCCGCCGACCGCGAGAAGACGCTTGCGCTCGCGGCGGAGCAGTACCAGCGCGTGCTGGACCAGACCGCGACCAGCGACGCGAACGGCATCTACGCGATGGGCGCGTTGTACGGCCTCGCGGCCGTGGCGGAGAGCAAGGGCGACGCGGCGGGGGCGGAGGGGTATTACGAGCGTGTGAGCGCGCTCGCCGAGCGCCTCGGCTACAAGGGCCACGTCAACCTCGCGAAGGAGCGCCTCGCGAACCTGGACGCGGTCCTCGCGGTCGCGCCGCCCCCGGCGCGCGCCGAGATTCCGGCGCCGCTCGACACCGCGCCCAAGACGGAGATGCCCGGCGCCGCGGTCGATCTCGGGAGCGGGGTCGTGCAGCCGGTCCCCGCGCCGCCGGCCGACGCGCCGGCGCAGCCCCCGGCCGAGCAACCGATGCCCGCGCCCGCCGAGCAGCCGGCGCCGCCGGCGGAACAGCCCAGGTAAGTTCGCCGCGGGAGGCGCCGGATGCCCCAGCAGCCCGAGCGCGCCGACACCGAGCAGCGCGACGACCTGGCGGTGACGTCTGGCGTGATCCTGCCCGGCGGGAAGGTCGATGCGCGCGCGATCGTCGACGCGGCGCAGCGCGCCCGCGAGCTGGGCCTCGCGGAGGAAGACGACGAGGAACTCCGGCGCGTCCGCTTCGAGCTGCGCCGCGACCTCAACAAGCGTCTGGACAAGTACCTCACCGACCGCATCGCCTTCCTCTCGCGCACGCAGCTTCAGAAGCTGATCGACGAGGGGGGCGTCCTCGTGAACGAGCGCATCCCCAAGTCGAGCACGAAGCTCCGCGCGGGCGACGTCGTCGAGGTCGTGGTCCCGCCGCCGCCTTCCAAGGACATCATTCCGGAGGACATCCCGCTCGAGGTGATGTACGAGGACGAGCACATCATCGTCATCAACAAGCCCCCGGACATCATCGTGCACCCCGCGCGCAGCGAGAACACGGGCACGATGCTCTCCGCCCTCGCGCACCACTTCAAGCGGCGCGGCGGGGCGCTCAGCGCCGTCGGCAAGGAGTTCGCGCGTCCCGGCGTCGTCCACCGCCTCGACCGCAACACGAGCGGGTGCATCGTCTTCGCGAAGACGGACGAGGCGCACTGGAAGCTCGGGCACCAGTTCGAGCACCGGCGCGTGGACAAGCGCTACCTCGCGGTCGTCCACGGTCTCGTCGAGCCCGACGTGCAGGTGATCGATTTGCCGCTGGGCCCGCACCCGTCGCGCGAGAAGGGGTACCGCGAGAAGTACGTCGTGCGGCACGACGAGCTCGGCAAGCCCAGCGTCACGATCCCGCGCGTGCGCGAGCGTTACCGCGCCGGCAAGCGGGGCGACTTCACGCTGGTGGAGCTGGAGCTCAAGACCGGCCGCACGCACCAGATCCGCGTCCACATGTCGCACCTGGGGTGGCCGATCGTGGCGGACGACATGTACGGCGGGAAGCCGGTGCCGCGGGACGACGGCTCGCCGATCATCGCCCGCCAGGCCCTGCACGCCGCGATTCTGGGGTTCGAACACCCGATGACGGGTGCTCCGCTGCAGTTCACCGCGCCGCTCCGGGGCGATATGGCCGAGCTCGTGCGGTCGGTCCGCGCTTGGAGCAACGGCGGCGAGAAGGTTGCCGCGCCGGGGGCCACTGTTGCATTCGAATGACGACCCGGCTGGCCGCTGTGCTCACTCCGTCCCGTACATTCTGTCCCCCGCGTCGCCGAGCCCGGGCCGGATAAAGCCGTGCTCGTCGAGGCGATCGTCGATCGCCGCGGTATAGATCACGACGTCGGGATGGTCGCGCCGCATGCGCCCGAGCCCCTCCGGGCTCGCGACGAGGCAAATCATCCGCAGGTCGTGCGCGCCGGCGTTTCGCAGGATCGCCGCCGCCTCGGAGGCCGAGCCGCCTGTGGCGAGCATCGGATCGACGAGGAGCACCGGCCCCGCGTCGATGTCGCGCGGCAGCTTGCGCAGGTACGTCGCGGGGCGGAGCGTGCGCTCGTCGCGGGCCATGCCCAGGTGCCCGACGCGCGCCTCGGGCATCATCTCGAGCACGCCCTCGGCCATGCCGAGGCCGGAGCGGAGCACGGGCACCACGGTGACCTTCGCCGCGAGGCGCGCGCCGCGTGTGCGCTCCATCGGCGTCTCGACCTCGACGCTCGCGACCGGGAGCGTGCTCGTGGCTTCGTAGACCATCAGCCCGGCGATCTGGTAGAGGAGCGCGCGGAAGGGGCGGTGGCTCGTCGCCCGGTCGCGCAAGTACGTGAGCTTGTGCTGGATGAGCGGGTGGTCAAAGACGACGGCGTTGGCGAACGCTTCGCGGCGGGAGCCCATGCGGGCAGCGTACACCGGGTGGAAAATGGGGGAGCGCCGAGCGGACGGCTCGCACGCGAACGCCGGCGTGGCGCTCGCCCCGCCGCGCAAGGCGTCGAAGGCCGGAAACCTAAAGTCGCGTCGATGCGCGTCCGCCCCGCCACCGCCTCCGACACCCCGGGCATCCTGCCGATGGTGCGGGCGCTTTGTTCGCTCCACGAGCGGCACGATCCGGAGAGGTTCAAAGTGCTGCCGGACGTCGTCGAGCGCTACGCAAGCTGGCTCCCCGAGCGCGCGGAAGACCCGCGGAGCGTGCTGCTGGTGGCGGAAGACGGCGCGGGCGCGCTTATCGGTTTCCTCGTCGGCACGATCGAGCCCGAGGTGCCCATTTTCTGGATCCCGGAGTGCGGGTGGATCCACGACATCTGGGTCGAGCCGCACGCGCGGCGGCACGGCGTCGCGAAAGCGCTGGTGAACGCCGCGGCCGCGCGCTTCGCGGAACTAGGCCAGAAGCAGGTGCGGCTCCACACCGCAATGTTCAACGACGCGGCCCGGACGGTCTTCGGCGAGGCGGGGTTCCGGCCGTGCGTGGTGGAGATGCTGCGGACTGTCGGGTGAGCGTCGGCTTGGATAAAGACCTCGGGCGGGGCGGCGGCGGTGCTTTGCCGCGAGGACGCTCGGATACGCATGCCGCTACGCTGCCGAGCACTCGGCCCCGTGGCGGAACGGCAGACGCAGCGGACTTAAAATCCGCGGCCCCGCGAGGGGCGTGTGGGTTCGAGTCCCACCGGGGCCATTCTTCCGACCGTGCCTCGCGCGCGTTCCGCCCGGCGAGGCTCGTCGCGGGTAGTAACACGGACCGGCTTCACGCGCGTCGCGCCGAGAAGTCCGCCGGAATAACAGCCGGTCGGGCGACCGGCTCTCATTCTCGCTCCGAGTGGTCCTCGCGAGGGCGCCGCTGCCGGCGGCTCAAGCGCGATGGGCCTCAGAGGAAACGGCGCCGACCTGGGGGCGTTCGGTCTCGGTCGGGGCTTTCCCCGGCGGCAGAACCAATGTGAACGCCGCGCCCGCCCCGACCTCGCTCTGTACGCGCACAGAACCGCCGGCCCGGCGGACGATCGCGGCAACAACGGCCAAGCCAAGCCCCGATCCACCGCGCTCCTTCCTTGTCGAGTAGAAGGGCTCCATGCACCGCTGGCGCTGCTCCTCCGTCATGCCCGGACCGTTGTCTGCGACCGTCAGCGCGACCGAGCCTGCCTCGCGGGCGACCGAGATCGTCACCGCGCCGTCCGCCCGGCCGGCGAGCATCTCCCCGGCGTTGTGCACGAGGTTGAACACCGCCTGCGTCAACGCCGTGCGGCCGACGGCTGCGGCGAGGCGCTCAGGCACCGACGCGTGCAGCTTCACCCCGGGCGGGAGCGTGCTCTTGTACAGCCCCTCGGTGTCGCGCAACCATTCCGCGAGGTCCGTATCGACCTGCCGGTCGCCGTCGGGGTCCGCCGCGAGCAGGCGGAGGCTCGACGCCAGGCGGCGCAGATAGTCCGTGCTGTGCCGGATCGCGAGCGCGTTCTCCGCGGCCTTCGGCGGCAATTCGGCCCTGAGTATCGAGTCAAGGCGAGCCCGGATCGGAAGGAGCAGGTTGCTCAGGTCGTGGGCCAGACCGGCGGACATCGTGCCGATGACCGCCATGCGCTCCGACAGCCTCAGCCGCATGTGCGTCTGCTCGAGCTCCGCGGTGCGGTCCTTCACGATGGCCTCGAGCGTCTCGCGGTCCCGGGCGAGCACCTCCTCGGCCGTCTTCCGCGCCGTGATATCCGCGGCGATCCCGAAGAGATGGGTCAGCCGCCCGTCGGGCGCGAAGCTCGCGTAGCCCCTGTCTTCCACCCACGCCACCGATCCGTCCGGGCGAACGACCCGGTACTCGGCGTTCAGGCCCGGCTCGGCCGGTGAGAGGCGGCCCAGGCGTTGAACAAGGCCCGGCCGATCCTCCGCGTGCACGCGCGCCAGGTGCTCCCGCATGTTGGCCCGCTCTTCCGCCGGCGAGCCCAAGACTTCCTCGAACCCCGCGGACCGTGCCAGGACGTCCGCCGCGGCGTCCAACTCGTACGCGTACGCCTTGCCGACACGCAACGCGAGGCGCAGCCTCCTCTCGCGCTCGCGGAGCGCCGCCTCGGCCGCGCGGCGCTCGCTGATGTCGCGGTGGCTCTCCGAGATGCCTGCGACGCGCCCGTCCAGGTCCCTGATCGGCGCCGCGGTCACGGCGACGTCGAGCATGTTCCCCTCTTTGTTCGTCGTCACCGTCTCGAGACAGAGCGTTGCGCCGGCGATGACGCGCTCGGCCATCTCTCGGCGCTGCTGCATGCGATCGGGCGGCACGACGCGTGTGGCCGGCCCGCCGATCGCCTCGGCGGCGGTGTACCCGTACAGCTTCGCCGCCGCGGAGTTCCAGCTCAGGATCTCCCCCTCCAGGCCCGTGCTGAACATCGCGTCCCCGGAGTGCTCGACGATCGCGGCGAGTTGTTCCGCGCGTCGGCGGGCCAGCTGCAGCTCGCGCTCGTACAGGCGCCGTTCCGTCGCGTTGAACAACGATGTGCGGACCTGAACCGGCCGGCCCGCGCCGTCGCGGACCTCCACCGAGTTGACGAACACGGGCAGGGGCGCACGCCCGGGCCGGAGAACGTCGAACGCGATCTCGTTCGCCACGCCGTGCAGGCGAAGGAGCGGCGCGTAATGGGTGTCGTGAAAGATCCGCCCCGGGACGGTCAGCAGGTCCTGGAAGCGTCGGACGGACAGGAGCTCTTCACGGGAGTACCCGGTCCAGTTCAGGAAGGTGTCGTTGGTCCTGATGATCAGGCCGTCCGCGTCGGTGGTGATATACCCGCAGGGGGCTTGGTTATACAACTCCTCCGCGGACTCGCCCGGGTTCCACGCTGTCATGGCCCCGCGGCCTTCAGGAATGCCTTGATCGCCGCGATGGTCTCCGTGGGCGCGGTCATGTGGGGGCAGTGCCCGGACGTGTCCAGCAGGGCGAATTCGCTCCGGGGGATCCGCCGGTGCACATACTCGCCCACCGAAACGGGCGCAAGAGCGTCCTGCGCGCACTGGATCACGAGCGCGCGCTGGCGGACACGTTCGAGGTCGCTCCGGTTGTCTGAGAGGAATGTAACCCGGGCGAACTGCCTCGCGATCAGCGGGTGGGTTCTGCAGAAGCTCTCCCGCAACTCGTCGGCCAGCTCGGGGCGGCCTGTCTGCCCCATGATGACCGGCGCCATGGTGCTGGACCAGCCCAGGTAATTGCTGTCGAGGAACTCCAGCAGCTCCTCGATCTCCGCTCGCGTGAAGCCGCCGCGGTACTCCCCGTCGTTCATGTAGCACGGGGAGGGCCCCACGAGCACGAGCTCCGCGAACACGTCGGGCTCCCGCTCGGCGGCCAGAATCCCGATGATCGAACTGACGGAATGGCCGACGAAGACGCCGCCCTTCACGCCGAGTTCCCGGCATACGTCGAGAAGGTCATCGGCGTAGCCGTCCAAGCGTGCGTACTTGACGGGGTCGTAGGCCGAGAAGTCTGACTTCCCCATCCCCACATAATCGAACAGAGCGACCCTGAAGTCGCTCTCGAAGGCGGGGGCGATGAAGCGCCACATATTCTGATCGCACCCGTACCCGTGAGCGAAGAGCATGGTGCGGCCCGGTCCGCCGGAGACGCGCACGTTGTGCCGTTTCAGTACCGACACCGCCACCTCCCTGGACACGGAGCCGACGCGGGCCCGCGAATGATCGTACGCGGTGATCATGCGCCGCTCGCTCGGGCCGGGGCCCGAAACCGCGCTCGGCGGCCGGCTTGCACGGCGCGCCGGCGTCAATGGTCGTGACGGCGGGGTCGCGAGGTCGAGGGGCTTTCGCACGCGGCCGGGGGAGGTTGGGCGTGCGAGAGGTCCTGAAGGACAAGGGCTCCAACGCTGGCGACGTACAGCTCTCGCCCGTGGCGGGACGTCGGGCTCAGCGGACGGAAGGTCCGCAACCCCGCGGGGGAGTGGGTTCAGGCCCCGCCGGGGCCACATCCGGCGGTCGCCGTCGCCCGTGCCGCATCGTGGATCCCGCTCTTCACGTCGCTCAGCTTCGCGCCGGGCGCGAAAGCCAAGACCCTCGCCGCGGCGAGGCCGTCACGCGGCCCGTCAATCACCGCGAGGTCCGCGCTCGCGACATCGGCGGCGGAACGGACGACGAAGTTGAGACTCCTGAGTTCGGCGGTCACGAAGGCACGCGTCCTCGCGTCCTTGACCTCCACGATCGCGGTGCGGGCGGCGGCGGGACGGGACGCGGATCCGGTCGCCCGCGGCAGGCGGAGCGTGAACGTTGTGCCGACGCCCAAGCGCGAGTCGAGCTCGATCGTGCCGCCGGCCTCCTGCACGATGCCGTAGACGAGAGCGAGGCCGAGTCCCGTGGAGAGGCCGCGCGTCTTGGTCGTGAAGAACGGCTCCATGCAGCGTTGCTTGACTTCCTCGGTCATGCCCGGCCCGTTGTCGACGACCCGCATGACGACCGCGTCGTCCTCGCAATGCGCGCGCACGGCGACCCGGCCGCTCTCGAGGCCGCGCATCGCGTCGGCGGCGTTCTGCACCAGGTTGAAGACCGCCTGCATGAGCGCCGCGCGCCCGACCTTCACGCGGCAGTCCCCCTCCGGGAACTCGCCGACAAGCACCACGCCGCGCGGGAGCGTGTTCCGGAGCACCGGCTCCGCCTCCGTCCACCACGGGCCGATGTCGGTCGGTTCCGCGTTCGTTTTCGCGGGCGTCGAGGCGAGCAGCCGCAGGCCCCCGGCGAGCTTCTGCAGGTAGCCGGCGCTCGCGCGCAGCCCCTCGAGTTCCTTGAGCGCGCTCTCGGGAAGCTCCATGCGCTCCAGCGTTTCGAGCCGCACGCGCACGGGCACCAGCAGGTTGCCCATGTCGTGGCCGAGCCCCGCGGCCAGCGTGCCCAGCGCCGCCATCCGCTCCGCGAACCGCAGCCGCTGCTGGGAGGCCTCGAGCTCGGCGGTCCGCTGGTCCACGAGTTCCTGGAGGCGCTCGCGGTGCAGCCGGAGTTCGTCCTCCGCCCGCTTGCCGGCCGTGACGTCCTGCACGACGCCGGTCATGCCGGCGATCGAGCCGTCGGCGGCGTACACGCCGCGCCCGCGGGCCGAGACCCACACCTCCTGCCCGTCGCTCGCCCGGCGGACGCGGTACTCGACGGCGTAATCGCCGCGCGACTCGAGCGCGTGGACGACCGCGGCGGCCGCGAGCTGCGCGTCGTCCGGCGGCATCATGGCGCGGAGCGACGTCCATGTCACCGGCGTGTCCGGCGCCACGCCGAAGATCTCGGCGCCGCGGCGGCCGAACTCCACCTCGTCGCTCGCCGCGTCCCACGACCAGTCGCCGAGCCGGCCCGCGTCGAGCGCCAGCCGAAGGTGCGCGTCGCTCTCGCGCAGCGTCTCCTCGGCGGCCTTGAGGTCGTGGATGTCGGTCGCCGTGCCGTACCAGCGCGTGCCCTCCGGCGTCTGCGCGGGGTACGCGCGGCTGAGGTGCCACCGGAAGCCCCCGTCGGTCATGCGCACGCGGTGCTCGCACTCGTACGTCTCGCCGGACTCGACCGCGCGGCGCCACGCCGCGATCGTCGCGTCGAGGTCGTCGGGGTGCACCACGGGCTGCCACGCCCACGACGCGTGCCGACTGCCCGTCATGTGCGAGATGCCGCCGTAGCGGGCGGCCTGGGAGTTGTAATAGACGACGGTGCCGCCGCTCTCGGCGACCCATACCAGCTGCGGCATCGCGTCCGCGAGCTGCCTGAAACGGTTCTCGCTGTCGCGGAGCTTCTGCTCGGCGTCCTTGCGTTCGGTGATGTCCGCGGCGACACCCGTGATGCGCTCGGGTTTCCCCGACGCGTCGAGCCCCACCTGCGAGCGGTTGAAGATCCACCGCACCGAGCCGTCGGGGTGCACGATCCGGTACTCGTGCGTGAATACCTGGGCCCGCTCGATGCTCTCGGCGCTCTTGCGCCACAGCTCCTCGCGGTCGTCGGGGTGGACCAGGGCGGTGAACGTCTCCACCGTCGGCGTGAACGTCGCCGGGTCCACGCCGTAGAGCGGGTAGGTCTCCGGCGACCACCAGACGGCCGCGTCGCCGATGCGCCACTCGTAAACACCCAGCCGGCCCGCACGGAGGGCGACCTCCAGCCGCTCGCGCTCGCGGGCGAGCGACAGCGCCGCGTCCTGGAGCGCGGCCTCGGCCCGCTTGCGGGCGGTGACGTCGAGCCCCACGCCGGCGGCGCGCACCGGCGCGCCGTGCTCGTCGCGCTCGATGCGGCCGCGGGACAAGAGCCAGCGCTCGCCGCCGTCCGCGGCGGGCGCCGCCGTCCGGAATTCCACCTCGTACGGCGCGTTCTCCTCGACCGCGCGCCGCCACGCCTCGGCCGCACGCGCCCGGTCATCCGGGTGAACTCCCTCGACCAAGTCCCCCGCGGTGTGCAGCAGCCGGTCCACGCCGAGCAGGGCTGTCGCCTCGCTGGACCAGCTCCCGCGCCCGGTCGCGAAGTCGAACTCCCACGTGCCGACGCCCGCGCCCTCGGTCGCGAGGCGCAGGCGCTCCTCGCTCGTGCGCAGAGCTTGCTCGGCGAGCTTGCGGTCGGTGATGTCGATGCCCGACGACTGCGCCTCCACCGCCACGCCGCCGTCGAACCGCAGCGCGGTGTTCGTCCACAAGGTCCACCGCGGCCCTTCCGCGGTCTCGAACCGGTTCTCGATCGCGACGCGGGGCGACTCCGGCGTGAGCCTGCCGAGCATCGCGCGGACACCGGCGCGATCCTCCTCGGGGATAAAGGCCCAGAAGTTCTTGCCGATCAGGTCGCCGGGGGTGACGCCGCGGGCCCGCGCGTACGCGGCGTTGACGAACAGGATCTCGCCGTCCACACGGAAGCGGCACACCATCTCCGTCTGGCTCTCGACGATCGCGCGGTAGCGGTCCTCGCTCGTGCGGAGCGCCTGCTCGGCGTGCTTGCGCGCGGTGATGTCCTCGATCACGCCCAGGAACCGCAGCGGGCTCCCGGCGGCGTCGCGGATCGTCGTCACCGTCGAGAGGCTCCACACCTCGCTCCCGTCCTTGCGCAGGTGCCGCTTCTCCATCCGGAAGCTCGGCACCACCCCGGCGATGAGCCGACGCATGTTCCGCGCGGTGGCGTGCACGTCGTCCCGGTGCGTGATATCCAGCGCGGTCTTCCCGATCAATTCGCCGGGCCCGTAGCCCAGGATCTCCTCGAACTTGTGGTTCATCTCCAGGAACCGCCCCTCGAGGTCCGCGACGGCGATCCCCACCGCCGCCTGGTCGAACATCGCGCGCAGCCGCGACTCGCTCTCGCGCAGCGCCGTGTCGGCGGCGCGGCGGTCGGTGATGTCGATCCCGATCCCGAAAATCCACTCCGGCTCGCCGACGGCCGAGTACGTCGCGCGCCCCCGTCCGTCCATCCAGCGCCAGGACCCGTCCGCGTGCCGGAACCGGAACTCGACCGCGTAGTCGGTCTTCTCCGCCACCGCGCGCGCGACCGCCTCGCCGACCGGGGCGCGGTCGTCTGGATGGACGAGATCGAAGAACGCCCGCTCCGTCCCCGCGAAGCCGCCCCGCCGCAGACCGAAGATCTCCTCGAGCTCCGGGCTCCACTCGACCGTGTTCGTGCGCAGATCTCGCGACCACCAGCCCATCCGTCCGCCGCGCATCGCCAGGCCGAGCGACTGCGTCGTGCGCTTGAGGGCGTCCTGCGCTCTGCGCTGGTCCGTCACGTCCTGCGTCACGCCGACGATGCGGGTCGGCGTGCCGTCCTCGGCGTACAGCACGCGCCCGAGGGAGAGCCATCGCTTCGCCTCCGCCGGGTCGCCGACGCCCCGGAACTCCCACGTGAACTTCTCGCCCCGGGCACGGAGCAGGGCGTTGAAGCGCTCCCAGAGCCACGCCGCCTCGTCCGGCGCCACGAAGAAGTCGCTCCGGGACATGGCCCGCGGCAGGTCCTCCTGGGCGCAGCCGATCACCGCCGCGGCGTTGCTCGACCAGACGATCGTGTCCGACGCGACGTCGCACTCCCAGGAGAGCATCGCGGCGACCTCGGTCGCGAGCCGCAGCCGCTCCTCGTTCGCGCGCAGGGAACGCTCGGCGCGGGCGCGCGCCGTGACGTCCGCGACGAAGGCGTAATAGCCCGCGATCGTCCCGTCCGGGCGAGCGTCGGGCACGTACTCGGCCTGCACATGACGCGGGCCTCCCCGGGGGTACGGGACCTCGATCTCGAACCGCACGCCGTTGCCCGCGAGGGCGGCGTCGATGTAACCCTTGAGCTTTTCGTACCCGGCGTCGCCGACCACCCCGCGGACATGCTTGCCCTCGATGTCGGCGCTCCTGACGCCGAACCAGTCCTCGTACGCCTTGTTGACGAACCGGTACCGCTCCTGGCGATCAACGTACGCGATCAGCCCGGGCATGGCGTCGGTCACGAGCCGCAGTTGCTCCGAGCGGCGGGCCAGCTCTTCTTCGGCCTGTTTCCGCCGGGTGATGTCGCTGGCCGCTCCGAACCACTCGACGACTTCGCCTTCCGGGCCGAAGACCGGCACGGCGCGCGAGAGCGTCCAGCCGGTGCTCCCGTCCGCGAGGAAGACGCGGTGCTCGAGCTCGAAGAGGCTCTTGGTCGCCCGCGCCCGCGTGATCGCCTCCGACACCCGCGCGTGCTCGGAGGGGGGAACATACTTCTCCATCCACCCGCGGACGGGCGCTCCATTGCTCGCCACCAGCCCGCGCCCGTCGAGCGGGTGCAGTTCCTCCCAGTCCGCGCTCATCCGGTAGATGACGTCCGACGACGCCGTCACGAGCGCGCGCAGCCGCTCCTCGCTCGCACGCCGGGCCGCGCCCGCCGCGCGGAAGCGCTGCTGGACGCGGTGCGACGCGATCGCGGCGAGGCAGGCGGTGAGGGAAGCGCCCGCGACGATCGCCGTATTGAGGACTTCGTCCCTGTCCCGGAGGCCGAACTCGCTTCTGTGCGGGAGGATGAAGTACCACGTCGCGCCCAAACCGAGCAACGCAGAAACGAGGAAGGGGCCCGGGCGCACCAACACGACCAGCGGGAGGAGGATCGCGAAGAGCCACAAGTACGGCACGTTCTGGCCGAAGTACGGGGCCGCGAGCATGCGCAACAAGAGCGCGATCCCGGTCAACCCCAGCGCAACGGCGTACTGCACCCCCGCGGGGCGATCGGCGAGCGCAGCTCGGCGGACGGTCCCGATCTGGTCGCGCTCCTTGGCGCTCATCCGCACCCGCCTCCAGCAACAGACCGCCGCGTGCGCACGGGCTACCCACCCGGGTGGGCCACAACCACAGGGCTATCCGCGTGAGCATAGCGAAAGCCGCCGGGAGCGCCCAGCCCGTCGGCCGCTCCATCGCAATAAATAGTTTCTCATGAGCCGAGAACTCGAGGCTCTTCCGCGGGCGCCGCGCGTGCGCGCACCTCGACGAGCGGCGCTTCGAGGACCTCCGAACGGTGCGGTCGCGGCGGCGGCGCATCGACGCCCAGCATCCGCAGCGCACGCCAGAGCGCCTCGCACCGGTCGTGCGCCCGCAGCCAATCGGCGTAGACCCGGCGCGCCCCCGCGCTCCAGCGCGCGTTCGTCGCCGGTTCGGTCGCCTCCAGCAAGGCCCGTGCGAAGCCCCCGACATCTCCCACGCCGACGCGCCGCCCGTTCTCCCCGTCGGCGACGAGGTCGAAGGCCGCGCCGGTGACATCGCTCACGACCGCCGGGAGCCCCGCGGCGATCGCCTCCTGCACCGACATGCCCCACGGCTCGTGCGACGCCGTGTGGAGCAGGCACGAGCACGACCGGACCACGCGCGTCATGCGCGCCGGGTCGTTGATCGCGCCAACGAACCGGACGCGCTCGCGCAGCGGCGCCGGCACGCGCGCGAGCAGCGCGTCGCGCTGCTCGCCGTCGCCCGCGAGGATCAGCCCCCACCCCGGGCGTTCCGGCGCGACGCGGGCGAACGCGTCGAGCGCGACATCCCAGGCCTTGACCGCGGCGAGCCGCCCGCTGCACAGCACCTGCGAGCGGGACGGGTCGGCCCCGAGGTCCCGGAGCGTCCGGGCGCGCTCCGGGCCGCTCAACGGCTCGAAGAGCGCCGGGTCCACGCCGAAAGGGACGACGAACACGCGGGCGGGGTCGGCGCCGTACTTCACCGCGTACCGCTCGCCGGCGCTGCCCGCGCAGAACACGCCGCGCGCCAGCCGAACCGCCGCGCCGACGACGAGCTTCTTCGCCAGCCCGACGGCGCGCGACCGCGGCGCGTCCGCCGCGATATTCGAGTCTGTCATCAGGACCGCGGGCACGCCCGCCAGCCGCGCCCACGCGAGCATTATCCAGCACTCCGCGTAGTTGTACCCGTTCACGACGAGCAGCCGCACGCGCCGCCGCCGCGACTCTCCGATCGCGCGCGCCCCCTTGCGCAGCGAGCGGCCGAGCGTGCGGAGCGTCGTCCGGGGCGGCATCACCTCGCCGGGCCCGAGGCGCTCCAGCTCCGTCCCCACCACTTCGGGCAGGGCCCACGCCTGGTTGTTCACGTCGAAGAGCTGGAGCGTCGCGATGCGTGCATCGGGCAGACGCGCCGCGAGATCCGTGTGCATCCACACGCGGCTCGGGGCCATCGCGTTGACGAGGATGCAGATCGAGTATTCCCCCGACTGCACGGTCACTTGATCGCTCCGTCGATGTAAGCCGCCCGCCCGGTCCATCAAAAACGTAGCACCCCGCGCGCGCCGCGATCGGTGCGTGAAGTGTTGTTCACGCCCACACTCCTGCGGTCTCTGAGTATTGCATCCGCTTGTTCTTCAGTTATGATTCAGGCACTTGTCATGAACGTGCCACGCCGACCGGGAGCCAGATGCGCACGCCGTCGAATCATTCACCGGACGGGCAGCTCGAGGGGGCCGAGGTTTGCTGCTGGCCGGCGTCCGCGTTCGGTGTAGGGTTCTTCGCCCTGGCCGCCTTCCTCGGCGCGGAGGCCGGGCACGCGCTGTCCGTCCCCGACGCGGACTTCCCGATCGCGACGATTTGGCCTCCGACCGGCCTCACGGTCGCTGTTCTCCTGCTCACGCGCCCGGCGGTCTGGTGGCGTTTCCTGACCGCGCTGGTCGTAGGGAACTTTGCTTCTGACGTCCTCGTGCACGGCGTGCGGCCCGACGTAAGCGTGGCCTTCTGCCTCGCAAACACGCTCGGCGCCGCGGGCACCGCCTGGCTGGCGCGCGCGGGATCGCGCGGCGCGTTCCGCTTCCGTACCGTGCGGGAGGTCGTCTCGCTCCTCGCCGCCGGCTTCGCCGCGAGCTCGCTCGGGTCATCGGTCGTCGGGGCGCTGGTGCTGTCGATCCACTTCGGCCAGACATTCAGCGCCGCGTGGATGCTGTGGTGGACCAGCGACGTCGCCGGGCTGCTCACTGTTGCCCCGGCCGTGCTCGTGACCCTCACGCGGGGCGCCCGGACCGTGCGGGGCGGGGCGCGGGCCGAGCTCGTCGCGGCGCTCGCCGCCGTCGCGGGCGCGTGCGCCTTCACCTTCGCCGCCGTGCCGGCGGAAATGAACCTCCGTTATCTGCTCTTCCCGCCCATGCTCTGGGTCGTGCTCCGATTCGGACTGACAGGGGCCGCGATCGCCTCGCTGATCATCGCCGTCGCGGGCGAGCTGTCGCTGCGTGCCACGAACAACGCCTTCCGCCCCACGATTTTCGAGCCCGGGCTCGCGGTGATCCTGGCGCAGGTTTTTATCATCGCCGTCGCGAGTTCTTTCCTCATCGTCGCGGCGGTCGTGGAGGAACGCCGGCGCGCGGTCGACGAACTGGAGCGCGGCAACGCGGGCCTCGAGGCGCAGGTGCAGGCCCGCACCGCCGCCCTGCGGGCGAGCGAGGAGCGGTTCCGGAGCCTTGTCGACCACCTTTCTGTCGGCGTCGCGGTGGCCGGGGAGGACGGCGTTCTCCGCGCGGTCAACCCCGCGATGCGCCGGCTCGTCGGGTACACGGAGGAGGAGCTGATCGGCAAGACCTACGCCGTCTACACGCACCCGGACGATCTCGGGCGCAACCTTTCGCTCACCCGCGGCTACTTCGCGGATCCCGGGGCGACGGGCTACGACATCGAGAAGCGCTACATCCGCAAGGACGGCGAGGTGCGGTGGGTCCGGGTCGCGGCGCGCTCGTTCGCCGACCCCTCGAGCGGCGAGCGCCTTGTCCTCGGCGTCGCGGAGGATGTCACCGAACGGAAGCGCGCCGAGGAGGCGCTGCGAGCGAGCGAGCGGCTCAACCGCGCGATGCTCGACGCCCTCCCGGCCGAGATCGCGCTCCTCGACGCTTCAGGGCGCATCACCGCGGTCAACCGCCCGTGGAGCCGGTTCGCGGAGGTCAACGGGCCCGCCGACGCGGCGAGCGTGGGCGTCGGCGCCGACTACGTCGCGATGTGCGAGCAGGCCGCTGCGAACGGCGACGCCGACGCCGAGGCCGCGTTGGCCGGCATCCGCTCGGTGCTCTCGGGGGAGCGGGAGGGCTTCAGCTCCGAGTACGCCTGCCACGCGCCCGGTGCCGAGCGGTGGTTTCTGATGCAGGTGGTGCGGGCGGAGGGCGCCGGCGCGATCGTCGCCCACAGCGAGATCACGGAGCGCAAGCGCGCCGAGCGGGCGCTGCGCGAGAGCGAAGAACGCCTCAACGCCGTTCTGGCCAGCATCGACGACCACCTGGTCTGTTACGACCGCGGGTGGCGCTTCACGTATGTCAACGAGGGCGCCGCCCGCACGCTGGGCAGGAGCGCGGCGGAGCTCCTCGGCAAGTGCATCTGGGAGCTCTTCCCGGACGCCGTCGGGAACCAGTACTATGACGAGGTGCACCTGGCGGCCCGCGAGCGGCGCGTTGTCCGGTCCGAGTTCTACTACACGCCCTTCGACGCGTGGTTCGAGAACCACATCTATCCCACGAGCAACGGCGTCACGGTCTTCTCCGCGAACATCACCGAACGCAAGCGCGGCGAGGCGGCGCTCAAGGCGGCGCACGACACGCTGCGTCAGCTGGTGGAGCGCTCGCCCTTCGGCGTATACGTCGTGGACGCCGACTTCCGTCTCAGCCTGGTCGGCGACGGGGCCCAGCGGATTTTCTCCGGCGTCCGGCCCCTCATCGGCCGCGACTTCGCGGAGGTCCTCCGGTGCGTGTGGGAAGAGCCGTTCGCGTCGGAGGCTGTCGCGTTGTTCCGGAGAACGCTCGAGACGGGCGAGCCGTACCGCGCGTCCCGCACCACCGAGCGTCGATCCGGCTCGGGAGACTTCGAGTCGTACGACTGGAAGATCGAGCGCGTCGCTCTCCCCGACGGGCGGTTCGGTGTTGTCTGCCACTTCTACGACCTCTCGGAGCGTCAGCAGTTCGAGGCCGCGCTCCGCGAGAGCGAGCGGCGGTTCAGCGACATGGCGAACACCGCGCCCGCGATGCTCTTGGTTACCGACCACGAGCACCGCTGCACCTTCCTCAGCCGCGGCTGGCACGAGTTCACGGGCCAGCGCGAGGAGGAGGGGCTCGGTCTCGGCTGGGCCGACGCGGCCCACCCCGACGACCGCGAGCGCATCGTCCGGGCTTTCCTGGCGGCCGCGGCCAAGCGCGAGCCTTTCGCGTTCGACTTCAGCCTCCGCCGCGCCGACGGCGAGTACCGGTGGGCCATCGGCGCCGGCCGGCCCCGCTTCAACCCCGACGGCTCGTTCGCCGGTTACATCGGTTCCGTTATCGACGTCCACGAGCGCAAGCTCGCCGAGGAAGAAGTGCGGCGCCACCGCGAGCGGCTCGAGGAGCTCGTCGCGGAGCGCACCCGCGAGCTCGAGGAGACCCACAGCCGCCTCCGTCTCTCCGAGCGCATGGCCGCGATCGGCACGCTCGCCGCGGGCATCGGGCACGATCTCGGGAATCTTCTCCTGCCGGTGCGCATGCGGCTTGATTCGCTGCGCGACCGCGGGCTGAGCGCCGACCTCGCGGAGGACGTCGAGGCGATTCGGAAGGCCACGCAGTATGTCCAGCGTCTCACCAGCGGGCTGCGGTCTCTCGCGTTGGACCCGGAAGCCTCCGTCGCGTCCGACGACCGGACGGATCTCGCCGAGTGGTGGGACGAAGCGCGGACGCTTCTCTCCACGGTGCTCCCGCGAGGGGTCCAGCTGACGCACGACATCCCGAGGGGCATCCCGCCGGTCGGGCTCGCGCGTCCGGCGCTCTCGCAGGCGGTCTTCAACCTCGTGCAGAACGCGGGCGACGCGATCAAGCCGCGCGGCAAAGGGACCGTGCGCGTTACCGTTCACCTCGAGGGGGGCGGCGCAGCGGTCGCCATCACCGTGGAGGACGACGGGCCCGGCATGTCCGAGGACGTCAAGCGCCGCTGCATGGAGCCGTTCTTCACCACGAAGACGCGGGCATTGTCCACCGGTCTGGGTCTGGCCCTCGTCAAGGGCATCGCCGACCGGGCGGGGGGTGAGGTGCGTCTCGACTCCGAGCCCGGCCGCGGGACGCGGTTCACGCTGGTACTGCCTGTGGCAGTTGACGCGTGCCCAGAGAACGTCGCCCCGGTCGCGCGTGTTTGTGTGGCGGACCCGCGCATGCGCATGCTCGTCGCGACGCTCCTCAAGTCCATGCGCTTCGAGGTGAGTGACGCCGCCACCCCCTCACCGGAGGAGGCCCTCTTGGTCGCGGACACGCCCGTCGACGCCGCCGCGGCCTTTGTCGCGTCGCGAGCGAACCGCCGCGCAGTGGTCTTGACACCCGCGCCCCTCGGCCTCACCGATGACCGCATCATCGAGATCGTCGGTCCGCCGCGTGTCGCGGAGATGCGGCGGGCGATCGCGCGCTTGGCCGAAGAGCTCCGGGCCGAGCACGAGGCCCCGAAGGCCTGAGCGGGCGGTGCTGCGCGCGGTTGATATGCGTCCTCGACGCTCGGCATGCGTCGTCGTGATCTTCTTGGCGGCGTCGGCGCGTCCGCAACAGGCGCGGTCCACCGCGACCGGTCGGCGGGCTGGAGCGACCGCTCGTATGGAGAGAGCGCAAACCCCGCTCTCGCCGCGCGCTGATGGCTGCGTGGCGAGCGCATCGACTCGACCGGCGGGCCCGAGCCGCGTGTCGGCGCCGTCCGCGTCCGTGCGATCGCCCGAGTTCCCGGCGGCGAGAGCATCGGTCTGACACCGGCTGACCGGCGGGCGTTAGGGCCCGCTCACCAAAGTTGTGAGGGTGGGTTCACTGGTTGCTCACCCCTAGTGCCGGAGTACCCGCGATTGAGTACCGAGGCGGGGCGTCGCGCCCCGGCGCGATAGCACCGAAACACGGAACACACAAAGGAGATTTCCATGAAGAAGAACGTTCGATACGCGTGCGTGAGCATCCCGCTGCTGGTGGCGTCGTGCGGGATGCCCATGGCCCTCGCCCAGACGACGAGGGATCAGAATAATCAGACGGGCCGGGATTCGGGGCAGAATTACCAGGGGAACCAGCACAACAACCGGAACCAGGGGCAGAACCAGAATCAGGGCAACTGGGACCAGAACCAGCGCAACAACTGGGGCCAGAACCAGGCCTTCGGCGTGAGCGAGTACAAGCAGTTCGCCGCGCTCAAGGGCTGCGGTGTCAAGTCCGCCGACGGCCGCCACCTCGGCGACGTCGAGGACCTGATCATCGACCGCGGCTCGGGCATGATCCGCTACGCGATCGTCGACCCCGACGGCATGGCCGACAACGTCGCGGTTCCCTTCCACGATCTCACTTGGCGCAACAGCGACAACTGCTTCGTAACGCAGGCGGGCATGCTCCGCGGGCAGGACGCGGACGAACTCGACCGCGACATGAACCGGGGGGACAACAACCAGGACCGCGACAACAACTGGAACAACAACCGCAACGACAACAACCGCAACCAGGGCAACAACCAGAACTGGAACAACAACCAAAACAGCAACCGCAACGACAACCTGAACAGCAACCGCGGCACGACGAGCACGACCACCGACCTCTCGCGCTACCCGACCTACAACGACAACGACTGGCGTTCCATCGACCGCGACTGGCAACGGACGGACACGGAATGGAACTGGCGTTGGAACCGCGGCGGGAGCTGGGCCCCGGCCCGCAACGACGAGATGGAAGGCCGCCGCAACGAGCGCACGGACAACCAGTGGAACCAGCCCGGCATGGGCACGAGCGGAACGGGCACCCCCGCGACGACGACGGCCTCGACCACGGGCGGTGCGAGCAACTCCGGGTCCGGTTACAGCGGCGACAACCGCCAGGGCGCGAGCGGCGCGACCACGGTCCCCGCCGGCACTGTCGACGCGCACGCGCGCACGACGGGCACGGCCGGCGGCGCCAGCAACACCGGCTCCGGCTACAGCGGTGACGACCCGAACCGGCGCGGGACGACCGCGGGCGGCTCCGGCACGGCGACCGGTACGGGCGGCGCGAGCAACACGGGCTCCGGCTACAGCGGCGATGATCCGAACCGGCGCGGAACCGCGTCCAACACCGGCAATACGGGCACGACGACATCGACCCGCACGACGACGACCGCCAACAACGCGAACAACAACCAGGGCGACACGCTCCGCAGTTCCAACAGCGGTACGGGCTACTCGACGACGAACAGTTCGCCGAACCCCGCCGACAACGGCGACGACGCGAACCGCAACAACGACAACTGGGCCCAGAACCAGAACACCAACCAGAACTGGTCGCAGGATCAGAACCGCAACAATCAGAACCAGGACCGGACCACGACCTGGAGCCAGAACCAGAACAGCCAGAATCAGAACCAGAACTGGGGCCAGGGCCAGAACAACAACCAGAACCGGGACCAGAACCGCAACAACCAGAACAACAGCTGGGGCCAGAACCAGGGCCAGAACCAAGGCCAGAACCAGGGCCAGTGGGGCAACAACGACTGGCAGAACCGCCCCGTGACGCGCGAGACCTACGACCCCTTCGGCTCCAAGCTCTCGTTCGACAAGACGACGACGGTGAGCGGCGAGATCCGCGACATCAACCGCCAGTTCGTGCCCGGCCACGGCGAGCAGGTCGTCGTGACCGTCCGCAAGGACGACGGCGGCGAGAAGAAGGTCGCCCTCGGCCCGTCGTGGTACGTGAACGGCATCGAGATGGCCCCCAAGCGCGGCGACAAGGTCACCATCACGGCCGTCAAGGCCCCGGAGATGACCGCCCAGGCCGACGGCCGCGGCAATATGAACCGCGACAACACGGGGAACCGGGACACCACGAGCCGCGACGCCACCGGGCGCGACACGGCCAACCGCGACAACATGAACAACAACCGCGACGACACCACGACGCGCGACACTTGGTCGAGCCGCGACAACAACAACATGCAGGGCGGCAACGCCTGGTCGAGCACGCAGTGGGACCCCGACATCCTCATCGCCACCGAGGTCCGTCTCAACGAGAACAATCGGACGTATTCGCTCCGCAACCAGCAGGGCGCGGCGTGGACGCAGGACACCTTCACCACCGGCAACAACCAGCAGGTCTCCGCCCCGATGTACCGCATGCTCCGCGTCAGCAAGATCGACGGCGCCGACCTCGATTGCCGCGGCACGGCCTGCGGCGAGGTGGACGAGGTCATCATCGACGTGAACGGCGGCATGGTCGCCTTCCTGTCGATCGACCCCGACGACAACTTCCTCGGCGTGGGCGACAGCAAGCGCCTCGTGCCGTGGACGGTCGCGACGGTCAGCCTCGACAACCGCGTCCGTATCGACGCCGACAAGGCGATGGTGATGGCGAGCCCGGAGACGCCGGACGACTTCAACAACTTCGGCGCCACCGCCTCGCGCGTCTACGACGCGTACCAGATCCAGCAGCCCCGCCGGCAGTCGATGCGCTAGGCGGACCGGCGTCATAATGAAGAAATAACTCACTCAACATTCACAACCACGCAAAGCCGCGGAACACCCGCGGCTTTTTTTCTTTTTTAGGGCGATGTCACGGCGCGGTCAGCACCGTGTGGCAAGATATGGGTGGAGTCTGGAAGACCGCAACGACGCGGAGGAGGATCCCACTCATGACGACGAACGCTTCGAACGCATGGACCGCGAGGCGCACGACGGGCGCCGACACCTGGCACCTGGGCGCGAGCGCGCCGCTCTCTCCGGAGGAAGTCCGCCAGCTGATCCGCAACTACAAGGCGAAGGGCTGCGAGGCGAGCCGGAACCGCGTGGTCGAGGCCCACCTGCGCCTCGTCGCCAAGCACGCCCGCAAGCACTCGCGCCCGGAGGTAAGCTTCGACGAGCTGATGGGCGAGGGCGCGATGACGCTCGTCCGCGCCCTCGACACGTTCCAGCCCGAGCGCGGTGTGCCCTTCACGGCCTACGCCAGCGTCCTGATCGAGCACTCGATGCGCCGCGCCGTCTGCCGCGAGCGCGTCATCACCCTCCCCGGCGCCGTGCGCCGCGCCGCCGGCGTGCACCGGCGCGCGTCGGACAAGTTCTTCCTCCGCGAGGGCCGCAAGCCCTCGCCCGCCGAGCTGAGCGAGGAGATGGAGGCGCCCCGCACCCGCACGCTCTCCAAGATCATGGCCAGCGAGATCAACTCGACCGTCAGCAGCAGCGCGGGGGACGAGATCCTCGGCCTGCGCGACAACACCCCGGCGCCCGACGCCCGCGCGGAGACCACCGACCTCCTCAACGCGGTCATCACCGCCATGGACAAGCTCCCGGCGTCGAGCCGGCAGCTCCTCCGCGAGCGCTTCGGGCTGGACAGCCGGGCCCGGAACGTGACCGACATCGCCCGCCGCAAGGGCGTCTCCAAGCAGCGGGTTTCTTACGTCGTCCAGGCCGCCCTCAACCACCTGCGGCGCATCGCCGGCGAGCAAGGGGTGGACTCCGCAGCTGCGTGAAGTCAAGCCCGTGAGAACTGATTCATAATCGGCAGCGCGCGTTATCACACCGAACGCCACGATTGCGCCGTCTTAGTTCCGCACTTCAAGCAATAGGAGCATGCTCATGGCAGGACGATCATTCGGAAGGCAATCGGGTGGAAGGGGTCGCGGCGGTCGGTCGTCCGGGTCCCGTGGTGGCCAAGCCGGCCGCAACGCGTCCTCGCGTTCGCGCCGCGCCGGCTCTTCGCAGGGCGGCCGGGATCGCGTCAACAATCTGACGAACGAGGACCGCAGCCGGGGCGGGCGCCACAGCGCCAGCATCCAGGTGCGCGACGAGTTCGGACAGTTCGCCGGCATCGCGCAGTCCTCCTCGCGCCGCGGCAGCCCCAGCCGCTACCGCGACGAAGACGATGATTCGGGCAGCGGGCGCGGATCGTCTTCCCGTGGCGGCGGCCGCGGCGGGAACCGCGGCGGTAGCCAGGACCGCGAGCGCGACGACGAAGGCCGCTTCACCTCGTCGGGCTCTTCCTCGCGCGGCGGTGGGCGCCAGTCCTCCCGCGATGATGACGACGATTACGGCAGCAGCAGCCGCGGCGGCGGCGGTCGCGGTGGGAGCCGCGGCGGCAGCCAGGGCGGCGGGAACCAGGAGCGTGACGAGTACGGGCAGTTCAGCGGCTCGTCGGGCGGCTCCTCGCGCGGCGGGCGCTCCTCGTCGCGATACGACGACGACGATGAAGGCGGCAGCCGTGGCGGCTCGGGCGGCCGCGGTTCCTCCCGCGGCGGCAGCCAGGACCGTGAGCGCGACGAGTACGGGCAGTTCAGCTCGTCCGGCGGCGGCGGCCGTCAGTCCTCGTCCCGCTACGACGACGACGATGACTACGGCAGCAGCAGCCGCGGCGGCGGCGGTCGCGGTGGGAGCCGCGGCGGCAGCCAAGGCGGCGGGAGCCAGGAGCGCGATGAGTACGGCCAGTTCTCCGGCGGCGGCTCGTCGCGCGGCGGGCGGTCGTCCTCCTCTCGTTCGGACGAGGATTACAGCAGCTACAGCGGCCCGTACGGCTCCCGCGGCATGAGCGGGCGCGGCGGGTCGCAGGACGACGACGATGACTACGGCTCGAGCGGCCGCGGCGGGAACCGTGGTGGCGGCGGCCGTGGTAACCAGGAGCGCGACGAGTACGGGCAGTTCAGCTCGTCCGGCGGCGGGTCCCGTGGTGGTCGGCAGTCTTCGTCCCGTGACGACGACGACGATGACTACGGCAGCAGCAGCCGCGGCGGCGGCGGTCGCGGTGGGAGCCGCGGCGGCAGCCAGGGCGGCGGGAACCAGGAGCGCGAGCGTGACGAGTACGGGCAGTTCGCCTCGTCGGGCTCATCGTCCCGTGGCGGCGGTGGCTCGCGCGGCGGTTCGCGTGGCGGCTCGCAGGACGACGATGAGGGCGGCTTCGGCGGCTACGAGGGCCGCTCCCGCGGCGGGCGGGCCTCGGCGCAGAGCCAGGAGCGCGACGAGTACGGCCACTTCGCCGGCTCCTCGGGCGGCGGCTCACGCGGCGGGCGTCAGTCGCGCGACGATGACGATGACGATTCCGGCTCCAGCGGGCGGGGCGGCAACCGTGGCGGCGGCGGATCATCCCGCGGCGGCCGGTCTTCAGGCGGCTACAGGTAAACGGCACGACCTGTTTGCAGAGTCAACGGCTGGGCAGCAGGCGGGCGTGCGATCGCGGATTTTCTCTGCGGGGCACGCCCGCCGTGCTTCTGAATGAAAGGAGTTTTCATGGCAATCTCGGTTCCGATCAATGCCTCGGACTCGCCGCGCGAGCACTCGCACGACGTCGTCCTCCCGGCGATGACCAAGCGCACCATGTGGGGCGCTGTCATGGCCGGCGCGCTGAGCGCGATCAGCACGCAGTTCGTCTTCACGGTGCTGGGCATCGCGATGGGCCTCTCCATCGCGGACGGCAACGAGCGCGCCAGCGACGTCGGCCTCTCGGCCGGTCTCTGGTGGCTCATCACCGGCACGCTCTCGCTCCTCATCGGCGGGTTCGTGCTCGGGCGCGTAGGCGGGATGATCCGCAGCGCCGACCTCCTCCTGCACGCATTCGTCATGTGGGCCGTGACGGCCGTCTTCGGCTTCGCCGTCCTTTGGGGCGGCGGCGGCACCCTTTACGGCGCGGGCAGCGACGCCGCGTCGCGCGGTTTCGCGAATTCGGGCGCGATGAGCAACATGGCCCCGTCAGTCATGCCGACGCCGGCCGACGGCGCGAACGCGACCAATCCGGACGCCGAGGACCGGCGGCAGGCGGCGCGCACCGGCACCACCCCGCAGCTGCAGGACGCCAAGGACAAGGGCGCGGCGGCGGCGTGGTGGAGCGTGGGCGCTCTGACCCTGGGCATCTGCGCATCCCTCGCGGGGGCGTGGATGTCCGCCCCGGACCGCATCTTCATCAAGCCCGCCGAACGCGACAACCACTGACGTTCGGGCGACACCTCTTTTGCGACAGGGCCCGCGCGACGAGCGCGGGCTTTGTCTGTTTTTGGGAGAACAGGCGGTTGCCCCGTCGGCGCACGAGCACGACGTCACGGCGCGGTGAAGGGGTGACGGCTCATGCCCCGCGGCGGGCACGCCGCCACGGCCGCACCGACCGCCCGGCGTGACGAATCACCGATCAGCGGCCACATCTTCAGTTCGGTTCGATCGGCACCATGTCCTCCGGCCGCTCACGGCGTTCCGCGTCCGAGACGCGGCGCTCGATGCGGTTGAGGCGGTCCTCCTCGGGCGACGGGACGGAGCCGAAGAGATCGCCCAGGGCCCTCCGTGCGCCGGAGAAGCGGGCGGTGCTCACCTGGGGATTGTCGATCGGCCCGCGCACGACCGTCGTGATCAGCTCCTCGCGGAGGCTCTCCATAATCGACGTCAGGAAGGGCACGCGGGCGCGGTTGCCGGTGCGGATGCGCAAATCCACGTACAGGTCGGGCCACGTCGCCGTGCCCACGCCGTAGAGGCCCACGCTCTCGCTCGAGACCGCGAGCTGCTCGAAGGCGACCTCCGACCCCTGCACGTAGAAGTCCGCGAAGGCGTAGTCGAGCTGCTCCTGGAAGGGCAGCTGCAGGTTCGTAAAGCGCACGAAGGGGACGAGCAGCGGAAGGCTCAGCACGTTGCCGCCCCGCACCGTGAAGGTGCCCCGCCCGCGCCGGCCGATGTCGGCGCCCGTCACGCCCGCGAGGGCGAAACTGCCGGAGAGAACGCCCCGCGAGCCGTCGGGAGCGGCGGGCTCTTTGTCCATCGGCGTGTGCGGCCCCTCGCGCGTGCGCAGCGCCTCGAGCAGCGGGGCGAAGCGCACGTTCGAGGCCTCGACCGCCAGGTCGTACGCGCGGGGCGCGGCGCCGGCCTCGCTCGTGGGCAGCGGGGGGGAGAGCGTGAGGCCGCCGGTGATGCGCCCGCCGTAGGCGTGCACGCTCATGTCCGTCACCTCGATGCCGCCGCCCGGCAGGCTCGCGAGCTCCACGTTCGCCCGGGTCAGCCCGACGCCCGCGACGCGCAGCGAGTCGAAGTCCCCGTCGAGCGTGAAGCGCCCGAAGTCCTCGCCCTCGGCGAGGCGGTAGTCGTACCGCAGCGTGCCTGTCGCGTCCTCCACGCGTGCGCCCAGTTCCGCGCTCACGCCCTGCGCCTCCACTTCGCCGCCCGCCGCGAGGGCGACGACGCCGCGGTCGGGATGGATCACGGCGCGCACGGGCGCGTCGGCGAGCAGCACCGGGCCCGATGCGCCCACGCCGGCACGGGCGAGGCCCGACGCGATCATCGATGGCAGGAGCGAGCGCAGGTCCTCATCGAGCCCGTCGCTCTCGACGGCGAAGCGGGCGTCCACGACGGCCGCGCCGTCCGGCCGGCGCGTCCAGCCGCCGTCGACGGCGATGGAGAAGGAGTCGGTCGTCAGCGAGAGGCCGCGCATCGACCCGCCCGCGCTCGTGACCTCCACCTCGCCCTCGACGCTGCGGAACCGGACCACGCGGTCGTTGCGGTCCAGCGCGAGCGTTCGCGGGCGGATGACGCCCGTGACCGCGCGGTTGATCGCGCCCGCGGGGCGCGAGGAACGCAGCTCCGCGTCCACGACGCCCCTCGCGCCGTTGTCCACGATCGCATCGGCGACGCCCGCGACGCCGGCGCCGCGCAGGTGCTCGAGCACCACCGGCGACTCGAGCGTGAGGCCGTCGAGCCTGATCGTGATTTCCTCGCCGGCCGCGTCGACGCCGAGGCTCTTGGAGCCCTCGACGTGCATCCGCGCCACGGCGTTGCCGGACGCGTCGGTCACTTCGCCGGTGGTGCGTGTGCGCACGCTCACGAGCGGCGACGCGTCGCCGCCGGCCGTCTCGAAGAAGACGGTGGCGACCTCGTCCGCCGTGTCGTCGAGGCGCAGGAGGGCGCTCGCCGCGCCTTCCGGGCCGGACGCGTCGTCGGGCGGCACGGCGAGCGTGACACCCCGGGGCCTGCCGATGCGCACCTGACCGCTGGCCGCGCCCCCCTCGATCGCGCACGAGACCGCGAGGTCCACGCGTCCCGCGGGCCGGTGCCGCGCGGCGAGGCCGCGGATCGACGCCGCGGCGCCGCTCGCGAAGGGGGCGACGAGGTCCGCGAGCGCGGGCGTGATCTCCGAGCCGGGCGCCCCGACGTGGACGCGGATGGAGGGCTCCGCGGGCCCCTGGCCCTCGAGTTCGTGACGCAGCACGACGATCGCGACGTCGAACGGGTTGGGCTGCGCCTCCGGGGGGGCGCCGGCGAAGGTGATGTCGCCGGCGATCGTCGCGCGGGCGCGGGCGTCGTCGACCATGAACGACCCCTGCAGGGGAGACACGACGAGGCGTGCCGGGCCGGGGCCCTCGGGGGCCGCCGACGCGTCGATGCGCCCCGTCGCGCTCACGCTGGGCAGGCCGTCGTCCGCGATCGAGACCGTGCCGTTGGCGTCGATCGTCCCGCGCAGCGCCAATTGCCGGATGACGTCGGCCGTGCCGGCGGCCCCGGGCGTCCGCTCGCCCGAGCGTGTCAGCGTCCGCACGAGGAGATCGTCGATCGGCATCGCCTCCACGCGGAAACCCAGGGTTGGCACGAACTGCCCGACTTCCTTCATCTTGTCGAAGTCCACGGCGGCGTCGATCGAGACGTTCCCGCCCCTCACGCCGACGAAGTCGCCGCGCTCCAGCGTCGCGACGCCGTTGCGCTGGACGATGCGCACGCCCCGTCCGCGCAGCGGGTAGGGGAACGCGCGCGGCAGCACGCCGACGCTGGGCAGATCGATGATCACCTCGTCGTCCCAGTTGGCGTCTCCCTCGCCCGGCGTGCGCGTGACGTGCACCGTGACGTTGACGACGCCGCCCGTGTCGAAGACGGGCCGCAGGAGCCGCTCGCGCAGGGCCAGGATGGCCGCGGGATCGGCGTTCGGCTCACGCTCCCGGGCGGCGACCTCGCGCCGCATGGCCTCGTGCGCCGCGCCTGAGACGATGAACCCCTCGCGCTCCAACTCCGTCGCCGCGGGCGCGTCGAAGAGCTCGGTAAGCACTTCCTCCTGGCCCCTCGCCGCCATCGCGCGGGCGAGGTCGTCGTCGATCGGCACGCCGGTGACGACGGCGGTGACATCGACCTTCGCCTCCTCATTGAGCGGGCTGATGGCGCCGCTCGCCCGGATCTCCCCCGCGCCGCCCGCGCCCACGCCCCGCACCTCGTGGATCGTGATGCTCGACTCGTCGAAGGAGACTCTGCCCGTGAGGTTCTTCCACTCGTACGGGAACTTGTGGAAGGCGGCGGTGATGCCCCGCAGGTTCATCGACCCCTCGACGCGCACCGGCGGCGGGGGCCGGCCCTGCGAGACGGCGGCCCGCGAGACCTTCACCTCGACGTCCGCCCGCCCCTCCGGATCGGAGAAGTCGCGCAGGCGGCGGCGCACGACGCCGGGGGTGAAGCGGATCGCGGCGGCGTTGCTCTGGATACGGACGTTGCGCGACGTGAGCGTGCACGACCACGCCGACTGCGGCGAGAGACCGTCCACGCGGAACACGACCTCGTAGGGAAGTTCCTCGATCATCCCGGCGAGGACGCCGCTCATGCCCTTGTCCGTGAGCGTGAGCTCGCCGCTGGTGTGGTCCATGCGCATACGCCGACCGATGACCTCGGGCGGGAGGGGGATGGGGTTGCCGTCGGCGTCGTCGGCTGGGCGGGCCTCCACCGGGAGGGACACCGCGACATCCTCCAGCTTGACGCGGGCCGTCCAGCCGCCGGCGAAGTTGTACACGACGGAGGCCTCGGGGATCCTGCCCACGAGCCCGGCCTGCCGCAAAAGCTCGCGGGCCTGCGAGGGGACGTTCTCTGGCGTCACGCCGCCCAGGTCGAGCCCGGTGAGCGTGAGCGAGACGTGGTCCTGCGTCACGCGCCCCTGCAGGCTCAACGCCGGCTCGCCGCCCGAGGCCTCGGAGCGGAAAGAGACGATACGACCGGAGGCGTCGGCCGTCTGCTCCATGCGCCCGTTGAGACGCACCCGCTTCAGGACGGTGTACGCGCCGCCCGCGTCGTGCTCGCCCACCTCCAGGACGCCGCCGGTGACGAAGACCTCGGGGAGCGCGGGCATCGACCCCTGGCCGCCGCCGGTGTTGACGTTGGGCGCGAGGGCGGCGATGTTGACGCCGCCGTCCGCCGAGGAGCGGCTGATGCGCACCACCGGCTCGTGGAGCGAGACGGCCTCGATGAGCTGGGCGTTGTTGCCCCGCCAGGGATTCACCTTCGCGACGAGCTGTTTGGCGGAGAAGATCGTTCCCGCCTCGCCCGCGACGCCGGGGGCTCGCACCGCGAAGTCGTTGATCGTCACTGTCCGGTTCGCCTCGATCCGCACGCCCGACGCGGAGACGTCGCCCCCGATCGCCGCCTCGAGGCGCGACATCACGAGCATGCGTGTGACGAACGAGTCCGTCGCGAGCCAGAAAAGGCCCGCGAACGCCGCGACGGTGATGCCCAGCACAAGCACCCAGCGCCGCACGAGCTTGCGCGGACGCGGGTTGGCGGCGGGCGTGGTCATGCGTGTGCGGGGGCGTCGGGGCGGGCCGATCATCCTACAGCGCCCCGCCGCCGCGCGTTCGCCGGATTCTTGGCGGGAGGGGCCGGCCGAGGTTCCGCGTCGCCGCGGCCTTCCCGCGCTCACGCGGCAACGATTGGGCTTGCCCAAGGCGCCCGCGATCCGCAACGACCACTTGGCCGCGTTCGCGCGGCAGCTGCGGCACACGCCGCGGGACGCGCTGCTGCGCGACATCGAGCGCATCGAGGCCCTCGCGCCGGACATCGACGCCGGGACGGACTATCCGCTGGACTGGATCGCCTACCGCGTCACCGGCTACCGGCCCGAGGGGCCGTCGACGCCGGTGGTGCGCGGGATCGACCTGCTGCGCGACCTGGACGCCGTCTGCCAGCACCTGTGCGTCCTCGCGGCGCTCGAAGCGGACGAGCTGGGCGACGGCTTCGAGCCCATCGACCGCCGCGCCCGCGCGTGGAATGTCGGCGCCACGACGCTGAAGCGCTTGCGCCGCCGGGGGCTCGTCGCGCGCCGTGCGCGCACCGGCCCGGCGTCGTGGGGCGTCTTCGTGAGCGCCCGCCACGCCGAGGCGTTCGCGGAAAGGCACCCGGAACACTTCGGCGCGCCCACCCCCGCCCGCATGGGCAAGGCCACGCGCGACGCGATCGCGCGGGCCGGCGAGGCGCTGCGCCGCGGCGAGCACCTCTCGCTCAACCAGGCCGCTCGCCGCCTCGCGGCCGAGCACGGCAGGAGCCTCGAGTCGGTTCGGCGCGTCCTCGCGTCGCGCGGGGCCTTCCCGCGCAAGCGGCCCGTGACCGACCGCACCCGGGCCGCGATGCTGCGCCTCTGGCGGCTGGGCATGGGCGCGCCCGAACTGGCGAGGCTCACCGGCCGCAGCGCCGCCGTCGCCAGGCGCGACGTCAACCTCGCGCGGGCCGCCCGGCTCCGCGCGCTCGCGGCGGCCGGGGCCTTCGCGGGCCCGCACCCCAGGACCTTCGACCGGCCGGACGCTGCGAAGCTCCTCCTCGCGGGCGAGGGCGCCGCGCGCATCGCCCCCGAGGCCGAAGCGCAGGACCTCCCGACTCTGCTCGTGCGTTGGCGTTCGCAGGAGCCCAGCCCCGCCGTCCTCGAGCGCGAGCGCGCGGGCGCGTTCCACTACCTCCGCTTCCGCGCGCTCGCCGGGATCCCGCGCGTCAGCCGCCTCCAGCCCCAGCCCGCCCGGCTCGACGAGATCGAGACGTCCCTGCGGTGGGCCTCGCTCCTTGCCCGCTCACTTCTCCGGACCCAGCGCCGCCTCGTCATCGACACCATCGAGGGGCGCACGGGCAAGCGCGCGGAGGAGCTCGGCGTGCCGACGCTCACGGAACTCCTCCATGCCGCGGCGGCCGCGGGCGTCGAATCGCTGCCGCACTTCGACCCCTTCCGCCCCGGCCGCCTCGCGGGCACGCTCTCGCTCGCGATCGACAGGTCCGTGGTGCGGACGCTCAGGAGTTTGCCTTCGCCCGCGCCCGGCCGAGCCGCGGGCTTCATCCCGGAGGGGACGCCAGCGCCCCGCCTCTGGTGTCGCGTCTGCCCATGGGACCGCTGGCTCGGGCCGGACGAACGCATCCCGCACGCCGTCGCGCGGGGGCTGGTGAGCGCCGAGGACGCGCGGCTGCTGGCCGAGCGCTTCGGGCTCGCCGGCGAACCGCCCCGCTCGCTCGCGGACCTCGCGCGGCGCGTCGGCGTCCGCCCCACGCGCATCGTCGCGCTCGTGCAGGGCGCGGTCCGACGCGCGGTTACCGCCCGCGGCTGATACGCTCGCGCCGATGGCCCGCTCCCTCGCCGACATCACGCGCGTGCGCCCGATCATCGGGATGGAGGTGCACGTGCAGCTCGCGACAAAGGCCAAAGTCTTCAGCGGCGCACCCAACCCCGCGCACGACGGGGTGGACGGCGCGGAGCCGAACACGCTGATCGACCCGGTGGTCCTGGGCCTCCCGGGATCTCTTCCCGTTCTCAACCTCGGCGCGGTGGAGCTGGCGCTGCGGGTGGGCGCGGCGCTGGGGTGCCGCATCGGCGGCGAGGCGGCGTGGGACCGCAAGTCCTACTTCTACCCGGACATGCCCAAGGCCTACCAGATCAGCCAGTACGACCGCCCCCTCTGCGGCGAGGGGGTCTTCGAGCTGCCGGGCCTGGACGAACGGGGCGGCCCGGACTTCTCGAAGCCCGCGACGCGCATCCGCGTCACCCGCGCCCACCTCGAGGAGGACGCGGGCAAACTGCTGCACGAGGCCCCCGGCGGCCACGCGATCGACTTCTCGATCGTCGATTACAACCGCGCCGGCGCGCCGCTCCTCGAGATCGTCACCGAGCCCGACTTCCCCGGCGCCGCCGAGGCCGTCCTCTTCGCCCGCGCGCTGCGGGACATCTGCCGCGCCGTGGGCGCGACGCGCGGCGTGATGCAGAAGGGGCACATGCGCTTCGAGCCCAACGTGAACGTCGAGCTGACGCTCGCGGACGGCTCGACCGTGCGTACGCCGATCGTCGAGGTGAAGAACCTCAACTCCTTCCGCGCCCTCAAGGGCGCCATCGAGTTCGAGGTCGCCGACCAGCCCCGGCGCTGGGCCGCGGACGGGCGCGTGCACGGGCGCGGCGCCAAGGCGACGCGGGGGTGGGACGACGCCGCCCAGCGCACCATCCCGCAGCGCGAGAAAGAGGACGCGCACGACTACCGCTACTTCCCCGAGCCCGACCTGCCGGTGATCGTGGTGGACGAGGCGTGGGCGTCGCGCGTCCGGGCCGAGCTTCCGGAGCTTCCATTGGCCGCCGCCAAGCGGTTCTGCGCCGAACTGGGCATCCCCGCCGCAGAAGCTGTCGCCTTGGCGGAGGAGCCCGGGCTTCGCAAGTTGACTAACACCGCCCTCTCCGTCTTGCAGGCTTTGATCGGCCCCTCCGGCGGCAAGACCCTCGCCAACATCCTCCTCCAGCAATGCGCCAAGCACGCGAACGAGGCGGGCGTGCAGATCCACGAGCTGGGCATCGCCCCCGAGCACATCGGCGCCGTCGCCGCCCTGCGCTTCAAGGGAGCCGTCAGCGCCAACGCCATCGACGCCCTCCTCCTCGCGGGGCGGGGCGTGGAGACACCCGTCGATCCCACCCAAGCCCTCGCCTATGTCGAGCGTCTGGCCCGCGACGCCGGACTCCTCGTCGTCCGCGACGACGCCGCGATGGACGCCTGGATTGACAAGGCCTTCGCCGCCCACCCGCAGGCCGCGGCGGACGTGAAGGCCGGAAAGATGCAGGCGATCGGCCGGCTCGTGGGGGAGGCGATGAAGGCGGCGGGGGGCTCGGCCGACGCGAAGGCCGTGCGCGAAGCGATCCTGAAGCGTCTCGGCGGCCCGGCCTGACCCCGGCACGTTTTCGCGGCTCCGGCGTCTAATCCTTGATGCTCCGCACGATCGCCCTGTGCGCCCTCGCGCTCGTCCCGTTCGCGGCATGCTCGGAGCGGGTGGCGAGCCCCGCCCCCGGCGCGACGCGGCCGCAGGCTGTTGAAAGCACCACTCCACCGATGGCGAAGCGACCCGAAACCAACCCCATGACTCAGCCTGTGAACAAGACCGACGAGCAGTGGCGCAAGGAGTTGACGCCCGAGCAGTACCACGTGCTGCGCGAGAAGGGGACGGAGCGCGCCTTCACCGGTGAGTTCTGGAAGACGCCGCAGGGACCCGGCGAGTACCGCTGCGCCGGCTGCGGCGGCGTGCTCTTCCGGGGCGCGGACAAGTTCGTGAGCGAGTGCGGCTGGCCCGCCTTCGACAAGGCCATCAAGGGCTCGATCGACTACCACTCCGACCGTTCCTTCGGCATGGTGCGCACCGAAGTCACGTGCGCCCGCTGCGGCGGCCACCTCGGCCACGTCTTCGACGACGGCCCCACCGACACCCGCACGCGCTACTGCATCAACTCCGTGAGCATCACCTACCACCCGGACGCGACCGACAACGCCGACGCCCAGACCGAGGCGGTGACGGAAGCCCGCTAGTCGGCCGGATTACGCGCACAGCTGGGCGAGGAGTTGATCGCGCGTCACGCCGTGATGCTCGGCCACCTGGCGCAGCACGAGTTGAGCGTGCCGATCTTGAGAGGGTCGTGGGCGGGCACTGTGACGTGATGCTCGCCGTTCCGCTGCATCGTCAGCCGGATGTGACTCCCCGTCTGCCGCGTCGTGACGTAACCCAGGACGCCAAGCCTGCGGGCAAGATCGTCGCCCGACCAGTCTCTCGGCAGCCTCATGCCGCGATCACCTCGTCGCGCACGTAGTGCAGACGGATCAGACGCGGGCGCTCGGCCTCGTCGAAGTGACACTGCACCGCGTCACGCACGGCGTGCTTGAGCGACTCGAAGTCCTCGGCCTGCGTCACGATCGTGTGGCCGAGGGCGCTCGCGACAAAGCCGCCGTCGGGGTCCTCCTGCACCAGGAATGTAATCTCGGCGACTGGCATGGCAAAACGTAGAGGACGCAGGAGTCGAGCGGTGCCAAGGCCCGATCGTTTCGCCCGATGCACCAATGCACCCACGCGGCGGCCCCTCCGCTCCGCGTGCGACCCGCCCGCCGCGATCATGGTCGTGGATCACGCCCGCCCGCGCAAGTGATCAGAACTTTCTCACAATCCACGTGACGACCTCGACCGCGCCCACGATCAGCGCGATGACGAGAAAGGCGGCGACGACCAAGCAACCGCCTAGGCTGGCGACGTCGCCCATCGACCACGACTCGTTTCGCTTGACAGGAAGATCGTCGTCAAACGTGATACCGGCCTGTCGCAATCGCTCCACCGCGGCCGCCGGGTGATTGATCAACAGGACGAAACGGGCCATCCTGCCGGACAGCTGCGATCTCAGGACGCGGCTGTCGGCGCCGTGCCGCGCAATGAACCGCTCGATGCACGCCGCGGCCTGCTCGTCCCGTGAGTCGCACAGGAAGTACCAGCGGCCCGCTTCTACCGGGTCGCCCATGCGGACCGACAGGCGTGCGATCCGCTCGCACTCGTCGGGACCGGCGTCGCCCGTCGCGACGAACGACATCAGCCGCATCCGGGCAGTGCCCAGATCTCCGGCCTGTTCATCGCGTTCGGCCCGCTCGATGGCGCTCATGCCACCCCCGATTGGTCCGGCGAGGCGGCCGTGCTCCGCCGCCGCGTGCGGACGCCGCGCCAAACGACGGTCATGATCGCGACGACGACCGAGCCGCCGAAGCCGACGCTGTAGCTCGCCCCGTGCGCGTATACACACGCGATGTAATCGACCCGTTCACGCTCCGAAACGACGAGCCCGTTCCGCTTGATCTCTTTGTCCTTGAAGTACGTGTCGGCGAGCCCGTGCCCAAACACGCCCGCCGCGGCGGCCGAAACACCCATCGCGAGCAGAAGCCCGGCCACAAGCGGCCACAATTGCCGCGCGCCGAGCTTGTCCCACGCCCCGGCCCTTGCGGCTGTCGCCAAAAGCACGCCGGCGATCAGCCCCGCCCACCACGTCGCGACGACGCCCCAGTAGAGCGCGTTCAGCGTCGGCGAATCGCTTTCGAAGGCGCGGCGATGGCCGATCGTGAAGTACTCGATGCAGATGCGGGCGGTGATCTGATCGTGGACGACGCCGTAGAAGACGGCGGCGCCGACGCACAACGCGATGATGGCCGCCGCCCGCCTCACACCTGCAACACCCCCGTCTTGAACTCCCGCGAGTAGTCCCACCCCTGCGCAGCGGCGTCGAGGGCCGCGATCAGTTCCTCGCGCGTTTTGTGCGGCTCGATGATGCGGTCCACCCACCCGCGCGCCGCGGCGTGTGTGATCGCCGCCTGCTCGGTGTACGCCGCGTGGATCGCGCCGTAGATCTTCTCGTGCGCCGCCGCGTCGATCGTCTCCCCCTTGCGCTTGCGGGAAGCCTCTTCGATCTGCGTCAGCACGCCCGTGGCCTGGTTGGCCCCCATCACGGCGCACTTGGCGGATGGCCACGCGAAGGCGAGGAACTGGTCGAAGGCGCGTCCGCACATCGCGTAGTTCCCGGCGCCGTAGCTGCCGCCGGTGATCACGACGATCTTGGGCACGACGCAGTTGCTCATCGCGTTCACCATCTTCGCGCCCGCGCGGATGATGCCGCCCTGCTCGCTGTCGCGCCCCACCATGAAGCCCGTGGTGTCGTGCAGGAAGACGATGGGGATCTTCCGCTGGTTGCAGTCCATGATGAACCGCGCCGCCTTGTCCGCGCTGTCGTCGTAGATCACGCCGGGCATCTGCACGGCCTTGCTCGGCCCCGCCTTCCCGCCGGGCATGGTGCGCTGCACGATCTTCTTCTGGCTGGCGACGATCCCGCACGCGTGCCCGCCGATCGTCGCGTAGCCGCAGACGATCGACTGGCCGTACTCGGCCTTGTACTCGTCGAAGTCGGGGGCGAGGGACTCCGCGCCGCCGCTCTTCGTCGCCCCCGCGTCCACGATGCACGCGATGATGTCGCGCACGTCGTACTGGCTACCCGCCTTGTCGGTGAATAAGCCATACAGGTCCTGCGGATCGCGATACGGACTGGATGCGCTCCGCAACTCCGGAGTAGTCCCGCCGAGAGCGACGAACCGCTGAACAAGAAACTCATTGTCAAGCACTAACTTGGCGTTCGCCGCGTCGCGTTGCCTGTCCTGCTCGTGCATGACCTGTTCATCACGATCAATCGCAGCCTGAACGTTCTCTTCAGTTGGCTCGAACATTTCTGTATCAACGGAAGGGACCTTGTACATTGTCGTCAGCGTGAGCGCGAGGTCGCGAACACGTTCCAGAGCGCTCAGTGTCGCGGACATGGCGACGGGCTCGTACTTGCTCACCAGGCTTCGCACCCGCTCGATCGCGTCCTCGTCGCTCTTCTCTTTGAAGTCGATCGTCCCGCTGATACTCATGTGCATCGACGCGCCGCCGAGTTCCTCGTCCGTCACTTCCTGCCCGATCGCCGCCTTCACCAGCGCCGGGCCTGCAAGGTAGAGGCCCGAGCCCTCGGTCATCACCAGCGTGTCGCAGAGCACCGGCAGGTAGCCGCCGCCCGCGACGCAATACCCCATGATCGCCGCGATCTGCGGCACGCCCATCGCGCTCAGCACGGCGTTGTTGCGGAAGATGCGCCCGAAGTCGTCGGTGTCGGGGAAGACGTCCTCCTGCAGCGGCAGGAAGACGCCCGCGCTGTCCACGAGGTAGATCAGCGGCAGGCGCGCCATCATCGCGATCGTCTGGGCCCGGATGATCTTCTTGCACGTCATCGGGAAGAACGCGCCCGCCTTCACGGTCGCGTCGTTGGCGATGATCATGCACCGGCGCCCGTGCACCACGCCGATTCCCGTGACAACGCCCGCCGCGGGAGCGCCCCCGAACTCCTTGTACATGCCGTCGGCGGCCCAGAGGCCGAGCTCTTGGAAAGTGGCACAGTCGCGGAGTGGCGAAGCGGCAGAGTGATCCGAATCAGACTTTGCCACTTTGCCACTTTGCCGCTCCGCCACCTCCTGCCCGTCAACGAGCAGCGCAATCCGCTCCCGCGCCGTCAGCCTGCCCTTCTCGTGCTGGCGGTCGATCGCCGCCTGGCCGCCCCCGAGCCGGATCGCCTCCTCACGCTTGAGCGTCTGAGCGCACAGCGCCCGCAGGTCGTTGGGGGCGGTGGGGGTGGTATTGACGTTCGCGGGGGTCGCGGGCTGGGGCGTGGCCATGAGGGCGGGAGGGTATTCGATGCGCGCACGCACCCGCCCGGTTTCATCCAGGGCGGCACGCGGTGAAACCGGGTGTACGCTTTCCGAACGATTGTTCGAGGGACGCCGCCGGGCCACGGCGGCGCCGCACGCGGCGTTCCGCCGCAGGAGGTAGGTTCATGGCGTTCAGCACCCGTCGCACGCTCGCGTCTTTACTGCTCGCCTCGCTGCTCCTCGCCGGCTCCCCCGGCGCCGTGCTCGCCGCCCCCGCGACCGCCCTCTGGGCCGAGGCCGACGAACTGACCAAAGAGAACGTGATCACGGGGACGATGGACATCGACTTCGGGACGAGGACGAACCTGGACAACACCGGGGACCTGAAGCCCGGCTCGCCAGCCCCCGGGGCGAAGGACACGTACACCTTCAACCTCGTCGTCGCCGACACCACCCGCTTCTCCGGCAAGGTGCAGCGTCAGCCGAACATCTTCACCAAGACGCTGGGCCGCAAGAAACAGTCCGCCGAGCTCTTCTACTCGGTGGACATGGCCGTCCGCAACCCCAAGGACCTCAAGCAGGAGAAGGTCGTGGGCAAGTGGGTGGGCACGGTCCCCGTGGACGAGAGCACCGGCGCGTTCGATCTGGCCGGCGGCCGCGCCAAGGACAGCGAGCTGCGCATCGCGGTGGACGCCGTCGGCCGCGCCCCCGCCTTCCGCGAGGGCTTCCGGGGCAAGCTCGTGGGCAAGGCGACGAACAAGGAATCGCTCGCCTCCTACACCTTCAAGCGCGTCATGGGCTCCCGCACCGTGCAGGTGACGGTGACCAAGAGCGACCCGATGCGCTTCGACAATATCGTCCTCGCCAAGGGTCCCGCCGACAGCTACCCGACGACGACCGTCAGCGGCCGCCTCGACTACGACTACGAGACCGGCAACTGGTACACGGACGGCATCCGCTTCTCCTACGAGCTCGACGGCAAGGAGCACGAGGACGTCGTCACCGGCTCCATCAAGTGGGTCGAGGACGCGGACCGCGCCACCAACGGCAAGGGCTTCTACGACTTTAACCTGCGCTTCAACGAGGAGAAGCACAAGAAGGCCGGCGGCGAGGCCGCGGCGTTCGAGGGAATGAACGAGGAGGACGCCTTCTTCGCCATCGACGACTCCGTGCCGACGCTCACGGGCCGCATTACGTACGCGGACACGATGAGCGACGACACGGTGACGGCGAGCAAGGTGACGTACAACCTGCACGCCAACAAGCTCACCAAGCAGCAGGTGATGAACTTCTTCAAGCTCTGGATGCTCGCCATCGGCCCGACAAACGACGAGTAAGAAACGCCCGGTTTCACCCGCCGCGCCCAGTCCCTGCGCACACGGAGGAGAGTCCATGCCCAACCTGTTCACCGCGCTCACGCAGCGCCACAACCCCGTCGACCCCGCGCGCCGGCGCGAGTTCCTGAAGGCTTCGCTCGCCCTCGGCGCCGGTCTCATGCTCAGCCGCTCGCCCCTCGCGCTCGCCGGCCGCTTCTCAGCCCGGCGCGTGGTCGTGGTCGGCGCCGGCCTCTCCGGCCTGGCGTGCGCCTACGAGCTCAAGGCGGTCGGGCACGACGTGACGGTGGTGGAGGCGACCAACCGCGTCGGCGGTCGTGTCTTCAGCTGGAACAAGGCGATGGGCACGGAGTTCATCGCCGGCCGCAACGTCGAGGGCGGGGGCGAGCTGATCGGCAGCAACCACCCCCTGTGGCTCGCGTACGCCGCCAAGTTCGGCCTCTCGATGCTCGACGTGCACGAGAGCGAGCACGACTTTCCGATCCTCCTCGACGGCAAGCTCATCACCGGCGAGGAGTCCGCGACGCTCTACGAGGAGATGGACGCGGCCCTCAACGCCATGAACGAGGACGCGGCCGACGTCGACCCCGATCGGCCGTGGACGCACACGAACGCCAAGGCGCTGGACGCGAAGTCCATCGCCCAGCGCATCGCCGAGATCGAGGCCTCGGACCTCTGCCGCACCGGTGTCACGGCCCAGCTCTCCGGCGACAACGCCGTCGCGTGCGACAAGGCCAGCTACCTGGGCCTGCTCACCGCGGTCAAGGGCGGCGGGCTCGAGAAGTACTGGACGGAGACCGAGGTCTACCGCTGCAACGGCGGCAACGGCCAGCTCGCCAAGCACTTCGCGGCCGAGCTCGGCGACCGTGTGACCACCAAGCTGCCGGTGCGATCGATCGAGGTGAAGGGCGACCGCGTCGTCGTTACGTGCGCCGACAGCCGCACCATCGAGTGCGACGACGTCGTCCTCGCCGTGCCCCCTAGCGCCTGGCACCGCATCGACATCAAGCCCGGCTTCCCGGCGGCCCTGTCGACCTCAGGCATCCAGATGGGGACGGCCGTCAAGTACTTCAGCCACGTCAAGCGCCGCTACTGGCAGGACAACAAGCTCGACCCCGTGGCCCTCTGCAACTTGGACATCAGCTGGACGTGGGACAGCACCGACGGCCAGGACGAGCCAGTGGAGGGCAACCCCAACCCGCCCGAGCACCCGGCCTGCCTCGCGGCCTTCTCCGGCGGCCCCGCCGCGGAGCGGGCCCGTTCGCGCAAAGGCGACGAGCAGCGCCGCGCCTACTCGAAGGAGCTGAACACGCTCTACCCGGGCTACGCCGACTTCGTCGTCACGACCCGCTTCATGGATTGGCCCGACGCTCCCTTCACCGGCGCCGGGTACTCCTTCCCGGCCCCCGGCCAGGTCACGGGCACGGGCCCCCTCCTCGCCAAGCCGCACGCCGGCCGCGTCCACCTCGCTGGCGAGCATTGCTGCTACAAGTTCGTGGGCTACATGGAGGGCGCGCTCCAGAGCGGTGTGGCGGTGGCGAAGCGGATCGCGGGGGCATAGCAAGAGAGCCAACGCAGCAAAACGGTAAAGCGGCAAATCAAGAGGCGCTGATCACGCGTCTTCATTTGCCGCCTTCTCGTTTTGCCGCTCTGCCGCCTTTTAGCACCCGCCCCCGCCGAAGACTCTGAACAGCGAGAAGATGTCTTCGTTGTCTGGGAAGAGCCCGTCGTTGTTGAAGTCGATGTCACCGCAGGTGCCGGTGCCGCAGGCGCCCCCGCCAAAGACGGAGAGGAAGTCCTCGATGTCCAGGTTGTCCGGGAAGAGCCCGTCTCGGTTGAAGTCGATAGTGTCGCAAAGGGAGCAGGAGAGGTACGCGCCCGGATTGCCGACGTCGCCCGCGGAAGAGGCCCGCGATCCGAACGCGTCGCCGACGGCCGATCGGACCCAGCCGGCCACGCTGTCCTGGCCGATGTTCGCGCACGTGGCCTGCCCGCTGAAGTTCTGCGTGCGGATGGTGCCCGGGAAGGACTGGTCCCCGTACGTCAGCCGGTCCACGAGCGTGTCCGCGGCGTCGTAGAGATTGATCTCGTCGTTGCGGGCGAGGTTGTTCCCCCCCACCCCCGCGCTGCCGAGGCCGCCGATGATCCTCACGCCCGGCGCGAGCCCCCACGCGGACCGGAACGCAGACGCGGCCGCCTCCGCGAGGATCACCGACTCGCCCGGCTGCACGACGCCGAAGGCGCTCAGGTCGAAGGCGCCCGCGATGGCGTGGTCGTCGTCGTAGCTCCAGCCGGTCATGTCGACCGGGTCTTGCGAGATGTTCGTGAACTCAATGAACTCCCCGCCGAGCCCCGAGTACATCCACTCCGTGATCCTGACGCCGCCCACCGCGCCGAAGTTGTATTTGATCGTCAGCGGGCTCCACTCCGTGTGCGGCGGGTGGAACGACTGCGACAGGAACGAGTTCTGCGACGCCGCGCCCACGTAGTACGGCACGCGCATGCCGGGCGTGGCCGTCACCGGCAGCTGGACCGTGTAGACGCCCGCGCCGTTGCCCGTCATCTGCACCCGCTGGTACGTGCCCGTCGGGCTCGGCCGGTAGTACAGGTCGACGCGCGAGACGGGGCTTCCGTTGGCGTTGACGACAGCCGTGACGACGACGGGCTGCGACGGGTCGGGAGTCGAGTCCGAAGGCGTGACAGAAACGATCACGGGGCCGTTCGCCGCGAGCTCCGGTTGGGCGTTGAGGAACGTTGCGCGATCGGTCACGAACTGCTGAATCCCGGGGACCGTCCCCCCGGCCGGGCCCGGGAACGGGAGCGTGACCTGGGTCGTGAAGTTCTGCTGGAAGAGCGTGTAGGAATAGAGCTTCTTGGGGTCGGCCTGCACCGCCGCGTCGATGAGGTTGCGGAGCGCCGTCGCCCGCGGCTCGAAGTAGCCGGCCCACGAGAGGTCCTGCTTGGCCGTGCGGTAGTGGGCCATGTAGCGCTGACGCAGCTCCGGCACGCCGAGCACGCGGTTGAGGAACGGGCGGCTGAGCGTGTTGGTGAAGTTGCGGGTGATCGACCACGACGTCTGCGTGAACGTCTCGTTCGCGTCGGTCTGGAGGATGAAGGTCCTCCCGTCCGTCGGGTTGCGGTAGGTCATGAAGTCCGCGCCCTTGTTGACGTAGCTGTCGTCGTCGGTGAGCATGTTCTCGAACACGACCGACCAGATCGAAGGGTCGACGGCGACGATCGGATCGATCGTCGTCTGCCACGTCGTGATCGCGCCGTTGCTGAGCGTGTTGCAGACCAGGATGTGCGGCGCCCAAGGGTCGGCGAAGCCGCCGTCGTCCTTGATCTCGTACGCGGAGCTGTACCCCGACGCCAGCGGGCCGTTGTACCGCAGCCCGGGGCCGTTGGGGTTGTTGGCGCACTTGATGCGGAGGCCGCCCGTGTCCGCGAAGTGCGTGCTCAGCATCCGCTTGTTGAACTGCTGGACGTTGACGTATACGCCCCAGTTCTGGCCGTTGAGGGTCACCAGCACGTGGTTCGCCCGCGGGTTCGGGATGAACTGCGCGACGTAGTTGTTGTAGAGCACCTCGCGGCAGAACGTCGGGTCGTGGAACCCGTTGTTCAGATTGAGCGAGCCGTACCCCATGAGCTCTTGCTCGGGGTCCACGAAGTCCGTCTCCACGTTCAGAGAGAACTTCTGCGAGCCCGGCGGCAGCGCCGTGTACGACGTATTGCCGCGGATGCGCACGCCGACGTTCGGGTACGTCACGCCGTCCACCGTCAGGTCGGCGAGGATGTTGGTCTGCGACGCGTAGTTGTTCCGCAGCAGCGTCTCCCAGTTCGCGTCGTGGAACTGGAAGCTCATCGTGCGCAGCACCGCCGTGTCGTACAAGTCCTGAGCCCGGGCGGCGAACCCGACGGCGAGCGCGGCGATAGCGGCCAGGAACGAGAGTTTCACAGAGCGCATCGGCAGAGGTCTCCGGCTAGAAGATTGGAACCATCGGAGCGTCCCCACGCCCCGCCGGACGCCCGGCGATCATCGCTCTACGCACCAGAACGCCGCCGGATGACGAATCTTGCGTTGCGGCGGATCCGGCTCGAAAAAACGGAGAGCAAGCGCAGCGATGGGGGCCTTCGCAGACGCGGTCGGGTGCGGTTCGGGGATGCCCGCTAGCAGGCCCCGCCGCCAAACACCCGGAACATCGCCTCGATGTCCGCGTTATCCGGGAAGAGCCCGTCGTTGTTGAAGTCGATGTCGCCGCAGTTCGGCTCGTTGCTGCACGGGCCTCCGCCGAAGACATCGACGAAATCCTGCAGGTCGAGGTTGTCCGGGAACAACCCGTCCCCGTTGAAGTCGATGGAGTCGCAGCCACCGACCGTCAGCAACGCGGCATCGCTCAGCACGCTCCCGCACGAGGCGGTGATCAGCACGTCGTACTGCCCCTCGTCGCCGGGCTGCACGCCGCTGATCGTGAGCGTCGGTGTCGTCGCGCCGGAGATCGCCCCGCCGTTCGCGAGGGCGACGTTGTTCCGCCGCCACTGGTAGCTCAGCGTACCCGTGCCGGTCGCGGCGACGGTGAAGGACGCGTTCGAACCCGCTGTCGCTGTGGCTCCAGCAGGCTGCGTGCCGATCGCCGGGCAGGGGCTGCCGCACGCGAAGGCGAAGGCGCTGAAGTCATCGACCGCGGCCTCGACGATCGACCCCGCGCCCGCGTCGTCCGCCACGAAGCGCATCCGCATCTGCGCCGTGAGGGGCAGCACGTCCGCGACGCGGAACTCGTGGTAGACCCAGCCGCCCGTGTTGCCCGGCGCTCCGGGCCCAACGACCTCGACGCTCGACCACGACGTGCCGCCGTTGTTGCTCAGGTCGATGCGGAAGGTGTCCGACGCCGGGTTGGCGCCCGCGGTGTTGTTGTACCACCGCCAATACCCGATACGCGTCGACGGTTCGGCGGCCGCCATGTTCAGCACGGGCGAGAGGAGCGTCGTGAACCCGCCGTCCACGTCGAACGAGCCCACGGAGACGCCGGCCGTCCGGCCGGTGATCCAGCAGTTGACGCCGGGCGCCGGCGTGTGGTCCGCGCCCGGCTGTGCGCCGGTGGATTCCGGAACACCGCGCTCCCACGCGCCGCTGGTCGCGGTGTCGCCGGGCGCCCCCCCTGTCCATCCCGCCGCTGTCTCCATATCAAAGTTCGCGACCGTCGCGAGGTTCGTATACGCGCGGGCCGTGTACGTGGTCCCGGGCGCGAACTGCGGGCTGGTAAACGGCGCGCCCGTGGTGGTCTGCGCGGACACGTACCACGACACCACGCTCTGGCACGGCGCCCCCGGGAGGTTCATCGTGAACAGGCCGCCGCCCAAGTCCGTCGCCGCGTACGGCAGATATGGACCGGAATCGATCCTCGCGTGCAGCGTCACGGTCGAGGGGTTCAGCGGGGTGCCCCCGGCCGATACCTGGACGACGACCGGCGTGCGAGCACCGGGCATCAGCCGCTCGGGCCGCCCCTGCGGGAACGTGAACGTCAGGAAGTTCAGGTTCAGCCGGGCGACGAACATGCCGCGGTCGATGTCGCTCACGATGATCGTGCCGCTGGGGAAGAACGGGTAGTTGCTCCACGCGCCGTCGAAGCCGTTGCCGTCGTCCTCGGGGTAGGTGTCGAGGTACGCGACCTCGACGGGCGCGACCGGGTTGATCGCGTCGAAGACGCGCAGGCCGGAGTGGTAGTTGGCCTCGTAGATGTAGCGCCCGTTGACGTACAGGTTGTGATCGACGCTGTTGGGCGCGGCCCCGCTGAACGTCCCCGCGAGCGTCGGCGCGGTGAGGTTCGAGACGTTCATGATGCGCGTGAGGGCACGCGGCACGCCCTGGCCCGGGCCGTCCAGCTCGTCGTTGATGTAGAGGTACTGCCGGTCGTCGCTCAGCCACCCCTGGTGGCAGTACGCGACGCCCGGGTACGTGCCGTTCCCGATCACGACCATGTTGCTCTTGTTCGTGACGTCGACGATGGCGAGCCCGGCGTTCTCGATGTGGCAGAACGCGATCTGCTTGCCCGCGTACGGCCCGCTCGTGTACGTCACCACCTGCGCCTCGTGCACGTAGTGGCCGCCCCACACCCCGACCTGCGCCGGCGCCGCCGGGTTCGCGAGCGAGTAGGCCACCAGGCCGCCGTTGGCGCCGGTGACCGACGAGCCGCAGGTATAGAGAAACCCGCTGACGTTGTCCACGGCGCAGGTGTGGGCCGTCTGCATGCCGTTGGCGGTGATGTTCGTCACCTGCGTGACCGCGCCGTGGTGCACGTGCTCGAGGCTGATGACCTGCAGGCCGCCGCCGGCCTCGTTCGTGACGTACGCGTGGTGCCCGTGTACCTTGACGTCCGCCCACAGGCTCGCCGTGTGCGGCACACTGCCGACGATCACCGGCGTGCCCGGGTTCGTGACGTCCACGACCGCGACCTTGTTGTTGAGGCCCATCAGGGCGTACTCGTGGTTGTTCTCCGGGTGCACGAAGCCCCAGCAGCTGTTGCCGCTGGCGCTCCCGAATGTCGCGAGGTCGATGTGGGAGAGCAGGTCCATGCCCTGCGAGGTGAACTGGGCGCTCGCCGCGCCTGCGAAAAGGGACAACGCTGCAACGGAACAGACGGAACGGCGCATCGGGACCTCCGCGTGCATACACGGGCCGGCGCCGGGCGCGCGGTCCGAATGCAGAAGATATCCGAACGCGAGGCCGGGGCAAGGAAAAACCCGGTCACGACGCCGGCTTCTCGGACGCAGGCGGCCCGTCGGACCACGCCCGCAGCGTCGGCACAAGGACATCCGCCCACCGTCGATAGCCCTCCGCGTTCGGGTGCAGCCCGTCGGGCGCGAGCGAGCGTTCAATCACGCCGTCGGGCGCCAGCGCCTGCTCGGTCGAGCCGATCGGGATGTCCAGCGCGCCGCATGCCCGGGCGATCAGGTCGTTGGCCCGCCGGACGCGCCCAGCCGTCGGCCCGTCGCCGGCGGGCGGCGGCGCCACGACCAAGATATACGCGCTCGGCACGGCGCGCCGCGCCGCGGCGACGCAGGCCATCACACCCCGCGCGATGTCTTCCGGCGGATGGCCGAGGAGCGCGTTGTTCACACCCACGCAGAGCACGACCGCGCGCAGGTTCGGCATCCCGCCGAGCTCGCCCTGCCCGATGCGCCACAGAACGTTCTGCGTCCGATCGCCGGGGATGCCGAACGCGCGCGCGCCCAGGGGGGCGAGCGTCCGCCCCCACGCGTCGCGCCCGTCCGTCAGCCACCCGGCGACGAGCGAATCCCCGATGAAAACAACGCGCGTCCCCGGGCCCCGCCCCGCGAGAAACGAGCGGTGGGCGCGCATCCACGCGGCGTCGGCCCGGGACGCCGGCCTGCACGACTCCGGCGCGGACCGCTCCGCCGCGAAGCGCGCGACGAGCGTGCTGACGATAATCACCGCAGCCCCCAGGGCCAGCACGTCGGTGCGCACGGCCGATTCTTGGCGCCGAGGCCCGCCCCGCCGCGCGGATAACCTCGGCACGGAGACCCCCGCCATGTGCATGTCCTACCTCGACAAGGCCGCGTACGAGTGCAGGATTCCATACGAGCGCTCACGCATCCGCGCCGCCGCGATCTACTGCTCGGACGGGCGCGTGGGCGAGCACTTCGACGACTTCCTGCAGAACGGGCTGAACCTCCCGCGCTACGACCGCGTCGCACTGCCGGGCGGCCCCGCCTGCCTCGCCGGTCACCCGCAGGCGCACCTGGAGGAGCAAGGCGTCGTGGACGAACTCAAGTTCCTCGTCGAGGTGCACGGGCTGACGCGCCTCGTGCTCGTCGCGCACGAGGGGTGCGCGTTCTACGGCACCCGGCTGGACCTCAAGGAGCGCCGCATGGAACTTGTGCAGAAGGCCGACCTCGTGCGCGCCGCGGCGTTCGCGCAGCGCGTGACCGGGGTCAACGCCGTGGAGGCGTACTTCGCACGCCTCGCCGAAGGCGGCATCCGCTTCGAGGCGGTCGAAGTCTGAGCAGATTGCCCATCTTCTCCATCTTCTCACGTGCCGACGAGCGCACGGCCCGATAGCCGCGGCGCGCGCCGATTCTGCCCGCACCGGCTGGCGGAACCCAAGCTGATCGGGTAAACTGCCGCGCAGGCGCCCGAGAGCGCCATTGAGGAGAGAGATCAGTGACCAAGCGCCTGTTCGTGGCTTGCGCCGCTTCCCTGCTCGCCGCTTCGGCGGCGAGCGCGACCGTCACCTATTCGTTCTCGTGCATCACCGACACGAACGCGGTCAACGCCTCGAGCGGCGAATCGCAGCTGTTCGTGGACGTTGATCCCGTCGGCCCCGGCCAAGTGAAGTTCACGTTCCGTAATACAGGGCCGATCGCGATGTCGATCGCGGACGTGTACTTCGACGACGGCACGCTGTTGGGCATCGCGTCGATCACGAGCAGCGCGGGGGTCGACTTCTCGCAGGGCTCGTCGCCGCCGAACCTCCCGGGCCACAACAACGTCACGCCCGCGTTCCAAACGACCGCGGGCTTCAGCGCCGACTCGAATCCGCCCACGCAACACAACGGCGTGAACCCGGGCGAGTGGCTCGCGATCACGTTCAACCTCATCGGCGGTCAGACGTACGCCGACGCGATCGCTGCGCTCAACACGAACGGCGATCATCTGCGCATCGGCATCCACGTCCAGGGCTACGGCAACGGCGGCAGCGAGTCGTTCGTGAACAACGTGCCGACACCGGGTGCGTCGGCGTTGCTCGCGCTCGGGGTGCTGGCGGCCCGGCGCCGGCGCCGCTGACAGGGCGCGTCAAGCCCGGGGCGAGCCCGGGCTTCTCCGCGACGAGGAGCGCCCGCCTGATCGCGGGTTGGCTCCCCCTTTCACGCCGGGCTCATCCCCCGCCGGATTCATGAGCGGGCTGTGCCGCGCCGGGCGCGGCGGAGCCTCTATCCGGAGACCAACATGAACATTGCGATGCGAGCGGCGGCGGTTGTGTGCGCGGCGGGCCTCGTCGTGGCGGTGGGCTGCGACATGACGGACCGCGATCGCGGCTCCCAGCACGGCACGGCGTACGCGACGCCCGAAGTGCACATTCTTTCCGTCCTGCACGCGAACAACATCAAGGAGATCCAGGTCGGGCGCATGGCGCAGGAGTTCGGCGCCAGCGACGAGGTGCGCCGCCAGGGCCAGCGCCTGGTCCGAGACCACACGGAGAGCGACGCGAAGGTCCTCGAGGTGGCCCGCGAGGAGGGCATCGCGCTCATGAGCCCGTCGGAAGTGGACGCGATGATGAAGCGCGAGCGAGACCGGATGGGCGGCACGGCGCCCGACCCGGTCCGCGCGCTCGAAGGGCTGCGCGGCCCCGCCTTTGATCAGCAGTTCACGGCGGTGACGGTGGCCGGGCACGCGGACATGATCCGGCGCGTGCAGAACGCGCAGAACAACGTGCGCAACGAGCGGGTGCGGGACCTCCTGCAGGAGACGCTCGCGTCGCTCGAGGATCACCGCCGCATGGCCATGGACGACCCCGACTGAACCGGGCCGGGCGGGGCGGCCTCCCCGTCGACCAACCGCGCCAGCGCCTGACCGAGCCGCTTGCCGACCGTGCGCCGATCCGCGTCCGACAGCATGCGGTGCGTTGGCGTTCTGTTGATGTCGAACAAGACCGCGCCGTCCGGGCGGACCGTGAAGTCCGCTTTCGCGAACTCGACACCCAGCGAGCGGACATGCGCCCGCACTTCCACCGGGATGTCCGGCGGCACGAAGCGCCACCCCGTGATGTGCGGCCGTGCCACGATCGGCGCGGTAGCGCTCACGACCTGGAGGATGTCCCGCCCGCCGAGGAAGAGCCAGTTCCGCACCCAGTAGAGCCCCTCCCGGAACTCCGGCGCGAAGCGCTCGACAATCAGAGCCGGGTTGCGCCACACCGGCCACGGCACGTCCGCCGCCGAGTCGAAGACGCGGTAGCCTTTGCCCCCCAGCTCCGGCCGGAGCGTCCACGGCAGACGGCGCCGCAGCGCCCACGCGACGCGGCGAGCGAACGACCGCTTGGCGAGCTGCGCCTCCTTGAGCCCACCGCAATTGAGATTGGTCTTGACGATCACCGGCCCGGCGTACCCATCGCCGGGCCGTACCTGGTGCGCACTGACCGCGCGCTTCGAAATGTCGCGCACCCGCCCGTTGACGACGCGCCGGAACTCCGACGCGAATCCGACGTAGTCGTCCGGGATGCGCGTGAGGTCCACGTGCTGGATCGCCGCGTCGTAATCCCGCGGACTCACGCCGCGGCCGAGCCCCCGCACGACGTCGAAGCGGCCCCCTTCCGCCCGCCACCACGCCGCGACATGTCGCAGCAGGTACGGGGCGTGCTCGAAGTCGTCGTGCTCGTGCGTCAGCACCGCGATGGCGGGCAGAACTCCCACAGCGACGACCGTACGCCGCGGCGCCGTACCGTGCGCCCGTGAAGCGATTGAGTATCGCCGCCGCCTGCTCCGCGGGCCCGCCCGTCGCCGCGGCGTGCGCGACGCTCGTGGTCGGCCCGTTCCACGGCGGCTGGATCCCGCTGGTATGGATCGCGTCGGGGCTCGTCGGTCTCGCGATCGGCCTGTTCGTCGCTCGGTGCGCGTGGGACGAACTCGGGCCCGCGTGGGCGTTCGCCGCGCTGGTCGCCGTGACGGCCGGCTGGGGATCGATCGTCTGGGTCGTGGGCGCCCTCGACGGCTGGACGAAGTAGTCCGGCGTCCTGAACCAATCCCATACGCTCGCGTCGTGAACGCAAGACTCCTTACGCCCGAGGACGCCTCTGCATACGTCGCGCTCCGCCGCGAGGCCCTCCTCGATGCGCCGTGGGCTTTCGGCGCGAGCCCGGGGACGGACAAGGGGAGCGATGCCGAGCACATGCGGCGGTCGCTGGGAAGCCCCGGCTTTGCCGTGGCGGGGGCGTTCGAGAGCGGCCGTTTGATCGCCGCGGCGGGCCTGATCCGCGACGACCAGCCCAAGCGAGCCCACGTGACGACGGTCTGGGGCGTGTACACAACGCCCGGGAGCCGGCGCCGGGGGCTGGGGCGAGCCGTGGTGGCGCTGGCGATCCAGACTGCCCGCTCATGGGCGGGGGTTGCACAGGTTCAGCTCTCCGTCAACGAGAACTCGCCCGCCGCCCTCGCCTTATACGAGTCGCTGGGGTTCCGACGGTGGGGGACCGAGCCCGACTGCCTGCGCGTAAACGGCCGGTCGTACGCCGAGGTCCACCTATCGCTCCATTTCGACGGGCCAAATTGACGAAATCTGTCTTCCCGACGGGTAGGTCGTCGAGTATTCTGACATTGGTCGTATGCCCGCCGTTCTGGCGCGGCTGTCGGCGGTCGCCGCAGGAGGTTGTCATGCGCAGTCGTCGCTGGGGCTTCACGCTCATCGAGTTGCTGGTGGTTATCGCCGTGATCGCGCTGCTGATCGGGCTGCTGCTGCCCGGGCTCGGCCGTGCCCGGGATACGGCTCGCTCCGTCAAAGAGATAGGCACGATCGCGCACGTCAACAAGATCAACGGGAGCTACTCGTTCGACTATCGGGACCAGATCATCCCGGCGCGGATCACGAAGTACTGGATCTGGTGGAATGTCTGCCAGACGCAGATGTACCCGCCGGACCCGCTCGATCGCGCGTCGCGCATCACGCGGGAGGCGATGCGCCCGTGGACGTGGCGCCTGATCGGCTACTCCGGCACGCCGGTGGACGACGTCTTCGTCATCAGCCGCGAGGATCAGGCGATCTTCAAGCAGCGCGGCGACAACGGCCGCACCGTCGAAGCGAACAGCCTCGTCAGCTACCCGGACTCGTCCCGGGTCGGAGGAGTCGCGACGCACCCGTCCTTCGGTCTGAACAGCGTCTTCGTGGGCGGCGACTGCAACCACTCCGCGTTCAAGCAGCACGCGATCAGCAGGTGCGGCTTCGATTCGGTCATGCCGGGGCAGAATCCGCGCAGCCAGGGCGGCCTCTTCTACGTGCAGAAGACGGCCGACGTGCGCACGCCGTCGGACCTCATTGTCTTCGCCGGCTCGCGGGCGGGGGACGTGAACGGAACGGCGTACCACAACAACGAGCGCGACAACGCCGACTCGCTCACGCAGCGTCGCGACGGGTTTTACAAGGTGCTGCCGCCGACGAGTATCCCGGAGAGCGACCCCGACCACGGCACCGGGTACTCGATGATGCCGGGCTGGACGGCGACGCCGACGAACAACGCGTATGACCCGCGGACGAACCAGAGCACCTGGGGCTATCTCAACGCGCGGTACTTCAAGACCGTCGCGGTCACGCGGATGGACGGGAGCTCCAAGCGCATGCGGATCGACCAGCTCCGCGACATGCGGTACTGGGACAACTACGCCTCCGACAACACCAACGCCGCCGGCGTCTACACGTGGCGCGCCCGCTGAGACGCCGAAGAACATGCCGGCCGAGAACGAAGAGCGGCCCGCGCGACGCGGGCCGCTTCTTCACGTCCGTTGCCGCCGCCGATCAGCGCTCGCGGCGGAAGGCGAGCACGCCCGCGATGGCGAGCAGCGCGCCGGCGCCGGGAGAGGGGATCACCGCCATGCCGGTGAGCGTCAGGCCGCCGCCGACCTCGCCCAGAGACGTCGCCGCGCCCGTGGCGAGGTTGATCGTGAAGAACGTCGTGCGGTTCGGAGCCTGCGCCTGCACGCCTAGGTACGCGGTTCCCGTGACGCCGGAGATGTCGAACCCGCCGATGACATTCACGTCCGCTCCGAGCGGGCCGACGCTCGTGAGCGTCCCGTTGTTCGCCGGGTTCTGGATCGCGAGGATGTCCTCGCCCGTGTCGATCACGTACAGCGTCGTGCTCGTCGCGCCCGCGAAGCTGTTGGTGTAGGCCGCGTGCACGACGTTGGGGTCGATGCCGAAGCGCGGGTCGCCGGCGGCGTACGCCAGGGGCGTGTCGACGATCGCCGCCGCGCTGGCCGGGTTGATCCGCAGGTTCTGCTGCGTGTCGCTCACGACGCGGAGGCGGTCGACGACGGGGTTAAAGTCGAACCCGAAGGCCGCGCCGTTGATGCTCGGCGTGATCATGCCCACGAGCGTCGCCGTGCCGTTGGCCGTGTTCAGCGTGTAGAGATTCCCGAAACTGCCCAGGCCGAAGGTCTGGCCCGTCGCCGGGCGGATGTCGAGCCCGCGGATGAACTCGTTCTGCGCGAGCCCCGTGATGGGCACGCCCGACAGAATATTGCCGGGGTCCGCGCTGTCGAACTGCACAAGCGTCCCCTGCTGCGTCGCGCCGATGATGAGCTCTGCGTTCGCAGCCGCGCAGAGTCCCACCGCGGCCGTCATGGCCGCGAGAACAACCTTCTTCACTTGGCACCTCCTCCGCACCTCCGTGCGTCAACCCGGCGCCGCGCGGCGCCACGGGAGAAGAGGTACCTCACGAACCGGTTTCACGCCAACAAAGCAGCGGATCGCGCGGTGGATTGAACAGAATGAGTGCGGCCGGAGAACGTGGTGAGAAGAAGGTCACGCCGGCGGCTGTTCACGGGACGTTGACCGGGCAGAAACCAAGCACGAGGAGCGCCGCCACCGCTCCGTCGAGCGTCGGCGCGGTGCGGACTTGCTCGAACCGCGTGCAACAGAAGCGGGCCGGCGATGAGGAGCAACGGCTCGCCTGCGCACCCGATACACACCCGCCGACGCGACGCCGCGCGGGCTCAGCTCCGGGCGCGGCAGCGCGTCGCCCGGCTTCGCCGCTCCGCCTGCGCTCGTGCTCGCCCCGGTGGCCGTTGTGTCGCCGTCCGTCTCAGAAATCATGCGGGCAAACCACAACCGCCGCGGCCTGCTCGCCCCGGGCCGATCCGCCGCTACGATGGCGCGTCGGCCCCGTCGTCTAGCCTGGTCCAGGACACCACCCTTTCACGGTGGTGACATGGGTTCGAATCCCATCGGGGTCACTTGCACGCCCCGCGAGGAATCGCGGGGTGTCTACTTGCGCCGCCAGTTCTTGTCGAGGATGCCGGTGATCAGGAGCCCGAAGGCGACGATGCGCAGCGCGAAGAGCATCGGGCGCTCCTCGGGGCCGCTGAACACGACGAGCAGGAACCAGTTGAGCGCCAGCAGCAGGAAGCAGCCCGCGAAGTAGAGAAAGAGCCGATCGCTCGACTTCCGCCAGAAGTGCACGAAGAACAGCGCCGCGGTCAGCGCCCCCATCACGAGCATGCCCTTGGTGAAGTCGTTCATGGGGTCTCTCCCTACTCGCCGTCGATCACCAGCCCGTATGTCAGCACGAGGAACCCGATGAGGGCGGGCACGCTCCGCCAGTGCGAGAGGTCGCGCTCCGGCAGCAGAACCATGTCGACGAACAGCATGATGTTGTTGATCGCGAGGCCCACGAAGCAAAGGCTGCTCCAGAGCAGCAGACGCGCGCGCGAGCGCCTGTAGCCGCGGAGGAGCAGCGCGGTGCAGAGCAGGCTCGTGACGGCGCAGAGGATGTAGACGGTTTCAGCCACCCGGGGGCTCCTTTCGGATCTTGAACGCGTCGGCGAATGTCTGGATCGGCGTCGGCGTCGGCTGCGGAGCGTCCTCGCGGGGCTCGGCGGCGTAGAGCGCCTGGATGACGGAGAACCGGCGCTCCGGGTAGAACCCGTCCAGCCACGCCAGCGCACGCTCCGCGTTGGGGGACAGGGGTGCGCACCGCGTGAGCGAGGGCTCGAGCGGGTCGATCGCGGCGAGCCCCCGCGAGACGAGCCGCCCGACCTCCTGCTGGGTCCATTCCGTGTCGGACCGGAGCTCGCGAGCGAGCGCCGGGATCGCCCACAGCCGCGCGCGGTCGCGGTAGAGCAGCAGCAGCAGCTCCAGCGCGACGAGGGAGCGGACCTCCGCCGCGAGAAAGTCGCTCACTTCCTTGGGGATCGGATCGACCGCCAATCGTGGAACCTCACGGGGACCGTGCGAACAGAACGCCCGCGGCGACGCGGCCCGGCGCCGGTGTTGCTCGTCCGTTCAGCGGTCGCGGCTGCGCTGCACCGCCAAGACTTCCTTCCCGAACGCGAGCTCCCCGCGGGCGACCTGCCGGATGCCGTCGAGCAGCGCCGCCGGCTCCTCGTCCTTGCAGAGGTACCCCCAGGCGCCGCAGTCCATCGCGCGGTCCAGGTATGTCCCGTTGACGTGGCCGCTGAACATCACGACCTTGGTCTGCGGGTGCTCGGCGCAGATCGCCTCCACGAGCGCGAACGTGTCGGCGCCCGGGATGTCGATGTCCATCAGCACCACGTCCGGCTTCACGGCCCCGACGCGCGCGGTGACCTGCGCGGGGTCGCTCTCCCATCCGAGCCAGACAAAGTCCGGGTCGTTGCGCAGATAGCGCTCCATGGCCGTCGCGAGCAGGTCGTTGTCGTCGACGCACATGATGCGCAGAGGGGCGGGGCGGTGGCTTTTCATGCGGGTGCTTCCTGCAGGAGCCGGCCGGTCGTGAGGGCTGCACGGATGCTCGCCCGCAGCTCCGACGGCTTGAGCTTGGGCTCGATGTACGACACGGCGCCGGCCCGCGGCCCTGCGCCGACCCCCTTCGTCACGATCAGCACGCGCCGCCCGGGCGCGGCGGCCGCGAACGTCTCCGCGGCCGTCGCAGTTCCGTCGCCGTTCTCGTCGATCACCCACACGTCCGCGTCGGCCGGCGGCGCCGCGTCCGCGCACCTGGCGACGTCGAAACCCAGCGAACGGAACGTGGACTCGAGGTGCGCGCACAGCCGCGGGTCCTTGACGCAGATCACGGCGCACCGTGCGCTCCGCTCCGCGAGCGTGGGAGCGCCCTGGATCCTGGCCGCGACCTTCGCGACCGGGATCGCGATGGCGAACGTCGTCCCTGCGCCGACCACCGACTTGACCTCGACCTTCCCGCCGATGCGCTGCACGAGACCGCTCACGAGCGTGAGCCCCAGGCCCGTCGAGAGGCCGCGCGTCTTGGTCGTGAAGAAGGGCTCGGTGCAGCGGCGGAGCGTCGCCTCGTCCATCCCCGGCCCATTGTCGATCACGGTGAGAGAGACGCAGTCCGGCTTGTCGCCGCACAGGGACAGGCGCACCCTGACCTGGCCGTCGGAGCGCGCGCGCAGCGCGTCGCCCGCGTTCTGCACGAGGTTGAAGGCGATCTGCGTGAGGGCCGCCTTCCCGATGCGCATCGGCGGCAGCCCCGCGTCGACCACGCCGGTGAGGACAGTCGGGCGCGTCACGCCGTTGCGCAACATCCCCTCGGCCTCCGACCACCACTCCGCGGGATCGGTCTCCGCGGTGTCTACTTCCTCCGTGTACGGGTCGATGGAGAGCAGCCGGAGGCTGCGCGCGAGGCGCTGGAGATAGTCCGACGCCTTGCGGATCGCGGCGATGTCCTCGCGCGCGCTCGGCGGCAGCTCCGCGGCCTCGATGGAGTCCAGCCGCATGCGCACCGGCAGCAGCAGGTTGCCCATGTCGTGCCCCAGCCCCGCGGAGAGCGTGCCGATCATCGCCATCCTGTCCGCGAGACGCAGACGCTCGTTCGACCTCGCGAGCGCCTCGGTGCGCTCCTCCACGAGGCGCTCCAGCGTCTCGCGGTCGCGGGAGAGGATCTCCTCCGCGCGCTTGCGCTCCGTGATATCACGCGCGACCGTCGAGAGCACGTCGACGTTTCCGGAGGGGTCGCGGTGCGCGATTACCACCTGCGACACTGGCACGGTCTTGCCGTCCGACGTCCGCAGCGTCGATTCCCCCTCCCACACCGCCGCGTTCTTGTCGCGCGGCAGGGACCCCGTCAGCAGGGCCGGCACGTCCGGCGGGAAGAGGGAGGAGAGCGGGAAGTTCGCCGGCGTCGCGTCCGCCGCGATGCCCAGCATCCGCCGCGCGGCCGGGTTGAGGTAGCTGGTGCGCTGGTGGACGTCCGCCGTCGCGATGAAGTCGGGCGTCGCTTCGAGGATGGCGAGCAGCCGGTCGCGCTCCGCCGCGGCGGCCCTGCGCTCCGTCACGTCCTCGGAGAGACCCGCTGCGTGGAGCACGGCGGGCTGCGCGGCCGCCTCGCCGTCGGGGCCGGGCGCCGCGTCCATGATGCGAGCGCGCTCGCGGATCCACCGCACCTCGCCGTCCGGCCGGACGATGCGGTACTCCAGCTCCCACGCGCTCCCGGCGTCCCGCGACGCGAGGCCCGCGAGGTGCTCCCCGAGCGTTGCGCGGTCGTCGGGGTGCACGGCGGAGAGCCACGCGTCCGGCCCGCCCAGCGCCGCGGCGCAATTGCGCCGCCAGATGCGCTCCCACGCCGGGCTCACGTAGAGCATCGTGGGGCTGGGGCGCACCTCCGCGAGCCAGAAGACCTCGTCGATGGCGTGGGCGATCTGCTGGAAGCGGTGCTCGCTCTCGCGGAGCCGCGCGTGCGATTCCTCGAGGTCGCGGGTGCGGTCGGCGACGCGGCGCTCGAGCTCCTGGTTGAGGCGCTTGAGCTCCTCGGACTTGCGGTGCAGGTCGGCGAAGATCGCGACCTTGGCCCGGAGCACCTCGGGGATGATCGGGACGGGGATGTAGTCGACCGCTCCCAGGTCGTACCCCTTGAGGCGGTCGGCGTCGGTGAGATGGACGGCCGAGATGAAGATAATCGCCGTGCGGTTGAACCGGGGGTGCCCGCGGATGAGCTCCGCGAGCTCGAACCCGTCCATGCGGGGCATGCAGACATCCACCAGCACGATCGCGATGTCGTGCGCGAGCAGCAGGCGCAGCGCCTCCTCGGCCGAATCGGCGCGGATCAGGTTCTCGTCCAGCTCGGCGAGAATCGTCTCCAGCGACAGCAGCTTCGCGGGCTGGTCGTCCACGAGCAGGATGTTGACCTTGGGTCGGTTCGACATACGGGTGTCTTACCCCTCGAGTGCAATCCCTCAACGGTGGAGCCACATGCGCAGGGCCGAGAGCAATTGTTCGGTGTTCACAGGCTTGGCCAAGTAGTCCGAAGCGCCCGCCTCCAGGCACTTCTCGCGGTCGCCCTTCATGGCCTTGGCCGTCAGGGCGATGATCGGGAGGCGGGCCAGCGTGGGCTTGGACCTGATCGCGCGCATCGTCTCGTACCCGTCCATCTCGGGCATCATGATGTCCATGAGCACGATGGAGAGGTCGGGGTTCGACTCGAGGATCTCGATCGCCTCGCGCCCCGTGCTCGCCGTCCGCACCGTCATGCCGCGGCGCTCGAGGACGCTCGAGAGCGCGAAGATGTTGCGCACGTCGTCGTCCACCACGAGCACCTGCTTTCCCTGCAGGTGGTCGTCCGACCGGTGCAGCCGGTCGAGCATCTGCTGCTTGGTCTGCGGCAGGTTCGAGACGACGCGGTGGAGGAAGAGCGACGTCTCGTCGAGCAGCCGCTCGGGGGACTCGACGCCCTTCACCACGACGCTGCGGGCCATCATGTGCAGGCGGGCGTCCTCGTCCGGCGAGAGGGCCTTCCCGGTGAACACGACCACCGGCAGGTCGCGCAGGTGCTCGTCCTCCGCGATGCGCTCGAGCACCTCGAAGCCGGTCATGTCGGGCAGGCGCAGGTCGAGGACCACGCAGTCGTAGACGGCGTCCTGCAGCACGCGCAGCGCCTCGCCGCCCGTGCCGACGCAGTCGATGTCGATGTCGTCGTGCCCGAGCAGCTCGCGGATGCTGTACTGCTCGACCTCGTTGTCCTCGACGATGAGCAGGCGGCGCCGCCGGGGCTTGGCGTAGTCCCTGATCTTGAGGAGCGCGGACTCGAGACCCTCCGCCGTCGTCGGCTTGGTGACGAAGGAGAACGCGCCCCGGGTGAGGCCGTGGTGGCGGTCCTCGTCCAGCGTCACGATCTGCACCGGGATGTGGCGCGTGAGCGGGTCCTGCTTGAGCTGGTTGAGGACCGCCCACCCCAGCATGTCGGGCAGGAAGACGTCCAGCGAGATCGCCGCGGGGAGGTACTCGCGGGCGAGCACCACCGCGTCGGAGCCGCGGTTGGCGACGAGCACCTTGAAGCCGGTGTCGTGCGCCAGATCGACGAGCACGCGCGCGTAGTGGGGGTCGTCCTCCACGATGAGCAGGACCGTGTCGTCGGGCGTCAGCGCGTCGCGGTCGTCCGGCACGCGCTCGGGCGCGTGCTCGGGCAGGCGCTCGGGGCCGCTGCGGCGGATGGAAAGGGCGGGCGTCTCCTTCTTGAGCGTCGTCGCGTTCGGCCCCGAGTACCGCACGGGCAGGTAGAGCGTGAACGTGCTGCCCACGCCCGGGGTGCTCCGGAGCTGGATCTCGCCGCCCAGCAGGCTCGCCAGCTCGCGCGAGATCGCCAGGCCAAGGCCCGTCCCGCCGTACTTGCGGCTGGTCGAGGCGTCGGCCTGCTGGAAGGCCTCGAAGATGATCTTCTGCTTGTCGACCGGGATGCCGATGCCGGTGTCCGACACCTCGAAGGCGATCACCGTGCCCGCGGTCGAGAGCGTCGGGTGCTCCGAGCTCCAGCCGGTGGTGGCGGCGGAGATGTTCAGGCGGACGCCGCCGTGCTCCGTGAACTTGAAGGCGTTGGAGAGCAGGTTCTTGAGCACCTGCTGCAGGCGCTTCGCGTCCGTCACCATGCCGCGGGGCAGGCCGTTGTCGAGCTGCACGTCGAACGACAGGCGGCGGTTCTCCGCCTCGTGCCGGAACGTGCGTCCCACCATGTCCAGCAGGTTCGTGAAGTAGATCTCCTCGGCGTCGACCGACACCGTGCCCGACTCGATCTTCGAGAGGTCGAGGATGTCGGAGATGAGGTTCAGCAGGTCCGTGCCCGCGGCGTGGATCGTGCGGGCGAACTCCACCTGCTTTCCCGTGAGGTTCGCGTCGGGGTTGTCCGCGAGCTGCTGGCCCAGGATGAGGATGCTGTTGAGCGGGGTGCGGAGCTCGTGCGACATGTTCGCGAGGAACTCCGACTTGTACTTGGACGTGAGCGCCAGCTCCGCGGCCTTCTCTTCCAGCGCGCCGCGGGCCTGCTCGATCTCGCGGTTCTTGCGTTCCACTTCCGCGTTCTGCTCGGCCAGCTGCTGGGCCTTGAGGGCGAGCTGCTCGTTGGTCTGCTGCAACTCCCGCTTCTGCGCCTGCAGCTCGTTGGCAAGCTGCTGGCTCTGCTTGAGCAGGCCCTCCGTCTGCATCGTCGCCTCGATCGAGTTGAGGAGGATGCCGATGCCCGCCGTGAGCTGCTCGAGGAACGACAGGTGCGCCGCCGCGAACTCGTTCAGCGACGCCAGGCCCAGCACGGCCTTGACCTGCCCCTCGAAGACGACGGGGAAGACCGCGAGGCTGCGGGGCAGCGCCTGGAACATCGCCGAGCCCACCGGCACGGTGTCCGGCGGCACGTTCTGCACGAGGATGCGGCGCTTGTCCGTCGCGCACTGCCCGAGGAAGCCGTCGCCGACGCCCATGCGCCCCGGGTAGCCGCTGTTCGACGGGTTGCCGTACGAGGCCAGCATCTTGAGGCACGGCGCCGCCTCGGTCGTGTCGAGCTGGTAGATCACGCCCTGGTGGGCGTTGACCAGCGGCACGAGCTCGGACAGGAGCAGCTTGCCGACCGTCACGAGGTCGCGCTGGCCCTGCAGCATGTTCGTGAAGCGCGCGAGGTTGGTCTTGAGCCAGTCCTGCTCGGTGTTGCGGTCCGTCGTGAGACGGAGGTTCACGATCATCGTGTTGATGTTGTCCTTGAGCTCGGCAACCTCGCCGCGGGCCTCGACCTGGATCGACCGCGTCAGGTCGCCCTTGGTCACGGCCGTGGCGACCTCGGCGATCGCGCGCACCTGCGTGGTGAGGTTCGCCGCGAGCAGGTTCACGTTGCCCGTCAGGTCCTTCCACGTGCCCGATGCGCCGGGCACGTTCGCCTGACCGCCCAGACGCCCTTCGACGCCCACCTCGCGGGCGACCGTGGTCACCTGCTCGGCGAAGATCGCCAGCGTCTCCGTCATGTTGTTGATGGTCTCGGCCAGCGCGGCGACCTCGCCCTTGGCGTTGACGGTGAGGCTCTGCTTGAGGTCGCCGTTGGCGACCGCGGTCACCACCTTCACGATGCCGCGGACCTGCTCCGTGAGGTTCGCCGCCATGACGTTCACGTTGTCGGTGAGGTCCTTCCAGGTCCCGGCCACGCCCGGCACCACGGCCTGGCCACCCAGCTTTCCTTCCGTGCCGACCTCGCGGGCGACACGGGTCACTTCCGCGGCGAACGAACGCAGCTGGTCCACCATGGTGTTGATGGTTTCCTTGAGCTGCAGGATCTCGCCCGACACGTCCACCGTGATCTTCTTCGAGAGGTCGCCGCGGGCCACGGCGGTGGTGACTTCGGCGATGTTGCGCACCTGCGATGTCAGGTTGCCCGCCATCGCGTTCACCGAGTCGGTGAGGTCCTTCCACGTCCCGGCCACGCCGGGGACGACGGCCTGACCGCCCAGCTTGCCGTCCGTACCGACTTCACGTGCGACGCGGGTCACTTCTGCCGCGAAGGAGCGGAGCTGGTCCACCATCGTGTTCAGCGTTTCCTTCAGGAGCAGAATCTCGCCGCGGACGTCCACGGTGATCTTCTTGGACAGGTCGCCGCTGGCGATGGCCGTGGCCACTTCCGCGATGTTGCGCACCTGAGCGGTGAGGTTGCCCGCCATGCTGTTAACGTTGTCGGTCAGGTCCTTCCAGGTACCGGCGACACCGGGGACGACCGCCTGACCGCCGAGCTTGCCTTCGGTGCCGACTTCGCGGGCTACGCGCGTCACCTCACCGGCGAACGCGTTCAATTGGTCCACCATCGTATTGATGGTGTTCTTCAGTTCGAGAATCTCGCCCTTGACGTCCACCGTGATCTTGCGGGAGAGGTCGCCACGCGCGACCGCGGTCGTCACCTCGGCGATGTTGCGCACCTGGGCGGTGAGGTTGCTGGCCATGAAGTTGACGTTGTCCGTCAACCCCTTCCATGTACCGGCGACACCCGGCACCTGCGCCTGACCGCCGAGCTTGCCGTCGGTGCCGACTTCGCGGGCTACGCGCGTGACTTCCGACGCGAAGGCGTTGAGCTGATCCACCATGGTGTTGATGGTGTTCTTGAGCTCGAGGATCTCGCCCTTGACGTCCACGGTGATCTTGCGCGACAAGTCGCCCTGCGCGACCGCGGTCGCCACCTCGGCGATGTTGCGGACCTGCGACGTCAGGTTGCCCGCCATCGAATTGACGTTGTCGGTGAGGTCGCCCCATGTGCCGGCGACGCCCGGCACGACCGCCTGGCCGCCGAGCTTTCCTTCCGTACCGACCTCGCGGGCCACGCGCGTCACCTCGCCGGCGAACGCGTTGAGCTGGTCCACCATCGTGTTGATGGTATTCTTGAGCTCCAGAATCTCACCCTTGACGTCCACCGTGATCTTGCGCGAAAGGTCGCCGCGCGCGATGGCGGTGGACACCTCCGCGATGTTGCGGACCTGCGAGGTGAGATTGCCGGCCATCGAATTGACGTTGTCGGTGAGGTCCTTCCAGGTTCCGGCCACGCCCGGCACCTGCGCCTGACCGCCGAGTTTTCCTTCGGTTCCAACCTCGCGCGCCACGCGCGTCACTTCCGACGCGAAGGCATTCAGCTGGTCCACCATCGTGTTGATGGTGTTCTTCAGTTCGAGAATCTCGCCCTTAACGTCCACGGTGATCTTGCGCGACAAGTCACCACGCGCGACCGCGGTTGTTACTTCCGCGATATTGCGCACCTGGCTGGTCAAGTTGCCGGCCATGCTGTTGACATTGTCCGTCAAGTCCTTCCACGTCCCGGCCACACCCGGCACGACGGCCTGACCGCCCAGCTTGCCGTCCGTACCGACTTCGCGGGCCACGCGCGTCACCTCGCCGGCGAACGCGTTGAGCTGGTCCACCATGGTGTTGATGGTTTCCTTGAGCTGCAGGATCTCGCCCGAGACGTTGACGGTGATCTTCTTGGACAGGTCGCCGCTGGCGATCGCTGTGGCCACTTCCGCGATGTTGCGCACCTGGGCCGTCAGGTTTCCGGCCATCGAATTGACATTGTCCGTCAGGTCCTTCCACGTCCCGGCGACACCCGGCACCTGCGCCTGACCGCCCAGCTTTCCTTCGGTGCCGACTTCGCGGGCTACGCGCGTCACCTCGCCGGCGAAGGCGTTGAGCTGGTCCACCATGGTGTTGATGGTGTTCTTGAGCTCCAGAATCTCACCCTTGACGTCCACCGTGATCTTGCGGGAGAGGTCGCCGCGGGCCACGGCGGTGGTGACTTCGGCGATGTTGCGCACCTGCGATGTCAGGTTGCCCGCCATCGCGTTCACCGAGTCGGTGAGGTCCTTCCACGTCCCGGCCACGCCGGGGACGACGGCCTGACCGCCCAGCTTGCCGTCCGTACCGACCTCGCGGGCCACGCGGGTGACTTCCGACGCGAACGAGCGCAGCTGATCGACCATCGTGTTGATGGCCTCCTTCAGCTGCAGGATCTCGCCCTTTACGTCCACCGTGATCTTGCGGGAAAGGTCGCCGCTCGCGACGGCGATCGTCACGTCCGCGATGTTGCGCACCTGGGCGGTCAGGTTGCTCGCCATCGAGTTCACCGACTCGGTGAGGTCCTTCCAGACGCCCGAAACCTCGCGCACCTGAGCCTGGCCGCCGAGCTTGCCGTCCGTGCCCACCTCGCGTGCGACGCGCGTCACTTCGCTCGTGAAGACCGCGAGCTGCTGGATCATGGTGTTGACGATCGTCGCCGAGCGGAGGAACTCACCCTCCAGCGGCCGGCCCTCGACCTCCAGCCGCACGGTCTGGAGCAAATCGCCCTTCGCGACCGCCGCGATCGCGCGGGTCATCTCCGTCGTCGGACGCAGCAGGTCGTCGATCAGCGTGTTGACCGACGTCTCCATGTCCACCCACGCGCCGCTCTCGCCCCCGAACCGGGCGCGCTGCGAGATGCGGCCCTGCCGGCCGACCACGTCGCCGACGCGCTCCAACTCCTCGGCCATGCGCGCGTTGCGCGCGACGATCGCGTTGAACGTGTCGGCGATCTTGCCGGAGATTCCCGCCCAGTGCCCGGGCAGACGCACGGAGAAGTCGCCGGCCTCAACGGCCTGGAGCGCCTTGAGCAGCTCCCGCATGTCCTCGAGGCTCGCGCCGGGTGGTGGCACCGCCCCGTTTGAACCGTGTGAATCCTTCGGCTCGACCTGGGCAATGGTCTCCATAGGCTCTCGCTTGTATTCTCGGGGTTTCTACGCGTCGGACGCCGGGCCGCTGCGCGCACGCACAACTTGCCCGGGCGGGCTCGCACCGCGAGGATGAAGACAAAGCGCGCTCCGCCCCACGAGGCAAGAGATTACCCACCAAGAGCCGTAATGCCAGTGAATTCAAGTTCACGCCGCCGTCACGCGCACGTGATCTCTGCGCGGGCGAAGCGTGCGCGCAACGAGTGAGCGCGGCGTGCGATCGCGGGCGCGACGGCGTCGCGCAACCGCGACGGAAGTCGGCCTGCCCCCGGCTTGCCAAGAACAACCCGCCTGTCCGGCCCACCGGACCGGCGCAGCGCCGCGCGCTTCAATTATGGCTGAAGGTCGTCGGACAACCGCGCGAGCATTTGCACGAAGTCGGCCTCGACGCCCGGCTCGAGCGCGCCGGGGTTCTGGTCGAGCCACGCGCTGCAGGTGCCGATCGCGCCGACGGCGTTCGAGCGCTCCTCGGGCGTCGCGTGCGGATCGACACCGTTGTTCTCGTAGCACGCGACGACGGCGGAGACGTCGTTGTTGAAGTCACCGTTGCCGTCCGATCGCATCCAGTAGCACGTCACGATGTCGCAGATGTCGCGGAGCGCGACTTCGATCTCGTCAATGCCGTCTTCGTCGGCGCGCGCGCTGGGTGCGGCGGCGCCGTGCACCCCGCCAACGGGCGGGGAGGAGGAGGGCCGGGCCTCGACGAACCCCACAGCCGATAACGCAAAGACGACGGAGACCCACAAGGTTGAGTTTCTCGGGGCGTGATGAACAAAGCGCGTCGTCATGGGGCCGCTCCTTTATGGATCGTCCTACAAGACGGTGCACACGGCCATGCTGTGAAGAGATCGTGAGAATAATTTGGCATGCAGCTGCCGCCCCAGCCCGGAGCCGCTTCCGAGAAGCCGGCGCTGTCGGCACCCGAGAACTTGACCAGCGATCTGGAGATATTGGTTGATCGCATCGCCCGGGGCGACCGCGACGCGGCGGCGGAATTCGTCAGCACGTACGGTCCGTTCCTGCGCCGGCGCATCCGCGCCAAGCTCGATCACTCGCTGCGGCGCATCTGGGACAGCGAGGATATCTTCGCGACCGTGTGCCGACGCCTCGACGAGTTCGTCGAACGCAAGAGCGTACGGGCGACGTCGGTCGCGGAGATGCTGACACTCCTGCGCACGATCGCGCAGCATTCCATCGTCGACAAGGGCCGGATTCTGACGCGCCTGCGCCGCGCCGAGGACGAGGACGCGGCGTTCGCGTCGAGCCTCGAGCGTTCGATCGGTGCGCCGACCGACACGGCCGGCCTGGATATCCAGACGTGCCTGTCGTGGATCGAGAGCGAGCGCGACCGCGAGATCCTGGAGGGGTGGCTCCTCGGCCACTCGCACGAGAGCATCGCCCTGGACCTGGGCATCACCCCGGAGCTATGCCGGAAGCGCTGGCAGCTCATCCGCGAGCGGCTGCGGGCCCGCCTCGAAGGTGAAGGAAGCCAATGAGAGAGAACGACCGGACGCCCAACCGCGATACGGTGCTTCCCGCCGACAGCCGCGGCCGCATGTCCGAGCTGCTCGCGGAGCTCGACCGCACCGACGACGAGGTCGCGTACATGATCGACGCGGCGGACCGGCGCGGCGAGCTCGTGCTGAGCGGACTCGACGAAGCGCTGGGGTCGATCCCGAACCTCGCGTTACGCCCGGTGGTGCTCGATGCGGTGCTCGACGTGCTGCTCCGCCGCGGCGCGTCCCGGGGCGAGCCCGCCACGTCGGTCGCGAAGTCGCTCGCGGAGAAGCACCCGGGGCTCCGCGACGCGATCGTGCGGGCCGCCGCGCTCTCGGAGCTGCTCCGCTCGAGCGCCGGAGCTCCGGCGACGCGCGCACCCGCGTCGCGCCAGCTCCCCTTCGAGGTCGGCCCGACGACGCCCGAGGGACGCAGGCGGTACACGGTCCGCGACCACGCCGGCGCCGGCTCCCACGGCAGCGTGTACCTCGCGACGGACAATCTGCTCTCGTCGCCCGCGTCGCCCGCGTACGTCGCGATCAAGTTCCTGCGGAACGCGGCGCCGTCGCCGCTCGAGCAGCGGGAACTGGCGGGCGAGGCCGTGCGCGCCCGCCGCATCGCGCACCCCAACGTCGCGCGGGTGATCGACCGGGGCGTCGCCGATGACGGAGCCGCGTACGTCGTGGGCGAGTACGTGGACGGCCCGACGCTCCACGAATGGATCGAGAGGTCGCGTCCCTCGCCGCGGGACATCGTGCGCACCATCGCCGCGGTGGCCGAGGGCCTCCAGGCGATCCACAGCGCCGGGTTGCTCCACTGCGATCTCAAGCCCGCGAACATCGTGCTCGACCGCAAGGGCTCCCCGAAGATCACGGACTTCGGCCTCGCGCGGTGGCGCGGCGAGGTGACCGCGGGCGCGGACCTGGCCTTCGGCACGCTCGGCTTCAGCCCGCCCGAGCAGGTGCGCGGCTTCGCGCCCCTCACGGCCGCGTCCGACGTGTACTCGCTCGGCGGCGTGCTCCTCTGGAGCCTCACGGGCAGGGTGCCCAACGGCGAGACACCCGACGCGACCCGGCGCGCGCTCCACGACGCGGCGTCGCCGATCATGGCCCCCGACGCGCTGGCCGCCGTCGCGGACCCGACGCTCCGCCGTATCTGCGAGCGGGCCTTGCGCGTCGAGCCGTCGCTGCGATACTCGTCCGCGGCCCAGATCTCGGCGGATCTCGAGCGCTGGCTGCGGGACGAACCGCTGCCGTGGACCAGGGACGCCGCGACGCGGCGGGCCGCGCGGTGGGTGCGCAGAGAGAAGGTGGCCGTCTGCGCCGCGGCGCTCTTCACGATCGCGCTGGGCGTGATGGCGGTCAAGTACGGGCGTGCGGTCGCCGAGACCCAGGCGGAAGCAACGTACCGGATCCGCGCCGAGAAAAACGCCGCCGTGGAGCGAGAGCGCGCCGACCACATCCGCCGCACGATCCGCACATCGCTCGAGTTCATCAACCGGAACCGGGAGCAGATGCGCGACGCCGACCGCATCCAGCGACTCGTGCTGCTCGACGTGGTGGTCGGTCCTGAGCTTGTGCGCGAGAGCAGCGATCCTGAGCTCTGGCAACAGCGCATCAGGCTCGCGGGTGAACGGTCCGAGGCGCTGCGCGGCCCTTCCGGCGAGCACACAGCGTTCTCGCTCGCTTGGCAGCAGGTGCAGGGCATCTGGCTTCTTCTTCGGGACGGCGGCGACCGCGCCGTCGGTGTTCTGTCCGATAATCTCGCAGGGTGGAAAAAGGTGACGCCCAACGACGTGCTGGGGATCGACTTGGCCGAGCGCCTCTACGCGGCGGCGGTTGTTCAGGCCGACCGCCCCGCCGTGGCGACGGACGCCGCGGCGGCGGAGCGCGTCCGTGCGGCGTTGGAAGTCTTACACCGGCCTTCGACCGCACTGGTCGCGGACTTGGAGGAGAGCATCGCCAAGGTCCTGGAGCGGGCGCGCACGGGCGAAGCGGGCCCGATCGCGCAGAAGCCGTAAGCGCCGTCTTTGCAGGATGTTCGGTCGACATGCCGGAAAAACCTGCACGCGTTTTCACGCCGGTCGCGTCGGCTCCGTCTTGTACGGTGTGAGCAGCCCCAGCGATCCGTCCGTGGCGGGCGCACGGCGCCTGAGTCAGGTCCTCACGCGGTTGAAAGCCGTGGCCGAGGGACGCAGCTATGCGCGGATGGCCGCCGACCTGGACCTGCACCCGGAGACGGTGCGCCGCTACCTGCTGCACGGCCCGCCCTGCGTCAACTTCCTGCTGGCCCTCAACCGCTGCGGCTACTCGATCGACTGGATCATCGCCGGGCTGCACGGCATGCAGCTCCGCGACCACCCCAAAGCCCTGCGAGAGATCTCCACGGCGGAGTTGCTCGCCGAGATCGGGCGCCGACTCCAGGCGCAGGAAGACGCTCAGCGGATGGTGACGCAGCACATCGCGGCGATCCAGGCGCGGCTCGTGCAGGTCGAGCGTTCCCAGAACGGCGACATCCGCGAAGTCAAAGCCGCGCAGGAGCACGGCTCCAACGCGCTGGCCTGAACCCTCTCCTAGGCCGCCCGGCGGGCCGTGATGTGCGCGAGAGCGCGATCGACTTCGCCCCGCAGGCTCGCGAGCGCACCGTCCGCCCCGGCCCAGTCGGCGGACCGAACAAACGCTTCGAGCGACGCCGCCGCGCGAAGAACACCCGGGGCGGTGACCGCTCCGGCGGCGCCCTTCAGTGAGTGTGCGCGCAGGCATGCGACGCGCGCGTCGCGGGCCCTGAGCGCGTCGCTCAACGCGGCGAGATCGCCGCGGGCCTGCGCGTCGAACTTCTCCAGCAGCATGCGCAGCAACGTGTGATTGCCCATGCACCGTTCGAGGAGCCCCGGCTCGTCGATCGGCGGGTCCGCCCGATGGGTCCCGCTCCGGCCATCCATCATCATGCGGCCTCCTTCCACGGCGCTTCCGCCGAGCCGCCGGGCGGGTCGACCGCCGCCTCAAGCGCGGCGAGCAGGTCGCCCAGCACCACCGGCTTGGGCACGTAATCGTCCATGCCGGCGGCGAGGCAGCGTTCTCTGTCGCCCTTGACCGCGTTCGCGGTCAGCGCGATGATCGGGATGCGCCCGCCGCGGCGTTTGACCAACCCGGCGGCCTCGAGCCGGCGGATCTCCTCGGCCGCCTCGAAGCCGTCCATCTCCGGCATCTGGCAGTCCATCAGCACGGCGTCGAACGCGCGCTCCGTCACCGCGCGCACCGCCGCCCGCCCGTCCGTTGCGATCTCGCACCCGATGCCGGCCCTCGCCAGCATCTCCTTGACGATGAGTTGGTTGATCTCGTTGTCCTCCGCCAGGAGAACGCACGCCGGCCGAGCGCCTTGCTTCTGGACGCGCTCGATCCGGACCGCGGCGGCAGCGTCCGCGGCGGCGCCCGCCCGCGCGGCGTCGCCGAAGAGCACGGACCGCAGCTGCGCCTGCTTCAGGGGCTTTGTCACGAACGCCCCGAACCCTTCGCGGAGCAGCGCGGGCTGGCCGATCGATTGTTCCGGCGCGAGCAAGACCAGCGTGGCGTTGAAACCGGCCGTGTTGCTGAGCCTGTCGCGGTTCGGCGCCGACACGTCCACGATCACGTGCGAGAAGGCGGCGCCCGAGGCCCGCGCGAGCTCGAGCCGCGAGACGCCCGTCGCGCCGTCGGCGCACGCCGCGTGATCGACGCCCCAGGCCGTCATGTAGCGTGCGAGCGCGCGGCGCTGCGCGGAGTCGTTGACGATGATCAGGACCCGCTTGAGGGACTGCGCGGCCGGGCGCGCGCGGGGCGGACTCTCCACGCCCAGATCCAGGCGGATCCAGAACGTCGATCCCGCGCCCGGCTCGCTCTCGACGCCGATCTCCCCCCCCATGAGATTCGCGAGCCGCCTGCAGATCGCGAGCCCCAGCCCGGTGCCGCCGAAGCGGCGCGTCATCGACGGGTCGCCCTGCGAGAAGGCCTTGAAAAGCTTCCCGACGCGGTCGCGCGGGATGCCGATGCCCGTGTCGGTGACGGCGCAGCGCACGCCGATCCGGCCCTGCGCTCTCGGCCGGGGGTCGGCCTCGACCCAGAGCGACACCGAGCCCGACCTCGTGAACTTCACGGCGTTGCTGAGGAGATTGACGAGCACCTGGCGCAGGCGGTCCTCGTCGCCCCACACCCGCTCCGGGAGCGCGGGATCGACGAAGCAGACCAGCTCGATCGGCCGGTCGCCGCCGCTCACCGCGAACATCTCCAGAACCCCCTCGGCCGTGGCGCACAGGTCGAACGGCGCGGTGCAGAGGTCGAGCTTGCCGGCCTCGATCTTCGAGAAGTCGAGGATGTCGCTGATGATCGCGAGCAACGACCGCGCGGAGGACTTGCCGATGGCGAGGAGCCGCCGCTGCTGGTCCGTCATCGGCGACGACTCCAGCAGGTCCAGCGCGCCGACGACGCCGTTGAGCGGCGTGCGGATCTCGTGGCTCATCGTCGCGAGGAAGTCGCTCTTGGCGCGGTTCGCCGCCTCCGCCGCCGCGCGGGCGTTCTCGATCTCCAGCGCCTGCTCGCGCATCAGCTCGTTCGCGATCCTCGCCCGTGTGATGTCCTCGTGCGCCACGACCGCCATCGCGCGACGGCCCCGCATGAACCGGGTGACGCGCAGCTGGAACCACCGCAGCTCCGTGGGCGAGTGGCAGTCGTAGTCGATCGTGAACTCCGGCCGCTCCCCGCGGATCACCGCGCGGATGGACGGCGCGAGCGCCGCCCAGTCCGGCGAAGCCGCGGGCCCCGCCGCCGCCCGATCGCACACGTCGAGATAGTTGACGCCGTCGAAGGTGTCGCCGGCGTACGCGTTCGCCCTCGCGAACTCGCGCCACGCCCGGTTGGTCCACACGATCCGGCCCGTGTCGTCGAGGATGGCGATGTGCGCGGTGAGCGCATCCACCGTCGCCATCGCGAAGTTGTCCGGGCTTTCTATCGCGTGTTCCATTGTCCCCGGACCCCACTACCTCGGGCACCCCGCCGCACCGCGTGTATCCCGCCGCGACGAATGCACCTCTTTACGCCGGGCCCCGAGGGGGGCCGGACCGCCGAGCTTCCACCGCGCCGCACGGAGCGCGTCAGGCCGCGTCCGTCGCGTCCATCGCGGCCGAGGGCTCCCCCGCCAGCCGCTCGATGCGCGCGATCATGCTGCGGAACGAGAACTGCGACTTCTGCAGATACCCCGACACCCCGAGGTGCATCGCCGCCTTGATCTGCGCCGCGTCGGCGTTCGCCGAGAGCACCAGCACGGGGATCGAAGCCAGCGAGGGCGTGGCCCTGAGCCTCCGCAGGAGCGACACGCCGTTCATGCCGGGCATGTTGATGTCGAGCAGGATGACGTCCGGCCGCCGGTTCGAGATCGCCGCGATCGCCTGCACCCCGTCCGCCGCCGTGGCGACGTCGTAGCCCGCCGCGCGCAGCGCGAGCTGGATCGGCTCGCGGAAGATCGCCATGTCGTCCACGACGAGGACTCGCTTGGCGGGCTGAGGGTTCATGATCATTCACGGTCGACACGCACGCCGCGGGCGTACGCCCACGCTCCCGGGCCATTCATCGCCTGCCCGCGTCGATGACTTCAAACCGACGCCGCGCCCCGGGCCGGGAGGTTCACATCGTGAGCCCTGATGACCGGATCCGGGGCACGCGTCCGGGCTGTCGGCACGCTCCAAACTTGCGCGGCCGCTCCCGAATCGGGCGGGGAGAAGGCGGTGTTGCCTCAAGAGCGACCCCCGCCCGCTCGATACTGCTGATGTCCGCCGTCTCTTCTAGATTCTCCGCCGACGGTGCGCCGCGGTCGGCGGATCGTCACGGGTACATCAGGAGATGAGGGGCAGCGTGTGCTCAGGGTCCTCGTCGTTGACGACATGGCGGTCTTCCGCGAGCCGATCCAGGCGGTGCTGCGCGCCGAGGGGTTCGACGCGCACACCGCCGGGAGCGGATACGAAGCCGTCGCGCTGATGGCGTCGGTCGGGCCCGCGCTTGTCATCCTCGACATCGAAATGCCGGGGATGGACGGGCTCGCGGTGCTGCAGCACATGCGGAACGACCGCGCCCTCAAGGCGACGCCGGTCCTGATCCTGTCGGCCAAGGCCGACCGGCCGAAGGTCCTCGAAGCGGCCCAGCTGGGCATCTCCGGCTACATCCTGAAGTCGAACTTCTCCCTCAAGGCGCTGCTCGCCAAGGTGCGGTCGATCTGCGCGCCGGAGTGCGCCGCCCCGGGCCCCGCCGCGGCGGCGTGTCCGGAGAGCCCTCCTGCGCCTCCCCGGGCGGCGCCCGTGCAGGCGGCCGCCCCGCGGGCGGCGGCGTCCACCGCGGCGCCGCGCCAAGCAGCCGCGCCGCGCAGTCTCAAGGACCTGCAGCCGATCTGCACGCGCCCCGAGATGCTCGAGAAACTCAAGGGGTCGGAGGACCTCAAGGGCTTCTCGCTCGCGGTCTCGAACGTTCTCAAGCTCACCGCGAGCGAGTCCGCCTCCGCGGAGGAGCTCTCGAAGGCCATCAGCCAGGACCCGGCGATGGCGCTCAAGATCCTGCGTCTCGCGAACTCCTCGGTCTACTCGCGCGACGACAGGGTGGACACCGTGCGCAAGGCCGTGCTGCGCATCGGCATGTCGAGCATCCGCCAGACGGTTCTCAACATCGGCGTCGTCGAGCGGTTCAGCTCGCCCGCCTTCAAGGACCTGCTGAGCACGCCGCACTTCTGGGAGCATTCCATCGCCTGCGGCATCATCGCCGCCGAGATCGCCCACGAGCTCAAGCTCAAGGAGGCGGATTCGGCCTTCACGAGCGGCCTCCTCCACGACCTGGGCCGGATGATCATGGCGGAGGTGCTGGGCGACAGCTACATCGAGATCATCGAGACGTCCCGCGCGCTGCGCGCTCCGATGGAGGTCGTCGAGACGCGCATGCTCTCGATGAGCCACGCCGAAATCATGGACAGGCTCCTTTCCGCGTGGAAGTTCCCCTCGCACCTGGTGATGCCGATCATGCACCACCACGTGTCCGTCGGCGGCGCGCGGAGCGCGTTCCCCAGCCGCGCAAACGACATCATCCGCCTCGGGCTGGCGAACCGCCTCGCGCACGCGATGCTGCTGGGCACGAGCGGGAACGAAACGATCTATCCGACGGAAGAGCACTGCCGCGCGCTCGGCATCGAGGCCGCGACGATCCGCAGGATCGAGGAGACCGCGCGTCAGCAGACGGACGACACCAAGTTCGCGCTCCTCACGTGCAGCCACGGCGGGACGTGGCCGCAACGCGGGGACCAGGTGCGGCAGCAGCTGCGGGCGCCCTTCCGCCCGCTCTACGTGAGCGCGAGCCCCGAAATCGACGCCTTCCGTATCTTCTGCGCCGAGCTCGCGGGGCCTCCTGGCGAGCAGCCGCCCAACATCGCCGTCGTCCACCTCGCCAGCGCCAAGGACCGCGAGCCCCTCGCGGACCAGCTCCTCACCGAGGAGCAGTCGTTCGGTCTCGCGCCGCTGCCGACGCTCGTTCTCTCGCCCGGCGGCAACACCGCGCTCCCCGAGCGCGCGGCCAAGGCCCGCCGCGCCGTCGTCGTCGAGACGCCGACCGCCGTCCAGCGTTTCATCGACGCGGTCGCGGAGTTGGCCGCCGATGAGCGGCAAGCGCAGGCCGCCTAACCGCCTCCCGCCCGCGCATCGACGCGGTCGACTTCCGCGACCCATAATCGCCGGTGGCCGGCGCGCCGGAACATGATCCCGCAGGGGGCGCCGCCGTCATCCACATTGCAAGATGCGCCCCAGTGCTTCGTGGGAACGCCGGAGAACGCCCATGGCGGAACAGAACAAGAAGGAGCGCCCGTGGCTGGTCGCCGCCTGGCCGGGCATGGGCAGCGTCGCGCTCATCGCGGCGGCCCACCTGATCCAGGAGCTCAAGATGAAGGAGATCGCCGAGCTCTCCCCGGAGGCGTTCTTCGACGTGATCGATGTGACCGTCGAGCACGGGCTTGTCGTGCCCCCGCGGTTCCCGCGCGGCGCCTTCTTCGCTTGGCACAACCCCTCCGGCGGCCGCGACCTCCTCGTCTTCGTCGCCGAGGCGCAGCCGGCGAGCCAGACCTTCACGTACGCACGCCATGTCCTCGACGCCGCGGCGAGGTTCCGGCCCGACCGCGTCGTGGCCTTCGCGTCCCTCGCATCGGGACTGCGCCCGACGGAGAACCCGAAGGTCTCCGGCGTCGCCACCGACGCCGACACGCTCGACGAGCTCGCGCGCATCGAGGTCGCGCCCATCGCCGACGGCCAGATCGGCGGCATGAACGGTGTGATCCTCGGCGCGGCGGCCGCGCGCGGGCTGTCGGGCATGTGCCTGATGGCCGAGATCCCGTTCTTCGCGATGAACGTGCCGAACCCGAAGGCCGCGCGGGCCGCGCTCAGCGTCTTCAGTCTCATGGCCGGCATCGACATCCGCCTCGAAGCGCTCGACGAGCAGGCCGCGGTCGTCGATCGCGCGCTCGCGGAGGCGCTCGAAAAGATCGAGAGCGGTGACGCGGACGAAGCCGAAGCCTCAGGCCCGACGCCCGAGGCCGCGCCGCCAGGCAACGAACCCGCGGCCGACGAGAGCCCCGGCCTGAGCGACGCCGACAAAGGCCGGCTTGAGCACCTCTTCGCCGCGGCGAGGCGGGACCCCAAGCAGGCCGTCACGCTCAAGAAGGAGCTCGACCGGCTGGGCGTCTTCCGCGAGTACGAAGGGCGCTTCCTCGACCTCTTCCGCAAAGCGGGGTGAGCCCGGCTCGCCTCGCGCCGTGACGTGAACAGCGCCTGACAAAGATGACACGGGGCGGCACACCGTCTCGCCGCACATCCGTCAAGCTCCCTAACGGATCCGTTTCGAATGTGCTCTCCGGGATCGGATCCGACGCCGTAACTCGAACCACAGTCAATTGACCGGGAAAGCCGCGTTCAAGCACCCGTTCGTGCTCGCAGCGGCGTCAAAATCCGCGACCGCCTCCGGCGCCGGGGCGGTCTCGGTCACCGTGAGAACCGGAACCCCGGCGTCTCGCAACGCTTGGCCCTGACCCGCCTTGACCTTTGCCCACACAGCGTCGATGAGCCAATCCATGCCGGGCTTCTGACCGAAGAGCACGAAGTACTCGCCGTTCGGCAAGATCGGGTGCTCTTGGACAGGGTGTTCAATCCCTAACGGCCGGCCGGCGACTGTGCCGCTCGTGCCGTCTTCGTTCTCGAACAAGGGGAATGTCCAGGCGCGACCGCCGGAGGTCTCAAGGAATGTGCAATTGACAAAGATGTCGCGGTACGGGGGCTTCCAGCAGCGGCCCAAGTTTCGCACCACGGCGCGGATCGGACGCCCTTCCAGCCTTGTCGGGGCCGGAATATCAACCGCGAGGTCGCCCGACGCTTGCGTCATAGCGGGCGTCAGCTGGAAGAGACCACAAACCCAGTTGGTGCGATCTTCGACCGTGAGCCATGTCGTCTGATTCTTCGGCACGCCTCGGACCGCGACTCTTCCCTCCGCGCCTTCTTCCGCGTTCGAGAAGAGAACGCTGCCGACGCCCGCGTCGGGAGTTGGGATCGGTTGGCCTTGTGCGTCAACGAGACGGACGTTCAGCTCGATCCCGTCGGGGATATTCACGACGACGGATTGCGGCGCGGATGCATCGAGGACCACAGGCGTCACCACCGGTGGCGCCATTCCCGTGAGCAAGGCATCCACCTCGCTCTGCTTGTACTTATTGCCGGCGTGCAGAACGACGAAGGCCCTCCCCGGGGCAAATGTCGACGGGACCTGCAAAACGATCTGCCCGTTGACGTCCGTCTTTCCTTGCACAACCGTGTCACGCATCGCGTAGGACCAGATGCCGACTTCTTGCGAAGGCCGTGGAGACCCGGTCGGGTTGAGAACCCGCACGGTAACCGTGTGATGGGTCTGCGCGCACGCGGTCGCGCACCCGAGCACCCATGCAACGCTTGCAATCGCGGAGCCAATGCTGACCGAACTGCGCCGGTTGGACCACGTCACTGCGCCCTCCGAGTTTGATCCTGCGACGCTCTGAACATGCTGGCGTCTTGGCCGAGGCTCGAGAAAGCGAACCCTCGAAGCAAAACCGGCCCGCTTTCGCGGGCCGGTCGCAAGCTCCCCGTGTAGGACTCGAACCTACAACCTACCGGTTAACAGCCGGTCGCTCTACCATTGAGCTAACAGGGAATCGGTTGTCGCCGCGGCCTTCGGGTCGCGGCCGCCAGCCATCGGCTGGCCGACCCCGGACCTTTCGGGCGGCTCATGAAATGATACGGTCGGCGGCGTCCGGGTCAAGCAGCATCCGCGCGGGCGGCGCGATCTCGCCCGCCCCGCAAGTTCTCGGCACTCAGCGGGTTACCGTTGGCCGATGCGAACCCTCGGTGTGCACTTTTTCATGCTCTCGCTCGCTCTAGGCGGGTGCTGGTCCGTTCAGTCGCGCTCCGGCGCCGCCGGCGATGGCGCCCTGACAGGCCGCGTTGACGCTCAACCCCTGCCGCCCGACGCATGGCCTCCGCGGGACATCGCCGTCGCGCAGCGTCTTCACGACGCGACGCCCATGGGCGTGGTGCAGGCGGCGGAGCGCGGGCCGCGGGGCGAGCGGCACCCCGAGCGCGTCGTGATCTATAAAGGCATGCACGGCCTCGCGGTGCTCCGGCAGATCACGGGCAAGCCCGCGACCGAGCGCGACGACGTCGCCTTCGCGAACAACGACGCCGAAGAGCTGTTAATGGTCTCGTCGCGCACGCTCGACAACGACGCCTTCCGCCTTCAGGCTGCGCTCGCCGAGTCGGGCCTCGAGTCCGCGAAGATCGGGGCCCTCATGCTCGACGCCGGCGTACGCATGCGGATGCCGGCGCGGCGAGACGACTACCGATTGCTCGTGTATCACTTCACCTCGCTCGTGGACAATCCCTGGGAGCGTGAGGTGCTCGCCCGCTGGAAGGAGCGCGGCTGGGCGATCGTGGATATCGAAACGCAGACGCGTGTCCAGCCGCCGGTGTCGCGCAAGGCACGCGAAATGGAACGGGCGCTGGGGCTCGCCGCGATCGACGTGCTGCGCGACCCGGAAGCAGCCGGCGATCCGACACCGGTCGGCGCGCCGGGCGCTCTCACGCGTCGGATCGAAGCCCGCGCGGGCGTCACGTACGAGGCGCTCCGCCGCGAAATGGCGAGCAGCGCCTTCGACGTGGCCGACTTCGGCGGCCCCGCCGAGGCCGGCCGCCCTATCGCCGCCGCGGTCGATCAGTCCCTCGCCGGCAACGCCTACGCCCTTGAATCCGCGGTGGATTACGTCCGCTCGCGCCGCCGCGACCTGGCCGACCTGCCCGTGGCCGTCGTCGGTTTTTCCGCGGGCGGGCTCGCGACGCCCGGCGCGGTCGTCCGCTGCCGAGAGAGCGTCGGGAGCGCGGTCATCATCGGCTCGGGGGCGGACCTCTTCATGCTCAGCCAGAACAGCTCGCTCACCGACGGCGGCCTGAAGCTGCGGTGGGGGGGCAGACGGCTCAGCGGCCGTGAGCGGTCGTACCTGCACGCGGAGTACATCGAAGCGACGCGCCTCGACCCGATCAGGACCGCGCCGCTCATGAGCGGCCTGCCGGTGCTGCTGATCCACGCCACGCGCGACGAATGGGTGCCGGCACGCGGCGGCGAGCTGCTCATCAACGCCCTGCCCGGCGCGGAGGTCTGGCGCTTCAACGGCGGTCACCTGCGGCTCTTCATGTCGCTCCCCGATCGGGCGGACGCCATCGCCGATTGGGTCGAGCGCAACACCCCGCCGGCGGCGGGCGGGGGCTGATTCTGGGGCGTCGGGGCCCTCCTTGCCGATGGAGTCCCCGTGCGCCCAGCGCCGGCGGCGGTGCCGTGCGCACACCGGAGACGCCGTGGCACAGGCCAGCGACCAGCACGCACCCAGCGCAGCGCTCCTCGAGACGAACCTGCGTCTCATCGAGCACCGCTCGCCGCACGCCGCGTCGATGATCCGCGCCGCCGGCGACTGCCTCGACGCGCGCTTCCGGACCGCGCCCGACGGCGGGCTGACCGGGCTCTGGGGCTTCGGCGAGAACGCGACGCAGCTCGCGAGCCTGCGCGCACCGCTGGCGGAGGCGGCGCGATTCGCCGAAGGGGTCGACCTCAAAGCAGCGTCCACGTTCGTGCTGCGGGGATTCGGCGTGGGGCACCACGCAGCGGCGCTCGCCGACCGCCTCCGTCACACCGGGCTCATGATCGTTTACGAGCCCGACGCCGCGCTCCTCCGCGCCGTGCTCGAGCGCCAGAGCATCGCGGGCTGGATGCAGCGCACGCACGCCGCGTTCGTCGTGAGCCCGGACGACCAGGGGGAGCTCGTCAACGCCTTCCGCGGCCTCGAGGGCGTGATCGCCGGCGGCGTGAAGGTGCTCGACCACCCGTCCAGCAAGGCGCGGCTCGCGCCGACGGCCGAGGTCTTCGGCGCCGCGCTCGCGCGCGTCGTGCAGTCGGTGCGCACCAACGTCGTGACGACGCTCGGGCAGTCCGAGACGACCCTCACGAACCTCATCGGGAACGCGGGGGCGTACTGCACGGCCCCCGGCATCGCCGACCTCGAGAACGCGGCGAAGGGCAAGGCGGCCGTCGTGGTGAGCGCGGGGCCGAGCCTGCACCGCAACGTCGAGCTGTTGCGCGAGCCGTCGTACCGCGAGCGCGTCGTCGTCGTCGCGACGCAGACGGTGCTGAAGACGCTGCTCGCCAGGGGCGTCAGGCCGGACTTCGTGACCGCGCTGGACTATCACGAGATCTCGGCGCGCTTCTACGAGGGGCTGACGGAAGAGCAGGTCCGGGGCGTCACCCTTGTCGTCGAGGCGAAGGCCAACCCCGCGATCCTGCGGGCATTCCCGGGACCGATCCGCTGCACGCAGGACCCGACGCTCGACCGTCTCCTGGGCCCGGAGCTCGCCCGCCCGATGGGCGAGCTGCCCGCGGGCTCCACCGTGGCGCATCTGGCCTATTACCTCGCCCGCCACCTGGGCTGCGACCCGGTGATCTTCATCGGCCAGGACCTCGGCTTCACGGACGGGCAGTACTACGCGCCCGGCGCCGCGATCCACCAGGTCTGGTCGGGCGAGCTCTCCGACTTCTGCACCCTCGAGACGATGGAGTGGCAGCGCATCATGCGGATGCGCACGATCCTGCGCACGCTCACGGACCAGCAGGGCCGCCCGATCTACTCGGACGAGCAGATGGCCGCCTACCTCGTGCAGTTCGAGCGCGACTTCGCCGCCGACGAGCGCAAGGGCCTCTCCGTGATCGACGCGACCGAGGGGGGCGTGCGCAAGCAGCACACGCGCGCCGCGACCTTCCGCGACGCGCTCGACAGCGCGCCCGCGGGGCCGGTGCCGCCGCTGCCCGAGCCGCGCGCGGCGCGGAGCAAGGAGCGGCTGAAGCTCCTGGACGCGCGCCTCGCGGCGTTGCGGCGTCAGGCCGGCGAGGCCAAGGCCATCTGCTCGCGCACGCTCGCGGACCTGGACCGCATGAACCGCGCCTTCGAGGACGAGCGCGAGACCGCGCGCCTCGTGGACCGTGCGCACGCGAACGGACGCGAGATCGCGGGCCTCGACGCCTACTACTTCATGCAGATGCTGAACCAGGTCGGCGCCGTCAAGCGCTTCCGCGCCGACCGCGAGATCAAGCTCGACCCGGGCATGCCGGAGGACGAGCGCCGGCGCCGCAGGATCGAGCGCGACCGCGCCAACGTCGGCCTGCTCGAGGAAGCCGCCGGCATCTTCGAGCGCATGATCGACGAGGCCCGGGGCGTCGCGCGCCGCGGCACCGCGGCGGCCGCCCCCGCCCCCGACGGGCCGCGCCGCTCCGTCTGGGCGGTGTCGTACGCCGACCCCGCCCGGTCCGCACTCTTCAAGCGTGACCTCGGCGATACCCCCGCGGGCCGGCGGGTGCTCGAGCGCACGATCGACCGTGTCCTCGCCGTCCCCGGGATCGACGGTGTGTGCGTCCTCTGCGACCGCGCCGACGAAGCGAGGGTCCGCTCGATCGCGGCGTCCGCCGCGGACCGCGTGCGGATCGTGCCCATCGACGGCTCGCCCGTCCGGGCGTGGCGCGCGGGCGTGCGCTCGGCGCGCGTCTTCACGCGCCACTGCTGGCGCGCGGGGATCGCCAATGTCAGCGCGTTCGATGAAGTCGCGCCGCCCCGCGTCCTCGCCGACGCCGCGGCGGGCCTGAACGCGGACGCCGTCTTTCTCTTCGGCGACGACTGGTGCGCGCTCGACAGCGCGCTCTCCGGGCGCGTCGTCGCCCGCTACCGCGACGACCCCGTCTCGCACCGGCTGACGTTCACCCCGTCGCCCCCGGGGCTCGCCGGCTGCGTCGCGGACGTTTCGCTGCTGCGCGAACTCGCGGAGGCGACGGCCTGGCTCGGCACCATCGGCGCGGTCCTGGGCTACACGCCCCTCTCGCCCCGCCCCGACCCCATCGCCAAGCCCTGGTGCGTCCAGCCCGCGCCGATCGTCCGCGACACGCTCCTCCGCTGCACCTGGGACGACGCGAACTTCCGCGCGCTCGCCGCCGACCGCTTCGATGCGGCCGACGCCCCGGCGCTGTGCGCGATGCTCGGGCGCGCGAACGCGGCCGCGCGCCCGGAGGTCCTATCGCTCGACCTTCGCGGCGGAACGGACGCCTCGGTCGCAAAGGCGGCGGCGGCGCTGCGTGACGCACACCTCGAAAGCAGCCAGATCGCCGTCGAGCTCATAGCTTCCGCCGCCGCGCCGTGGCAGGCCGTGGCGGACGCGGCCCGCGCGCTCGGCGTCGCCGTGCACACGCGTCTGTCCTGGGAAGCGCTGCGCGACGAGGGCGCACGGCCCCTGATCGACGCGATGGAGCTCGGCGTCTGCGTCGTGAGCGTCGACATGCCCGGCGATACCCCGGAGACATGGCGCGCGCGCGCCGGTTCGGACACGTTGCAGCCGTGCTGGGACGCCGTGCAAGAGGCGCTGAACGCGCGGACCGAACGCGCCGGACCGCTCCCCGCAACGTGGTTCGTGCCGCGGCTCGAGCGGTGCGACGCGACGTACCTCGACATTGAGGGCTTTGTGGACCGCTGGATGCTCACCTGCGGCTGGTGCGTGCTGGACCCCGCCGGGTCGGTGAACGCCGGCGACCGCATCACGCCGCTGCCCGAGCCCGCCTCCGTCGTCGCGCGGCGGGCGTGGTCCCGCCGCGAGGCCGCGCCCGCCGGAGCGATCCCGGCCGCTCCGGCGCAGCGGGCGGCCTTGCCCGGGGCCGCGCGGTGAACGCGGGCGCGCTGGCCATCATCCTCGCCCGCGCCGGCAGCAGGGGCGTCCCCGGCAAGAACGTGATCGACATCGCCGGCAGGCCCTGCATCGCGTGGACCATCGACCACGCCCTGGGCGCGCGGAGCATCTCCTCCGTGCTGGTCTCGAGCGATGACGCGAACGCGCTCCGGATCGCCGAAGAAATGGGGTGCGCGACCGTTAGCCGGCCCGCCGACCTCGCGAGCGACACCGCACGCGTCGACGCCGCCGCGCGCCACGCGCTGCTCGAGGCGGAGACCGACCCGGCCATGCTCGGCCGCGCCGGCCGTATCGAGCGCGACGTACGGCCGGTGTGGACCGGTCCGATCGTGGTGCTCTACGCGAACGTCCCCGTGCGCCCGCCGGGCCTGATCGACCGGGCTGTCGAACTGCTCCTCTCGGCCGGGTGCGACAGCGTGCAGAGCTATCAGGAGGTCGGCAAGAACCACCCGTGGTGGACGGCGCGGCTCGATCAGGGCGGACGCGTGTCGCCGTGGGAGGGGGATGTGCTCAACCACGGCGTCTTCCGCCGTCAGGACCTGCCCCCCGCGTACGTCCCGGACGGCGCGGTGATCGCCCTCTCCCGCGCGGCGCTCATGCTCGAGATCCCCGGCGTTGCCGCCGGCCCCCACGCCTTTTTCGGCAAGGACCGCCGCGGCGTGATCAGCCCCGAGGGAAGCGTCGTGGACATCGACGCACCGATCGACGCGGTGGTGGCGCGGGCGATCCTGCAGAATGGAACCGATGAGAAACGCGCAGTGAACGGCGGATAGCGGGCGGCGAGCGGCGGCGTCCGTCCCGTCGGCACGCCCCGCGTCGACCGACCAACAGTTGCTTCGGCTCACCTCTCGCCGATCACGCCCAGGCCCCATGCACATCGCCCACCGTCACATCGCCGCCTCCGAGCCTCCGTACATCATCGCGGAGTTGGGCGTGAACCACGATGGGTCGCTCGAGCGCGCCGTCTCCATGACGCACGCCGCGGCGAGGGCGGGGGCCAACGCGATCAAGCTGCAGTTGTTCGACGCGGGGATGCTGATGAGCAGGGCCTGCCGCCTCGCGGGGTACCAGGCGAGCGCGGGCGAGACCGACCCGATCGCGATGCTCCAGCGGCTTCAGCTCACGCCCGAGCAACTCGGCCGGGTCGCGGACTGTGCGCACTCGCTCAAGATGCACGCGATCGTCACCGTCTTCAGCGTCGAGCTTGTGCCCCGCGCGCAGTGGCTGCCCTTCGACGCGTACAAGACGGCCAGCCCGGACATCACGCACAAGCCCCTGCTCAAGGCCCTCGAGGAGACCGGCAGGCCGATCATCCTGAGCACGGGGGCGAGCACGCTCCAGGAGGTCGGGCGCGCGCTCTCATGGCTGCGCGATGCGCGCGAGCGCACCGCCGTGCTCCAGTGCGTGAGCAGCTACCCGACCCCGGTCGAGCACGCCGAGTTCGGCGGCATCGGCGCGATCCAGGAGATCTTCGACGGACCGGTCGGCTACAGCGACCACACCGAGAGCGTCGAAGCGGGGGCCGCCGCGGTCCTCGCCGGCGCGTGCGTGCTCGAGAAGCACATGACATGGTCGCGCTCGGCGCCGGGGCCGGACCACCGCGCGAGCCTCACGCCCGAGATGTTCCACGAGTACCGCAACCTCGCGCACGCGGCGATGCAGCGCTGCTGGCCCCGGGCGAGCGCGGACGCGGATCGCATCATCGCGCCCTTCGAGAACCTGACCGCCGCGCAGGCGCGCGTACTGGACGACTGGAGCGAACGGCTCTCGAAGATGGACCGCGCCAAACGCGTGCTCGATATCGAGCACGACGTGCGCACGGTCTCTCGCCAGAGCGTGGTCGCGCGGCGCGACCTTCCGGAGGGCGCGGTGCTCCGGCGCGAGGACCTGGCGGTCAAGCGTCCGGGGACCGGCGTGCCGGCGTGGGAGTTCGACCGGCTGATCGGCGCCCGGCTCCGGCAACCCGTCCGGGTGGATGAACCGATCCCGGCCCACGCAGTGTCGCTTTAGCGCTCCCGGATTGCAAAAAAGTGCTTCCGATTTCGGACCCGCGCGGTACGATGTTGGCGGCGGGACTGGAAAGCCCGCTGTAGGGGAGAGAGAACCATGCGGTGGAACGCTCTTTGCGCGGCGGGCGCGGTGGCTGTGACCTCCCAGCTCGTCGCGGCGCAGCTGAATGTCAATCTTGTGCAGAACCCCGGCGCCGAGATCGGCATTCCCTCGCCGGGCGGCATTCTCCCCGTCCCGATCCCCGGCTGGTCCATTCTCAACAACGCCCGCGTCGTTGCGTACGGCGATCCGGGGCAGTCGGGCGGCTTCCCGACCTCGGCCAGCCCCGGCCCCAACGACCGCGGCAACAACTTCTTTTCAGGCGGACCCGTCGGCAACAGCACGCTCATCCAGGTGATCGACGTTTCGGGTGAGGCGTCGGAGATCGACCTGAATCACCGCGTCTTCGACTTCTCCGCCTGGCTCGGCGGGTTCGGGAGCGAGGACGACGCGGCGCTTGTTATCGCGGTGTGCGCGGACGGGCAGGCGCAGAGCCTCCGTACCGACACGCTCACAGGCCCCAGCAGCGTCGGCCGCAACTTCCAAACCGGTCTCTTCTTCCGTTCGACGTCCGCCGCCGTCCCGCCCGGCACGCGTCAGGTCCTGATCCAACTCATCATGAACCGCGTAGTCGGCCCGTACAACCACGCCAGCGCGGACAACATCAGCTTTCTGCTCAGGCCGGCCCCCTGCTCGGACATTGATTTCAATAATGATGGGCTTTTCCCCGACAACGCCGACCTCGAGGATCTGCTCCGCGTCTTCGGCGGCGGCCAGTGCTCGACAGGGAACTGCGACCCGATCGACTTCAACGGCGACGGCTTGTTCCCGGACAATCAGGACCTCGAAGACTTCTTTGAAGTGTTCGGGGGCGGCGTCTGCTGAGCGCAATCTTGAGCAAATCCGCACCCATGGCCTAAAAGGGTGCGAACGATATGAGCACGACGCGAGTTTCTCACCCATTTCGGCTGGGTGCGCGCGTGCGTTTTTCGGACGCGTTCGGCATGAATCGGCGCCGGTTTACACTGAACCGGTTGCAGGTTCGTTGATCCTGAGGCATGCTGTTCGAAGCCGGGGCCGGCCCCGGCTGTCCTGGCCACTCTTCGCGGAGAAAACGGAATGAAGATCGGATGCATGGCGGTATGCGCGGTGGCGGTTGCCGCGGGCGCGGCGGCGAGCATGGCGTCGGACCGGGGCGGCTCTCCGGTCCCCTTCGGCCCTCCGGCGGCGACGGAAGCTCCCGCGATCATGGCGCAGGTGCTCAACCCCGCGTTCGACGTGGCCTACCAGGACGGCCGCACGCACGAATCGATCCAGCGCGACATCGCGATCGCGCTGGCGGACCCGTCGTACGTCTACACGATGGGCGACCCCGACGACGTGGGGCCCGTCTCGATGTGCTGGGCGCAGGGGAGTGAGATCTCCGTGCAGGAGATCGAGATGCTCAACGCGCTCATCGGCGACGGCTTCGAGACGCGGTACGAGGACGACGCGTCCTGGTCCGGGACCGCGAGCACGCCGACGCCCCTGACGTGGAGCTTCGTGCCCGACGGCCTCAGTATCACGGGAGGCAACTACCCGACGGCGGGCAGCAACCTCTTCGCGACGATGGACGCCCGCTTCGGCGGCATCGCGAACCGGCAGACGTGGATCACGCAGTTCACCAACGTCTTCAACCGCTGGTCCGCCCTGACCGGGCTCAGCTACACGCGCGTCACCGCCGCCGGCGTTGAGTGGGACGACGGCGCGAGCTGGGGGTCCTCCGGCAACGACACGACCCGCGGCGACATCCGCATCTCCGCCAAGCCGCTGGACGGGCAGAACAACGTGCTCGCGTACAACAGCTTCCCGACCAACGGCGACATGGTGATGGATTCGGCGGAGTCCTGGGGGTCGAGCACGAACACCTACCGCTTCCTGCGCAACGTCATCGCGCACGAGCACGGGCACGGCATCGGCCTCTCGCACGTCTGCCCCGACAACGGGACGAAGCTGATGGAGCCTCTCCTCGCGACCAACTTCGACGGCCCGCAGCACGACGACATGCGCGGCGGGCAGGACAACTACGGCGACGCGTTCGAGCCCAACTCCAACACCGGCAACGCGACGGACTGGGGCACGGTGGCGCCGGGCTCGGCGTTCACGATCGGGACCGTCCCGTCGCCGACGTTCGTCAACAGCGCGATCACCAGCATCTCGATCAACGGCGAGGTGGATTATCACAAGTTCAACCTCGACGGCCCGACGCTGATGAGCTTCACGCTGACGCCCGTGGGCCTTACCTACACCACGGGCCCGCAGACGGCGCAGTGCAACACCGGCACGAGCGTCAACTCCACCCAGATGTACGACCTGATGTTCGACGTCTACGCGTCGAACGGCACCACGCTGCTCGCGACGGTGAACGCCGGCGGCCTGGGCGCGACCGAGTCGTACACGGGGCTGCTCTGCTCGGAGGGGATTTCGTTCATCCGCGTGCGCGAGAACAGCGGCGCGGCGGAGGTGCAGATGTACCGCGTGACGGTGCAGGCGCAGAACGCCAACCTCACGCCGAGCGCCAGCGACGGCACCTTCTCCGACAAGGTGCGCGTCACACTCACCAGCGTCGCCAACGCGACGGCCTACCGCGTTCTGCGCAACACCGTGAACTCCACGGCGGGCGCGACGCAACTCACGGAATTCTCGCCGCAGGCCGGCCCGACGCAGCTCTTCGACGACACGACCGCCGTGCCCGGCACGACCTACTACTACTGGTTCTCCGTGCAGCAGACGGGGAGCACCGGCTTCCGCCTCACGCGCCTGCCCACGCAGGGCGAGTCGGGCTTCCGCTCCGGTGCGCCCAACAACCCGCCGGTCGCCAACGCCGGCGCCGACCAGGTCATCACGGACAGCGACAACAACGGCTCGCAGGCCGCCACGCTCAACGGCTCGGGCAGCACCGACAGCGACGGCACGATCGTGAGCTACGCGTGGGCCGAGGGCGTCACACCCTTGGGCGCCGGTGTCGTGATCAGCCCGGCGCTCGGCTGGGGCTCGCACACGATCACGCTCACCGTCACCGACGACGACGGCGCCCCCGCGACGGACTCGACGGTGGTGCGCATCAACAGGCGACCGAACGCCGTCGCCGGCCCGGACCAGGGCGTGACCGACACCGACAACACGGGCTCCGAGTCCGTCACGCTGACGGCCGTGGGCACGACAGACCCCGACGGCACCGTCGCCGACTACGCCTGGTCCGAGGGCGTGACGCCGCTGGGCAACGGGCTGACGCTCGAGGCCTCGTTCGGCATCGGCGTGCACACGGTGACGCTGACGGCGACCGACAACGACGGCGGCACGCACACGGACACGGTGCAGGTCACCGTCAATCCCTTCGTCCCCAACACCCCGCCCAACGCCGACGCCGGCCCCGATCAGTCGGTGACGGACGCCGATAACTCCGGCGATGAGATGGTGACCCTCGACGGCAGCGCCAGCAACGACCCGGACGGCACGATCACCGCCTGGGAGTGGACGGAGGGCCTCGTCCAGCTGGGCACGGGCCAGTCGATCTCGGCGTTGCTCCCGGTCGGCGAGCACACGATCACCCTCACGGTGACGGACGATGACGGCGGCCAGGACACCGACACGGTGGTCGTCACCGTCGGCGGGGCGCCCTGCACGGACGTCGACTTCAACAACGACGGCCTCTTCCCCGACAATCAGGACCTCGAGGACTACTTCACCGTCTTCGGCGGCGGACCGTGCTCGACCGGGGACTGCGACAGCATCGACTTCAACGGCGACGGGCTTTTCCCGGACAACGAGGACCTTGAGGACTTCCTGTCGGTCTTCGGCGGAGGGACTTGCTAAGCCGGTCGTTTTCCTGTAGATTGTGGCTCGACCTCCTTTCTACCCGCCCCGGAGCTTCACGGCTCCGGGGCTGGTTGTTTTTGAGGAAAGCGTGGACGTTCGGTGTCAACGCCGACGGGCGGCCGCGAGGCGGTCGTTGTCGATCCCTTTCGGACGCCACGGCCCTTGATCCCTTCGTCGCATCCCCGCCGCGTGCCGGAGCGAACCTACGGTTGTTCGCGAACGCGGCGGCCGGGACCGCCGGGTGAGAAGGATCAGCGGCGCATCGCCGGGAGCAACGTCCGATGGAGAAGCTGTTCTACACGCTGGAGGAAGCCGCGGCACGCCTGGGGAAGACGCCCGACGACGTCCGCAAGATGGCGCAGTCGGGCCAGCTCGCCGAGTTCCGCGACCGCGATCGGCTGATGTTCAAGAAGGAGCAGGTCGATCTGCTCGCGGGCGGCGGCGACGACGAGATCAAGCTCGCGGACTCGGGCGAGCTCGAGCCGCTGACGCTCGCGTCCTCCGGCAGCGCCCCGGGCGTGAGGGCGGACGCGAAGGAGGGCACGGGCATCAGCCTGCTCGACCTCGACGCGACGGACGACGCCGACGCCAACGCGGTGACCCGCATCACGGCGTCGCCGGGCGGGCTCGTCGACCCCGGCGAGGACAAGAAGTCGGCGTCGGGCTCCTCCGGCCTGCTCGACCTGACGCGCGAGGCCGACGATACATCGCTGGGCGCGGGCCTGCTCGAGGACGTCTACGGCTCCGAGACCGTCGCCTCGCAGACGGTCGCGTCCACGCCCGACGCCGATGCGCCCGCCGCGGACGCCGGCGCGCTCTTCGAGAGCCCCGCGGTCGGCGCGGACGCGTACGAGGCCGCGCAGCCGGTGGGCGTCATGGCGATCGTCGAGCCCTACGACGGGCCGTGGTCGGGCCTGCTCGGCGGCTTCGCCATCGGCGCGGCGATCGCGCTGTGCCTCGGCATCCTCGCGGTGATCGCGAGCCTGGTGGGCACGAGCGGGTCGCTGGTGAACATGCTGGGCCAGAACTACATGGCGGTTATCGGCGGTGTGGCGGGGCTGTGGCTGGTCGCGGGGGCGATCGGTTTCTTCCTCGGCAAGCGCAGCTGAACGAGCAAAAGCGGCAGACCGGCAATTCGACAAAGCGGCAAATCAGGAGGTGGTGAAGCCTCCTCATTTGCCGCTTTTCGCTTTGTCTCTTAGCCGCTCTTTTCAGCAGTCCCCGCCCGCGAAGACCCGCAGGAAGGCCGCGAGGTCGGCGTTGTCCGGGGAGACGCCGTCGTTGTTGAAGTCGAGGTCGCCGCAGAGGGGGCCGGTGCTGCACGGGCCGCCGCCGAAGGCGGAGAAGAAGTCGACGAGGTCGAGGTTGTCCGGGTAGAGCCCGTCGCGGTTGAAGTCGATGAAGTCGCACGACACGCCCGCCTCGATCTTGAAGATCACGCCGCCGGTGCCGTTCGGCGGCCCGTTGGTCGCCAGCGCGTAGAGCTCACCCGCGCCGTCCTCGGCGAAGCCGTGGACGGTGTGGCCGTCGGGGAGGATGCCGGTCTCGAACTGGGGCAGCAGGAACTCGAGGATCACGCCGGTGGCGAGGTCGGCGTAGAAGAGCCGCCCGTCGGCGCGCACGGGCTGCGACCGCAGCGCGAGGTCGCCGAAGACGTACTTGCCGACGAGCGCGGGGATCGCCGTGCCCCGGTAGACGAAGCCGCCGGTGATCGAGATCCCGTCGTGGTGGCTGTACTCCAGCGTGGCCAGCGATCCGACGATCGGGTCGATGAGCCCGGCGGGCACGCCCGGGCTCCGCGGCCCGACCGTGCCGTTGCTCCGGTTGAAGAGAAAGTCGCCTTCCTTCACGGCCCAGCCGTAGTTGCCGCCGAGCACGACGCGGTCGATCTCCTCGACGTTGTTCTGGCCCACGTCCGCGAGGATCAGGTCGCCGTTGAGGCGGTCGAAGGCGAAGCGGTAGGGGTTGCGGAAGCCCAGGGCGTAGATCTCGCGGTGTTCGCCCGGGCCCGTGAACGGGTTCGTCGCGGCGATCCGGTAGCGGCCGTTCGTGCTCACGGGGTCGGTGCTCCCGGGCGTGACCGCGGGGGCGAGCGGGTCGATGCGCAGCATCTTGCCGAAGACGGTGGTGAGGTTCTGGGCGTTCCCGCCCGGCTCGATGTGGCTCGGGCCCACGTCGTTCGCGTTGCCGCCGTCGCCCAAGCCGATGTAGAGGTACCCGTCGGGCCCGAAGGCGATCGTGCCGCCGTTGTGGTTGTTGGCGTTCTTGCCGATCGACAGCACCTCGCGGCGTGACCCCGGGTCGATGACGTTGGGGTCGTTCGCGGAGATCTTCCACTCGTTCACGACGTTCTTGAACCCCTGCGACGCGTTGTTGGGCGCGGGGAACGTCACGACCTCGCCGGCGGGGATCATCTCGCTGTTGTACGTGTAGAGCGTGCGGAATCCGGGGCTGGTCGGGTCGGCGAACCCAGGATGGAACGCGAGCCCGAGCAGGCCGCGCTCGTCGTTGCGGTTGGCGGGGTTGAGGGGCGGCGAGACACGCGCCTGGATATCGAGGGCGGCGCCAGGGAGGAGGACGCCGTTCTGCACGATGCGCACGAGCCCGTTCTGCTCGAGGATGAAGACGCGCGTCATGTCCCCCGGCGGGTTGATGCCGTAGAGGGGCGCGCTCATCCCCGTCGCGATCGGATTGAGCGTGATCGCGATCGACCCGCGCGCGACGGGCGGGAGGACCTGGGCGAGGGAAACGGCGTGCGCGGCGCAAAGCGTCAACGCCGCGACCGAGAGACGGAGCGTCTGCATCGAAAGCCTCCTTGCGGGCCGAGATGTGAACTCACCCTGCCGTCAACACATGTCGGCGCGCTGCGCGCCGATTGCAGCGATGCACGGGATTCATCGCGCGCTCGTCGTGAGCGAGAGCAGAGCGGCGGGACAGCCGCGCCGTCAATGAACGCTGGCGCAAACGCTCTTCACCCACGCCGCCGCGCCGGGCGCGTCACGAAGATGTGCCACCGTTGCCTTCAGCACGGACCGCCGCCGAAGACGCGGAAGAGCGAGATGATGTCCTCGTTATCCGGGAAGAGTCCGTCGTTGTTGAAGTCGATGTCGGTGTTGCACGGCGGGTCGTTGGGCGCTTGGCCGTTGCAGTTTCCGCCGCCGAAAACAGAGAGGAAGTCGGTGAGATCGAGGTTGTCGGGGAAGAGTCCGTCGGCGTTGAAGTCGAGGGAATCGCAGCATTGATCCGGCAGTCTGAAGCGGACGACGTACGGGGACGCCACGCCACCGGCGATCGTGAACTCGCCGCCCGCAACAATCTCACCATTCGTCAAAGACTTCAGCGTGAGCACGGCATCGTTCATGCCGGTTCCTACGGGAGACCAATTAGAACCGTCCCAGCGTGCGATGTAATTTGCAGGTGCTCCTCCGGCGGACGTGAAGTAGCCGCCGGCGATAACATCACCATTCGGCGCGACCGTGAGTGCGTACACCGGATGATTCATGCCCGCTCCCATTGCAGACCACTCGGTGCCGTTCCAGCGTGCAATCCGATTCGCCGGAAGGGCACCGGCAGTCGTGAAATCGCCTCCGGCGACGATGTCGCCATTGGGCAAAGCTACGACCGCGAAAACACTGCGATCCACACCAACTCCTAACGGCAGCCACACTGTCCCATTCCATCTCGCAATATTGTTCACGATAACTCCGCCTGCAGTACTAAAATCTCCTCCCGCGATGATGTCGCCATTGGGAAACGGAAGTAATGTCTGAACGTAACTAATAAGCGAGCCTCCGCCAACTCCGGGGGCCACGGCCATCCATGACGACCCGTTCCAGCGTGCGATACGCCCAGCCGGGACATCCCCTGCACTAGAGAAGTCGCCCCCAACGAGCAAGTCTCCGTTCGGAAGCGATGTCGTGACACGCACGCGACTGCTTGTGCCCGATCCTAACGGCGACCAGCCCGTGCCAGTCCAGCGTGCGATGTGGTTAACTTCCACGCTCCCGGCGCTCGTGAAGTCTCCCCCAGCAATAATGTGTCCGTTTGTTCTTGTTGTAACGGTCCATGCCGTGCCGTTTAACGATGTCGATCCCATCGAGGACCAGTCGGCACCGTTCCACCGCGCAGAACTAGAGGATGGGGATGTCCCCGCCAGCCCGAAGCGTCCGACCGCTATTAGGTCACCGACGAGACGCACGGTCAAGCCTTGTACATATGTAGCGTGTGTTACTCCGGTCATTCCTGCGCTAAGGGCAGACCAAGTCGATCCGCTGCAGCGTGCCACTCGGTTGGCCGGTGTTCCTCCTGCTGATCTAAAGTCGCCTCCCGCGATCACGTCACCGTTCGGAAGGTGTGCCAGAGCGCGTACAACGCCGGTATTGATCCCCGATCCCATGGTGTTCCAAGACACGCCGTTCCATCGTAAAATATTAAAGTTTGAAGGAGCGGTGTAAAAACTTCCTCCGGCAATCAGTTGACCGTTCGGTAGCGCGGTCAAGGCGAGAACTATCTCCCAAGATGCATCTAGGCCTAGCATCCACGACCACGTGGTACCATTCCAACGCGCACAGCCGGAATATACATCCCCATTCGGGAAAGAGCCTCCTGCAACAACGTCGCCATTGGACATCGTTGTCAGTGCGCGTACAGTGCCATTCAGGCCGACGCCCACTGCTGACCATGTCAACCCGTTCCACCGCGCAATACGGTTCGCCGACACGCCGCCGGCAACACTGAATGAACCACCTGCGACGAGATCGCCAGTCGGCAGCGTCGTCAATGCGTAAACCCAGGAATTGACACCGGACCCCAAAGATGACCACGACGTTCCGTTCCAGCGCGCGATGTAGTTCACTGGCACCTCGCCGGCCGTCGTAAAGAGACCGCCTGCAACCACGTCACCATTCGGCAACGCCGCGAGCGCGCGGACTTGGTTGTTCAGGCCCGTTCCCATCGCCGACCACTGGGCACCGCTCCAGCGTGCAACGCGATTGGCCGCGACGCCTCCGGCGATCGTAAATACTCCGCCAGCGATTAGGTCACCGTTTGGCGACGCTGCGAGTGCGGTCACATCGCCATTCACGCCTGCCCCGAGCGCCGACCACGCTCCTGTGGAAGGATCCCACAGTGCGATGTTGGAGGCAGCAGCTGATCCGGCAACCGTGAAGCTGCCGCCAACGACGAGCTTCGATGCTTGTGGACCCGGCCCATCCGGATCCCACATTGTCATGGTGAATACTTCACCGTCAGTTCCTGCTATACACCCATTCGGGATCCATTGCGGTTCGCATGGAGCTTGCCCACGTGCTGATGGGGTGAGCGTGATGATGGCCAGTAGAGCGAGGAGTAGCCCGCACGTTGAGGAGGCGGAGGCAGACGGGCGGGAGAACCATCCAATTCGAGGCACGATTTGAGTCGCAGTCACCGTTGGCTTCCACATGGCGTGCACAATGTAACCCAGTCAGGTTGGGCATGCAAGGGGGCTGGGCACAAAGAACTTGCGCCGCCTTCGTCTCCAGGCCCCGTAAGAGGCCCTGTGAACCACTCTCAGACGGCTACCGCGGCCCATGGAAGCCTTTCGCCGGTGCGGACAACGCCCGCCCCGGCGACTATCCTTGTCCCCCTTGCCGCCGGCCCGGGTGGGTTCGGCCGTTCGGGGTCGATTCGCCAGGTTCGGCCGCCGCGGCATGAACGCGGGGGCTGTGGAAGGTGGGGGCGTTGAGCCCCTGAAAAGGAACGCTTGCCGTGAAGATCCGCACCGACGAAATCGCGTCCGTCATCCGTCAGGAAATCGAGCAGTTCGGCGCCGCCCTGGAGGTCTCCGAGGTCGGGCGCGTGGTCGAGGTGGGCGACGGCATCGCCCGCATCTACGGCCTGGCCAAGGCGATGGCCGGCGAGCTGCTGGAGTTCCAGACCAGCGAGGGCGGCGTGATGGGCCAGGTCTTCAACCTCGAGCTCGACACCGTCGGCGCGGTCATCTACGGCGACTACCTCAAGGTGAAGGAGGGCGACACCGTCAAGGCGACGGGGCGCCTCCTCGAGGTGCCCGTCGGCGAGAGCCTGCTCGGGCGCGTCGTGGACCCGCTGGGCGAGCCGATGGACGACCGCGGCCCGCTCAACGCGCGCGAGAGCCGCAAGGTGGACATCATCGCCCCGGGCATCGCCGAGCGTCAGCCCGTGCACGAGCCCATGCAGACGGGGATCAAGGCCATCGACAGCATGATCCCGATCGGCCGCGGCCAGCGTGAGCTGATCATCGGCGACCGCAAGACGGGCAAGACGGCGGTGGCGCTGGACGCGATCATCAACCAGCGGCAGTACTGGGGCACGAAGGACGCGATCGTCTGCATCTACGTCGCGGTGGGCCAGAAGGAGTCGACCGTGGCGGGCGTCGTCGAGACGCTCCGCAAGAACGGCGCGATGGACTACACGATCGTCGTGAACGCGTCGTCGTCGGCCCCGGCCCCGATGCAGTACATCGCGCCCTACTCGGGCACCGCGATGGCCGAGTACTTCATGTGGAGCGGCAAGAACGCCGGCGCGACGATGAGCGACGGCAAGCCGATGCCGAAGCACGCGCTCTGCATCTACGACGACCTGAGCAAGCAGGCCGTGGCCTACCGCCAGCTCTCGCTCCTCCTTCGCCGCCCGCCGGGGCGCGAGGCGTACCCGGGCGACGTCTTCTATCTCCACAGCCGCCTGCTGGAGCGCGCGACCAAGCTCAGCGACGAGAACGGCGCGGGCTCCATCACCAGCCTCCCCGTCATCGAGACGCAGGAGGGCGACGTCTCGGCGTACATCCCGACGAACGTCATCTCGATCACCGACGGCCAGATCTACCTCGAGCCCGAGCTCTTCTTCTCCGGCGTCCGCCCCGCGGTCAACGTCGGCATCTCGGTCAGCCGCGTGGGCGGCAACGCGCAGGTGAAGGCGATGAAGAAGATCGCCGGCTCGCTGCGCCTGGACCTCGCCGCGGCGCGCGAGCTCGAGGCCTTCGCGCAGCTCGGCACCGAGCTGGACAAGGCGACGCAGCGCCAGCTCGACCGCGGCCGCCGCTTCGTCGAGCTCCTCAAGCAGGGCCAGTACGCGCCTTTCGTCGTGACCGACCAGATCATCTCGATCTTCGCGGGCACGAAGGGGTACATGGACGACATCCCGGTCGCCAGCGTCCGCGCCTTCGAGGAGGGGCTGCTGAGCTACTTCAAGGGGCAGGGCAAGGCCGTGTACGACGAGCTCGACCAGAAGCGGGCGCTCGATTCGGAGCTCGAGAAGAAGCTCGAGGCCGGGATCAAGACGTTCAAGAGCGGGTTCAAGGCGAAGTAGGTGGTCCGCCCCTCCGGGGCGGACAAGAAGGCACTGGGCATCAGGCACTGGTGCGGAATCAATAAAGACCGAGAACGCCCGGGGCAACCCGGGCGTTTTTCATTGTGTTCAACGACGACGGTCTCTTCCCGGACAGTAAGGACATCCTCTCCGCTCTTCCGCGTCTCCTGCGGCGGGGGCGTGTTCGCCGGAAGTCCGGTATCGGGACGCTGCGAGACATTGTTCCGCGGCAGGCTTTCCGAGGTTCGCCAGCGGTCCGCGCAGCAGTCGCGGGTGATTCCGCGTTGACGGCCGCCCGATCGGCGCAACTCTGTTCATGAGCGCTCGGACTCGGCGCGGGAGGACGTCGCTATGCAATCGATCCGTCTCGTGCGTTCGGCGTGCGCCCTCCTTGCGCTCGCCGCGGCGGCCGTCAGGGCGCAGCCGGATTGCGATGGGCAGTGGATGCCCTTCGACGCGGCGACGGCGAGCTACCCGGGTCTCGATGGCGTCGCGACGGCTGTGACGACCTGGGACGCGGACGGCCCGGGCCCGGCAACCGCAAAGGTCGTCATCGCCGGGTCGTTCGGCCTCGCCGGGAACGCGTTTGCGAACAACATCGTGCTGTACGACCCGGCCTCCGGGCAATGGTCGGCGATGGGCGTGGGCATCAGCGACGGCGTTATTAATGCCTTGGCGGTGCTCCCGGACGGAGCGATCCTCGCGGCCGGCAGCTTCATGACGGAGGGCGTGCCCAACACGATCGTTCGGTGGGACGGCTCGGCGTGGACGCCCTACGCCCCCGGCATCACGAGCGGCGTGCATGCGCTGGTGGTGCTGCCGGACGGCGACTTGGTCGCGGGCGGGGGATTCACCGCCGCGGCGGGCGCGCCGGCGGACTTCATCGCGCGATGGGACGGGACAATGTGGACGAGCCTCGGCGCCGGCGTCGATGGCGCCGTCGATGCGCTCGCGGTGCGCGCGGGCGGCGACGTCGTCGCGGGTGGTGCGTTTACGCACGCGGGCGGAGCGCCGGCGAACCGGATCGCGCGGTGGGACGGCGCATCATGGTCGGCGCTGGGCGCTGGAGTGAATGGCGCCGTCAAGACTCTGATCACGACGTCAGACGGAGAACTCATCGCAGGCGGCGCATTCAGCGCTGCCGGCGGGACTTCGGCAAGCCGCGTCGCCCGGTGGGACGGTCAATCGTGGTCCGCCCTCGCTTCGGGAATGAACGGCGCGGTGAGCACGCTCGCGGTGCTCCCCGACGGCGGGATCGTCGCGGGCGGCGAATTCACCACTGCCGGCGGTGGCGCCGCTCGCGGCGTTGCGCGGTGGGACGGGCAGGCTTGGACGGCGCTCGGGACCGGCATCTCGGGCGGCGAAGCTGTTACCAGAGCAACCGGTCTCGCGGTCCTGCCCGGCGGAGACGTTGTCGTGGTCGGTGACTTTCTCGCTGCGGGCGGCGTGCCGGCGAGCCGCGCCGCGCGCTGGGATGGCGACTCGTGGTCGGCGCTGGGGACCGGGATGGATGGGTTCGTGCACGCGCTCGCGGTGCTGCCGAACGGTGATCTCGCCGTGGGCGGCGTGTTCAGCGGTATCGATGGGTTCGCCGCGAACGGCGTTGCGCGTTGGAACGGCTCGGCGTGGTCGCCGCTGGGTGCGGGCGTCGACGGCGCGGTGTTCGCGGCCGTCGGGCTCCCGAACGGGGACGTGGTGGTCGGCGGCATGTTCTCGAGCGCGGGGGGCACGCCCGTGGGTTCCATCGCCCGATGGGACGGCGCGGCGTGGTCGCCTCTCGGGGGCGGCGTGAACGGCATCGTCTACGCGCTAGGCGTCCTGCCGAACGGCGACATTATCGCCGCGGGCACGTTCAACGCGGCCGGCGGCGCAGCGGCCGGCCGCGTCGCGCGATGGGACGGGTCGTCGTGGTCGTCGCTCGGTTCGGGTGTGGACAACATCGTGCGCGCCCTGGTGGTGCTGCCGAACGGGGACGTCATCATCGGCGGATCGTTCCTGACAGCGGGCGGCGTCGCTGCGCCGCGTGTCGCTCGGTGGGACGGCGTCTCCTGGTCCTCCCTCGGCGCCGGCGTCAGCAGCAACAGTGTCTTCAGCCTCGAGGTAATGCCCAACGGCGACATCATCGCGGCGGGGTCGTTCGTCACGGTCGAGAACGTGGAGATGTTCCGGATCGCACGCTGGGACGGCGCCGCGTGGTCTGCGCTCGGGCCCGGGATCAGCAGCCCGGACTCGAACGTGCTCGCGCTGGAGGTGCTCCCGAACGGCGACCTTGTCGCCGCCGGGGTTTTCTCGATGGCCGGCGACCTGCCCCTCAACCGCATCGCGCGGTGGGACGGTCAGGCGTGGTCGGCGCTGGGCGCGATCCACGACGCGGTCTATAAGCTCGCGGTGCTGCCCGGCGGCGACCTGATCGCGGGCGGCGTGTTCAAGAGCACGGAGGACGGCGTTGCGCCGTTCCTCGCACGGGCTGTTTTCTGCGACGCCTGCGACGGCATTGACTTCAATGGCGATGGTCTTTATCCAGACAACCTCGACCTCGTGGACTTTGTCACAGTCTTCGGCGGAGGGGCGTGCAGCAACGACCCCAACTGCGGCGACTTGGACTTCAACAACGACGGGCTCTTCCCCGACAATGAAGACATCCTGTCCCTGTTCAGGGTCTTCGGCGGCGGGAACTGCAACTAATCGGGCCTCGCGGGCGGCCCTGCGGCCGCGTCTTTGCGCTTGTGCCCGGCGGTGCCACCGGGTATATTGGGCGCGTCAGGCTCCGTGGAGGAACACATGCCGATCAACGTTTCGTTGCTGACCGTCGCCGCGAGCGCAGGGCTCGCGACGCTGGCACACGCCCAGTGGACCGTCACCAACCTGCACCCGTCCGCCGGCGCGCGCTCCCGGGCACAGGGTTCTGCCGACGGCCGCCAGGGCGGGTACGCGTTCGTGGGCGGCGTTGATCACGCAATCGCCTGGACCGGCACGAGCGCGTCGGCTCAGGACGTTCATCCCGCCGGCGCCTCCTACTCGCGGATCTACAACGTCGCACGAGCGGCCTCCGACGCCGCGGCGGACGCGGTCGGCGTTGCGCGATTCGGTTTCGATCACGCCGCGCACTGGTCGGGCTCGACGTACACGTTCGTTGACCTGCACCCCGCGGCGGGCTTTTCCTCCGTCGGCTACGACACGGACGGCACGCAGCAGGTGGGCATTGTGTACATCGGCACGCCGCCCGGCGGGCTCTACCACGCCAGCCTGTGGACGGGCACGGCGGACTCGTGGGTCAACCTGCACCCGGGCTCGGTTTCTTCCTTCGCGTACGGGTGCGGCGACGGGATGCAGGTGGGGTACGCGAACTTCGGCGGCTCCTTCTTTAACGCCTCGCTGTGGCACGGGACGGCGGATTCGTGGGTGAACCTGCACCCCGCCGCGGCGAGCGACTCGGTCGCGTACGCGGTTGTGGGGAGCCCCGGCGCTCCGGGGCAGCAGGGCGGCGTCGCGGGGATCAACGGCGTGGATCACGCCTCGATCTGGAGCGGCACGGCCGAGTCGTGGGTCGATCTTCACCCGGCGGGCGCGACGGAATCGGAAGTGAGCGGCATCGGCCGCGCGGCGGACGGGACGTTCGTGCAGGTCGGCAGCGCGCTTTTCGGGGCGGTGCGCCGAGCGGGGTATTGGACGGGCAGCGCGGCAAGCTGGGTCGATCTTTCCGCCGCGTTGACGGGCTCGTGGGGCGACACGGAGGCGGAGAGCGTCTGGATCGACGGCGGGCAGATGTTCGTCAGCGGGTGGGGGCGGAACCTCACGACGAACCGCGACGAGGCGCTGCTGTGGACCGGCCCGGCGCCGGCCGCGGGCTGCGACTCGATCGACTTCAACCGGGACGGGCTGTTCCCGGACAACTTCGACCTCGTGGATTTCCTTAGCGTCTTCGCCGGCGGCAACTGCACCGGCCAGCCGACGGGCGCTCCGCCCTGCAACGCGGACATCGACTTCAACAACGACGGGCTCTTCCCGGACAACGAGGACATTTTCTCGTTCTTCAGGGTCTTCGGCGGCGGGGACTGCTAGAAGATCGCCGCGA
>Ga0196963_10000078_pt1 | contig 126996 bp, 110 predicted proteins | sample S1_5metaG_FD_148600 | JGI IMG/M metagenome (GOLD analysis project Ga0196963, IMG submission 148600) | Soil microbial communities from Anza Borrego desert, Southern California, United States - S1_5 | ecosystem: Environmental > Terrestrial > Soil > Desert | place: USA: California | collected... | reverse complement strand
CTCGCCCCGGCAGGCGAGGTCCTTTTGGTAGACGCCAAAAGGACCCAAAAACGTCTTCAAAACGTCCATCCGTGCATCCGCACGCCCAGTGCATCCGCCACAGTTGTGGCTCACCACCCTGGCATCCCTAATACCCCGAACCGTCGGTCACCAGATTGGCACGTAAACGCCCCTGGCATGCGAACCCATGCCAACGTCATCGCGGTCGTCGTGGTCGTCGTGGTCGTCTTCGTCGTCGCAATGACGCGTTGACATTGCCAACAAGCAAAGACGCGGCATACCGACGGATGCCAGGGTGGGTTCACCGCCAATCTGCTGACCGACGGTTCGGGGTAATAAGAATGCCAGTGTGACGAGCCACAACTGTGGCGGATGCACTCCGCCTGCGGATGCACGGATGGACGTTTGGTATTCAAGACGCTTTTGGTTCTTTTGGCGTCCACCAAAAGAACTCGCCCGCCGGGGCGAGACCCGGCCGCGTGGCAGTCAACCGCATCGGCCATGCCATCTACACGGAGCAAGACCCCAGCCGCGTCGCACGCAGTCAACCGCATCAGGAGTGCGGCCTGTCCTCCTCGTCCTCCGCCCCCACCGGCACCTCCGGCAACGGCGGCAGCTTCAGCGCGGTCACCACCGGTGCGGGCGGCAGCGTGGCGGCAGGCGACGAAGGTGGCGGCGCGGGCCGTTCCGGCGTCACCAGCGGCCGCTCGGGCGCGGGGGAGCGCTCGCTCGGCACGAAGAACGGCAAGGGCACGGCCGGCCGCGCCGGCTGCGGCGGCGGCGAGACCGGGGCGTAACGCCGCTCGGCCCACTGCATCTCCATCAGGCGCTCCGCCGGCCCCGGCGAGCCCGGCACAGGCCCCAGGGCGCCGTCCGGCGCCGGCACCAGCGTCGCCAGCTCGGGCAGTTCCTCTTCCTCCGGCATCGGCGGCGGCTCCGGCGGCGGCGGCGGGTTGGGGAAGCGTTCCTTCATGTCGATGAGCCGTGCCTCGCCGGCGGCCTTCATGAAGTCGCCGACGATCAAGAGCGCATTGCGCCCGCCCTGGCCCCACTGGTTGCTGCGCATCGTCACCCGCTGGTCGTTGAAGCCGACCCACGCGCCCATCACGATGCCGGGCCGCATCGCCATGAACCAGCCGTCGGCATTGCGCTGCGAGGTGCCGGTCTTGCCCGCCACGTCGGCCTTGATGCCGAACTTGCTGCGCAACTGGCCGCCGGTGCCGTAGTTGATGGTGTCGCGCAGCATGTCGACCAGCTCGACCATGTGCGGCTCCGGCAGCACGCGCTGCGGGGCGGAGCTGAAGCGCGCCACCTCGTGGCCGTCGCGGTCGGTGATGTGGCTGATGACGCGCGTCTCGCGGCGCACGCCCAGCGCGGCCATCGTGCCGTAGGCACCGGCCAGCTCCATCAGCGTCACCGGGCTGGTGCCCAGCGCCAGCGAGGGCACCGCCTGCAGGTCGGCCTTCACGATGCCGAGCGAGCGCGCATAGCTGATCACGCTCTGCGGGCCGATCTCCATGATCAGCTGCGCGGTGATGGTGTTCTTCGAGCGCGCCAGGCCCTGGCGCAGCGTCAACGGCTCGTAGCTGGCGCCGCTCATGTCGGTGGGCGACCAGGTCGTGCCGTTGCTCATCGCCACCTGCGGCGGCTCGTCGAAGTAGGTGTGGTCCTGGCGCATGCCGCCGAAGATCGCGGCGCCGTAGACGAAGGGCTTGAAGGTGGACCCGGGCTGCCGCAGCGCCTGGCCGACGTGGTCGAACTGGTCGACGCTGGCGTCGCGGCTGCCGACGTAGGCCAGCACCTGGCCCGTGCGCGGGTCCAGCGCGATGAAGCCGGCTTCCAGCCGCGTCTTCGCCAGCCGCGCGGCGCGCATCGCGGCACGGTCGGCCAGCGCGGCGCGCAGCGCCTGCTCGTCGGATTGGCCCTTCTCGCGCGCCTGCTTGTACGTGGGCGTCTCGCGCGCCACCTCGGCCAGCAGCGCGGGCTGCTGCTGCCAGAAATGCGCGAAGGCCTCGTCCGCCTTCATCGCGCCGGGCTTGGCCGGCGGGCCGCTGCGCAGGCTGGCGCGGCTCCATTCGTTGTCGGCCACCGATTGCAGCAGGTCGCCCTGGCGCTCCACCGCCTGCTCGGCCAGCGCCTGCAGGCGCGTGTCCAGCGTGGTGTGCACGGTCAGGCCTTCGCTGTGCGGGTCGATGTTGCGCGACTCGGCCCATTCCATCAGCTCGGCACGCACCAGCCGCGTGAAATGCGGGCCCGCGCTGGGCCCCAGGTCCTGCCGCTCGATGCGCGTGGGCAGCGGCTGGGCCGAGGCGCGCTGGCGCGCGCCGGCGTCGATCGCGCCCTGCCGCTCCATCAGCGCCAGCACCAGGTTGCGGCGCTGCTTGGCGCGTTCGGGCGCCTGCAGCGGGTCGTAGCGCCGCGGGCCCTTCAGCATCGCCACCAGCAGCGCCGCTTCGTGCAGGTCGACCTCGGACGCTGACTTTCCGAAATAGGTCCTGGCCGCCATCTCGACGCCGGTGACGCGGTACGGGAAGTGCACGTGGTTCAGGTACAGCGCGAGGATCTCGTCCTTGCCGTAGGCCCGCTCGATCTTCAGCGCCAGCGTCAGCTCGCGCAGCTTTCGCATCAGCGAGCGCTCGTTGCCGATGCGCTTGGGGAACATGTTGCGGGCCAGCTGCTGCGTCAGGGTCGAGGCGCCCTGCACGTCGCCGGTCAGGCTTTCCCACGCGGCCACGCACAAGCGCCGCGCGTCGATGCCGTGGTGCGCGTAGAAGCGCCGGTCCTCGGTGGCCAGCAGGGCCTGCACCAGTGCGGGCGACACCTGCTGCAGCGTCACCGGCTGCTGGATGCGTTCGCCCAGCGTCTCCAGCAGCACGCCGTCGGTCGAGACGATGCGCGAAGGCCGCACCGCGGCCTGCGTGGCGACGCTCAGCGCATCGGGCGTGGTGCGCACCAGCCACCACGTGCCCAGGCCACCCAGCAGCAGCAGCGGCAGCAGGATCACCGCCATCCAGCCGCCGATGCGCAAGGCGGCAAAACGCAGCGCAGCGCGGTTGGACTGGTCGTCCAGCCAGGCACGCCAGGCGCGCCAGCCGGTGGGTGCGGTTGCGGCTTCGGCGGTGGAAGGGTCGGTGGTGGTGGCGTCAGTGGCCGGGTGGGTGGCCGCGTCGTCCGCCGCGCTGCGCAAGTGCGGGTCGGGCGATGCGCCGGCATCGACGGCGGAGGCAGCCGCATCGTCGTCGGCGGGGGGCTTGGGGTGCTGGGTCACGGTGGGGCTCCTGCGGCACGAACCACCGTGCGCGCCGGGGTTCGAGGACTGCGCCCGATGTTCCGTGCGCCGCCTGCGAAAGTCGTTCGGGCGACGCCGCAGCCGCGTGTGGGCTGGCTCCTACAGTTGCCCGCCCCGCACCAGGGGCGATGGAACGATCGCAGGCACCTGCAATCCACCACCGCAGAATCGCCGCCAGAAGGAGAACCCGATGACCTACAGCTCCCAGCAACCCAGCCGCGACGATGTTGATGCGCTGCCCGGCGCCACCGTGCTCGAGTTCGGCGCCAACTGGTGCGGCATCTGCGCCGCGGCGCAGCCGGCCATCAGCGCGGCGCTGCAGTCGCAGCCGGGGCTGCGCCACCTGAAGATCGAGGATGGCCCGGGCCGTCCGCTGGGCCGCTCGTTCAAGGTCAAGCTGTGGCCGACGCTGGTGTTCCTGCGCGATGGCCGCGAGCTGGAGCGCCTGGTGCGCCCGAGCGATCGCGCCGAGATCACGCAGGCCCTGCAGCGCCAGGCCGAACAGACCGCCTGAGCCCCGCCCGACCCGCCCCCGCATGAAGACGGCGCTGCTGACGCTGGCCGCCGCCGCGGTGGCGGGCGCGGCCGCCGGCGCCTGGTTCGTGGCGTCCGGGGTCTACGACATCTCGGCCAATTCGGCCCACACGCAGCGAAGCCCGGCACCGCGATGCCCGACCTGGAGGTCGGCGCCCAGGATGCCGCGGACATCGCGGCCTACCTGGAGACGCTGCGCTAGTTCATCAAGTCAGCGGCCATCGCGGCGGATCTGGCAGCGCTTGGTGCGGCCCGGCGCCGGGTCGGCGTTGAAGACTTCGTTGGTGCAGGCCAGGCCGCCGGAGGCCTCGCGGTAGACGTAGTGGCCTTCCGCGCCGTAACGCACCTCGGCGCGGCCGCGGAAGTCGCACTGCTCGCCCTCGCTCGCGCAGGTCTCCCAGTCGCGGCCGCGCGGCGGGGTTTCCGGCCGGCCGCTGGCCAGGCTGTATTCGCACTGCTTGAAGACATCCGGCGCCGGGTCGCCGAAGACGCGGTTGTTGCACATCACCACGGCGCCGCGCTGGACCTCGCGCACCTCGTAGCGGCCATCGGCGCCGTAGCGCACCCGCGTGGCGCCCGCAGGCGGCCGGCAGGCTTCGTTCTCGTTGGCGCACGGCTGCCATTCGTCGCCGTGGCCGCGGCGGCGGCCCGGATCGCGCCAGCCGCGGTAGCGGCTGTCGCTGCGCCAGTCCAGCGACACCTCGCAGCGCTTGACCTCGTTGGGCGCCGGGTCGCCGCCGAACTGGGTGTTGTCGCAGCGCACGCGGTCGCGCACCAGGCGGAAGGCATAGCGCCCTTCGACGCCGTAGCGCACCAGCGCCTCGCGCTCGACGCGGCAGACCTGGCCTTCGCGCGCGCAGCGGCGCCAGTCGTCCTGGGCGCGGGCCTCGCCGGCCGCGCCGAACAGGCCGCCGCCCAGCAGCAGCGGCACGGCCAGTGCGCCCCACAGGCCGGACCGGCCGCCCAGGCCGGGCCGGCGCGGAGAAAGGGCCACGGGGGAACGGCGCTGGGGGCGAGGCGGCATGGTGTCTCCTGGAAGGGGAAGGCCCAGGCGGGGCAGCCCGGGCGGGAAGGTCCAGGCACAACGCGCGCCCACGGCCCAGCGATGACCGCACCGCGGACAGGGCGGTGACGAATGGCTACGCGCGTCGGACGGCGCCGACAAGCGGACGGCACCGGCGCTTGCAGCGCCACGGCGCGATGCACAACAGACTGGCGGGAACCATCCGGAGAACGCCCGTGCTGCCCCGCCTGCCCGCTCCCGCGGCCCCGAAGGTGCCGCGCTGGTCCACCGTCGTCCTCGCCTCCTGCGTGGCCGCGGTGGTGCTGGCGCTGGCCGGCTGCGGCGAATCGGCCAAGCTCCCCCATGAAGCCGGCATCGGCCCCGACCCGCAACTGCCCAAGCCCAACCGCACGCTGGTGCCGACGGTCAAGATCGCCGAGGCCGTGGGCTGGACCGGCAACGCCAAGCCGCAGGCCGCGGCGGGGACGCAGGTCAGCGCCTTCGCCAAGGACCTGCAGCACCCGCGCTGGCTGCTGGTGCTGCCCAACGGCGACGTGCTGGTCGCTGAATCGAACGCGCCGCCCAAGGGCGAAGGCGCGCCCGGCGGCATCAAGGCCTGGTTCATGAAGAAGATGATGGCCAAGGCCGGTGCCGGCGTGCCCAGCCCCAACCGCATCACGCTGCTGCGCGATGCCGATGGCGACGGCGTGGCCGAGGCCCGCTCGCTGCTGCTGTCCAACCTGTATTCGCCTTTCGGCATGGCGCTGGTCGGCAGCGACCTGTACGTGGCCAATGCCGATGCGATCCTGCGGTTCCCCTATACCCCGGGCGCCACGTCCATCAGCGGACCGGGCCAGAAGCTCACCGACCTGCCCGGCGGCCCGCTGAACCACCACTGGACCAAGAACATCATCGCCAGCCGCGACGGAGCCAAGCTGTACGCCACCGTGGGTTCCAACAGCAACGTGGCCGAGCATGGCATGGCGATGGAAGAAGGCCGCGCCGCGATCTGGGAGGTGGACCTGAAGAGCGGCGCCAAGCGCCTCTTCGCCACCGGCCTGCGCAACCCCAACGGCCTGGCGTGGGAACCCACGACCGGCATGCTGTGGACGGTCGTGAACGAACGCGACGAGCTGGGCAGCGACCTGGTGCCCGACTACCTCACCTCGGTGCGCGATGGCGGCTTCTACGGCTGGCCCTACAGCTACTTCGGCCAGGTGGTCGACGAGCGCCCCGCGCCGCCCCGGCCCGACCTGGTGGCCAAGGCCATCAAGCCCGACTACGCGCTGGGCTCGCACGTGGCGCCGCTGGGCCTGGCCATCACCGAAGGTCCGGCGGCCGTCTCCGCGGCCTTCCAGAACGGCATGTTCATCGGCCTGCACGGCTCGTGGAACCGCGAGCCGCCCAGCGGCTACAAGGTAATCTTCGTCCCCTTCACGAACGGCCGGCCCAACGGCGCGCCGCTGGACGTGCTGACCGGTTTCCTCGACGGCCAGGGCCGGGCCCAGGGCCGGCCGGTGGGCGTGGCACTGGACCGCAAGGGCGGTCTGCTGGTGGCCGACGACGTCGGCAACACCGTGTGGCGCGTGTCGGCGCAGCGCTGAGATCTCACCGGAACGACAAACCCACGGCGCCTTGCGCATCACCATGACATCGCCCCTGATCGCCGCCTTCGGCGCACTGCCGACGCCGGCCGCGGCCGGCGCCACCCTGCAACCGCCGCTGGGCCTGGCCGGCCTCGACGAACCGGCCACCCGCCGCGCGCTGGCCGAACGCGACATCTTCAGCCACCTGCTCGAGAGCAGCGGCGAGTTCGCCGCCGTCTGCGGTGCCGACGCACGCCTGTCCTTCATCAATTCCGGCTGGCTGCCCAAGGTGGGCCTGGTGACCCGCGCGCAGGCGCTGGAGCTGCCCTTGTCCGAGCACGTGGCCGAGCCCGACCGCGGCGAGGCGCTGTCGCAGGTGCTGGCCGAGGCGCGCGAGCGGGGCCAGGCGCGCGCCGAGCTGCGCTTCCGGCATTTCGCCGGTGGTGCCGCGCCCTGGGTGCTGCTGAACGTGCACCTGCTGCGCGACGACCAGGGCCAACCGGCCGGCTTCGGCCTGGTCGGCGTCGACATCACCGAGCGCAAGCGCGTCGAGCTGGCGCTGGCGTCGGAGAAGGCCATCCTCGAGAAGATCGCACTGCGCGCGCCGCTGCACGAGGTGCTGGAGCAGCTGGCGCTGAGCGTCGAGGCGCAGAGCGACAGCGGCATGCTGTGCTCCGTGCTATTGGCCGATGCGAGCGGCCGCCACCTGCTGCACGGCGCGGCGCCCAGCCTGCCGGCGGCCTACAACGCCGCCATCAACGGCATCGAGATCGGCGCCGACGTCGGCTCCTGCGGCAGCGCGGCCTTCGAGCGGCGGCCGGTCTTCGTCACCGACATCGCCAGCGACCCGCGCTGGACCGCCTTCCTGCCGCTGGCCGAGCAGCATGGCCTGGGCGCCTGCTGCTCGATCCCGGTGCTGGCCAGCGACGGCCGCCTGCTGGGCACGGTGGCGGCGTACTACCGCCATGCCCACACGCCCGGCACCGCCGACGTGGCGCTGATCCGCAATGCCGGCCACCTGGCGGCCATCGTCATCGAGCGCGTGCGCGACGAGCGCGAGCGCCGCGGCAGCGAGGCGCGCTTCCGCACCCTGGCCGATGCGATCCCGCACATCGTCTGGACCGCCGATGCCGACGGCACCTGGGACTACGCCAACGAGCGCTGGTCCGCCTACACCGGCGACCTGTGCACCTCCGACGCCGGCGAGCCGGGCCGCATCGACTGGCTGGCCCAGGTGCATCCCGAAGACCACGACGCCGCGGCACGCCAGTGGCGCGAGTGCCTGGACGCCGGCCAGCCCTGCCAGATCGAGCTGCGCCTGCGCGCCAGGGGCGGCGAGCACCGCTGGCACCAGCTGCGCGCGCTGCCGCTGGCCGACGACGGTGGGCCGGCACAGCGCTGGATCGGCACCTGCACCGACATCGAGGACGACCGCCGCCTGGCCCAGGAACGCGAGGACCTGCTGGCCGCCGAGCGCAACGCGCGCGGCGAGATAGAACGCGCGATGCGGCTGCGCGACGACTTCGTCGCGACGTTGAGCCACGAGCTGCGCACGCCGCTGACGTCGATCATCGGCTGGACCGCAGTGCTGCGCCGTGCGCCCCCGGACGCGCCGACGCTGCAGCGCGCCATCGACGTCATCGACCGCAACGCGCGGCTGCAGACGCAGATGGTGGAGGACCTGCTGGACATGAGCCGCATCCTCTCGGGCAAGCTGCGGCTCGAGGTGCAGCGCCTGGACCTGGCGCCGGTGATCGAGGCCGCGATCGACACCGTGCGCCCCGCCGCCGAGGCCAAGGGCGTGCGGCTGCTGCCGGTGTTCGGCTCCGCCGGCATCGTGCGCGGCGACCCGGCGCGGCTGCAGCAGGTGGTGTGGAACCTGTTGAGCAACGCCATCAAGTTCACGCCGCGCGGCGGCCGCGTGCAGCTGATGCACCGTCGCGTGGACAGCCACGTCGAGGTCAGCGTGATCGACACCGGCCAGGGCATCGCGCCCGACTTCGTGCCGCACGTGTTCGACCGCTTCCGGCAGGCGGACAGCTCGATAACACGCCAGAAGGGCGGCCTGGGGCTGGGCCTGTCGATCGTGCGCAGCATCGTCGAGATGCACGGCGGCACGGTGGAAGCGCACAGCGCCGGCGAGGGCCAGGGCGCCACCTTCACCGTGCGGCTGCCGCTGGCCGTGCTGCGCGACCCGGTGCCCGCTGCCGGCGTGGCGGAGCCCGACACGGCCCCGTTGGCCGAGCGCGGGCCGGGCCTGCACCTGCTGGCCGGCCTCTCGCTGCTGGTGCTGGACGACGACACCGACTCGCGCGAGCTGGTGGCACGGGTGCTCAGCGACGAAGGCGCGCAGGTGCACGGCGCCGCCTCGGCCGCCGAGGCGCTGGCCATGCTGCAACAGCTGGCCGCCGCCGGCACGCCGGTGGACGCGCTGCTGAGCGACATCGGCCTGCCGGGCGAGGATGGCTACAGCTTCATCCGCAAGGTGCGCCGCCTGGCCTCGCCGAGTTCACGCGTCACCGCCATCGCCTTGACCGCGCTGGCCCGCAGCGAAGACCGGCGCCGCGCGCTGATGGCCGGCTTCCAGACCCATGTCGCCAAGCCGGTCGACCCGGCCGAGCTGGTGGCGGTGGTGGCCACGCTGTGCGGGCGCACGGGGATGGAGGCTTCTGCGGAGCATTGACCGGATCACTTCCACCGGCGTGGGTCGGCATGGTTCATGCGGCTCACTTCCACCGGCGGGGTTTCGCCCGTGTGGAGGGCATGGCCAATGCGGTTGACTTCCACCCCGCCGGGTCTCGCCCCGGCAGGCGAGGTCCTTTTGGTAGACGCCAAAAGGACCCAAAAACGTCTTCAAAACGTCCATCCGTGCATCCGCACGCCCAGTGCATCCGCCACAGTTGTGGCTCACCACCCTGGCATCCTCAATACCCCGAACCGTCGGTCACCAGATTGGCACGTAAAAGACCCTGGCATGCGAACCCATGCCAAGGTCATCGCGGTCGTCGTGGTGTCTTCGTCGTCGCAATGACGCGTTGACATTGCCAACACGCAAAAGACGCGGTACGCCTGCGGATGCCAGAGTGGGTTCACTGCCAATCTGCTGACCGACGGTTCGGGGTATTGAGAATGCCAGGGGCTGGAGCCACAACTGTGGCGGATGCACTGGGCGTGCGGATGCACGGATGGACGTTTGGTATTCAAGACGTTTTTGGTTCTTTTGGCGTCCACCAAAAGAACTCGCCCGCCGGGGCGAGACCCGGCAGCGTGGCAGTGAACCGCATCGGCCATGCCATCCCGCACGGAACAAGATCCGGCCGCGTCGCAGTCAACCACATCAACCATGCCGCCCACACGGGGCGAGACCAGCCCGGCTCACCTGTCGTCGCGCAGCCCCGCCCGCGGCGTGAACGCCTGCGGATACCGGCGCCCGTACCAGCCCCGCACCGCGTCGTGGTCCAGCCGCAGGAAGGGCCCCAGCCCGGGCACCCGCAGCAGCAGCAAGCCCGCGCCGGCAAAGCCGCCGGCCAGCAGCAGGTACACCGTCTGCACCGGCGCGTGCAGCAGCAAGCTGCCGGCCAGTGCCGGCGCCAGCGCCGCCGCCAGGTGCGCCGTGGTCAGGTGCGCCGCGGCCATGCGCGAGCGGAATGCCTCGGGGATGGCCAGCATGCGGTGGGTCTGGCCCACCAGCTGCGTCACCGACATGCCCAGGCCCAGCATCGCGAAGAGCAGCAGCAGGCCCGGCGGCCAGCGGCACAGGCCGATGCCGGCGACGGCCGCCGTGCAGCCCACCAGCGCCAGCACCAGCGCGCCGACACGGCCGCGCCAGGCGATCAGCCCCGGCGCGACGACGGCCACGCCCATGAGCACACCCGCCGACAAGGCCGCGCCGCAGGCGCCGAACCATGCGGCCGACAGCCCCAGGGACTGCACCCGCAACGGCACCAGCATCCCCATGGCCGGCAGCAAGCACACCATCATCAGCGCGCCGGCCAGCGTCCACCAGCGGTCCAGCGTCACGCACCACTTGGCCCGCAGCCCGTCGAGCAGGTCGGCGCGCCAGCCGCGGCCGGCGGCGCGCTGCGGCTGGAACGGCGGCGGGCCGATGCGCCACGCCACGCCGGCCGACAGCATGAACAGAGACAGGTTCAGCAGCATCGTCCAGCGCAGGTCGGCCAGGGCCAGCGCGGCGCCGGCCAGGCCGGGCCCCAGCAAGCCGCCCAGCGCCTGGGCGCCGCGGCGCAGCCGGATGGCCTCGGGCAGGCTGGCGGGCGGAACCAGCTCGGGCAGGATGCTGGCCTGGGCCGGCCACAGCGCCGCGTTGGCGGCGATCGACAGCACGCTGCACAGGCACAGCAGCGCCAGGCTGTAGACGCCCGACTGCGCCAGCAGCGCCAGGCCCAGCGCGTCGATGGCGAGGCAGGCCTTGGCCAGGCGGATCAGCCGGCGCTTGGGCACGCGGTCGCCCCAGGGCGACAGCAGCGGCGTGGCGACCAGCGCCGCCACCGCGGTGACCGCGCCATAGCGAGCCAGATCCACCGCGCCGCCGCGCGTGCTGATCCACCAGGCGATCGCCGCCTGCGCCAGGCTGGCGGCCAGCAGCCCCAGCAGTTCGCCCACCAGCAAGGCGGGCACGCCGGGCGCGCAGCGGGACCCGGGCATCGGCAGGCGGCGTCGACAGGGATTCGTCATCGCGGCGCACTCTAGGCAGCGCGCCGTGTCGGCGACAGGCCCAGGCGGCGCGGCGCGGCTGCGGTTCAGCAACGCCTGTATCGATCCAACCGGTGCGACGCTGTATCGATACAGCGCCGCGGCGCCGGCTATGCTCGCCGCCCATGCCCGCGCCGCCCGCCCGCCCGACCCGCTACCGCGCGCTGGCGCAAACGCTGGCGCAGCAGCTGCGCGAGGGGCGCCACCCGCCCGGCGCCCAGCTGCCCTCGGTGCGCCAGCTCTGCGCCGACCATGCGGTGAGCCTCGCCACCGTCACGCACGCGCTGCACGAGCTGGAAGACGCCGGCCTGGTCGAAGCCCGGGCCCGGCGCGGCTACTTCGTCCGTGCCGTGCCGCAGCCGCGTGCGCTGCCCGCGCCGGTGCCGGCGATCGAACTGGAAGGCCGCCGCCGCCGGCTGATGGAGCTGGCCACCACGCAGCCCGATTGCCTGTCGCTGAGCCACCTGGCGCTGCCGGCCGCGCTGCTTCCTTTGTCCGTTATGCGCAGGCACGCGGCGAAGGTCCTGGCCGAAGACCGCGGCCTGCTGGCCACCGGCACCGCCTTCGGCCGCGAGGAGCTGCGCGCGCAGCTGGCCACGCGCGCGCTGCGCGTGGGCTGCGCGGTCGAGGCGGAAGACATCGTCGTGACGCAGGGCGAGGCCGAATCGCTGCAGCTGTGCCTGCGCCTGCTGGCCCGCCCCGGCGACCAGGTGGCCATCGCCAGCCCGGGTTCGCTGCGCGCGCTCGAACTGATCGCCAGCCTGGGCCTTCGCCCGCTGGCCATTCCGTCGTCCCCGGAGCGCGGCCTGTCGGTGCAGGCGCTGGACTTCGCGCTGCAGCACCACGCAGTGGCCTGCTGCATCGCCGAACCCAGCCACGACAGCGTCTGCGGCAGTGCCCTGCCCGACGACGAGCGACAGCAACTGGCAGCGCTGCTGGCGCGGCACCGGCTGCCGCTGATCGAGTGCGACCAGATGGGCGACCTGCACCGCGGCACGCAGCGGCCGCGGCCGGTGAAGGCCTGGGACGCGGACGACTGGGTGCTGTACTGCGGTAGCCTGGCCTGCGTCACCGGCCCGGGCACCAACGTCGGATGGATCGCCAGCCGGCGCCATCGGCTGCTGCTGCGGGCGGCACGCACCGTGCACGGCGACCTGCTGCCGCCGCTGACCGAAGCGGTGCTGGCCCGCTTCCTCGCCAGCCGCGCATTCGACCTGCACCTGCGCCGCCTGCGGCAGCGGCTGGCCGCACAGACCGCCGCCTGGCTCGCCGCGGCCCGCCATCACCTGCCTCGCGGCAGCCGCATCCACGCCGGCCAGGGCGGCTACGTGCTGTGGGTGGAACTGCCCGAAGGGCACGATGCCGGCGCGGCGCTGCAGCAGGTGCGGCGGCAGGGCTACACCTTCGTGCCCGGCACCGTCTTCGGCAGCGACGGCGCCTTCGGCCATTGCCTGCGCTTGAGCGCTGCGCACCCGCTGGACCCAGCCCGCGAGCGCGGCCTGCAGGTGCTGGGCGCGGCGCTGCGCGGCATGCGCCGCGCGGCCCGCTGAACTGGCATGACGCGGTCCGGCGCCGTAGACTAGTCAGCTCACCAGTCAGAATGGAAGCCACATGCAGACATGGCCGGTCCAGGATGCCAAAGCCCGCTTCAGCGAGTTCTTGGAGAAGTGCCTCACCGAAGGCCCGCAAATGGTGACCAGGCGTGGCGTGGAAGCCGCCGTGCTGGTTCCCGCCGACGAGTGGCGGCGCCTGGAGGCCGCGGCCAAGCCGTCGCTGAAACAACTGCTGCTGTCGGACCAGGCACGAGGGGACATCCCACTTCCGGTCCGGGGACGAGGCCGCCGGCGCGCGCCCGAGGCCTTGCGCTGAATCGCGATGTACCTCATCGACACGAACGTCGTCTCGGAGCTGCGCAAGCCCAGGCCGCACGGTGCCGTACTGCAATGGATCGAGGAAGCCGCGGACGGCGACCTGCACCTGTCGGCCGTCACGATCGGCGAAATCCAGGCCGGCATCGAACTCACCCGCGACCAGGACCCGGCCAAGGCGTCGGAACTTGAACATTGGCTGGATCAGGTGTCCGCCAGCTTCAACATCTTGCCCATGGACGCGACCACCTTCAGGGAATGGGCGCGCCTGATGCACCGCAATGCAGACACGCTTCATGAAGACGCCATGATCGCCGCCACCGCACGGGTCAGGGGACTCATCGTGGTGACGCGCAACGTCGCCGACTTCAAGCCCTTCAAGGTCGGCGTTCTGAACCCCTTCCTGACACCGCGGAAGTGACACCCCCGCCGGGCACAGGCCTTGCCGCGCACGTCGCGACATGGAAACGGGAGTATTCGATGCAAGACACGCGACGTCCCCTCTGGGTTCTGGTGGCCGACGAGAACCGGGCCCGCATCCTGAACTGGCCCGGCCGCGGCCATGACCTGGAACCGGTCGACGAACTGACCGATGCCGCCGCCCGCGCCGACCGCGCGGACCTGCGGCGCGATGCCTACGGCCGGCGCTCGGGCGGCGACCCGCGCATGGGCGGCAACGTGACCTCGTCGGCCAGCGACGACGAGCTGCACCGCGAGGCCGCCGGCTTCGCGCGCCGCGTGGCGCAGTGGCTGGCCGACGCGCACCTGAAGGGCCGTTTCCAGGCGCTGCGCATCGTCGCCGCGCCGCGCTTCCTGGGCCAGCTGCGCAAGGCGCTGACACCGCAGGTGGCGCAGGCCGTCACCGACGACGCGCCGCAAGACCTGGTGAAGCTGAACCAGCGTGAGCTGACGGTGCGCCTGTTCTCGGCCGAGGCGGCAGCCGGGCCGCTCTGAGCGCGTGCAGGACCGGGCGCCCGAAGGACCCGGGCCACGACTGGTCCCGCGGACGCCGGCCGGGGTGTCGCGCGCCGTCGCCGGCGCGCCCCGGGTGGGCCGGCCGCGTGGCCGCTCCTTTCAGCACCTGGGAACTGATCAGCGCGGCATCCACCAGCAGCGGGTCAGCGCGGCGGCGTGGGGTGCCGGTGTTCGCTGGGGTGCACCGGCTCCGCGGCACGCGCCGGCGGCTCGGCCGGCGGCGCCTGCACCGCAGGACCGGTGACCGGCTTCGTTAACGCACGGCCGGAGCCCAGCAGGCCACCCAGCACCGCGCCGCCGATCGCGCAGGCCAGGCTGCCGACCGGTCCGGCCGCCAGGCCGATCAGGGCGCCGAGCAGCGCACCGCCGATGGCACCGAGCACGGTGCCGAACGGATGTGTACCGACTTGCTCCAGCGCTTCAGGCGGCGGGTCGTCGCGGTGCCCGAAAAGGCGTTTCTTCATGGCGTCGTTCATGGGTTGCTCCTGCAGGTCGAATGACGCCGGAGGTGCAATCGGCGTACCTGCACGGCTCCGGGCGCATCGCGCACTGCCCGCCCCCGCAGGCGCGGCCGCTGCGAAGGCGAAGCCCATGCCCGTCCATGCCCATGCCCAGGCGCAGTCCAGGTGCGGCGCTTGCCAGACACGGTATCCGACTGCCACCGAACACTGGAGATGGACTTGGACCGTTACCTCGACTGGCTGAACCACGAGCTCTTCACGCTCGGCGGCGCCTCGGTCAGCGCCGGCGGCCTGCTGCGCACGCTGGCCCTGCTGATCGCGCTGGTGTGGCTTTCGTCCTGGCTGCGGCGCTGGATGGTCGCGCGCGCGCTGACCCGCTTCCAGCAGATGGACCTGGGCACGCGCGAGGCCGTGGCCTCGGTGGTGCACTACCTGGTCCTGGTGCTGGGCGTGGCGCTGATCCTGCAGAACGCCGGCATCCGGCTGACGGCGCTGGGCGTGGTGGCGGGAGCGGTCGGGGTCGGCGTGGGCTTCGGCCTGCAGAACGTGATCAGCAACTTCATCAGCGGGCTGATCATCATGCTGGAGCGCCCGGTGAAGGTGGGCGACCCGGTGGAGATGGGCGGCGTGGCCGGCGTGGTGCGCGAGATCGGCGCCCGCCGCACGACCATCGTCACGCCCGACCAGGTGGCCGTGCTGGTGCCCAACCAGCGCCTGATTACCGACAACGTGACCAACATGGGCTACCTCGGCCGCCCGGTGCGGCTGCGGCTGCCGGTGGCCGTGCCCGCCGATGCCGACCTGGCGGCACTGCACGATCGCCTGCTGGCCGCCGCCCGCGCCGAGCCGCGCGTGCTGGCCGAGCCGCCGCCGGCGCTCTTGATCACCTCGATGGCCGCGGCCACGCCGGCGCTCGAGCTGGCGGTGTGGCACGCGCCCACCGAGGCGTCGCGCCAGGACCTGGCGGCGGCGCTGAACGCGCAGATCGCCCGCATGCTGCACGGGCCCGAAGCGCGCACCGATGCCCGCCCCCCGTCGCCCGCTTCCCCGTCGCCACAGCCCGCCAGCCAAGCGGCGGACGCGACCACGTGACCTTCCAGGAGCAATGCGCCATGACCCGCGACAACACGCCGAACCGCCCGACCGGCCCCGCGCCGCAGGACCGCGAGCACACGAACAGCGATGCCACCCGCAAGCAGCCCGAGCCGACGGCCCGCGACGACCACGAACGCGACGACCCGGACGAACGCGCCGGGCTGCGGCGGCCGCGGGGCGGCACGCCGAACGTGCCGCGTTCCTAGGGTGTTAGCAGGGCGGCCTTCCAGGCCGGATCAGGCATCCGCCATCGTCGGCGCCCCCGCCTCCGACGCCGCCTGCTGCAAGCGCGCGAAGTACTCGGAGCGGCCGGTCTTGAACAGCTGGAACCAGGCCTCCAGGACCGCTTCGTCGTACAGCTCCAGCTCCGTGAAGATCTCGCGCGCGAATTCGAGCGGCGCCATGCCGGCGGCGGTGACCAGCCGGCCGGGGTCGCGCACCGCCGGTGCGTCGACGTAGCGGTCGGTGCCGGCGTAGTCGGGCTCGCTCTTCAGGTAGGCCAGCGCATTGCTGGTGTGCGGGCAGTCGTTCAGCCAGCCGCGCCGGGCCAGGCCGGCGGTGGCGCCGCAGATGGCGGCCACCGGGATGCCGCGGTCGATGAAGGCGCCGGCGCGGTCCAGCGCCTCGGCATGGCCGGCGGGCACGTCCCAGCCTTCGCCGCCGGGCAGGATCAGCATCGCGCTGTCGGCGCCGTTCAGCTGCGCCAGCGACAGGTCCGGCAGCAGCGCCAGCCCGCCCATCGAGTGCACCAACCCGCTGCCCGCGGCGACGGTGCGCACTTCGTAGCGGCCGGGCTCGCGCTGGTAGGCGGGCGACTGGATGCCGGCGGTGGCGTAGGCCGGCTCCCAGTCGGCAAAGCCCGGAAAGATGTACAGGTGGACGATCTGTTGCATGGCGGCTGGCCTGGAGGGTGGGGCCCGCGTGGAGGGCATGGCGCCGTGCGGCAATGCGCATACCCACACCGTCCGGAGCCAACGCGAGGCCGCGACATACCTCCGGGCACACCGTTTGCCGAAGGTGTCTGGCCACGACCACCCACGGAAATCCGACCGACCATGGACAAGCAGCATCCGCCGACCAGCTTCGGCGTCTTCAAGCCCGTCGGCCATGTGCTGATCCAGTTTGCAAACGTGCGTGACGTGGAAGGCGCGGCCGATGCGCTGCAACGAATCGGCGTGCCGGTCGAGGACATGGCCTTGTTCACGCCGCGCCAGATGATGGCGCAGATCGACAAGGAGATGGCCGCGGCCAGCGGGCTGGCGGCCATCGGCCAGGAGATGAACCTCAGCAAGGCGCACCGCGTGGCGGCCGAGCTGGGCCACCACTTCCTGACGGTGCGCGCGGACAACCTGGAGCAGGCGCAGCGCGTGGCCGAGACGGTGAAGCCCTGGCACGCCGAGCGCGCACAGCACTACGGCCGCTTCATCATCGAGGAACTGATCCAGCACCCCGACGACCTGCCGCAGGTCGGCGAGTCGCCCGACCGCGGCCTCGATTCGCAGACCCCTTCGGGCACCGAGGAAGAGCGCAGCGTGCGCCACGCGGCACCGACGCATGAGCTCCGCCGCTGACACCACGCTGGCGCAGGCCGCGCCGGGTGTCGCCGCGGCAGACACCGACGACGAAGCGGCCGACGCCATCGAGCAGGTCGCGGGTGTTCGCATCACGCACCCCCAACGCACGATCGACGCGGCCAGCGGCCTGCGCAAGATCGACCTGGTGCGCTACTACGAGGCGGTGGCGCCGCTGATGCTGCCGCACCTGAAGGGCCGCCCGGTGGCACTGGTGCGCGCGCCCGAAGGCGTGGGCGGAGAACGCTTCTTCCAGCGCCACGCCGGCGGCCTGCAGATCCCCGGGCTGCACGTGCTGGATGCGCGGCTGTGGCCCGGCCACGAGCCGCTGATCGAGATCGCCAACGTCGAGGCCCTGGTGGGCGCGGCGCAGATGAACGTGGTCGAGTTCCACGGCTGGAACGCCGCCAGCCGCCGGGTGGACCTGCCCAACCGCATGGTGTTCGACCTCGACCCCGGCGAAGGCGTGGGCTGGCCGCAGGTGGTCGAGGGCGCGCGCATGGTGCATGCCGTGCTGCAGGCGCTGGGCCTGCGCAGCTGGCTCAAGACCAGCGGCAGCAAGGGCCTGCACGTGGTGGTGCCGATCGCCGCGCGCTGGCCGGCGGACCAGGTCAAGGCCTTCTCGCGCACGCTGGTACGCAAGCTGGTCGACGTGCGCGACGACCTCTTCGTCGCCACCAGCGGACCGCAGAACCGCATCGGCCGCATCTTCGTCGACTACCTGCGCAACGGCCTGGGCGCCACCACCGCGCTGCCCTTCTCGGCCCGGCTGCGGCCGCGGCTGGGCGTGTCGATGACGGTGGCCTGGGACGACCTGGACCACATCCGCGGCAGCGACCAGTGGACCGTGGCCGACGCCGCCGGCTACCTGCGTGAACGCCACCCCGATCCCTGGGCCGGCTTCCTGGCCACGCGGCAGGGCCTGAGCGGGGCGATGAAGCGCGTGGGATTCGAAGGGGCCGGCGCGGTGGACGCCGACGGGGGCAGCGACAGCGGCTGAAATCGCCGGGCGAAAGCCCTGCGCGGCGCCCGGGCGGTCCTAACATCGTGGCCCGCTCCACCCGTCCCCCGCCTCCATGTCCAGATCCAAGCCGACCGGCCCGACGCCCGGTCGCCGGCCACGTTCCACGATGCCTGAGACGGCGGAGGCCAGCTTGCCCGCAGTACCCGAGGAGCTGACGGCGGCTCCGCCTGCCGACGAAGCTGCCGCGCCCGCCAAGCCGGCGCAGCGGACGGCCGACCCGGCCAGCAGCGGCAGCGGCACGGCCGCGGCGCCCCGGTCCTTCCCGATCGTCGGCATCGGCGCCTCTGCTGGCGGGCTGGCCGCGTTCGAGGCCTTCTTCGCGGCGATGCCGCCCGACGACCCGCCCGGCATGGCTTTCGTGCTGGTGCAGCATCTGTCGCCCGACCACCACAGCCTGCTGGTCGAACTGGTCGGCCGCTACACCCGCCTGCGCGTGGTGGAAGCCGAGGAAGGCATGCCGGTGCAGGTCGACCACGTCTACACCATCCCGCCCAACCGCGAACTGGGGCTGGTCGACGGCCTGCTGTCGCTGGCCGAGCATCCCGAGCCGCGCGGGCTGCGGCTGACGGTGGACCACTTCTTCCGCTCGCTGGCGCTGGCGCAACGCGAGCGGGCGATCTGCATCGTGATGTCCGGCGCCGGCAGCGACGGCACGCTGGGCGCGCGCGCGGTCAAGGCCGAAGGCGGCCTGGTGGTGGCGCAGGCGCCCGACACCGCCGAGTACGACGCGATGCCGCGCAACGTGATCGCCACCGGCCTGGTGGATTACGTGCTGCCGCCGGCCCACATGCCGGCGCAACTGCTGGCCTATGCGCGCCACAGCTTCGATTCCGAGCGCCGCGCAGCCGCCAGCGGCTTGCGCGAGAGCGTGCTGAAGAAGCTGTGCGTGCTGCTGCGGGCGCAGACCGGCCACGATTTCTCCCAGTACAAGGAAACCACGCTGCTGCGGCGCATGGAACGCCGGATGGCGCTGCAGCAGACCGACCGGCCGGAGGACTACCTGCGCATCGCGCGCGAAAACCCGGCTGAGGTGGAAGCGCTGTTCCGCGACCTTTTGATCGGCGTCACCGCCTTCTTCCGCGACCCGGACGCCTTCCAGGTGCTGGAAGACCGCGTGATCCCCCGCATCCTGGCCGACAAGCCGCTGCACGAGCCGGTGCGGGTGTGGGTGTGCGGCTGCTCCACTGGCGAGGAGGCGTACTCCATCGCCATCCTGCTGTACGAGCGCGCGATGGCGATCAAGCGCTCCTTCAAGATCCAGGTCTTCGCCACGGACATCGACCAGTACGCCATCGAGCATGCGCGCGCCGGCGTGTACCCGGCCAGCATCGCGGCCGACGTGTCGGAAGAGCGGCTGGCCCGCTACTTCTCGCTCGATTCGCAGCGCGGCACCTACCGCATCCAGAAGCACATCCGCGACATGCTGATCTTCTCGGCGCAGGACGTCATCCGCGATCCGCCGTTCTCCAAGCTGGACCTGGTGAGCTGCCGCAACCTGCTGATCTACCTGAACGTGGAGGTGCAGAAGAAGCTGATCCCGCTGTTCCACTTCGCGCTGGTGCCGGGCGGGGCGTTGTTCCTGGGCACTTCGGAAACGGTGGGCGATTCGGCGCGGCTCTTCAGCGTGGTCGACCGCAAGTGGAAGCTGTACTTCCGGCTGGCGCCCGAGCACGGCCACCTGCGACCGACGCTGGACTTCTCACCGCCGCTGCTGCTGGACCCGGCCGACCGCGTGCATGCGCACCTGGCCAGCCACGGCGCGGACGAAGTCGGCAGCCTGCGCCAGATCACCGAGCAGGCGCTGATCCAGCACTACGGGCAGGCGGCCGTGCTGATCAACGCACGCGGCCAGATCCTGCACATCCTGGGCCGCACCGGCAAGTTCCTGGAGCCGGCGGACGGCGACGCGTCGATGAACATCCTGTCGATGGCGCGCGAAGGCCTGCGCCGCGAGCTGACCAGCGCACTACACAAGGTGGTGGCGCACAAGACCCCGGTCCATTTCAGCGGCCTGCGCGTCAAGTCCAATGGCCACCACATCAGCGCGAACCTGGCGGTGCGGCCGGTCGACCTCGGCTCCGGCACCGCCGCCTCGGTGGTCTACCTGGTGGTGCTGGAGGAAGCCCCGGACCCGCCGGCCAGCAGCGACGGCACGGGCACCAGCGAGCCCGATGCCGGCGGCCGCATCGCCCTGCTGGAGCAGGAGCTGCGCTCGAAGGACGAGTACCTGCAGACCACGCTGGAGGAGATGGAGACCACCAACGAGGAGCTGAAGTCCACCAACGAGGAGATGCAGTCGGTCAACGAGGAGCTGCAATCCACCAACGAGGAGCTGGAGACCTCGAAGGAAGAGCTGCAGTCGGTGAACGAGGAGCTGTCCACCGTCAATGCCGAGCTGCAGGACAAGGTGGCCGACCTGTCACGCGCCAACAACGACATGAACAACCTGCTGGCCGGCACCGGCGTGGGCACGCTGTTCGTCGACCACCGGCTGCGCATTTCGCGCTTCACGCCCGCGGCCACGCAGGTCGTCAACCTGATCGCCACCGACATCGGCCGCCCGCTGGAGCACGTGGTGACCAACGTGGTGGGCTACGGCCACATGGTCGACGACATCCGCGAGGTGCTGGACACCCTGATGCCGAAGGAGGCCGAGGTGCAGGTCAAGAGCGGCGCCTGGTACCTGATGCGCATCCGCCCTTACCGCACGATGGAAAACCTGATCGAGGGCGCGGTGGTGACGCTGGTGGACATCAGCGAACGCAAGAAGGCCGAGCAGTCGCTGCGCGACAGCGAGGCGCGGCTCAACGCTTTCATCAGCCAGGCCTACGCCGGCGTCAGCGAAACCGACCTGGAAGGCCGCTTCCTGTTCGTCAACGACCGCCTGTGCGCGACGCTGGGCTACACCCGCGACGAACTGCTGCAGCGGCGCCTGCGCGACGTCACCGACCCCGAGGACCTGCCACGCGCGCAGGCGATGTACGACACGCTGGCGCAAGGCGGCGACGATTTCCAGCTCGACAAGCGCCTGGTGCGCAAGAACGGCTCGCGCGTGTGGACGCACGAACGCGTCAGCGCCATCCGAGATCCCCACGGCCGCACCGGCTCGATCCTGGCGCTGTCCTTCGATGCCAGCGACCGCCAGCCGCCGCGCGTGGGCGGCGCCAACGCCTCGACCGCGGCAGACGTCGACGCCATCGCGCGCCTGCAGGCCGTGGCCGCCCTGCGCGCCGACGAAGCCGGCCTGGCCGCCGCGCTGCAGCAGGTGGTGGACGCCGGCCTGGTGATCGCCGCTGCCGACATGGGGGACATCCGGCTCTTCGAAGCGAACGGGCGCACACTGCCGCTGCTCGCCCAGCGCAACCTCGGCGAACGTTTCGTTGCGCGCTGGACCGATGCGGGGTCCGCCTGGGGCATGTCGGTTGCTCGGGGAGAGAAGACCATCATCGAGGACGTGCAGCACCATGAAGCGTTCCAGCCCGCCACCATCGCCGAGGCACTGCGCGACGCGGGGGTGTGCGGCATGACCGCCCTGCCGCTGGTCGGCCGCGACGCCACCCCGCTGGGCCTGCTGACGCTGTACTACCGCCGCCGCCACCGCCCCGACGAGCGCAGCCTGCGCCTGCTCGACCTGCTGGCCCGGCAGGCCGCCGACATCGTGCGCCAGGCCCCGGCCGGCGGCACGCCACCCGCGCCCGCGCCATGAGCGATCGCCGCGACGATCCCGGCCCGTCCGGTCGCGCGGCATCCCTGTCGCCTGCCGGTCTGGCTGAACACGACGCCCTGGTCCGCGAGGCCGACCAGCGCCTGCAGCAGCCGGCGGCCGACCTGCCGCCGCGCATGGACGCATCGTCCGGAGCGGACCGCCTGGCGCACGAACTGAGCGTCCACCAGATCGAGCTGGAAATGCAGAACGAACAGCTGCGGCAGGCGCAGCTGCAGCTGGAAGCCACGCGCGACCGCTACCAGGACCTCTACGAGCACGCGCCGGTCGGCTACGTGACCATCGGCTTCGACGGCCGCATCCTCGAAGCCAACCGGCTCGCGACCATCATGCTCGGGCAGCCGCTGCCGGCGCTGCACAGGCGCAGGCTGATCGAGCATGTCGCCAGCGACGACCATGCGGTGTTCATGCGCAGCCTGTCGCTGCTGGCGCGCGGCGCCGGCATGCAGCAGGTGGAAGTGCGCCTGCTGCGCCCGGACCGCGCGCAGCGCTGGGTGTCCGTGCAGATGATGCTGGTGGGCATCGAACAGAACGAATCGCCGCAGTGCCGCGCGGCGCTGATCGACATCACCGAGCGCGTGCAGATGCAGCAGCGCATCGCCCAGCTGGCCGGCATCGTCGCCTCGTCGGACGACGCCATCGTCGGCGCCAACCTGGAGCGGCGCATCACCTCCTGGAACGGCGGGGCCGAGCGGCTGTTCGGCTTCAGCGCCGACGAGATGATCGGCGCCAGCCTGGACGACCTGGTGCCGCCCGAGCGGCGCGCCGAGGAAGCCACGCTGCACCGCCGGCTGCGCGCCGGCGAGCGCCTGAAGTACGTGGAGACCGAACGCCGCCACCGCGACGGCCACCGCATCCCCGTGTCGATGAGCATCGCGCCGCTGCTGGACGAAGCCGGCCAGGTCTGCGGCAGCTCGCTGATCGCGCGCGACATCACCGAGCGCAAGCGCGGCGAACGGGCGCTGCACCAGCGCCTGCGCCAGCTGAACCTGCTGTCGCAGACCGGCCAGGCGCTGATCATGGGATCGCACAACGGCGACAGCCCGATGCGGCACGAACTGTTCGACCGCGTGCGCCAGGCGGTGGGCGCCGAGCTGTACATGAGCCACGCGCTGGGCGCGGTGCCGGACCGGCTGCGGCTGGTGTCCAGCCATGGCCTGTCCGAAGCCAGCCGCGCCGCGCTGGCCGAGTTGCCGCTTCAGGCCTCGCTGTGCGGCCTGGTGGCGCGGCGCCGCTCGCCGCTGGTCATCGAGCAGCTGCAGGCCTGCGAGCTGCCCGAGGCCGCGCTGCTGAAGGCCGACGGCGCATCCTGCTATGCCGGCTTCCCGCTCACGGCCGGCGGCCGGGTCTGCGGCGTCGCCGCGTTCGTCTCCACCACGCGAGAGCGCTTCCGCGACGGCGACCTGCAGGTCATCCAGACCGTCTGCGACCAGGTCTCGGCGATGCTGGACCGCACGCACCTGCTGGAAGAGCTGCACGCGCGCGAACAGTCGCTGCGCGAGGCCGACCGGCGCAAGGACGACTTCATCGCCACGCTGGCGCACGAGCTGCGCAACCCGCTGGCGCCGATCCGCAACGCGGTCGCGGTGCTGCGCCACAGCGCGCTGGGCGAAGAGCAGCTGAACCTGTGCCGCGACATCATCGACCGCCAGGTGGTGCAGATGTCGCACCTGCTGGAAGACCTGCTGGACGTCAGCCGCGTCACCCGCAACCGCATCCAGCTGCGGCGCGAGACCTTCCCGCTGCAGCGCGCGGTGGAGCAGGCGCTGGAGACCACCCGCCCCTTCATCGATGCACAGCGGCACCGCCTGGTGCTGCAGATGCCGCTGGAGCCGGTGATGGTGCATGCCGACTTGACGCGGCTGACCCAGGTGTTCGCCAACCTCGTCAACAACGCGGCCAAGTACACCGACCCCGGCGGCTGCGTCACCGTGGCGCTGGAGCGCCAGGGCACCGAAGCGACGCTGAGCGTGCGCGATACCGGCGTCGGCATCGACCCGGCTCAGCTGGGCCAGGTGTTCGACATGTTCGCCCAGCTCGAACCTTCGATCGAACGTTCGCACGGCGGCCTGGGCATTGGCCTGTCGCTGGCGCGTGGCCTGGTCGAGCTGCATGGCGGCCACATCGACGCGCGCAGTGACGGGCCGGGCCGCGGCAGCGAATTCATCGTGCACCTGCCCGCGCCGCCGGCAGCCGTGCGCGCCGCGCCGCCGCCGCTGCCGGCGGCGGCGGCCGCCAACGACGGCCCGCCGGCGCCGCACCGGATCCTGGTGATCGACGACAACATCGATGCCTGCCGCACGCTCGCCGCCCTGCTGCAGCTGAAGGGCCAGGAGGTGCGCACCGCCTTCGGCGGCCACGAAGGCCTGGCGCTGGCGCAGGCGTGGCGGCCCGGCATCGCGGTGGTCGACATCGGCATGCCCGACCTCAACGGCTATGACGTGTGCCAGCGCCTGCGCGCCGAGCCCTGGGGCGCCGGCATGCTGCTGATCGCCTGCACCGGCTGGGGCCAGCAGGAAGACCGCGAGCGCGCCCGCGCCGCCGGCTTCGATGCCCACGTGGTGAAGCCGGTCGAGCCGACAGCGCTGCTGCGCCTGCTGCAGGACGCGCCGGCCGATGCGCCCGCGCCTGCAGCGGAACCGGCTGCGCCAGCCCACGCCGCCCGGGGGCCGGCATGAGAGCCTGCCCGCGGCCCGGCGCTACGGGCGGACATGCCGGGCGGGTACATCGATTGCTGCCCTGGGCGGCATGAACCTGGACGGTGGCAGCGCCCGTGAGCCCGGCGCACCGGCGAATCCCGCAACGGAAACCGCTGCCGGCGTCGGAATCGATGCCGCTGCCCGTGCCGACGGCCGCCACCGGCCCCTGCCGCTGGCGCCGGAAGCGCCACGCCATGACCTGATCGTCATCGGCGCATCGGCGGGTGGCGTGCAGACCCTGACGCCGCTGCTGGCCGCGCTGCCGGCCGACCTGCCCGCGGCCGTTTTCGTGACCCTGCACTTCAGCGCCGAGTCGCGATCGCGGCTGCCGGCGGTGATCGGCCGCGGCGCCGCGCTGCCGGTGGACTGGGCCGAGGACGAGGCGCCGATCATGACGGGCGAAGTACGCGTCGCCCCGCCCGACGAGCACTTGCTGATCGAGCCGGGGCGCATGCGCGTGGTGCACGGCCCGCGCGAGAACCGGCACCGGCCGGCCATCGATCCGATGTTCCGCTCCGCCGCCTGGTCCTACGGGCCGCGCGTGGTGGGCGTGGTGCTCAGCGGCTACCTGGACGACGGCACCGCGGGCCTGTGGGCCATCAAGAGCTGCGGCGGCACCACCGTCGTGCAGGACCCGGCGGACGCGCTGCACCCCGACATGCCGCTGAGCGCCCTGGCGCACAACCGCATCGACCACCAGCTGCCGATGGACGCCATCGCCGCGCTGCTGGTGCGGCTGGCCTCCGAGCCGGCGGGCGCGGCCATGCCGAAGCCCGAGCGGGTGAAGCTGGAAACCGACTTCACCGTGCTGGAAAGCGACATGGCCGACATGGCCCGCCTGGGCACGCTGTCGCCCTTCACCTGCCCCACCTGCCGCGGCGCGCTGTGGGAACTGGACGAAGGTGGCCACCTGCGCTACCGCTGCCACACCGGCCATGCCTTCTCGCACGCCAGCCTGCTGCTGGAGCAGGGCAGCGAGATCGAGAGCAGCATCTACTCGGCCCTGCGCGTGGTGGAAGAAAAAGCCACCGCGCTGCGCCGGCTGGCCGAGCGCTGGGTGAGCCGCTACCCGACCATGACGGCCGACTACGAGACCCGCGCACGCGAAATGGACCAGACCGCCGAACGGTTGCGCGCGCTGCTGGGCGGCGAAGGGCTGCGGCGCAGGTCGGCAGCGTGAGATGACCGCGTAACGCGGGCGGGGTGGAACGGGCGGCGTGATACCGATGGCATGAAACGGGCGGCATGAGGGCCCGCGGCGCCTGTGTCGTGCCCTTCGCGTTCAGGCCCGCTTGCGCGCCGCCGCGCCCTTGCCCTGTCCGCCGCGGCGGCTGCCCAGGCTGGCCTTCAGCAGCTCGGTCAGGTCGACGACGTTGGCGGCATGCTCGGGCACTTCCTCCTGCGGCTCCACCTGGGCCGTCTCGCCGGCGTCGCGGCGCTTCTTCAGCAGTGCCTTGATCGTCTCGCTGAACGTGTCGGTGTAGCGCTCCGGCTGCCAGCGGCCGGTCATGTCCTCGATGAGCTTGCCGGCCATCTCCAGCTCGGCCGGCTTCGGCTTCGCTTGGCCGCGTTCCTTGTCGGGCAGGGACAACTCGTCCCAGGGCCGGATCTCGTCGGCCCAGCGCAGCGTCGACAGCATCAGCGCCGGCCCGGCCGGCACCACCGCGGCCAGGTGTTCCTTCAGCCGCAGCACCACGCGCGCGATGCCGATGACGCCCTGATTCACCATCGCATCGCGCAGCAGGGCATACACCTTTTCGCTGCCGCGGCCGGAGGGCTCCAGGTAGTAGGGCCGCTCCAAATGGACGAAAGGCACCTCATCGGCCTTGACGAAGCGGTCGATCTCGATCGTCTGCAGGGTCTTGGGGTAGGCGGCGGCGATCTCGTCCTCGGACAGCACCACGTACTCGCCCTCGCCCACCTCGACGCCGCGCACCACGTCATCCTTGTCGATCTTGCGGCCGGTGCGCTTGTTGATGCGCTGGTAGCCCACCGGGTCCATGCTGCGCTTGTCGAGCCAGTCGAAGTTGACCTCGGAATCCGAGGTGGCGGGGTACAGCGCCACCGGCACGTGCACGAGGCCGAAGCTGATGGCGCCTTTCCAGATCGAACGCGGCACGGCGGGGCCCTCCTGCGGCAGGACGATGCGCCAACGGCAAGGGCCATGCCCATGGTCGAACGGAAGGCACGTCCGTTGCCTCAATCCGGACATCGGCTCCATTCGAACGCGGAGCTGCGGAGACACCATGCACCACACCACCACTTCCACTTCGCGCGGGTCCCGCCTGCTGCTGTTCACCCTCGCCGGCCTGCTGGCGATGACCTGGCTGGACCTGAAGCGCTGCCATGCCCGCCGGCGCTCGGAACGCACGCAGGCGACGAAGCCCGAGCCCCTGCAGACCTGGGAAGGCGAAGGCGGCGGCATCCCCGCGGTGCGCGGGCAGCGCTCGTCCGAAGCGAATGCGGACGCAGGCACTCTGATGACGACGCCGCTGGCGGACTGATGCGCCGCGGCCTTGGCTCCTGCAGCGGCGCGGATCTTTGCCGGACGCAACAAGGGTTGCGGTATGCCGCTCTGATATCAATCCAATGACGCGTCCATGGTTTCATGTTGAGGAAGGCGCAGGCGCACGCGGCGGCCGGCGCTTGCGGCAAGACTTGCAGGCCGCCGATCCAAGGCCGTCCAGTCCGTGGCGGCGTGCCGCGGCTTCTGTCCGGCTCGTCCTGCACGCGCGCAACGCAATTGCAAACGCGATCGGCACTGCAATTGCTCTTGGCTTGCCGGCCCGGCGGTGGCACGCCATGTTCGCGCCACCGCGGGGCTGACAGGCCGCAGCCTTTGCTGCATCCGCTTACTTTCAACATCATGGAGCCCACAATGAAACTAACCCATGCAGCCATCGCTGCCGCGTTCGCGGCCGTGGCTGGCGTCGCGTCCGCCGACGACCAGAACATCAACGTGACTTTCGTGCCGGATCCCGACTCCACCACCAACTTCAGCGCGGGCTGGGGCATCACCCACCAGGCGGCTGGCGCCTTCACCGACACCATCACCTTCACTGACGGCGTCAGCGGGACCTTCGCTTCCAGCCTGGTGACGGTGGGCTTCATGGACCAGACGAACATCGACTTCACGTCGGTCTCCGTCAATGGCCAGAGCTACACGCTCGGTGCCACCGGTCCGATCGAGACGCCCTACTTCGAGCCCTCGGTCGTCGGCGGCCCGCTGGTGCTCACGGTCACCGGCATCGCGGCGCCGGCCCTGACGGCGGGCACCGCCATCTCGGCCAGCTACGCCGGCACCGCCAACGTCACCGCGGTGCCGGAGCCGGAGTCCTATGCCCTGATGCTGGCGGGCCTGGGCGTCGTCGGCCTGCTGGCCCGCCGCCGCCGCGCGGAAGGGCGCCATTGAACGACGGCCCACCCCTGCGCCGGGCCGGGCCGCTGCCGCGGAACGGCCCGGCGCCCGAGGGCGCCGGGCCCATGGCGCGTCCCGGCGGCGCCTTCGGACCCACGGCACGCCCTGGCGGCGCCTTCGGACCGATCGCGCGTCCCGGCGCCGCGCTGCCCATCAGCGTCTTCGGCGCCGGCTACGTCGGCCTGGTGACGGCGGCCTGCCTGGCCGCGCTGGGCCACCGCGTCTGGTGCGTGGACACCGACGCGGCCCGCGTCGACGCGCTGCGCGAGGCGCGCATCCCCTTCCATGAACCGGAGCTGGGCGCGCTCGTCGCCGCCCAGCTGCAGGCCGGCCGCCTGCGCTTCGGCACCGATGCCGCGCCGGCCACCGCCCATGGCCTGCTGCATTTCATCGCCGTGGGCACGCCGCCGCTGCAAGACGGCTCGGCCGACCTGCGCCACGTGCTGGCGGTGGCGCGCGCCCTGGCGCGGCACCTGCAGCGGCCCGCGGTGGTGGTGCTGAAGAGCACCGTGCCGGTGGGCACCGGCGACCGGGTGCGTGCGCTGCTGCGCCAGGGCCTGTCGGCCCGCGGCCTGGACGGCACGGCGCGGGGTCCCGGCCTGCCGGTGGCCCCCGGTCTGCCGGTGGCCGTCTGCGCCAACCCCGAATTCCTGCGCGAAGGCCAGGCCGTGCGCGATTTCATGCAGCCCGACCGGGTTGTGATCGGCGGCGACGATCCCGGCGCGCTGCACCTGCTCGGGCAGCTGTACGCGCCGCTGGTGGACGAGCGCCGGCCGCTGCTGGTGATGGACCAGCGCAGCGCCGAGTTCACGAAGTACGCGGCCAATGCGATGCTGGCCGCGCGCCTGAGCACGGTGAACGAGCTGGCGCTGCTGGCCGAGGCGCTGGGCGCCGACTTCGAGACTGCGCGCCGGGGCCTGGGCACCGATGCTCGGCTGGGCCCGGCCTTCCTGGCCGCCGGCTGCGGCTTTGGCGGCTCATGCCTTCCAAAAGACGTGGCAGCGTTGCTGCATGCGGGCATGCAGCAGGGCCTGCCGCTGCCGCTGCTGCATGCGGTGGACGAGGTCAACCGGCGCCAGAAGCTGCTGCTGGTGGATCGCCTGGCGCGCCACTATGCCGGCCGGCTCGAAGGCCGGCGCATCGCGCTGTGGGGGCTGGCCTTCAAGCCCGGCACCGATGACCTGCGCGAGGCGCCCAGCCTGGCGATCATCGACCGCCTGCTGGCCGCCGGCTGCCGCGTGGCAGTGCACGACCCGTTGGCGATGCCGGCCGCCCAGCGCCTGCTGGGTGAGCGTGCGGGGCTGCACTGGGCGCCGCACGCGCTGGCGGCGCTGCACGGGGCCGATGCGCTGCTGATCGCGACCGAATGGCCCGACTACGCGCGCATGCCGCCGCAGGCGCTGCGCGCGCACCTGCGCACGCCGCTGGTCTTCGATGGCCGCAACCTGTTCGATCCGGCGCGCATGGCCGCTCACAACATCGACTATCACGCGATCGGCCGCGCACCGATGCCGGCGCCGCGCGAGCCCACCGTGCAGTCCGGCGCGGCCTGGCCGGGCGCCGCATCGCCGATCGCCGCGCCAATCACGGCACCGATCACCACACCAATCGACGCACCAATCGCCGGACCAGTCGCCGCGCCGATCCTCGCGCCGAGCACCGCCCGCGCCGCCGCGGCCGACGCGCGGGCCGCGGAGGCAGGTCAGCGCGCCCCGGCGTCCGGCAACACGTAGCGCGTGCCGGGCCCGCGCCCCTGCTGCTGCAGCACGCCGCGTTCGGCCAGCCGGCCCAGGTGCTTCGAAGCGGTGGCCAGCGCCACGCCGCACAGCTGGGCATAGCCGCTCTTGTTGACGGCGCCGGCCGACAGCAGGTGCCGCAGCAGCAGCTCGGCGGGGCCGCTGTCCAGCAGGCCCGCGGTGCCCTCGCGCCAGCGTGCGGCCAGCCGCTGCTCCCGGCTGAGTTGGCGCTCGAACACGCCGCGCAGCGCGTCGAGCTGGGCGCCGAACTGAGCGGCCAGGCCATGGCGCTCGATCAGCTGCACCGCGGCCTCGCGCTCCTTCACCGCGATCTCCAGGTAGGCCCGCGCCACCTCCAGCTGGGCCGCCACCTGGCGCTCGGGCGGCAGCGGCACCGCCAGCACCGCGCGCTGCCGCTGCACGCGCGCCATCTGGTCGAAATGCGCCGCCAGCTCGGCCGGCAGCAGGCGGTCATAGCCGGGCTCGTCGCGCGGGCCCAGGATCTCGCGCTTGAGCTGGCGCGTGGCCTCCTGCGCCGCGGGGTCGGTGCCTTCGGGCCAGCAGGCCAGCGCGGCGCCGGCGTGGGCATCACCCAGGCGCTCGTCCTCGGCATCGCCCCAGGCCTGGAAGCGCTTGTAGTGCGCCTCCGCCAGGTTGTAGTGGCCGCGGCCGACGAAGACCCGCAGCGCCGCGCGCCGGCTGAGTTCCAGCGCGCGGCCGTAGTGCTCTATCGCCTGGTCGTAGCGGCCCTGCCAGAAGCAGGCGGCGCCCAGGTTCATCAGCGTGCCGGCCACCGTCTCGGGCGGGACGGCGAAGCGCTCGGCCATCGCCAGCACGCGCTGCGCGCAGTCGATTGCCCGCGCGAAGTCCTTGGCGTCTCCGTAGACCAGGCTCAGGTTGGCGTAGGTCCGCAGGATCGCCTCGCGGTCGCCCAGGCGCTCGTAGACCTGCAGCGCGCGGTGCTTGTGCTCCAGCGCGCGCGGCAGGTCGCCGCTGCGGCGCCAGTACTCGCCCCAGGCCTGGTCCAGCTCGGCCACCAGCTGCGCCGCCTGCGCGGGGTCGGGCGCGTCGCCGCGCGGGGCGGCCGAAGGCTGCGGCGGTGCGGCCGGCTGCAGCAGCTGGGCGCGCAGCGCCTCGGCCTGGTCCAGCGCGGCCTTCGATCGCGGGTCGTTGCGCAGCACGTACAGCCAGCCCAGGCGCACCAGCGTGCCCACGCAGGCCTGCAGCAGCGCCGGCTCGGCAGCGGCCGGGTCGTCGGTCAGGCCGGCGCGGCGCAGGAAGCCGGCCGCTTCCTGATAACACGCGAACGCCTTGTCCAGGTCACGCGCCTCGTGGAACTTGCCCAGCGCGGCATGCACGATGCCCAGCATCAGCGCATCGTCGGCGCCGGCGGCGATGCGCAAGGCCTCGCCGATGGCGTCGGCCTCGCCGTCTTCGTCGCCGCGCCCGCGCTGCAGCGCCGCGCGCGCCAGCGCCAGCTCGGCACGCCAGCGCGCGTCCAGCGGCAGCATGGCCAGGCGCTTCAGCAGCGCGTCGGTGTCGGGGTGGCTGGCCAGATCGACGCGGTGCCGCTGCAGTGTGCGGATGAAGCCGCCGGCGTCGCCGGCGCACAGCAGGTGCCACAGCGCCGCGCGCGGCCCTGGGGTGGCCTGGGTGGCCTGCACGGCCTGGCCGGGCTTCGAACCCGGCGTGCCCGGCGAACCACCGGCATGCACCGCATGCGCCTGCAGCGCCGCGGCCGCCTGCCGCGCATGCCAGGCCACGCGTGCCGCACCGTCGGCATGCACCAGCAGCGCGCCGACCTCGTGCTGCAGGCGCGCGTCGCGCGCCAGCGCCGCATCGCCCTGCGGCGGCGGGCCGAACAGCGCGTCGGCCAGGCGCCGCCGGCCTTTTTCGACATAGCGGTAGAAGGTGCTGGGTGCCACGCCCCACAGGCCGCACAGCTGGTCCACCGCGGGCTCGTCGGCGCATGCGCGGTACTGCTCGGGAAAGGACGGCACCGGCTCGAAGCCGGCATGGCACATCAGCGCCAGCAGCGGCCGCCAGGGCGTGCGGGCGATCCAGTCCTGCCGCTCGATGCCGCCCAATCCCAAGGCGCGGTCGGGCCGCAGGCCCGCCAGCGCCGCGCGCAGCAGCAGGCGCCAGGCCGCGGGGTGTGCGGGATCGGCCGGCAGCGCATCGCCGGCCACGGCCCGCACGGGGCCCAGCAGCTCCCGCGCGAAAGCCTCGGTCAGGCGCGGCCGGCGGCGCAGCAGCTCGTTCAGCGTGCCGGTCTTGTGCGCCAGCAGCACCGCCGCCAGCAAGGCATCCGCCAGCGCACGCCGCCGCAGCGGCAGCGGCACGGCCGGCAGGGCACCACGCGGCGCCTGCAAGTCAGGGGAATTCACGTCCCGTGTCTCGACCATCATCCACCTATCGTCTGCATGGACCGGGCGGCGCGCGTCAAAGTGTGCATGTGAATGCAACCGGGGCGGCAGTAGGGTCGCCGCTGCGGTCGAGCCGGCGGGCCGGCCGTGTCCACCGTTGTATGGAGATCCGAATGCCCAACCTCACTTTCACCAGCCCCGCGGGCGGCCTGCCGGCCGGCACCACGCCGGTCGGCGTAACGCTCGCCGTCTACGCGCCCTTCGGCACCGACGCCACGCTGAGCCGCTACCCCGACGACGCGCCGCAGCCCGTGCAGCAGCACCCGCTGGTGCAGAACCTGCTGCAGGTGTGCGAGAGCGGCGTGCACGTCACCGCGCTGATCGACCTGCACGACGACGACACCTACCTGATCGACATCCCGGCGCTGAAGCCCTTGTCGATGCAGATCGCGAGCCGCTGGAAGCAGGACATGAACTCGCCCCGCACGCTGGCCGGCTTCCTGCGGCGCGCGCGCCAGCTGCGCCCGGAAACCGCCATGGTGCTGGGCCTGGAAGGCCATGGCGCGGGCTTCCTGCCCGAGCTGGACCGCAGCCAGCTGGGCAGCCGCCACGTCACCGGCAACGGCAGCGTGCATTGGCAGATCACGCACGAGCAAGGCACGCCGCAGAACCCCGACGGCTCGCCGCTGCTGCCCATGGGCTGCCCGCTGCTGCCGATGGGTTGCCCGCTGCTGCCGGTGAACCACCTGCCGCTGTCCACCTGGGGCCTGGGCCAGGCGCTGAAGGACGCGCAGGGCACCGGGCGCAAGCTGGGCGTGCTGCACTTCAACAACTGCTTCAACATGGCTGTGGAAGTGCTGCACACGGTGGCGCCGCATGCGGACGTCGCCGCCGGTTACATGAACTACAACTTCTTCACGGCGGGCGAGGCCTACCCAGCTGCCTTCGCCAAGCTGCTCGCCGCCGGCACCGCCAGCACCGCGCAATTCGCGCTGTGGCTGGCCGAAGCCAACCGCGACCTGCTGGCCTCGAAGTCGCACCACCCCACGGTGGCCGGCGTGGTGCAGCTGGCGCGGCTGCCCGGCATCGCCGCCGCGGTGGACGCGCTGGCCAAGGCGCTGACCGCCGCGTTGACGAACGCCAGCGCAGCGCAGCGGCCGGGGCTGCTCAGCGCCATCCGCAGCGCGCTGATCAAGGCCCAGCAGTACGACACGGTGCGCAATGCCAGGCTCGACGCGCCCGACGAGCTGACCGACCTGTGCAGCCTGGCCGAGCAGCTGAAGGCCTTTCCGTCGCACCCGCCGGTGCAGGCCGCGGCGCAAACGCTGCAGGGCGCGCTGGCCGGCATCAAGGCCTACGGCGCCACCGGCACGCCGTGGACCGAGCCGGCCATCACCTGGGACTTCTCGCGCCCGGCGCTGGCGATGAACATCCTGTGCCCCGACCCGCTGCGCCGCGGCTTGTGGGACTGGCGCTCGCCCTACTACCTGCAGAAGGTGCCCAGCGCCGCGCAGCCGCGGGTGATCGACTTCCTGAAGGACACCGCCTGGGTCGAGTTCCTCGTCGAGTACCACCGCGACGCGGCCTTCAAGGGCCTGCTGCCGGCCGCGATCCCGGCGTATCCGATCTTCAACCGGCGGCATACGCTGCCTGATTAGCGGGATTCGCGTGCCGGACTGGCCGCTGCGACGCGGCCGATCCGGGACGTCCATATTCGAAGCTATGCCGGCGCGCCACCCCCTAGTTTTTGGGCGCTTGCGAGCCCACGACGCTCCAGAATCCCCGCCCACCGCAGCGCAGAAGTGCGCTGCAGGTTTCAGGGGGATTCAATGGATTACCACAAAGCCGCCCAAGCCATCACCACGCTGCTGTCCGGCTCGGACGGCAGCTTCGACACCGCAACGCGCCTGCACCACATCGAGTGCGAGGGCCCGCTGCGCGGCGGCCTGGTCGAAGCCTGGTGCCTGCGTGAAGAGCTGAACCAGCCCTGGCGCCTGGAAGTCAGCGTGCTGAGCCTGCAGGTGGGCCTGCCGCTCGAAGACATCCAGCACCGGCGGCTGGAGCTGCGCACCACGCTCAGCGACGGCAGCGCGTCCTGGCGCAGCGGCATCGTGGTTTCCGTCACCGCCGAGGACGCGGACGGCGGTTTTGCGCGTTATCGCCTCGTGGTCGTGCCGTGGGTCGAGCTGCTGAAGCACGGCTACCGCTGCCAGGTGTGGCAGGAGAAGCCGCTGACCGAGATCGTCGAGAGCGTGTTCTCGCAGTACAGCGCCTTCGCTTCCTGGCGCTGGGCCGATTGCGTGGCGGCCCACCTGGCGCAAAGCCCCTTCAACGGCAGCGGCGAGCACCGCAGCTACACCGTGCAGTACCGCGAGTCGGATTTCGCGTTTCTCTCCCGGCTGCTCGCGGAGGAGGGCCTGGTCTACCGCTTCGAACGCGACGAGTCCGCGCCGCTGGGCCACACGCTGGTGATCCTGGCCGACACGGTGGACAAGACCAGCTGCCCGGAGGACGCGTGCAGCGCCAGTTCACTGGGCGGCGGCGGCATCCGTTACCACGGCTCGGGAATCATCGAAGACCAGGACACCATCCAGGCCCTCGGCGGCGTGCGGCAGCTGCCGATCGCCAACGCGGTGGTCGCCGCGTGGGACTACAAGGCCAAGCGGGTGGTGGCCGCCAGCGCGCCGACCATCGGCAGCCTGGGTGGGGAGCAGGCGCCACGCCTGGAGGCCTTCGACTGGTCCGGCGCCTACAGCTTTACCACCAGCGCCCAGGCCGAGCGTGCGGCCGAACTGGCCCAGCAAGCCCATGAAGCGCGCCACAAGCGCTGGATCGGCCGCAGCACGGTGCGCAGCTTCGAGCCGGGCCGGCACTTCCACCTCACCGAATCGTCGCTGGACGTGCTGGCCGCCTTGGGCCAGGCGGCGGGGCGCGTGGCGGACGACCGCCGGTTCCTGCTCCAGCGCGTGGTGCATGCCGGCATCAACAACCTGCCGAAGGACAGCAACGAAGCCATCGTCACGTTGCTGGGCGATGGTGGCGCGGACCTGCTGGCCGACTGGGTCCCCGACGAAGTGAAGCGCCAAGCCGCCGGCAGCGGCTACGGCAACCATTTCGAGGCCCTGCGCGCCAGCGTGCCGTGGCGCCCGGCGCTGCAGGACGACAACGGCCTGCGGCTGAACCCCAAGCCCACCGCGCCGCAGAACCTGCTCGCCACCGTGGTCGGCCCCGCGGGCCAGGAAATCCATATGGATGCGCTGGGCCGCATCCGCGTGCGCTTCGATTTCCAGACCCAGCCGATGGGACCGGCCACCAGCGAGTCCAGCACCTGGATGCGGGTGCTGCAGGCCTACGCCGGCCCCGGCATGGGCCTGCAGTTCATTCCGCGCATCGGCCAGCAGGTGCTGGTCGCCTTCTTCGACAACGACATCGACCGGCCCTACGTTCAGTGCGCGCTGTACGACGGCCGCGGCGAAGGCGGCGTGCCGGCCACGCCGGGCGGCAAGCCGGGCACGACCGACACCACGGTCTTCGCCAAGTCCAGCGACCACCGCCCGAGCGGCCAGGGCAACCTGACCGGCGGGCACAGTCCCGCCTGGCACGGCGCCAGTGCGGCCGATGCGCAGCCCCAAGGGGGCCAGCGCAATGCCGCCGCGCTGTCAGGCTGGAAGACCCAGGAGTACTCCGGCATCGGCTACACGCAGCTGGCCTTCGACGACAGCAATAGCCAGGCTCGCACCCAGATGGCGGTGACGCAGCATGGCAGCCAGCTGAACATGGGCCACCTGATCCACCAGGCCGACAACCACCGCGGCAGCTTCCGCGGGCTGGGGTTCGAGGTGCGCACCGATGCCTATGGTGCGCTGCGCGCCGGCACGGGCGTGGTCATCAGCACCTGCGGCCAGCCGAACCAGCAACCCGCGGGGGACCTGACCGCGGCGATGGCGCTGGCCAAGCAGATGGAGAAGCTGGGCGAGGTGATGAACCAGGCGGCCAAGCTGCACGAGACGGTGAAGCTGGCGGCGGAGATCGGCAGCAGCGAGCCGGGCCAGAGCTTCATCGACGACGCGGCCGCGCCCTTCAAGGCCATGCGCAAGGCGGTCTCCGGCATGGTCGATGAACTGAGCGCCGAGCCGGCGCAGGCCGACGCCGCGGCCAAGAACATCACCGCCAGCGACAGCAAGCTGCCGCACACGACCGACCCGATCGTCGCGATCAGCGCCAAGGCGGGCTTGTCCGTCAACGCCGGCCAGGACGTGCAAATGACCGCGGCCGAAACGATCAGCAGCGCCAGCGGCCAGGACTCCCACTTCGCCACCGGCGGCAACCTGCGCATCCACACCGGCCAGGCCATCGGCATCCTGGCCGGCGCCATCGGCCCGGGCAAGGAGGCCGTGGGCAAAGGCATCACCGTGATCGCCGCCAAGAAGGACATCGAGATCCAGGCCCAGAGCGACACGATGCAGATCGCGGCCAAGGGCGACATGCTGATCGAGAGCGAGAACGGCCACATCGACATGGCCGCGCCAAAGCGCGTGATGCTGCGCGTCTCGGGCGGCGCGTCCATCGACATTTCCGGGGGCAACATCGTTCATGCTTGCCCGGGCACCTTCCGGGTCCTGGCCGGCAAAAAGAGCTTCATCGCTCCGCGCCGCGTGGAGTACCGCTTCGAGCCCATGCCTCGTGTGCCGATGACGCCGGGTCAGCACGCCGTCCACTACCGCTTCCTCGACGACCAGTCAGGCGATCCGCTGGCGCGGCACCGGTACCACTTGCGCACGCGCGACGGCCAAGTCTTCGAGGGCACCACCGACAAGGAGGGCTGGACGCAGGTGGTGGTCACCCCCGAGGTGGAACTGGTGAACGCCTGGATCGCGGAGTTCCCCGAAGAGATGGATCCCATCTCGCGCGGCGACCTGATCTGAAGCCCGCATCGCCCTCACCAGACATCGGCTGTCAACCGGCATTCACTGCACCCATGGGCCACCTCTACCAATTCCCGATCTACGACGTCCACGTCTACAACGCCCTCAAAGTGCTGAGTGACCTGGGGCCGAATGGCATCGAACAGCTGCGCGCAGCCATGAGCGTGCTGCTGTACCGCCTGAGCAAGATTCTCTGCAGTGACCCGCCTCCCGCCGCGCTTCCGATCGGCGATCTGCTCAAGGCCGACATGCAGGCCCACGTGTTGACCAAACCCGGTGCCGCTGAACTTCAGCCCGCGCTGGACAAGGCGCTCGCCATCCTGTCCCAGGTGACTGAGCTGGCCGGCTGGTATGCCGTGGACCGCGTGCTGATGCGCACCCGGCCCAACGACACCGATTCGATGGCCAAGGACCAGCATCCGTCACTGCGCGACTTCAACCGTCCCCACAGTGCCTGGGGCCGCGTCTTGCCGTTTCGGCCCATGTTCTGCCTCTTCGGCGTCTTCTCGGTGGCCTTTCCCGTGCTGTCCAACGCCAAGGCCTACGACGACGTGCCGCGCGAGGACAGCATCCTCTTCGAAGGCGGCGACGACAAGCCCACCGTGCGCGAGGACAAGCAGCGCAGCTTCGCAACGCTGACCGATGCCGTGGACTACAAGGTCGGGATCTGGAAATCGCACACCAAGTCCGAGCAGATGTACCTGGGCGGCGCGCCGCTGATGAGCAGCCCCGCGCAACGCCCCAAGCGCATCGGCCGCTGCTACTGGCGCAAAGCCAAGGGCAGCATCTCGCCCGACCTGATGATCGTTCGGCGCAGGCACTCGCCGCCGACGCCCGACAACGTGACGCACTGTGTGGACATGAAGTTCGGGGGCGACGAACTGGGCAAGAAGCAGCAGGACAAATACTTGGACTACTTTCCCGGCAAGCTGGTGGTGCTGTACTTCCCGAGCGACTGCCAGAGGGGTGAACCGGAGGAAACAGCAAAGGAAGGCGTTCCAGACTGGGTCAAGGCCTTGATGGCATTGCTACTCTTGATCGCGACGCGCAGTCGCGGAGGCGGTCCGCGCGGCGGCCTCAACCCTGCTCCGATCCCGGTTCCAAACTGAAGGACCAACCAGCATGAACCTCGACCGCAAGGCCATTGATCATTGGATCGAATCGCTTCGTCACAGCCCTGAAGCTCAAGTGACCGTGCCGGCGGACAAGGGAGCGCTTAGTCAATTCCCGAACGACGCGACTTGGCACCTTGGCATCTACTTCACTGCATTCTTCTTTATCCCAGACGACAATGCTCGGAACCGACTCATATCAGAGATTCCTCGCTTGTTCGACGAATTCCACGAGCTGACCCAAGGCGCAATGACCCACGAGCAACATCCCAGCACAGGCAAAGTGCTCGCTCGCGGAAGCAAGGGACTGCCAAGCATCGGGGAGCGCTTCGAGGCAGAACGTGACGATGTTGCCACTATCACGGCATTCAATGAAGTGACAAAGGAGTCGTCAGCATCATTCCATATGGATGCTGCTTGCTCATTCAAAGCAGAGTCGCGTCCAGGCGGTCCAATTGCAAAGTTCAGCTACTTCAAGATTGGCGTGCCGCTAAGATTCTGGCGCCAACACCGTTCCGCACTGATCAATTGGTGGGGTGACGCGCTCGCGGTGCTTCAACCGAGTCAGGCCTATTCTGGCTTGGCGTTCAGCACGCCCCCGATCCTGGAACGCTACCCGTTCTTCGAGCCTACCGAATACGCGCTGTGCCAAGCCTTCTACGGCCTGGACGTCGACAAACCCTTCTTCATGCGCGGCTCGCCCTACTGCGAGCACAAGATGCATCTCGAACTCGGCACCCGCACCCCGACATTCGGCACGCTGCTGCGCGGCAAGTGCCTCGACCAACTGGGCGGCGAAGCCGCCATACGGCAGGCCTTGGCGGACGACCCGCAATTCCACCTGACCCCCTGCGCCGGCGGCCTGTGGATCGAAGCCGGCGACGAGCCTGCGCTGTTCCCGGTCGATCAAGGCATTCCCCGCCACTACGCCAAGCTGGCCAGGCTGATGAAGCCCACTCGCCTGGAGTCGCTCTGGCTCATCAGCTACCTGCCGCCACTGCCGCGCGACGATTGCTTCAACGCCAAGACATCCGCCCGCTGGCTCAAGCGCTTCGACGACGACGGCGACTGGCCTTCGCCCGAGGTTCGCTTTTGGCGGCCCGACAACGGCAGTGCCAGTCCGACCCCATCCACCGGCCGCGCACTGCCCGGCGAGCCCGCCCCACGCACCGGCTGGTGGCGCGCACTGGCGCTCGACGGTGCCGCGAGCCGGGTGTACAGGCTGGCGGGCCAGGCATTTCCCGGCCCCGAGGCCAGTCCGCGCGGCAGGGTCGTCTGGCAGTTCGATGCGGTGCAGGAAGGTCCGCCGCCCGACCAGGCGTGAGGCCTGACACGCACCGAACACCCACACGCGCGAACCCCGTCGAATCCCATGAGTTCGACGTCAGACCCTTCAGCCTCGACAGCACACCCGACGCTGCGCGCGTGAATCGGCGGCCAGGGCATTCGCCACCACCGGTTCGGACACCATCCAGGCCGTTGGCGCCATTCGCCAGCGGCCTGATCACCAGGCCGTGTTCGGCGCCTTGAACGACACGCCCACTGTGGGGCGCTGCGTCGCCACAGCACCGTGCTGTGGCTTGTCGCGTTGGGATTGACCATTCCCGCGCTCGTGTCAGCGCGAGATGTCTTCGACATCATTCTTTGATCGAAGCTGCCCGTCATTCATCAATCTGTTGACGCCACTCCTGCCCTGCCGGTCCATGCGTCCGTCCCGCACCGAGTGGCTGCGCGCGGGCTGCTGAGAGCGCGTGAGGATGCGACTCGCGCCCATCGCAGATGTCGCAGATGTCGCAGGTGCCGCAGGTGCCGCAGGTGCCGCCGCCGAGGTCATTCGACGCCGGAAATATTCACGCCGCTCAGGCGCTGACGGCCGGGTTCTGCCGCCGCCCAGCCGCTCCCTGAGGGGCCGCGCATCGTCGCCACATCGTCGCCACATCGTCGCCACTCGCACGCCCCTGCCAAGGCGATCCGGGCGTCGAGATGCGACCCCCACCCCGCTGCAATGGCCGCTCCTTCAACCACCCCTGCTCAAGGAGTTCACCATGCCCATCATCATCAACGGCACCAACAACAACGACGTGCTGGTCGCCGGTTCGAATGCGGACCACCACATCTTCGGCCATGCCGGCAACGACACGCTGACCGCACTCGGCGGCAACGACCGGCTCGACGGCGGCACCGGCAGCGACGTGATGAACGGCGGCCTCGGCAACGACACCTTCGTCGTGGATGCGGCAGGCGACGTCGTCAACGACACCGGCGGCATCGACGAGGTGGAGTCCAGCATCAGCTACACGCTGGGCGCCGCGATCGAGCGGCTGGAATTGACCGGTGCCGCCGCGATCAGCGGCACCGGCAATGCACTGAACAACACGCTGACCGGCAACGGTGCCAACAACGTGCTGAACGGCGGCGCGGGCGCCGACCTGATGCGCGGCGGCCTGGGCAACGACGTGTATTTCGTCGACAACGTGGGCGACTCGACCAGCGAGCTGGCCGGCGCCGGCACCGACTGGGTCTACTCCAGCGTGACGCACACGCTGGCCAACAACGTCGAGAACCTGGTGCTCACCGGCGTGGCCGCGATCAACGGCACTGGCAACGACCTGGCCAACGCCATCTACGGCAACAGCGCCAACAACGTGCTGAACGGCGACGGCGGCAGCGACACGCTGCGCGGCGGCAACGGCAACGACACCTACTACGTGGACGTGTCGACCGACGTGGTGATCGAGAACGCCGGCGAAGGCACCGACACGGTGTACTCGCGCGCGGTCGACTTCACGCTCGGCGCCAACGTCGAGAACCTGGACCTGCTGTCGCAGTCCTTCGTGCTGCTGCCCGGCGGCGGCATCGGCCTGCTGCCCGGTGGCGTCAACGGCACCGGCAACGCGCAGGCCAACGTGATCGAAGGCAACTCGGGCGCCAACGTGCTGCGCGGCATGGGCGGCAACGACTCCATCTTCGGCGAGGGTGGCAACGACACGCTGGACGGCGGCACCGGCAACGACACGATGACCGGCGGCACCGGCGACGACACCTGCGTCGTCGATTCGGCGCTGGACAACGTGGTGGAGCTGGCGGGCGAGGGAACGGACACGGTGCAGGTCTCGGTCAGCCACTCGATGGACGCGAACGTCGAGAACCTGGTGATGAGCGGCGCGGCCAACCTGAGCGCCTTCGGCAACAGCCTGGCCAACAAGATGACGGGCAATGCGGGCGGCAACTTCCTGAGCGGCGGCACCGGGGCCGACACGCTGGAAGGCGGCCTGGGCAACGACATCTACGAGGTCGACAACGCCGGCGACGTCGTGGTCGAGGCGGCCGGCGGGGGCCACGACCGCATCAATTCATCGCTGAGCTGGACGCTGGGGGCCGAGGTCGAAGACCTGCTGCTGCTGGGCGCCGCCGCGATCAACGGCACCGGCAATTCGGCCGGCAACGTGCTGTACGGCAATGCGGCGAACAACGTGCTGATGGGCCTGGCCGGCAACGACACGGTCTACGCCGGCGGCGGCAACGACACGGTGCAAGGCGGCACCGGCTCGGACGACATCCATGGCCAGGCCGGCAACGACACGCTGCGCGCGGTGGACAACGTGGCCTTCGTCGACGATGGCGTGGAGGACCGCTTCCACTTCACCACGGCGCTCAATGCGGTCAGCAACGTCGACCTGATCGACAAGGCCAACTTCACCGCCGCCGGCGCCGAGGGCAGCGACGACGAGTTCGTGCTGGAGAACAGCATCTTCACCGCGCTCCTGTCCGCCGGCGGCACCAACACCGGCACGCTGGGCGCGGCCTATTACTTCGAAGGCGTGTCCCACGGGGTGGGGCAGTTCGACCCGGTCGGCATCTACAACGACACTGCCACCGGGCAGCTCTACTACAACCCGACCTTCGGCACCGCCAACGACAGCGTGCTGTTCGCGGTGGTGAACCTGGCCGGCGTGGCGGGCGGCTCCGCCATCCTGTCGGCCGAGGAGTTCACGCTGGCCTGATCAGCCCGCGGGCCAGGGCGTGGTGCCGAATCCGATGCGCAGCAAGGCGTGCAGCGGATCGGCATCCCCCGGCCGGATGGACAGGGTCGCCGGCGTCGGGCTGCCGCCGCCGGGCGCGGGGCGCACCAGCGCGCGCAGCGCATTGCGCCCTTCCACCCGCAGCATCACCTGCAGCAGCAGGCGCTGGTCGATGTCGTCGCGGTCGTCCTGCAGCGTCAGCGTGGCCTCGGTCCAGTCGGGCTCGCCGAGGATGCGCGGCAAGAGGCCGGTGGGGCCGAAGTACAGCACGCCCAGGCAGCGCAGCGCCTGCACCGCGGGCGACCGCTTGGCGTCGTGCACCATCGGCAGCAGGCGGGTTTCGGTGTCGTGGTCGCGCGGGCCGCGGCAGCGGGCCATGAGCTGGCTGCGATCGCCCCAGGGCCGCAATTCCACCAAGCGCCGTTCGTCGGGGCTGCGCAGGTACTTGACCAGGATGTCGGCATGAACGGCCACCGGCGCTTCGGTGCGCACGGGGCGCGGCGCCAGCGCCGGCATGCGAAGCGCGGCGGGAGCCGCCGCGTCAGTGGAGACGAAGACAGACTGAACCATTTGGAATCCTCCCGAAAACCGCGGTACAGCAAGCGCCATGCCCGCTGCTTTTCGACGTCATGGGCGTCCAAGACGGACGTTTTTGCAGGGTGTCGGGAGTTGTTGCAGAACGTTTGGAGCGGCACATCGATTGCTGCGTCCGGCCACCTGAAGACGGAATCGCAAATGCATTCGCTGATTGTCTTGTCACATCGGCGCTGGGCCTTCGTGCGCCAGCGCCCGCAACACCTGATGTCGCGCCTGGCCGGCTGGTACGACGTGAAGTTCATCGAAGAGCCGGTGCCCAGCGAAGGCGGCGCCCGGCTGCTGGTGCGCCACGTGGCACCGGGCGTGACCGTGCTGGTGCCGCACACGCCGGTGCAGGAACCCGGCTTCAACGAGCGGCAGCTGCCGCACCTGAAGGCGCTGCTGTCGGGCAGCGTCGCGCGTGAACACGGGCTGGCGCGCGCGCTGGCCTGGCTGTACACGCCGATGGCGCTGCCGCTGGCCGAAGCGCTGGACCCCTCGCTGCTGATCTACGACTGCATGGAAGAGCTGGCCCCCCTGCCGGGCGCGCCGCCCCAGGTGCCCGAGCTGGAAGCCGCCCTGCTGCGCCGCGCCGACCTGGTCTTCACCGCCGGCCCGCTGCTGTACGAGGCGCGCCGCCACCGCAACCCGCACGTGCACTGCCTGCCCAGTGCGGTCGATGCGGCGCACTTCGCGCCGTCCGGGCTCGACCCCGAAGACCTGCAGGCCGACCAGGCCGAGGCGCTGCAGGGCGGCCTGCCGCGGCCGCGGCTGGGATTCTTCGGCGTGATCGACGAACGCGTGGACCTGGAACTGCTGGCCGGCGTGGCCGACGCACGCCCGCAGTGGCAGATCGTGATGGTCGGGCCGGTGGTCCACCTCGATCCCGCCGCGCTGCCGCGGCGGCCGAACCTGCACTGGCTGGGACCGCAACCCTATGCCCGGCTGCCCTACCTGCTGGCCGGCTGGGACCTGGCGCTGATGCCCTTTGCGCTGAACGGCGCCACCGCCAGCATCAGCCCGACCAAGACGCTCGAGTACCTCGCCGGCGAGAAGCCCGTGGTCAGCACGCCGGTGGGCGACGTGGCGCTGCTGTACGGCCACGTGGTGCGCCTGGCCAGCGGCGTGCTGGACTTCGTGGCCGCCTGCGAGGACACGCTGGCCGAGACGCGGCGCCAGCGCAGCCAGCGGGTGATGGAGATGCTGACCACGGTGTCCACCAGCTCTTGGGACCGCTCTGCCGCGACGGTGCATGCGCTGATCAAGCAGGCCCGCGCCGAGCGCGACGCGGACCGCGAGCATCTGGCTGAAGGCGCCGTGCCGCATGCCATGGCGGCGGCGGCGATGCATGAGCCGCCGGGCCGGGCCGCGCGCCACTCGCAGCGGCCGCTGGGCTGACGCGGCGGGCAAGCCGCCGCGCAGGGCCGGCGATCAGCGGCTCAACCCGCGCGTGCCTACACCTGCTGGCGCGTGCCTACACCCGCTCGCGCGGGTCTACATGCGTTCCCGCTTGTGCCGCGGCAGCTCGCTGTCCATGCCCTCGTGGTCTTCGGGAATGTCGGGCGGCGGCGGCAGGTCAGGCCGCTGGCCGGGGTCGGGCACCGGCGGCGGCTGCGGGCCCGGGTCGGGATCCGGGCCGGGGCGGTGGTTCATGTCGGCCCCCGTCGCGTGAACAGCCCTAGCGGTGCGAGGTCAGGCGGCCGACGACCAGGCCGACAGCGAGCGCGATCGCGACCGCGGACAGCGGGTTCTCGCGCACACGGGTGCGGGCGGTTTCGGCCCACTCCTGCTCGGTCTCCATCAGGCGGTCGTAGCTGCTGCGCAGGCGCTCGGCGGCCTGGCCGACCGAGCCGGCAGCGCGGTCCACCGCCTGATGGGTGGCCTGCACGGCCTTGTCCATCGTGCGGTCCAGCGTGCGCTCGGCCGTCGCGGTGGCACTGCCGCCGGCGTTGCCGAAGGACGAGCCGGTCGACGACGAACCGGTGTAGCCGCCCCCGGCCGAACTGCCGGTGGATGCCCCACCCAAGCCGGATGCATTGCCGATGCTGGTGCCGGCACCGCTGCCCGCTGCCCCGGTGCCCGCGCCGGGCGACGACGCCATGCCCGTGCCGCTGCCCGTGGCGCTGCTGCCGGGCGTGGTAGACGAGGTGGACTGGGTCGGAAACTGGTTGGCCATGATGGGTCTCCCGGCATGTTGAGGGTGGAGGAGCAGGTCCGTTGCCAATGGCAAACGGCGTGCCGCCGCTCAGCCTGGCGCGGCCGTGGCCGCCGCCGCGGCGGCATCGATCGGCAGGCCGCACACCTGGCGCAGCAGGCGGTCCCAGTCGGCGGCGAAGCGCTGGATGCCGAAGCGCGCCAGCGCCGTCTCGCGCGCGGCGCGGCCCCAGCGCTGCGCCAGCGCAGCATCGTCGATCAAGGCGCGCATCGCCTGCACCAGGCGCTCCACCCGGGTGTCGACGCAGCCGTTCACGCCGTCCTGGATCACGCTGGGGAGCTCCGTCGTCGCCAGGCCGACGATGGGCATGCCCAGCATCATGGCCTCGATCAGCGCCAGCCCCAGGCTGGTGTAGCGCACCGGGTGGAAATAGAAGCGGTACTGCGCCATCAGCGCCGGCAGCGCGGGGTTCGGCGTCTCGCCGATGCCGCCCAGGGTTTCGCTGCCCATGCCGGTCAAGGTGAGCGGCACCTGCCGGGCGCACTGCTGGAACAGGTCGGCGCCCAGCCGGCGGCCGCGGCGTTCCAGGTTGTTCACGACGACGATGCCCTCGGGCCGCTCGCCGGTCCAGCGCAGGGCGGGGTCGGGCAGCACCACGCCGTGCTCGATCACCGTGGTCGGCGTACCGGCGGCATCCCACATCAGCGCGTTGAAGTGCGTCACCTGCACGATGTGGGCGCCGCTGCCGGCGGCCGGATGGCGCGTGGCGGTGGGGTGCTGCTGCGGCGGGTCGTGTTCCAGGTAGACCGCCGGCAGCGCGCGCTGCTCGGCGCTCAGCCATTCATGGCGGTCCTGGTCCCAGTGCGTGCGCGACTGGTACAGCACGCAGTCGAAGCGGTGGCGCGCCAGATCGGCCGCCGGCACCTCGTGCACGTTGCCGCGCCAGGGCAGCGCACCCACGCGCCCGGCATGGCCCGGCGGGTGGCCGGGCAGCGTGACGAGGAAGAAGTCGTGCGGGGCGTGGCTGAGGTAGTGCAGGTAGTTGCCGTGCACGTGCCAGGTCAGCACCTTGAGCCGGGGCGCGGCCCCGGCGCTGCCCACCCCACTCACGCCGGCACCCCCAGGCGCTGCCGCACCGCATGGTCCACTGCCTGCAGCGGCAGCGTGGTGGCGCATTCATGGCCGCTGGGGCAGCGGTCGTGGTGGCAGGGGCGGCACGGCGCCGGTTGCCACAGCGTGGCATGGCGCAGCACGTCCTGCGGGGCGAAGCGCGAGGCATCGGCGCCGCAGCTGATCACCACGCTGGGCGTGGCCAGCGCGGCCGCGATGTGCGAGACGCCGGTGTCGTTGCACACCAGCAGCGCCGCGCGCTCGATCAGCGCGCCCAGCGTCCACAGGTCGGTGCGGCCGGCCAGGTCCAGCGCCGGGTGCTTCATCAGGCCGCGCACTTCGGCCGTCAGCGCCTGCTCCGATTCGCCGCCGGTCAGCACCACGCGGAAGCCGCGCGCGGCGATGCGGTCGGCCACGGAGGCGAAGGACGCCGGCATCCAGCGCCGCGACGCCAGCCGCGCGCCCGGGTGCACCACGACGAAGGGCTGCGGATCCTCCAGCGCGGGCCACTGCTGGCGCAGCGCCACGCGGTCGCCCGGCCGCAACGGAAACTGCAGCTGCGTGCCCTGGCGCGGCAGGCGCAGGTGGTCGGTCAGCGCCAGCAGGCGCTCCACCTCGTGGCCCTGCTCGGGCCAGGGCGCCCGGTCGGCCGCGGCGCCGATCACGCCGTCGTCGGCGCCGCCGGGCGTGAAGCCGACCAGCCGCCGCGGCGCACAGGCCGCCAGCAGCGGGTTGACGATGCGGCCGCTGCCGTGCAATTGCAGCAGCAGGTCGAAGCGCTCGGACTGCATCGCATGCAGGAAGCCCGGCAGCGCGACGTGCGTGGTCGGCGTTTCAGGCAGGCCGGGCCAGCCGGGGAATTCGATGAAGCGGTGCACCATCGGCAGCCGCTCGGCCAGCGGCCGTGCCCAGCGCAGGCCGATCAGCACCAGCTCCGCCCCCGGCCAGGCCGAGGCCACCGCGCGCAGCGCGGGCGTGGCGCACAGCATGTCGCCCAGCATCAGCGCGCGGAAGATGCCGATGCGCTTCGGCACGGCGGCCGGGGTGGTCGGGGTGGTCGGGGAGGTGTTCATAGGTAGGCCACCCGGTAGCGCCAGGCGCCGACGAAGCGCCAGAACAAGGCGAGGTAGGGAATCGCGACCGAGGTCACCAGCATCTCGGCCACGTGCGAAGGGTGCAGCGAGGCGCCGCGCAGCCGCCGCGCCGCGAACAGGCCGATGCCGGCCAGTGCCGCGATACCGCAGGCAGCCGCGGCCTGCGGCGCATCGGCCGCCAGGGCCACCGGGGCGGCCAGCGTGGCCGCTCCGATGGCGACATAGAGCCACGGCGGCCGCCGCCGGATGCGCTCGCGGAACAGGCGCCGGTGCTTCTTGTACAGCAGCGCATCGAACTGCACGTTGGCCTGCTGCCAGAGCGAAACGCCCCAGCGCACTCGGCGCACCGGGTGCACCACGCGCGCCGCCGGTGCCAGCACCACCGCGCCCAGCGCCAGCAGCGAGAAGTGCAGGTCCGAGTCCTCGCGCCAGGCGCGCGTGAAGCGCTCGTCGAAGCCGCCCACCTGCTGCAGCGCCGTGCGCCGCACGAAGGCGTTGGCGGTGGCGAACTCGGCCCGCTCCAAGCCCTGGGTCATGCGCGCATGGTCGGTCGGCCGCTCGCCCACCGGCACCACCACCTGGCCGGCGGCGGCCACCACCGGCATGCCGTGGTCGGCGGCCAGCGCCTTCAGGCCCTCGGCCAGCCAGGCCGGCTCGGGCAGCGTGTCGTCGTCGGTGAAGGCGATCACCGGCGCGCGGCTGGCGCGCCAGCCGGTGTTGCGCGCGCCGGCGGGGCCTTGCGTCATGCCCGGCTGCAGGTAGCGCAGCGCCGGGCCGTGCGGCGCGGCCTGCGCCGCGAGTTCGGCCACCACCGCGCGCGTGGCCTCGCTGCGGCCGTCGTCGACCACGATGACCTCGTAGCGCTGCTTGGCCAGCGTCTGCTGCAGCAGCGCACCCAGGCAGTTGCGCAGCAGCTGCGGCCGCAGCTTGGTCGCGATGACCACCGAGACCTCGATCACCGGCACGTCCGTCATCGCGGTTTCTCCAGCAGCAGCCCGCCGATCATCAGCGCATCGATCGGCGTGCCATGGAAGGCTTCCAGCGCGTCCTTGGCGCTGCACACCACCGGCTGGCCGCGCACGTTGAACGAGGTGTTGATCAGCACCGGCACGCCGGTGCGCTGGCCAAAGGCCTTCAGCAGCGCATGGAAGCGGGGGTTGGTGGCGTGCGCGACGGTCTGCACCCGCGCGCTCAGGTCGGTGTGGCAGGCGGCCGGGATGCGCCCGGCCTGCGGCGGCAGCACGTCGAACACGAACAACATGAAAGGTGAGCGGCCACCGTTGGCGGCCGCGGGTGCAAACCAGTCGGCAAAGTCTTCCTCCGGCACCGCCGGCGCCACCGGGCGGAAGTCCTCGCGGTCCTTCAGCTCGTTGATGCGCGCCTGCATCTCGGCCCGGATCGGCGAGGCGAGGATCGACCGCGCACCCAGCGCGCGCGGGCCGAATTCCATGCGGCCCTGGTGCCAGGCCAGCACCCGGCCTTCGGCCAGCAGGTCGGCGGCGCGGGCGATCGGGTCGGCCGGTTTCTCATAGCGCTGGCCGGCCCAGCGCAGGAAGGCCTCGATCTCGGCATCGTCCTGCTGCGGGCCCAGGTAGGCATGGTCCATGCGCCAGCGGCGCTCGGCCAGGCGGCCGGAGCCGCCGCCGCGCTGGCGCGCATCGACCCACAGCGCCGCGCCCAGCGCGGTGCCGGCATCGCCCGCGGCCGGCTGCACCCACACCGCGTCGAACAGGCCGGCGTCGCGCAGCTTGGCGTTCATCACGCAGTTCAGCGCCACGCCGCCGGCCATGGCCAGCAGGCGTTCGCCGCTGGCGTCACGCAGCCAGCGCGCCAGCTGCAGCACCGTGGTCTCCAGCACCAGTTGCAGCGAGGCGGCCAGGTCCAGGTGCTCGGGCGCCAGCGGCGTGCCGCGCTGGCGCGGCGGGCCCGCGAGCGCGGCGAAGTCCATCGGCGCGATCCGGTAGTCGCCGTTCGGTCCCACCTGCACCCGTTCGAGCATCTCGGCGGCGAAGCGCGGCTTGCCCATCGCCGCCAGCGCCATCACCTTGTATTCGTCGCTCGAATGCAGGAAGCCCAGGTGGCTGGTGACCTGCTCGTACAGCAGGCCCAGCGAATGCGGCACGCAGACCTCGCCCAGCGCCTGGTAATCGCCGTCGGCATGGACGCCGTAGGTGGTGCTGGCCTGCTCGCCGCGGCCGTCCAGGGTCAGCACCGCGCAACGTTCAAAAGGCGCGGCCAGGAAGGCGCTGGCCTGGTGGGCCAGGTGGTGGTCGATGAAGTGGAAGCGGAACGGCCCGTCCGGCCGCACGCCGGCGAAGCGCGCCTTCAGGTGGTGCGGCGCGCCGTCGGCCAGCTGGCGCGGCGCATTCAGCGTGTAGGCGGCGAACAGCGGGTCCCACGGGTTTTCCCAACGCGCATCGGGGGCGGCCGAGGGCTCCAGCGGCAGCGTGATGGTCGCGCCCTCTTCCCGCCCGGCCAGGAAGCGCCGCGGGTCGAAGCTGTAGGCCACGTGGTCGACGTCGGCCAGCACCATGCCGGCTTCGCGCAGGCAGTAGTCGATGGCGTGGTACGGCAGCTCCCAGGCGCTGAAGGGCAGCGGGCGCTTGGCATGCTTGATGCGGTTGAAGCGCTCTTCCTCGGCGGCGGCCACGACCTCGCCGTCGATGACGAGCGCGGCCGAGGAATCGTGGAAGGCGGCATTGAGGCCGAGCGTGACGAGCGCCGGCCGGTCGCTGCCCCGCCTCACGGCGCCAGCCTCGCCGCCGCGGCGACCAGCGGTGTGCCGGTGCGTGCTGCCGCGGCGGCCATCGCGGCCGCGGCCTGCAGGCGCCGCTGCGGCCGCGCCGCCGGCGCCAGCGCCCGGTACACCGCCGCCAGCTCGGCCGCCACGCGGTCCCAGGTGAAGAGGGTGCGCACCCGCTGCACGCCACCGCGGCCCAGTGCGCGCGCCACCTGCGGGTGCGTCTGCAGGCGCAGCAGCTCGGCGGCCAGCGCCTCGGGGTCGCGTGGGGGCACCAGGCTGCCGCTGACACCGGGCGCCACCGTGTGGCGGATGCCGCCGACCGCGCTGCCGATCACCGGCGTGCCGCAGGCCATGGCCTCCAGCGGCGTGATGCCGAAGGGCTCGTACCACGGCGTCGTGACGAAGACATCGGCGCCAACGTAGTAGGCCGGCAACCGTTGCCGCGGCCGCTGCCCGGTGAACGTGACGCGGTCGGCGACACCGGCCTGCTGCGCGATGGCGCGCAGCCGCGCGATCTCGGGCGTGGCGCGCTCGTCCGGCTCCGGGCTGTCGCCGCCGACAACAACCAGGCGCGCGCGCAGCGTCTTCGGCAGCCGCGCCAGCGCCAGGATCACGTTGTCGATGCCTTTGCGCGGCACCAGCCGGCCCAGCTGCAGGACGATGAATTCATCGTCGGCCCAGCCCAGCGCGCGCCGCGCGGTGGTCTTGTCGCCGGGCGCGAAGAGCTGCGTGTCGACGCCGCAGGGCACGGTGCTGATGCGGGAGGGCCGCGCGCCGTACAGGCGCATCAGGTCGGCGCGGTCCTGCGGGCATTCGGCGATCAGCGCATCGGCCTGCTGCACCAGCGTGCGCTCGATGTCGATGCGCTCGGGCGGAAAGGCGTCGGCGCTGCCCTGGTGCTCGCGCCGCACCAGGCCCAGCGCATGGAAGGTGACGGCCAGCGGCAGGCTGAAGGCGCGCGCGAGCCGGATGCCGACCAGGCCGGACATGAAGAAATTGGCGTGCAGCAGGTCGCAGGCCTCGCGCGGGTCGTCGGTGGCCAGCATGCGCGTCGCCCGCCGCGTGAACTCGGGCATGTGTTCCAGCAGCTGTTCCTTGGGCACGAATTGCGGCGGCCCGGCATTCACGTGCAGCACGCGCACGCCGGGCTGCAGGTCGACCACCGGCGGCAGGTCCGGCGCGTCGCGCCGTGTCAGCACGTCGACGCAGTGGCCGCGGCGCGCCAGCGCGCGCGCCACCTGGTCGACGTAGATGTTCTGGCCGCCCGCATCGACGCCGCCCAGCGTCGCGAGGGGCGAGGCGTGCTCGCTGATCAGCGCGATGCGCAGGGAGTCGGGGGGCATGGGGGGCCTCTCGGCGGGGTGTTGGAAACCCGCCAAGGCAAACGGCGTGCCGCGCGATTGGATCGATTCGGAACGGTTCTCGGCATGCCGGACCGGCAGGCCGCTTGTCAGATTTGCCGTGGCGGGCAGGCCGTGCGGCGGGGCTTACCGAAGCGGCTGGCCTGGTGGGGGCCGCCACGGAGGGGGTCGGCGCTTGCTCACGGGCATGGTGATTGCCGCTAGAGGCCGTGCCGACTTCCGGTTTCCCCGTCCACCCCATCAGACGATTCGCACGCCGACGCCGCACGACAGCCTAGCCCGGTCGATCGCGGACTTTCTGCGGGCACCATGTTTCCGACGATGTTTGCGCGTGGCAGGCAAACCTGGAAGCCGGCACCCTTTGCTTACCGAAGAGGTCTGCGCGCTGCGGCTCGGTCCGGCGGTTGCCCGATGCACCGCGCCGGGAGTTCGCCCCGGCAGGAGAGTCACTTTGGTGTCCGCATAACTTCGCTTCGCGAAGTGAGCGTCCCCCGCTCCGCGAGCTTCTCGCCACACTGGCATCTTCAATTTCCCGAACCATCGGTCACCAGATTGGCACGCAAACATCCCTGGCATGCGAACCCGTGCCAAGGGCATCGCGGTCATCGCGATGGCGAGACCAAGCTCACACCACGCAAACGACGCGGCACGCCCGCGGATGCCAGAGCGGGTTCACCGCCAATCTGCTGACCGACGGTTCGGGGTATTGGGGATGCGAGGGCGTGGAGCCACAACTGTGGCGGATGCACTCCGCCTGCGGATGCACGGATGGACGTTTGGTATTCAAGACGTTTTTGGTTCTTTTGGCGTCCACCAAAAGAACTCGCCCGCCGGGGCGAGACCCGGCCGGGTGGCAGTGAACCGCACATGCCATGCCACCCGCCAAGGCCAGGCCCCCGCCGGAACGCGACCCCGGCACCCGGAATTCAAGCCACTGGCCGCGCCACGCCCCGATCGCGCCCCTGCTCCAGCTCTGAAGGCTGAGCAGGCTCCAAAGGCTGCGGCGTCTCATCCACACCCACGCGGTGCTCGTAGACCATCTTGCCGCCCAGCCACCCCGAGATGCCGATGCCCAGCACCCCGATCAAGGACAGCGACAAGGGTGCGAGGCTCTCGTTGCCCATCCAGCGCAGGCGCAGGTTCACCAGGTACAGCGCGACCACCAGCAGGTTGAGCGTCATGTGGACCATCGCCACCCGCTTGGGCGCGTGGCGCAGCGACAGCGCATCGATCAGGCCGGGCACCGCCGCCACCAGCGCGCCGATGACCCCGCCGGCCATGGTCACGAAGGCCACGTTCGGCAGCCAGGCCGGCGGGTTGGGCGCCAGGTAGGCCCACAGGTCGCAGGCCAATGAGCCGATCCACAGCCCGATCGGGATCGGTACCAGCATCGGGTGCAAGGGGTGGCGGGCAACGCTCGCAGGGGTTTGCATGCGATTCTCCTAACGTCAAACAGGCGTGTCCAATCGACGTTCGTCCAGCGGCAATCGGTATGCCCCGCGCGCCTCGGCTCCGGCGCCAAGCCCGGCTCCGGGCCGGCCGAACAGGTCGTCGGCGCGCCGCCAGTCGGTGGCCGGGCCCGAACGGTCGGCCTCACCCATGCCGCCCAGCGGCCACGGCGGCGAAGCCAGGTCGCGGTCGTGCAGGTACAACAGCAACAGCAGCGCCAGCATCGGCAGGTTCTTCAGCAGCGGCCCGAAGGGGTGCAGCCAGAACTCGGGCAGCTGCGCCGCGATGACGGCCATGTACAGGCCCATCAGCAGCGCCTGGGCCATCCACAGCCGGCAGCGCCAGCGCGCGCGCAGCGGCGGCCACAGCGTCAGCACGCCCAGCAGCAGGTCCAGCATCGCGGCGCCATCCAGCATCAGCGGCTGGAAGCTCGGCGCGATGCCGGCGCGGCCCAGCAGTTCATAACTGGCTTCACGCGGGTAGATGCCCAGCGACAGCAGCCCGGTGACGATCCACACCAGGCCCAGCGTGATGCGCAGCAGCGGCAGCAGCCAGCCCATGCGCGCCTGCGTGCGCAGCGCGGCCAGCGGCTCGCCCAGCAGGAAGTCCGCCGGCTCGCGCGGCGACTGGCCGAGCAGCAGCGTGATGGCCGTGGACGGTCCGGTGCTGCCCTGGCGCAGCATGGTCAGCGCGTCGCGGTCCAGCAGGCCGCCGCGGCGCTCGCCGACGCGGGCGGCCAGGTTGACCAGCGGCGCCGGCACCGGCAGCGCCGGCGCGGGCGGCAGGCCGATCGCGAAGCGCAGCTGCTGCAGGTAGTCGTGCAACGTGATCGACTCCGGGCCCACCAGCGGCACGCTGCGGCCGCCGGCCTGTGCCGTCGGCGGGGCCTCGACGAGGCGGCAGATCGCCTGCACCACGTCGTCCACGTGCACCGGCTGCACCTTCTGCCGGCCGCCGTCGGGCAGCAGCAGCAGCGGCATGGCCGCCAGCGTCAGCAGCCGCGCGGCGCTTTCGCCGTCGGCACCGAAGACCAGCGAAGGCTGCACCACCACGCCATCGATCGGCAGCGCGCGCAGGTAGGCGTCGGCCGCGTGCTTGCTGCGCTGGTAGGCGGTGACGCGCTGCTCGACGCCCAGCGCCGACAGCTGCACCACGCGCTGCACGCCGGCCTCGACACAGGCGCTGAACAGCGCACGCGGCGCCGCGTCGTGCAGCTCGGCAAAGCGCTGGTCGCCCACCTCGCGGAAGATGCCGACCGCGTTGATGACGACGTCCACGCCTTCCAGCAGCGGCCGCCACCGTGCCGGCTGCAGCGCCCGGCGAAAGTCGATCGCCATCCAGCCGATGGCCTGCGGCGGCGGCCGGCGCCCGGCGCACCACACCTCGTGCCCGCGCAACTGCAGCGCGGCCAGGATGCGGCTGCCGATGAAGCCGGTGGCCCCGGTGAGGAGGATTCGCATGGCAATGAACGGCAATCGGCGCGCCCTCAGCGGCGCAGGCGGTGGGCCAGCAGCAGGCCCGCGGCAAAGCTGGCATAGGTCAGCACCACCGCCGGGCGCGACAGGCGGTGCTGGAAGCCGGGGCTGAGGCGGTCGGGCACCAGCTTGAAGTCGACCACCGCGGCCACCGCGGTGACGGCGGCGGCATCGGCCAGCGCGCCGGCCGGGCTGCCGTGGCCGTGCTGCTCGCGCCGCTTGCGCAGCAGGTCGTACAGGCCGGCCCACAGCATCGACGAGGCCGCGTGCACCAGCGCGCCGATGGCGGTGTAGCGCCAGCTCGGCTCGTCTTGGCGCAGCGCCTCGCGGCCATGCAGCCACTGGCTCGGGGCATTGATCGGCGCTGCGGCGCTGCCGGTTTCGGCGCGGCCGCGCCAGGCCAGCACCAGGCCGGACAGCAGCGCTGCCGCCAGGCCGCCGGCAAGCAGCCGGTCGGCGCGCAGCAGCGGGTCGCGCACGGTGGGCGTGATCGCCGGGCCGGCGCGGCGGTGCGGCGTGGGGCGCAAGCGGGCGGCACGTTGCATCAACATCGTGGGTCTCCTTCGGGTTCGGGTGGACGCGTGGCTCGGAATGCTTCTTGCCCGGGAGCAAGCAGCAATCCCGCCCCCTCCTGGCGCGCGAAGGACCGATGGACTACCTGGTCGTCAAGTGGCTGCACGTGCTGTCGGCCACGCTGCTGTTCGGCACCGGCGTCGGCACGGCCTGGTACATGCTGTTCGCCAGCCTCAGCCGCGACGCGCGCGCCGCCGCGGTGGTGATGCGCCACGGCGTGCGCGCCGACTGGCTGTTCACCGCCAGCACGGTGGTGCTGCAGCCGCTGACCGGCTGGTACCTGGTCGAACGCATGCAGCTGCCGCTGGCCACGCCGTGGCTGGCCTGGTCGATCGGCCTCTACGCGCTGGCGGTCGGCTGCTGGCTGCCGGTGGTGTGGCTGCAGCTGCGGCTGCGCGACCTGGCGGTGCAGGCCGCGCTGCACGACCAGCCGCTGCCGCCGCGCTACTTCCGCCTGCTGGCGGTGTGGGTGGCGCTGGGCGTGCCGGCCGCGGTGGCACTGCTGGTCGTGTTCTTCCTGATGGTGGCCAAGCCGGCCTGAAAGCAAGCCGTCCGGCTGAACCCATCCGGGCAGCGGCTGCGGTGCGCCGGACTGGTATTCACCGGTGGCGGGGACCGGCCCGCAGGCCGGTCCCGTACCGCGTGGACGCGTCTTTTTCAGCCTACTTGGTCTTCGACGAGCTGCCGCTCGAGGTCGACGAACCGGTGCTGCCGCTGGTGCCGCTGCCGATCGAGCTGGTCGTGCTGCCGGACTGGCCAGTCTGGCTGCCGGTGGCCGACTGGCCCTGCGCGCTGGCGCCGGTGCCACTGCCGGTGCTGCTGCTGCCGCTCCCGGCCTGGCGGGTGTCGCTGCTGCCGGTGCCCGACTGCTGGCCGTTGCCGCCCGACGACGAGCCGTAGCCGGACGAGCCCTGCATGCTGCCCTGGCTACTCTGGCTGCCGCCCTGGCTGCTCTGGCCGCTCAACCCACCTTGCCCGCCCTGCCCGCTGCGGCGCCCTTCGCGCCATTGCGAGAACTCGTCGGAGAACTTCTTGAAGCGCTCGCCGCGCCAGGACCGGTAGTCGTCGTCGAGCGAGCGCATCTGCTCGCTGCGCCACTGGTGGTAGTCGGGGTCGAACGACTCTTCGCCATGGCCACCCTGGCTGCCCTGCGCAAAGCCGCTCTGCTGGCCGTGGCCGCCTTGCTGGCCATAACCGCCGTAGCCGCCCTGCCCGAAGGAGGAGGACTGGCCGCCCTGGCCGAAGCCTTGGGCATGCTGGCCATAGCCATAGGTGCTGCCCGGGCTGGACTGCTGGTGGCCGCCGCCGAAGGACTGCTGGTCCTGCTGGCCGTAGTCACCACGGTAGCCGCCGCTGCGGTAGCCGCCCTGGGCGCCGTAGCCGCCCTGATAGCCACCCTGGCTGCCGTAGCTGCCCTGGCCACCCTGGCTGCCGTAGCCGCCTTGGCCACCCTGGCCGCCGTAGCCGCCTTGGCCGCCGTAGCCCCCGCCTTGCTGGCCGTAGCCGCCGTGCTGGCCACCCTGCTGGCCGCCGTAACCGCCGCCGCCGAAGCTCTGCGGATAGCCGCCGCCTTGCGAGCCGAAGCCCTGGTGCGCCGAGTGGCCCTGGCCATAACTTTGTCCGCCGCCATAGGCGCCGTAGCCCTGGCTGCCCGGATACGGGCTGGACTGCTGGTAGGCCCCTTGCTGGCTGCCGCCCTGGTAGCCGCCGTGCTGGCCGAACTCCTGGCCGCCCTGCCAGCCCGAACCCGAATGCTGCCCACCCTGGTAGGCGCCGCCTTGATAGCCCGAGCCGCCCTGGTAGCCGCCGCCCTGGTGGCTGCCCTGGTAGCCGCCGCCCTGGGAGCCCTGCTGGCCATAACCGCCCTGGCCCCCGTAGCCACCCTGGCCGCCATATCCACCCTGGCCGGCCTGGTAGCCACCCTGGGAGCCCGAGCTTCCCTGCCCGCCCTGGTAGCTGCCGCCTTGCAAGCCACCTTGGTAGCCTGACTGCGATCCGCCCTGGCTGCTGCCGGCCTGGTAGCCCCCTTGCTGCTGGCGGTTGCCCTGGTTCTGCCAGCCGTCGTCCGAGCCGCGCGACCCGTAGCCCTGTTCACTGCCCGCATAACGCTCATAGTCCCCGTATCCGCTCTGGGAGCGGCCGGCGTTGTCGCGATGTTGCATCTGTCGGTCCTTTCAGCATTCGTCCGTGGAATCGGGAACGCCGCACGGCGCTTCTGACGGCCCCGTCGACACCGCGCTGCACGCGCGACCCGTGCCGTGTAGGAGCAAGCGCCGTACCTGTGCCGGACGGCGCGCAGCACCCGTTTTCGCACGTAAAAGACGCGTCAATCGGGCGCAACGGGCGCAGCCTTTGCCGCTGCCGGCAGCGCGGTCATTCGGCTGGATTCAGGCACCGCGGGCACGCGGGCTGCTGGAGCTTCCTTGTGCCCGGCGCGCCCGGGTGTGCGGGTGCCGGGTTGCGCCCGCTTTTCCAACCTTTGGAAGGAGCCACCATGGACAAGGACGACGTCGTCGACGTTCTGAACGACCTGATCGAGACCAGCAAGGACGGCGAGTACGGTTTCCGCACTTCGGCCGAGCATGCCCAGGCCGACAGCCTGCGCTCGCTGCTGTTGCGCCGCGCCGACCAGTGCCGGCAGGCCGTGATCGAGCTGGAGGCGATGGTGCGCCACTACGGCGGCGAGCCGGAAGAACGCGGCAGCGTGGCCGGTGCGCTGCACCGCGGCTGGGTTGCGGTGAAAAGCAAGCTGACGACCTACGACGACAAGGCCATCCTCGAGGAATGCGAGCGCGGCGAGGACGTCGCGAAGGCGCGCTACCGCAAGGCGCTTGACCAAACCCTGCCGCCCGACGTGCAGGCGCTGGTGCAGCGCCAGTTCGAAGGCGTGCAGCGCAACCACGACGAGGTGAAGGCCCTGCGCAACCAGGCGCGCGCGGCGTCCTGAACGCCCCGCCGCCGCCGGCCGGCAGGCCGGCCCGCGGCTGCGATCAACGGCTGCCCACCGGACCACCGGTGGGTCGCCCGTGGGCATGCGCCTGAGCGATGCGGCGGCGCGCGTAGGCGCGGGTGAATTCGGCGCCCAGCAGGAAGATCTGCGCCGAGTAGTACACCCACAGCAGCAGCACCACCAGCGAGCCCGCCGCGCCGAAGCTGGAGGTGACGCCGCTGCGGCCGATGTACAGCCCGATCAGCACCTTGCCGATCGTGAACAGCAGCGCGGTCACCGCGGCGCCGGTCCACACGTCGCGCCAGCGCACGGGCACGTTGGGCATCAGCTTGTAGATCATCGCGAACATCACCGTCACCAGCCCGAGGCCGAAGACGAAGTTCAGCGCCTCGGCCACCAGCAGCCACGCGCCCAGGTACGGCCCCCAGACCTTGCCGAGCGCGGAGACCACGGCGCTGAGCACCAGCGAGACGGTGAGCAGGAAGCCCAGGCCGAGGATCATGCCGAAGGAGAGCAGGCGCGCGCGCAGCATCGCCCACAGGCCTTCACGCGTCTTCTCCGGTGCATGCCAGATGCGGTCGAGCGCGCTCTGCAGTTCGACGAAGACCGAGGTGGCACCCACCAGCAGCACGCACACCGCCACCGCCGTCGCGGCAATGCCCTCGTGCGGCTTGGCGGCGCTCCTGATCAGGGCCTCGACGGCCTGCGCGCCCTGCTCGCCCATCAGCCCGCGCAGCTCCTGCACGATCTCGCCGCGCGCCGCCTCGGCGCCGAAGACCAGGCCCGCCACCGCGATGGCGATCACCAGCATCGGCGCGATCGAGAACACGGTGTAGTACGCCAGCGCCGCACCCATGCTGGGCACGTGGTCGTCGGACCAGGCTGCCACCGCCTCGCGCAGCAGGCTGAAGGCTTCGCGCAGCCGGCCGAAGGCTCCGTGCCACCGGCCGCCGGAGGCTGGGCGCGGGCGCATCGTGTTCGGCTCGGCCGGTCGCGCCGCGGCTCAGCCGGCCGCAGCCGCCGGCAGGGCGGGCAGGGGGGGCGCGGCCCAGGCCGGCGGCTCGGGCAGCGGCGGGCAGGCGGGGCCGCGGTCGAAGCGGCGCGGCAGCGCCAATGCCTCGAGGAAGGCGCGCAGCAGGCGGCGCCGGCCCAGTTCGCTGTCGGCGTCGGCGCTGCGCAATAGCGCAGGATCAGAGCGGCCATCGGGCAGCACCGGCGGGATGCCCAGGCGCGCCAGCAGCCCGTGGTCGCCGCCCAGCTGCAGGATGGGCTTGCCGTGGCGGTATTGCTCCTGCACGAAGCGCGCCACCGCCGGCGACCGCGCCAGCGCCGCCTGCGCCGCGGCGCCGGCGGGCAGCACCACCGCATCCCACAGCACCGAGGGGGAGTTCTCGACGCTGGCCTCGGCCAGCATCAGCCCGCCGCCCTCGGCCTGGAAGGCGCCGGCCTGCAGGCCCACGCACTGCGGCCGCGCACCCGCCAGCCGCAGCGCACGCTGCAGCGAACGCAGGCTGCCGGGCTCGAAGCCCTCGGCCAGCAGCAGCGCCACGCGGCGCAGCCGCACGCTGCGTTCACCGGGCCGGGCGCGCAGCGACAACATCGGTGCCGGCTCGGCGGCGAATTCAGGCAGCAGGATGGCGTCGGCCGGCGCGGCCAGGGGCTCCGCCAGCGCGCTGTCCACCAGCGCCAGCCGCCGGCGCAGGCGCTCGCGCGCGGCCGCATCGTGCAATGCGGCGCAGGCAGCGTGGCAAGCCTCGGCCAGGTGCTGCTGTTCGGTGCCGCTCTGGCTGCGCCAGAACAGGCGCGCCTGGCGCAGGTCGTCTTCGGGCCAGCGCGGCGCGGGCGGCGGGCAGGCCTCCAGGCCGGGCGCGCTGGCTTCCTCGTCGCCCTCGGAGGGGTGGTGCCCATCGAAGGGCGCGCCTGCGCCTAGCCCGCCATCCAGCACCAACCGCCCGACGGTGCGCAGCGGCGCCCAATCGTGCGGCAGCAGCGGGCCGGGATCCTGCGGGTCGATGCCGTGCAGCGCCGCCTGGCGTTCGCTGAAGACCTGCAGCGCCAGCGTCCAGGCCGGCGCCACCTGCGCGGCCAGCGCATCGCGCAGGTCATGCTGCAGGAACTGCGGATCGGCCGCGGCCAGTTGCTCCGCCTCGTCGGCGGCCAGCGCATGGGTGCCGGCGGCGGGCAGCCAATGGCAGCGCGCGAACACCGGCGCGGCGCCCGGGGCAGGCCGCAGGCGCAGCGTGCGGGTGCCGAAGCCCTGCATCATCCGCCAGCTGCGCGGCAGCGCGCGGTCGCTCATCAGCCACAGCCACGGGGCCAGCGGTTCCTCCTCGCGCCAGGGTTCGGGCTGGGCGCCGTGCAGGCACAGCGGCAGGCTGCAGGCATGAAGGCGCCAGCCGGCGCCGCCGCCAAGCCCGGGGGCCGCGGAGGGCCCCGCCTGCCGTGCGCCCTGGCCGGTTGCGGGCACCTGGGGCTGCACGTCGGGCTGCACGGGGACGTGGAAGCGCACGTCGAACGCGAAGGCGCCGCGGACCGTGTCGGCATGGGCCGGTGCGCCGCAGCGCCGAATCGTCAGCGTGACCGGCGTGCGCCGGCCGGCGGCGCCGAACCACGGCGCGCAGGTCAGCGCCCGCAGCGAGGCGTCGCAGATGAAGTGGCCGCGCGCGTTGAAGCCGGTGCCGGGCGGCGGCAGTTGGGCTGCATCGCGACCGGTGGCGGGCCGGGCCGCGGCGGGCCGGCGCGACGCCGGATGGGAGAACGGGACGGAGGTCATGGGCGGCGTCATGGGCGGCGAAAGGCAATCCCTGTGCCCAGCGCCCGGGTCGGGTCCAGGGCATGCCGGCGGGCTGCCGGCCGGTATCCGAGCAGGTCCCGCTATGCGCCGAAAGACGCGTGGCCGGCGGCCGCCCCCGCGCCGCTGCGTGCGCAGCCGGCCCACGCAGCGTCCCACGCGGCCACCAACGCCGCCTGCCACCGCGCTTGCGGCAGGCTTTGCCGGGACTGCCCACGGGACGCAGCGCACGACGCAGCGCACGACGCAGCGCCGATGAAGCACCGATGCCGGTCAGGGGGCTGTACGGGCGGGCTAGGGCACACCCGGGGCACGCCCCGGGCGTGAACGCTCAAGGGGAACGCACAGCGGGAACGCCCAGCGGCAACGCCCAGGCGGGAACCCTCATGCGGAAGTACCGGGCTGGCGCAGCTCCCACAGGCGTGCACAGACCCGGCGGGCGAGCGGGCCGACCTCGCCGACGACCTGCCGCAGTTCGTCCTCGGACGCTTCGAGCACGCGCGACCAGTAGCGCGCGCGTTCAGGGGGCTCGAGCGCCACACGCAGCGAGTGGGTCGAGACAGCGGCCGGGGCGGTGTGCAAAGCGTCCATTCCAGACCTTCGGCAAACGCCGTGCCCGCCCACGGGCACGGCGTTTGCCCTAGCCTTTGGAGATCGACTCAGCCTCAAGGAGAACTCGAATGGACGCTTCCCTGCTTCAAGCCGCCCAGCGCGTGATGGCCTGGCACCTGCAGCACACCATGCTGCCGCCGCAGCCGGCGGACACGCCGGACGAGGACGAGCGGGCGTCACCCGCCGATCCATCGCCCGAGACCGACAGCGGTGCCGCGCTGCCGCATGGCCGTTCTTGATGCGGCGGCGCTGATGCGGCGGCACGCCGGCCGCGCCTTGTGCCGGCTACCTCCACCGCCCAAGCTGCTGACGAGCAGCTAACACGTCATCGCCTGAGGCTGTTCAGGCGCTTCGCATTCGCCACCGCGCGCCGGTGCACCGGCGCCAGCCCGTGTTCCAGCGCACGCGCCGAGCCGCGCACCCAACGGTGCCAGACCTCGGGCCGCGGCATGGCCTCGGCCTGCCAGGCACCGGCCCGCCACACCGGCATCCAGCGCGCCGGCGACCACCACCAGGCGCTGAGCGACGTGGCCAGCGCCCACTGGCTGCGCCACAGCTGCAGCAGGATGGCGAACCAGGACTCGCCGAAGGCTGCGAGCTTTTCGGCCCCCATGGCGTGGAATTCGCGCCGGTCGCGCGCGCCCGGCCACGGACCCGCGGCCGCCATCCGCGCCACGCGGTGGCCGACCACCTGCGGCACGGCGAAGGAAAGTTCCGTCAACTTCTGCGCCGCGGACTGGCGGCGTCGGGGGGAGGGGATCATGAACGTCGGCTCCTCGGGGCATCGCGAAGTGCGGCGGGACTGCCACGGCAACGCCCATGCCCGGCCGCGTCCTACGGACGATAGGCCGAGCGATCGCGCCGCGATCGGCCTCGGGACAGGCCCCGGCCCGCAACGGCCGCTCAGGCACGCCCGTTGCCGAACTGTCAAGGCAGTGCATCCCCGTTCCTGCCGATCTTCAGGCCCCACCCACGCAGAGGTCCCGCATGATGTCCGATCCCCATGGCCGTGCTTCGTCCGCGCACTCCACCGTGCGCATCGATGACGAGTCGCTGGTCGCGGTCTTCGACGCGCTGGACAGCATCAATGCGCTGATCGAGGCCTGCAACGACGGCGAGTTCGGCTGCCGCGTCGGCGCCGAGCATGCCCGCTCCACCGCGTTGCGCCAGGCCCTGGTGCTGCGTGCCGACGAGTACCGCGCCGCGGCCGACCGCCTGCGCGCGCACGTGCTGCACCTGGGCGCCACGCCCGAGGACGGCGGCAGCACCGCCGGCGCGATGCGCCGCGGCTGGATGCTGCTGCGCGGCCGGCTGGCCGCGCTGGACGACGAGGCCATCCTGCAGGACTGCGAGACCGAAGAAACCAGCACGCAGGCGGCGCTGCGCGAGGCGCTTGAGCGCCCCTTGCCGGCCGCCACGCGCGGCCTGCTGGAGCAGTTGCAGGCCCGCGCCGACGTCAGCGCCGCCCCGATGCATCGGCTGGCCGAGGCGTTGGACGCGTTGGCCTGAAGCGCCGCTCGGCGCGCGCCCGCTGCTGCGCCACGCCGAGGATGGTCGCCAGCTCGCCCGGGTCGACCGGCTTGGTGACGAAGTAGTCGAAACCGGCGTCCGAGCAGCGTCGGCGATCCGCTTCATCGCGCGAGGCGCTGAAGCACACGAACAGCGTGCCCGGCTCGCATTCGGGCAGCTCGCGCGCTTCGCGCATCACTTCGCAGCCGTCCAGGCCGGGCATGCGCAGGTCGATCAGCACCACGCCCGGCTGGAACAGGCGAACGAGGCGCAGCGCCATGTCGCCACCGAAGGCCACGGCGGTCTTGGCCCCCATCAGCTGCAACAGGTATCCCAGCGAGGTCGCGGCATCGACGTTGTCGTCGACCACCAGCACGCGGACCTCCGGGATGGCACGGGCTTCTTCCATGTTTCGAATCAATGGCGTGCAAGGTGAGCGGCAAGTGCCGTGCCCAGCACGATGACCGCGTGCGCCACAAGCCAGCGCAGGTGGCTGCGCCGCCTGCTCCGGCCGGTGTGGCCGGTTGGCCGCCCCGGCAGGTTCGGCTCGTTCGCGCAGCTTTGGCGGTTCGGGGATTCGAGCGGTTTTGCAGCTCCGGCGGGCTCAGGCGGCGGCCTGGTGCACCGCGCCGGCGCCTTGCGCCGCCACCCGCTCGCGCGCGCGGTCGAGCACGCCGCGCAGCAGGTCCAGCGAGATCGGCTTCATCAGGAACAGCTCGAAGCCGGCCTGTCGGCAGTGCGCCTCGGTCTGCGGATCGCCATGGCCGGTCAGGCAGACGACGATCGGTTCGCGCCCCCGAGGGAAAGTCCAGCGAAGCGCTGACAGCACCTGGCAACCATTCTCCTGTCCGAGGTTGAGGTCCAGGAACACCACCTGCGGCAACAGCGTGCCCGAGGCCTTCAGCGCCGATGCGGCGTCGTAGGCCGGCACGGCTTGGCAGCCGAGCGCGTCCAGCAGGTGGCTCAATGAATCGGCGGAGTCGGCATGATCATCAACGACGAGCACACGAAGGGCGGATGTTTCCATCGCAAGAAGGCAGACCTGAGTTGATTGGAGTGAAGAGCAATCGGCGTGCCTGTCCCGCTTAGCGGCCTCCTCAGCCCTCGGCGCCAAGATGGACTTCGACAAAGCGCTGGTAGGCGTCCATCCAGCGCTGCAGCACGCTGCGCAGCTTGTCGTCGCTCACTTCACCAGCCGCGTCGATCTTGCCCTCGGTCAGGTGGATGAAGGCCTCGGGCTGGCCCAGGGTCGGCACGTCCAGGTAGGCCAGCACGTTGCGCAGGTGCTGCTGCGCCACCGCGGTGCCGATGCTGCCGACCGACGCCCCGATCACGCCCGCCGGCTTGCCGGCAAAGGAGTTCTTGCCGTAAGGACGCGAGGCGGTGTCGAGCGCGTTCTTCAGCACGCCGGGGATCGAGCGGTTGTACTCGGGCGTCACGAACATCAGCGCATCCACCGCCTCGATGCGCTGCTTCAGGCGCACCGCCTCGGCCGGCGGCGCGTCGTCGTTGTCCTGGTTGTACAGCGGCAGGTCGCGGATCTCGATCTGCTCGAACGACCAGTCGGCGGGGGCCAGCCGCGTCAGCGCGCGCGACAGCCGGCGGTTGATCGAATCGGCGCGCAGGCTGCCGACGATGACTCCGACCTTCATGCGGGGCTCCTGGGGTTGGGCGGGCTGTCGAGCGCTGCGCCGGGGTCTTCCTCGCCGGCGGCGGACTCGACGCCGGCCACGTCGGCGTTGGGCGGCGTGCGCACGTCCGGGTTGGGGTTGGGGTTGGGGTTGGCGTTGGCGTTGGGTTTGGCGTCGGCGCCGCTTTGGCTCGCCGCGCCGGCGGCCTGGCCGCCGGACTGCCGCCCGGCCGGCGCCTTGGCGCCGCGTTCGGGGGCCTGGTCCTCGGTCGGCAGGTCGGCCTCGTTGACGAAATCGGGCTCTTCCTTCGGCGGGCGGCGGCCGGACGGGGCGGCGGACCGTTCACCCGAGGGCTCGCGCGACGGTTCGCGCGCTGCTTGTCGGGACGGTTCGCGGGATGGACCGCGAGACGGATCGGACGGCATGCGGGGCTCCTTGCAGAAAGCAGCCCCGGGGCACAGCAAGCGGGGTGCCCGCGCCGGATCGCCGGGTTGGGCTGGCCCAGCAGCCAGGCGCTGGGCCAGCCCCGGCGCGGCGGCACTGCGCCGCGCCAGCGTGATGAAGAGCGCCGACGCCGCCCAGCCGATCGCGGTAGCGGCCGGGAAGCCATCGCCTGCGCGCCGCTCCGGGCGCCGGTGCCTGGCCGCGCGCGGGGCTGCGGTCGCTCTGCCACAGCCAGGCCAGCAGCGCCGCCAGCGCCGCCAGCGCCGCTAGCGCCGCCAGCGCCGCCAGCGCCACCATGCCGCACAGCGCGGCGGGCAGCCACCGCGACACCGTCAGCAGCAGGAAGAAGCCCGCGATGCCAACGCCTGAAACCAGCGGCAGCGCACCGTCGCCCGGCAGCGGCAGCACGTACATCGGCCGCGCATGGCGCTGAGCAGCGGGCTCCAGTGCGCCAGCGCCGCGAACATCGGGAACACCAGCCCGCCGATCAGCACGCAGTGGAAATGCGCGACGACGAAGTGCGTGTCGTGCACCTGCCAGTCGAAGGGCAGCACCGCGACCATCACGCCGGTGAGCCCGCCCAGCACGAAGGTGAACAGGAACGCCAGCAGGAAGGGCGCCGCGCCTTCCATGCGCAGCCGGCCGCGCCACAGCGTGGCCAGCCAGGCGAAAACCTGCACCGCCGCCGGCACCGCCACGGCCAGGCTGGCGGCCGAGACCAGCAGCATCTCGAAGCGTCCGAGGCCGGCGGTGAACATGTGGTGCGCCCACAGCGCGAAGCTGATCAGCTCCACCGCGCCGCGCGAGGCGACCACCGCGCGCTGCCCCACCAGCGGCGTGCCGGCCAGCGCCGGGACCATCATCGACACCAGCCCCGCGGCCGGCAGGAAGATGACGTAGACCTCCGGGTGGCGGAAGAACCAGAACAGGTGCTGCCACAGCAGCGGGCGCCGCCCCTATCGGCCGAAAGGAGCGGCAGGTCGAAGGCGCGCTCGGCCTCCAGCAGACGGAGCCCAAGCGTCGGAAGACGGGCTCATGGCCCACTGTCGCAACCACCTGGCCAAATTCAAGCTCCCCAAGCGGATCGTCCTTGGCAGCCTGCCGAGGACGTCGACGGGAAAAGTCCAGAAGTACCTGCTGCGGGAGCAGCTCAACAGCGCGAGCGCCATCGAATGACGGGAACACTCGAGCGCCGGCCCATGGTCATTGATTCGCCGGCAGCACCTGCAAACGCGCCACGCGGCGTCTCCCTGCCCGATCTGCTGGAGCGCAGCATCCGTCGCGGGCAGAAGCGGGTTGCGCTGCAGCGACTGCTGATGATGGAGGCCGCCGGACTCCAGGTCAGCGAGGCATCCAGAACGTTCTGTCATGCACTTCGAATGGCGATACCGCGGCGGGAGCTTGACCGGATGTACGCCGCAGCAGACGCCTGGGCGAGGATGATCGGCTTGTGCTGCAACCGGTGACGAGCACGGCACCTGGGCGTGCACGTGATGCGTGACCGGCACCTGCTGGCAATGGCATCCCTAGTTCAAGGCACATCCACCGCTCCGCTTACTTCGCGCGCTTCTTAGAGTCCGCCCCGCCCGGCAGTGCCCGCCGGCTGTCTGCCCGGGGGAGATCTCGATGGAATACCACAAGGCGGCCCAGGCCGTGGCCGCGCTGTTGTCCGGCGGCGCGGGCTTCGACACCGCCACGCGCCTGCACCACATCGACTGCGACGGCCCGCTCAGCGGCGGCCTGGTCGAAGCGTGGAGCCTGCGTGAAGAGCTGAACCAGCCCTGGCGCCTGGAGCTGAGCGTGCTGAGCCTGGAGGTGGGCCTGCCGCTGCAGGAAATGCTGCAGCAGCGCCTGAACCTGCGCAGCACGCTCAGCGACGGCAGCGAGCTGTGGCGCGGCGGCATCGTCACCGCCGCCAGCGCCGACGACGCGGACGGCTGTTTTGCGCGTTAGCGCCTGGTCGTCGAGCCCTGGATCGGCCTGCTGGCCCACACCCGGCGCAGCCAGGTGTGGCAGGAAAAGTCCCTCATCGAGATCGTCGAGAGCGTGTTCTCGCAGTACAGCGCCCATGCTTCGTGGCGCTGGGCCGATTGCGTGGCCGCGCACCTCGCGCAAAGCCCCTTCAACGGCAGCGGCGACCACCGCAGCTACACCCTGCACTACCGCGAGAGCGACCTGGCCTTCGTCTCGCGCCTGCTCGCCGAAGAGGGCCTGGTCTCGGCACTCACGCCCATCGCCGGCATCGCGGTGCCGGGCACCAGAGCGGCGGGATCGACCAGCCAGCGTTCCAGCAGCCGCGGCTCGTTGGGCGGGCGGCCGGCGATGTAGCTGCGGCGGCCGAAGCCGGCCAGCGACACCGCCGTGCGCCCGCGCGCCGCCGGCACCTCCGGGATCACGTGGCAGGCGCCGCAGTGGTAGCGCTCGGCCAGCCGGCGCCCGCGTTCGGCGTCAGCCGCTGCGGCGCCCGCAGGTGCGGAAGCGGCCAAGCCCATCACCAGCGCAGCCACCAACCCAGCCCCGATCGGCCGGGACGCTCCGATCGCCCCAATCGCCCCAATCACCCCAGACGCAGCCGCCACTGCAGCCGCCACGGCAGCCACCACAGCAGCCGGCCTCGATGGGGCGGCGGCCGCCGGCATCAGCCATCCCCCGGGCCGCGGCCCGGCGCATCATGGTCGCCGAAAGGCATACAGCATGGCGCTGGGCGCTTGCGACGCCTCGCCCCCTGCCCCTTCGGCAAAGCGCGCGGCCACGGTAGGGCCTACGCGCTCAATCATCTCGGCCAGCGCCTGCGGGTCGACGGGCTTCAGCTGGTGCTCGTCGAATCCGGCCTCGCGCCCACGCTGGCGGTCGGCCGGCTGGCCGTAGCCGGTGACGGCCACCAGCCAGGCGCGCCGCGCCTTCGGCAGCTGGCGCAGCCGACGCGCGACCTCGAAGCCGTCGATCTCGGGCAGGCCGATGTCGAGCAGCACGATCTCGGGCTCGAAGTCCTCGACGCAGGCCAGCGCCTCGGCGCCGCTGAGCGCGGTCAGCACCTGGTGGCCGGACAGTTCCAGCATCGCCGCGGTGGTCTCGGCGACGTCGGCGTTGTCGTCGACGACGAGGATGCGGTGGCCCGTGCCCGCCGTGGGCCGGGCCGCCGCACCGCCGGCCGCATCCGGCATGGCCTGCTGCTGCCAGGGCAGGTAGATGCGGAATTCCGAGCCCTGGCCGGCCCCGCCGCTGCGCGCCTCGACCCGTCCGCCATGCAGGCGCACCAGGCGCTGCACCAGGGTCAGGCCCACCCCCAGCCCGCCCTGGCTGCGGTCCAGCGAGCGCTGGCCCTGCTCGAACAGGTCGAAGACGCGGGGCAACAGTTCGGGTTCGATGCCGATGCCGTTGTCGCGCACGCTGACCACGGCCTGCGCGGCTTCCACCCAGGCGCCGACGAAGAGCTGTCCACCGTCGGGCGTGTACTTCACGGCATTGCTCAGCAGGTTGCTCACCACCTGCTGCAGCCGCGCGGCATCACCCTGCACCCACAGCGGGCCGGCCGGCAGCGACTGGCTCAGCAGCTGGCGCCGCGCGGCGATGGCCGGCCGCTGCGCCTCGATGCACTCGGCCAGCAGCGCGCCCAGGTCCAGCGGCTCGGGCTTCAGCACGATCTTGCCTTGGCTGATGCGCGCCACGTCCAGCAGTTCATCGACCAGCCGCGTCAGCTGCCGCACCTGGCGGTCGGTGATGTCGGTGGCCCACATCAGCTTGGCGTCGTGCGGGGCCAGGCGGCGGATCACTTCCACCGCGTTTCGGATCGGCGCCAGCGGGTTGCGCAGCTCGTGCGACAGCATGGCCAGGAACTCGTCCTTGCGCCTTCCTTGCTCTTCCAGGCGCGCCTCGGCCTGCCGGCGCTCGGCGATCTCGACCTGCAGGTTCTGGTGCAGCCGCACCGCCGCGAAGGCGGTGGCCGCGCGCAAGGCGATCTCGTCGATCACCGACCGGCCCAATGGCGTCAGCGGACCGTACAGCAGCAGCGCGCCCAGCAGGCGCTCGCCATCACGCAGCGGGTAGGCGCGCAGCACCGTGGCCGCGTCGGCGCCGTCGCCCGCCACCAGCGGGCCGGGCGGCGGCAGCAGCGCATCGCTCATCTGCAGCAGCAGCACGCGTTCGTCGGGGGCCAGGCTGTCCTCGCGCAGCGCGCGCGGCTCCGCGTCCTGCGCGCTGCGGCGCAGCACATGCTGCGGCCTCCGTTCGTCGTCGAACAACACCACCGCGGCGCGCGCAGCCAGGTCGGGCACCACGCGCGACAGCAGCTCATGCATGCCGATGCGCGGGTCGAGCACGCCCGACAGCGCATGGCTCAGGTCCGACAGGCAGCCCGAGCGGCGGGTCGATTCCTCCGCCGCCTGCAGCGCCGCGGCCGAGGCCGCGAGCGCCACGCGTTCGTCCGCCTGCCGCGCGATGCGCCGCTGCAGCACCGCCAGCTCGACGAAGACGCGCACCTTCGAGCGCAACACCTCCGGCACCACCGGCGACAGGATGTAGTCGACCGCACCCAGCGAGTAGCCGCGGCTGGTCTGGATCTCGTCGGCGTAGGCGGTGACGAAGATGATGGGCGTGTGCGCCGAGCGCTTGTAACGCCGGATCAGAGCGGCCGTCTCGAGCCCGTCGATGTCAGGCATGTTGACGTCCAGCAGGATCACCGCGAACTCGCGCGCCAGCACCTCGCGCAGCGCATCGGTGCCGGAGCGCACGCAGATCAGGTTCTGGTCCAGGTCCTCCAGCACCGCCTCGAAGATCATCAGCTTCTCGGGCAGGTCGTCGACGATCAGGATGTTGACCCGCTCGTCGGCGGCCACCCCGCCGCCGGCGATGGCGGCGGCCTGGGCTTCGGCGATGCCCGCGGGCGGCGTGTTCAGCGGCACAGCCATCCCCTGAGCACCGCCAGCAGGTGCTGCGGATCGACGGGCTTGGACAGGTAGTCCCAGGCGCCGGCCTCGATGCACTTCTGGCGGTCGCCCTTCATGGCCTTGGCGGTCACCGCCACCATCGGCAGCTCGCGCCCGCGCGGCAGCTTGCGGATGCGCTGCATGGTCTCCATGCCATCCATCTCCGGCATCATGATGTCCATCAGCACGATGTCGATGCCCGGATCGGTCTCCACCTGGCGGATCGCCTCGCGGCCGTTGTCGGCCGAGACGATGACCATGCCCACCTCGTCCAGCACGGTGGCCAGCGCGAAGATGTTGCGCATGTCATCGTCGACGATCAGGGCCTTCTTGCCCTTCAGGCTGTACTGGCGTTCGATCGCCTCCTCGAGCTCGCGGCCGTCCTTGGCCGACATCGCCGCCGGGCTGCGGTGCAGCCAGAACGCCACCTCGGTGCGCAAGCCCTGCAGCGAGTCGGTCTCGCTCCAGCCGAAGCCGCCATGCTCGCGGTGCCACGAGCTGGCGCTGCCCGCCACCGTGCCCGGCGGCCGCAGCAGCACGACCGGCAGCTGCAGCACGCCTTCGCGCTCGGCCAGCGCGTCCAGCACGTCCTCGGGGCCGAAGTCGGCGAAGGCTTCGTCGACCACCACGCAGTCGGCATCGCGCAGCGCATCACGCGCCTGCGCCAGGTCGTCGGCCACCAGCACCTCCACGTCGTCGTCCAGGCTGTCCATCAGCTCGCGGCGCAGCGGCGTGGGCGGCATCACCACCGCCAGGCGCTTCACCGGCCGGTCGGCATAACGTCCCAATTGCTCGACCGCCTGGTGCGCCACGTCGGCCGATTGCAGCGGCTTGGCCAGGAAGCCGATGGCGCCGGCGCGCAGTGCGCGGTCGCGCGCGTCATCGGTGGACACCACGCACACGGGGATGTGGCGCGCTGCGTAGTCGGCCTTCAGGCGGTCCAGGATGCGCCAGCCTTCCATGTCCGGCAGGTGGATGTCGAGCGTGATGACGCTGGGGTGCAGCTCGCGCACCATCGTCAGCGCGCTGGCGCCGGTGCCGGTCACCAGGCCCTTGAAGCCGCAGTCGCGCGCGGTCTGCAGCATCACTTTCGCGAAGCTGGGTTCGTTCTCGACGATCAGCATCACGCGGTCGCCGCTGACGATCTCGTCGCGGTCGTCGGCCGCCTCGTTGGCGAACACGCCCGAGGCGATGCCGGCATCGGGCGGCCCGGCCAGCGCCAGCACCTCGGTGGGCACGCGGCGCGGCATCACGTCCAGGTCGGCCGGCACGGTGTCGATGGCATCGGCCACGGCCAGCGGCCGCACCGGCGGCTCCACCCGTTCCACCGCGCGTTCGGCGCGCTGTCCGTGGCGGCTGCCGCGCGAGGGGTTGTAGTTGACGGGCAGGTACAGCGTGAACACGCTGCCGCGCCCCGGCGAGCTGACGAGCCGGATCTCGCCGCCCAAGAGGCGCGACAGCTCGCGGCTGATGGCCAGGCCCAGGCCCGTGCCGCCGTACTTGCGGCTGGTGGAGCCGTCGGCCTGCTGGAAGGCCTCGAAGATGATCTGCTGCTTGTCGGGCGAGATGCCGATCCCGGTGTCCGCGACGGCGAAGGCGATGACCTGGCTCGCGCGGTTCAGCTCCTCGTTGTCCGACGCCCAGCCGCCGGTGACGGTGGCGATGCTGAAGGTGACACGGCCGACGTGCGTGAACTTGAAGGCGTTCGACAGCAGGTTCTTGATGATCTGCTGCAGGCGCTTGACGTCGGTGACCAGGCTCTTCGGCAGCGGCTGCTCCAGCTGCACCACGAACTCCACGTGCTTGGATTCGGCGAAGTGGCGGAAGCCGCGCTCGATCGAGCGGTGCAGCTCGTCGATGCGCATCTCGCTCACGTCCACCGCCACCGTGCCGGACTCGATCTTCGACAGGTCCAGGATGTCGTTGATCAGCATCAGCAGGTCGTTGCCCGAGGCATGGATCGTCTTGGCGAACTCCACCTGCTTGGGCTGAAGGTTGCCGTCAGGGTTCTTGCACAGCTGGTCGGACAGGATCAGCAGCGAGTTCAGCGGCGTGCGCAATTCGTGGCTCATGTTGGCCAGGAACTCGCTCTTGTACTTGGAGGTCAGCGCCAGCTGCTCGGCCTTTTCTTCCAGGGCCTGGCGGGCCTGCTCCACCTCGCGGTTCTTGCGCTCCACCTCCTGGTTCTGGTGAGCCAGCAATCGCGCCTTGTCCTGCAGCTCCTGGTTGGTCTGCTGCAGCTCTTCCTGGCGCGATCCCAGCTCGGCCGCCAGCGACTGTGATTGCTTCAGCAGGTCTTCCGTCCGGCTGGTGGCCTCGATGGTGTTGATCACGATGCCGATCGATTCGGTCAGCTGGTCGAGGAAGCCTTCGTGCACCGGATTGAAGTGCTCGAGCGACGCCAGCTCCAGCACGCCGCGCACCTGGCCTTCGAACACCACCGGCAGCACCAGCACGTCCATCGCCGCGTTTTCGCTCAGGCCCGAGGCGATGCGGAAGGCCTGCGACGGCGTATTGGTCAGCAGGATCTTGCGCTTGTCGATCGCGCACTGGCCGACCAGGCCCTGGCCCAGCTCCACTTCCTTGCCGTGCGCGCCCTGGCCGCCGGAGGCGTAGCTGGCCAGCAGCTTCAGGCGCTGCTGCTCGTTGACGCCGCTCATCACGTAGAACTCGGCCTGCTGCGCGCCCACCACCGGCGCCAGCTCGGACAGGATCAGCTGGCCCACGGTCACCAGGTCGCGCTGGCCCTGCAGCATGCGGCTGAACTTGGCCAGGTTGGTCTTCAGCCAGTCCTGCTCGGTGTTCTTCTGCGTGGTGTCCTTCAGGTTGCGGATCATCTCGTTGATGGTGTCCTTCAGGGCCGCCACCTCGCCCTGGGTCTCCACCGTGATCGAGCGCGTCAGGTCGCCCTGCGTCACCGCCGTCGCCACCTCGGCGATCGCACGCACCTGCGTCGTCAGGTTGGCCGCGAGTTCGTTCACGTTCTCGGTCAGGCCCTTCCAGGTGCCGGCCGCGCCCGGCACCTTGGCCTGGCCGCCGAGCTTGCCTTCCACGCCCACCTCGCGCGCCACCGTCGTCACCTGGTCGGCGAAGGTGGCCAGCGTGTCGATCATCGAGTTGATGGTCTCGGCCAGCGCCGCGATCTCGCCCTTGGCGTCCACGGTCAGCTTCTGCTTCAGGTCGCCGTTGGCCACCGCGGTCACCACCTTGGCGATGCCGCGTACTTGGGACGTCAGGTTGCCGGCCATCGAGTTGACGTTGTCGGTCAGGTCCTTCCAGGTGCCGGACACGCCGCGCACCTGCGCCTGGCCGCCCAGCCGCCCTTCGGTGCCCACCTCGCGCGCCACGCGCGTCACCTCGGCCGCGAAGGACGAGAGCTGGTCGACCATGGTGTTGATCGTGGCCTTCAGCTCCAGGATCTCGCCCTTCACGTCCACCGTGATCTTCTTGGAGAGGTCGCCGGCCTGCACCGCCTTGGTCACGTCGGCGATGTTGCGGACCTGGGACGTCAGGTTCGACGCCATCAGGTTCACGCTGTCGGTCAGGTCCTTCCAGGTGCCGGCCACGCCTTGCACGTCGGCCTGGCCGCCGAGCTTGCCTTCGGTGCCCACCTCGCGCGCCACGCGCGTCACTTCCGCGGCGAAGGACCGCAGCTGGTCGACCATCGTGTTGATGGTGTTCTTCAGCTCCAGGATCTCGCCCTTCACGTCCACCGTGATCTTCTTGGACAGGTCGCCCGCGGCCACCGCGGTCGTCACCTCGGCGATGTTGCGCACTTGGGAGGTTAGGTTGCCGGCCATGAAGTTGACCGACTCGGTCAGGTCCTTCCAGGTGCCGGCCACGCCCTGCACGTCGGCCTGGCCGCCGAGCTTGCCTTCGGTGCCGACCTCGCGCGCCACGCGTGTCACTTCAGCAGCGAACGATCGCAGCTGGTCCACCATCGTGTTCACGGTGTTCTTCAGCTCCAGGATCTCGCCCTTCACGTCCACCGTGATCTTCTTGGACAGGTCCCCGGCGGCCACTGCCTTCGTCACGTCGGCGATGTTGCGCACCTGGCTGGTCAGGTTCGACGCCATGGAGTTCACCGACTCGGTCAGGTCCTTCCAGGTGCCGGCCACGCCCTTCACCTCGGCCTGGCCGCCCAGCGAGCCTTCGGTGCCCACCTCGCGCGCCACGCGCGTCACTTCCGACGCGAAGGAGGACAGCTGGTCGACCATGGTGTTAATGGTCGCCTTCAGCTCCAGGATCTCGCCCTTCACGTCCACCGTGATCTTCTTGCCCAGGTCGCCCGCGGCCACGGCCTTGGTCACGTCGGCGATGTTGCGCACCTGGTCGGTCAGGTTGCCGGCCATGGAGTTCACCGAGTCGGTCAAGTCCTTCCAGGTGCCAGCCACGCCCTGCACGTCGGCCTGGCCGCCGAGCTTGCCTTCGGTGCCCACTTCCCGCGCCACGCGCGTCACTTCCGCGGCGAAGGACCGCAGCTGGTCCACCATCGTGTTGATGGTGTTCTTCAGCTCCAGGATCTCGCCCTTCACGTCCACCGTGATCTTCTTGGACAGGTCGCCCGCAGCCACCGCGGTGGTCACCTCGGCGATGTTGCGCACCTGGGACGTCAGGTTGCCGGCCATGAAGTTGACCGACTCGGTCAAGTCCTTCCAGGTGCCCGCCACGCCCTGCACGTCGGCCTGGCCGCCGAGCTTGCCTTCGGTGCCGACCTCGCGCGCCACGCGCGTCACTTCCGCGGCGAAGGACCGCAGCTGGTCCACCATGGTGTTCACGGTGTTCTTCAGCTCCAGGATCTCGCCCTTCACGTCCACCGTGATCTTCTTGGACAGGTCACCCGCGGCCACCGCCTTCGTCACGTCGGCGATGTTGCGCACCTGGGAAGTCAAATTGCCGGCCATCGAGTTGACCGAGTCGGTCAGGTCCTTCCAGGTGCCGGACACGCCTTCCACCCGCGCCTGGCCGCCCAGCGAGCCTTCGGTGCCCACCTCGCGCGCCACCCGCGTCACTTCGGACGCGAAGGACCGCAGCTGGTCGACCATCGTGTTGATAGTGTTCTTCAGCGTCAGGAACTCGCCCTTGACGTCCACCTCGATCTTCTTCGACAGGTCGCCCTTGGCCACCGCGGTGGTCACGTCGGCGATGTTGCGCACCTGGTCGGTCAGGTTGCCGGCCATGGAGTTCACCGAGTCGGTCAGGTCCTTCCAGGTGCCGGCCACGCCCTTCACGGTCGCCTGGCCGCCCAGCTTGCCTTCGGTGCCCACCTCGCGCGCCACACGCGTCACCTCGGCCGAGAAGTTGCCGAGCTGGTCGACCATCTTGTTGATCGTCTCGGCGGTGTGCAAGAACTCGCCTTCCAGCGGCCGGCCGTCCACCTGCAGCGCCATGCTCTTGCTCAGGTCGCCCTGCGCGACCGCGCCGATCACCCGCGCCACCTCGGAAGTCGGGTGCACCAGGTCGTCGATCAGCGAGTTGATGCACTCGATGGACTGGCCCCAGAAGCCGCGCGTCTCGCGCAAGGAAGCGCGCTGCTTCAGCTTGCCCTGGCGGCCCACCACCTGGCGCAGCCGGGACAGCTCTTCGGCCATTGCCGCGTTTTGCTGCACCACGTCGTTGAACGCATCGGCCACCCGCCCGGCCACGCCGGCCCAGTGGTACGGCAGCCGGACGCTGGCATCGCCGTCGCGCAGCGCGATCAGCGCCGCCAGCACCGCATGCAATTCCTCGACCGGCTGCCCCACCCGGTCCGGCATTTCAACGACGCTCATGTTTCTCTCCTGGACGCAGCACGCCGCACATGCGCGGGCATGGAATCGGCATTGACAGCAGCTTCCATGCCACGCGCAAACCGGGTTTCGGCCGGGCACACAGACTGCTTGTCCGTGAGGGAAGACCGCCGCACTCCGGGACAACCCAGGGGCGGGTCAGGCTGCGTGTGTGAGCAGCGGTAAGGGTTGCCGAAAAGAATGGCGGGAAAAGCTGCGCGGCAGCCCGTCGGGGGTCGGCTCCGGGTCTCCAGCCGCACGCCGGCCGCCCTCAGCCGCTGGCTGCCGACCTTTCAGCCGCTGGCTGCCCGACCTTCAGCCGCCGGCCGCCCACCTCCAGCCGCGCACGGCGCCCCTTCAAGCCGCAACCCCGCGCCTTCAGTGCTCGCCGCTGTCCAGCGTTGCCAGTTGCGCCACCGCACGGCCGCCCGCGAGCAGCCGATTCAGCTGTTCCACGTCCACCGGCTTGGTCAGGTGGTCGTCGAACCCGGCATCGCGGGCATGCGCCCGGTCGTGCGCCTGGCCCCAGCCGGTGATGGCGACCAGCAGCGGCCGCTGGCCGCCGTCGCGGCCACGGATCTGCCGCGCCACCTGGTTGCCGCTGCGGCGCGGCATGCCGATGTCCAGCAGGCAGATGTCCGGCGCGAAGTCGTCGTAGGCGGCGAGCGCCTCATCGCCGTCGAAGGCCAGGCGGGTTTCATGGCCCTGCAGCTGCAGCAGCCATGACAGGCTTTGCGCCGCATCGCGGTTGTCGTCGGCGATCAGTACCCGCAGGTGGCGCAGCGAGCCGCCGGCCGGCGCTGGGCTGGCGGGCGCGGCCACGGCCTGGGTCGGGCCGACCGGCAGCCGCACGGTGAAGCGGCTGCCCGGCTGGCTGGGGCTGCTGTGGGCCTCGATGCGGCCGCCGTGCAGCTCGACCAGGCCCCGCGTCAGTGCCAGCCCGATGCCCAGGCCGCCGCCGGGCCGGTCGCCGGCCGGGCGCAGCTGCGTGAACATCGTGAAGATCGACGGCAGCGCCTCGGGCGCGATGCCGACGCCGTTGTCGGCCACCTCGATGGTCAGCATGCGGCCACCTGGCGCGCGGGAGGCGCCCGAGCCCGCGGCCTGGCCCTCAGCCGGGCTCTTCGCTTCACCCTCGGCCGCACTGGCGTCCGCGCCGGCATCGGCATCCACCGTCGCCGTCAGCGTGATCAGCCCGCCCGGCTCGGTGTACTTCGCGGCATTGGTGAGCAGGTTGGCCACCACCTGCGACAGGCGCAGCGCATCCACCTCGATGTGCGAATCGGCGGGCGGCAGCGACACCTGCAGCCGGTGCCGGCGCGCCTCGATCAGCGGCCACGCGGTCTCGACGCCGGCATCGATCACGGCTTTCAGGCCGGTGAGCTGCTTGCGCAGCACCAGCACGCCGCGGGTGATGCGCGAGACGTCGAGCAGGTCGTCCAGCAGCAGTGCCATGTGGCGCACCTGGCGATCGATGACCTCATGCGCCCAGGCCTTCTGCTCGGCGCTGGCCAGCGGCTCGCGCGCGAGCATCGCCGCCTGCCGGATCGGCGCCAGCGGGTTGCGCAGCTCGTGCGCCAACGTGGCCAGGAACTCGTCCTTGCGGCGGTCGGCGTCCTTCAGCAGCTGCTCGTTGCGGTAGCGCTCGGTGTAGACCGCGGCCTTGCGGGCGCAGATGTCGGCCAGCGCCTGTTCGCGCGCAGTGGGCTCGCGCGGCTCGGCCAGGTGCACGCAGATCGTGCCCAGCACGCGCCCGCTCAGGCCCACCAGCGGCGTGCTGTGCACGGCGCGAAAACCCTGCGCACGCGCAAAGTCGCGCCAGGCCGCGAAGCGCGGATCGGTCTCGGTGTCGGCGATCACGGTGCGGCTGCCCTGCACCACCGTGAGCCAGCAGGGGCCCTCGCCGCGGCGCACCGCGGCCATCAGCCGCAGCGCCTCGGCATCAAAACCCACGCTCGCTTCGAGCGTCAGCAGCTCGCCCCCGGCATCCAGCAGCGACACCAGTCCGCGCGCCGCGCCATGCAGCTCGACCAGCGTCGCCAGGATCATGCGCAGCTGCACCGCCAGGTCGCCGGTCTCCAGCAGGCGGCGGCTCAGTTCGTGCTGGCGCTGCAGGTCGTCCACCTGGACGCTCAGCGCCGCACGCGCGGCTTCCAGTTCGGCGGCGACGGCCTTGCGCTCGGTGATGTCTACGCAGGCGCCGAGCAGCCGCACCGCACGCTCGCCCTTCCAGGCGATGTGCACGCGCAGAAGCAGGCCGAGCCGGCGGCCGTCCGGCGCGGTGAAGGCCAGTTCGCGCTCGTAGCTGCGGGCGCGCTCGCGGAACTTCTGCAACAGCACCTCGCGGCTCTCGGCCACGCGCTCCGGCGGCAGCGCGGCCAGCCAGCTGCCGAGCGGCAGCGGCTCGCGCGAGACCGGCAGCCCCGCCAGCCGCGACAGCGAAGGCGACACATAGGCCCGCCCGGTCCCGAGATCGAGATCGAACACGCCGATGCCGGTGCCTTCGACGGCGAGCACCAAGCGCTCCTCGGCGGCCTGGGCCCGCCGCAGCGCGCGCAGCCAGCGCGCGACGAAGGGCGCCATCAGCAGCGCCATCGGCACCGCTGCCCACGCGCCCAGCGCCGGCGCCAGCAGCGTGTGCAGCAGCGCAAACAGCAGCGCCACGGCCAGCGCCGCGCCAGCGGCGATCGAGCAGCGCTTGAGCAGGTCGGTGAGGGCGGCGGCTCGCTTCATCGGCGCTGGACGGTAAAGCCGCAAGCTTATGCCGTCGCGGGGCCGCCGCGGGCCCGCATGCACCGCCGCCGATGTATCAGTGCAGCGGCGCCACAGGCAGGCCGGTTGCCGGATGCGGCCCCCGGATCCAGGGCCGCCCGCGCGCTCCTCGAGCCGCTCGAAGAGGCAGCGCAGGGTCCGCGCCGCCGCCCGGGGACCGGTGCTCAGAACCGGTGCACGTAACCGATCGTCGTCATCTCGGCGTCACGCTTGCCGAGGCCGCGGAAGCGGAAGTCGTGCCGCTCCCACTCGAGCACCAGGCCGGAGCGGCGGTTGAAGTCGTAGCCCACGCCGGCGCCATACGACGCGCCCCAGCCCGATCCCGAACCCGTCGGCAGGCCCGACGCGGTGGTGGCCGAGACCCGCGTGCGCCCGTAGGTGAGGCCGCCCTTGGCAAAGGCGTTGAAGGCGCCGAAGGGCACGCGCCCGACCACGCTGGCATTCAGGCCATGCGCGTCGGTACGGCCGCCGCCGCGGTCGGCCCGGCCCATGTTGACGTAGCCGAACTCCATGCCCAGGTACTCGTTGAACATGCCGCCGGAATAGACCTTGCCGGCCACGCGCGCGTTGTCGCAGCCGAAGTTGCCGGCCCCGCAGGGGGTGCCGTAGTCCGAGCGGCCGAGGTTGATGCCGACGTAGCCGCGCCGCGTGCCGGGGATCCATGAATAACCGTCATTTGACGCGGCCGAAGGCGACGCACTGCTGCCGCCGGCCGCGGCCGAGGGCGTGCCGGTGGCGCTGGAGCTGCTGGTGGCCGGCCCGCCGGCCGGCGTGGTGGTTTGCGCCTGCAGCGCCGGCGCGGCGCCGGCCGCGGCCAGGGCCGCGAGGGTGATCAGCGAGCGGCAACAGCTGCCGTTGGCGGAAGTGAAGCGGGTCATGCGACGTCCTTTCGTGGGAGTGGAAAACAGCCCCGCGAAATCGGCAATCACCATGCCCCGGAGCCCGGTCCGGGCCCGGGCTTCATGCCCGCTTAATCGTCCGGCTACACCCGCTGCGACGGCAGCAGCTGATCCGTCGGAAAGCCCTGCACCCGTGCCACGTCTACCACCGCGCGCAAGGCGGCGGGCGCCAGCGTCGGCCGCCGCGCCAGCAGCCACAACCGGTCGCGCGCGCGGTTGCCGACCAGCGCCACGCTGTAGTCGGGGTCGACGTAGAGGATCCAGTGTTCGGTCCACACCATCGGCAGCCACTGCAGCAGCGGCGGCGCAAACGTGACCTGCAGCTTCGCGTTGCCGCTGTGCGGCTCGACCTTGGCCACGCCGCGCGTGCGGCGCTCCACGCCATCGGCGTCGCGGCAGCGGTTCAGCACCTCCACCCAGGGGCCGCGCGGCGTGTAGGTGATGCGCGGCTGGTCGCGGCAGGCCTCTTCGTGCGGCTCGGGCAGGCGAGCGATTTCGTACCAGGTGCCGGCATAACGCCTCAAGTCCACGTGGGCGGCGGTGCGCAATGCGGTGGCAGCGGGCGGCCGGCGCCGCCGCGCCAGTTGCAGGCCGAAGGCGAGCAGCGACGCGGCCGATGCCGGATTCACCGGCGGCCGCCAGCGCGCCGGGATCATCGGCCACACCACCGGCAGCCACTGCATCAGCAGCCGGCCGGCCCCGACCAGGCCCAGCGCCGCGCCGGCGCCGCGCAGGCCACCGCCGTGGCCGGGCGCCGGCGTGCCGCGTGCCGTCTCGGCCGGCGCCTGCCGCCCCAGCGTGGCGGAAGGGCCGTAGCGCCGCCACAGCCACCAGGCCGTGGCCAGCGCCGCCACCGTGCCGGCCACCGGCACCGCCCAGCGGCGCGGATCACGGGCGCGGCGCAGGCGCTGGCCCAGCACCTTCACCTGGTGCATCACCCGCTCGTCGCGCTCGATCAGCTCGCGTTCGGCGCGGCGGATGCGGCTGTCCAGGTCGTCGGCAGCGTCGGGCGCGCCGGATCGCGGCAGGCTGGCTTCAGGGGCGGACATCGGCAACAGGGCTTGCATGGCGCTCGCTCTCCTTGGTTGGACGCTGGCCTTCACGCGCCTGGCCGCTCGCGTACTCGGCCTCGGCCTCTGCTTCGGCGGCCACCGGCACGGATCTCGCGGCCACGGCCTGGGCCGATGCGCGCAGCGTCAGGTGGCGGCGCGTGGCGGGCAGCTTCAGCAGGCCGGCCAGCCGGCGCATCTGCAGCAGCGCCCAGGCCACCGCGCCGGCATTGGCGAGGATGACCAAGCCCAGCGCGGCGGCCCAATGCCAGTCCAGCGCCAGCAGGCCCATCACCACGCCGGCCCACAGCGCCGCCCAGGTCGTGATGCCGAGGATCGCGACCGCGATCGTCAGCGCCACCATCTTGGCCAGCGCCGCGCCGGCGCGGCCCAGCTCCAGCGACAGCAGCTCCACGCGGTCGCTGATCAGGCCGGGCAGTTCATGCAGCAGCTGCTGCACCAGGTCCAGCAGCGACGCCGCCGCGCGGCGATCATCGAGCGGCGCCCCGGTGAGCCCAGGCGCCGGCCGGTCGGACATGCGGGTGGGAGCGGCGGCGCCCATCACCGCCCCCGTTCCATGGTCGAGAACCCCAGCAGGACGATCATCGCGGCCTCCGCCTCACGAAGGGGCATCCACTGCCCCGGCGACGCGCATTCGGCAAACGGTGTGCCGCAGGACGGCCGGCGTGCCGCAGCGCGCCGAGCGCCGCTGCGGCGCGGCAAAACTTGCTGAACGATGCGCCGGCACGGCAAGCCTGCGCCGCCGGCATCGGTATCCGCACGTTTCAAACGTTATGGCGCCCGGATGCGCCCGAGGTGCGATGTGTGACGGTTCTCACGGGCATGGCCGTTGCCGCCGCAGGTCCACGGCGCCGCGCGCCGGGGCTGCTCCACCGGGCAGCACGGCCACGGCGGGTCCTTCCTTTCATCTTTTCGGAGTCCTCGCATGAACACACTCACCGCACGCCTGACCAGCGCCGCCGCCGCCTGCCTCGTCGTCGTCGGCGGCATTGCCTATGCCCAAAGCGACAGCGGCACGTCCGCCACCGGGGCAGGCACCGGCACCAGCGCCACCACCGGCAGCACGAGCACCAGCGGCAACACCACGTCGGGCACCGCCGGCACCACCGCGACCAGCAGCGGCACCACCGGCAGCACCGCGACCAGCGGCGCCACCGGCTCCATGCCGCCGGGGGGCGACGCCGGCACGAGCAGCGGCAGCACCGGCGCCACCGGCAGCACCAGCACCGCGGGCAGCACCGGCAGCACCACCACCGCCGGCAGCACCGGCAGCGGCACCACCAGCGGCACGATGGGCAGCACCGGCAGCTCGACCGACACGACGCTGGGCAACACCGGCAGCACCACCACGGGCAGCACCGCCGGCAACACCACGAGCACCGGCATGGGCAGCACCGGCAGCACGGCCGACACGACGACCAGCGGCAGCGGCAACTTCGGCACCGGCTCGGGCACGACCGACTCGTCGACCCTGGCCGCGCGCAGCGACCGCAACTGATCGCCGCAGCCCAGGGGGCCGCGCCAAGACCGCCGCGGCTGCGAGCCGCGGCTCGGAGCCGCGGTGGGCACGCGCCTTGCCCGCCGCGCCCATGCCCGAATCCAGAAGCCGTTTTGCCGACGGCGCCAGCGCACGCCAAGCGGTGCTGCTGGCGCAGCCCGCCATCGAAGCCGCATTGCGTGATCCCGCCGTGAGCGGGATGGGCGTGCTGCACCTGGTGCTGCTCGATCCCGCGCGCGGGCCCGGGCAGGCCCGGTTCGACGAGGCCATCGCCCATGAGCACTCCATCGGCGACCGCGCGCGCTGGGACGTCGACTACGCCGCCTACGCCCGCGACAAGGCGCGCCTGAGCTGGCAGCACGGCATCGACAGCCGGGCACTGCAGGCCTTGTCGCCGCACCGGCTGGTGCCGGGTGACAGCCTGCTGTGGGGTGGCGTCTGCCTCGACGGCCTGGTGGTCGCCGCCAGCGGCGCGATGCCGGCCTGGGACGAGGCCTTCTCGCTGATGGTGGCAGGCTTCTGGCGCGCCCTGGCCCTGGAGGCAGCCGAGCGGGCACGCGCCGGACTCTGAACGCCGGCCCAGGGGCGTGAACGATGCCTGCCTTGCGTGGCTAACGCGCCATATGCGCGGCTGAGCCATGGTCACGGGCATGCCGATTGCCGATGCGTCCCCATGCTTGCCGCCCCTCCCCGCCCGCCCTCCGACGCCGGCGGTCCCCACCTGCTGGACGCCACGATGCTGTGGTCCGCCGAAGGCAGCGGCGCCGTGCGCCGCCTGCTCAGCTGCAAGCGCAGCTACCTGGGCGCGCTGCATTGGCGCCACACGCTGATGGCGCCCGGCGTCGATGGTCCCGGCCGCATCGATTGCGGCGGCATCCCGCTGCCGGCGGCCAGCGGCTACCGCTTCGTGCTGGACCGCCGGCGCGCGGCGCAGTTGATCGAACGCGCGGCGCCCGACCTCATCGAGGCCGGCGACCCCTACACGCTGGGCTGGGCCGTGCTGGACGCGGCCGAGCGCCTGAAGGTGCCGGCCGTCGCCTTCTGCCACATGCACCTGCCGGCGCTGGCGGCGCGCCTGGTCGCCGGCGAAGGCGGACCCAGCACCTGGCGCGGCCGCTGGGCCGAGCGCCAGGCGGCGGACTACCTGACGCGGCTGTACGCGGGCTACGACCTGGTGCTGGCGCCCAGCCGCGGCCTGGTGCGCGAGCTGGCCCAGCTGGGCGTGCGGCGCGTGCGCTACCAGCCGCTGGGCGTGGACTGCTCGATCTTCTCGCCGGCCGCCGACGACCCGCGCTGGCGTTACCGCCTGGAACAGCGGCTGCAGCTGCCGGCCGGCGCGCGCCTGGTCGTCTACGCCGGCCGCTTCACGCCCGAGAAGCGGCTGGACCTGGTGGCCGACGCGGTGCGCCGGCTGGGCCCGCAGTACCGGCTGCTGGCCGTGGGCAGCGGCCCGCGCCCGCCCACCGGCGCGCAGGTGCTGGTGCTGCCGCCTGAAGTGAGCAGCCGACGCGTGGCCCGGCTGCTGGCCAGCTGCGACTGCTTCGTGCATGCCGGCGACCACGAGAGCTTCGGCCTGAGCGCGCTGGAGGCCATGGCCTGCGGCACGCCGGTGGTGGCCAGCGCCCAGGGCGGCCTGGGCGAGCTCGTGAGCGGCGGCGGCACCACGGTGGAGTCGCGCCAGCCCGACGACTGGGCCGCGGCCATCGCCGCCGCCATCGACGACGACGATTCCAGGCTCGCCTTCACGGCACTGCAGCGCGCCCAATCGCTGCACTGGCCGCTGGTGTTGGCCGAGCTGGTGTCGCGTTATTCGTCGTTGCTCGACAGCACCGATGCGGTCACCGGCTGGGACCTGGACGAGACGGTCTCCCCCCAGACACCCGCCACCGTGCCCGGCTGGAGCGGCCTGGTCGACCGCCATCCGCAGCGCGCGGCCGATCCCCACACCTGGGCATGAACGAGGGCACCCGGTCCCGCGGGTGCTCGGGATCACCCGCCAAGCGGGTGCGCGGGCTCGTCCGGACGATCAAGCGCCGCGCATCTCCGCCGGCGCCGGCAGCAGGCCCAGCGCGCATTCGATCTGGCCGCACCAGGTGTGGCCGATGAAGATGTGGGCCTCCTGGATGCGGGCGGAGTCCTCGTGCGGCACCACCACGGCGCGGTCCGCCAGTGCACGCGCCGGGCCGCCGTCGCGCCCCAGCAGCGCGATGCAGCTCATGCGCTGCGCGCGCGCCGCCTGCAGGCCGCGCAGCACGTTCGGGGAGGCGCCCGAGGTCGAGATGCCGATCGCCGCATCACCCGGCCGGCCCAGCGCCTGCAGCTGCCGCGCGAAGACCTCGGCGTAACCGTAGTCGTTCGCGATGGCGCTCAGCGCCGCGCTGTCGGCCGCCAGCGACTGCGCCGCCAGCGGTCGCCGCTCGCGGCGCAGCCGGCCGCTCAGTTCGGCAGCCAGGTGCTCGCTGTCCGAAGCCGAACCGCCGTTGCCGAAGAAGAACAGCCGGCCGCCACGCTCGAGCACGCCGGCCATCAGCGCGGCGGCTGCGCAGATGTCTTCGCGCAGCTGCTCGAGCGACTCGAACAATGCGCGGTGCTGCCGCAGGTTGTGCGCGAACAGGGCCGCCGGATCGACCTCCGCCGCCACCGGCGCGGCCGGTGCCGCCAGGGCGCTCACAGGGCACCCCTGGCGCTTCGCGCCTTCCCGCCAAGCGGGGGCCGAGCCCCTTCGGGCGAGCGGGCGGGGCTCATTGGCTCGCGGCTGAAGCGGGTGGCACCGGGGTGCTGGGCACCGTGTCGGTCGGCGTCGTGGGCACCGGCGACGGCGCGGGCGAATTGCCGGCCGGCGGGGGCTTCACTTCGCCCGGCCGTTCACAACCCGCCAAGGCCAGTCCGGCAAGCAAGGCGGCCGCGGTGGCGTGCCACCGCATCGAGGCAATCGTCATGATGACTCCTGACATGAGCGTGTGATGGTGGCCGGCGCCCAGGCACCGGCGCTCGGGCACCGGCGTTCAGGCACCGGCCTTCTTGCCGTTCTTGACGGTCTTTTCCAACTGGGCCGCATGCTCCAGATGCTGCTGCAGCGTCGGCAGCGTCTTCGCGGCGAAGGCCTTGAGCTCGGCGTCGCCGCCGCCCTTGGCCTGCTTCTCGAACAGCGCGACGGCCTTCTTGTGGTCGGCGACCATGTGGCGGGCGTAATCGCGGTCGAAGTCGGCGCCCGTCGCCTTGCCCAGCTTTTCGATGTCCTTCTGGTGCTTCTTGCCCGGCGCGGCCGGCAACGTCACGCCCTTGGCCGACGCGATGCGCCGCAGCTCCTCGTTGGCCTTCGAATGGTCGTCGAACATCTTGCTGCCGAAGCTTTTCACCGCGTCGCTCGCGCCCTTCTGCTGCGCCAGCTTGCCGAGTTCCACCTCGGCCAGGCCGTCGCCGGCCGCCTGGATGATGAAGTCGCGGTCGGCGCGCGGCAGCGCTGAGGCAGACGCCGCCGGCGCCGCGGCGGGCGCCGACGCGCCCTGCGCCAGCACCGCGGCGGGCGCAAGAAGAACCAGCGCAGCCGCGCAGGCCGCGCGGCGCGGAAGTGTGAGGATGTCCATGTCGATGCTCCTTGGGGCGGCATTGGGCAACCGGCGTGCGCGCGTCGCGGCGCCGTTAGCAAGCAGCAACCTCTGGACGCCCCGGCCGGCCCCGCGGAGCTCAAGGGATCCCGGCACGGATGTCCAGGCCGCGGTGGTCGGCCACGATGAGTTCCGCCACGTCGACCCAGTCGGTGAGCACACGGTGCGGCGCGCGCAGCGGGGCGCGGCGCCACACCGTCTCGCCGCCGCTGTCGAACAGCACCGTGCGGCAGCCGCAGCGGCGCCCGGCCTCGATGTCGTCGAGCGTGTCGCCCACCATCCAGGAGCGTTCCAGGTCCAGGCCGTGGCGGCGCGCCGCCTGCATCAGCAGGCCGGCCGCCGGCTTGCGGCAGGGGCACATCGGCAGGCCGTCTTCGCCCGGTGCATGCGGGCAGTGCAGCAGGTCGGTCAGTTCGACGCCGGCCTGGGCATGCAGGCGCTCGCGCAGCGCGGCGGCCAGTTCTTCCCACTGCGCCCGCGTGAAGCGGCGCTGCGCCAGGCCGCTCTGGTTCGTCACCACGACCAACGCGAAGCCTTCGGCGGCCAGCGCAGCCAGCGCCTCGGGCGCGGCCGGCATGAATTGCAGCAAGGCCGGGTCGACGTTGTAGGGCACGTTGCGCACCAGGGTGCCGTCCTTGTCGATGAATACCGCGGGCCGCAGCGGGCTGCCATCGGCATCGCGGGGAAGAAAGAGAGGCGCCATGGACATCGGGGGAACTCGGTGGGTGCGTCCCGGCGGGGACCTGAAGCCCCCGGGGACGGCAAGGGCCATGCCGCGCAACAAGGCCGGTTCAACGCGGGAACGCGGCTTGCCGACGGCGGGCGAACGCACCACGCACCCACCAGGAGCTTCCCATGACGACCGTCGCTGAAATCATGTCGCCTTCGCCGCAGGTGGTGGGCCCGGAGGCTTCGCTGCACCATGCGGCCGAGTTGATGCGCGATCTCGACGTGGGCGCGCTGCCGGTGTGCAACGGCCGCCGCCTGCTCGGCATGGTGACCGACCGCGACATCACCGTGCGCGGCGTCGCCAGCGGCCTGTCGCCCGACGAAGCCTGCGTCTCCGACGTGATGACGCAGGAAGTGCAGTGGTGCACCGAGGATCAGGACAGCGAAGAGGTGATGCGGCTGATGGGTGACGCCAAGGTGCGGCGCGTGCCGGTGATCAACGGCGACAAGGAGCTGGTCGGCATCATCTCGCTGGGCGACATGGCGACGCGGCAGAGCGGCCACACCGACACCGCGCTGCGCGAGATCTCGGAACCCAGCAGCGGGATGCAAGGCGCGTGAGCCGCGGGGCCGCTGCCCAGGCGGGCACCGGTGGCGACCAGGCCGATGGCTGCCCCACGAACCCGGGCATGAGCCAGGGCGCCAGCGACACGGCGCGCTGGCGGGCCGCGCGCCGGCTGCTGGCGGTGCGCCTGGACAACCTGGGCGACCTGCTGATGACGACGCCGGCGCTGCTGGCGATGAAGCACGATGCGCCCGGCGTTCACCTGGCGCTGCTGACCTCGCCCGCCGGCGCCGCGCTGGCGCCCTGCCTGCCGTGGGTCGACGAAACCATCGTCGACGAAGTGCCGTGGATGAAGAACGGCGCTGACGCCGGCATGGCCGACGGCGAACTGGGCCGCCGCGAGGCGCGGCTCGTCGAACGCCTGGCGCATGGGCGCTTCGACGCCGCGGTGATCTTCACCGTTTGCACGCAAAGCCCGCTGCCGGCGGCGCTGGTGTGCCGCATGGCCGGCATCCCGCTGCGGCTGGCGCACTGCCGCGAGAACCCGTACGGCCTGCTGAGCCACTGGGTCGCCGACCATGAACGCGTGCAGGACGGCATGCGGCACGAGGTGGAGCGCCAGCTGGCGCTGGTGCGCACGGTGGGCTGGACCATCGACGACGCGCGGCTGCGCCTGCAGACCACGGCCGAACACGGCGCACGCGCCGGCCACCGGCTGCACGACGCCGGCGCCGACCCGGCGCGGCCCTACTTCGTGGTGCACCCCGGCGCCAGTGCCGCATCGCGCCGCTACCCGGCCGAGCGCTTCGGCGCCGCCGCCGACACCATCGCGCGCCAGAGCGGCTGCATGGCGGTCTTCACCGGCGATACCGGCGAGGCGGCGCTCATCGGCGAGGCGCGCGCCGCGATGCGGCAGCCCTCGGTATCGCTGGCGGGCCAGCTGGGCGTGGGCGAGCTGGCCGCACTGATCGGCGGCGCGCGCCTGCTGCTGGCCAACAACACCGGCCCGGCCCACATCGCCGCCGCGATGGGCACGCCGGTGGTGGCGCTGTATGCGCTCACGAATCCGCAGCACACGCCGTGGCGGGTGCCTTCACGCGTGCTGAACCACGACGTGCCTTGCCGCAACTGCCTGAAAAGCGTGTGCCCGCAAGGCCACCACGACTGCCTGCGCAAGGTCGAGCCCACCGCCGTGGCCGCCGCGTCGCTGGGCCTGCTGGGCGAAGGCGCACGCGCCTGAAGTCCCCGACACCCCTGACACCCGCATTCCCACCCCGGAGCCATCGATGCAAGACGCTTCCCACGGCGCCCCCGCCACGGCGCCCGCCGATCCTTTCTCGCTGCACGGCAGGACCGTGCTGATCACCGGCGGCTCGCGCGGCCTGGGCGCCGCCACTGCCGAGGTCCTGGGCAGCGCCGGCGCCCGCCTGGTGCTGGCCGACCTGGCGCTGGAGCGCGCGCAGGACAAGGCCGCCGCGCTGGCCGAGCATGGCATCCAGGCCCTGCCGCTGCTTTTGGACGTTGGCGACGAGGACCAGGTGCGCCGCGTCATCGCGCAGGTGCGCGAACGCGAGGGCCGGCTCGACGCGGTGGTCAACAACGCCGCCATCGACATCACCGTGCCGATCTCGGAACTGAGCGGCGAGGACTGGGAGCGCGTGGTGCGCACCAACCTGACCGGACCCTTCCTGATGGCCAAGCATGCACTGGACCTGCTGCCGCCGGGTGGGCACATCGTCAACATCGCCTCCACCGCGTCGAAGCGGGCCTGGCCCAATGCCGCGGCCTACCACGCCACCAAGTGGGGACTGCTGGGCCTGTCGCATGCGCTGCATGCGGAGCTGCGGCCGCGCGGCATCAAGGTCTCGGCCGTGGTGGCCGGCGGCATGCGCACGCCCTTCCTGCTCGACCGCTTCCCCGACATCGACCCCAACCTGCTGCAGGACCCGGCGAGCGTGGCGCGCGCCGTGCTGTTCGTGCTGACGCAGCCGCCCGAAACCGTGGTGCCCGAGGTGATGGTGCTGCCGATGCGCGAGACGTCCTGGCCCTGAGCGGCACGCGCACGGGCGCCACCCGCGCCATGGCGTGTTCAGCGTTCACCCGCGCCGGTGTGCTCCAGCCGGGACACGGCCGGCCGCTCCAGCGCCCCGGCCTCCACCAGCAGCGCCGACGGCTCGGACATGCGCTGCTGCCAGTGCGCCAGCATCGCGGCGCAGTCGCTGCTGAGGCGGCGCCGCAGGTGCGCGGCCGGGTCCACGTCCCACAGGCCGGCATGCAGCCAGCGCCCCGGCTGGTCCCAGTCCGGGTGGTCCACCAGCGGGTACAGGCACACGCCCTTCAGCGGCACGCCCTCGGCGCGCGCGCGCAGGGCTTCGGCGGCCACCTCGTCCAGCCACTCGGCCCGGTCGCTGCCGAAGTGGCCGGTCTCGGCGACGATCAGTGGCCGGTGGTAGCGCCGCCACACCTCGGCCAGCAGGCTCGCCAGCGGGCAGCGGCGCGGATCGTCCAGGCGCCAGGCCAGGCGCCGCTCGGTCAGCACCTCCCATTGGCCAGCGGGGTGGTGCTTGACGCCGATCAGGTCCAGTGCGCCCGGATGGCCACCCAGCGCCGGCTCCAGCCGGCCGCTGAGCAGGTCCCACACCTGCCACTGATAAGCCCTGATCTGCTCGGCCATGGTGACCAGTTCGGTGCGGCCCGGCGGTGCGACGACGTGGATCACCGGTTCCACGTGCAGGAAGCGCGCACGCGGGTCGACCGCCTTCACCGCCGCCATGCCCGCCAACACCGCGCGCACCAGCCGGCACTTCACCGCGTAGCCGGAGGCCTCCGTGCTGTCGCCGCGGCGCAGCGGATCACCCTGGTAGGGGTGGAAGCGATTGGTGGACGAGACCGCCCACGCGACGAAGCCGATCTCGTTGACCAGCGTGTACACCGGCGGGCGGTCGTGCAGCGTGCGCAGCACCCGCGCCGCGGCGCCGGCAAAGGCGGCGAAGCGCTCGACCAGCGCGTCGTCGAACAAGCTCAGGTCCGGCGGCGTGCCGTTGTGCATCAGCGACCACAGCACCTGCAGGCCGTGCCGGCGCGCCGACTGCGCCGTGGCCACCACGCGGCCGAAGTCGAAGTGCCCGCGCGACGGCTCGGCCAGGCGCCAGCCGATGGTTTCGCGCACGGTGCGCAGCCCGGCGGCGGCAGCGGCGGCATGGTCCTCGTCCATGCGCTCGAGGTGGCCGCTGGCGCGTGCCATGTCGAGCGGCAGGCCGCTGGCATTCACGTGATCCGCGCCCTCGTAGCCGCCCATCCAGAACGAGTCGAAGACCGGTGCATCGCTTCGTGGGGCCATGCCTGACTCCTGCATGAGCCGCACAGCGGCCGACTGAAACCGCCGGCAAGCGCAATGCCCGATGAATGACGCGGCCGGTGGTCCCGCGATCGGGAAGCCTTGCCGACAAGATTGCGGGATGCTTCAAACGCTGCCCGAAGACTCCAGTCCGGCCGCCTGGCCGCGCCCGGCCAGCGTGGCCAGGGCCGCGGTCAGCACCGCCGGCTCCACCGGCTTGACCAGGTGCAGCTGGAAGCCGGCCATCAGCGCCAGCAGCCGGCTTTCCGGCCGCGCATGGCCGGTCAGCGCGATGGCGGGCATGCGGCGCTCCAGCGGCACGCCGCGCTGCGCCTCGATCTGGCGGATGCGGCGCATCAAGGCGTAACCATCGTCGGCCTCGCCCAGCGAGATGTCGGACGCGAGCAATTGCGGCCAGGCCGCGCCGTCGTGCTGCTCCAGCCAGGCCAGTGCGTCGCTGCCGCTCGAGAAGGGCAGCACCTGGGCGCCCTCCATCGACAGCATCATCGCCAGCGCCTGCAGCCCGTCGTCATGGTCGTCGACGCACATCACGCGCAGTCCGGCCAGCACCGGCTCGTGCGGACCGGCCAGGCGCGGCAGCGGCGGGCCGCCTTCGGCCGGCGGCAAGGCGGCTGCGGGCGCGGCCACGGCCAGCGGTTGCAAGGGCAGCTCGACGACATAACGCATGCCATGACCGGCCGCGGCCACTTCGGTCTCGAAGCGGCCCCCCATGCGCTCGATCAGTGACCGCACCTCCAGCGGATCGAGCGGCGGTACCTCGGGGTCCATGGCGGCCACCGGCTCGGGCGACTGCAGCGCATCCTGGCGGCCGTCGGTGATCGACAGCCACGCGTCGGCATCGTGGCGCGCCAGGCGGATCTCGATGCGGCCGCCCGGCGGCGTCGCGCGCAGCGCCTGGCGGCCGATGGCGTACAGCACCTGCGCCAGCGCGCCGGGGTCGCCCGAGACGCTGGCATTGCCGAGGTCGATGTCGGTGTAGATCGCGATGCGCCGCTCCTCGCTGGGCAGGCGCAGGGCCTCCACCGTGCCGGCCAGCAGCACGCCCAGGTTGGTCGGCTGCCGCGCCAGCTTGCGTTCCAGCCGCTCGAATTCGCGCTGCTGCAGCTGCAGGTTCCACAGCTGCGCGTAGAGGCCGTCGCGCGCCAGCAGCGCCTCATGGCGGCCGGACTCGACGATGCGACCGCGGTCCATCACCACGATCTGGTCGGCGTCGACGATGGTGGACAGGCGGTGCGCGATGATCAGCGTGGTGCGGCCTTCGGCGATGCGGTCGAGCTCACGCTGGATCGCGCGCTCGGCCCGCGTGTCCAGCGCCGAGGTGGCCTCGTCGAAGATCATCAGCGGCGGGTTCTTCAGCAGCGCCCGCGCGATCGCGATGCGCTGCTTCTCGCCGCCGGACAGCTTCATGCCGCGTTCGCCGACGATGGTGTCGTACTGCTGCGGCAGCGAGACGATGAACTCGTGCACCTGCGCCGCCTGCGCCGCCGCGATGATCTCGGCCAGCCCCGCGCCCGGGCGGCCGTAGCCGATGTTGAAGGCGATGGTGTCGTTGAAGAGCGCGGTGTCCTGCGACACCACGCCGATGGCTTCATGCAGCGAGGCCTGCGTGACCGCGCGCAGGTCCTGGCCGTCGATCAGCACGCGGCCGATGTCCGGGTCGTACAGGCGCAGCAGCAGCCGCGCCAGGGTCGACTTGCCCGAGCCGCTGCCGCCCACCACCGCCACCGTCTGCCCGGCCCCCAGCTGCAGGCTGAAGTCGTGCAGGATCGGCCGCCCCGGCTCGTAGGCGAAATCCACGTGCTCGAACGCCACCGCGCCGCCGCGCAGCGCCAGCGGACGGGTGCCGGGCTTGTCCTCGATCTCGGGCGGCTGGCGCAGCAGCGTGAAGAGCTTCTCGGTGTCGACCAGCGCATCCATGGTCTGCCGGAACACGAAGCCCAGCGTGTTCAGCGGCATGCACAGCTGGATCACGTAGGCGTTGACCAGCACCAGGTCACCCACCGACAGGCGCCCGGCCAGCGTCTGCTGCCCGGCCAGCAGCATCACGGCCGAGACACCGGCGGCGATGATCGCGCTCTGCCCGACGTGCAGCGCCGACAGCGCGCGCTGGTTCAGCACCGACTGCTCGATCCAGCGCTGCTGCACCTCGGTGTAGCGCTGCAGCTCGAAGCCCTGGCGGGCGTAGGTCTTGACCATCTCGTAGTTCAGCAGGCTGTCCACCATGCGGCCCTGCGCGACGGAGTCGATCGCGTTGACCTCGCGCTGGCGCTTCTCGCGCCGCCGCGTCATCGCCGTGGTGTACGCGGCGTAGACGAAGAAGGTGAGCCCGATCACGAAGGTGAACCACAGGCTGTAGCCGGCGGTGGTCATCACCACCAGCACGGCGGCGAACTCCACCAGCGTGGGCAGCACGGTGAAAAGCCCCGCGCCCAGCAGGAAACCGACCCCCGCGGTGCCGCGCTCGACGTCGCGGATCAGCATGCCGGTGTTGCGCTGGGTGTGGAAGCGCGGGCTGAGCGCCAGCAGGTGGGCGAAGGTGCGCTGCGCGAAGGCGGCCACCGTGCGCAGCGTGACGCGGGCGAACAGCAGGTCGCGCAGCTCGGTGAACAGCGTGCTCGCGAAGCGCATCAGCGCATAGCCCAGCAGCAGGAACACCGGCAGCGCCAGCACCACGCGGGTGCTGGGCGCGGTGGCCGCCGCCGCGGCGGCCGCGCTCTGCGATTCCTGCGCGCTGAACTGGTCGACGATGGCCTTCAGCAGCAGCGGCACCAGCACCGCGGCGATCTTGGCGGCCAGCAGCAGCAGCAGTGCCGCGGCGGTGCGGCCGCGGTACCGCCAGACGGCGGACCACAGGCCGGCCAGCACTTCATTCATTCGGGGCGATTCGTGCACATCGGGGTCAGCGGCGCGGGCAGGCGCCGTGCCCGGGGCACGGATCGGGCGGAACGCTCAGCCGGCGGGCGGTGGCTCCAGCAGCGGCCGCAAGCGCGCGGCCAGCTGCTCGAAGTCGGCGCCGCCACGGCGCTGCACCTCTCGCAGCTGCCGCTCCAGCAGCGCGGCATCCAGGCTGTGCTCACGCGCCTTGATGGCCTCGATCCGGCGCGCGATGTCCGCCAGCTTGCCGTAAGCCTCGGCCGCCTCGGGCGAGGGCGCGCCCTCGCTGCGCCGCGCCACGTCCAGCAGCAGCTCGGTGATCAGGCCGAGCTGCTTGCCGTAGCTCGCGACGTCGAAGGCCTGCTCCTCGATGCGGGCATGGCCGGCGCCGGGCCGGATGCCCTGGAAGAACCAGTGCGTCGTCGGGTCGATGCGCTGCGCGACATCGCCGCTCCACGGCAAGTGCACCTGCGGTGCCCAGAACCACAGCCAGGGGTACATGGCATTTCTCCCTTGCAGCCCGCGAAAGAGGGCAAGACGCCCGGGGGCCGGTGCGGCCCAGTATGCCGAACGGGCTGCGCGGCCGGCAAGGCATGCTCGGCAGGCGCGCTCGGCAAGGTGGCGGGCAAGCCGCCGGCAGGGCGTGTTCCGCCGCGCACGCCGCAAGAACTCCCTACGCACACGCGCTGCATGCCCGGGGTTGAGACCCGCTGCCGAATGCCGAAAACAAGGCACCGGCAGACCAGGACCCACATCCCGTGACCGATCCCCTCTCGCTCGACCGGCCCGCGCACGACATCGCCCGCGGCGCCGTCATCGTCCTGACGCTGGACCTGCAGTACCGCGTGCGCTACTGCAGCGCCGCGTTGGCGGCGGCGGGTGGCCCGGCCGCGCGCGAGCTGCACGGCCAGCCCTTTGATCGCCTGCGCCATGCGGACATGCCGCGCCAGGTGCTGCGCGACCTGTGGGATGCGCTGGAGCGCGGCCATGCCTGCGTCGCGCCGCTGAAGCTGCGCTGTCCGGACGGCGGCCACCTGTGGGCGCGCACCGCCTTCTCACGCGTGGTCGACCGCCACGGCACGATGAGCATCGTCGTCGTGATGACGCGACCCGGCCGCGTGCACGTGCGCGGCGCCGAGGCCCTGTACGCCAGCCAGCGCTGCCGCACCGGCGTGTGGCTCGACCACTTGCTCGAACACGACCGCGAGTTGCCATGGGTGTTGAAGTGGTGAGGGCGCCGGCGGCGGAATTGCCGCTGCTATGCTGGCCCGCATGCCGCCGCCGAGCCCGCCGAATCCCGCTCCGCCCCCCGGTCCCCCGCCCGCTCCGCCGATTCACGTCGACCCGACAGTGCGCACCGAAGAGCGCTTCAGGCTGCTGGTTGACAGCGTGCAGGACTACGCGATCTTCATGCTCGACACCGAAGGCCGGGTCGTCACGTGGAACGCCGGCGCCGAACGCCTGAAGGGCTACCGCGCGCACGAGATCATCGGCCGCTCCTTCGAGACCTTCTATCCCGCCGAGGCGGTGGCTGCCGGCTGGCCCAAGCACGAACTGCGCATGGCCATCGCCCAGGGCCGCTTCGAGGACGAGGGCTGGCGGCTGCGCCAGGACGGCACGCGCTTCTGGGCCAGCGTGGTGATCACCGCGCTGCGGGAGCGCGACGGCACGCTGCGCGGCTTCGCCAAGGTCACGCGCGACCTGACTGCCCGGCGCGCGCAGGAAGAAGCGCTGCGGCAAAGCGAAGAGCAGTTCCGCCTGCTCGTCGAGTCGGTCAAGGACTACGCCATCTTCATGCTCGACCCGCAGGGCCGCGTGCTGACCTGGAACGCCGGCGCCGCGACGATCAACGGCTACAGCGCGGCCGAGGTGCTGCACCGCGACTTCTCGATGTTCTTCACGCCGGAAGACGTGGCCGCCGGCCGCCCTGCACAGGAGCTGGAGACCGCCCGCCGCGAAGGCCGCGTCGAGACCGAAGGCTGGCGCGTGCGCCGCGACGGCAGCCTGTTCTGGGCCAGCGCCATCGTCACGCCGGTGCTGGGGCCCGACGGCACGCTGCGCGGCTTCGCCAAGGTCACGCGCGACCTGTCGCAACAGCGCCGCCTGCTGGAGCTGGAACACGCCAGCCAGCGCATGCAGGAATTCATCGCCACGCTGGCCCATGAGCTGCGCAACCCGCTGGCGCCGGTGCGCAACGCCTCCAGCGTGCTGCGCCGCCAAACCGACCTGCCGCCGACGGCGCTGCGCATGTGCGACATCATCGACCGCCAGATGACCCACCTGACGCGGCTGGTCGACGACCTGCTCGACGTCGGCCGCATCGTCACCGGCAAGATCGCGCTCAGCATCGCGCCAATCGACTTCGTCGAGGTCGTGCACACCAGCGTCGAGACGGTGCGCCCCGCCATGCAGGCGCGCGAGCAGACGCTGGCGCTGCGCCTGCCTGCTCACTTGCCGCTGCTGGGCGACGCGACGCGGCTCGCGCAAGCGCTGCAGAACCTGCTGCACAACGCGGTGCGCTACACGCCGGCCGGCGGCCACATCGCCGTCAGCGTGCACACCGAGGGCAACAGCGTGATCGCGAGCGTGGCCGACAACGGCCAGGGCATCGCGCCCGAAGCGCTGGAACGCATCTTCGACCTCTTCCGCCAGGAACCCAGCGCTGAGCGCTCGCCGTCGGAAAGCGGCCTGGGCATCGGCCTGAACCTGGCGCGTGCGCTGGTGGAACAGCACGGCGGCCGGCTCACCGCGCACAGCGAAGGCCTGGGGCGCGGCAGCCGCTTCGTGATGCAGTTGCCGCTGCGGCAGGCGGCGCCGGAGCCCGTGTCCGCCGACCTGCCGGCGAACGACGCCGGCAGCCCACCGCGGCGCGTGCTGGTGGTCGACGACAACCGCGACTCCACCGATTCGATGGTCACCATGCTGCACCTGATGGGCCATGCGGCCGAAGGCGCCTACAGCGCCGGGGATGCACTGGCCCGCGCCGAGCGCTTCCGGCCCGAACTGGTGCTGCTGGACCTGAACATGCCTGGCGACGACGGCTACACCGCCATCAAGCGCCTGCGCGCGCAGTGCGGCGACACGCTCTTCGTCGCCGCGATGACGGGCTACGGCCAGGCCAGCGACCGCGAAGCCACCGCCCGCGCCGGCTTCCAGGCGCACCTGACCAAGCCGATCGACGCCGCCCAGATCGAGGCGTTGCTGCGCCAGGCACGGCGCTGAACGGCACGCCATGGCGGGGCGTGGCGCCACGCCCGTCCCCCCAGCGCATTCAGAGCTGCTTGTGGAAGAAGGTGGTGCCGCAGAAGCGGCCGTCCGGCATCAGCGCGTAGTTCGGCACCACGCCCACACGCTGCCAGCCGGCGCGCTCGTACAGGCGCTCGGCGTCGCCGCCGGTCACCGTGTCCAGCACCAGCACCGTGCGGCGCTCGGCGCGCGCGGCCTCGTCCACCGCCGCCATCAGCCGCTGCGCGATGCCGCGCCGGCGCGCTCTGCGGTGCACCAGCATCTTCGCCACGTCGGCACGGTGCGGCTGGTTCTCCGGCAGGCCGGTGACGAGCTGCACGGTGCCGACGATGCCTTCGGCATCCTCGGCGATCAGCAGCACCCGCTCGCCGCGGGCCACGCCCTCGGCCACGCCGCGCCAGAAATCCACCGCCCGCTCACGCGTCAGCGGCGCCATGAAGCTCACCGAGGCGCCGCCCTCCACGCAATCCATCAGCACCTCGGCCAGGGCCTCGACACAGGCGGCGGCCTCGTTCGGGCCGACGCGCCGCACGCTCACTTCGTTCGTCATCAGTTCCTCCGGGGGGACAGGTAGGGCAGCGTCACCAACGCCACCAGGTAGCGCGCGGGCCGGCGCGTCGGGTTGCGGTAGACGATGGGCTGGTCCAGCCGCATCGCGAGGCAATCGCCGGGCTCCAGGCGCCATGGCGTGCCGCCCAGCGTCAGCTCCATCGCGCCGTCGATCATCCAGACCTGCTGGTGCACCTCGTTGTCGCGCGGCGTGGCGTCGTACGCGACGCGCTGGCCGGCGGGGAATACCACGTCGACCAGCTGGATCGGCGAGCGAGCGGCAGGCGACACGTTGCGGCGCACGTAGCCGGATGCAGGGTCCGTCCACAGCGGCTGGTCGGCCACGCGCGCCAGCGGCGAAGGCGCGGCGGCGGGCGCGGCGTCCGCCTCCTCGAACAAGGAGGCCAGCGTCACGCCCAGGCCGGCGGCCAGCTTGTCGAGCACGGCGGCGGTGGGGCTGCTTTGCCCGCGCTCGATCAGCGAGATGTTGGAGCGGCTGACGCCGGAGCGCTCGGCCAGCGCCTCCAGCGAGTAGCCGGCCTCGTCGCGCAGCTGGCGCACGCGGCGGGCGATGCGGGTGTTGATGTCCATTGCATCCAGTTTACTGGAAATCTTCATCCATCAAACTGCCGCACCCCGGAAGAAGGACTGCCGCGCCCGCGCGGACAATCACGGCGAAGGAGACCATCCGATGCACCCTGCCCTGCGCCCCGCCCTCGTTCTGCTCGCCTTCGCCGGCATCGCGGCAGCTGCCGGGGCCGCCGGCCAGCACGGCCATCCGCAGGCCCACCAGCACGGCGAGCTGAGCCTGGCCATCGCCGTCGACGGCGAGCAGCTCAGCATCGCGCTGGAAGCGCCGCTGGACAGCCTGCTCGGCTTCGAGCGCGCACCCCGCACGGACGCCGAACGCCATGCCGCGGCTGCCGTGCTGGCCCGGCTGCGCGATGCGGCGGCACTGTTCACGCCCGACGCCGCAGCGCGCTGCACGGCCGGGCCGGTGGCGCTGGAGCCGGGCCCGCTCGCGCCGGGCGCCGCGGCCTCCGCTGCGCCCGAGCACGCCGACCTGGAAGCGTCCTACAGCTTCCGCTGCACTCAACCGGCGCAGTTGCGCGCACTGCAGACGACGCTGCTCGACGCCTTCCCGCGCGTGCGCCGCATCGAGGTGCAGGTGGCCGGCCCGCGCGGCCAGCGAAAGGCCACGCTGCAGCGGCCGGCGCGCACGATCGAGTTGACGCGCTGACGGTCGATGCCGCATTCGATGCGGGCGCACGAGACGCTTGACCATGAAGTGAAGACTCTTTACAGTCCGCCTCCTCGCCGCAGCCCCGGGCCGCGGCACACCGCATCGAACATCCGCCACCGCATCCGAATCCGCACCATGAAAATGCAGCAAGCTCTCTCCGACCGGGCCCGGCCCGACGCGGTCCGCTGCTCGTTCGAGCATCGGAGACAGCACTGGCAACCGGGACCCGAGGGCGGCTGAACACGCGCGCCCACTCCTCGAATCTTTCGTCGAGGCCCGGTATCCGCACAGGAGCCGGGCCTCGTTCTTTTCCGGTCAACACGTGCGCTGAGGCGTGGCTGTAGCTCAATGGCAGAGCTGCGGGTCGTGACCCCGCCGGTGTCGGTTCGACTCCGACCGGTCACCCCTCAGCGCATCGACGCACGCCGCCTCGTTCGTCTAACGGCCAGGACACGACGCTTTCAATGTCGGAACACGGGTTCGACTCCCGTACGAGGTACCAATGGCAAGAATCGGGAACGCTGGCGCGGCCCGCTTCATAACTTACAAGGCACATGGAGTCTCATCATGCACCAGCATGTCCTGCAGCTGGACATCCAAGGCACGCCGCAGCGCTGGATCTCGCTTGAACAGGCGGCCGTGCACCACGCCACCGGCAGCATCGCCTGGACCGACGGTGATGCGCCGCTGGCCGTGCTGCGCGGCGGCTGGAATGCGGCCAGCGGCCGACAGTCGCTGATCGAAGTTCAGCCCATCGTCGCGCTGCGCGGCGCGCCGCGCATCAACCTGTTCGGCGTGACGCCCTCCGTGGCCAAGCCCAAGCTGTTCCGCCGCGACCGCTGCACCTGCGCCTACTGCGGCCAGCGCTTCCATGAGCGTGAGCTGCAGTGCGAGCACGTGCTGCCTGAATCGCGCGGCGGCGGCTGGACCTGGATGAACCTGGTGACGGCCTGCGGTCCGTGCAACGGCCGCAAGGCCGACCGCACGCCGGAGGAAGCACGCATGCCGCTGCTGTACTTGCCGTACGTGCCGAGCCGCTTCGAGGACTTCCTGCTCGAAGGCCGGCACATCCGCGCCGACGTGCATGAATGGCTGGCTTCGCGCCTGCCGAAAGGATCGCGCCTGAGCTGAACCCATGCGGTTCAGCGCATGCGCCAGGTCGCGGTCGAGCTGATGGACCTGCGGCTGCAAGCGCTTGAAGTGAGCGGCCAGGAAATCCTGACACGCGACACGCGACGCGCTCGTTGCTGAACACCGCCAAGGTCATGGAGGACAACCCCGTGGCCCTGCGCCTGAAGGAGATGGAAACGCTGGAGCGCGTGGCCGATCGGATCGACCGGATCTCGGTTTTCGGCGGCCTGGACCAGGTGCTCAACGGCCTGGTGAAGCTGCGCTGACGGCGCCCTGCGCCGTCTCGCGCAGCAGCTGCTTCAGTCGCTTGCGGCCGTCGGCGTTCGTCGCGCGCCAAGCCTTCAGCGCCAGCGCGACGAACTGCTGCTCGGCCTGGCTCACGCCCTGCGCCGGATGGTCTTCGTCCAGCCATCCGGCCGGGGTCGCGCAGGCCACCTCGATCTGCCGCGCCAGCTTGTCGCCGATCGGCCGGCTGCTCTTGATCTGGCTCCACATGCTGGGGCTGATCTGCAGCTGCTGCGCGAAGGCCTGCTCCAGCCCCTTGGGCGGAACGCCGGCGCGCATCTGCGCCTCGGCAAAACGCTGGAACAGGCTGACGGCATTGGCGCGGCGGTTGAGGGTAGGGTTGTCAGGCACGGTCGACAGGGACACGGAATTCAGCAAGGAAGCGGCGAGCGAAAAAGATTGTCTCACCCGCTTGACGCTCTGGTGAAGACTCTTTACAGTGCGCCACTTCGCTGCAGAGCCCTCCGCAGCACCCGATCAACCAGCATTGAAAGGAGAGTGTCGTGACGATCGCAGGCCACATCGATCCGCGCGCAGCGGCCTCTCTTCAGCACTGCTGGGGCGCAGATCGCAAGCATCCCGAGCCGGGCAGCGACTGACGCGCTGCTCCCAGTCGACCCTTCGGTCGAGGCCCGGATACCGCGAGGATCCGGGCCTTCTTGTTTGTCTACCTTGGTCTCATGGCGGGTGTGTTTCGGCACAACGGCCAAGCATGCGTTCCCGCAAGCGCAGGGAACGGCCGGGATGTGCGCTGCGGGGACGCCCGCATCGTGCAGCGGGGAAGCGCTGAGTGGCCGACGAGAGCCGCGCTCGCGCTGAAGCACAACCGCGATGAGATCCAACGGACCTTGCCCGCCATCCGCCATGCGCGGCGCATGGGTCAGCAGTTCAAGAAGCCCTCGCTTCAGCGCTCACGCGCTGGCGAAGGCGGAAATCGGCCGCAATGATTGGGCGGCGCCGGAACCCGTCACCGGACACCACTGTCGACATGCGCGTTCAGCGCAAGCCCAGTCGGGTCAGCTTCTTGATGAGCCCGACGCGCGAGATGCCCAGGCGCCGCGCGGCCTCGGACTGGTTGCCATCGGCAGCTGTCATCGCGTCGCGCACCAGGCGGCGCTCCAGTTCCGCCACCGCCGCATCGAGCGGGCCGACCGCCTCCGCCGCCGCCAGCGGCGGCGCAGGGCGCGCGTCGTCCAGCGGGTCGCCGCTGGCCAGGCGCAGCAGGTCGGCATCGACCTCGCGCTGCTCGGGCGGCAGCAAGGCGGCAGCCGATTCGATGACGGCCTTCAGTTCGCGCACGTTGCCGGGCCAGTCGCGCGCCGCCAGCCAGGCCAGCGCACCCGCCGACAGCCCAGCGCGCGGCGCGATGCGGTGCAGGAAGCGCGCCGCGAGCAGCGGCACGTCGGCCGACCGCTCCGCCAACGCGGGCGTTCGCAGCACCACGCCTTTCAGGCGATAGAACAAGTCCTCGCGGAAGCTGCCTTCGCGCACCATCGCCTCCAGGTCGCGGTGCGTCGCCGCCACGACACGGGCCTCGGCCCGTTTCTGCACGCGGCCACCGACGGGCACGAACGTGCCCTCCTGCAGGAAGCGCAGCAGCTTGACCTGCATCGGCGGCGGCATCTCGCCCACCTCGTCCAGGAACAGCGTGCCGCCGTGCGCGGCCTCGACCAGCCCGGGCTGGTCGCGGTAGGCGCCGGTGAAGCTGCCCTTCAAGTGTCCGAACAGCTCGCTTTCCAGCAGCTCGGCCGACAGCGCACCGCAGTGGATGGCGACGAAGGGCCCCTGGCTGCGGCCGCTGCAGCTGTGCAGTGCACGCGCCACCAGTTCCTTGCCAGTGCCGGTGGGGCCGAGCACCAGCACGCTGACCTGCGTCTGCGCGACACGGCGCACCATGGCGCGCAATTGCCCCATCGCAGCCGACTGCCCGACGAGGCCGAGGTCGTCGGTGGCCTGGGTGGCACGCAATGCCGCCAGCTCGCCATCCAGCCGTGCCTTGCGCAGGGCCCGCGCGACGACGAAGCGCAGCATGTCCGGATCGATCGGCTTGGTCAGGAAGTCCCAGGCGCCCAGTTCGGTCGCGCGCAGCGCGAGGTCATGCTCGCCATGGCCGGTCAGCACGATCACCGGCGCGCGCGCGAAGCGTGGGATCAGCTCCAGCCCGATCTCCGGGTCCATGTGCGGCGGCATCGCCAGGTCCAGCAGCACCAGTTCGGGCCGGTGCCGCGCGAAGGCCTCCAGCGCCTGCTCGCCGTCGCCGGCGATCGACACGTCGTGCCCCAGGCCGCGCAGGAAACTGCCGCCCAGGCGCTGGAAGGCCGGCTCGTCATCGACGAGCAACACGGATCCGGTGGCATCAGGGATGTCGGTGCTCATGGCGCGGTGATCGGAAAGCTCAGGGTGAAGCAGGTGCGCCACGGCGGCCGTTCGGTCAGTTCCACCGAGCCGCCGTGCGCGGCCATGATGCGCGCGACGATGGCCAGTCCAAGGCCGGTACCGCCGGGGCTGCGCGACGCGAAGGGTTCGAACAGGCGCGCGCGGATCTCGGCCGGCACGCCGGGGCCGTCGTCGCAGACATGCAGGCGCACCGATTGCGCGCTGCGGTCGGCGTCGAGGTGGATGGTGCAACGTGTCGCCGCGTCAGTGCCCGTGCCTGTCCCGGCGATGCGCGCGTTCTCCAGCAAGTTGGTCAGCGCCTGGTCGACGCGGCGCAGGTCCACCTCCACCTCCAGCACGCCGTCCAGCCCCGGGCCCAGCGTGACGCCCGGCCAGCGCAGCGCCGCCGCGCGCACATGGGCGGCCAGGTCGACTCGCGCCGGCGCGAGCTTCCAGGGCTTGGCGTAGTCCAGCAGGTCGCGCGTCAGGTGCGATATGCGGGCGACCTGGTCGGCCACCTCGCGGCGCGTCTCGGCCGGAGCCGTGGCCACTGCCATCGAGATGATGTTCAGCGGGTTGCGGATGTCGTGCGCGACGGTGGCGGCCAGCGAACCCAGCTCGGCCAGGCGCGCTTGCAGTTGCCGTTCGCGCTCGCGCGCGGCAATCTGCTGCGCCTGCTCGACGCGGGCGGCCGCCTCGGCCACCACGGTGCCGAACAGTTCGGCCACCTGGCGCGGACCGGGCGGGGCGGCTTCCCAGCCATGCAAGCTGCTGTGCCAGCCGTCTCCGCCGCGGGCGCAGACGAGACGCGCTGATTCGGCGTTAGGCGACCTTGCCGCGCCGACCACCACTTCCACCGGCGTGCCGATGCGCTGGCCCAGCAGCGCCGCCGACTGCGACGCGAGCGCCTCGGGCGACTCGGCGGCCTGTAGCGCTTGGCGCCAGGCCGCCAGGTCGGACACCGAGACTTCTCCCCCCGGGTACACCAGGCGCTCGGCGATGCGGCGCACGGGGCCGTTCAGCGCCAGGCAGCTGGCAGCGACCGCCAGGCCGCCGATCCAGCGTGATTCGATCGGCAGCAGCGGCGTCAGCGCGACGATGGCGGCGCCCAGCGCCAGCAGCAGGGTCCACGCCAGTGCCCGCCGCGCCCAGGCGTTGGCGACGAAGACGCCGTAGCGCAGGATGCCGTAGACCAGGATCACCGGATAGAACGGCAGCAGCAGCAGCGGGAACGGGTACAGCGGCAGGTCAAGCACCGCGATGCCGTAGCCGGCCAGGCACAGCAGCCCCCACAGGCAGGACGCGGTGACCGCCGCCAGCTGGCTGCGGGCGGGCCGCTGCGCCCGCGCCAGCGCCCGCAGCAGCACCGCGATGCCGGCCAGGCCCAGCAGCACCCAGGCCATGCTCGCCGTCCAGCCGACGGCGTTGGCATGCGCGATCCAGCCGACGTGGCGCTGCCATTCGAGGTGGCCAGGATCCATCACCTCGGCCAGCAGGGTGCCCGATCCGCCGAGCAGATAGGCCGTTATCACGCACCAGCGCTTGACGGCCGCGCGGCTGAAGACGACGCAGAAGTGGAAGAAGAAGGCCGAGGTCAGCGGAGCGGTGGCCACCAGCGCGATCGCGATCGTCTCGGTCTCGGGGCCGAACCAGTTCGGCCATTCGTTGCCGGCGATCCAGACCGCGATGCCGGTCAGGAAGGCGGCCAGCAGGCGCGCGCCGGCGACCCGGTCCGCCCACCACAGCAGCACGCCGGCGAGCGCGAGCGTCTCGAACAGGGCGAAGCCCAGGGCAGCTCGGATCAGCATCGGCAGGTGGCGGTCGGGTGTCAACCAAGTAGACGACAGGGGCTGCGCGGACTGTAAACGAAGTATGCAGGTCGCAGCGCATTTATCAATTAAATCAAGCACTTGCGTTGCATCCACGGGCTGGCCTGCTTTTCGCGATGGCAGGGCATCACCCACCCGACGAGCCCGACGCGATGCTTGCCCTGAAGACGGCCCTGACGCCCCGCCAACCTGCCCACGCCGGCGCCGGCGCCGATGCGGCGGCCGCCGCGCCACTGGACCTGGCCGCGCTGGTCGGCGCCGAAGGCTGGTCGCGCCTGCCGGCGGCCGTGCAGCAGCGCTTCGCCACCGGCCACGCCGACACGGTGTACCGCGGCCACATGGACCTGCGCTGCTCGCGCCTCGGACGCGTCGTCGCGGTGCTGAGCGCACTGGCCGGCGGCCCGCTGACCGGCAGCAACGCGCAGCAGGTGCCGACCACGGTCAACGTGCGGGGCAACGGCCGCGGCGGCGTGGTGTGGGAGCGCCGCTTCCACCACCACGCCGCCGGCGGTGGTCCGCACCGGGCCGACCGCGTCGTGCGCTCGACCAAGGAGATCGACACCGATGGCCGCACGCTGCGCGAGCGCACAGACGGCGGCTTGAGCATGGCGCTGCGCGTCTTCGAGGACGGCGGTGCGCTGGTGTTCGAAAGCAGACGCTACTTTTTCGTGTTAGGTCGCTGGCGCCTGCCGGTGCCGGCGCTGCTGTCGCCCGGCGTCTGCCGCGTGAGCCACCGCGACCTCGGCGCGGGCCGCTTCCGCTTCACGCTGACGATGACCCACCCGTTGTGGGGCGAGACCTTCCACCAGACCGGCGTGTTCGCCGACCCCGAATGACCTGGACCACCGGACCGCATCCATGACCCTGCTCTTCATCCTGCTGACCTTCCAGGCCCTGCTGGGCGCCTTCGACAACCTGTGGCACCACGAACTGCAGGCCGGCCTGCCGCAGCGCGCCGGGGCGCGCCGCGAACTGGCACTGCACGCCGCGCGCGAGGCGATCTACGCGGTGATCTTCATCGGCCTGGCCTGGGCTGAATGGCGTGGCCTCTGGGCCGCAGCACTGACGACGCTGCTGGTCGCAGAGCTGTTCATCACGCTGGCCGACTTCCTCGAAGAGGACCGCACGCGCCGCCTGCCGCCGCTGGAGCGCGCGCTGCACACGGTGCTGTGCATCGGCTACGGCTTGCTGCTGGGCCTGCTGGCGCCGCTGCTGTTGCAGTGGGGGCAGCAACCGACGGCGCTGGTGGCCACCACGCATGGCGCGATGTCGTGGTGGCTGACGGCCTATGGCGTCGGCGTGGCGGCGTGGTGCCTGCGCAATGTGCTGGCGGTGCGGCGCCTGGGCCGCGTGGGTGCCGCGGCCGCGGCAGCTGCCGGCACGCCGGCTGGCCCACCCGCGTTGCCGCACGGCGCCGCACCCGCGGTGCTGGTGACCGGCGCCACCGGCTTCCTCGGCCGCGCGCTGGTGGCCGACCTGCTGCGCGACGGCCGCCGCGTGATCGCCTGGTCGCGCGATGCCGGCCGGGCCCGCGCACTGCTGGGGCCGGCGGTGTGGGTGGTGGACAGCCTCGACGCGATCCCGCCGGAGACGCGCATCGACGCCATCGCCAACTTGGCCGGCGCCCGCGTGCTGGGCCTGCCCTGGACCGCTGCGCGCCGCCGTGTGCTGCTGGACAGCCGGGTCGGCGCCACCGCGGGGGTCGTGGCACTGATGCGCCGCCTGCAGCAGGCGCCGCGTGTGCTGGCCAGTGCCTCGGCGGTCGGCTACTACGGCGCCGCGCCGGCCGACGCGCCCTTCGAGCCTTGCGACGAGAGCACGCCGCCGCGGCCGGGCCAGTTCCAGTCGGATCTGTGCATCGCGATCGAGCATGAGGCGCGCCGCGCCGAGGCGCTGGGCGTGCGCGTGGTGCGGCTGCGCTTCGGCGTGGTGCTGGGCCACGGCGGCGGGGCGTATCCGATGCAGGCGCTGGCTGCCCGCCTGGGCCTGGGCGCGCTGCTGGGCAGCGGCCGGCAGGCGGCGCCATGGATCCACCTGGACGACGCGGTGGGCCTGCTGCGCCATGTGCTGGCGCACCAGCGGCTGGCCGGCGCCCTGAACGCGGTGGCGCCCGACGTGCCGGCGCAGGCCCGCTTCGCCCGGGTCATGGCCGCGTCTTTCGGGCGCCAGGTTCGCCTGCGCATGCCGGCCGCGCCGCTGCGCTGGGCGGCAGGCGAGATGAGCACGCTGCTGCTGGACGGCCAGAACGCGCTGCCGGCCGCGGCCTGCGGCAGCGGCTACCGCTTCCGCCATCCCACGCTGGACGGCGCGATGGCGGCGCTGGCCGGCGGCGGGCGCATGAATGGGTGGCGGCGCCAACCAGCGGCCGGCGGCTGAGCGGCTGCGGGCGGCGCCGCAGCGCTCGGCCCCGGCCGGGCGCGCGGCAGCCGTTCAACCGGCGCTCAAGTGGCGCTCAACCGGCATTCAAAGCGCGTCGTGCTTGCGGCTGTGGCCGCGGGCGAGATCGACCGGGTAGCGCGTCTCGTTGAGCTGCAGCTTGGCCTCGGCCGCGGCCACCGGGTCGATGCCCAGCGCGTTGCCCAGTTGCACCAGGTAGAGCAGCACGTCGGCCATCTCGGCTCCCACCGCGGCGCGCTGCTCGGCCGTGAGTTCGCGGCTCTGCTGCTCGGTCGCCCACTGGAAATGCTCGAGCAGCTCGGCCGCCTCGACGATCAGCGCCGAAGCGAGGTTCTTCGGCGAGTGGAACTGCTGCCAATCGCGCGCGGCGGCGAACGCGGCGAGCCGGCGCGCCAGGTCCTGCAGTGAATCGGCCATGTTTGCCTCGAGCGTTCAGCGGATGCCCAGCACCTTGTGCAGCTGCACCGACAGGCGCCACTGCGGGTGCGTGCGGCAATAGTCCATCGCGGCGGCCGTGTTCTCGGCCACGCGCGGCCCATCCATCGGCTGCAGCAGGAAGTAGCGGAACGGCAGCTGCGCCACCGCCTCGGGCGGCAGGCCGTCCTGCGGGAACACGAGCTTCAGCTCGTCCCCGCGCTGCTGCACCAGCGCGGTGCCGGCCTTGGGGCTGACGCAGACCCAGTCAATGCCGGTCGGCGCGGCGATGCTGCCGTTGGTCTCGACTGCGATCACGAAGCCTTCGGCATGCAAGGCGTCGACCAGTGGCGCATCCACCTGCAGCAGCGGCTCGCCGCCGGTCAGCACGGCGAAGCGATGGTCCCGCGCCTCGACCGGCCAGCAGGTCGCGATGCGCCGCGCCAACGCCGTGGGATCGGCGTACTTGCCGCCCAGCGTGCCGTCGGTGCCGACGAAGTCGGTGTCGCAGAAGCGGCAGGCGGCGGTGTCGCGGTCGGCTTCCCGCCCCGACCAGAGGTTGCAACCCGCAAAGCGGCAGAACACCGCCGGGCGGCCGGCGTTCAGGCCTTCACCCTGCAGCGTGTAGAAGATTTCCTTGACGGCGTAGCTCACGCCGCCAGTCTGCCTGAACCGGCGCCCCGCGGCGGACAAACCTCGACACCTTGCGGCCGGCGTGCGCCGTGCCGGCGGTCCTAAACTGCCGCCCCGCTGCCGTCGCCGACGGCTCGAACCCAGCAGCCGCCCAACCCGCTCCCAAGGACGTCCCATGAACGACTGGACCGCCGGATACGTTGCCGACATCGGCTACACCTTCGGCTACTACCCCGAACTCAATCCCATGCGCATGAGGCTGGCCTTCCTGCGCGCCGGGCTCGTGTGCCCGGAGGTGGGCACGGCCTGCGAGCTGGGCTTCGGCCAGGGCATGAGCACCAACCTGCACGCCGCGGCCACCACGGTGCAGTGGTACGGCACCGACTTCAATCCTGCGCAGGCGTCGTTCGCCCAGGAAATGGCCGCCGCTGGCGGCGCAGCCGCCCGCCTCTTCGACGAGTCGTTCGCCGAATTCACCAAGCGCAGCGACCTGCCCGACTTTGACCTGATCGCGCTGCACGGCATCTGGAGCTGGATCAGCGACGAGAACCGCGCCTGCATCGTCGACTTCGTGCGCCGCAAGCTGAAGGTCGGCGGCGTGCTCTACATCAGCTACAACACGCTGCCCGGCTGGGCCTCGTTCGCGCCGATGCGCCACCTGCTGACGCAGCATGCCGAGGTCATCGGCTCCGAAGGGCGCGGCATCGTCAGCCGCATCGACGGTGCGCTCGCCTTCGCCGACAAGCTGCTCGAGCAGCAGCCCGGCTATGCCCGCGCCAACCCCACGGTGGCCGATCGGATGAAGCAGTTGAAGTCCCAGAACCGCCACTACCTGGCGCACGAGTACTTCAACCGCGATTGGCATCCGATGCATTTCGCCACCATGGTGGATTGGCTGGCGCCCGCGAAGATGACCTACGCCTGCTCCGGCCACCTGCTGGACCATGTGCCCGACCTGCAGCTGACCGAGGGCCAGCAGGCCTTCCTGAAGGAGATCCCGGACTTCAACTTCCGCGAGACGGTGCGCGACTTCATGACCAACCAGCAGTTCCGGCGCGACTACTGGGTCAAGGGCGCCCGCATGCTGAACCCGCTGGAGCGCAACGAGGCGCTGCGCCGCGAACGCCTGATGCTGACCACGCACCGCCCGGACGTGACGCTCAAAGTGAGCGGCGCCCTCGGCGAGGCGCAGATGAACGAAGCGGTCTACGCACCGCTGCTGGACCTGCTGGCCGACCACGAGCCCAAGACGGTGGCCGAGCTGGAACGCCTGCCGCAGATGAAGAGCATGAACTTCGCGAAGGTGGTGCAGTGCCTGATCGTGCTGTGCGGCACCGGCCAGGTGTCGCCGGTGCGGACCGAGGCGCAAGCCGCCGCCGCCCGCGCCACCAGCGACCGGCTGAACCAGGCGCTGCTGCAGCGCAGCCGCGGCAATGGCGACATCGGCCACCTGGCCAGCCCGGTCACCGGCGGCGGCGTGCAGGTGGGCCGTTTCTCGCAGCTGTTCCTGCTGGCGCGACAGCAGGGCCTGCAGAACCCGGAGCAATGGGCGCGCTTCTCGCTGGACCTGGTGCTCGAGCTGAAGCAGCGCCTGCTGAAGGAAGGCAAGCCGCTGGAGCGGCCCGAGGACAACTTCGCGGAACTGGTCGCGCAGGCGCAGACCTTCGCCGAGAAGGAACTGCCTTCGCTGAAGGCGCTGCAGATCGTCTGAGCTTCCGGCGACCGGCAGCGCCTTCTCACTGCATCACTGCACCCGCGGCCGCTCCGGCGGCAGCGGCGCCGCCAGGCCACTGCCGAACTGGCGCGCACCGATGTCGCGCCGGTCCCAGACCACGCGGCCTTCGGCGCCATGCAGCGATCGCTCGACCTGGTGGCCGGCGTGCAGCGCCGGCGAGGCCTGCTGCAGGTCCAGCCGCGGCGGCACCATCGCCGCGGGCGTCTGCGCCAGCAGCGGATCGGCGGCCAGCCCATGCACGTCCCAACCGGCGGCCTGGGCCTGGCCCAGCGTCGGGAACAGGTTGCTGTAGACCGCCGGTCCGTCGGCGCGGTGGCACAGGTTGTGGTCCCAGGCGCGGAAGTGCGCCAGCGTGCGGTCGCCCAGGTCATAACAACGCGCGTAGCGGCCGCTGCCCGGTCCGAAGACGACGAGGTTGTTCGTCACCACGTGGTTCGCGCCTTCGTTCGAGTAGCGAATGCCCATCGGCTGCTGGATGACGGCATGCGGGGCGCCCAGGTAGATCGAGTTATTGCGGATGGTGATGGCCTCGTTCAACGCGTCGAGCCCCTTCGGCGCATTGCCGCCGAAGGTGTTGATGCCGTTCACGCCCGGGGCAGTGGCCGTCGTCCACACGATTTCGTTGTTCTCGATCAGGCAGTGCTGGCAGGACCGCACGGCGATGCCGACGTAGCCGATGTTGGCGATGCGCGCGCCGCGGATCGTGACGTGGCGCATGCTTTCACCGTTGGGGTGATTCGGATCCTCCTGCTGCCTGACGGAGTCATAGTAGCCCTGCGATACGTCAAAGCCGTAGCAATGCGGGGTTGCGCCGGCCTGCGGACCGACGATCTGGATGTTCTCGAACACCAGGTCGGTGACCACACCGTGCAGCGTGACGGCACTGCCACCGCACTTGCCGGTGGTGGGCTGCGGCGTGGGGTTGGTGATGCGCAGGCCTCGCACCACGCCGCCGCGGATGTCGCTCAGGTAGACCGGATGGTCCCACTGTGAGCCGTCCCGTGCGTCGCGGTCGGAGCTGACGTTTTCGATGACGAGCTGCGTGCCGCCGCCGATCCAGCCGGCGCGGCCGTTGTTCGACAGCGCCGAGTCGCGCAGCGTGATGCGGTCGTTGGACCAGCGGTTGACGTTCAGCGATTCCGGGTTCTGGCTGGAATGGATGCCGTACAGCGCAAAGTTGGTGATCGTCAGCTTCTCCAGCAGCACGTCGTCGACGTTCTTCTCGAAGATGATGCCGCGGGCGCCGGTGCCGCCGCCGTCGAGCGTCAGGTTGCGAACGACGTAGCCGCCGTCCTGCAGGTAGTTCCCGTCGTCGAAGTTGAAGAGGTTCACGCCCGGCCGCGTCTCGCGCAGCCAGGGCTGGCGGTTGCGGCAGGCATTGACGCACCAGGTGGGCAGGTACGCGTCCCAGGTGACCGAGTCACCCGCCACCGAGCCGGCCGCGTAAATCGACATGCCGGCGTTGTCCCAGGCCCCGCCCTGAGCGAACAGGAAGCGGTTGCCCTTCTTGACCAGGCCCTTCACGCCGGCCCAGGTACGCTTGGGACCGCGCGTGCCGCCCTGGTGCGTGGGCGCCAAGCCGTCCCAGGCGTCGTCGCCCGCCTGGCAGGCGGCGTCGGCACCGGGTCGGCAGTCCGACAGGTGGTAGTCGACGGCCGAGGCCGACAGGGGCAGCACAGAGGCCGCTAGCGCGAGAATGACGCGGCCAATCATGGCACCACCTTGGTCGCGGCGTAGCTCAGGTCGGATTCGCCGGCGGCGCTGGTCGTGCTGACGGCGTAGTGCCAGGTGCCGCTGGGCAGGCCGGTCTCGACGTGACCGAGCGTGGACGGATTGGTGATGGTGGCCACCAGCCCCCACGGGCCGGACTTGCTGGCGGATCGGTACACGCGGTAGCCGGTCAGCTGCGTGGCCGGGCCGAAAGCGGCGTCGAAGCGCGGCGCCGTCCAGCTCAACACGGCGCTACCGCCTGAAGTTGATTGCTGCGCCGCCGCCGCGAGCGGCAGCGCAAGCAATCCCAATGCACACAGGGCGCGCAGGCGTGAGCCCGCTACACCATCACGAGGATGGCTGGCAAGATTCATGGGGATGTCCTTTCCTCCGGGTTGTGGATCACGCCGCCGCGCGCCTTCGGAGTCGAAACCGGGCGCACGGTCGAGCGGACCCATCGTCCGATCGACTCCGGTCCCGAGCCACCCCTAACTTCGAATTTCAGGCCGATTACCGCTATGCCGCACGATGAGCGGCCGCCGATGCTTGACGAACGGCGACGCCGCCCGGCATGCGGTCACGGATTCAGCAGCACGGCAGCCGCCGCGAAGGGAATCACCACGCCATCGGTGATGGTGAGGTACAGCACCTGCAGGTCCAGGCTGCCGGTGGGCGCGAGGAAGTGGAAGTCGTCGATGTAGCCCTCGGCCCGGTCGTCCATCAGCTCGCCGCTGGGCCACAGGAAGTGCACGCTGCGCGCGCTGGCCACCGGTTCCCAGTCCTCGAACTCCACGGTCGCCGCCGCGCCGCTGCTGGCGCCGTCGGCATAGATGAGTCGCTTGGGGCCGACGAATGGCAGTTGCGAGCCACTGAGCTTGCCGGCGGTGACCGACGGATCGCCGTAGTACATCTTGTACCGCGCGCCGCCGACGTGCATCGGCAAGGCCGCCTGCGCGCCGGTGAACATCTTCGGGCAGCCGTCGGCCGCGTACTGCACGACGAAGCGGCTGCCGTTCCACACCGCGTAGGCATGGTTGTGCGTCTTCGTCGAGCAGCCGGGAATCTGGTCGACGGTGAACACCATGAATGCGCCGGCCGCGCCGTCCCAGCGCCAGTCGGTCTGCGTCGGGTAGGCCAGCTTGTTCTGCCGCGCCGCGGTGAAGCGCGCATTGCCCTGCGTGCCATCGCCTTCCACGCCGATCACCAGCGTGGCCGGGCAGTGGCCGCCGGGCTGGTAGTCGGCGCTGCTGCTGCAGGTGGCCGCAGCGCCCTGGTTGAAATCGCGGCCGACGTAGCCGTCGACGCTGTCGACCGAATAGATGCGGTTCTTGCCGTCCGCGCCGTTGGCCTCGAAGAAGAGCCGCACCTTCGCTCCCATCGCCGCCGACAGCGGCACGCCCTGGCCGGTGGCGATGGTCTTGATGCCGCTGGTGGCGCCCGTGGGCGACCGCAGGCCGCTGGTGGCGGCATGGCTGGTGAAGGACAAGTAGCTGGACGCGCTGCCCGCTGTCACCGTGCCGCTGGCCGCGACGGCCAGGCCACTCACGCCCTTCGGGCCGTAATAGAACTGCACCGTGTTGGCCACCGCGCCGGCCTCCGGGCCGAAACGCGTGGCACTGAGGCGCGCGTTGCCATCGGCCACCGGCTGCAGCAGGCCGGCCACGGTGTTGCCGCTGCCGTGCAGCTGCCAATACTCCGCCGGTGTGGTGGCGGTGATGGCGGGCGAGGTGGACGAGCGGCTGCACGCGCTGTCCTGGCAGGCCTTCACTACCACCGAGTAGGCCGTGGCCGCCTTGAGGCCGGCCAGGCTCGCGCTGGTCGCCGCGCCGGCCACGCTGGTGCTGACCCGCGTGCCCATCACTGCTTCGGTGGCGGTGACCTCATAGTGGTCGACCGTCGCGCCCACCGGGGCCGACCAGTTCACCAGCCATCGGCTCGACGAGCCGAAGGAATGCGCGCCGACGGTTTGCCGGTTGACTTCACTGATGCTGACGCCCGAAGGGGGCGGCAGCGTGCGCAGCGCCACTTCGCGCACGGAATCCACGTCCAGGGCAAAGCTGGCCAGGTCCACGCTCGACAGGCTCGCGGCATAGGCGCGCTTCACCCCGCCACTGGTGAATTCCAGGTAAGGCAGCGTCAGCCGATAGCCGCCGCCCGCTGCCTCCAGGCGTGCTGGATCGGCGGCATTCGCGATCAGCGGTGTCGGCTGGACGGACGGAGCATTCAGGACGAAGGTGCTCAACGCCGCGGAGCCGAGGCTGGCGCTGTAGGCTCGCTGGCCGGCGCCGCTGCCATATTCCACATAAGGCACGGCCAGCGTGTAGCTGCCGCCGGACGGGGCCAGGGTGGCCACCGCTTGGGCCATGGCGCCCAGCGGCAGCAGGCACGCCGCGCCCGCCGCCATGATGGACACCAGCTGACGGCTTGCGCTCTCGACGGCAGCACGTGTTGGCCTCATCCCCATCCTCCTGGCGGCACTGGGCGCCGCGCCACGAGTCTGCACCGAACCCATGAACAAGGGTGCGCTTTCGCTCACCGCGGTTGGCGGCAGACAGTGGACCATTTCGCATTCACCGACTGTCATTCGTCACCCGCACCCTGTCCAGCCCCGGCGAAGGTGCGCGCCGGTGGCTGCCGGCGCGGCAGGTTGCGCGAGCAAGCCACCGACTTGATCACAGCCTTGGAAAGGATTTCGACCATGAAGCTTCTCGCCACGGCCTTCGCGGCCCTCGCCTTCGCCGCGTCGTCCAGCGCCTTCGCGGCGCAGCCCAACATGGAAACCGCCCTGGCGCAGCTGCAAGAAGCACGCGCCAGCCTGGAGAAGGCGACCGCCGACAGGGCGGCCACCGCGTGAAGGCCATGAAGGCCGTCGACCAGGCCATCGCCGAAGTGAAGGCCGGCATCGATTTCGCGAAGAAGAACTGATGCAAGGACAGCGGCCGCGGTGTGATCCGCGGCCGCTTGCTTCTTCAGTGGGCAGGCGGGCTGGTACGATTTTCCGGCGCCCTTGCGGCGCAGATCAACAACACTGGAGGGAGCACATCTTGGCTTCGATTCGATCCGCAGGCGCAAGCCTGCTGCTGGCGCTTTGCGCCCTGACGGCAGGCTGCGCCAGTTTCCACAAACCGCTGAGCGCGGAGGACAGCAGCCGTATCAAGGCGGCACGCGTCACGGTCGTGGTGCCCCAGGAAACGTTTCAGTTCACGGCAATCGGTACGCAGCTGACGGCTGCGCTGGGCGGTGGCCTGATCCCGGCGTTGATCGATGCGTCGGTCCAGAAGTCGCGCCAGGCAGAGATGCGGGCACAGGTGCAGCCCGTGCTGGACAAGCTGCTCGACGTCGACTTCCGGGAAGAAGCGCTGGTCGCGCTGAAGCGACCCGACCTCACGCTTCCGTTCGCACTGGCCGGCACGGAGGTCGTGAGCATCATGCCGGGCAAGAGCGACCACGACGCGCAACTCGCAAGCCTCCCGCCTGAGCAGGCGTTGATGCGCCTGACGATGCAGTACTCGATCGACCCCGAAAGCCGTGTGCTGACCACCCGCACCTATGCCAACGTCTGGCAACCGGGCCAGAACGAAAAGTCCTACGCCGGTAGCCTGGTCTACCAAGGACTTTGCGAGTCATTGGAACCGGATTCGGTACGCACGCAGATGCGCGACGCCATGGCGCAGACGCTGCGCCTGGCTGCGCTGGACATCGCGCATCCGGCGGACCAGGGACAGCGCGCCCGCGGAAAGCACGACTTCCGGGGCACGCACCCCGTGAAGCTCGAGGGCGAGGTGCTCGCCAGTGACCAAGGCCGCGTCGCCATGCGCACGTCAGACGGCGCTGTCTTTTGGCTGTTGAAGTGAGGGGCTCCGTCATGACGATCATTCACACCATCGTCGAGCGCGCACTCGTGCTGGTCGTGCTGTGCCTGCCGCTCGCGGGCTGGGCACAGATGGCCTTCCACGATCGCAAGATCCTGTCGATGACCTACGAGGAGGAAGCGAGCTCGACCCAGCGCGGACCGAACGATCCGCCGACCGCCGTCGCGCCGCCGTCGCTGGGCGGATGCAGGTTGCCCGTGCGAAAGATGGAGGACATTCGCAGCAACAAGACCTCGGCCGGCGCCTGGGTCTTCGCGCTCGCTACGCCGTCGGGCGTTCCGCTGACCGGCTCTTCGCTGACGACCGGTGGCGATGGGCAAGCTTGGCTGGCATCTGCGATCGCCTCGTTGCGTCCGATGGGCCTGATGCTGCAGGCCGGGGCCGCCGAAGGCGTCGATGTGCAGCTGCGCCTGGCGCATGCCTGGTCCGGCGGGATGAACCTGCATTCGCACGTCGTGCTGCAGGCCGTCTACCCGACGCCCAGCGGACTGCAGACCCGCCGCTACCACGGCATGGCGACGAAACTCAACTGGGTCAACGGCGCCGGCGAATTCATGACGACGCTGAACATGGGCATGACGGATGCCTTGTCTGCCTTCGCAGCCGATCTGCAGCGGATGTGCAAGGGCGAAGCCTGATCAGGGCCGGATCGAGCGCTGCTGCGCCAAGCGTTCGCCCTGACCGACACGATGTGTTCGGGCGTGCGCGGCAAGTGCTCGAGCACCCATCTGGTCCATGCTGACTTGAACAAATAAGGTTGGTCGGGCAGAGGGCCGCTAACTCGTTGATTTTCCGGTATCGCCTGGTAGCGGAAAGTCAGTCGCGCAGTCGCCGCGGTGCCCGCGGGTTGACGCACGACGAAGGTCCGTCGCAACCGTAGAAATGAGCCCACCTGACGGTCGGCCCCTTCGGTCGCCACGTTTCGCGGCTGTCGTGTCAGCGATAGTGTCCATGGCGATCCGGCGCGCCGGCTCCTGCGGCTGGCTACACCTTCTTGCGCGCTGTTCGCGCGATGCGATCGATCCAGTTGCGCAGGTGCTCGTCCTCGAACTCGTAGTGCCCGCGGGTCTCGCGCTTGGCCAGAAGCCCCTTGGTTTCGAGCTGGGCGAGCGTGTTGTGCACAGAGGCTAGCGGTACCGCAGCGGCCTGGCCGACGAAGGATGCCAGCCGCTCGCGCGTGTCGTGGGCGAAGAGCTTGGCGCCGGAGGCGACTTCCAGCAGCAGCGCCTGCTGTAGTGGCGTGCATTCGGCGTACTGGGTCTGGAAGCTGACGTCGGGTTGGTTGCGCAGCTTGAATACCTCGAGCGCAGCGCGCACATCGGCACCGGACATCTCGGTCACCAGGAACCGGGCGAAGTCGACCATCTCGCCTGGGCGGTGCAGCAGCTGCGAGAACGCCCAGTCCAGGTCGACGACGGAGATGTCGCGTTGCGAGATTGTCTTGATGCGCGCCGCGATGAACGTAACGAACCCGATGCCCAGCAGCGGGAAGTCAATGTGAGCGGCGAGCTTGAACGCCGTCTTGCTGTGGTCGCCGACGAGGGCAGTCAGCTGCGCCTTCGACGAGCCGGTGAAGAGCAACAACATCGCGCCGGGATGGCTGTTGAAGAGCGCGCGAATCGCCTTCATCGCCGCGTCCCCGACGCTGGATCGGACGAGGGTCTGCGCCTCATCGAGCATCAGCAGCACGGGCTCATCGGGCAGAAGGCGGCGCAACTCGGCGAACTGCGTGGCCAGCAGCGCCGCAGGGTCCGCCGGCGCGGCAAGCGGCGAAGGAGCGGCCATGCCGACGCTGACGCCCAGTGCTCCGACGGTCGTGACGGGCGTGCGCCCAGCACGGGTCTGGATCGCCCTGAGCAGCGTCGCAAGCACAGTGTTGATCGCGCCAAGCGGATCGGCCTGGCCCCATAGGTCGGCGTAGAGCACGCGCCAGCCGCGTGCTTCGACGGCCTCGGTCAGGTCGTGGGTGAGGAAGTGCGTCTTGCCGATCTGGTGCGGACCGAAGATCGCCAGCGGACGGCGTGGTGCGTCGGCCAGGAGGTTGGCATAGTGGGTGGCAGCCTCGGGCCGCAGAAATCACCAGGGGTCTTGGAGCATGCCAGCAGTTTTCCATCATTGATGGAAATTTCCAAGTCGCTGGAAATTCATGGAAGGGCCGCGTCTGGCTGGCGCGGCCACCAGCGCCGGCTTGATCTCGGTTTCGATCGCGATGCCGGCGCCACACTCCATGGCGCCAGGTCGGTTGGGGTCCACTGGTCCCGGCGTTCCTAGTTGGGCCGAAATACGCAGCTGGCCGGTGTCACGCGCGACAACCTGCATGCACCGGTTGACTTCGGCGGACCGGTAGGCCGCGAAGCATGGTGAGTCGGAAGGCAGTCGCGCCGGGCCAAGGTGACGTCGTGTGGCTCGACCATGACCCGCCAGCCGGGCACGAAAAGGCGGGCAGGCGGCCAGCCTTGGTGCTCTCGCCGCAGGCCTACAACTCGGCAACCGGTCTGATGCTGTGCTGTCCGATCACCAGTCACATCAAGGGCTATCCCTTAGAGGTGCAGGTCGCCGGTGTCAAAGACGTGGCCGGCGTCGTCCTGGCTGACCGGCTGCACAGCTTGGGCTGGGCCACGCGAGAGGTAAAGCAGCCATCACGGCCCAGGGTGGAACTGCCAGGAGAAGCGCGAACAGCCTACGGAACGTTGCACGCATACACCACCCCTCAACGGCAAACGCATGGTGGGAGCATCCACTGTTTTAGGGAAGCGCTGGCAAGGCCTCGACGAACTTCATTTTCGTCCGACAGACCTTATTCGTTCCCGTCAATGCCTGCGCGAGCGCTACTCCACCGTCACGCTCTTCGCCAGGTTCCGCGGCTTGTCCACATCCGTGCCGCGCGCGCAAGCCGTGTGGTACGCCAGCAGCTGCAGCGGCACCACATGCAGGATGGGTGATAGCGCGCCGTAGTGTTCGGGCATGCGGATCACGTGCACGCCGGGGCCGGAGCCGATCTGCGTGTCGCTGTCGGCGAAGACGAACAGCTCGCCGCCGCGGGCGCGCACTTCCTGCAGGTTGCTCTTCAGCTTTTCCAGCAGCGCGTCGTTCGGCGCCACGGTGACGACGGGCATCGCGCTGGTCACCAGCGCCAGCGGGCCGTGCTTCAGCTCACCCGCGGGGTAGGCCTCGGCATGGATGTAGCTGATTTCCTTCAGCTTCAGCGCGCCTTCCAGCGCGACGGGATAGTGCAGGCCGCGGCCCAGGAACAGCGCGTTTTCCTTGCGCGCAAACTCCTCGGCCCAGGCGATGACCTGCGGCTCCAGCGCCAGCACCCCCTGCACCGCGGCAGGCAGGTGGCGGAGCGCCTTCAGGTGGGCGTCTTCCTGCTCGTCGCTCAGGTGGCCACGGGTCTGCGCCAGCGCCAGCGTCAGCATGAACAGCGCAACCAGCTGCGTCGTGAAGGCCTTGGTCGACGCGACGCCGATCTCGACGCCGGCTCGCGTGACGAAGGCATGCGCGCATTCGCGCACCATCGCGCTGGTGCCGACGTTGCAGATGGTCAGCGTGTGCGCCATGCCCTGTGCGCGCGCGTGCTTCAGCGCGGCGATGGTGTCGGCGGTTTCCCCGCTTTGGCTGATCGTGACGACCAAAGTACGCGGGTTGGGTACGCTGTCGCGGTAGCGGTATTCGCTGGCGATCTCGACGCTGGTCGGGATGCGGGCGATCGACTCCAGCCAGTACTTGGCCACGGATCCGGAGTAGTAGCTGGTGCCGCAGGCCAGGATCAGCACCTGGTCGATCTCCTTGAACGCGGCGAAGGCCTTGTCGCCGAAGATCTCGGGCGAGATGTCGGTGATGCCGTCCAGCGTGTCGGCGATGGCGCGCGGCTGCTCGAAGATCTCCTTCTGCATGTAGTGCCGGTACGGGCCCAGCTCGGCCGCGCCGGAATGGGCCTGCACGGTGCGCACCTCGCGCTGTACGGCCTTGTGGCTGCCGTCGGCCTGGCGGCCGACGATCCAGTGCTTGCCGAGTTGCAGGTCGACGATGTCGCCCTCTTCGAGGTAGACGATCTGGTCGGTGACGCCGGCCAGGGCCATGGCGTCGCTGGCGAGGAAGGTCTCGCCGTGGCCGACTCCCAAGACAAGCGGCGAGCCTTCGCGCGCCCCCACCACCCGCTGCGGCTCGTCACGGCAGAACACCGCGATGGCGTACGCGCCTTTCAGGCGTTGGGTGGCGCGCTGCACGGCGTCGAGCAGGTCACCGTCGTACAGGTGGTTGACGAGGTGCGCGATGACCTCGGTGTCGGTCTGGCTCTCGAAGACGAAGCCCTTGGCCTGCAATTCGGCGCGCAGCTCGTCATGGTTCTCGATGATGCCGTTGTGGACCAGCGCGATGCGCGCCGCGCCATTGGCACCGTTGGAGAAGTGCGGGTGGGCGTTGTGCACGGCCGGCGCGCCGTGGGTGGCCCAGCGGGTGTGGGCGATGCCGGTGCCGGACTGCACGGCCTCGGTGGCCACCTGCGTGTCCAGTTCCGCCACGCGGGCGGTGCTGCGGGTGCGGCGCAGCAGGCCGTCCTGGTGCACGGCCACGCCACAGCTGTCATACCCGCGGTACTCCAGGCGCTTCAAGCCCTGGACGAGGATGGGAACGATGTCGCGGTTGCTGACGGCGCCGACGATGCCACACATGGATCACGCTCCTGGTTTGCTGGTGTGGGCGGGATTCTGGTGAGGCGGCCGCGAAAGAGGCGTGCAAATTTCCTTCTCGAATGAAATTTTTATGCAGTGATTGCCACGCAAGGCTGAAAATTGCATCATTCGGCGATCTGTGAAAGATTCAACCATGATCGATCTAGACGCTCTGGACATCCGCCTGCTGGACCTGCTTCAGGTCGATGCCTCTCGCGCCAACCAGGCGCTGGCTGAGGCGGCCCATGCGTCGCCCGCCACCACGCTGCGCCGGGTGCGCCGGCTGGTGGAGGCGGGCGTCATCGAGCGCCAGGTCGCCATCGTCTCGCCCCAACAGGTGCCGGGGCTGACGGCGCTGGTGGAGGTGTCGCTGGACGCGCAAGGCGCCGAGCACCTGCAGGCCTTCGAGGCCTGCGCAATCGCTGAAGGCCTGGTGCAGCAGTGCTACCGCGTCTCGCCGGGGCCGGACTTCATGCTGGTGGTGTGGGCGCCCGACATGGCGGCTTACCACGCGCTGGTGCAGCGCCTGTTCACCCAGGACGCGAACGTGCGCAACGTGAAGGCCTTCTTCAGCGTGCACCGGGCGAAGTTCGAGCCGCGGGTGAAACTCGCTGCCACGGATTCACCCACCTGAGGGAGGCGCCAGCAGCGCCTCCGGGTGGCTCGTCCAGTTGCCCCGAAGGCGGCCGGGTGCTCCACCCGCTCAGCGCTTGCGTTCGTTCGGCGTCTGGTCGGGCCGTGCCTCGGTGGTGTCTTCGGCGTGGCCACCGTCGGAGCTCATGCCGACGTCGGCCCCGGCGCTACCCGGTCCCCGTTCGGCATGCGGCGCGCGCGGGCCCGGCTTGCCGGGCCGGGCGGGCGACGTGGTGGCCTGCGGCAAGCGGTCCGTCAGCGTCGGGTTCGAGGTGGAGTCCTCGCGCTGGTGCTCCGCCCGTTCGTCTTTCGGCTGTCGAGTGTTCATCGCCATCTCCTGCAGATGCCGGGCGCGTGCCCGTGCCGCCGGCAGGCAAGCGCCATACCCGTGGCGGACCTGCCCCGCCCGCCGGCCCCGAGTCAGCGCGCGATGATCGCCAGGCCCTTCAGGTACTCGCCCTCGGGAAAGCACAGCGTCGTCGGGTGGTCCGGCGCCGCTTCCAGCCGCTGCAGCAGGTAGCCGTCAACGCCCGCGTCGTGGCCCGCGCCGGCGACGATCTTGTGGAACAACTCGGCACCGATGCCGCCGGAACACGAATAGGTCATCAACAGGCCGCCCGGGTTGAGCAGCTTCAGGCCCAGGCGGTTGATGTCCTTGTAGGCGCGTGAAGCGCGATCGGCATGCGCCGCGCTGGGCGCGAACTTCGGCGGATCGAGCACGATGGCGTCGTAGCGCTCGCCGGCCTTCAGCGCCTCGCGCAGGAAGCCGTTGACGTCGGCATCGGCGAAGACGCAGGCCGATTCGTCCAGGCCGTTGCGGCGCACGTTGTCGCGCGCCTGCTCCAGCGCCGGGCCGGAGGAATCGACGCTGGTCACGTGCTTGGCGCCGCCGGCCAGCGCCGCGACGCTGAAGCCGCCGGTGTAGCTGTAGCAGTTCAGCACGCGCTCGCAGCCCAGCTGCTTCACCAGCTGCGCAAAGCGGTAGCGGTTGTCGCGCTGGTCCAGGTAGTAGCCGGTCTTGTGGCCCAGCGCCACGTCCAGCCCCAGTTGCCAGCCGTACTCGGTGATGGCCAGCGCGGTGGCGCCGTCGCCCTGCAACCAGCCGGTGCGCGGCTCCAGCCCTTCGAGGCCGCGCACGCCGGAATCGGACCGCTCGTACAGCCGCGCCGCGCCGGTGATGGCGATCAGTTTCGCGGCGATGGTGTCGCGCCAGCGTTCGACGCCGGCCGACAGGAACTGCGCCGACAAGGTATCGCCGTAGCGGTCGACGATCAATCCCGGCAGGCCATCGGCCTCCCCGTGCACCAGGCGCACACCGTCGCTGGCAATGGCCAGCCGCGAGCGCAGCGCCACCGCCCGCTGCAGCCGGCTATCGAAGAAGGCGTCGTCGATGCGCTCGTCTTCGTCGAAGCTCCAGGCGCGCACGCGGATCTGCGAGCTGGGACTGAACGCGCCCCAGGCGAGGAAGCGGCCCTCGTGCGACTCCACGCGCACAGTTTCTCCGGCGTCGCCGCCGCCCTTGGCAATGCTGCCCTGGAACACCCATGGGTGGCCGCGCAGCAGCGAGCGGTCCTTGCCCTCGCGCAGTCGAATGGTCTTCATGCGGCGAATTGTCGCGCCGGGGCGGCAGCTGCCGGCGGGCCGGTGGCCTGCAGGCCGCGCAGCAGTGCCTGGCGCAAGGCCGTGGCGTCGCCCAAGGCACTTCGGTCAGCAGCGGATGCGGCGCCAGGCCGCACGCGGCGGTGGCGATCACCGGCACGCCATGGGCCGGTGCAGCGGGCAGGCCGCGCAAGGCCTCGGCCAGCTGGGCCGCGCCCTTGCGCGCCAACGCGCTGGGCGGGGAAGAAGACGGTGGGCGGCGCTTCGATGCGCCGCGGCCGGAACGAATCGCAGGGATGCCGCGCCAATCTCAGGTTATTCACCTTGCCTGCGACCAGCGCCACCCTCGCTCGCCGGCGCCTGCGTCCACAGCGGCGAACCCTGCTCGGCCAGCACGCGGGTTGCGCCGCCGGGCGCCGCTGCCGCGTGGCCCGGCACCGCTTGCAGCGCCAGGTCACGCCAGGCCCGCTTCAGCACCTGGCGCGCCACCCGCAGGCCGAACCACAGCGCCGACCAGCGGCTGGGCGGCCGGGTTCGCGCTGGCGGCGGCCGTGGCGCCGGAGGCCCTGCCAGGCCATCTGCCTCCGCCTCCGCCTCCGCCTCCGCCTCGGCCTCGGCCTCGGCCTCCGGATCCGGATCCGGATTCGCATCCGGAACCCGGACCGGACCGCCGGGGCCGGCGGTTGAAGTGCGCTGCGAGCGTGGCATCACGCCATTGCCACCACGGCGATCGGCGTGACATTCGTCCGGCGGATGACGGCCGGCTGCCTTTGGCCCCGGCGGAACGCGGCCGAAAACGCAACCAGGGCGTCGTCTTGCTCCGGCCCCAGCCGGAGCTGCCCGTGTTGTACCGCTTACCAGGAGTTGCTCTCATGCCTATCCGCCGTTCCACCTTGCTCGCCGCCCTGCTCGCCGGCGCGGGCCTGGCCAGTGCCTTCAGTGCACAGGCCCAACAGGCGCTCGACACCATCCAGAAGCAGAAGACCGTGCGCATCGGCGTGCCGGCCGACATGCCGCCCTTCGGCTACAAGGGCAGTGACGGCCAACTGCGCGGCCTGGACATCGACATGGCACAGCTGATCGCCACCAAGCTGGGCGCCAAGGCGGAGCTGGTGGCGGTGGCCAGCAGCGAGCGTGTGCCCTCGCTGCAGCAGCGCAAGGTCGACCTGGTGGTGTCGACGCTGGGCAAGAACCCGGATCGCGAGAAGCTGATCGACTTCGCCAACGACTACTCGTCCTTCTACCTGGCGGTGTTCGGCGCCAAGGCCGTCGCCGTTGCCGGGCCGGCCGACCTGAAGGGCAAGACCATCGCGGTGACGAAGGGTTCGATCGAGGACCAGGAGCTGAGCAAGGTGGCGCCGCCCGAGGCCACCGTGCAACGCCACGATGACAATGCCGCGTCCCTGGCCGCTTACGTCAGCGGCAAGGCCCAGCTGCTGGCCGGCGGCATCAGCGTCGCCGCCGCGGCGGTGCAGGCCAACCCGGGCCTGGAGGCGGACGCCAAGTTCATCCTCAAGGACTCGCGCAATTTCATCGGCGTGGGCAAGGGCGAGGAAGCGCTGCGCACCCGCGTCAACCAGATCGTCGACGAGGCCAAGGGCTCGGGCGAGCTGCTGGCGATGGGCCGCAAGTGGTTCAGCCGCAACGGGCTGAACCAGAAGTAGCCCGCCGATACGCCCGTCAGCGCTTCTTGGCGCGCGGGTGCGCCGCGTCGTACACCTTGGCCAGGTGCTGGAAGTCGAGCTTCGTGTAGACCTGCGTCGTCGAGATGTTGGCGTGGCCCAGCAGCTCCTGCACGCCGCGCAGGTCGCCGCTGGACTGCAGCAGGTGGGACGCATAGCTGTGGCGCAGCATGTGCGGATGCACATGGGTCGGCAAGCCGGCGGCCAGCGCCAGCATCTTCAGCCGCGTGCGCAGCTGCGGCGCCGACAGCCGCGTGCCGCGCTGGCTGACGAGCAGCGCCGGCTCGTGCGGCTTCGCCCACTCCGCTCGCAGGCCCAGCCATGCGGCCAGCGCCTGCAGCGCCGGACCGCCCACCGGCACGCTGCGCCGCTTGCTGCCTTTGCCCAGCACGTGGGCCGTGCCCTCGGCGGCATCGATCCAGCCCAGCGCCGCATCGGACGGCTGGGCATCCAGCCCGATCAGCTCGGCCACGCGCAGGCCGCAGCCGTAGAGCAGCTCGGCCACCACGTGGTCGCGTGCGCGCAGCACGGCCGACTCGCTCGGCGACTCGGCCTGCGCCAGCGCCACCGCCTGGTCCACCGGCAGCGCCTTCGGCAGTGATTGCGGCGGCTTGGGTGGGCGGATGCCATCGACCGGGTTGTGCGACACCAGCCGTTCGCGGCCCCAGTACGCATACAGCCCGCGCCAGGCCGCCAGCGTGATCGCGATGCTGCGCGAGGCCAGCCCGCGTTCGCGCAGCTTCGCGGTCCAGCGCCGCAGGTGATGGGCCTGTGCCTCGCGCAGCGCAACGCCGTCGGTGGCCGCATGGCCCTGCAGCTCCCGCAGCGCCGGCTGGTACAGCGCCAGCGTGCGCGGGGCGACGCGGCGCTCGAAGCGCAGGTGCTCGACGAAGCGGGCCACCCCCGGCTCGAACACGGGCTCGGACGCTGGCGCGTCGGCCATCGGAGCTTAGGCGGTCAGCCGGGCCAGGCCGGCGCCGGCGATCTCGCCGATGCGCATCAGGAACTCGGTGCCCATCTCGGCGCTGTAGCGCGCCGGATCGGGCGAGGCCAGCACCAGCAGGCCGAACACCTCGCCCTCCGGGCCGCCACGCAGCGGCACCAGCGCCAGCGACATCACGGTCGACGGGTCGGTGACCCAGCCCACGGCCTCGAAGCCGGAGTTGAGGCCGCAATACGGCAGCGCCAGGCTGGACGCAAAGCTCTTCACGTCATCGCTGACGCCCTGCGCGGCGGGCAGGTCGGCATGCGCAGCCGGCACGCCCCACACCCGCAGCGCCGCCTGCGGCACCAGGAACTCATGCTTCAGCGTCGACACCACCACCTCGGGCAGCGCCGCCGCGTCATGGCTTTGAAGGATGGCGCGGGTGAATCGGTGCAGCCGGTCGGCGATGGCCACGTTCTCCTGGCCGTGCCGGATCATTTCCATGATCTTCTGCTCGAGGCCCTTGATCTTCTCGCGCAGCATTTCCATCTGCCGCTCCTGCAGCGAGACGGCGCGCTGGCCATGCGGGCTGGTGAGCTGGATGGTCGCGAGCAGCTCGGCATGGCGCTCGAAGAACCCGGGCGTGTTCGCCAGGTAGTTGGCGATGTCGCTCTCGGTGATGGCGCCCTGGATCGTCACAGATCGATCTCCCCTTCGTACACGGTTTCAGCCGGCCCCGTCATCAGCACGTGGCCCTCGTCGGACGCCCACTCGATCGTCAGCAGGCCGCCGCGGGCCTGTACGTCGACCCGGCGATCGAGCCAGCCCAGGCGGATGCCCGCCACCACCGCGGCGCAGGCGCCGGTGCCGCAGGCCAGCGTTTCGCCGGCATCGCGTTCGAAGACGCGCAACGCCACCTCGTCGCGCGACAGCACCTGCATGAAGCCGGCATTGACCTTGCGCGGGAAGCGCGCATGCGCCTCGACCCGCGGCCCCAGCGCCAGCACCGGCGCCTCGCGCACGTCGGACACACGCTGCACCGCATGCGGGTTGCCCATCGACAGCACCGCCACTTCGACGCGGCGGCCCTCGCCGACGTCGAGCGGCCACAGTTCGAAGCTGCCTTCGCGGCGCGCCGTCAGCCCGCTGGCGTCGAAGGGCACGCGGGCGAGGTCGAACACCGGCTTGTTCATGTCGACGGTGACGCGGCCGTCGTCTTCCAGCTGCAGCTCCAGCAGGTTGTTGACGGTCTCCACGCGCACCCGTTTCTTGTGCGTCAGGCCATGCTCGTGCACGTAACGCACGAAGCAGCGCGCGCCATTGCCGCAGTGCTCGACCTCGTCGCCGGTGTTGTTGAAGATGCGGTAGCGGAAGTCGATGCCCTCCTTGGCGCTGGGCTCGACCATCAGGATCTGGTCGGCGCCGACGCCGAAGCGCCGGTCGCCCAGGCGGCGCAGCTGCTCGGTCGACAGCTGGATCGGCGCACGGGTCGCGTCCAGCACGACGAAGTCGTTGCCGGCGCCGTGCATCTTGGTGAATCGCAGGCTCATGGGCGAGGATTATCGGCCCGCGTCGGCTGCCCGGATGAGCCGGCGCCAGAGACCCCGCGCAGCGCGCCCTGCCCGCGCCGCCGGGCTGCCGCGGCTCCCTGCCCGCACCATCCCACCGCCGGGGGACCCGATGCCAACGGTCTAAGTACGCGTGTGGATGTGGCTTCGAAGACCTGCTCCTACTGTGGCCACCGGGCGGCCGGCCGGCACGCCCGATGTCCTTCACGCAGGGGCTGCAGCGGCAGCCCAGGGAGTACGGATCATGGCTACGCGCAAATCAAGCAGCGGCTTCGAAACGCCGTCGAACGGCGATCCTGGCGAAGTGCCCGAGGACGGCAGCGCCGGTGAATCCACGTCCGAGTTCGAATCGCCCGCGGACGAAGCCGCGCTGTCGGCCGATGCAGCCGACGCGGAGATCGAGAGCTTCATGGCCGGTGTCGACAGCCAGCTGCTCGACGCCAAGGCCCAGCTGGAGCAGATGCTCGGCAGCTTCGCGGGGGAGGGGCTGGCCGCCCAGACGCAGGAGATGATGGACAGCAACCTGGCCGGCGTCGCGATCGGCCTGGGCGACGGCTGCTCGCTCGCATCCGGCCGCGCCCCCGGCGACCCGGTGCTCGAGGTCTACACCATCGAGCCCGATTCGCCGGCCGAGATGCGCGCGCGCCTGGCGGCGGTGGCCGGCGTCTCGGCACTGGCGGACTCGGAGTTTCCGATGAAGGTGGTGCACACCGGCCTGATCGACGCGCAACCGCACCGCATGCGCCTGCGGCCCGCGCCGGGCGGCATCAGCGTCGGCCACAAGGCGATCACCGCGGGCACGCTGGGCTGCCTGGTGCGCGGCCGCCGTGCGCCGCGCAGCAACCGGCTGATGATCCTCAGCAACAACCACGTGCTGGCCAACTCCAACGCGGCAGCGCTGGGCGACGCCATCCTGCAGCCCGGGCCGTACGACGGCGGCACCGACCCCGCCGACCGGATCGCGGTGCTGGAACGCTTTCGCGCCATCAGCTTCGCGGCGGGCGCCTCCAACCTGGTCGACTGCGCCACCGGCTGGGCCTGGCCCGAGCGGGTGCGGCGCGAACTGATGTACCTGAGCGGCGGGAGCGTCAACCACTTCCGCATCGGCGCCACGCCGGTGGCCGCCAGCCTGGGACTGCAGGTCGGCAAGAGCGGCCGCACCACGCAGCTGACGCGCGGGGTCGTCATGGCGGTCGGCGCGACCATCAACGTCAACTTCGGCGGCGGCCGCATCGCGCGCTTCATCAACCAGATCGCCATCCGCGCTCCCAGCGGCGACTTCAGCCAGGGCGGCGACTCCGGCTCGCTGATCTGGACCTGGGACAGCCGGCGCGCGCCGGTGGGGCTGCTGTTCGCCGGCGGTGGCGGCACGACCTTCGCCAACCGCATCTCCGACGTGCTGCGCGCGCTGGACGTGCAGATCGTGTCCTGAGCGCCGCTTGTCCTGGCCGTCGGGCCTCGACCCGGGCCGTATGATCGTCCGACCGCCGGTGGCCCCGACCGGCGGACCCGGAGGCAGCATGGCCACGCGACCGAACGATCCGCTGGACTTCCTGTCCGGCGACCCGACCCCGGTGGTGCCGCGCCGCACGTCGGCACCACCTCCGGCCGACGTGCTGCCGCGCGCCGAGGTCGAGCGGCTGATGCAGCTGCCGGGCGTCGATGGCGTGTGGATCGAGCGCACGGCCGATGGGCAGCGCGTTGTCGTGCTGCACTACACCCCGGGTGGCACGCCCACCCACCTGCCGCACCAGGTCGCGGGCCTGCCGACCCGCATCGTCGGCGGCGAGCCGATCAGCGCACAGGGCCGTCGCCCTCGCGCCGCGCCGCGGGGTTGATCAGTACAGGGAAGGATCGCCCGGCGGCCGCGTCTTGAAGCGCCGGTGCACCCACAGGTAC
>Ga0196963_10000076_pt1 | contig 128608 bp, 107 predicted proteins | sample S1_5metaG_FD_148600 | JGI IMG/M metagenome (GOLD analysis project Ga0196963, IMG submission 148600) | Soil microbial communities from Anza Borrego desert, Southern California, United States - S1_5 | ecosystem: Environmental > Terrestrial > Soil > Desert | place: USA: California | collected... | reverse complement strand
ACGAACGAACGCGGCCCTCCCCCCCCCCCCCCCCCCCCCCGTGGCGGCACGGCCCCTCCAAGCAATACAAAAAACAGAAACACCTATCTCCGGAAGCTTCCGCCGAATGAGGGAGGCGAGAGCTCCCAATCCCAAGCTCTCAAGCGCGAGCCGTAGGCGAGACGCGAGTGGCTTGGGATGCAGTCCCTGGAGCGCAGCGAAAGGGGCGGTTACGAGGCCCGAAGGGCCGAGGTGGTTCATTCGGCGGCGACTTTTTCTTTCGCCCATTTCTTTTGTGTGGGGGACAAAAGAAATGGGCTACCAGGAGGTTGGGCATGGCCAAAGAAAGGGGAGATGGAAACAAGAAAGTACTTTGAAAGATGTCAGAAAAGTGAAAAATATACGGCTACACTGTTATCTATGGCACGCAAAGCACTCGTCATCATCGCGCAGCAGGGGTTTCAGGACGTGGAACTGGACGGTACCCGCCAGGGGTTGAAAGACGCCGGTTTCGACGTCGTGCTTGCCAGTGAGGCTGCGGGAGAGTGCGTCGGGAAGTTCGGTGGCAGCGAACAGGCGACGATCGCCTTGAAGGACGTCCGTGTGGAGGACTACGACCGCGTCGCGTTCATTGGCGGTCCGGGCGCACACAAGCTGGCGTCGAACCTGGACGCGCAGCGTATCGCCGTGGAGACCGAGATGGCCAAGAAGCCGCTGGGGGCCATCTGCATCGCGCCGACGATTTTGGCCGAGGCGGGCGTCCTCAATGGGAAGAAGGCCACCGTTCACAACAAGGATGGCGAGCCCGAGAAGCTGCTGAAGGCGCGCGGTGCCACCTACACCGGCGAAGACGTCACCGTCGACGGATTGATCGTGACGGGCAACGGCCCGGAGGCGGCGAAAGCCTTCGGAACGGCATTTGCGGCAGCGTGAAGGAGAATTGACAATGCGTCCTTGCGGCCTACGCTAGGGAGCCGTTCTTTCATAGTTCCTAGGGAGTCATTTGATTCTTCTTTTTGGAACTGAGGCCCTGCTCCTCCAGCAAAGGCGATAACCGTCGCTTCCGCTGGGGGAGCGACGCGCTTCCCTTCCGAGAGGAATCAAATTCCCTCTCTAGTTCGGTTACAGGAGATACGCCGATGGATGCCAGTTTTACCCGGACGTTCACGTGGGCGAAGCCCGATGGCGAACCCATGCCTCATTCACTGCTCGTCGCCGCGAACGGCACGGAACCGATGCGCGGTCGGCTTACCGTCAAGAAGGGGGGCAACGAGCAGACGATCGACTTCATCTTCCCGGCAGGTGTCCCTCTGGACGAGGTCTCCCAGGCCTGGGAGCGCCAAGGCGGCAAGTGGATCGAGTTCCACAAGCGGGACGACACGGCCTCGGCCGGGCCCTTCGTCGCCGGCCGGGCCGTCCTTCTTGAAGGCGCGTACGCCATCGTGTGGTCGGTCTACCACTTCAAGGACACCTGTGCTGACCACTGTGCTGTCATCGCCCTGCCGCAGCCCATCCGCGACGAGGTCGCCCGGCATGCCAGCACGTGAATCTCCGAGCCGAGGAGAGGGGACGGGAGGTGGCGCGGCGACGCGTCACCTCTCTTTCCTGTACACGGAAAAATCCCCGCCGCCCGATGCGGCCGGTGCCTGGATGGCACCGACCGCGCAGCAATGAACTGTCGCGAAGATCGGCTCTGCCGATCTGGAGCGACCCTTCTTAGGGAAGGGTGGGTTCGTGGGAGGGACACCGTAGGTGGCCCTTTCACGCTTACTTAGCGGCTCTTGATCGTCACGCCGCCGAAGTCCTGCACCCAGTAGGTGCCGGAAATCCCGATGCCGATCTCCTTGAAGGAGGAGCTCAGGATGTTCTTCTTGTGTCCGGGGGAGTTCATCCAGTCGGTCATCACTTTCTGGGCTGTGGTCTGACCGCGCGCGATGTTCTCGCCATACGACGTGCTGTAACTGCAATTGCACGGCTTCTGGGGATACCCCGCGTTCTTGATGCGCGTACTAAAAACGACACCTTCTGGCGTCGTGTGGGAGAAATAGTTCCGGGACTTCATATCCTCGGCGTGGCCTTGGGCGGCCTTTTCGAGGCGGTCATTGAAGGTCATGGGAGCGAGCCCTGCTTTGCGGCGCTCGACGTTCACCAGGTCGATGACCTGCTGCTTCAGCGAGGAGGTGCTGACTGAAGCGGGAGTCGAGGAGACGGAACGCCTGCTCGACGAGGCGATTTCGTGCCGGAACAAGTCCGGGTTCACTTGCCAGGCGAGCGTCGACGTCGGCATCACCGTAACCAGAGACAAAACGGCGAGGCACGGTATGACGGCGCGCCCGAACAAATATCGGAACATAGAAGAAAGAGGGAAAGGGGTACGGTCGCGGCCCGGTAAAGCCGCGAATCTCGACTCTCGGATGCGGGGGGATTCCGGTCAACGGAAGTTCCCGACTTTTCCGCTTCAGAATGGCAAAAGACCATATTCCTGGCTCTTGCACCAGGAGGGTTTGTCGGTTCTGAGAATCCCCTTGAGAAGAACGACGTCGCCCCGTAGAATGCGCGTCCGCATGTTACACACTCTCAAGCCAGCAAAGGGATCCACGCAGAAGCGCAAGCGCGTCGCGCGTGGTAATAGCGCCGGTGGCGGTACGACCGCCGGACGTGGAACGAAAGGTCAGGATGCCCGCTCGGGCAAGGGCAAGCGCCACAAGGGTTTTGAAGGAGGACAGGTGCCGTTGATCCGCCGTCAGCCGAAAATGGGCGGTTTCAAGCACCCGCGCCGCCGTGAGTTCGAGGTCGTCACGTTGGTGATGCTCGAGAATTTGGAGGCCGGTTCCTACGACGTGGCTGCGCTCCGCAAGGCGCGCATCGTCCGCACGACGAAGCCGGTGAAGGTCCTGGGAAACGCCGTCAGCAAGAAGTACTCCCTCTCGGTGGACGCCGTCTCGAAGGGCGCCAAGGCCGCGGTGGAGAAGGCGGGAGGAACCGTCACCATCGCAAAGTCACGTCCTTGACCGCGCTGATTAACCGTTTACCCTTCTAACCGTGTTCAAGTACATACAGCAGATCTGGCGGTCTGAAGACCTGCGCAAGCGAATCCTCTTCACGATTGGCATCCTTTTCTTGTACCGCCTCGCCGCGCACATCTCCGTGCCGGGCACGGATCCCGAGACACTCCGTCTGTTCCTGGAGTCGCGCGACAGCGCCACCGGCGGCGCCTTGGACATCTTCGCCGCCCTCACGGGTGGAGCGTTGGACCGCTTCTCGGTGCTTATGCTCGGTCTCTCGCCGTACATCAACGCCTCCATCATCGTGCAGCTGTGCACCGTCATCTTCCCCAAACTGGAAGCGCTGACGAAGGAAGGCATTCAGGGCCAGCAGCAGCTGAACCGCTACACGCGTTGGATCACCCTGCCGCTCGCGTTCCTCCAGAGCTACGGCTTCCTCCTCTTGCTCACGCAGGGACAGCTGGGTCTGGTGGACACGACCTTCCCGAACGTGCTCGCCCCCATGATGTACGTCACGGCGGGTTCCATCTTCCTCATGTGGTTGGGTGAACTGATCACGGAGAAGGGGATTGGCAATGGATCGTCGCTCATCATCTTCACGGGCATTGTCGCGGCCATGCCGGCATCGTTCAGCGTCTTCCTCAGCGATCCCACGATGCAGACGAGCTTCTACTTCTTCCTGCTCGTCACCGCAGTCCTGCTTGTGGCCGTCGTGCTCTTCACCGACGCGCATCGCGTGGTGCCCATCACCTATGCCAACCAGGGCGCCGGTCGCGGCGTGCAGGGAAACATTCCCATCCGTCTCAACCAGGCGGGCATGATCCCCATCATCTTCGCCATTTCGCTCATCACGTTCCCCGCGATCATCGCGCAGTTCCTCCAGAGCGCCCCGCGCTTCAGCGGAGTGGTGACATTCATTAATGAACACCTCAACTCGCAGAATCCGAGCATCGCGTACATGACTCTCTACTTCTTGCTCGTCATGGCGTTCACGTACTTCTACGTGTCTGTGACGTTCCGTCCCACGGAAGTGGCGGAGACCATCCAGAAACGCGGCGGCTTCGTGCCGGGTACGCGTCCGGGCGGTCAGACGGCCAACCTCCTCGCGAAGATCAGCAACCGCCTGAACCTCTGGGGCGGCATCTTCCTCGGCGTCGTCGCCATCATCCCGTTGCTCTTCGCGCGCTACTCCTCGCTGGGTTCCACCGACCTGATCATCTCTGGCTCCGGTCTCATCATCATCGTGGGCGTCGTCATGGAGCTCATCCGCCAGGTGAACGCGCAGATGCTCGCGCACGATTATGAAAAACTCGTCTGAGCAGCAGCCTCCCGATTGGACGCCAGCACTCGTTTTTCTGTTCCTGCCAGCGTTCTACTTCACGGTAGTACTCCTTGGCGATGAGTGGAGTGTGTTTTTCTTGATTCCCGCGGCGATCGCCCTCGTCTTTATCGCGCGCGCCCTTCGAGGACGACGAGATCCCATAACGCCTCTGCTCATTGCGGGGAATGCATGGCTGTATGGATTATTTTGGCAGATGAATACGCATGGCGTTCCCGATGCTCTAGCGTCTTTCTTTGTTATGTACCCGACTCTTGGAGGGATCATGAATGAGAGCTTCTTTCAAGGAGCGATCATCTTGAGCACGGTCCTACTTATGAGTCGACGTATGACGAACTCTCGCAAGGCACTTGTGCTGGCATTACCGTTACTCTTGATAGGCATGCAGGCAGTCTCCTTGCTCTAATTCTCAGGAATTCGCTTCCCCCTATGGACCTCCTCCTCTTCGGTATCCAAGGCTCCGGCAAGGGCACGCAAGCTAAGAAGCTCGCGGCAGAGTTCGGTTTCGACATCTTCGAGGCGGGCGGCGAACTGCGGAAAATCGCGGCGTCCGGCTCCGAGCTGGGCAAGACCGTGCAGTCGTACATCGACCAGGGGCACCTGGTGCCGCACGAGATCATCATGCGGGTGGTGAAGGAGGCGATCGCCCAGAGGCCGAAGACCACACGCATCCTCTTCGACGGCATTCCCCGCGACGAGAATCAGCAGAAGGACTTCGACGTCATCATGAAGGACGCCGGCCGGGACTTCCGGGCCGTCCATCTCCTGTTGGATCCGGAGGAAGGCGTGCAGCGCATCTTCGGTCGCGCGAAGGCTGAGGGCCGCGCCGATGACGCTGACGAGGAGATCATCCGCCGCCGGATGAAGACGTTCACCGAGAAGACGCTACCGGTCATCGAGGCCTACAAGGCGAGGGGGCTGGTGACCGAGCTGGACGGCGGCAAACCGGTGAACGAGGTGTACGCCTCGCTGCAGGGCTTGGCGAAGGCCTAAACACGACTTTGCTCAAGGGGAAGCCAAGAGTACACTGTCGCCGTGGCGAAGTTTCAGATCTTCAACGAAGCCGAGTGCCAGTCGCTCCGACGTGGCGGCGCCATCCTGCGCGCTTGTCTGGAAGAGCTCCCGAAGCACGTGCGTCCGGGCATCAAGACGAAGGAGTTGGACGCCATCGCGGAGGAATTCATTCGTTCCCACGACGGTGCGAGTCCGGCGTTCAAGGGGTACCACGGTTTCACCGGCACGCTCTGCACGTCGGTGAATGAGGAGTGCGTCCACGCCATTCCCGGCGAGCGGGTCCTGAAGGAAGGGGACATCGTCGGGTTGGACTGCGGCGTGATCTTCGGCGGGCTCTACACCGACGCCTGCGTGACCGTGGGCGTGGGACGGATTCCCGACGAGACGCAGCGTTTCCTGGACGTGACGAAAGACGCGCTCGAGAAGGCGGTGTCGCTCGTGGCCCCGCAGTTGCGCGTGGGCGATATCTCCTCGGTGATCCAGAAAACCGTCGAAGCCGGCGGATTCGCCTGCGTCCGGGCGCTTACGGGGCACGGATTGGGTAGCACGCTTCATCAGTTCCCCGATGTCCCGAACGTCGGCAAGGCCGGTACGGGGCCTGCTCTGCCCGCCTACACCATCATCGCCATCGAGCCGATCACTTCCATGGGCAGCGATAGTATCGTCGATAAGGACGATGGATGGACAATTTGCACGGCAGACGGCTCGCTCTCCGCGCACTTCGAGCATACTGTCCTGGTGCTGGACGACGGCCACGAGATCTTGGCTTAATAACATTAGGCAATAAAATATTACTTTTGCAAGAGAAATTTTCCCTCCCCCGAGAATTTCCCAGACCTCAGGCTTGCTGATGCGTAAATCCGTCGGTAGGATCCTTCGGCTCTCTTGCCCCTTGCTGTTTCTCTGTGTCGAAGGATGTAATCGAACTCGTCGGGATGGTTGTGGAATCGTTTCCAAACGCCACCTTTCGAGTCAAAGTGACCAGTGAACAAGCGCAAGGGCATGAGCTTCTGTGTCATCTCGCGGGTCGCATGCGCGTCCATCGGGTGCGCATTCTCCCCGGCGATAAGGTGAAGATTGAAATGACGCCGTACGACCTCAACAAGGGTCGCATCGTCTACCGCTTCCCCTCCGAAGGGTACGTTCCGCAGAACAGACGCGGCGTTCCTCCTCACCGCCAACAGCAGCAGCAACCCCCGGCCGCGGCGCCCGCCGCCGGCACAACCCCGCCTTCCTCCCCGAGCGGAACGGAAACCCCGAAAGCCGCTTAACCTCACCACTTCCCATGAAAGTTCGCGCCTCCTGCAAACCGATCTGTCCCAAGTGCCGTCTCGTGCTCCGCCGAAACGGTCAGGGCAAGGTCGTGCGTCGCATCGTCTGCGCGATCAAGAAGCATAAGCAGCGCCAAGGGTAATTTCTTCTCCTCCTCCACGTCATGCTCCGCATTTCAGGTGTCGTCCTCCCCGGTCAGAAGCGCATCCAGGTCGCCCTCACGTATATCAAGGGCATCGGACGCTCGTTGTCCACCACGATCCTCACGGAACTCAACATCGATCTGAACCAGAAGGCCGACGACTTGAGCGAGGCGGACCAGGCGCGTCTCCGCGGACGCATCGAGCGCGAGCTCACCGAAGGTGAGTTGGCGCGCAAAGTGTCCATGGACATCAAGCGTCTCCAAGACATCGGCACGTGGCGCGGCATGCGTCACCGTCGCAAGCTCCCGGTTCGCGGACAGACGTCCCGCCGCAACGCCCGCACGAAGCGCGGCAAGAAGAAGACGGGCACCTCCGGCCGCACTGCCCTGACTAAGACCTAAATCTCCTCCCTCGTCCTCTCCCACTCTTATGGCTGACCAGCCGAAAACCGACGTCGCCGCCCTCCTGGGCCCGGATACTCCTCCGGCCGCCCCCTCCGATGGCAAGCCCACGAAGAAGAAGAAAGTGAAGCGCTCGCTCCCGCGCGCTCGCGTGTGCATTCACGCCGGCGAGAACAACACGATCGTCTCCTTCACGGAGCCCAACGGCAACGTCATCGCCTGGAGCTCCGCCGGATCGTCCGGCTTCAAGGGCACCCGCAAGTCCACGCCGTACGCCGCCAAGGTGGCCGCCGAGAACGCTTCCCTCAAGGTGAAGCCGTTCGGCGTCGAGACGGTGGACGTGGAGGTGAAGGGTCTCGGCCCCGGACGCGAGCAGGCCATCCGCGGCCTGCAGGGCGCCGGCCTCAACATCGAATCGATTGTCGACCTCACGCCCATCGCGCACGGAGGCTGCCGCCCCAAGGGCCGCCGCCGCGTCTAATCTCGCTCTTCCACTCTCCTCTCCTCTTCTCCACTTCATGAAGTACACGGGACCCAAAGCAAAGCGCTGCCGCCGACACGGGATGAACCTGTACGGCACGGACAAGTACGACAAGATCCTCCAGCGCAAACCCAACGGACCGGGCAAGAGCCCGCGCGATACGAAGCGCGGGAAGCCGTCCGAGTACTCCGTGCAGCTGCTGGAGAAGCAGAAGGCCCGCGACATGTACGGCCTGTCCGAGCGACAGTTCCGCCGCATGTACGACATGGCCTCCCAGGTGAGCGGCCAGACGGGCGCTTTCCTGAAGCAGCTTCTGGAGCGCCGCCTCGACAACGTCATTTACCGCGCTGGCTTCGCCCAGACGCGCATGCAGGCCCGCCAGTTCGTGAGCCACGGTCACTTCATGATCGGCGGCCACCGCGTGACGGTCCCGTCCCTGCTCGTCGAGACGGGCACGGTCATCAAGGCCCGCTCCCGCAGCAAGAATTCCCCGGTTTTCGCCACGATCCTCGCCTCCCACGAGAAGTACCTTCCGCCGAACTGGCTGAAGGTCGACAGCGGCAACATGCAGATCGAGATCGCGTCCCTGCCCGCTCCCGAGCACGCCGAGCAGGCGGTCGACACCCGACAGATCATCGAGTTCTACTCTCGCAACTAAATTTCTCCTTTCTTCCACGCGGGAACGCGCCCGCCCCTTCCTCCCTCTTCTATGCACATCATTCAGGAAGAAATCGGTCTGCCCACCTTCAGCGTCACTCCGGTGAAGAAGGGAGATGATTCTCATTCGGTCTTCACGATCTCGCCGCTGCCCCCGGGTTACGCGATGACGTTGGGCAACGGTCTGCGCCGCGTCCTGCTCTCCAGCTTGCCCGGTGCCGCCGTGACCTCCGTGCGCGTGAGCGGCGTCCAGCACGAGTACTCCACGCTCAAGGGCGTGCGCGAGTCCATCATGGACATCGGTCTGAACCTCAAGAATCTCCGCCTCCGCAAGCACAGTAAGGACCCCGAAGTCATCACGCTCGAGGTCAAGGGACCCGGCGCGATCACGGCGAAGGACCTGAAGGTGTCCTCCGACATCGAAGTCCTGAATCCGGAGCTGGAGATCCTCACCCTCGAGAAGGGCGCCTCCATCGACATGCAGATCACCGTGGAGAAGGGCGTCGGTTACGTCGCCGCCTCCGAGCGCAACAAGAAGCAGAACGAGCCGGGCCTCATCTACGTCGACGCCGTCTACAGCCCGGTGGTGAAGGTGCGCTTCGAAGTGGGCACGGCCCGCGTCGGTCAGCGCACGGACCTGGAGAAGCTCACGCTCGACGTCGAGACCAACGGTTCCCTCACGGCCGAAGAGGCCGTCCAGTTCGCTTCCCAGCTCCTCCAGAGCTACTTCGGCTACTTCGGTTCCGAGAAGAAGGTGGAACCGGACTTCGTCGCCGATTTCTCCCGCGTGAGCGCCACGACGATGGACGATTCCACACACGCGCCGGTGAAGGAGAGCTACACCCCCATCGAGATCCTCAACTTCTCGCCTCGTACGCTGAACGCCCTCATCAACGCGGGCGTCGGCTCCATCGAGCAGCTGACGAAGTGCACCGAGGCCACGCTCAGCAACTTCCGCGGTTTCGGCGCCAAAGCCCTCGAGGAAGTGAAGAAGACCCTCGGCGACCGCGGCCTCAAGCTGGCCGATGAAAGCCTGGACGCCTGAGCGTCTCTCCTGCACACTTCCCGTCCCGAAAACGCCCCCATGCGACACCGTCATTCCCGCCTCCGGCTCCGTCAAAAACCTGCTCACAGCAGGTCCATGCAGCGGAACCTCGTGACGTCCATCATCCTCTACGAGGCGGTGCGCACGACGAAGAAGCGCGCTGAGGTCATCCGCCCCACGGTGGACCACCTCATCGCCGTGGCCAAGTCGAAGGCCCCGCACATCGCCATCCGCTACATCAACGCGGTGGTGAACCACAAGAACGCCAGCCGCAAGATGATGGAGGTGCTGAAGCTGCGCTACGCCGATCGTACCTCGGGCTTCACGCGCATCGTCCCCCTCGGCAGCCGCCAGGGCGACGGCGCCAAGCTGGTGCGCATCGAGCTTCTGGAAGGCAAGGACGTCGTTCCGGCTCCGAAAGCCGAGAAGACCGCCAAGACGAAGCCTGCCACGAAGAAAGCTACCTCCTCCAAGAAGGACACCTCCTCCGCATCATGAAGACCTCTCACCTCAAGAATCCGCAGGGCCTGTGGTACGTCGTGGACGCCGAAGGCAAGACGCTCGGTCGTCTCGCCACGACGGTGGCTACCGTGCTGCGCGGCAAGCACCGCCCCAGCTTCTCGCCCCACCAGCTGGCGAACGATCACGTCATCATCCTGAACGTGGAGAAGCTCGCCTTTAACCAGATGAAGCTCATCAAGAAGCTCTACCACCACCACACGGGCTACTTGGGCCACCTCCAGACCCGCACGCTCGAGAAGATGATGAAGGATCATCCGGATCGCGTCATGAAGCTGGCCGTGAAGGGCATGCTTCCGTACAACCGCCTCAAGTTCCAGGCCATGCGCCACTTGCACATCTTCAAGGGCAACGAGCACCCGCACGCCGCCCAGAAGCCCGTGCCGTTGGACATGTCCTCTGGCAGCCGCGCTAGCGCCGCTACCGTGAAGAAAGCCAAAGCCGCCTAATCTCTCTTTCGCCTTATGACTCCCTCCGATTCCAAGCGTTCGTACTTCTCCGCCGTCGGCAAGCGCAAGACGGCCATCGCCCGCCTGAAGATGTACCAGGGCGGTTCCGGGGAATTCACGGTGAACGGCCACAAGGCGAAGGAGTACTTCATCCCGCTGCAGATCGAGAACGCCCTGGCACCTCTCGTTCTCGCCGGCCAGCAGAAGACGACGGACCTGGAGCTCGTCATCTCCGGCGGCGGCAAATCCGCCCAGTCCGATGCCGTACGCCTGGCCATCAGCCGCGCCCTCCTCCTCGTGAATCCGGAACTCCGCCCCACGCTGAAGCCGGCCGGTTTCCTCCGCCGCGATAGCCGCAAGAAAGAGCGCAAGAAGCCGGGTCTCAAGCGAGCGCGCCGCGCACCGCAGTTCAGCAAGCGCTGATCGAGCGTGGAAGGGCCACCTCCGGTGTCCCTCCCACGAACCCACCCTTCCGGAGAAGTGTCGCTCCAGTCGGGCAGAGCCCGACTTCGCGATTTGTTTGGTCGATTTGTGGCTTGCTGTAGGCAAGATTTTTCCCAAAATCTTCGTGTCAATCCAACGTACGGTGCGTACCGTCTACAGTACCGCCGGTTCATTCAGACAGCCGAAAGACTCCCTCGTATGACTGCAGTTCGTAAACGCATCAGGTGGTTCCTTTCCTGACCGTCGCGACCGAGGTAAGCCTTTCAGCTCTGTACAGTGTCTGCACAGACGACGAGGCTCCACTGAGCTCCGTAGTCTTTGCAGTGGTTCTGAAAAAGATCCAAACCTCATTCTAGCATCTCACTCGGAAAAAGTGACAGGAATTCTAATTCCCAGTGTGGAAGCATTGTGGAAAACTTATGCGTCACCGCAATCTCAAAGCCTTCCTTCCCCCCGCCGGTGCACGGCTGTGAAAAGGCTATTGCTTGCTATCAACGGCCTGACAAATCAGGCGTTCGCGGCTGCCCCCTCAGGGATTCTCACAGGGTGCTTCAGCCTTGGCGGTTCGGTGTTGATCGCTCCGGCTGCCGCAAGGCGACCTCGGACCCATCCTCGAAATTGATCGACATCCTCCAGCGGTGCATCGCTTTCCAATCCACCCAGCCCCTGCTCGATCTCCTGTACTACGATTTCATCTCGAACGCCGTTCGCGTGACAGACTTCACGGATGACTGTTTCGGGATCGAAGCGGTCGAGCGTCATAGGTCTAGAAAGCTAATCCTTTGTGTTCCGAAAGCAAGCTCGCTTCGTCGAGCTGGTACAGCAGTGCAGTGCCGGACACTTACGCGCGGCGTCCAGTATCCACCATGACGACCTTCACACCAGGCATCTGTGGATGCTGGACGACCAAGGGGGCGGCTCGATCGATGCTGATGGCACCCGAAGCCTGTGCTTGCTCGAGGACCGCGGCGATGTGCGCACGGGCGCCCTCTCCCAACCGGAGGATATCGGCAACCGCTGGCTCTTCGGTGTAGGCATCCGACTTTCCATTCCCGTCCAGAATATTCTGGGCGCGGAGCGCCGCGATGATTGTGGGATCCACTTGGTCCACGTCAGTAGTTTCAGGAGCGTCCGGCTCCGCTGTGAGAGTCATCATAGGATCCCTCACGCTACCCCTTCCTCGTCCATTGGCAAATACGAAGAAATCGAACGGGGATTCAGGGCTTCTACGAGCGACAGGATCACTCAGGCTGCCTTCCTCATCGCGGCTTCCAGCCGTCGGCGCTCCAGCTCCCGCTCCCGGGCGATGCGGCGGTGCGCTTGCTCGTCGTTTTCGGCTGTTTCTGCTGCAATCCTTTCACTGAAGAGGATGTCGAGCACTTTCCTTCCGGTGGCCGAAGCCTCTGTCAGCGCACGCGAACTGTCCGGGTGTTCGCCCAGGAACTTGGCGCCCAATTCGTAGACACGATCGCGGTCAGCTTTCATCTGATAGTCCTCCGACACTTTTCCGGTGAGTGGTTTCGGTTTCAGATCCGTCACCTGGTCCCGCACAGCCAAGATCGCGTCCACGCGGTCAGCAATCTCTTCTTCTGGCACGTTCAATTGGCGCGCGTACGCTTCAAGCTCCCCGCGGACGATGTCCGCGTCCTCGGAGCCTTCAGTGACGAGGCGCATGGACATGTTAGGCGATCGCGAGCTTCACGTAGTAGAGGCTCGTGCCGGCTTCCGTATCCAGGATGAACTTGGCGTCGAGCTGGCTGAGGTTAATGACGGTCTGACACATCCGCAAGAGCATGGCGGGCGGGATGCTGACGCCGGACTCGAGGCACGTGGCGCACAACCCAGCGGCGTCCTTGGAGCGCAGGTAGGGCTCTCCGCGGTCCAGGATGACGTTGTAGAGCGACTCCTGCACGTTCACGATGTAGCGCTCCACGTACGGCTCCAGCTCGTCCACGGGGACGTCTTGGACTTCGGGCAAGGCCTCGACGATGTCGAGGTCACTGTGGATCGCGTGGGCAATGCAGGCGTCGATGGTCATGGGTGTTTGGGGGTGTGTTTGTGAAATCCAGACATGATAGCAAAAAACCGGAATTTCCGCCAGACCCTGCGACGACCTCGGGTCATAGAGGACTTGCGCGAAGAGGAGACTGGGTTGGAATGAATCTTTTGATCTCCCTCCCCTCGCTTCTTCTCTTTAGAATGCCGCCGTGCTGCCTTCTCTGCCCGAACGCCGGTGGCTGCTCCGGATCATCGGAGGGTTCTTCGTGTTCGGTTTCCTTGTCTACGGATGGTCCCTGAACAACGCCTTCGTCCGATGGGACGACGGGTTGCTCATCACCGAGAACCCCATCATCCGGGAGATCAGCGGTCCGACGGTGAAGGCCGCATTCACGCACTTCGACCCGGAGCTCTACATCCCGCTCACCTTCCTGTCCTATCAGTTGGATTACCAGATCGGCGGGACGGATCCGACGGTGTATCACGTCCATAACCTCATCCTGCATATCCTCAACGCGCTGCTGACGGCATGGCTGCTCTTCCTGCTGCTGAAGCGGCCGTGGTTGGCACTCCTGGGGGGATTACTGTTCCTCCTGCACCCGCTGCAGACGGAGGCCGTCGCATGGGCGTCGGCACGCAAGGACGTGCTGTCCACGTTCTTCTTCCTGGGTTCCGCCATCGCCTACCTCTTCCACCGGGAATCGGATCGTCGCCGGACGTACTGGATGAGCGTGGCGCTCTTCCTCCTCGCCTTGCTGTCCAAGGTGGTCGTGGTGACGCTGCCCGTCGTCCTCGTTCTCTTCGACGCGCTCGAGCGTCGGAAGTGGTGGAGCATGAAAGCGCTGATGGAGAAGCTTCCGTACCTCGGGCTCTCGGTGATCTTCGGCATCGTGGCGATCGTGGGGAAGCAGTCGCTCCTGGAATCCACGAGTCTTTGGGAGAAGGTGCTCATGGCGGCGAAGAGCACGGTGTTCTACCTAGAGAAGTTCATCTGGCCTGCGAAGCTCTCCGTCATCTATCCCTACACGGGAACCATCACGCTCTCGTCGCCGGATTTCTGGGTGCCGGCCTTTCTCCTACTGATCCTTGCGGGATTGGCGTTCTGGAGCTGGAAACGCAGCAGGGCTGTGTCACTTGGAGCGGCGTTCTTCCTGCTGACCCTCCTCCCGACGTTCACGAACTTCGCGAAGGCGGGCGATTACTACATCGCGTCGGATCGCTACGCCTACATCCCGCTCATCGGACTGCTGCTCGTCATGCTCACGCTGGCGGGCTGGGCGTGGGACCGCTTCTCCAGGAGTACGGCGGGAGGATGGACGCTGCTGACGGTCGGCGTCGTCGTTCTTGCCGGGCTGGGCGTGAAAGCCGGAGCCCAGTCGATGACCTGGAAAGACACCGACACACTGTTCCGCCACGTCGTCGCGACGTATCCGAACTCGCACGTCGCGCACAACAACCTGGCGAACGCCTACCGTCGCCAGAACAAGTTGGACGATGCAGTCGGGGAGTTCCGGAAAGCATTGGGCATCCGGCAGCATCCCAAAACCCTGAGCAACCTGGGTGCGGTGTTCCGGAAGCAGGGGAAGTTCCGGGAGGCGTTTGCGACGTACAACCAAGCGTTGGGTTTGGATCCCACTAATCCCGAGGCGCTCGTGGGGCTGGGACTCGTGCATCTCTCGCAAGGGGACACCCCCAAGGCGCTGGAGGCGTACACCAAGGCCGTCGATGCCAATCCGACGAGCGTCTTGGCCTACGTGAACCGCGGCGCGCTGTACCTGGATGCGAACCGGGTGCCCGAAGCGGTGGCCGACCTGGAGAAAGCCGTGCAGGTGGGGCCGCTCGTCCCCGAGGCACATGAGAACCTCGCCATCGCCTACGTCCGGCAGGGGAAGGTCGCCGAGGCGACGGAGCAGTACGAGGAGACGGTGAAGTTGAACGGAGCGTCCGTCTCCGCGCGAACGGCCCTGGGAGTGCTGTACGCGAAAGCGGGAAAACTGCGCGAAGCGGAGGCGCAGTTCCGCGCGATCCTCACCCTGGATCCGGAGAATGCCGCGGCGCGTTCGGCGCTGCAGCAGCTGCAGGCTGCGGGTCGGTGATCAGAGCGAGTCGGCACGCAGCACGCGTTCGGGATGTCGCGCCGAAAGGCGGTGCGCGATGTCCGTCCGGCAGGTTCCGGTGAAATCCGGAGATGGTTCTCCAAGCGACAGCAGAGCCAGTTTCACCTCAGCCGGGGACGCGCCCGGATGCGCGGCGATGTACAGAGCCGCCGCTCCCGCGACGTGCGGCGTGGCCATGCTGGTGCCGCTCAGCTGCTTGTACTGATTGTTCGGCCAGGTCGAGAGGACGCCCACTCCCGGCGCCGCGATCATGCGCGAGAGGTCCGCGGTATCCGTGGCGTAGTTGGAGAAGGAGGCGAAGTCGTCATCGCGCGCATACGAGGTCTTCAAACCCATGGCGCACATCTTGCCGTCCGAGTCCGCGAGCGCCGACACGACGATCGTCTCGTCGTACGTCGCCGGCACGTACTGCTTCACATCACCGCCATCATTACCCGCCGCCACTACATAGGTCACGCCGGCGTTCACGGAATTGCAGATCGCTCGATGCAGGGGATCGCTGTCACAGGAACCGTCCGAGCCCACGCCGCCGAGGCTGAGGTTCGCCACCTTGATGCGGGATGCCTGGGACGTCACGAAATCGATGCCGCAGATGATGCTGCTCCAAGTGCCGTTCCCGTTCCTGTCGAGGACGCGGACGGACCAGAGTTTGGCTTCCGGAGCCACGCCGACGACGCCCCTGCCGTTTCGGCGAGCGGCGATGGTGCCGGCGACGTGCGTGCCGTGACCGTGGGGATCTCCGTAGCCCGTCTGGTTGGGAACGCAGTTCACGCCGCCGAGGACGTTGTCCTTCAAATCCGGATGCGTCACGTCGATGCCCGTGTCGATGACCGCCACTTCCACGCCGGCGCCCTTGTTGGCTTTGTTCTCGGCATTGATCCGATTCACTCCCAAGGGAAGGAGGTCTGTCGGATCATCCGAGACGAACTGCGCGATGGAGAGGACTTTGTCTTCGTAGACGCCCGCGACGCGCGGATCGTCCTTCAGCCTCTTCACGAGGGCCTTCGGGAGCGTCACCGAGAATCCCCGGATGGCGTGCGTGTAGGCCTGCAGGGCCTTGCCGTTCAGTTTCGTCTGTACATCGGCGAGAATGCCATCGAGCTGCTGGCCCTCTTTCATCACGACGATGTAGCGGTCGGAGGGAGCCGACACGGCCAGTGGGGCGAGCAGGTCATTCACCTCATCGGCATGGCCGACGAGAGGCAAAACAAAGGCGCAAAGGCACACCACAACAACGGCACGTCGCATGGAAAAAAGAGGGAAAGGGGGCGGCAGGAATCATGCAGAAACCGCCAAGGGATGGCAACGATTTGGAGCTAAAAACAAATTGCCGAACAGAGCCCGAATTTGGTATTTCCTACCTTCTCCAAATAACAATATTTGACAAGTCGAGGTAGCGACGGAACGGCGAATTGACGTTGCCGTACAAGAAAAGTGTCCAGTACCCTACCCCTCCTGTTATCAGGTATTCCCCTTCAATCTATGGTTTTCTCATCAGTGAAGAGGTCCGTGCTCGCGCGCGTCAGCCTCTCGTCTTTGGTCGTGCAGCTCGCTTTCGGCGCTGTGCCGCTGAGCTTCATCGCGGCTCCGGTCGCGCACGCGGCCGCGCCTACGTGCAGTGGATACACTGCAACGATCTATGTGGAAGGAAACACGATTGTCGGCGGACCGCAGAACGGTCAGTCGTTTGCAGGCACGTTGAACGGCACGTCGGGCAATGATGTGATCGTAGCCAAGTCCGGCAGCGATACGACGATCAATGGGTTGGATGGCGATGACGTCATCTGTGGAAACAACAAGGAGGACAATCTGAATGGAGGTAACGGCAACGATGAAATCGATGGCGGAAGTGATGATGACGACATCGACGGGGGTGCGGGAACGGATGCTTGTCAGGGGAACAGTGGAACTGACAGCGTTAATAACTGCGAAGCAGACGGAACTGACGGAGTCGTGATTATTGTGAAGGATGCTATTCCCAACAACGCACAAGATTTCGCGTTTACAGGTGATTTAGGAACCTTCTCCTTGGATGATGATGGAACGGAGACTCCTCTCTCCAATACGAAGATCTTCGTGAAAAGCACATTCTTCGGTGGTGACGTGGACGTGACGGAGACAGCGGTATCCGGTTGGACGGTGACGAACATCGTCTGCAGCGATCCGGGCGGATCAACCACGTACGATATTGCAAACCGCACCACGGGCATCGATTTGGATACAGGTGAAGTGATTCGCTGCGTATTCACCAACACGCAGAATCCGCCGGCACAAGTCTGTGGCAACGGCGTGAAGACTGGAACTGAAGTCTGCGATGACGGTAATACGACGGCTGGCGACGGCTGCAATGCCACCTGCTCCGTCGTCGAATCCGGCTTCACCTGTCCCACCGTGGGCCAGGCTTGCACGGCCGTCTGTGGAGATGGACTGAAGAAGGGAACGGAACAGTGTGACGACAGCAACACCACCAACGGAGATGGATGTTCCTCGGTCTGCACGACGGAGGCGGGCTTCACTTGCCCGGTTGCCGGCCAGGCCTGCGGTGCCGTGTGTGGTGACGGTCAGAAGGTCGGTTCCGAGCAGTGTGACGACAGCAACACCACCAGCGGCGACGGATGCTCCTCGGCTTGCGTGGCCGAGTCCGGTTACACCTGTCCTACGGTGGGTCAGCTCTGCGCCACGGTTTGCGGCGACGGTCTCAAGAAGGGCGCCGAAGTCTGCGATGACGGCAATACCGACAGCAATGACGGCTGCAACGCCTCCTGCACCGCCGTAGAGACGGGATTCGCCTGTCCGGTCGCGGGCCAGGCCTGTGTGGAGACGGACACGGACGGGGATGGAGTCGTCGACAACAACGACAACTGTCCCGCCGTGGACAATCCAAGCCAGACGAACACGGACGGTGACACCCAGGGTGATGCCTGCGACACGGACGATGACGGCGACGGCGATGCCGACGCTGAAGACAACTGCCCGCTCGTCGAGAACCCGTCCCAGACGAACACTGATAACGACGCTTTCGGCGACGCTTGCGACACGGACGATGACGGCGATGGCAAGGCCGATGAGGAGGACAACTGTGCTCTGGCGCAGAACAACGACCAGGCGAACAACGATAATGATGCCCAGGGCGACGTCTGCGACGCCGACGACGACAACGACGGCACGGACGACGGCACGGATAATTGCCCGGTGAACGCCAACGCGAACCAGACGAACACCGATGGCGACGATGAGGGCGACGTCTGCGATGCCGATGACGACAATGACGGCGATGCGGACGGCAGCGACAACTGTCAGCTTGTTTCCAACGAAGATCAGGCCAACAACGACAATGACGCCCAGGGCGACGCGTGCGACGCGGATGACGATAACGACAACGTCGTGGACACGGGCGATAACTGCCCGCTCACGGGTCCGGCCTCTCAGACCGATACCGACAGCGACGGCCAGGGAGATGTCTGCGACGGCGATGATGACAACGACACCCATGTCGACGCCGAAGACGTTTGCCCGCTGCTCTCCAACCCGGATCAGACCGATACGGACGAGGATGGCCAGGGTGACGACTGCGAGGATGACGACGACAACGACACGATCCTCGACGCGAACGACAACTGTTCCTTGGTGGAGAACACGGACCAGGCCAATAACGATGCCGATGCCCAGGGCAATGCCTGTGACACGGACGACGACAACGACACCGTGGCTGACGAGACCGACAACTGCGTCTTCGCCGCGAACACGAATCAGTCCGACCTCGACGGTGACGAACAGGGCGACGTCTGCGATCCGCAGACCTGCAGCAACGGCGTGATGGAGTCCGGTGAGCAGTGCGACGACCAGAACGAGACCAACGGCGACGGTTGCTCCGAGACCTGCCAGAAGGAAGAGGGCTTCTCCTGCAACACGGATCCCCAGGATGACATCGTCCTCGAGCTCGACGCCCCCGTCCTCAGCGTCTGCGCCGCCATCTGCGGCGACGGCCTGAAGGTCGGCACCGAGCAGTGTGACGACGGGGACACGAGCCCCGGCGACGGTTGCTCCACGACCTGTACGGTGGAGGAAGGCTTCTCCTGCGACGAAGAGACGACGAGCGCTCCGAGCGTCTGCACCACGAGCTGCGGCGACGCCATCGTGGCCGGAGCGGAGCAGTGCGACGACGGCAATTTCGACAACACCGACGCCTGCAAGAACGTCTGCGAGAACGCGGTGTGCGGCGACGGCATCCTCTACGCGGAGGAAGAGGAGTGCGATGACGGCAATCAGTCCAACAACGACACGTGCAGCACGTCCTGCGTCGTGCAGGTCCTGATCTGCCACATGCCTCCGGGCAACCCGAACAACGCGCAGACGCAGTACGTCCCGCAGAGCGAAGTGAACGGCCACTTGAACAACCACGACGGCGACCATCTGGGCGCTTGCGGAACCGTCACTTCCAGCTCCAGCAGCGCGAACGGCGGCGGTTCGTCTTCCGAGTCTCCGAACCCGGGCAACGCCCCGACCTGCGACAATCTCACGGCCACCATCTACGTGAACGCTTTGGGCAAGATCGTTGGCGGACCGCTCAACGGCCAGACTTTCGCGGGCTTGCTCGTGGGAACCACGGGTGACGACGTGATCGTCGGCACCGGCGAGAACGACGTTCTCGACGGCCGCGCGGGCAACGACGCCATCTGCGGCCGCGCCGGAAACGATCTCATCACGGGCAAGGAGGGTTACGATTCCCTCTTCGGCCAGAACGGCGATGACAAGATGTTCGGCGGACCCCAGGACGATTACATGGAGGGTGGCGCCGGAGACGACCGCGTCGACGGCGAAGGCGGTGACGACGAAAACTACGGCGGCTCGGGCAAGGATGAGCTCGGCGGCGGCGCCGGCAACGACAAGCTCGACGGCGACGACGGTGCCGATTACCTCCAAGGCGACGGCGGCAACGACCTCGTCCTCGGCGGTGCGGGCCCGGATGAGCTGAAGGGCAACGGCGGCAAAGACATCCTCTGCGGTAACGCGGGCAACGACTTCATCCGCGCCGGCAGCAAGGATGACAAGCTCGACGGCGGTCTCGGCAACGACGACACGCTCAAGGGCAATGGCGGCACGAACCTCTGCTACAACGGCGAGCACGTCGACTCCTGCACCGAGGAAGAAGGCGGTCTGCCCGAGTGCGACCTGGAAGACAGCAACGGCAACTCGTCCTCCAACGGCGGTGGGAACAATTCCAGCAACAACGGCGGTTCTTCCTCCAACGGCGGCGGATCCACCAGCAGCGAGGGCGGATCCCAGAGCAGCTCCGGCGGTTCCTCGTCTGAATCCACGACGATCACCAGCCTCTCCGTCCCGGATAGCAATGTGAACAGAACCGGCGGATTCCGCGGCGATGGCACGAACGTGATCTTCGGTCTCGCCGGCTTCCTTGCCGACAAGACCCTCCCGAGCAGCGGCATCGCTCCGGGGGCGTTCGGTGGCGGCGACAAGCCTCTCACGAAAGAGCAGACGAACTACCTCTGCAGCATCAAGCGCGCCATGCCGGCGAACCCGCCTGCTGGTTTCCTGAACACGGTGGCGGCGTTCATCGCCAACAAGGTGAACAGCAACTCGACATACGTCCTCGGGCAGCTGCAGCAGGATGGCCTCTGTCAGGTGGTGAACACGACGCTCCGCCCCACGGCGAAGACGGTCGCGGTTGCCGACCAGCCGTTCGTCGTCGATGCTAAGGGATACCCGGTCTCGAAGAACCCGACCTGGAACGCCTGCATCCGCGGCACGGCCACCTTGAAGGACATCCGCAACAACCCGGACGTCGACAAGGACAAGACGCCCCGCGAATGCGGCTTCTACTATGACAAGCACGGCGTGTGGTGGCATCCGGACTACAAGATCTACTTCACCTTCGCGAAGAAGAGCCACGCGCTGACTTTGCCCGAAGGCTGGATCCGCGTCGTCAACGAGACGCTCGCGTTCAAGAAATAGCGATTCTCCTCCTTTCCCTCTCCCAGGCCCCGCGCAAGCGGGGCTTTTGGGATGTCAGCGCCGGGCCATCGACGGAGCGGCGTACCGCTGGATGAAGTCCGCCGGATTGATCGTGTATTTGTCGGCTTCCTCCGGGGACGGTGTGGCGCTGGTGGCGTAGGGCTGATGGGATTCCTCTCCCGCTTCGCCCCGGTCGATCTGCAGATGGATGTGCGGTCCGCTGGTCTTACCGGTCATGCCGACGGTACCGAGTGTCTGGCCCGGGTTCACGGCCTGGCCGGTTTGCACGGAGACGTCGCCCAGGTGGCCGTAGACGGAGTAGTACGTCTCGCCGTCCGGAGCGCGATGTTCCACGATGACGTACAAGCCCAGACGGTCATCGGTCCTCACGGCGTGGACTCTGCCGCCCGCGACGGAACCGACGGGGGTGCCGAGAGCGAGCTTCAGGTCCAATCCCGCGTGGGCGCCGGTGAATTCGCCGGCATCCAGGTCATAAGATGAGTAGTAGCGGGTGGAGTAGAACAGCTTCGTTGTCACGGCCGGTACGTTTTCCTTGCGCAGCGGACGGATGAGCGAATCCAACGGCGTCGTGAGCACCGAGAGATCGTAATGGGGGACCGGGACAAAATCGGTCTCGGTCATTTCCTCGTACGTGCGGTTCCACTCCGACGGGCTGTGCATGTCGCCCCAGTTGGGGGTCATGGAAACGGGATAGACGGCGGTCTGGAACGCGGGGAAGCCCGACCGCGTCTGTTCGACGGGCGCGGCAGCCTTGAGGGATGGCATAGCGCGGGCACTCGATGATGCTCGCGTCAGCATGGGGCGGGACGAAGCGGAAGCGGATGCCGACGATGGCCCAGCCTGGCGACGGGCGAGCAATTCCAAGCGCCGCACCAGGCGCAGCTTTCGGCGCTCGCGCGGCGTCAGACGGTGCGTACTGGAACTAGAGGAAGAGCGAGGTGTGTCGATGATCGGCGTTCGGCCTCGCACGTCACTGAGGGTCTGCAGCGTCTGCACAACGAGGGTGCCGTTCAGGAGGATGGCGAACACCGAAAAACCCACGGCGCTCACGACGACGTGCGGCTGACGGTGCAACCACGCGCGCAACGAGCGAAGCAGGGAAGGGATGTGGATATTGGTGTTCACGTTTCATTGATATTATACACTTTTTTTCATATTTAGTAAATTCCGACGCTTCGCATGCACATGCGGGGAACCCTGCGTACCATCCTCTCGTGCATGTCGCTTCGCTCCATCCATGGGACCTCACGCCGACGGAGGCCGTCGCGCTGCAGCGGGAGCTGCGCGGGCGCCTGGTCGACGGTGCGATGCCATCGCGTGTCCGGTACGTCGCCGGCGTGGACGTGTCAGGACGCAAAGACGACCCCATGCTGACGGCGGGCTGCGTGGTGTGGGACCGGGAGGACGGACGGGTGGTGGAATCGGTTTCCGTCCGCGAGCCCGAGAAATTTCCCTACGTGCCCGGCTTGCTCTCGTTCCGGGAAATTCCGGCCATCAGCAAAGTGCTGGAAAAGTTGCAAACGACACCCGACGTGATCGTCGTCGACGGTCAGGGCCGCGCGCACCCGCGTCGGTTGGGGATCGCGGCGCATTTGGGTCTGCTCGTAGACGTGCCGACCGTCGGTGCGGGGAAGAGTCGGCTCTGCGGGACGTACGAGGAGCCCGGGCCGGAGGTTGGCGCGGCGTCGCCGCTCCTTCATCAGGAGGAGGTCATCGGACAGGTCGTGCGCACGAAACCTAAATGCAAGCCGCTCTTCCTCTCTGCGGGAAACCGCATCGGGTTGGAGGAAGCGGTGGCCGTCGTCCTGCAGTGCCTTCGCGGCTACCGGCTGCCGGAACCGACGCGGCTGGCGCATCTGTTCGTCAACGAGGCGCGCATCGGCGCGCAGCAGGCATCGTTGCTGTGATTACGCCGAGGGCGGCTTCTGCCAGTTCGAGTCCCGTTTGTGCTGCCTTCGGTTCTCGAACTCCTGAAGCAACTGGTCCGGCGGCACGGTGCGCTCCAGCTCTTCGATCTCCTTGTCGTTCCCTTCCTTGAGATGGAAGTGCTCCGCGAGCGCGTCCGTCAGTCTGAGCAACTTCGTCACTTCGTACTCGGCGAGCAGGTTGATCTGCAGGTCCAAATCGGCGCGCTTGTCCGCGAGAGCGGCCTGGCGGTTCTGGCTGATGAGTACGAACGTGGAGAGGAAGATGGCCTCCAGCGAGACGATCATCGTCAGCAGGCCGAAGGGGAACGGATCGAACGCCTGTTCGGGCGCGAACACGTTCCAGAAGATCCAGACGCCGAACCAGAGCACGTGGAAGTACACGAACTTCATGGAGCCGAAGAACGCCGTGATGGAATCGGCGAAGTGATCCTGCAGCGTCCGTCCTTTGTTCATCTGTTCCTGGATTTCCAGAATCGTCTCGATGTTGCGCTCGATGGCCTTGGCCAACAGCGGGTTATGACGATATCGCTTCGGCAACTTCATGCGATGCATGCCCGCTATGCTCCGTTTTTCTGGGAGGAAAGTCAATTCTGGCGTTGCACGTCATGGGGATCACCGCGCGCCGAGACGGCGACCGAGCGAGCGCATACTGTTTCTGCGGGCTTCCATCGTTTGCCATTCCAAAAAAACGGGTATCTCCTGGGCGAATTTCCGACGTATGCAAACTACCATTGACCCCTTTCTGAAAAATCCCACTTTTCCTGTACCGATCCTTCAATCCACCCGTCTTCAGGACAGCGAGTCTTTACCTCTTTTCCCCTATGCGTATGCGCAGACCGACACCACTTCTCCAGTATTGGTCGTCGTTCGTCGCCATGACGCTCGTGTTTTCCCTCTTGGTTCTGCCAGTGGGAGCGGCCGGCACTGTGACGGTGTCGCCTGGCAACATGGGCAGTTGGGCAGTGACGACGACCGGGAGCGGTTCAGGGTCGTTCGTCACCGGACCGTCGAGCCCCCCGCTCGGCGTCGGCAGCCTTCGGCTGTCCGTCGGTGAGAACGGCAATGACGCCGCCCAAGCCAGAAATACTTCTTACTCGGGAACGCTCCTGAGCAATCTGACCACGCTCTCCTACAGCACGTACACGTCCAATGACGGCACGGCTCCGACGACGGGCGATCAGACGATCTACATGATCCTGAACGTCGACTACGACGGAAACGGGACGCAGGACGATCTCCTGTTCTTCGAGCCGGAATACCAGAACGGATACACCGGCGCCGTACCCACTCAGCCCAATAACGCGTTGAACACGTGGCAATCGTGGAACGCGCTGACCGGAGGATGGTGGTCGCAGAACAACACGGCGGGCGCCGGACCCGGTGCCAACGTGAAGCCCCTGAGCGCGATCATCGCGGCGAACACGGGAGCCAAGATCGTGAACGCGTCGAACGGCGCGGGTGGAGTCCGCCTCGTGGCGGGCTTCGGCGAGGGCGCCTGGGACAACTTCGTCGGGAACGTCGACAATCTCCAGGTGGGCGTCTCCGGCGACGTGACGACCTTCGATTTCGAGCCGGCATCGGTGAGTTCGAGCTCTAGTTCCAGTAGCTCGAGTTCCGCTCCAAGCAGCTCTTCTTCCAGTTCTAGCAGCAGCCTGAGCTCCAGCAGCTCAAGTTCTTCGACGTCTTCTTCCAGTAGTTCCAGTTCGAGTCTTTCCAGCTCCAGCAGCTCGTCCTCGAGCCTGAGCTCCAGTTCCTCCTCTAGTTCCAGTTCGCTGAGCAGCTCGTCTTCGTCGAGCAGTTCGTCCGTGGGCATCTGTTCCACGGCGGATCTCGGCGGGTACTGGAAGTTCGACGAGAACACCGGCACCACGACGGCCGACTCCACGGGTCAGGGCCACACCGGTACCCTTGAGAACGGTCCGCAGTGGGTGAGCGGCGCGCCGCAGGTGACGCCGAACACGTCTGCGCTGTCCTTCGACGGCACGAACGACCTCGTTCGCGTGGCGAACAGCGGCGACTTCAACTTCGGCACGTCGTCGTTCACGGTCTCCGCGTACGTGAAAGCCGATGACGGCGATCGCTCTGTGCTGGGCAACTTCAGCAACAGCGTCAGGGGATGGGGTTTGTACCTCTACGACAACAACATGGTGAACTTCTTCGGCTACGGCAACCAGGGTATCAACGATGCCGCACAGCCGGCGACCGTGTTGGATAACCAGTGGCACCAGATCACGGGCGTGTTCTCCCGCAGCGGAAGCACCTTGTCCATCCACACGTACGTGGACGGCATCTTCCGCGGCACGAGCACCACGGTGGTGGGCGACATCACATCCAACTCGGATCTCCTGTTCGGTCGCTATCTCCTCCAGCCCCACTTCGAGGGATCGTTGGACGACATCCGCGTGTATGACCGCGCGCTGACGTCCGGCGAAGTGGCCTCACTCTTCGGTTGCGGCAGCGGAACCAGCTCCAGCAGCTCGTCCTCGAGCGTGAGCTCCAGCAGCTCCTCGTCCTCCAGCGTGAGTTCGAGCAGTTCGAGTTCCAGCAGCACTCCGAGCAGTTCCTCGTCCAGCAGCAGCGTGAGTTCCAGTTCCTCCTCGAGCAGCGTCAGCAGCAGTTCCTCCAGCGTGAGTTCGAGCAGTTCATCCAGCTCCTCCAGCCAACCCGGAGGCGTGAACTCTCCGACGCTGACGTGCAACGGCCTGCAGGCGACGATCTACGTCCAGAACGGACGGATCGTGGGCGGACCGCAGAACGGTCGGGCCTTCAACGGCACTCTCCGAGGTTCCGATGGCAATGACGTCATCGTGGGTACGGACGGAGAAGATCGACTCCGCGGCCGTGACGGCAATGACACGATCTGTGGATTCGGCGGTGACGATCGCATCGACGGCGACGACGGCAACGATTGGATCGACGGCGCCAACGGCGACGACCGCGTGGACGGCGATGACGGCGACGACACGCTCATCGGTCGCGCAGGCGAGGATCGCATCGACGGCGACGACGGCAGCGACCTTATGTGCGGTGGCTCCAGCGACGATGACCTCCGCGGCGGCGACTTCGGTGACCGCATCGACGGCGGCAGCGGCAACGACGAGATCCGCGGCCAGGACGGCCAGGACCAATGCCGCCGAGGCGAAGACAACCGGCAATGCGAACAGGTGAGCAATACGCCGCTGGGCGAGTGCCCGGCATCCTGACCTCGTGAGTCGGCAGCGGAGCGTGAGAATGGGAGCCCTCGAAAGAGGGCTCCTGTTTGAGAAAAAGCTGTGTTCGTACCGTCTGTAAGAACCCCGGGAGCCCGCCGTCAGCAATGGTGAACTATGAGAGGGGATATTCGACCCCTGCGCATTGCGCAGGTCGCACCATTGGCTCGCGCTGTTCCGCCGCCGAAATACGGGGGCACGGAACGCGTTGTGGCGAATATCACCGAAGAGCTGGTGCGCATGGGACATGACGTCTCGCTCTACGCGAGCGGGGATTCCTGCACCTCCGCGAGACTCATCCCGGGATGCGAACGGGCTCTCGGACCAAACGTGACGCCCCGGGATTTCATCGCTCCGCACGTTTCCATGCTGGAGATGCTCTCAGAGCGGCAGGATGAATACGATGTCGTGCACTTCCACCTGGATTTCCTCCATTACCCCCTGGCTCGCCGGATGGCGACGCCCTCGCTCACGACTTTCCATTTCCGCTTGGACACGCCGCATGCGCGTGAGCTCCATCAGCGCGTGAACGATCTCGCATTCGTCTCGCTGTCTCAGGCGCATCGGGAACCGTTACCCGGCTTGCGTTGGCTCGGCACGGTCGGGAACGGCATTCCTCGCGATCTGTTTCACCTGGAAGAGCATCCGGACCCGGAGGCGATCGCCTTCGTCGGGCGCTTTTCCCCCGACAAAGGCGCACCCCAGGCCATCCGCATCGCGGAGAAGGCGGGGAAACACCTGCTGCTGGCGGGGAAGGCCGACGACGAGGAGCGCGCGCATTTCGAAGCCGACATCCGTCCTCTGCTGGACCGCGGGCACGTGGAGTTCGTGGGAGAAGTGGATGATGCGGGGAAGCAGCAGCTCTTGGGCCGCGCATCGGCGTTCCTTTTCCCGTTGCAGTGGCCCGAGCCGTTCGGCTTGGTCGTCATCGAGGCGATGGCCTGCGGCACTCCCACGGTCGCCTTCGATCGCGGAGCGATGCGCGAGCTGATCGAAGACGGCGTGACGGGCTTCGTCGTCCGGAATGAAACCGAAGCGGTTGCCGCCTTGCATGAGGTGGGCCGACTCGACCGTCGTCTCATCCGCCGACGGTTCGAAGAACGCTTCACGTCCGAGCGGATGGCGCGGGAGTACGTGCGGTTGTATCGCTCGCTTCTCACTCATCCCGTTCCCGCCTTCCGTGCTTCTTCCCTCGCGTTCGCATGACCCTTCGCCGCGTTCTTCTCATCAGCGACCACAGCGATCCATTCGCTTCTTTGGGAAGCGAGGAATCCGGCGGTCAAAACGTGTATGTCGATCATGTCGCCGCATTGCTTGTGAGCCACGGGTTGGTCGTGCACGTGCTGACCCGGCAAAGCGATCCGCATCGTCCGCTGGTGGAGAAGGCCCCGGGCGGCTATACGGTGTATCGCGCGCAGGTCGGGCCGCCCGGTTTTTTGCCGAAGGAGGAGTTTTCCCGCTATCTTCCGGATTTCGTTCGAGCAGCCCAGGCGCTCGCGGATCGTCACGCCTACGACCTCGTGCACGCCCACTATTGGTTGTCGGGTCTCACGGCCCTCGCGCTCCGCGCAAGTCATGGCATCCCTTTCGTGCAGACATTTCATTCGCTTGGAAAAATGAAGCACGCCGTCGTGCGGGGAATTCCAGAGGATGTTCGGTTGGAACGGGAAACGGCGGAGGGAACCATCGCGCGGAATGCCGACGGCATCATCGCGGAGAGCACGGATGAACGCCGGCTGCTCGTGAGGGCGTACGGCGCCGATCCTCGCAGGATCACCGTCATTCCCGCGGGCGTGGACATCGGGCAGTTCCGCCCGGGCACGAAGAAGGCGGCACGCCGGTCGTTGGGCATCCATCACCGTCATGTCGTGCTGTTCGTCGGCCGCTTCGTGGCGCAGAAAGGCATTGTCACATTGCTTCGCTCTTTCGCGCTGGTGCGGAATGATCTGCGTCGAGCCGGGGAAGAGGACCCCTTGCTTATCCTCGTGGGGGGCGACAGGGAGCCGACAGCGAAGCAGAGCAAGATCGAGCGCCGCGTGCACACGATGATCCGAAATCTTCGCCTGACATCATGCGTGCGGTTGGCGGGGCGCGTGGGGCACGATGAGCTTCCGCGCTATTACCGGGCGGCCGACGTGTGCGTCGTGCCGTCGCGCTACGAACCGTTCGGCATCGTCCCCTTGGAAGCCATGGCCTGCGGCACTCCCGTGGTCGCGTCGTCCGTCGGAGGCATGAAAGACACGGTTCGTCCTCTGCACACCGGCTTCCTCGCTCGTCCGCAGACGAGTGCCGACTTCGCCTACAAAACGCGGCTGCTCCTTGAAAACCCCGCGATGCGAGAGGAGTTCTCCCGGCAGTCGCGCATGCATGTGGAGCAGACGTACGCCTGGGAGGCTGTCGCCGATCGCATCCACGTTTTCTACCGTTCCCTTCACACTTCCGTCTCTCCATGGAGCCAATCCTCATCGCCACGGACATCGATGGTACGCTTGTCCCGAACGGACACACGCCGGAATCTCCCGACGAGCGGTACGTCCTCGAAGCGCTCGCTCGTCTCTCCGGCCTGACGCTCGTGTACGTCACCGGTCGCGACGAAGCCCGGCTGAAACGCGTCATGCGCGAAGCGGGTCTTCCCGTGCCGCGATACGCCATCACGGACGTGGGGACGCGCATCTTCGAGGTACGAGGGGGATCCTGGCGACGGCTGGAGGATTGGGAGGATCTCCATGTGTCGGACTGGCGGGATCGGACATGGGAGGATTTGGCGCCGCTCATCGACATCCCGGGAGTCCGCCTGCAGGAACGCAATCGTCAGGGCGAACGCAAACTAAGTTTCACTATCGCGGAAGGGATGGCGCCCGACGACGTGCTTCCTCTCGTTGAACGGTCTCTGTCGCCATTGGCCATCCGGCTTGCCCTGATCTGGAGCGTCGACGCATCGACCGGAGAAGGCCTTCTGGACGTCATTCCCGCCTCAGCCACGAAACGGCACGCCGTGGATTTCCTCCGGGATCGGCTGGGAATTCCGGCGAGCCGGACGATGTACGCCGGCGATAGCGGCAACGACTTGTCCGTTTTCGAACTCCCCATCGCGTCGGTTCTGGTGTCGAACGCGAGAGAGGACGTGAAGCAAGCGGCCCGAGCGATCGAGCGAGCAGATGCGACGCATCGGCTTCACATCTCGTCTTTGCCTCATGTGGCGGGTGTATTGGAAGGTATCGAGCGATTCTTCCCCGACGTCGCCGTGCAACTTCAGACGTCTCGCGAATTTTCCCCGGCAACCGTTTGACCTTGGGTTGCAGATCCCTAGGATTCGCCCCATATGCGACGCAAGGGACTGCGTGTCCTCTACATGTACAACGGCATCTTCATGCTGGCGGCCAACCTCCTGGTGCCGATCTACAGCGTGTATACGCAGCAATTCCAGTCGAGCGTATTCTCGATCAGCTTGGTGTGGGGCGTCTTCCTCGTCTCGACGACGCTGTTCTCGCTCCTGCTCACGTGGAACGGGGAACGCATCAAGAAGCAACGTCAGGAGAATTTCCTGATGATCGGCTACCTCGTCCGCGTCGTGGTGTGGCTGTCGTTCATCTTCATCGGGAATCTCTGGCAGCTCATGGCCCTGCAGGTACTGCTCGGTCTCGGCGAAGCGCTGGGCTCGCCGGCTTTCGACGCGCTCTTCTCCGAGAAGCTCGACAGCAAGAACCGTCTCATCGAATACTCGCGCTGGAAAGTCTTCAGCAACCTCATGACGGCCATTGGGACCGTCGCGGGCGGAGCCGTCGTTTCCTGGCTGGGATTCCCCGTGCTGTTCGTCATCATGGCGTTCCTGGCGCTCGTGTCCTTCGGAGGCATTCTCATCAGCCGCGTCCATCTCCGGCCCATGCCGCAGTGGGAGTACGCCTTGCAGCCCGCTCAGTCTCCGCAGGATCCGGAGAACGAGGATGAAGAGGAGTGATGCGATGCATATCAGACCATGGTCTTCCCCGGTGAAAGACTGCTTTTTGCAAGCTGAGAAGGTATAGCAAGCAGTGTCCCTTCTCTCTTCGCATGCACAATGCTGATCATCGCCGCCTCGCATCGCGCGCGGCCGTCATTCTCGGCGGCGTCGTCGCGCTCACCGCGTTCTCATCGTCGGTGTCATTCATTGGGAGTCATGCCCAGGACACCGCCTCGTCATCGAGCGAGTGGTCGTCTTCCGACGAGAGCTCCGTTCCCTCCTCCTCTTCCTCTGCATTTTCCTCCAGCGTTGCGCCCAGTCCGGTGCCCGCATCGTCCTCCCGCAGCAGCTCTGCGCTGTGCACGGATACCGACGGCGGAGAGTACTTCACGGTGAAAGGGACGGTGCTTCGGAACGGAGTGAGTTACGTGGATTTCTGCCAGAACGCCACCCTCATCGAGTACGTCTGTACCGCGAACGGATCGGTGGGCGCGCGCTCCATGGTTTGCGCATTCGGATGCTCGCAAGGCCGGTGCCTCTCATCGCCGACTTCCAGTGCGGGTTCCACGACCAGTACGAACAACAAGCCACAGTGCAACAACGGCATCGACGACAACCGGGACGGGCTGGTGGATATGCAGGATTTCTCCTGCAAGAATCCGTCCCAGAAAATCGAAGGGAAAATCGAGCGCTGTTCCGATACCGACGGCGGGAACAAGCCCAATGCGCGGGGGGAAGTGATCGGGTACGAGTCGCCGAACATCGTGGATCGCTGGACGGACTACTGCGGCACCGTCGGGCAAGAAGCGGGAAAATTGGTTGAATACGTCTGCAAGAGCAACCAGTACGGCGAGAAGGTTCTCGTCACGTGTCCGGAAGGTTGCCATCAAGGAGCGTGCCGATCGGGAACGGTCAGCAGCACGGCTCCGGATCTCGCCGTGCAATTCCTCCGCTTCGTGAAGGAGAGCAGCGATCTCTACACCATCGAGTTCGACGTGGTGAACGTCGGCAAGACTCCGGTGAAGGACTGGTTCTCCATGGCGGTGTACATCGACGGATCCATCTACACGCACACCTACTACATCCGGCAGAAAGAGGGGACGAGCTACACGAACAATCCCGACGCCGTCATCCCCATCCCTCCCGGCGGCCGGTACCACGTGACGCTGAGCAATTATCAATGGCTGGCCACGGGCACGCACACGGTGAGGATCGTCGTCGACGCGGTGGACTCGGCCAGACCGTTGGAATCGTGGGTGCGCGGCATTCTTCGGAATAACATGATTGTCGAATCGAACGAACTGAATAACGCCGTGGCTCTGCAGGCCAGCGCCGCCAATGCCGTCCCGCCCAGTCCGTCGGCCGAGCCCGCGGAGGCGACTCCGGCGAACCGGTTCCGGGATCTCAATGCCACAACGCTGGAAGGGCAGGCCGCCAACGATCTTGCCGAACGCGAGATCCTCGACGGTTTCCCGGACGGGGAATTCAAGGGCAAGCGTTCGGTGAACAGGGCGGAAGCCGCGAAGCTTCTCCTGCTCGCTCGCTACGGGACCATCCCCAATGCGCGGAATAACGGGCGGTTCCCCGACGTGCAGCCAAACCAATGGTACGAGAAGTACGTGATGTACGCCGAAGCGAAGGGCATCATCACCGGACATGCGGACGGGTACTACCGTCCGGAGAACGGGGTGAACACGGCGGAATTCCTCAAGATGCTGTCGCACGCGTTCGATCTCCCGCTGTACGACGTCCACTCGTACGAAGACGTGCCCGGCAATTCCTGGTTTGCGCCCTATGCGGGCATCGCGCGCTCGTACAAGTTGTTCCCATACCGTCACGCCTCCTACCTCCAGCCGTCGAGAGAGCTCACGCGCGAGGAAGTAGCCATCGCGCTCTACCAGTACTTCCAGAAAGCCGAGGCCGCATCGAACTGATTGAGATACTTGACAACCAGTTCGTTACATCTTGTTGATTCAGATCAGCGGGGTTTCCGGCAGCGATAGAATCGCGGTAAGCCTATATGTAATGGACGGATATTACTATTAATGTCATAAAACAATACTTAATAGGGATTCGAGCAGCCATGAAGGTGGAAGAATTGGGTGTAATAAGGTAAAATAGTGAGATTTGCTCACACCCATACACACACTCATTGGTCGGTCACTTCTGCTCACAACTGAGCGGAAAAATGCATTGCTTGCGCTGCTTTCTCAGATGAATAGCAATCAGACGGCAATGCTCAGGCGATTGCTTGAGAGCGAAGAGGCCGCTGTGCAGGATCTTGCCCAAAAGATCATTCATACACGTCTGCTCGAACCAGACGGAAAAGCTGCGCTGGCTGAATTCGACAAACTACTGCAATCAAGTGTCGCCACGATTCGCAAGGATGCAGAGCATGCAGATCAAATTGGTGATAACGAGCATTTGGAACATTTCTTCGATACACAGCCATGAGTGCCGGAGAGAACAATGCCGAGCAGAACATTCAGGCAGAGCGAGATCGGATCGATGCGCTCGATGGTTCGCTTGATGGAAAAGTGGGCGAGAGCGATGCCGACACGCGCACCCGGATATATTTGCAGCGCGTACGCCTCGTGCAGTCTCGGCTTCGAGAGGCGCGTCAGGCTTTGGATGTGCGAAAAGATATGCGGGACCCGGAGTGGGGCAAAACTGAGGAGCGATGCCAGCAGGTGGAGCAATGCATGCTCGACGCCCTCCGCAAAATCAATCACGCCACTCTAGATGCGGGGCAGGATGAGTTTAATAAGCAACTCGATACATTCCTTGCTGGACTTGCGGATACCGATGCCAGTACGAACCTTTCAGAGCGCCACACCGCGGTCGCGGTGAAAGATCTTCTCAAGAATTGGGGTATTTCCGGAGATCTAGAACAGAAGGCGTTGATTGTCGAACAGCGCATTGGCGCTTCGGCACTCCGAAAAGCGGATGAGAATCTTTTGATGTTGGAACGTCTACCTGCATCCGTGCGCACCGCTCTCCTTGGCGGACCGACCGCGGTGCCGACCCGACAGCAACTGATGGATCAAGTGTTGTCCGGGCAAGCCGATTCAAAAAGTCTACTCTTCAGCGGCAAGTTACGCGAAGCCGCAAGCCTCTTACGTGAACACTACTACGGTGATCTTTCCCGTTTTCAAGGCGACTTACAACGATTGTCCAAGGCCACTAATCAGTTGTACGCGACCCTGAACGGTCTGACGAAAGGGTTTGCGGATTCGCAAATGATTGCTTTGAACGGTGACGAGAGTGTTATCAGACGCACGCTGGCCGATATCCGGAAGAACGAGAAGTCCGTGCAGCAGGTGCAGGAGCGGATGATACCCTTGGGTCAGACGGTGACTGCTTTGGATTTAGTTTTGCGTACGACCAGAGCACACGGTTTGCGGATCGAAGGTCGCAGCGAGGAAGCGGATAGGACGCTCCTGCGGATCCGAGAAGAATACGGACAAGCTTTGGAGAAAACTCAGCCTGAACTGTGGAAGGAAAGCACTGCGGCAGGCGAACGCTTGCACAGTGCCGGTAAGCTCTCAGCCGCCGAAACGCGACTCTTTCGGGGAGACGTACGTGGCGCACAGTCTGATGCACTTGTCGAACTTCGAAATGCCGAGATAAATGCGGACATCTTGGATCAACTCCATGTTCGTAGTCGTAATGATTTGGGAACGGCGGTGATTGGCTCTCGCCTATTTGTGAATGCAAAGAACCAATCGGATTCTTCAGTGGAGATACGGGATGGCCATGGTAAGAATCTGAAAGAGGTGGGCTACGACAACTTCGTGTTCTGTCCCATCGATCTACATGACGGTAGATCGCTCTACGTAGTCCTGAGTCGGGAAGCGAGCGTGACTCTCTCCCGCATCAGAGAAGCGGGGGCGGATCCGGTTTTTTTGAGCAATCCGCGCATTGTCACGGTCGAAGCTTCCGATCAGGGGAGAAAGCGAACGTTCTGGGTAAATGCAGCGACCTATGGTCCGACCGAAATTGTAAACAGCGGACAACTGGCGGGCATGTATCCGGATGGCATGATCCGGGATGCCGCGGGCAATCCAAAGGCCATTCCTGCAGACCGTGCACAGGATGTGCAGCGGCAGCTGGATCTGCGTACGGCCTTCAAGGTTACGAACATTCAACGGGGAGCAATCGGCAACCGTGTGGATATCCTGACGGCGTCAGGTAAGCAATATCCGAATGTTTCCGTCTCACACGAAGTTCTCAAGAAGCTTCTCGCTCCTCCGCCTCCCGGGATGACGCTCGTGCTAACACCCGGCTTGCATCAGGAGAGAATGAAGACGTGGGATATCCATATGCTGCAGCAGGACAACCTGGCCTACGCAGCGACTGACGGATCCACACTTCAAATTCTCCGTGAGGCACCCGCCGGCAAAGAGCAGAGGCTAGAGACTGCATCCGTCACTGACGTGGAGAAAGGAAAAGATGAAGCTGGGCGTGAGTTTCTACGGACGATCGAAGCGGATCCCGCTATCGTCGCGACCGCGCAAGCAGCGTCCAAGGTGGGCACGTCATTCGGACACCTACAGGGAATCCTTTCCAATACCGGAGTGAAGACCGAAGCACTCGTGGAGGAAGCACGCTCAAGTGCGGGCGCGCTCAAGGATGCCCTTGGTAATGCGGATCTCCAGGCAAACGTTCGCGAAGCCAAAGCGACATTAGCGAAACTGCGCGAAGCTGGACCCGGTATCGCGGGCGGGGAGATAGAGCGGGAGATCGATGCGCGCATCTCCGCCATGGATACGTTTCTGAAACTGCTGGAAGATCAGAAAATCAAACAGCAACTTGAGACAATTCTCGATAAATCTAAATTCCATCAAGACACTTGGGATGAATGGCTCAAGCACGACGGAGCAAAATTGCTCATCACAATCGCTGTAGCCATTGTTGCCGCAGCAGCATGCGTGATGTCCTGCGGAGCAGCCGCGGCTCCAATGACGCTTCTACTCGCGGGGGCTGCGGGGGGAGCTGCGGGTGGCATCGTGGGATCCGAGCTGGCCGCCGAAAGCCTGCATTTCCTGCACGAACACTATGACGATGATCTCAAGAAAGGTCTTACCTACACGGACCGCTCCAGAGTGGGCGACATGTTATTCGGCGAGCAGTTTAGGTTAGATCCGCAGACGCAGCAGCTCATTCGGAAAACCTGGACGAATGACGTGATTGCCCCGTATTTCGAGGAATTTCTCCAGAGCTTCGCTACCACGTTTGCCACCATGGGGATAGGAAATGCCGCGGGGAAATTCCTGGGTAAGGCGCTCAGCCGTTCCGCCTTTGTCCAAGAGCTCGCGGAAACCGGCGGCGTGCAAAGGATGGGAGGCGCGCTTTCCAGAATCCTTCGGATGTACGAGAGCGTTCAGGATAAAACCGCCTTCGCAAAATTCGCGGCAGAGATGCTGCAAGAACTCCGTGATGAGGCGCTGGAAGGCGGCGTCACCGGCGCGCTCAATACCTACGACGAGCGCCTGGGCATCCTGGGCGGCCTCATGCTCTCTACGGCCAACGGCACCAAGATCACCACGGTGCAGGGCTTTCAGCAGGCAATCATCGGCGGACTCTCCGCGCGCGGGTACACCGTGGTCGCCGGAGAGAACGGAGCCGTGACGTTCACGCTGGCCGACGGCACGAGGGGCATTGCAACACCCGACTTCGGTGCTGCTCCGGTGGAGGGGGGGTACCGCGTAGATATGGGGGGTGTGGACGCCGTGATCACATTCGATGCAGCCAATGCAAGTCGGCCGGGCCAGGATGCGCTGCATGCCGAGAAAGCCGGAGGTGGAAGCGGCGGCGAGGAAGACGATGAGGAATCGCAAGATGGAACAGAACGATTGGGCACAGCCGCGGGCGAGACGCCCTCAGAAGCTGCAACTCGCGAGGCACTCACAGAGAACCTGGCGGCGAACATCCAGGAAGACTGGCGCTCCAGCAGGAGATTGCCGGGTGATGGTGTGCGGTTCGAGTCTCGGATGAAGGGCACCTCCGACAACGACTGGGTGGCGCGGAAGCTGGGCATCACACCGGAGCGGGCCGCCACCCTCCCGGCGGATCAGCGGCCGCAGGTTGACATCGCCAACAGCTCGTTCGCAGAACTGCCGAAGGATTGGCAGGCGGAGAACCGGCAGTCGGCGACCGCGGTACTCACCATCCTTGCAGGCGTTCCGCTGGAGGCTGTCACACCCGAGTGGATCGACGGCGTCGGAGGGCCTGCCGTCCATGATGCATGGATGCTGCGGTACGCACAGCGCGAAGGATTCACTTCCGTAGAACAGCTCCTCAAGACACCGGGGCATCCCACGGATTGGGAGAAAACCGTGTTGGTCCCGTACGAACAGCTCTCCGAAGCGGAGAAGGAGAAAGACCGAAAGATCATTCGTCTCTGCAAAGATCTGCTCGCGAACTACGGCGGGGCAAAAAAAGAGGTGCAGTCGCTCGCGCAGGCAGCTACTTCCATGACCAGCGAGCCCGGGCAGGCGCAGGTACTCAAATCACTGGTGCAGCTCGCCGCGACCCGCCCCAAAAACACCCTGGGCCTCACGCAGCGGACCATGGCGGATGGCCAGGTGATCATCCGTCAAGGGCAGAAAGCCGATCCTGAGAATGGCCCGAAGCTGCTGGTAGCGGCAGGTGGCACCGGTGTCCTGGAGATCGAGAGGGAATGGACAGGAGCCGATGGTCAGCAGCACAAAGAGGTGATCGCCACGCGTACGCTGCCATGTCTGCTCGGGGAGATCGCCCTCTACACAGGCCAGGCCTCCGCCACTGTGACGGTGCGCGGCGGAGACGTGCAACTGATGGAAATCGACGGTACGCAGTTCCTTCGATACACCCAGTCGGAGATCGATGGGAAGCCGAATCCCGACTACGACCCGCAACTTCAGGTGAGTGTGGAAAGTCTCATGCGTAGCCGCCTTGGCTTCGTGCCGGCTGTCTCCGGCTCCCGCACTGCTGCAGTCGTCATAGGCGATGCGATGATCATGAATGAGGCGTTGCCGGATGCAGCCGTCGACGCAAAAAAAGAGCTCGCCGCTGACAGTGGGTATGAGAAGCGCGTAGAAGTGCCAGCAGTGCGCAAGGAAGCCTCGCCCGAGCAACTTGCCGCCAAAAGAGAAGTGACTCAGGTGTGTCGAGATTTCCTCACAGAACGGTCCGATCAGGTGAAACGAGAGATAGATGAGCGCAAGAAAACGAGCATCAACAAACTTCCAGACGGGAAGGAGACGCACTACGTCTACCAGACGCGTCTGCAGATTGGCGCGGGCCCACACGGTATCGCCTACGCCACTGCGGCGGAACGACAGCACGGCGCAGCCGCGCGCCGGCTCATTCTTATGGACGGAGTAAATCTCTCCAAAGTGTTCTCCGGGAAGGAGGGTACGAACCTCTTTTATGCTGACACGCTGCCCAAAGCGAACCCGGACGTGGATCCGTTGAAGGGGATCCTGGATCTCACTTCCACTGCGGTCGGCGGAAGCGACAACCCGAGCACAGGCAACGTGGGGGAGCTTTTGCTTCGGGCTGCCGCGCAGCTGGATTCGCCGATCATGGACCAGACGAGCGTTGAGCGTGTGGAGGTGCGAACGCCGGAAAGTACGTGGGACGTGGACGCGCTCTTCCGAGTGACTGTGACGGTGAAGAAGTCGGTTCCGGGACCGGATGGCAAGCCAGTGCTCACAGAGGAGACAATGTACCTCTACACCGACGTCATCGACGACGCCACCGGCCTTGGCAATTCTCGTATTCCAGTGCCCGTTTCCGAAGTGCAGCTCAACGGGAATCCCGTTCGCATCACCGAGACGATCGCGGCTATCGAGGCCACGGGCGTGCAATTCACGCTGGAACAGCGTGCTGCCGCTGAGCGTTGGTTGAAATGGCAGTCCAGAGGATTCAAGTCTCTCACGACGGCGGAACTTGCCGTCTACCTGGGGCTGCCGATGGACGGACAGCGGGTTTTCGCTGCGACGTTCCAGACTCCGCCTCCGGTGGAGGACGGGGAGTCCACCTACCGCTCTCGTTCCATGATGGCGGAGGAAATGAAACAGGCGGCAAAAACGATGATCACGGGCGAGGCGCTCCCTGGCATTACGCCCGCTACCATCTTCATTCCTGGCATGACGGATCGTACAGAGAACCGTCTCCGGGACCCCAAAGCACCAGAAGTGCTGGGCAAGAGAGACGCCAAGATCGCTGTGCTTGGCTCCGGGTATACGGGGCTGGTGGTCAACGGACTCCTGGTGGACGCCATGGCGAAAGCCGGAGAGCCGGTGGATTCTGCGAATCGCAGAGTGACGTGGATTGGAGATACCCCAGACGATTCTTCCAAAGTCATTGCGGATTCCAACCGTGTGAACATGCAGCCGGGATACCTGGTGACGAACGTGGAGAAAATCCAGGCGACGGACGAGGACGGCAAACCCGTCACTCGGTACCGCGTCCACTCTGCAGAAACGTTGCGGGATGACAAAGGCAAAACCGTATATGTGAATCGAGAGCCCCAACTGAAGCCCGGCGGCAACACTCGGTCCGAGGATTTTGATCACGTTGTCGTCACCGCAGGTTTCGAGAATCAGGTGGACGTGAAATTTGGTGATCAGAGTAATAGCCTGATCTTCAAGACGGATGAAGCCACGAGCTCCAGATTAGAGGGCCAGAATGTAGCCGTATCCCGCTCTCTCGTGAGCGCGGCGGGGCAACCGATCCCTTCAGGGGCGTACACCGTGGTAGGTGCAGCAGCGAATTGGGTGGCCCCCGAGAACCGTGCCGAAGGTGAGTCCAAGGAGACGCCTTTGTCACAGAGTAAAGACCTCGCGCGCATGCGGGAGCATCTCCCTGAGCGCATGGCAAATTTCCTGCTTCAGATTTCCCGAAATGTGAAACCGTCCAAGGTGAAACAGCGCCTGGACGACGCCTGTAAGACGAATCCTGAGCTTCAAGCCCTGACGAAATATATGACAAAGGTAGTGACTGACCCCGGTCTCCTTTCCGATCCGGCGTTCGCCACCGAAAGCATGAAACTCGCAGCCGCGGTGCATGCGCAGCGCGACACAGACAAGGAACTCAACCAACTACTGGAAGACATCGAGACGCCATACAACAACAGCAGTCCAGACTCACTGGATCAGTTGATGGAACGCAGCGCATTGGCGGGTGAGAGGAAACCGTCGATTGAAGCGCGAGCCGCCGCTGAGGCACATGTGTCGGATCAGGTGCGTCGAGATTTCCTCTCAACTGATCTGGGAGGTGCTGCGCAACGTATTCTCAAGCCAGCGGTTAGGAGCAGCTTCAATTTGGACCTGCCGTCAGAATTGAATCGCCTTCAAAACCTCGGGTCCCCGGATGCGCCGCACTGGCGCGAAGTAGCGGGTGGCGCGCGTATCCACCTGCTCAACCTGCTCGGTAGATTGGGTATGGAGCCCGGACAATCGCCGCCTACCGTTCCAGTGAAGCTGGAATTCCGCAGAGTTGAAGGTGGAATCGCTGTGACCGCAGAAGGTATCGACGGCGATGCTCTGAAAACTGTTTTGCAAGATGAGACCTTCCGAAAGTACGCAGACGGGGTGCTGGAGAACCATGGTCAGATTCTGGATATCAGTTTCCGCTTCCACACGGATGGCAGTGTAGACCGCAGTAGCCTTGAAATCCGCTCACCTCTGGAGCACATCACTCGATCCTTCGGAAGACGTGTCATGGAAGCCGGCGGGGCTGTTAACATCCGTGCTTCTGATCTGGAACAATTCGTCCAGAACCTGAATCAGGTCCGTATGCCTGGACAATATCTGCCCAAGCCCGGGGATCCTCCTGAATCTTTCAAAACGTCCGATACGGTGAAGAACAGCATTCTCCGGTACTGTGCTGGTCGTGAGATAGGTATTGGGCAAGAACTGACAGTGGAGGATGGTCATGTAAAGGAGGGATCCGGTGCGTGTTACTACCTCATCCGGAACCGTGGTGGAGAGGTTGTGGCCGTCTTCACGGTCTATCCCAAGTCCCAACATCGCATCCCGTTGAACTATACGTACCAGGAATCCGTTCTTCGTGCGGGGGGTCTGGAAGGACGCACGACTCCTCCGCAGGATATGGTGCTTATCAAGCATAAGGACGGCGACGAACACATCGGTATTCTTACTATGCCTGCACCGGGGAAGGAGCTGGGCGTCCAAATTCCTTTCACGCCAACTACCGTGATGGCAGCGGCGGACACGCTTGCCCGCGCTAATGCCATCAACTTCACAGAAACTCCGGCGTCTGCGTTGCACGCGGCGGCCATTGGAAAGCTGGTAGAACAAGGTCTTCTCAGTTATGAACAGGCCTATCTCTGCACCCATTTCCGTAGCGTAACCCACGGAGGGGCCGTACCGAACAATTTCTTCATCGACGGTTCGGGCGATCGCATGATCGCAACCATAACGGGATATGCAGGCGGAGGAAGCGGAGAAGTGGGGACGGATCTCATGACATTCGTGGAAGCGTTGCGAGTGCGGAACACCGGTGCCGCTATCATCAAGAGTTTTATCGATGCGTACTTCCATCGATTGGAAGCCAGCATCCCCGCCAGCGTCTTGGCCGGTGCCCCTCCAGAATTGGGAGTGTAATGTTCCGGGGATGTTTGTTGGTCGGTTCGGTAAACCTCACCGACTCAGCTGAGCGACGTCGGCGAAAAAAAGACTGGAGCCGACGACCGGAATTGAACCGGTGACCCACGGTTTACGATACCGTTGCTCTACCAGCTGAGCTACGTCGGCTTGTGCAGAAATGATCAGGTTCCTGCGAGAAAGGGAACGGCATTCCTCATCGATTCCCGCGGGAGCCGAGCGTACCAGGCGGTCAGGGGCTTGTCGACAGGCCATGACGGCAATTTTCTGAAGGGAAAGGAGCTAGAATCCGCTCATGTCCCGGCAATCCGCCCTCTTCTGGTCCTGGCTGAACGTCCTCAATCGCGAACGATATGAGGCGTTGCTGGAGGTCTACGGATCCTTTGGCGATGCGACCAAGCATTTGGGGGAAGAGCTGCTGCGGGGATTGGGCTGCCGACAGGACGCCGTCGAGAGGACGCTCGGCAGGATGGATGAGTGGAACCCTGGAGCGTACGAAGCCGAGATGGAGCGACTGAACGTGCGTTTCCTGCAGTGGGGAGAAGAAGAGTATCCGAAGCTGCTCGCCCAAGTTCCGGACGCGCCGCCGTTCCTGTATGCCCGCGGGGATCTCTCGCTGCTCGGCCGTCCGTGCGTCGCCCTCGTCGGAACTAGGGACAGCACTCAGTACGGCGAGTCCGTCGCGTCGATGTTCGCTGCCGCCTGCGCGCGCGCAGGTGTGGTGACGGTCAGCGGATTGGCCGAAGGCATCGATGCCGTGATCGCGGAGGAAGCGCTGCGGGAGAATGGAAAGACGGTCGCGGTGCTGGGTCACGGTCTTTCCATGACGTATCCGGCGAAGCATCGGAAGCTCGCGGAACGCATCGCGGAAAGCGGTTTGCTGCTCTCGGAATTTCCGATGAACCAGGAGCCGGAACAGTGGACGTTCCCCTCGCGCAATCGGATCATCGCCGGTCTGTCGCTCGCCACGGTCGTGCTGGAAGCCCCGGTGGGCAGCGGAGCGCTCATCACCGCGGATCTCGCGTTGGACTACAACCGGGACGTGTTCGCCGTGCCCGGCCGCATCACCGATCCCACTTTTGAAGGGTCCCATCGGCTCCTGGCGACGTCCCGGGCGAAGGCGGCCGTGTCACCGGCAGACATGCTCGCGGAGATCGGCGTCATCCTGCCGGAGGCCACGGAAGAAATTCCACCGGATGATCCCGATGAACGCCGTGTGTGGGACGTGCTGACCAGCATGCCCATGCCAGTCGATACGGTGGCGGAAGCGACGGGAATGTCCGTCGCTCAGGTGCAAGCGGTCCTGACCATCCTGGAATTGCAGAACCGCGCGCGCCGCGTCGGCGGGGACGCCTGGGTCCGTCATTGACTCACGCAGTCGAAAGCGGCCCAGTCGCTTCAGAACGTGAAAAACAAATTGCTGAGAACCTCCGCTGTTCCTAGGATGGAGCCATGGTCCGCCAATCGCAGTTCGCGTTCGCCCTCGTGCTCGTCGGAGTCATCGTGGCTCTCGGCGTTCTCACCGTACCCGCAACGCAGGCAGCCACGAAAATTACGTGGACCGGGGACATCTCCACGAATTGGGGAGACAAAGGAAATTGGAACCCCCAAACCGTTCCGTCATCTCCTCAGCACGACGTCGTCATTCCGACGGTGTTGAGCAAGCGGTATCCGGGGCTCAACGCCGATCGTACCATCAGCAATTTGACCGTGAACGCGGGCGCGAAACTGGCGCTGAATGGTAGGAATCTCACGGTGCAGAGCATCTTAAACAACCGCGGCACCATCGAGCTGCAGTGCGGCGAAAAATTCGCCGTGGGTTCCCAGACGGGATCGGGCACGTGGAAAGTGCTGGGCAAGCCCACGGAAACGACCCTGTGCAACTTCACGCCCGGCCATCTGTATCACACCTTCGTCATTGAGCTGTCGCGGCCCACGGGCATCGTGACGCTGCAGAAAACCCTCAACAGCACCTTCAAGGTCACCGTCTCCCGAGGGTCGCTCAGCTTGAACGGTCAGGATGTCGTCAGTCCGGTCTTCCAGAACGATCATCGGGTCTTCTTGATCGGCAGTGAAGCGGTGACGGCCGACTTGCGCGGCAACGGCGGTTGGTTCGTCCGAGGTCTTAAGAACGGCAAAGCCGATACCATCACCTTAGGGTCGCGCGCTTTCCGGCATTTGGAAATCAGTCCTTTCGAGAAAGATGAGACATTCGTCTGGCCTGCTGGAGCCACCATCGAGGGACGCTTGTCGGTGTGGGGCGGCACGCTTCTCACGGATTCGTCCGTGCCGCTGCTGGTGGATGGCGATCTCTGGCTCAATGACGGTACGTTCCACACGAAAGGGTCGGTGCAGGTGACGAAGCAAATCGTCATTCAGGACGGGACGTACATCATGTCCTACTACGGACAGCACACGTTCGGGTCGATGCAGCTCATGGACGGCGCGTTCCTGGGAGGAGGATCCGCGGGCACTCTGGTCATCGGCGGGAAGGTCACCATGAGCTCCGGCACCATCGTGCTGCCATCGAAGGTCATTCTGGCGGGCGATCTCCTGAAGACGGCGGGCAAAATCGAACCGCGGGTGAGCACCGTCGAATTGAAGGGCGCGGACCAGCTCATCACGGGGAACTGGTACTTTTACAATCTTTCCAAGATCGAGCCGTCCGGCGGTCTCCTCCGTTTCGGGAAGGACGCCTTGGTATCGGTATCCGGCACGCTGACAATGGAAGGGGGAGGACCCGCACGCCAATTGACCCTCCGGCCCAGCACCTCAGGCCAGAAATGGACCCTCATTCCCTCCGGTGGGAGGGCCATTCGGTACTTGCACGTCACGGGGTCCAAGAACGGCAACGTGCTGCAGCTGCGATGTCAGAACGGGTGCACGGACGGCGGTGAGAACACGAATTGGTTGTTCCGCTGATCCCATGGCCCAAAAGGTGGGCAATGGCTATGATCTTGCGGTCCAATGTCCGCCCCTGCTCCCTCGGATCTCACGGTCCTGCGCCTTCTCAACCCTGTCCTGCGACGGTGGAAACGCCATGGTCGCGGCATGATTTTGGGCATCCTCGTGGTATCGGGTCTCCTGTTCTGTCTCCATAGCCTGCACCGCGTCACGGTGTCGCACTTCCGACAGGAAGTGTTGCTGGATCTGGGTCTGGAGTCCGATCAGCAGGAATTGGATGCATTGCAGCAGCGCATCAAGGCGGGGGATTCGGAAGCGGTGGAGTTGCGGCGGCGCGTGACCGACCGGCTCGCGCAGAAGATCGCGACGATCGTGGATCAGGGCACACCCACGTACGCGAGGAGCCGCGCGATGCAGTTCGTCCTTCTCATGGGGCCGTTCAATCTTCTCTTCTATCTCGCGTGGATTTTCATCACGACGGGAGCGTTGCTCTGGTACCTCCTCGTCGGACTCGCCAAGACATCGACGCGAGTGACGTGGGAAAATCTCCTGCAAAGCTACAAGGATTTCCTTCGAATCTGCGCCATCGTGTTGGTGCGTTCGTACGCATGTGTGCCGTTCATCGGCATCCTGCTCGGTAGGGCATTCCCGGCGTTGCAGGGAACGGCGCTCGCGCTGTTCGTGATCATCGGCACGGTCCTGGTGCTGATCGAAGCGCCGCGGGCGATCCTCGCGCTCGTTGTTTTCGCCGAAGGCCACCGGGAGACGGAGCGGATCTTCCGCATCGCCGAGGAGCGGGCGAAAGGCCATTGGTGGCCCATTCTCATCATCCTCGCCTCGGTCGGCGTCATCCTCGGCCTCGCCGTGGCCGCGCTCGCGTTCTCCTCCGGGTTGACCGTGAAGCCGTTCCAACCGTTCCTGTCCTACGCCATCAGCACGCTCGGATACCAAATCGTGCTTAGCATCCTCGTGGTCTACGGCTTGGAACTGTGGAGTCGTCTCCCCACGCCGCGGTCAGCGGCGTAACGACGAAGCGATCGCGACGATGCGCGCGAAATCATCGGGTTTGAGCGACGCGCCGCCGATGAGTCCTCCGTCGATGTCCGGTTGCGAGAGCAAGGATTCCGCGTTGGCCGCATTGAGCGAGCCTCCGTAGAGAATGCGGAGATCCGCGTTCGCGAATGTTTTCCGGATGAAAGCGTGCATGGCTTGCGCTTGTTCGGCCGTCGCCGTGTTGCCCGTGCCGATGGCCCAGACGGGTTCGTAGGCGATGATCGAGACCCCCGCGGGCAATTCCTTCAACTGGCGTGCGACTACCTCCTCCTCGCGGCCTGCAGTTCGCTCTTCCGCCGTCTCGCCTACGCAGACGATCGGCTGCATGCCGGCATCCAGCGCCGCGGCGGCTTGTGCCGCCACCTGCGCATCCGTTTCGGCGTGGTACTTGCGCCTCTCCGAATGCCCGCACAGCACGAACGCGCATCCCGCGGATGCCAGCTGCACCATGCTCACGTCACCGGTGAAGGCCCCCGAAGCCGTGGGATGACCCGATTGCGCTCCCACGTCCAATCCCGCTCGGAGGCAGCGGTCGATGTCCAGGTACGTCGGAAAGACGACGACGTCGACTGCGTCCACCGGCCGATACGGCGACCCATCGGCATCGAACCCTGCGGGCGGGTTGTTCATCTTCCAGTTGCCTGCAATGAGAAAACGTCGACCGGACACGAGGAGAGGATAGCGTAAGGGCAACCTGCGACGGAACGTCTACTTTTTCTTCAGGTGCTCGGAGATGCCTTCCAGTGCCCTGAGGGCTTCGACGGGCAGCATCCAGACCGTCGTGTTCGACTGGTCGGAGCTGATGTCATTGATGCTTTGGAGCGTGCGCAAGTGCAAAGCACCCGGCGTCGCAGCCAGCATCGCGGCGGCTTCCGCCACGTTCTTCGCCGCGCCCAATTCGCCTTCGGAATTGATGATGACGGCCTGCTTCTCGCGTTCGGCCTCGGCGACTTTCGCGATGGTGCGCTTCAGGCTTTCCGGCAACACGATGTCCTTCAACTCCACGGACTGGACGTCCACTCCCCAGGCGTCGGACACGCGGTCCACGACGAGCTTGATGTTCTCGCTGACCTGTTTCTTCTCGGCCAGGAGCTGGTTCAACTGCACTTCGCCGACGGCATTGCGCATCGTCGTCTGAGCCAGCTGGCTCACGGCGTTGAAGTAATCCTCCACTTCGATCACGGCTTTGGAAGCGTCGCTGATGCGGTAATAAATGACGGCGTTGATGCGGATGGGAATGTTATCGCGCGTGATCGCTTCCTGATCCGGCACGTCCACGGCCTTCACGCGGATGTCCACTTTGATGAGACGCTGGAAGATCGGAATGATGATGTGCCAGCCGGGCGCCCACATCTTGCTGAATTTCCCCATGGTGAGGAGCACGCCGCGTTCGTACTGGTCGACCTGACGAATGCAGAGGATGAGCAGGATGACGATCGGGGCCAGGATCGGGAGGAGTGGGAACATGGAATTACCATACACTCTTTCATCCCTCCGTCCAGGAACCCTCGCGGCATTCCGACCCGTGCGCTATCCTCGGCTTATGGAGCTGCCGCCTCGGGTTATTCTCGCCACCGATCACGCCGGATACCGGCTGAAGGAAGAGGTGAAAAAGCATCTCATCGCCAAGGGCGTGGACGTCGTGGACGAGGGCGTCTTTTCCGAAGATCCCGTCGATTATCCCGCCATCATCCGCCGCGGATGCGCGGTGGTATTGGAGCAGGGGATGCCCGGCATCGTCTTCGGCGGAAGCGGGAATGGAGAGGCGATGGCCGCGAACAAGGTCCGCGGCATTCGCGCGGCCGTCGTGTACAGCGATGAGACGGCCATGCTCGCTCGGCAGCACAATGACGCGAACGTGATGAGCCTGGGTGCTCGGCTCACCAAAACGGAAAACGCACTGCGCTTCGTCGATCTCTTCCTCACCACGGAGTTCGAGGGAGGACGGCACGTGGCTCGTCTTCAGGACCTCGAACCCTAATCCCCTATGACCACCCGCACGCTCGTCACCGCATCCATCCTCTCCGCCGACCTCGGTCGATTGCAGGCAGAGGTCGATTCGCTGAAAGGCGTGGCGGACTGGATCCAGGTGGACGTGATGGACGGGCACTTCGTCCCCAACCTCACGTTCGGGGCGCCGGTGCTGAAGAGCCTCAAGACGTCGTTGCCGCTGGATATCCACCTGATGGTCACGAACCCCGCGGACCGCGTGAAGGAATTCCTCGACGTCGGGGCAAAGCACATCACGTTCCACGCGGAGGCGGTATTGAAGACGGAGGACCGCAAGACGCTCATCGCGGCCATTCGGAAGGGGGGAGCCACGGCCGGCATCGCCATCAATCCCGCCACGGACGTCGATACCATTCTGGACGTCCTCGATGACATCGATCTCGTCCTGGTGATGTCCGTCGTGCCCGGATTCAGCGGACAGTCGTTCATGGACGGCGTGCTGAAGAAGGTGGAGTGGATCCGCGGCAAGAAGCCCGATCTCATGATTCAGATGGACGGCGGAATCGACGAGAAGACCGCTCCGCTCTGCCGCAAAGCGGGCGCGGACAATCTGGTGTCCGCCAGCTATCTCTTCGGCGCCAAGGATCGTGCGGCCGCCGCCGCTTCCATCCGAGGGGCATGAAGCGGGGGATGGTCCTGGGAGGGGTATTGCTCGTGCTCACGGCATGCACGGGCCCGGAATCCGCGTGGCCGCAGCGTTTGGACAGCCAGGCCGTCGAACTCCGTTCGCCCGCGGGAGTAATACTGACCGAGAGAGTGGAAATTGCCGATTCGGAAGAAGAGCGGAGCATCGGGCTCATGGGGCGCGATTCGGTGGAAACGGGCATGCTCTTCATCTACGGAAAAGCGGTGCCGCTCGGCTTCTGGATGAAGAACACGTTGGTGCCGTTGGACATCATGTTCTTCGACGCCCGCGGCGCGTTCGTGAGTTCCGCCACGATGCAGCCCTGCACGACGCCGCAGTGTCCTATCACGTCGTCGCGAGGAGCCGCGCAGTACGCACTGGAAATGCCCCGAGGGTACATCGCCGAACACGGCGTCTCCTCCGGCTGGACACTCGCCATTCCGGACTGAGCCTCATTTTCCGAGGTAGGCCTCCATGTTCTTCGTGATGCGAGCCGGCACGTCAGCATCGCTCGGCAACGTGAACGACTGGCCGGTGACTTTCTCGTACAGACCGATGTACTTCTCGGCCAACATCAATCTCGCCTCATCCGTCACCGCCGGCCGAGTGTCGTTGGGTTTGGCGGGGTCGAATCCCTGGCTCTTCAGCCACAGGCGGAAGAACTCCTTGTCCAGGCTTTCCGGATCCTTGCCCTGCGCCATCCGCTCGTCATAGGAAGCGGCGATCCAGTACCGGGAGGAGTCTGGCGTATGGACCTCGTCCGCGATCGTAATCGTGCCGTCTTCATCCAGTCCCATTTCGTACTTGGTATCCACCAGGATCAACCCGCGCTTGGCCGCGACCTCCTGACCTCGCTTGAACAGAGCCATCGCCCGGTCGGCGATCTCGTCCCACTGTTTCTGGGTGGCGAATCCCCGGTCCACGATCCCCTTAGGATCGATGAGTTCATCCTCCTCGGCCTTGGTCGTCGGGGTGATGATGGGGGAGTCGAACTTCTGGTGGCGGGTCATGCCTTCGGGGAGGACGTTTCCGCAGAAATTGCGGACACCGTTGGCGTAATTCACCCAGGCAGAAGTTTGCGTGGAGCCCGTCAGGTAGCCACGAACGATGATTTCGATTTTCAGCATCTTCAGGCTCTTGGCAACCATCACGTTTGGATCCGGAACAGCAATGACGTGCGTCGGCATCACGTCCTTGATCTGGTCGAACCACCAGGCGCTGATCTGTGTGAGGACCTGTCCCTTCAGGGGGATGGTCGTCCAGGCGATGTCGAAGGCCGATTGCCGGTCCGTGGCGATGAGGAGGCGTCTCTTCTCGTCCGGAGTGTAGACGTCGCGAACTTTCCCCTGGTATTTCTTTCCGAGCGTGGGGAAGTCGGTGTGATCGAGAGTCGTGGCGAGGAACGGTGTGAGGGCGGTGCGAGAAATCATGGCCGGATTCTTCAGCAAACATTGCACGCATGCAAGGTCACGATGTCTCGACCTTTTGAAACGTCGGTCAAGTTGCGGGGAAGCGAGCGCCTCGCCTAGGATGCATGCCATTGGATCGCCATTGCTGCGATCATTTGCTCCCCAACCTCCAATGGATACACCCACCACGTCCAAGTCGCGCGCGAAGCCCCTCGTGACCGCCGTGATTCTCGTTCTTGTCCTGCTGCTCGTCGTGCTCGGTCTGAAGTACTCCGCAGCACAGGCCCAACTGAAGCAGCTGTCTGTTCGTCTCTCCCAGGGCGGCGGCGAAGAGCAGAACCGCGAGGCCGCGAAGCAGGTCGTCGACCGCGTTCGCCGTCTCTACGATCTCCCGGCCACCATCGAGCCGACGGTCGCCACGATCGTCGACGTGGACGCTCTGCGCAAAGAGAACGCCTTCTACAACAAGGCGGAGAACGGCGACAACCTCGTGATCACCCAGGACCGCGCCATCCTGTACCGCCCGTCGCAGGACAAGATCATCGACGTCGTTCCGGTGCAGCTGCAACAGCAGCAGGCGTCGTCCCGCGCGCGCTAATCAGCTCGCGAAGGGCACTAACACTAGCAATATCGCCGAGAGGACTGCCAGCAACGCAAGCAGTCCTTTCGCGATGGGACGGAATTTCGCCGGCAGGGTCTCTGCGCCGCGAACGGCGAAGTAGAGTATCGGGATGATGGCGAGGATGGCGAACCGAAAATCCTGATCGCAGGAGCAGTGGTACCGGTAGCGCAGCGCCAAGTTTCCCGCCACCAGCACGCCCAGCATGGTCCACATCGGCAGCGACTCGTACGCCCGTCTCCGCAGGTCGGCCAGGAGGCCGATGCCCATCAGGATTCCGGCGCCCATTCCCAAGAGCAAAATGGCGGCACTGAGCATCTTCAAGCTGTCGCCCATGCTGAATTCGCCGAAGAACGCCGACCGGAAGAAGAATTCCCAGAAGAACATGCGTCGCGATTCGTCGGCCCACGTGTTGTTGTAGGGGATCGCGAGGACTTGGAACGGGTTGAAGGTCAGGAAGTCGCGTAGGCGCGTGGGCATGAGGAGGCCCGGATTGATGGCGTCATGGCCGAAGCTCGTGACCTTGCCCGTGCTCTCTTCCAGCACCAGCCGCAGGACGGGGAGCCAAGCGGTCAGCGCGCCTAGGAGCAGCAGGGAGAGAAGGCCGTGCTTGAGCTTCTGTTTCCACGGGAGGTTCCGTTGCAGGACGAAGCACAGGAGCATTGGGGGCAGCATCAACACGGCGCTGACCTTGGTGATGAACGTCAGGGCGAAGAGCACGCAGGTCAGATACCAGTGCGAGATCTTCCCGCTGCGCCACCACAGGAGCAGGGACGCGAAGAAGGCGAACGCCAAGGCGTGGTAGAGGGCGTCGTTGCTGATGCGCGACGCGAAGAACACGAGGCCCGGGAACGTGGCCACGAGCGCGCCGAACAGCAGGAGTGATCCCGGTTTTTTCTTCAGTGGGAAGAGCATCTTTCCCATGGCCAGACCCAGCGCCAGCGCCGCGATGGAGAACAGCAGCGATACGATGGGCAGGTCGAAGCGGATGGCGTACTCGGTGGAACCGTGGAGGAGGCTCAGGAGTTTCGCGATGCCCGCGGAGAGATAGTAGTAGAGCGGGGCCTGGTGGAACTCCCAACCGTCGGCGGCCGGAGGGATCATCCAGTGCTGCAGGACGTACACGATGTACTCGATATGCCCGTCCCAGTCGTAGGCCCGCGTGGCATACGGCGTGTTGAGCACGTAGAACAGGCGGAGAATCGTGCCCCCCAGCAGCATCAGTCCCAGGGCCTGGGCGTACGGATTACGGGTCTGGCGGTTGATCAGGAACCACCCGCCGGCGAGCAGCACTGCCACCGTCAGCGTATTCAGGAACAGCATGAGCGGATCGCTCTGGTCGGCATTGATGCGCACGCCTGCCATGCCTCCCGTGTCGCGCACCACCGCGATCACGTCGTTGTTTCCGGAGCGGAGAATGCCTTTCAGCCGGAACACTTTTCCGTTAGCCGGATCGCAGAAAGGCAGGCCATCGAGAATCTCCTGTCCGTTGACGACCAGTTGCTCAAGACAGTCATCCGGCGTGACGCGCAGGACGTTCGCATGCAGCGTGTTCAGGTGGAGCGTGGCCTCGATGGTCATCCATCGCTCTGTGTCGCCCGGAATATTGAGCGGGAGATCCGCGGCGACCGGAGCGTCCTCGCCGAACCGATACGTCACGTCGCTGGTGGTCGGACGCAAAAGGATGCGACCTCCGACGATCACGACGATGATGAGGGCGAAGATCGACAAATCCTTCGCAAGCGAATGTCTGGGCCCCGCGGCGCGTGTCCGCGAGACGCGATGCGCCAGTCGGCGGAACCACGTCGACCATGCCTTGGGCTGGAGGGATATCCACACTAGGAAGAGCAGCAGCGCGTTTCGGAGGTTCAACAACAACACCGGCGTCCAGGTTTTCTGCTCCAGAAGGGCGTTGTAGCCGTGCGGATACACCCATTGCGTCAGCAGGCTGATCGCGCCGATCGCGATGCCAAGCGTCCACAGCAGCACAGGGTCAGCGCCGGGTTTTCGGCTCAGAACGACGATCCAGAGCAAGGCCAGCGGCACGATCCACACGAGGTACTGCGTGGACAAGATGGAGCTTGTCGCCAGCATCCACGCGATGCTCGCGAAGAAATGCGCGTCAAACGCGCTGTGCGCTTTCTGAGACCGCGCCCGGACCGCCAAGGCGACGACGCCCACCAGGGCCGCGATGCTCGCAAAAAGAGTCATACCCGCGGGAATGCCCGCAAGGTGATGCGCGCCGTGATCGAAGGAAATATCCACGGTCGCTCCGCGCAGCATGCGCGCCGCCATCAAGACGCCGGCCCAGGTGCTCTCCACCTGAATGCCGCGACTGGAGTGGTACTCCAGCAGGAATTGGATGTTCTCCCATACGTTCGGAACGCCCAGGAGGAGGATCGGCAGGGCGAACGAGAGGACGCCTCCGCCCACGTATCCCGTCCAGAAGCGCCCGTGGCGTCCGCGCGGAAGGGTGAGCGCGAAGAGCGGCAGGAGGAGGAGCGGAACCAGTTTGACGGCCGTGGCCAAGGCCAGAAGCGCGCCGCTGTGGCCGTGTTTGCCCGTCGCGTGGGCGCGCCAGGCCAGGAACAGGAGACAGGCCAGGAGGATGTCGAAACGAGCCAGGGTCACCGTGGGACCCAGGAGGAGCACGGCTGCGCTGGCGGCGAGCGGGAACCCCGCGCTCATGCGGTCGCGGAGGAGGAAGAGACCGTAGAGCGTAGTGAGGAGAATGGCCAGACCCAGGAACCACATCCATGCCGTGTCGAACGACACGGCATCCATCTGTCCCAAGGCCGCGAATGTCGCGGACGTCAGGGGCGGGTATTCGCTCTCAAACCCCTCGCCGGGGTCGGACGCGAGGGAGCCGATGCGCTCATACACGTTCACGTCGTTGGAATCGCGCACGACCGTGGTGTTGCTCGCTACGAGGAGGCCGAAGGCCGCCAGTCCCGCTGCTGCCCATCCCAGAGTGCGTATCATCCGGCGTACTGTAACACAGGAATCGAGGGCTCAAGCACTGTGCACGCCGCCGCTTGTCGCTATACTTCCGCCCACTCATGAAACTTTCCATCGTCATTCCGGCGTACAACGAAGAGCAGCGCCTGCCCGTCACACTGGATGCGCTTCACGCGTATTTCACCAGCGGGTCGTCCGCATTCTCGTTGCACGAGGTGATCGTGGTGGACGATGGCAGTACCGATGCGACGTCGCGCGTGGCGCAGGAATGGTCCGGAAAACTTCCGATGAACGTCATTCGGTACACGCCGAATCGCGGGAAGGGTGCCGCCGCCAAGAAGGGCATGCTGGCGGCGACCGGAGACTACGCGCTGCTCTACGACGCCGACGGCGCCACGCCCATCGAGGAGCTCGGCAGATTTTCCGCCATCCTCAAGGAGCGGAATGTGGACGTGATCATCGGATCCAGGATCAAAGGCGATCGGCGCGGCATCGTCTCCATGAGCTGGCACCGCCGCCTGATGGGGCGCGTCTATCATCTTCTGACGAGTCTGCTGGTGCCGCGGCTGGAAGACACCGCCTGCGGTTTCAAGCTCTTCAAGCGCGAGGTCGCCCGCGATCTCTTCGTCCTTCAGCGCATCGAGCGTTTCGCCTTCGACGTGGAAATCCTCTCGTACGCGCTGGGCCTGGGATACACCGTGGAGGAAATCCCCGTGCGTTGGCACGCGGTCGACGGATCCAAAGTGCACGTCGTCCGGGACACCATTCACATGACGTGGTGCGTGCTGGGACTGCACGTGCGGCATCTCCTCAACATGCGGAAGTGGAAGCGGCTGTATCGCGGCGAGTCCTGATCAGTTGTTCGGCCTCGGCACTGCGAGCGAATTGACGCGTTGGCATCGGACGCAGCTCAGTTCCCAGACCGGGAGCAGCGCGCGGCTCTTCAGCTGCGCGTCCGTCAGCGGCCCGTAGTAACTCAAGGGCCAGTAGTACTGGAAGGACAGGAAGATGAGTCCCGCGAACACCAGGAGTCCGATGGTTTTCCCGTTCTCGCTGAAGCGCCACTTCCAGAATCGATCCAGTTCCATGAAGACGAGACCCAGGATGATCATGCTCAGGAGCAGCGGCGTGAAGTAGTGGTACAGGTACAGCACGCGGTCGATCTGGCTGATGGCGATCATGTAGCTCACGTAAATGCCCGTCATCATCGTCAGGAGATACGGATGCTTGAGCGGCTTCTGGAGATCGAACAGGATGGATCCTGCCAGGAGGGCCAGCGCCAGGAGGACGGCGGCGAAGGAGGGGAGCCACACCATGGGGTTCGACTGCAGGTAGAGGTACTTGTAGTACTGGCCGTTCGGAGTTTCCCAGCGATAGTTGATGGAGCGGGCGCCCAGCGGCCACAGGAAGAACGGACTGCCGTTCTCGTCGGCCTTGCACAAATCCAGGCGCGGAGCGCCGCGGTTGTAGAACGGCACGTAGGCCAGCGAATCGCGGATCATCGTCGGTGTCGAGAGCAGCGAGCCGTTCTTCTTCTGCGCCAGGATCTGCTTGTACTCCGGCGATGCCTGGTAGTACCCCTGGTCCGGCAGCTGCGGGTTGATCCTGTCGCCAAGGGCGAAGTGGATTTGCCAGACGCCGACGAAGATCACGAGGAATCCGCCGACGAAGGCGGCCGTCCCGAGGACGATCTTCTTCCAGTCCGGGAAAATCTTCCACAGGAGCGCTGGGAGCAGCAGGATCATGGCCAAGCCGAACAGCTTGGTCATCAACGTGAGACCGAACGTCACGCCGAACAGCGCCATGCCCCAGTAGTAGCGCTTGTCGACGGTCCGCCATTCCAAGAGGAGGAGATAGACCAACACCATCGCCGCCGTGAAGAACATCAGCGGACCCTCCAACATCGCCCCGCGTATGTGCACGACGAGCGCGTTGTCGAAAATGTAGAGGAAGCTCAAGAGCGCGCCATGCAGGGGATTGCGGGTGATCAACAGGAAAATGAAGAACACCAGCGGCGCCGTCAGCCATCCGAGGAACGCGGAGAAAAAGCGGAATCCCGCGAAGGAGAAGTCATTCGGGAAATCCGTCGCGTAGTCCGTGTTCACGTACATCGTGTCGTAGGTCGGATGCGCGGCGTTCGGGTTGATCAGTTTCTCGCCCAGCGCAATGAGCAATTTGCCCAGCGGCGGGTGCTGCTCCATGAAATACACGTTGTTCAGGTACTTCTGCGCGCTCGCGATGTGATAGTTCTCGTCCCAGAACACCCGGTTGGGGTTCCAGTAATTGTGGAAGTACGTCAGGTACGAAAGCACCACGACGAATCCCAGGAATAACCAGGTATGGGAGGTGAACAGGCGAGAGCGCGCCGGAGTCGGCGAATCAGTCAGCATGCACGCAGTGTACCGAGGCCGTCCGGACGCGCAAACCGGAGATACGGCAGCATTCCGAACACGTTTTGACGCCCGCGTCCGGTCGGTCCGCTTCGTTCTCGCCCTCTTTTTCTGTTACAGTGACACGGAGATGCGTCGCGCGCGTGTCATCGCACTGGCGGCACTGAACGGACTAGGATTGTTAGTCTTGCTCGTCTTCGCTTTGACGAAGCTGGGCGGCGCGGGACATCTCGGGGCGGATGTGGTGAATGAAGGCTTGCCGCTCTGTGAAGGCGTGCCGATCGGGGCGGCGTACCCGTATGCCGGGCATGAGCTGCCGCCGTGGGAGTGCCAGTATTACGACAGCGGCTATTTTGTGTTGTATTCCGACGGGTGCGGCGCGCCGTGCGTCCGTAATGGCGAATACGTCCATGACGGCGAAGATTACGGGAGCACCTGTCTCCCGGTCGGCGAAACGACATGCTCCGACGAAGGCGCTCTCGCTGTTCTCGGGTTCAGCTCTCCGGACGACTGCATCGAGTTCCTGAACAACGTTCCACCCAGTCTCTGCACGGTCGCGGGGCCGACCCCGGCGAGCTCTGCGCCCCGTTCATCCAGCTCTTCGTCCAAGCGCTACCCCGACTGTGAAGAGATCGTGAATAGCGCGCTCATCGGCGGGGACTGCCGGGACGATTGGGACTGCGGAATCATCCAGTGCAACAACCAGGGCTGGGAGTGTCTGAACGGCGTGAGCTGCAGCAACGGCAAGTGCGTGGAAGGAGGTTCGCCGGATTGCCGCGAGTGTCAGTGCGGCTTGCCAAACGTGCCGGGCGGTACGCGGAGCAGCGTCCGGGGTTCCAGCAGCAGTGCGGTCCGGTGGGGCTGCTATCCCAGCCTGGGATGCCGCGAGGTCGACGCTGATGACATCGCCGGGTACAGCACACTTCAGCAGTGTCTCGCTATTTGCACACCCCCGGGAGGCGGTGGAGTCTCCAGCCCCGCGAGCGGCAGCTCCTCCAGCGACGACGAAGGTATGTCCTCTTCCAGTTACAGCTACTCCTCTTATAGCTCTTCATCCAGCAGCACCCTCTACTGGCACCATCAGTGTTGCCGTGAAGCGGGGGATGAGACGTCGGACGTGTGCGAGTCCGCGCCGAATGAAGATCCGTTCGATACGGACTGCTCCAGCGGCTACGAGACGGTTGCCGACTGGTGGAACCTCACCGAGGAGAACGATCAAACGGTTTGCAATAATGCCTGCCTCCCGTCGCAAAGTGAGGGAAGCACCGGCAGCGACGAGGGCAACAATGGTTCTGAAGGCAGTGAAATGAGCGAAGGCGGTTGGTACGGATCCTCCTCCAGCTCCTGGGAGGACAGCAGCAGCTCCGATGACTGCGGCGGCGACCTGTACTGCGAGCCGTACATTGGGTTCGACAACGTCTGCACCAGCACCCCGAAGCGCACCACGTACATCTGCGAAAGCTTCCGCGACCGCATCGGCGACTACCCGGGTTGGCGCGACGAGTTCCAGGCGTCCTGCAACGCGCTCTGCAGGAACACGGCGGACTGGGCGGTATGTTGCAGCGGCGCGAATGAGACGGGATCCTGCGAGTATGTGAACGCGACGAACGAGCTGATCAGTCCCAGCAATGCGTGCCATGGCAACGTCATCTGGAATGCGGGCGCGCAAGATTGCTCTTGCACGGGCAGCTGATGATTCCTGGACAGATGCGCGTCGAGTGACGGAATGGTAATGACAGTCGTCCGATTGTCCTGGTACTGTGTGATGTATCTATGCGGAATGGTCTCTTCGCGATCGTCGTCGTCCTCGTCCTGATCCTCGGAGGAGTCGTCGGCGTCTTCGCCAGACGGGCATGGAGCATGAAGCATCCCGTTGCCGCGGGTTGGTGCTGTCTCAACGCGGGGAACGAGTGCACATGGGGCAAGGACGTTCGGGGGTGCAACACGGGTGGCGGACTCTTCTTCGATCCGACGAGCCAGATCACGTGTGATTCCGTGTGCTTACAAATTTCGGAATGACGCGCCCCATTCAGTATCTGGCTTCGACGTTGCTCGTCCTGACGGTCGTCGTGACCGCGGGCATCAGCTATTCGCAGATGCGCGGCTCGCAGCTCCGGGGCCAGTCCACCGGCGGCACACGCGACTGTTGTCCCGACACGGGCACCGCCTGTTTCCCCGCTGGCAGCTACCAAGCGTGCAAGGATGCCGACGGCATCATCTTCCAGGATCCACCTCCGGTGGATCAGGACCAGGATCAAGATATCGATGGAGATGATATCGCGATTGCCTGTGACAATGCCTGTCAGGAGTGGCATGAGTTCATGGATGGGAATGGCAGCTCCGCCAGCAGATCGGAGTCGTCCGCTGGATCCGCGTCTTCCCAGCCGGATGATCCTCCTCCCGGCGAATACCTCGCGTGCAGTTCCTGCAGCCAAGGATGTTTCACGACGAACGATCCCAATGATCCCTTGCGCGTTGCGGCGTGCAACGATCAGGTTTGCCCGCCTGCGGGGGATCCGCGTTGCGACGATCAGGCATCTTCCCAGGGAGGAGGTTTCAGCTGCGATATCTGCGGAGCGGGATGCGTCGCGACGGAGGACGGACCCTTGTTCGAATGCAATGAGTCCATCTGCCCGCCCGCGGGTTCGGATTACTGCTACAGCTCTTCGCACTCACGTTCGAGCAGCAGCTATTCCTATTCGTCCTCCTCTCGTTCTTACAGCAGCACGGATGACTGGCACCATCACTGTTGCAGGGACTCGCGATCGCAAAGCGACTTCGCGCCGGTCTGCGAGACGGCGGAAGGCGATGGTCCGTTCCCGACGGACTGTTCGGGCTACGACACGGAAGCCGATTGGTGGGATGAGTCGCCTGAAGTGAGTCAAGAAGTTTGTAACAATGCCTGCAAGCCCTCCGACAGCGCGGGCAGCACCGGCAGTGACGAGGGCAACGACGGTTCCGAAGGCAGCGAGATGAGCGAAGGCGGCTGGTCCTCCTCTGCCAGCAGTTGGTCGGGAGATGAGAGCAGCTCCGACGACTGTGGCGGCGACCTCTACTGCGAGCCGTACATCGGGTTCGACAATATCTGCACTCCCAGCCCGAAGCGCACCACGTACATCTGCGAGAACTTCCGTGACCGCATCGGCGACTACCCGGGTTGGCGCGATGAGTTCCAGGCGTCCTGTAACGCGCTCTGCAAGAACACGGCGGACTGGGCGGTGACATGCGACTCTCCAGGAGAAACGGGAACGTGCACGTACGTGAACGTCATGACGCTGGGATCCTTCGCGAATATGACTCCCACGTCGGGTTCGGATCCGGACAACGTGATCTGGAACGCGGGCGCGCCCGACTGCGCGTGCGAAGGGCTCTGAAGTCCTGGACAGATGAGCATCGGATGACGCAATGATAATGACAATGCCGAGAGCGCTTGGTACAGTCTTGCGTATGAGTGAGCGACGCGTCCCGATCTGGCTTCTCCTCCTGTTGTTGCTCCTCTTGATCGCGGTGGGGTGGTTGATCGGCGGTCTGTGGACGTACGTCCCGGAACAGCCGGCGCCGGTGTTGAACAAACAAGGGGAAAAATTGATCGTCACGCCGGAGCTGCGCGAGTCCGCGCTGACGGCGGACGGATGGTGTTGTCCGCCGGGTGGCGGCTCCTGCAATGCTGCGCCTGATGGCATCCGCGCCTGTTTCTCGGAAGGGGGGATCCTCTTCCATCGTGACCGTCTACGTTGCGATCAGGTCTGCATCCGACAGAGAAAGTGATGAAGCTCTCCGCGTCGATACTTACTCGGCTGGCGTTGCTCGGACTGTTCGGGTTCCTCGTGACGTCGGTGACGGTCTTGTCGCTGCGTCAGAATAACGGCGCGCTTCAGGGGAACACGCAGCCGATCACGCCGGCATCCGTGCCGACAGGGTACTGTTGCGCGGGCGCGCAGGCGTCCGGATTCGTCGGGGGAAGCCAGTGTCTTTCGGGTGTGACCAGTAAAGACTGTAGCGAACAACATAAAGGTATTTTCGTGATCCGGGGCAATCCCAATGCGGAGTACCAATGCAACTACAACGTCTGCAGAATGAAGGGCGCTTGCTGCATGAAAGCGCGGCCGTCTTCCGCGGAAGGAGGCGAACCCACCGCCGCCAGCTGCCCCAAGGACATGGATATCTTCTCCTGTCAGCAGCAGGGTGGCATTTTCATGTACAACTACAACAACGAATGTGATCGGTGGGCCGGGTATGGCTGCGAAGACTACGGATACGCATGTGTGCCGTACGCCGAGACGCTGTGGAATGGCATGGCGGATACCGAAGATGACGATGTGAAATGCAAAAATGTCATTCCTCGCAGTCGGCTCCAGGAAATCCTCCAGCCGATGACGGCGGCACAACGCGAGTATTTCCGCTTTATCGTCATCGATCCTATTCCGCCTCAGACCGACATTGCCCCAGGAGGGCCGTGGACGGACGCCACGGCGGAGTCGAAATGCACGGGCCAGAACAGCAGTGAATTGTGGCCCTGCACCGTCGAATCCTGGTACTGCGTGTACGATAAATGGAAGGACGGGACGCCGAACTGCATCAAGGGAAATGTGCAGGAGGTGTCTGAAAATTTTGCAACGAAGCTGCCCCCCCATCCTCTGGGGCCAGGTGAGCAAGCTGCGTGGTTCGGGGGTACCGTAGAAAACGGTAGTGTCACCATTAGCGAACCATTCAAAGACAAGCCGTCGGCCGATCGGCAGCGCGAGATCAAATCGGTCACCGAGTACTGGGCCGTCTGGTTCGGTGTCCGTGCGGTAGACGGTCCGAGCCCCCGAAAGTCCTTCTTCAGCGAGAAGGCCTGCAAACTGAAATGCAAAACGAGACTTATTCCGCCCACCCCCACGGGCTCGGGGAGCGCGGCCAGCAGCCGCAGAGGTGGCGGAGGCGGTGGCGGCAATAAGCCGCAGCCGCAGAATCCGGGTGGCGGTGGAGGCGGAGGCGGACCTGCGGGTCCGGGTGGACCGGGTGGTGCTCCTCCGGGCGGTCCGGGAGCTCCTCCAGGCGGCACTCCCACGGGTACTCCCACCGGAACGCCGACGGGTTCTCCCACGGGTGGAAATTGTCCCTCTGGAGAGACGTATGTCTGTGCCGCAGGAGCCTCTGCCAATTTGGCAGGCAATAACGCTGCGACGACCGGGGACTGGTACTTCGCGACACTGGGACATCAGCTGAACCTGGGACCGGACGACACGGTGCAGACGCCGACGGGCAACCAATTCTGCTCGACGAAGATGGTCAACGGTTCCTGCAAGTACCACATCGATTGTCCTTCTCCTCTCCAGGGCGGAAGCACGACGGACCTCTGCGGAGTCGAAAATTGCTACGGATACGTCAGCCACTGCGAGACCGCCGCAGGAGCGATCAGTACGACGCCCGTTTCCCAGCTTTACCCGGGCATGTCGGGCGATCAGCTGTACTGGAATCCTGATACGGAGCCGTACCCCGTTTCGGGCTCTGCGCAGAGCACAGGCGCGGGGGCCGTTAATCCCGCTTGTGGCTGCTGTCCGACGGGCGAGAGCTTCGTCTGTACCACCACGGGTGCCACCGGCAGCTCCTCTTCTATGGTGTGTCCGGCTGATGACGGCGATATGTCCGACATCGATAAGGACGTCTGGTGTGACGACGTCCTCGTTCCCACGGGTGGTACGCTGAGCTGCGCTTGCTCGGGCGACGGAGGAGGGGGAACCAGAAGCAGCCAACGCGGAGGCGGCGGAAGCAGCAGCGCCGCGCCGTTCTGCGGCGATGGCGTGACGCAGACGAAGGGCAGGGACGGCGTGGATGGCACGGGTGACGATGAGCAGTGTGACGAAGGAGGCGTTTGCGTCGGCGCCGAAAGCAGCGTCGCCCGCTTCTGGAAGACAGCAGCTGAAGCCAAGGCTTGTATCACGGCAGGTGGCACGCCGCAGCCGCTCTCCGGCGACGGGTGCGATAGCAAGTGTCAGAAAGAAATGTGCGGCGACGGTATCGTTCAGACCCGCGGTAGCGACGGGGAACTGGGCAGCTCCGACGATGAGCTCTGTGACGCCGGCAGCAAGTGCGACCATAACGGGCTGAAGTGCAAGAACGACGCACAGTGCAACATTTCGTACGGTACGTGCGAGCCGCTGGCGGGACGTTCGGACATCTACGCCTGCAGCAAGAATCCCACACGTATCTGTTCCAGCGACGTCGATTGCATCGATGACGCACACTCCTGCGAGTACGACACCTCCAAGAACTGCACGGCGCAGTGCAAGATCGCCTCCTGCGGGAACGGCGTGAAGGAGGGGGTGGAGCAGTGTGACAACGGAGGATTCTGCCAGGGCGCCAGGAGCAGCGTGGCGCAATTCGCCGACACGAAAGCCAAAGTGGATGCCTGTATCGCGGCCGGCGGCACGGTGACGCCCATCGGCGGCGACGGATGCGATACGTCTTGCCGCACAGAGGTCTGCGGTGACGGCGTGACGCAGAAACCCGCGGAGGAATGCGACGCCGGAAAGAGATGCGGAGACGGCAGCAATAAGGCCTGTCTGACCGATGACGATTGTCCCGCGGTGAAGTGCGTGGGCAACCCGAGCGACGGGCTCTTCTGCGGCGGCGATGAATCCAGACCCTGCGCCAATGACAGCCAGTGCCGCCAGTCGGGCGTCTGCAAGGCTCCGACGACGGGTTCCTGCGACGCAAGCTGCAAGCTGAAGCCGGGTGCAGGAGGTTCCAGCAGCTCGGCGGGCCGCTGCGGCGACGGCAAGAAAGACGCGAACGAGCAGTGCGACACGGGCGGCGCTTGCCGCGGAGCTCCGGCCGGCTTCCCGCAGACCTGGACCACCGAACAACAGGCGAGAGCCTGCGTGGCGGCGGGTGGCACGACGGTGGCCGCATCCGGTGACGGCTGTAACGCACAGTGCGAGAAGGAGTTGTGCGGCGACGGTATCGTCCAGCCGCTGCTCGGCGAGCAGTGCGACACGGGCATGAAGTGCGACACGCTCTCCAATGAATCCTGCACCACGGACGATGACTGCGGTTCCGGAACCTGCATGGAGGATCCGAACAACCCCCTCCAGTTCTTCTGCTCGGAGGACAGCGAGCGCCAGTGCTCGAACGACAACATGTGCGCGAACGAAGACGCTTGCCAGCCCGTGGAGAGCGAGGAATGCACCGATCGGTGCAAGTTCGCCAACGCCTCCAGCCGCTCGGGCGGAGGCGGAAACTCATCCGCCCGGGTTCCGGTGAGCTGTGGCGACAACACAGTGCAGAAGAACGGCGCTGACGGCATCGTCGGCACTCCCGACGACGAAGAGTGCGACGCCGGCGGGTATTGCGACATGGGCGAAGGAGCCACGCCGCCCTTCGACTTCATCAAATCTCCTGCCGACGCGAGCGCCTGTGTGGCGAAAGGAGGCACGCCGAGGCCCATTAGTGGCGACGGTTGCAACGCCTCGTGTCGCAACGAAATGTGCGGCGACGGCATCCAGCAGCCGGCCGGCAAAGACGGTCGCTACAGCACGGCAGACGACGAGATGTGCGACAACGGCAGCGTGTGCGACAACAACGGTCTCTCTTGCCGCGTGAATGCGGACTGCAACATCTCGTACGGAGATTGCATTCCGTTCATCGGCAGCTCGTCTCTCTTCGTCTGCAGTAACAACCCGACGGTCTTCTGCACGTCGAACGAGCAATGCGTGGATACCACGAACCGCTGCCTCTATAACGTGTCCGCCGATCCGAAGTGCAGCACGTCCTGCAAGCCGACGTCCTGCGGCAACGGTACCAAAGACGGCGTGGAGGAATGCGATCGTGGCGGAGCCTGTGAGAACGCTGAAAGTTCGGTGCCTCCCTTCTGGACCACGGCCGCGGAAGCCCAGGCCTGCTTTGACGCAGGAGGCGAGACTGTGCCGCTTCCGGGAGACGGCTGCGACGAATTCTGCCGCAACGAGATCTGCGGAGACGGCATTCTGCAAGTGCAGCGAGGTGAGCAGTGTGACAGCGGCAAGTTCTGCGATGACGGCTCCGATCGCGCCTGCCGCTCCGATGCCGACTGCGCCGTGGAGGAATGTCAGCGCGTCGGCGGAACGGGCGCATACCACTGTGGCGGTGACGCGGAGAAACCCGCCTGCGCGAACAACGAACAGTGTCGTCGCACGAACATCTGCAAGTACAAGCCCAATGAACTCTGCACGGCTTCTTGCCGCAATGGCAGCGGCGTCAGCAGTCGCTCCTCCAGCAGCCGCCCTGGCGGAGGCTGCGGACCGCAGGATTACTGCGCTGATGAAGGCGGCGACGCGTTCTGCCGCGGACAAGGTAAGGTGTGCGTGAACGCCGGCGAAGGCACTCAGCCGCCGCAGGCATGCTACTTCTGCACGAACGGTGGAGGGTCGTCTTCCTCTGAGGACGGTGGCGTCTGCGTGGATCCGGGTCTCCTGGGGAGCCTCTGGGACTGGCTGATCCCGAAGGCGGCTGCCCAGGAAATCTGTTTCGAGCCTTTTTGCGGTGATCTCCGTTCCAACGGGACCGAGGAGTGCGACAACGGCGGCGTCTGCATGAAGAACGGCGCGATCATCGGCGTCGTCGCTCCGGGTGCCGACGGTGACGCGCGGGTCGCCGCTTGTCTGAGCCAGGGCGGCGAAGTCGTTCCCGTGAACAATGACGGCTGCAGCACCACGTGTCTCAATGAGATCTGTGGTGACGGAGAACTCCAGGCATTCGGACGCGACGGACGTCGCGGAACGAACGACGATGAACAGTGTGACAACGGCAACGTCTGTAAGACGGGTGCGAACGCGGGGGAGTTCTGCCGTCGCGACGATCAGTGCAACTTCGGAACCTGTACCGTGGAGAGAAACGGTTCCCTCTATTGCAGTCTCGATCCCACCCGACTCTGCAACGACCGAAACCCGTGTTTCGACCAGAACAGCTGTGAGTACAACCGCGAGGCGGACCTGACGTGCACCAGCGCCTGCAAACGGCCGGGGGGTAACAGCTCCTCCAGCTCCGTGATCGTTCCTACGATCTGCGGAAACGAAAAGGTGGAACCCGGGGAGCAGTGCGATGACGGCGGCGCTTGCGTCGACCCCGATACCAACCAGGTGTTCTTCCTCATCGCCAACGAGCAGGACGTACGCGATTGCATCGCGCAGGGACACAGGCCCGTTCCCGTTCCGAGCGACGGGTGCAGCACCTCGTGCCAGACGGAAATCTGCGGCGACGGCATCGTCCAGCCTCTCGGCAATCGCAACGAACAGTGCGATAACGGAAAAATCTGCATCACACCCGGTCTGAACAACAAAACCTGTAGATCGGATAGCGAATGCACACTCGGCGCATGCAATGTTCTTGGCGCCGGAGGCGCTCTTTTTTGTTCGGGAGACACGGATCGTCAGTGCAGCGCTTCGGCGCCTTGCTACGACCGCAACAGCTGCCAGTTCAACGTCCAGGCAAATACGGAGTGCAATGCATCGACCTGCCGCTTCGGCGCGGGATCAAGCTCATCGGGTCATGGTGCTGCGGATTGCGGCAATGAGGTCCGTGACGCCGGGGAGGAATGCGACGAAGGAGGGTACTGCCGAGAATCCACCGGCGCCATTACCCTTCAGGAAGGACTGACCAGCGCTTCCCAGAGGGCGGCCTTCGCGCGCGATTGCGTGTCGCGAGGCGGCACCATGGAGCCCCTCGACAACGATGGGTGCAGTGCAAGCTGTCTCCGCGAATTCTGCGGCGACGGGACAGTGCAAGAGAATGGCCCCGATGGTGATCCCAACTCCATCAACAACAACGAACAGTGTGACAACGGGAAAGTGTGCGACAACAACGCTACGAAGACCTGCCGCACGGACAGCGACTGCAACGTGAACCTCGGACTGTGCGAACAAGTCACCAGCACGAACTTCCGCTGTAACACCACGGGACGCCCTTGCACCACGAACTCCGACTGCGTCGAACAGGGCCATTCCTGCATCTACGATACGGATCAGGATCTCCTCTGTACCACCGCTTGCCATCCCAAGCTCTGCGGAAACGGACACGTCGATCAGAACGAGCAGTGTGATGACGGCAACACCATCAGCGGCGACGGCTGCGACTTCCCGACCTGCCGCAACAGCCCCAGATCCAGCTCCTCCTCGTCTGCCATCCGTTGCGGCAACGGGCGGCCGGATCCAGGCGAGCAGTGCGACGATGGGAACACCATCAATGATGATGCATGCACGAACACCTGTCAGCGGACATGTACGACGAATAACCAGTGTCCGGACGACTCCGTGTGCGATGACGGCGTCTGCACGCAGCCGCCCTGTGGCAATGGCAGACCGGATCCGCAGGAACAGTGTGATGACGGGAACAGGATCAACAATGACGGTTGTAACAATCAGTGTCAGAACACTTGTGTCCCCGGAACCATCTGTCCGGACGGACAGGTCTGTCCCCAGAATGGCGTTTGCCCAGTGACTCCCATTTGCGGCGATGAGGTTGTGAGCGCCCGGGGCAGTGACGGAATTGCCGGCACGAACGATGACGAACAGTGCGATCGGGGAAGCGTTTGCATCGAATACATCGACGGCGTTCGTACAGTCACGACAACCAATGGTAACTCATCCTCCGCCCGCGCTTGTAAGACGCGGGGCGGCACCTTGGAAGCGATTCCGGGAGACGGATGTAACGAGGATTGCAAACTTGAATTCTGCGGCGATGGCCTGTGGCAACCGAGAGGCGCAGATGGGAACATTGCCACGGCAGGGGACAACGAACAGTGCGATAACGGAAGTATCTGTCAGAGTGGGCCGAATGCCAGCGACAGTTGTCGCTCGAATGCAGACTGTAATCCGCCTGGTCGGTGCGCGGAGATCGATGACGAACTTCGCTGCACCAACCGTCCGGATCGGGAGTGTGTGAATGACGCTGAATGTAACACGCAGGAGCACCGGTGTGTGTACAACGCGCAGGCGAATGCGGAATGTAATGCACAGTGCAAGGGCACTCAGGATAACGAATGTGGCGATGGTCACCGGGATGCCGATGAGGAGTGTGACGTCGGTGGGACCTGCACTGCGTCCAATGGAACAGTCACCTTCTGGACGACGGAGGCACAAGCGTCCTCCTGCCGCGCAGCCGGAGGTTTCACCTTGCCCGTTTCCTACGATGGATGCGGGAACGACTGTCGCTTTGAGATCTGCGGCGACAAGAAGACCCAGCCGAACGGCCGCGACGGTCTCTATCAGACCACCGGCGACAACGAGCAGTGCGACACCGGCCGCACGTGTAGCAACACCGGTGCGTGGTGCACCACGAATGCACAGTGCGTGAGGGACGATGGCCCCTGTGACTTTGATGAAGAGCGAGGTGCCTCGTACTGCCGCGAAGATCCTGACCGTCTCTGCAGTCCAGTTTCCGGCTGCACAACTGGGGGCACGTGCGAATTTTACAGTAGTCCATTGGATCCGCTGTGCACGCCTTCTTGTAAGCAGTCGTCCACGTCCTCCCGTCGTTCCTCCAGTTCGACCAGCTCAAACCGCTGCGGCAATGGACAATTGGATCCCGGCGAACAGTGCGATCCAAACCGACCGGGAACACAGGCCTGCACCAGCGATTGCCGTCTCACGTGCGACGATGACGATGACTGTCCGGATAATTCTGTCTGCGAGAACAACACCTGCACGCAGCCACATTGCGGTAACGGAATTACTGAACCCAGCCGTGGCGAGCAGTGTGATGACGGGAACTCGAACAACAACGACGATTGCAATAACCAATGTCAGAACACCTGTGACCCGGGCACGATCTGTCCGGACGGCCAGACCTGTCCGCAAAACGGCGTGTGTCCCCGCGAACCGTTCTGTGGAGACGAGGTGGTCCAGACGGCGATCGGCGAATCCTGTGACGATGGCAGCGCCTGCATGGAATTTGTGAACGGTCGGGAGACAGTAACAGGTTTCACTCGCGGCAACGCGGCATCGGCTAGTGCCTGCTTAAACCGAGGCGGCCGGCTGGTTCCCGTTCCGAACGACGGTTGCAATGAGCTCTGCGAACGCGAGTTCTGCGGAGACGGCGTCATGCAGCCCAACGGACCCGATGGCAACCCCGCGACGAATGGGGACAACGAGCAGTGCGATACCGGCAGCGTCTGTGCGGATAACCCCAGCGGTCCGACCTGTACCTCGGACGCGTTCTGCAATCCGAATGGCGCCGAATGCGAGCGGAATACTCAAGGGCAGTTCCGTTGCAGTAATAGTCCATCTACCACCTGCAGCAATGACGACCATTGCAGGGCATTGATGGTGAAATGCGTTTTCAAGACCACGCCCAACTGCAACGCCCAGTGCAAGGGATCCATCCCTCCGGGTTCGCCCATCTGTGGCAATGGCATCAAGGAAGGAGCCGAAGAATGCGACGTTGGAGGAACTTGCGAACGAGCCTCGAGTTCCGTGCCGTATTTCTGGCAGACACCGGCGCAAGCTGCGGCTTGCCGCGCAGCGGGGGGGACCACGACACCCATCTCCTTCGATGGATGCAGCAACGAATGCAATAACGAAATCTGTGGTGATAGGACGGTCCATCCGAACGGCCGGGACGGCGTCTCTACGACCACGGGCGACAACGAGCAATGTGACAACGGCAGTACCTGTACGAACGACGGCCGCAGCTGTTCGAATGATGCGGAGTGCAACCGCGACAAGGGCCCCTGTGAACAGAGCAGCGACGGAGCTTTCCGCTGCAGAAACGATCTCGGCAGAGTGTGCAGCGGGGCGTCTGGATGCATCGAGACAGGAGATTGTCGGTATAACAGTTCCGCCAATCCGTTCTGCTCCCCCAGCTGCAAAGTGACCAACTCGTCGGCCCGCAGCAGCAGCTCGCGACGCGGCGCGCTGTGCGGCAACGACCGGTTGGATCCGGACGAGCAGTGCGACGACGGAAATACCCGAAACGGCGACGGCTGCTCGAGCGTCTGCAACCTCGAGACCGTTTGCGGCGACGGATCGCTGGAAACGCCCGAGCAGTGTGACGATGGCAACAGGACCAACGGCGACGGCTGCTCCTCCACCTGCCGAAACGAAACCGGCTGTGGCAACGGAAGGCTGGATCCCAACGAACAGTGTGAAGACGGCAACAGGAACAACGGCGACGGCTGCTCCTCCACCTGTCGCACCGAGCCGGGCACCCCGCTCCGCTGCGGCGACCGTATCATCACCGCCTCGAATGGCGAGCAGTGTGACGACGGCAATACCCGCGGCGGCGACGGCTGCTCTTCCACCTGCAGAGAGGAAGCGATCTGCGGCAACAACCGTCTCGATTCGGGCGAGCAGTGCGACGACGGCAACCGCGCGAACAATGACGGCTGTTCGTCCACTTGCACTATCGATGCGCGCTGCGGCGACGGCGTCCTGCAGACTCCTCGCGAGAAATGCGAGGACGGCAACACGCAGAGCGGCGACGGCTGTTCGTCCGTTTGTCTCTTGGAGATCGCCACGCGCACGTGCGGCGACGGCATCATCACGGCTCCCGAGCAGTGCGACGACAAGAACGTGAACAACGGCGACGGGTGCAACTCCCGCTGCCAGAGAGAGAACATCGTGCCGGTCTGCGGCGACAACCGACTGGACGCCGGTGAGGAGTGCGAAGACGGCAATCGCGTGAACAATGACGGCTGTTCCTCGGCCTGCAGGCTAGAGCCGGGCACGCCGCTCCGCTGCGGCGACGGCATCACCACGAGGCCCGAAGTCTGTGACGACGGCAACCGCGTGGACAATGACGCCTGCTCCAATACCTGCCGCAGAAATGGGCCCAACGTGTGCGGAAACTCCCAGATCGATCCGGGTGAGCAGTGCGACGACGGCAATTCCGTCGACGGCGACGGGTGCTCCAACCTCTGCCGCCTGCCCAATAACACGACGTGTACCGAGGATAACGAATGCGACAGCCTGGTCTGCAAGAATGGCCTCTGCAAGCCCTGCACGGACAACAATCAGTGTGCCAGCAATCAGTGCGTTCAGGGTCGCTGCGTGGATCTGTGCGGGAACGGCACGGTCGACCCGGGCGAACAGTGCGACGACAACAACGATGTGGATACGGACGCGTGCACCAACCGCTGCAAGGTCGGCAATCAGCAGGCCTGCACGACCAGCGCCCAGTGCGACAGCGGTCTCTGCGACAGCGGACGCTGCCGCCCCTGCCAGCGCAACGACGAGTGCTCCACGAACCTCTGCGAGGACGGCCGCTGCGTCGCCCTCTGCGGAAACCGCAAGCTGGATCCGGGCGAGGAGTGTGAAGACGGCAATACCAGCAACGGCGACGGGTGTTCGACCGAATGCCGCCTTGAGCCCAATGCAAGAGTTGCCTGCGGAGACGGAATTCTGCATCCCGGCGAGGAGTGTGACGACGGAACGGGCAACTCCGACACACTGCCGGACCGCTGCCGCACGGACTGCTCCGCGTCGATGTGCGGCGATCGCGTCATCGATACCAGCGAGTTCTGCGATGACGGCAACACGGCGAACGGTGACGGCTGCGACCAGTACTGCCGCCGCGAAGGAGTGGATCAGCCGGGCCAACCCGGTCCGGACGGCGTGATCGACCTCCCGCTGCTCCCCGGCGTGCCGGGCGTGCCGAACGAACCGGGTCGCAACCCGACCACCGGCGACGTCACGGGCCCGGTCGACGGCCAGCCGCTGGGTCAGACGGGTCCCGCCGCAGTGGCCGTCATGGCTTCTGGCGCGGCCGCGGGATATGCCTGGATGCGCCGACGACGCCGACGTCGTGAAGCCCAACAGCAGAGCGAATCGTCCGAATCCTAACCCATGCTTCTGAGACGACTGCCGTATCTGCTTCTCTCGCTCGCCGTGTTGGCAGCGCCGCACTCGGCTACTGCACAGAACGCATCTTCTTCGTCCAACCCTCTGCCCATCGCGGCCGGCTCTTCGTCGAGAGCGTCCTCTGCATCGATACCCGCCTGCGACGGAACGCCCATTCTCGTCACGTATCCGTACGACGGCTACGCCAACGACCCGTTTGAGTGTCAGCCGTACTGCTCCAATCGGCAGGAAGTCCCTCGCTACATCATCTACAGCAACGGCGTCGGCACGCCGTGCGGCGTGCAGGAATGCAAGGATGAAGGCGAGGACACCTGCAAGTTCTGCCGGGTGCCTGACGGATACCTGAACACGCTGCAGCTTCCGGAACCCGACTACGCCACCATCCAGTGTTTCCGCGGCCAGCGGAGACCCGTCGCCGTCTGCGGGAACAAGACCGTGGACGTCGGCGAACAGTGCGATGACGGCAACGTCTCGAATAACGACGGCTGTTCGTCGGCATGTTCCAGCGAACCGCCTCGCGATCTCGCGCTGCGACTGGGAAGTTCTTCCGCTCCCATCGTCCAGGCGCCGCCGGCCGATCGAGGGCAAATCCCTCCGGTTCAGCCTCTGCCTTCCACGCCCACGTTGGAATCCGACACTATTCCGGCGATGCCGCGAGACGATGTGGCGGAAACCGGTCCGGCTGAAATTCTCGGGGCTGTGGTGGCACTCTCGGCAGCGTCCGTCCTCCTCGGCATCCACAGAAAACGCGTCCGACGGAGCCCCCCGGAACGGAGAGAGTGAAACTGCGATGTTTTCCTTTTGGGGTGGCCCAATCTGATGCTACGCTTTCACCATGCAATCGCCGTACCGTCCACCGCAGCGCAGCCGACAGCAATGGCTTCTGAGCCTACTGCTCTTCGGAACGCTCATGCTCCTCGCGTTCATGTTCTTGCTGAATCCGGAGCGGCAGGGAGAGCAGAAGTTCACCAACGCCCTTCCGGTCGCCCTCAGCGAGATCACGCAGGGGTATTCGGAAGGTGATTTCGAGCGCATTCTCATCCGCGACAACAAGGTCTACGCCATCCTCGGCAAGGACGATACGACGCGCAATCTGAAGAAGGGAGACGTGTTGCAGTCCTACAAGGAGACGATGGATACCGTCAGCCAGCTCGGCTGGAACGACCCGAAGAATCCGACGGTGGTGGAAATCGAGAATCGCGAGACCGCGAACCTCTTCATGGCGATGCTGCCGGACCTGCTTTTCTTCCTGCTCGTGATCGTCGGTGTGATCTGGCTGTTCCGCGGCATCGCACGCAGCCAGTCGACGGCCTTGTCCTTCGGCAAGTCCCGCGCACGCATCGCCGATGCCCGCCAGGTGAAGACCCGCTTCAACGACGTGGCCGGAGCGGAGGAGGCCAAGGAGGATTTGGTGGAGGTGGTCGACTTCCTGAAGAACCCGAAGAAGTACACGAACATCGGCGCCAAGATTCCCCGCGGCGTGCTCCTCGTGGGCTCGCCGGGAACGGGAAAGACGCTCCTCGCCCGGGCCGTGGCCGGAGAGGCGGGCGTGCCGTTCTTCTCCATCGCCGGTTCGGAATTCGTGGAGATGTTCGTGGGCGTAGGCGCCAGCCGCGTCCGCGATCTCTTCGCCAAAGCCAAGCGCAATGCCCCGTGCATCATCTTCATCGATGAGATCGACGCCGTCGGTCGCCAGCGCGGCGGAGCCGGTTTCGGCGGGGGACATGACGAGCGGGAGCAGACCCTGAACCAGATCCTCACGGAAATGGATGGCTTTGAGCAAGGCACCAACGTCATCGTGATGGCGGCCACGAACCGCCCGGACGTCCTGGACGTCGCCCTCCTGCGCCCCGGTCGTTTCGACCGCCGCATCTTCATCGACAAGCCCGATCTAAACGCGCGCCAGCAAATCCTGGAGGTGCACGGACGCAACAAGAAGATGGGGAAGAACATCGCCATGGGCGATATCGCCAAGCAGACGGTGGGTCTGACGGGCGCGGACCTGGAGAACATCATGAACGAGGCGGCGATCTTCGCCGCGAAGCGCAAGCGCCCGGCCATCGTGCAGAAGGATCTGTACGACGCCGTGGAGAAAGTGACGATTGGCGGGGAGAAGCGCTCCCGCAAGCTCACGCAGCATGAGAAAGAAATCACGGCGTATCACGAACTCGGCCATGCCATCGTGGGACACCTGTGTCCGCTCTCGGACCCGCTGCACAAGATCTCCATCGTCTCGCGCGGCTCTGCGCTGGGTGTGACGTGGTTCCTGCCGCAGGAAGACCAGTACACGACGTCCAAGGGCAAGTTTCTGGATGAGATCTGCGGACTCCTCGGCGGACGCGCGGCGGAATCGCTCATCTTCAAGGAGATCACCACTGGCGCCAGCAACGACATCGAGCGCGCGTCGCAGATCGCACGCAACATGGCCATGCGCTACGGCATGGGCGACGAAGGTCTTGGTATCGTGGCCTACGGCGAGCGCCAGGGAACAATGTACTCGGGCGTGGATCCGTCCCTCTCCCGGAACTATTCCGAGGAGATGGCGCAGAAGATCGATGACTTCGTTCGCCGGACCATCGCCGAGCAGTTCGAGCGCGCTTTGGAGTTCCTGAAGACGCATAAGAAGAAGCTGGAAGATCTCGCGAAGATCCTCCTCCAGAAGGAAACGATGACCGTGGAAGAATTCCTGGAGGTCTTCGAGGGCAGGAAGCCCACTCCGAAGCCGGAGGAGCCCGCTGCGCCCGAGATCGCCGTCGCCTAGGAATCCGCTTCCCCGAATAGGCGTTTTGGCCTATGATTAGGCCAAGACGATGCTCTCTGCCCTGTCGCCTCTCGACGGCCGTTATCGCCAACAGACGGAGGCGTTACGGGCGTTTTTCTCGGAGGAGGCGCTCATCAAGGCTCGGGTGATGGTGGAGGTGCGGTATTTCCTGGCTCTCGTGAAGACCAAGGGTGTTGATGGCGCGCCGGCCGTATCCGCCGCCCAAGAGAAGAAACTCCTCTCCATCGCGGAGGATTTTGACGAAGACGATGCGTTGGAGGTGAAGAAGATCGAATCCACGACGAAGCACGATGTGAAAGCCGTGGAATATTTCCTCCAGAAGAAATTTGAGGAAGCGGATCTGAAAGACGCGGTACCGTTCATCCACTTCGGCCTGACCAGCGAGGACGTGAACAACCTGTCGTACGGACTTCTCATCCATGGCGCCTTGGAGAAGGTGATCATCCCCGTGGGCCGGCAGCTTCTGGAAGCACTGACGCAACTGGCACACCTCACGAACGATCTGCCCATGCTCAGCCTGACGCACGGCCAGCCGGCTACTCCCACCGTCCTGGGGAAGGAGATCCAGGTGTTTGTGGACCGCCTGGAGCGCCAGGGCCGCCAGCTTCTGGAGTTCCGCATGCAGGGAAAACTGGGCGGCGCCGTCGGCACGTTTTCCGCTCACAAGGCGGCGTATCCGACGGTGAAATGGGAGGATTTCCGCACGGCTTTCGTGAAGAGCCTGGGATTGGAACCACTGGAGCACACCACGCAGATCAACCCGCATGATGACGTGGCGGAGCTGAGCCACGTGCTCTTCCGCATCAATACCATCCTCATCGATTTCAGCCGCGACGTCTGGATGTACATCTCGCGCGGCGTCTTCCGCCAGAAGGTCGTGGCGGGGGAGGTGGGATCCTCCACGATGCCGCACAAGGTGAACCCCATCGATTTCGAGAACGCCGAGGGAAACCTGGGCCTCTCCAATGCGCTCTTCATGCACTTCGCAGAGAAGCTGCCGGTGAGCCGCCTGCAGCGCGATCTCTCGGACTCGACGGTCCAGCGCAGCATCGGCGTGGCGTTCGGGTACCACGTCCTCGCCGTGTCGTCTTTGCTGAAAGGCATCGGAAAGTTATCGGTGGACACGCAACGTCTCGCTCGGGAACTAGAGGAGCATCCCGAGGTGTACGCCGAGGCTATCCAAACCGTGCTCCGCAAGCATGGTGTCCAGGACGCCTATGAGAAGCTCAAAGCGCTGACCCGCGGTGAAAAGGTGACAAAAGAACAGCTGCTGACCTTCGTCGACGATTTGGACCTTCCGGCACAAGAGAAAGACGGGCTGAAGGCGTTCATGACAACGGGGCAGACCGAAGCCAAGAAAGCCAAAAAGAAGGCCTGAGTATTGACGGTCGAGTGACTGCCCCTAGAATCTGCCGGCTTTTCAGTCCCTCATGAGAAAAGGATCTTCCTCAAACGGCGAGCCATGCGTTCCGGAGCGCACCCAGGTCCAACCCACGCTTCCGAACGGGGGCATCAACGTGGAGTACTTCCGGCAAGCGCTGTTCGACGTCCTGGCCCTGAGCGGCCGTGAGCGCGTCGTGCGGGTTCGGGAAATCCAGATGCAGTTCCACGGCATCCCCCGGCACCAAATGCCGGATGACGTCCGCGGTGCCATTGGTTCGCAGATCAACTCGCTGTTGGAGCAGCAGCGCCCGGCGGCAGGGCCAATCCGGGTTACGGGGTATCCGGAGCGGGAGAAAGAGGAAAGAAAAGGCCGACGGAAGCCTATAAAAGGGCAAAAATGACTTTTGGTCTTCCGGGAGGGAATTGCTACACTCTCCGGGCTCATCTGTGCCCAGGTGGCGGAATGGCAGACGCGCTAGCTTGAGGGGCTAGTATCCGCAAGGATGTGGAGGTTCGAGTCCTCTCCTGGGCACCATCGACAAACAATTGAAATATTATAAGAATGACATTGAATTCTATGGTCCGTCCCTCAGGAAAAATTTTGGCTGCCATCCTTGGCACGAGCGTTCTCCTCCTCAGCGCCTGTTCACGACAAGGACCGACAGGGGGTGGGAACATCAACGGAGGCGCTTTATCTTCTATGGCGCTCTCCTCGTCATTCAGCTCTTCGAGTCGGATGCCCGCCGTGTCGCAACTCACGGACGACCAGCGAGCGGATGCGCTGCGTGCCAATAAGGCGATTGCCGAGAAAGCCTTGGGCGAACCGATTCCGGAACACTTCCTCGTCTATAGAAACGAGGAGTTGGGTTTTTCTTTCCGCTATGCCCCGGAATGGGGAGAGCCGGTGTTTACGAAGACCACGTATGAGAATCCTGAGGGCGAGGCATGTCATTCTTTTTCAGGATATTTCGGAACGCCGGAAAGCATAGTGCCGATGTATTTTAGGGCTGTACTCTCGCGTTGCATCTGGGATAGAGCCACTGGAATGGCGGAGGAAATTTCCCAACGGGAAAAGCCGTTATCGCGACGCGTAGGACAAGTGTCGGTCAATTTCGAAGAAGAAGTGGGGTGGGAAACGAAGCGGACGGATTTCGTGCTCCGCGCTCCCATCCGAGATGATGAACTTGAGTTCATCGGAGCTACGGGGCCGGTATCCAATGCACCTTGGACATCGCCAGATGACATACGGAATTTCATCTTTCTTGCGAAATCCTACGTACTTCTGAAGTAGGAGAAGCCAAAAACGAGTTCTTCGCTATCGGAACCCAGGAGTGTACAGTGGAAAGCATGAAGCGACTGAGTCTTCTGCTTTTGGCCGTGCCCCTCATCGCCGGCTGCTGGCGGTCGGATCCTCCGGTGGAGGAAGGACGCGTCAGCTCCGCCTCGCTCTTGATCGGGTCGGGCGCCGTCGTCGGTAAGGACGATCTCACGGGCTACATCAGCGGCGGCGAGTGGACCGAGTACGAGAGTCCCAACGGGGTCTTCCGCATGCTTGTTCCGGCTTCGGTGTTGGACGGCGTGCACCCGGAGTGCGCCAAGCCCGTGCCGGTGTTCATCCGCGAGAACGGTTCGCGCACCACCATCGTGCAGGAGTATTACTACAGTCCCAGCTGCGAACGCGTCATTACGCCCACGAACAGGGAGATTTATGAGCAGGGGAAGCCGGAATTCCCCTTCGACGACGAGGGGAACATCCTGACGGATTTCTACGACGAACGCGTCGCAGGGTCCCTGCTTCATCTCTGGTCGACGCGCGTGTCGAGCCGCACGGAGCTCATTGCCTGGTTGCGCAACATCTACGGACTGGGTTGCCGGCTCCAGCAGGATGATCGGGAAGCCGGCGTTGTGGAGTGGAGCCTGGAACCAGCCACGCAGGACGCAGACCCGTTCGCCTGCGGCGGGACCGTGATGTACGAGCCCGAGACGGGAGCCGTGGTGACGTACTTCCTGCCGCTTGAGGTTGCCGTGACCTTTTTCCGCGACGCCTCGGGAGGCGGAGCGACGTCGTACGACCAGAAGCTGAAGGAGAGCATCGAATTGCTCGCCGGATCGGGTTCTTTGCTCTGACGAAGCGACAGAACCGGGGAGGTTGCTGACGCAATTATCGGGATTCGCGCAGTTACCAAAATAAAGTGGTATCCTGAGCCATTCTCACATTAAGTGCCAGTTTATTGCGCGAGCAAGGGTCCCAGTATTGTTGGCATCGACTTTTGGCATGCCTCAGTGCTCTCCGGTAATTGCGCTTCTCAATCGAATATCTATCGCATCGCGAAAGCGCATTCTGTGAAGATCAACAGATGGAAATCGCCAGGGGAAGCGGAGTATCACTGTATCCACCCTTCCCCCGACATTTTTTATGATGTCATCTTCTATCATGCACAGAGGGCTCGCCGTGCTATCGGCTACGGCCATCTCTCTCTGCACTATCGCGCCCGCCAGCGCGGCCACTCTCTACTGGCGCAGCACCGGCAGCGACCGATGGGAGCTCGCGACCAACTGGTCCACAATTCCCCGCGGCACCGGTGACGGAACCGTACCTACGGCTTCCGATGTCGCCGTCTTGAGCTTCAGCGGCAGCACGGCCCACATTCGCAGCAACGCCTCCGTCGGCGGCATTATCTTGTCCAACGTCTTCACGGGCTCTCTCTTGATGGGGACGGGTACGCTGTCGATCGGGACGACCGGCTTCCGTGTGGGAAGCGGCTCGTTCGTCGGCGGCACCGGACGTATCTCCAACGCCGGCGACTTTACCCAGACGGGTGGAACGGTGCGCGGCATCCAGGGAACGATGACCACCTCCGGCAGCTACGCGCTGACGGATGGCTCGGCAGTGGGCACGCCCACCTTCAGCTCCACCGGCACGCTCGTGTTCGACGGAGCGACGACCAAGAACTACACCCGCGGCGCCAACACGACGATCCGCCTCCAGAACGTCACGCTCGAGAACAGCAACCAGGCCGGTTCGCATAGCTTCATCGTGAACTCCAGTGGTGGCCTGAACCTCTCCGGTTCGCTCACCGTCACCACGGGTAAGTTCGATCTCTCCACGAAGAACGTGGACCTCGTAACGCGCGGCGGCATCACCATCGCGAACTCGACATCCGGCTCGCTCGTGTCCGACGGCAATATCACGGTGTCCGGCAGCGTCGTCACAGGCGCTAACGGCACATTCACGATGTCTGGAAACACGACGCTCACGCTCAATGGCGTGAGCCAGAACCTCGATACGAATGGGGTTCTCGTTTACAACATGACAGTCGGATCCTCCAGCGGTACGTACCTCACCAGCGACCAGCGCGTCTCGAACACACTCCAGGTGAACACGGGCTCCACCCTCACCTTCAGCACGTTCACCTTCGGTGCCACGGGCGCGACGATCTTGAACTACGGCACGATCCGCCAGAACACGGGCAAGCTCGTCCATACCGCCACGAACCTGTTCGTGGGAACCGGCGCGTACATCGAAGCAAACTACATCGATCTCCCCACGACAGTGACGTTCAGTATCACAGATAGTGACGGCAACATCACGGGTACCGCGGCCGACACGCTCACCGTTGTCGTGACGACGACGGAAGGGGAGTCCGAGACCGTGACCCTCACCGAGACGAATTACACGTCCGGCGTGTTCCGCGGTTCCATCTCCGGTGTCGCGGCCACCAAGACGGCGGCTGACGGCACGCTCCAGGCGGCCGGCGGCACGGACCTCACCGTGACGTACACGGACGCTCAGGACGGTCTCACGAACACCGATACGACTTTCCTACACCCGGTCGGCGGCAACACCGGCGGATCAAGCAATACGGGCGGTGGAGGCGGCGGCAGACGTAGCGGTGGCGGAGGCGGAGGTGGCGGTCAAAGCGCGAAGCCGGCCAAACCGGCAGTCCCGGGCGTGAAGCCCGCCACTCCGGCCGTTCCCGCGTACAAGGGCGGTCTCATCAAGCAGAAGCGTGAGGCGCGCTTGGCCAAGATGATGGAGAACCGCAACAAGCGTCTGGAGAAACGAAAGGCGAAGCACATGGGACTCTGAGAGAGTCCGCGTGAGCGCTTCCAAGACCCGCCGCAAGGCGGGTCTTTTGTGAACAAGAGACCCCGACAGAACCGGAAGGGTCGTGCGTCATGGAAGGGGCATGTCTCCTCCGCGCATCCGCATCGGCACCGCCGGGTTCTCGTACGCCCACTGGAAGAACGAGTTTTACCCGAAAGACGTGAAGCCCGCCGAGCGTCTGGCGTATTACGCTAAGACGTTCGACACGGTGGAGATCAACGTGAGCTTTTACCGTTCGGTGAAAGAGGAGACGCTGAAGAACTGGCTCGCCCAGGTGCCCCTGGATTTCCGCTTCTTCATGAGATCGAGCAGGCGTATCACGCACTACCGCAAGCTCAGGGGTTGCCGATGGATCCTGCGCGACCAGTGGGAGCAGTTCGCGCCGCTAGGGCCACAGCTCGGCGGCGTTCTGTTCCAGCTGGCTCCGTCCATCAAGCCCGATCACGGGCTGCTGGAAGACTTCCTCGGCGAGGCGAGGGACACGCGCGACAAGGCAGGACTGGAGGCTCCGCTCATCGTGGAGTTCCGCGGCCGGCGCTGGTACGACGACGAGACGTTCCGGATCCTGCGGGACGCGGGAGCCGTCGCGGTGCTGCATGACATGCCCTACCGGGGCGGCTTCTGGCCGATCATCGCCGAGGATGAGGAGCTGCTCCTGAAGAGCGGCCACTTGCTCATGCTGCCGGAGGACTGGTTCGCATCGACGCTCCACTCCTTCATCTACCTCCGCCTCCATGGAACCGTCCGTGCGAAGGCCTGGAGCGAATACGACATCGAACAGCTCGAATTGTGGGAACGGGTGCTGCGAAGGCCCTTGGAGCAGGGGAAAACCCTCTACGCGTTCTTCAACAATGACGCGCATGCGGCTGCCGTCAGAAATGCGCAGCAGTTAGCCGAAATATTGAGCATTTATTGATGCCTAGTTGACTCGCCGAGGCCGATTCCTATCATGCCCGCACCTTTTTCATGAGATCGCCCTCGTACGCCGCCATCGTTGAAGCTCACCTGGACGCCTCGCCGCGCGCGCAGGCGTACATGGATTGCTACGAGGCGGAGTCTACTGCAGGGAAGAGGAAATTCGCGGAACGGGAAACCGACGAGATCATCGATGAAATGGTGAAGCACTTCGGAGTCGAAGATCAGCGGATCCGCGACATTCTGGTGATGCGCAACGAGCATCGGATCGCCGCCATCCGCGAGCGTCGTATCCAGACGCATCTCGAACAGCAGTACGTGCGGTTGCGTGCGGTGATGGAGAACCTCGGAGAGCCGACGTTGGAGATGAAACTGGAAGGCGACATGGCGCTCACCGCCAAAGAAAAGACCGCACTCGCGTACCTCCGCTGCTTCGAAGACGGGACGATGGATCAGCGGACGGCAGCCGCGGAGAGCATAGATGACGGCGTCTTCCATATCCTGCTGGCCGAGCTCGGTCCGCGCGACCCGATGATCCAGTTCATCGCCCGCTGCCGCGGATCGCGAGGAAGCGCGGCAGCGCGGGAGCCGGACGTCACCCCCCGCACAGTTTCCGGAATGCCGCTTCGTCGATGATTTCTACGCCGAGTTTCTTCGCATCGTCGAACTTGCTCCCCGGATCCTCGCCCAACAGCAGGTAATCCGTTTTCTTGCTGACCGATCCGCTGACGTTGCCGCCGCGGTCCTTAATCATCTGACGGGCCTGCTCGCGGCTGAGCGTGGGGAGCGTGCCGGTGATCACGAACGTCTTGTCGGCGAACGTCTGCTGCAGGCTGCCGCCTTCCGGTTGCAGGCAGAGGACGCCGGCCTTGTCCAATTTCTCCAGAAGTTCCTGATGGTCCGGATCATGGAACCATTCGTGCAGGGATTCGGCATTCACCGTCCCGATGCCGTGGATGGCGTTCAGTTCGTCCACGGACAGTCCATGCAGTGTCTTCCAGACGGCTGCGGGCCGGATGGCGTTCACGGTCACGTCTTCCGCGTCGTCTCCGAAGGAGAACAGGGTCGCCTGCGCTTTCACGGCCTTCTGCTCCTTCACGGTCAGTTTCTCGGTGGGCCATTGCAGGCGCCGCGCCAGGATGTCCGCCGTCTCGCGGCCCACGTGACGGATGCCGAGTGCAAAGAGGAAGCGTTCGATGGGCACGCGCTTCGCTTTCTCGATGGACTGGAGGAGGTTCTGCGTCTTCTTCTCCTTGAACAGCGGCAACGTGATGAGATCTTCGTACGTCAGCGTGAAGAGATCCGCCGGATCCACCACTTTTCCTTCCAGGATGAGATCCTCGATGGTCTCACCGCCGAAGCCCTCGATATTGAAAGCGTAGCGGGAGACGAAGTGCTCGATGCGCTCCTGCTGCTGCGCGTTGCACTTGGGGTTCGGACAACGGAGCGCGACTTCCTCTTCTTCACGCACGAGTGTCGTCCCGCAGCTGGGGCAATGCGTGGGGAATGTGAACGGCTTGCTGTCTTTCGGGCGCAGGTCCTTCAGGACTTCCAGTACTTCGGGAATGATGTCGCCCGCCTTCTGGACGATGACGGTATCCCCGATGCGCACATCGAGACGCTCAATTTCGTCCTGGTTATGGAGCGTCGCACGCGTCACGGTGGTGCCGGCCAACTGCGTGGGGGTGAGATGCGCCACCGGCGTGGCGGCTCCGGTGCGGCCGATCTGGATGAGGATCTCCAGCACCTGGGCCGTCTTCTGCTCGGCCGGGAACTTGTAAGCCCGGGCCCAGCGCGGGGCTTTGGCTGTGGAGCCCAGGTCATGCTGCATCTTGCGGTCGTTGAGCTTCAGGACGAGGCCGTCGATGTCGAACGGCAGGTCCGGCCGTTTCTTCCCGGTCTCTTCGAAGAGCGCCTGGACGTCCTTCAGCCCGTGGACGAGCTTGCGGCTGTGGTGCGTGGGGAAGCCCAACTCATCCAGCAGATCCATGAGGTCCGACTGCTTCTTCAACCCCAGGGCATCCGCTGACTGCAGATCCAGCGAGTAGCAGAGCATGCGGATGTCGCGCGCCGCGGCGATGCTGGGATCCAGCTGGCGCACGGTGCCCGCGGCGGCATTGCGCGGGTTGGCGAACTTGTCGCCTTCTTCCAAGTCTTCATTCACTTTCTTGAGAGCGGCCTTGGTCATGTATACCTCACCGGACACTTCCATGAACCGCGGGAGCGCGTCCGTCTTCCGCTTCACGGTGAAATGCAGGGGGATCGTCTCGATGGTGCGTACGGTATGCGTGACGTCTTCCCCGATGATGCCGTTTCCGCGCGTGAGGGCCCGGCGATACTCGTACTCATTGCCGTCCGTTCTCTCGTAGAGGAGGGAGATGTTCAAGCCGTCGATCTTCAGTTCGCAGAGGATTTCCAGGGCCATCTCCTCTTTCCCGAGCGATCGCTTCATCATGTCCGCCCATTCTTCCAGCTCTTCGAAGGAGAAGGCGTCCGTGAGGGATTCCTTGGGGCTCAGGTGCGCCATCTTCGGTAGACGTCCGTCCAACGGCGCCCCGACACGCTGGGTGGGAGAGTCCTTCGTGATGAGTTCCGGGAACTCCTTCTCCAGAGCGATGAGTTCCTGCTTCAGCGAGTCGCGGACGTCCTCCGAGACGATCGTTTTATCCTCGATGAAGTACGCCCGGTTGAGCTTCCAGATCTCATCCCGCAACTTCACGACCCGTTCGGCGGCTTTCTTCTTGTCCATGGGACAAGTTTAACACGACGCGGTGTGATCAAAACGGTGATTAGGCCGCTTCGTCGCGCGGGAACTTCTTGTCCAAGACCTCCTTCAATTCCCGGCGTGAGCGCGCTTGGAACTGCAGCTGCAGGAGTTCATCGCGAGACGTTTCCAGCATTTGGAAGAGCAATGCCTGCCGTTCGGGAGCGACGTAGTCTTCAACGGCTTGCAGGAGTCCCGGGACTACGTCCTCGGCACGTCCGTTCCGAGCCATCTCCACAAACATCCGGAAGGTTTGCATCATAGGATGGGCTTCTAGCTCGTCCATCTGTTCCTTCATCGCGTGTACGGCATTCACGACTTGGGCGACGTACGGATCATCCTCGATCTGGAACAGATCGTCGTTGTCGGAGAAATCGGCCGAATCGTCAGGGAGGCGGTTGGTCATAGAAATGCCAATATAGACTAATATATAATTATGTCAATAGCAGGGTTTTTGGCTAGGAATCCTTCAATCCTTGAAAAAATCAGGTAAAAATGATATAATTCTCGCAATGGACAAACAAACAACCCAGACACTCTTCTCCAAAGCCGTGGCTGCCGGCGCATCCGACGTCCATGTGGCGGTGGGCACGCCCGTCCTCTTTCGCGTGGATGGGGAGCTGCTCCCGCAGACGGCGCAGAGCGTCAGTCCGGAGCAGGCGGAGCAGTTCGTGAAGGCGGTCCTCGATGACGCAGCCTTCCAGCGCTTGGAGAAGGAGAGGGAGATTGACGTGTCGTTCGCACTCCAGGACGCGGTTCGTCTTCGCATCAACTGCCACTACGAGCGCGGCCATTTGAGCCTCGTCGCGCGCATCATCCCCGCGGAGATCCCCTCGCTCGAGAGTTTGGATTTGGGAAGCATCGCTCCGCAGCTCTGCAATTTGGAGGACGGCCTCGTGCTCTTTACGGGTCCCACCGGAGCGGGAAAATCCACGGCGTTGGCGTCGCTCATCAAATCCATCAGCGCCGAGCGCGCGGTGAACGTCGTGACGCTGGAGGATCCCATCGAATTCCTCTTCCCGCAGGGCAAAGGCGTGGTCCGCCAGCGCCAGTACGGCGAAGATTTCCTCGGATTCCCGGAAGCGCTGAAGCGCGTGCTCCGCCAGGATCCGGACATCGTGATGGTGGGTGAAATGCGCGATCCGGAAACCGTGGCCGCCGCACTCACGTTGGCTGAAACGGGTCACCTCATCTTCGCGACGCTTCACACGCCGAACGCCATCCAGTCCGTGGACCGCATCGTGGACGTGTTCCCGCCGCACCAGCAGAACCAGGTTCGTTCGCAGCTGTCACTTACGTTGAAAGCCGTGGTGTCGCAGCGCCTGCTGCCGAAGGCCGGCGGAGGACGCGTGGCTCTCCGCGAGATTCTCGTGAACACGCCCGCCGTGGCGAACATCATCCGCGACGGTCGCACGCCGGAACTCATCTCTGTGCTTCAGACGAATGAGAACCTCGGCATGATTACCTTCGAGAAATCATTGCAGAAGCTGTATAAAGCCGGGTCGATCGAGAAGGACGTATTCGACCTCGTGCACGGGGCTTTGTAAACTCGCTGATTTCGTCAAGGGTTCCGCAGCCAGCCGGATCCTCATTTTTGGCTTGCAGTAGAGGTTCCTGTCCCTAGAAATGCGGACCGGGAAAGCGACATGTACTTCCCATGAAAAGTACGTAAAATACAAGTTTGCGTGAACGTCATTCCCACCAGTATCGAGACGCAGCTGCTCGAGTCCGGATTTTCCTCGACGGAAATTCTCGTCCTGCGTCAGCTCATGGAGCACAACGGGCTCACCTTGCGCGAGCTTGCCGCCAAAACCGGCAAGAGCACCGGCGTGCTCGATCAGGCGACGAAGAAGCTTTTGCGCAGGAGCATTTTGAAGAAGGAGTGGATCAACGAGAGTTATAAGTACACGTTGGATTCTCTCCAGGCGATCAGTCGGTGGATTCAGAAAGACACGCACGAGAAGCAGGAACAGTTGGACAGGAAATTCCAGAATTTCGAGGCATTCATTTCTTCTTTGGAGGTAGACCAGCGTAAGCCGGACATTCAGTACTTCGAAGGAGACGACGGCTTGAAGCGCGCGTACACGAAACTCCTGGAGCTGGGTCCGGAAACCCTGCACTACTTCCCGGTGACGTGCCTTGCTGAGGACGACCCCTTGCGGGATTTCCGCGTGCAGTACTTCCGCGAGCGGCACCGCCGGGGGATCTTCTCGCGCGTCATCGCGCACGACACGCCGTTGGGACGACGCTACCAATCGCGCGACCCATTCGAGTACCGCAAGACGATCCTCGTACCCGAGAGCCTGTATCCCTTCACGTACGAGAAGGTGATCGCTGGGAAGACGGTGGCTTGCTTCAACCATGCGGAAAAGCGCGCGTGCTTCATCGCCTATCCGGAACTTGCCGATACGGAACGCGTGTTCTTTGAACGCACGTGGAACCTGGAGAGCGAGAAGCAGCCGGAAGGGGAAACAGCTGTGCCCTCGAAGGAAACCGTGCTCATCGCTCCGGACGTGTCCCTGAAGACGAAGACATTGTCCGCGCTGCGGGAGTTTTTTCCTGAGTAGAAAGAGTCTGGCGGTGATGGGATTGTTGGCCGTCGCTTCGGCTGCAGTGACATATGGTCTCTACCAACAGAACTATAATTTAAATATTCAACGAAGCCGCGAACGTGCCATGTCCATCGTGGCGACCGGTGCGATGCAATTCGACGCAAAGGACTTGAATGAGTTACACACGATTGAAGACATCAAGAAGCCGGAATATGCGAAGGTCGTGAAAAAATTAAACGAAATAAGAAGTGAAAATGAGGGTGTCGCTTATGCCTGGTTAATGCGACCCACAGGCAAACAAGGTTATTGGGAGTATATTGCTGATGCGGACTCTCTCGATCCATTTGCAGCTATTGATAGTAACTATGATGGAGAAATTGATTCTACAGATCAGTTGCAGTATCCCGGTTATCAGTATGAAGAATTTGACCCTTATATGGATGAAGCATTAATAAGTGCTTTTTCAACACCCGAAATAAATACTGATAATTATGGAACTTATATAACAACAAGCGCTCCAATTCGTGATCTGACTGGAAAAACTATCGGTATTGTTGGAATTGATATTCTTATTCACGAGATCAAGTTAATGACTTGGCATTCGTTCAATTATATATTCTGCTTTTTTGGAATTTTCATAATTTTCGTTCTCTTGAGAATGTTCGCATTTAACAGAAAACTGTTAAAAGAGATTTTCAGCATTCTGCGTTCGCATAAATTATTTTTGGCATTAGCTCTTTGCGCAGAAGTTGCTTACTTCGTAACTTTGGGAATGTATTTTTACACTTTAAATAACGTTATAACCGAACTGGGAGATAAACTGACAGCAATAATACTAACTGCTGCCCCTGAAATTAATGTAGCCGATATCAATCAGCTTCACATCGCAAGTGATATGAGAAAGCCCGAATACCAAAGAGTATTTAACAAGCTCAATGAAATACGTAATCGAAATATTACAAATAACATTCAGTATGCATACATCATGAGACCAACGCCTGACCCTGAGGTTTGGGAATTTGTTGCAGATGCAGATTCAAATTTTAACATTCCATTGTGGACCGATTTCAATGAGAATGGAATTCAAGAAACCAGTGAAGAAAGTGTCGCCCCAGGCGAACAATATTTTTCGGGCCCTTCTGATAGTGCATTCAACAAAGAAGGTATTAAACGACCAATTGTTGAAGTACTTGTTAACGATCAATGGGGCACATTACTTTCGGCATCAACTCCAATTTTAGATGAACATAAAAGGGGAATTGCTATCTTGGGTTTGGATATGGATATTTCTGATGTATATAAAACCGTTGATAACAGATTTATTCCGTGGATGTGGTTCTTTGGAATTTTTGGAATATTAACATTAACTAAAATAGGAATAAGAGTTTTGTAGTCTATAAAAAACCCCATTGTAATAACTTTTTCTTGTTTTTAATAAAACTACTCCCGATATCATTTCTATAAAAAAGCTTAGGAATACAAATCTTTTTTAAGATTTGGTACACTTTTTTTTGTGCAGAACTAATATCTTTATCTACTTCTGTTACATAAAGGGTATAACCCCTCGAATCAGAGATATAATAGTTTCCTTCCTTGCGTGAGACCTCTTCGAAGTGAATATGAGCCATGTCCTTTTTTGAGCACTTATCAAAATAAATTCTTACCCCTTCAAAAAGGCTACGTTTTTTATACTCAAATGGAAAAGGTGGCACGGCTCCTAAAACTACAATTCCATATCCCTTTTTCCATTTCAAATTATAGTTTGAGCCACTCGCGACAGAAAATAGAAATTCACCCCATGGAGATTTATTAAGTTCAGATTGTAAATGAACAATGGGCGATCCCATCCGAGTAGTAGCTTCTAGTGGAAATGCGCCATTTTCGTTAACAATACAATTTATTTCAAAATCGCCTTTGAAGTTTGCTAACCTAAGAAATGGTTTTAATTTTTCTAAAACTTCTTTAAAAAGGCGAGCACTTTCATTCTCACTATACCAAGCTAGAGTTCCCATCTCGCTAGTAATGGGTCCGATATCGCCAGGGAATAAACGCGGATGTTCAATATTGTATTCAATTGGGCCTACCCAATTATAGCCATTGAAATATCTGCCAATACCAATTTCAATTCCAATAATTTTTTTTTGTAAACTTATTTTTTGTCTCTTTAATATTGAATGGTTAGAAAAATGTTCAAGCATGTCAATTACATCTTTACCATTACTTAGTTCTCCAACATAACTACTTACTTTTGCGTAGTGATGATCATTTTGTTTTATTACCCATTGTCCTGGATTTTTCTTTGCGAATCTTAGGGCTTCGTGAGGATTAGAAAAATCTTTTAGTGTAACAGTTTTTAATCCATACTCTCTAAAAATTTGCTGCCCGTAAGCACGATCCCGTTCAAGTCTTTCTCCTTCTTCACTTCCACCAAAAACTATATATCCTTTTTTTCTGAGGTTATCTTGGTCTTGTCCATATCCCACATCGTCAAAGACAATTAATCCGTCTTTACCTACCCATTTTAGTTCTTTCTTCCAGTTGTTCGTTTTTTTGACAAAGCCTTCTAAATTATTCCTTCGGTCTTTCGCTTCAATAAATAATTTTACGTCGTGGCCCTCTTTTTGAAGGAGACAGGCGATATTTCCACCTATGAGGTCATTAGAGACGAATAATACTTTCACATTGGTAATATATATCAATTTTTGGTATACTGTTATGAATATTTTATGGCATCCAAAAAAGAAAAATACTTCTGGCTTATCGTAACAGGGATAATTGCGCTGTCAGTTATTCTAACGAGTTACAACACTCTAGTTCGAAAGGATTTTATTATTTATGAAGAGGAGATCAGATGAACTTAAATCTTTGTCCTGATGCGGCGCCCAACATTCTGAAATTCTTTGATACAAGTGTAGCTCCTAGCTTGTTACTCTACTCGTATATTCCAATTGCAGTCCTTTGCGTTTTGTTTAGCATTTTTATAGCTACCAGTAAGACTAATAATCCCTCTGCAAATTATCTCGTTGGGATCAGTCTTTCATTCGCTGCTTGGATATTAATCATACTATTCCAGTGGACTGCTGCTTACTCAGAAGTCGTTCATTTAGCATGGCAATTATTGCTTCTGCCAGAAATTGCAATTTATGTTTTCAGCCTCTTATTTGCGTTAACTTTTTTATTTAAAAGAGACGTTTCAAATTGGCTGAAATACGGAGCAGGGCTATTAGCGGTATTGTTATCTTTAGCTCTATCAAGCCGGCACAATATTGATTCTTTTGATATCGCGAATTGCGAAGGCGTACTTGGATTACTTTGGTCTGGCGTTTATATTTTTGAATTAGTTTGTCTTGCTGTAATTCTTGCAATATCTCTAATTTGTTTACGTTCTAAGAAAAATTGGTCTGAAAAAATTCAGACGGTATTGTTTACATTAGCCTTAGTCTTCTTCTTGGGAATATTTTGGGCTTCAAATTATTTTGGCGAGTTAACCCAACTTTATGAAATTAACCTTATAGGACCAGTTGGAATGATGATTTTTCTTGGTGCAATTTCATACATGATTGTTAGATATAAAGTATTTAGTTCGAAACTCATTGGGTCACAAGTACTAATTGTTGGCCTACTCTTTCTTGTTGCAGCCTTACTTTTTATCGAAGATCTTTACTATATTCGCATAGTAATCGGATTTACCTTTGGACTAGTTAGCATTTTAGGCTCTAGGTTAATTATTGGAGTAAAACGAGAGATCGAACAACGTACCAAGATCGAAAAACTCGCCTCTGAACTTGAAGCGACAAACATTCAGCTCAAGCAGTTGGATCGTCAGAAAGATGTCGTGCTGCACCTCGTTGCCCATCAGCTGAAAGGTCCGGTCACGACGATCAACTTCACGACGGAACTCCTGCTGGACGGCACCTACGGCGAGATGACCGCCGAACAGAAAGAAAACGTGGAAACCATCCGCGCCGCTTCTCAGAAGATGGGAGCGCAGTCCGAAATGGTGTTGGATGCCGCGAAGATCACGTCGGGGAAATTGCCGATCGACCCCAAGCCTGTGGATCTCAACGAGCTTTTCAAAGAAATCGTGACGGAAGCCCAGACACATGCGAAGGAACGCAAGGTGGCCCTCAAGGTGTCCGTTGCGAAGAACCTCCCCACGGCCATTCTCGACAAGAAGTACACGCAGCTCGCCTTCGATAACCTGCTCAGCAACGCCATCAAGTACACGGCGCTCAAGGGCGAAGGCGGCAATGTCGAATTCGTGGTGACCATGGAGAACGGCACGCTGTCCGCTTCCGTGAAGGACAACGGCGTGGGCATTCCCAAGAAAGACCAGGAGCATGTCTTCAAGGAACTCTACCGCGCCAGCAATGCCGGAAAGGAAGGCAATGGTCTCGGCCTGCACGTCGCAATGGGTTCCATCACGGCGCAGGGCGGCAAGATGTGGTTCACCAGCGAGGAAGGAAAAGGCACGACGTTCTTCATCGAAATGCCTCTGCAGAAGGCGAAGGCGAGCTAAGATAGGACGCACATGAAACCCGTGCGCCTTCTCCTCGTCGACGACAGCCCGGATGTCTTGGCCGCATTTGCGAAACCTCTGCAGCACATGACGGACGGCAGAGCTGTCCTGATGCCGCACACGGGAGAGTCCGCGGAGCAGTTGGCAGATCGCATCTTGGCGGAGAATCCGGAGTGGCTGCTGCTCGACTTCAACTTGCTGGGTCTGGTGCGAGGCGATGACGTCCTCGAAGTCCTTTTGGAGAAAGATCCGGAGTTCCGCTGCATCGGATTCTCTTCGGTGGAGGATGTGCGGGAGAGCTTCCTGGAAGCCGGGGCCGTGGGGTTCGTGCTCAAAACCGCGCACGATCCTGAAGCGTCGCTGAGAGAAGTCGCGGCGCTCATTGCGGAACACGAGGCATCTTGAGTCCGCTGATTCGGGCATGGATGACCGCCTTGTCACTTGAAATCCGCCATGCGGCTTGCCCATACTGCGAATCTGTTGCGGCATCTGCCGCTCTTCCCCTTTCCTTATGTTCAAGCTTCGTTCAGTGACCAAGATCATCACGGCGCCGTTCGTGGCCGGCCTGCTTCTGGGCAGCGTCGTCACCGGCGCGGGAGCCGCTCTTCGCGGATCCGCCGTTTTCTCCGACGTTCAGCCGGGGTCGTTCTATGACCAGGCGGTGGGGGACATGTACGCCTTGGGCGTCATCAAAGGCATGGATGACGGAAAGTTCCACCCGGATGAGCCCGTCACGCGTGCGCAGGTGGCCGTGATGCTCCAGCGTTTCGCCAACGGCGGCAACGTTCCCAGGACTCCCACGAACACGAACAACAACACGACGCAGTCCTCTTCGCGCAGCCGCTCCTCCAGCTCCCGTCCCGCGGTGAAGGCCGGTCCGCAGGGCGCGCTCCGACTGAGCTCCGCGAACATCCAGATCAGCGACACGGCTCCCAAGCTCAGCGTCAGCATCCAGCGCGTTGACGGATCGCAGGGCGCCGCGGCGGTGGACTACATCCTCACGGGCGGTACGGCGGTGTCCGGCACGGACTATGCTCCGTCCAGCGGCACGGTGAACTTTAAGGACGGCGAAACGTCGAAAATCGTCACGTTCACGCTCTATCGCAACACCTCCGCCAGCGGTAACCGCACGGTGGAAGTGCGCCTGAGCAATCCGACGAACGGCGCGGTCCTGGGCGATCCTGCCACGGCCGTCGTGACGCTCATCAAAGGAATCGTCGGCAATCAGTCCACGTCCAACAGCGGCACCGCAGGGGGTTCCTCCTCGAATGGCGTCATTTCCTCCACGGCAAGCCAATTCACCTTCAGCGCTTCCAACTATACGGTCATGGAGAACGTGGGCAGCGTGACCATCACGGTGCTGCGCTCCGGCAACACGAGTAACGCGGTCGGCGTGTCGTACGCCACCTCCAATGGCACCGCCGGTGCCAGCGACTACACGGGTGCCAGCGGCACGATGAACTTCGCCTCGGGGGAGACGTCGAAGACGTTCACCGTGGGCATCGCCAACAACAACAGCATCGAGGGCAACCGCACGGTGAACCTCACGCTCAGCAATCCCACGGGCAACGCGCTGCTCGTCACACCGTCCAACGCGGTGTTGAGCATCGCGGACGACGAATCGTTCACGGTCGGCTCCGGTTCCGTGCGCCTGACATCCGCCAACTTCCGTGCGCCGCGCAGCAGCGGACGCGCCGTCATCACGATACAGCGCGTCGACGGATACAACGGCACGGCCACGGTGGTGTATGACGTGAACAACGTCTCCGCCATCAGCGGCACGGACTATACCGACGTCACGGGCACGCTGACATTCGCTCCGGGCGAGTCGACGAAGTTCTTCGTCATCCCGCTCCTGGAGGGCGTCTCCGGCGCCGGCGAGAAAACCCTGAGCGTTTCGATTTCCAACGTGCAGGGGAATTCGACACTCGGGACGACGACGAATGCCACTCTCACCATCGAGTAATATTTTCGTCAATGACGAGAAGAGGGCCTTGCGGGGCCCTTTTTTCGTCCCAGGGCTCTTCCGACCCGTGATGGCCCCCGCTTACTGGCTCTGGAAGCCAAAAACTGGTATACTGATCAGATGTCGCCGACCCTTCGGTGATCTCGTCCAATGGATCAAACACTCACACCTCAATACAAAAGGGCCGAAGCACGCCGATTCTACGATGCGGTGATGAGCCTGCTCGAACCCGAGCTGGTGCTGGAGAGCATCCCGACGCTCGACGCGAAGTACGCGGGCGAGTCCGCGGCGGATCACGAGAAGCGAATGCAGCGATACAAGGCCGCATACGCGAAGTTCGACAGTGTCGTCTTGGGACTTTCCGCCCGCGTGCACGCCACCGAGCGCAACGCTCGCCGCGTGGCATTGCACGAAGAGGAGCAGAAATCCCAGAGCGACGATCAGTCCCGCCTTCAGGGCTTCGAACAAGCCTTCCAATAACACCCATGCACTTCCTGTTCCGCACGACGGCTGTCACCACTCGCGAGCACCGCTTGATGCATCTCGCCGACAAGATCGATAAGCCTGCGGAGAACCCCGGCACGTCCATGGTAGATCCGGAAGCGAAGATCAATGACGTGATGAAGAAGGTCGATCCGACCACGTTGCCGGAGATGGAGAAAGTCCGCGATGCGGCCGTGGGATTGAGCGCGAGCGTCCGCGACATTCGTGACAATCCGCCGAAGTCCGCCGATGAGCTGTGGAGCCGGATGGACGCACAGAAAGACGATTTGAAAACCGTGGGTCCGGAGCTCCGCAAGGCTTACGCCGAGAGCGTGGCCGAGGTCATGGGAGCTGGCTATCTCGTCATCATTCATGAGAACGGGGACGACACGTTCACGGTCATTGCCGAGGAAAAAAAGGACGCTGTTGCCGCGGATGTCCCGACATCGGACCTGACGGATCAAGACAAGATCAGTCTCGACGAATTGATCACAACCCCGAACATTTCCGGCGGCGGACAGCCGCTCATCGAATTCCAGAAACGGTACGACGCGCTCGTCGCCGCAGGGATCGATACGGCGCCCTTTGTCGAAGCTCTGAACAAAGAATTGGGGAAGGCGAAAGACGTCGAGATCACCATTACCGTCGTGGCTGGAAAGCTAGAGGTGGCAGTGGAACCCAAAGAGCCGACCAAACCTGCCGTCTCAGCCGCACCCGGAGGAGCAACCATCGACGTGCTTCCTTCCAACGAAGAAAACGACGTCGCCATGCTGAACGAATTCATCGACGATCTCTCGACGAAGGAGGCCAAGGAAGCGTTGCAGCGACTGCAGACGCACTACACCACGCTCACAGCCGATCAGCAGAAGCAGTTCCGCGCCGAGGCGTCCTCACTCATGGTGGACTTCGGATACCACATGGTGGATGTCGGCGGCGTCCTGAAAATCGAACCGCTTCCGCTCAACAACCACGATCAAATCATGATCGAGGAGATCATCAATCATCCGGATACCGACAGTACGCTGCAAGTTCTGGAGCTGAACAAAACGTTCGCGGGGCTCTCCGTCAGCGGCAAGAAGGGGTTCGTCGAACTGCTGAACCTGAAGCTGAAGGAGAAGGGCGTGAAGAAAGCGTTCCGCGCCGATGGCGACACGCTGGTGCTGGAAGACGTCGCCGCAGCCCCCAAGCCAGCGTACGAACTGACCGACGCGAACAAGCAGGTGCTGAAGGCGCTGCTGGAAGCTCTCCACTCCGGCGACAAAGCCAAGCGTACGGCGCCGATGGCCGAACTCCAGAAAATCTATGACGATCTGAAGCAGAAGAACAGCCTTTTGGGCATCGCCAGCTTCCTGCAGCAGATCAACGCGTTCATCGATCTGGACGCGACGGCGAGTGCCTACAGCATCAAAGTGGAAGCGAACGTCCTCAAACTCGAGGAGCCGACACCAGCAAAGCTTGCCGACTCGTTGAAGAGCAGCGGAGGACTGTTCGAGCTCATCGCCAATTTACTTGAGGCACTCAAGGGAATACTGAACGGAACCTCGACCGCATCCGGCAAAGCTCCGGCTCTGACGCCGGGCGCAGGTGGCAAGCGTACCGATCGGACACCGCGTCCCGTGCACACCGATAAGCCGGGTCCCGTGAAGAAGGCGAAAGTCTACCTTCCGACGACGGATGTCTATACGGGGGGATCCGCTCCGAGCCGCCCGATGTTCGGCGTGACGGAGAACTTCGGTCTGTTCGGCAACCGTGCAGAGGGAGTGATCGTCACCAGCATGATCGACGGCGTTCCGCACAAGACTACTCTGCCGCCGCCGGAGAAAGACCGTTTCGGGAATTACCGCCCCGTCAGCGTAGCCATCCCCGGGGGTCGCGTGAGTTTGTCCGAACACGGTTTCTGGAAAATCGAGCCCGGCTCTTCGAACGTATCGTTCTACATGCAACATCAGGCGGACGATGTGCCGGAGACGATGATCGTCTCCGGAGGAAAAGTCAGCACGCCCGGGTCGCAAGCGCATGCCCGTGCGCAGCAGGAGGCGCTCGCTGCCAGCCGACGCGAAGGCAACGCCGGGAACCGCGAAAAGGCCATCGATGCCATGGCGAGAGGCGTGACGCCCGCGACGGCATCCCGCCTGTACGGCGTTCCGCTGCAGGACGTGTACAGCTCAAAGATGGAGAACCAGTATCTGGACCGACGTTTCGAGATGATGCGGGACCGCGGATTGGTCTAAAAAGCCTATCCAAGAAGGTTTACCCAGGGTGGCAATCGCGGCTTCCGATTGCGCCAAAACGCCATTTTTGGTATAATTTCTAGATTTATGGCCCAAAAACCCACATCCACACCGGCTGATTCCGCGCCTCTCACGGGCGAGGAAATTTACGACACGCTGATGAAGGACATCGATGTTGATCTCCTGACGGCGAACGTGAACGGCCTTGAAGAAAAATACAAAGGCGAAACGAAGGCGCAGAGGGCGGCCCGACTGGAACGCTACAAGAAATCCTATGCCGCATACGACAAGGCGTATGCGCTGTGGACCGAGCGGTTGCATCAGCTCGTCACTGACGCTCGCCGCACGGCGCTGAAGTCCGCCGAGGCGCAGAGCAAGTCCGAGGAAGAAAAAGTTCTTTCGTCTCTCGAAGCGCAACTCGCCAATTAACCCCTCTCGTATGAAGACCGTGTTTGCCACCGGCTCCCTCCGCGAACAGCGTCTGCTGTTCATGGCCGCCGAGGCTCCTCAACAGGAACCGGGCTCCGCTCCTGAAGGAGCGAAGGTCGAAATTTCCAAAGACGCCGATGCCGCCGTCGCTGCTCGCGAACGCGTGGAGAAAGCCGGCGCCGATGCGAAAGCCGAGGCAGATCGCGCCGCCGGCGCAGGGGCTATCGCTGGGGTGGGGCGTGACGCGCTGCGCTGGGTTTCCAATAAGGCGCATGACATCAAGCAGAGCATGCCGGAAGGTTCCGTTCTCGACGGCGTAGCGGGTGTCGTCCGCGATACCACGGAGAGCGGACAGAAAGGTCTCGATCGTGTGGCTCAGGAACAGCAGGATCGCGCCGCATCCGCTCGCGATGTGCAGCGGAGCGCCGATCGCGCCCTCGGGAAGATTGAAGGGTACGAACCGACGCCTGCAGAGCAGGAGACGATGTCGTCTCTGGCCCAAGCTTTGAAGTCCAATGACCAGAAAGGAGTGGAAGCTGCCATCGCTTCCCTCAATGTGACGTACAACGGTGCTCTCGACGATCGCGCGACGATGGCGTTTATCGCGCAGATTAACCGCGCAATTACGAATGCAGGCGTCCAGGGAGTCGAAGTGGCGGCAGATACTCAGTCGCGCACTCTCGTCCTTCGCGGACCGGGCGTGAAGAAATCCGAAAGCCCGGCACCGACGGTGGCCACGACACCGGACAAGCCAGCTCCCTCCGGTTCGCCGGAAGGCAAGAGAACGGAGACGCTGGATGCAGAATCTCAGAAAACATTGCAGACGTACCTGGATTCCTACGAAGATAAGGCCAAGAGTAAAGAGAGCACCGATGCATTGAACGCTTTGCGGCAGGCGTACGACAAGGTTCCTGATGCGAAGAAGAAAGCGTTCGCCGAGGCGTGCACTGCCCAGGCGAAAGCCGCCGGCAAGACCGTCGAGTTCATGTCATCTCAGGTGGGAACCCGCCACATCCTTCTCCCGACGTTCCCGACGACAAAGCCTGCTTCTCCTGATAAGCCAGCTGTGAAACCTGCGGACAAGCCCGCCGACAAACCGGCCGTAAAGCCCGCGGACAAGCCGGCGGAAGGCGCGAAGGAGGCCGAGCCGAAGACGAAAGGGGAGAAGATCCAGCAGGATCTCCAGAAAGCGTTGGACCGCATGAACGATCCGAACAACAAGGACAAGTTCGGGCCGATGTTGGCGGCCATCGGCGCCATCGCGATGTACATCAAGGCGGCCTTGAACGGAACACTAGAAGACCCGCTGAAGAAGCCGGAAGCCAAGGATGAGAAGCCCGGTGCCAAGCCTGATGCGAAACCGGGCGATAATCCTGCGGACAAACCCGGTGAGAAAAAGCCCGACGGCAAGCCCGGAGATAAGCCTGCGGATAAACCGGACGAGAAGAAGGGCAAAACGCCGGAGTCCGCCGCGGAACGCCGTGCCGCTCTCACGCGCGAGATCTCGGAGCGTTCGGTGAAGACAAACAAGCCTTTTGGTGAAATCATCGCCCAGATGCGCGGAGAAGCCCAGACCGAGTTAGTCGATAACGCTCGGGCGCGCGAGACGAACAACGCGGAGATCAGCAGCAAGCAGGCGACTGTCGCTTCTATTTCCGAGCGCCTGGCCTTCTATCAGGGCGAAAAGGCCCGCACGACCGGAGATGCCAACCAGCGCGGCACATTCGATTCGGCCGTCCGCCAGATCCAGGATCTCACCGAACAGCTCGACCTGAATACGCGCCAGCTCACGCGCATGCAGGAGCAGGCGAAGACGCTACGCGATCAGCGCGATGTCATCATGGAGAAGATCGACATGCTCGGGGGCATGGACAAGGGAATCGCGAAGTCGAGCGCCGACTTGAACCGTATTCTCGAAGATCCTCGTAACAGCGGTGCCATCACGATTCGCGACGGCAGGATCGTCATCAATATCTCGCGTCTTGACCCCGCGACCGTCGAAGAGCTGAAGCGCATTCTCCATGATCCGGCAGTCGTCGGCGCCATCCGTGACGGTGGCTACGATAGCAGCTTCGAGGGAGGGGACAGTGATTTTGGACCAGGGAGTTCCAGTTCCGGATTCGACTTCGACGCCGGAGACAACCGCAGTCATGGGGAGAGGGCCATCGACGCCCTGGGCGGAATGGTGGGTTCAGCCATCGAGTTCGTCGACGAGAGTGGGAAGGCCGTCGAGGGATTCATAGACAGCCTTTTCGGCCCGTCGACCATCCTCACGGAGACCCGGTGAAATTCCTCTGAAACAGCCGGAAAACCCGCATGGTATGAATGCGGGTTTTCTGCTATACTGAGAGGATTTCATGGCATTCTCTCCCTCCATTTCCGCGGGGATTCTGGGCACCCTCAAAGTGCCGGCTGGCACTGACGTCTACGACGCCATCATGGGAGGCATCGAGCCGGATTTGCTGACGGTGAATCTCACGCATTTGAAAGAGAAGTACGCCAGCGAAACGTCGGACCAACATGCGGCTCGTATGGAGCGCTACCGAGTGGCGTACGAGAAGTACGACGCCGCGTTCGCGCAGTGGGTGTCCGTCACGACAAATGCCATGTCCAGCTACAAGCGCGACGTCATGCAGCATGCCGAAAATGTGGATCGCAACCGCGAAGCGAATGCGCTGACGCAACTGGAACAATCCATCAACACTCACGCCTGAACATGCGTTCTCTTTCCTCCATTCTCGGCGAACACCGTCTCCTGCGATTCGCGGGAGGCGAAACGCCGGAGGCGCAGCAAGTGCCGCAAGGTCCGGAGACGCGCCAGGAAGGACGCAACATGGAATCGAAGACCGCGCCGCGGAACGATGATGAGGTGGCCGACCGCGCGCACGAACGCCAGCAGGGCGCGGAGCAGAAATCACAGGAACTCCAGACGCAGCTGACGCAGATGGAAACGCAGCTTCGCGAACTGAAACTCGATGAGGCCACGGCCACGGTCGTTTCCGAAGCGGGTGCGAGGTTGCAGCAGATGTTCGAGCAGATCGCTACCGCGGCCCGGACGATCCGCGAGCAGCAGGGCGCAGCCCCCAAAGTGGCGGAAGCCGCGTCGCAGGTGGAAACCAAAGCGACGGAACTCGCGCGCCAGTCCGGCGAGCTCGCGCAGCGCGCCAAGCAGATCGCCGAGTCCAAGGGCCAGCAGATCAATACCCTGGAGAAAGCCGGCGCTGGCGGCAAGGGTGCTGAAGGCGAGAAAGGGAAGGTTGGGGAGAATTCGGAGAACCAACAGGAAGCACTAACGCCGGAGCAGGAGCAAATTGTACGAGCGCTGACGTTGGCGGATAAACAAGGCGGCGATACTGAAGCCTATGAGCACATTGCTCGGACATTGCCTCAGGAGCTAGCCGTACGTATTTCAAATGGGATGAGTCTCTCATTGCAGAACGTGACAGGCCTGCGTCAGGCCATTTCCGATTTGTCCGGTAAGGAGCAAAAGATTGTCGGCGAATTACTGCATATGCCCCCTGGCATGACCGAAGATGAGCAGGAGAAACTTATGAAAGCCGTCTCATTGGACGACCAACTTGCCATCGTCGAGAAATCGATGCAGCGACAGGGTTCCGAGTTTAAAGAGAGCACGGCTGTCGGAAAGTCTTCCCCCGAGGCCATCGATCTTCTGCAAAAATGGGGATTCAAAAATGCCATGGAGGAAGGGTTCACCGCAGTTCGCGAACTCATGGAACAAAAAGGTGTCAGCCGTCCCGGCACATTCCTGAACTTGCAGGCGAAAGGGGAAAATTTGGTGGTAAACGCCGTATCTCCTGACGGAAATGTTTCGGAGACGGTCATCAAGCGTTCCGATCTGCCTCAACAGAAGGAAGGAACCGCCATCAACGCCGACACGTTCGCGGACGTGAAAGCCGAGTACGACAAACTCCAGCCAGAGCAGCGCGATGCGCTCGCCAAGATGTTCCGTGACGTACCGGAAGGAGTGGTGAAGGGGCTCAAACCGGAAGAGAAGCGTGGCGCCATCTCCTTAGCGAGCAAGCTGCCGCCCGAACTTCTGGCGAAATTCGCCGACCCAACGTCTTTTACAGACAAGGATCGAGAGGCCATGAAGCGCCTGCTTCCGCAGCCGACCGCTAATGAGTCGGCCTTCATGGCTCTGCCGCTCTTTGCTGCCGGACCGGAGAAGTTGAAGACTACGCCGGAGAATGACAAGAAAGCGCCGGACAAGGCCCCGCAGCAAACGGAGACGAAGGGTGAGCAGCTCAATGCGGACATGCAGAGAGCCCAGGAGAAGCTGGCGAAAGCCAAGAATTCCACCGAGCGGATCGCCGCGTTCGTGGAGCTGCTGGGGACGACCATCCGCTACATCCAGTCCGCGTTCAACGGAACGTTGGACGACAAGGTGGCCAAGCAGCCCGCCTCGACGCCCGACGGCAAGCCCGAGGCCAAGGAGACCGGCAACACGCCGAAGCAGAATACGTGGGACCGACTCCAGGATTTCGCCCGGCAGAAGAAGTATCCGAAACGCACTCCCGCCGCGGACGTGCAGCGCGAAATGATGGCGGCGTCGAATACGACGATCGAGAAAAACGGGTCGAGGATCGCCGAAATCGACAAGACGGTGACGCCGTTGCTCGCGCAGCAGGAGAAGATGAAGGGCGATCAGAAGAAGATGGAGGAGGATCTGCAGATGCTGACGTCATCCGACAAGCCGGACAACGAGCTGGTCACGCAGATGCAGCAGAAGATCACCCAGCTGAAGCAGGTGATCGAGCAGGAAGGTCAGGTGATCAAGAAGCTGCAAGACGAGAAGGCCCGGTTGACGGATGAGAATACGCGACTTCGAAAGGAAGTCGCGGACGACCAGGAGACCTTCGCCAGGATGGAAGCCAGCCAGCGCCGGCTGGCCGAAGGAACGAACAACCAGCTCACGATGACGATGTTCGTCGAGACCGACGGCGACGTGTCCTTCGAGATGACGATCAAGGCGAAAGAAGCGCAGGTGAAGCCGGATGAGTACAGCGACGTCATCCGCGTAATGTCGAACGCGGACGGCAGCCAGACACTGACTATTTCCCGCAACAGCCTGTTCAAGCTTGCAGAGGGCCTCGAGAAGGGCACCGTTGTCTACGACAAGTTGCCTCCCGTGGTGCGCAACGCCGTTGAAGAAAAATACGGACTGAAGCAGAAATAAATTGCACGGAAGGCGAATGACCCGTACGGTTTTTCCATGCATGTATTCACTGTGGAGACCGAGCGGCACAAGCAGGTCGTGGACATCACCGATACGGTGGAGGAGTTACTGGAATCCGAGAAAACGAAAGAGGGGATTTGCCATCTCTTCGTCCGCCACACCACTGCGTCGCTGACGGTCATGGACCTGGACCCCGGCACGGACTTGGATTTGCTGGACGCCGTCGAGGCGATGTTCCCGAAATTGTCGTACCGGCATCCGCATGATCCGAGCCATGTGGGAGACCATATCTGGTCCAGCATCATCGGGGCTGAGACATCGGTTCCCTTCAAGAACGGAAAGCTCCTTCTGGGCACGTGGCAGCGGATCGTACTGATCGAGCTCTCCGGCCCTCGCCCCCGCGAGGTGGTGCTGTCCGTCCTGCCGACGGCGAAGTGACGCGGTGACAAGGCCGGTCGTCTTTCGTCCACGGCGACAGATTTCGAGGGGGGATGGCATTGATATTTGACCAAATGGCATTTATAGTGTTTCGCTATCATCCCGAATAGCCTTTCTCCCTCGGCGAAGCCAAAATCCGACATCGGGCGAAAGCCCAGACATCTGCGCGTGGCGATCATCACGTTCTACGTCGCCTTCTTCTTCTGGATGGGGACGCTGGCGACGGAATACGTTCTGGGGCTCTGGTCCGCCCTGCCCATTCCGAACGGTAATAATCTCTACCCGGAACAGAGCATCACACTGACGGACCGGACGGGGGAGGAGCTCTACCGGATCATCCAGAACGAAGACCGCGTCTCGCTCCAGAAGAGCGACATCCCTCTGGCGGTGCAGCACGCGTTCATCGCGGCCGAAGACGAGCGGTTCTACTCTCGCAAGTGTATCGACCCCGAGGCCATCGCGCGCGCGGCGGTGGCGAACATCCGCGAGTATAAATCGCAGGGCGGATCCACCATCACGCAGCAGCTGGTGCGCAGCATTTTCTTGGTGCCGGAGAAGAAAATCGAACGGAAGATCCAGGAGATCCTCCTCGCCTGCAGGTTGGAGCAGCAGATGCGCAAGGAAGACATCCTCGCGCTGTACGTGAACCGCGTGCCCTTCGGGGGAAATTTGTACGGCATCGAGCAGGCCGCCCAGGCGTACTTCGGAATTTCGGCCAAGGATCTCAGCATCGCGCAGGCCGCGGTGCTCGCGGGACTGCCGCAGCGCCCGACGTACTACGCGCCCTTCGGGCCGCACATGCGCACGTCCATCCCGCCGGAAATCCATGACCTCATCCGCAGGGGCATTCTCCGCGCCAGCGCCATGCCGCCGGAGAACATCGATCTTGGGTTGCTGGATCTCTACATCCGCACGCCGAGCGGAGTGGCCACCATTCCCGGTCGCGCGCATCACGTGCTGAATAACATGCAGCGGCTGGGTTTCATCACGAACGACGAGTTCTTCGAAGCCGAGCAGGAGATGCGCGTGCTCTCGTTCCGTCCCGCGAAACGGATGCTCGCCCGCGCGCCGCACTTCGTGCTGTGGACGAAGGAGACGGTGGGTGAACTGATCGCGTCGCAGCAGGAATGGGAACAGTGGCCGCAGGCGGGCCTCCGCGTGAAGACGACGCTGGATCCCCAGCTCCAAGCGGCCGCCGAAGAAGCGGTGAAGGAGGTGTTCCCCGCCATTCGGGAGAAGCAGCACGGACGGAACGTCGCGCTGCTGGCGGCGGACCGTCGCACGGGGAAGATCCTCGCGTACGTCGGGAATGCCGATTACAACGACGACGCCGCACAGGGGAAAATCGACATGGTGCAGGCGCCGCGCCAGCCGGGATCCACGTTCAAGCCCATCGTGTACGCGGCGGCGTTCGAGAAAGGCTACACACCCGACAGCTTCATCTACGACACGCCCATGCACATCGGCGCGGATACGCCGAAGAACTACGAAGGAGGTTTCTGGGGGCGTCTCACCATCCGCCGCGCGCTGGCGGGATCGCGCAATATCCCCGCCATCCGGGCGTTCTACCTGGCAGGTGGCGAAGAGACGGTGCTCGCGTTCGCCAACGAAGTGGGCGTGCATTTTCCCACCACGTTCCGGAGCAAGCAGAACGGCCAGTTCAGCTACGGGTGGCCGCTGGCCATTGGGAGCGCGGAGGTGCCGCTGCTGGAGATGGTGCAGGCGTACTCGACGCTTGCCAATCGTGGCGTGTACCGGCCGCTCACCGGCATCGAGAGCATTCACGACTGGCTGGGGAACACCTTCTACGACGCGGCGAACCGCCCGGTGCAGCAGGTGATGGACGCGCAGATCGCCGACGACATCGTGTCGATCCTCGAGGACGAGAAAGCCAGGCCGCAGGGATACTGGCGCAACCAACTGAGCTTCCCGCAGATGACCGTGGGCGTGAAGACCGGCACGAGCAACGTGTGTCTCAAGCGCGGCAAATCCGGCAAGTGCACGTCCTTCGGCGTGAACAACACGTGGGCCATGGGCTTCACGGAGAATCTGGTGTTTGGCGTGTGGGTGGGCAACGCCGACAACTCGCTGATGACGGCGGATGCCGACGGTCTCACGACGGCCGTTCCCATCTGGAAGAATTTCCTCTATCGCGCCCGCGACGTGAAGCTGGGAGCGGGTCCTCGTCCCGCGCCGTCGCCCACTGCGTTGCTGACGGATGAGCTGCGCTCCTGAACGAGCGCTATCGTTGACAGATCCGGCGTTCAGGATCCGATCGAGTGAAGAGGGAGTAGAATCGAAGCTCCTTTCTCCACATTCCCTATGTGTACAGGTTCCAACTGTAATTGCAGCAGTTGTCTGGCTTGCAGGATCGTGCGGTACGTCGTCGCGCTCTTCCTGACCTTTGCGGCAATTGCGTCCTTCCTCGGCGTCTGGGCGACGCATCACGATGCGCAGCGCATGTGGGAATTCGGTACGCAGGCAGGATCCATCGCCATCGCGGTGTTCATCTTCGCGCTCATGGCTTGGCATAAGGTGACGAAGAAGCTCTGCCCCTGCTCGCGCAAGGGCTGCGGCTGCGGGTCCGGTTGCGGATGCGGAGGCTCGTGCGATTGCGGAACCGGCTGTTCCTGCGGCAACCCGAATTGCAACGGCGAGTGCGCCAAGAAAGACGGAGACATGCACCAAGGCATGAAGATGTAGTCTGTCAATGCTCGAGATGGGCGTCCCGGGCTCCGGGGCGCCTTCTTAATACATCTTCCGTTCTACCCAAAATTAAGGTAAAATGGTGAGATTCATACCAATACACATTTTATGACGAACCGTCTCCAGCTGGCCGTGCCCCATCGCGTTTCGTACGGGGTACTCGTTGCGGCGTTTGCCTTCAGCGGTGCGCTCTTCGCACAGAACGTAGCGTTTCAGGCGCAGAGTTTCCCCTACCTTGCCCAGCAGTCGTCCTACTGGTGCGGCTCGTGGTGGCAGTGGACGCCCTGCGTGAATACGAATGGGACCACTGCGACTCCGACAATTGCACGCACGGTGGACATCGCTGTTTCCAAAACGGGTCCTGCCAGTGCGACATTTGGGGAGGCTGTGACATACGTTCTCACTGCAAATAACAAAGGAACGACGACCGCGCAGAGTGTATCTGTTTCTGAAAGCATGAACGCTTCCATGAAAGCCGCGGGATTCATCTTCTCGCCGACGCTCTCGTCTCCAGGATGTGTTAAAGCGTCGAACAGTGACATGATCACCTGCAAGATCGGGTCCATTGAACCTGGTGCTGCAGCGAGAGCTGGCGTGGTATACACCACGAAAGTTCCGCAGGGTATCTGCAAGTCTATGGGCATTTATACCGGCGCAGTGAGCGGCGGCGTCGCGCCTCCGCAGCTCGATTCCAACGCTTCCAACAACTTCGGGAACAGCGTTGGCACGACAATGAATTGTCCGATCAGCACTGCCTCTTCCAGCTCTTCCGTCCCAGGTAGGCAGACATGTGTGAGTAATATGCAGTGCTCCGCGGGATCGAAATGCGAATCGGGAGTTTGTACCGTGCAATGCGGAAACGGTCGATTGGACGTTGGAGAAAGCTGCGATGACGGGAATACGGTCACTGGCGACGGATGCAGCAATATTTGCGTCATTGACTTCTGTGGTAACGGCACAGTCGAGCCCAAAGGGGCCGATGGAATTTCTGGCACGAATGACGATGAGCAGTGTGACAATGGAAATGTGTGCAAGCCGTCCGGTAGTTCCTGTATTTCGGACTACGACTGCGCGAGTACCGGAGGAATTCAGAATCATTGTGTCTACAACGTTGAGAAAAACCCCCTCTGTACGACGGGCTGCAAGAAAGCAGAGTCCTTGTGCGGCAACGGAAACGTCGATGTAGGAGAGGAGTGCGATCAAGGTGGTATGTGTCGGGATGCAAAAGGAAATTTCGTGAGCATGTGGCGCACGAGTGCCGATGCTGAGGCTTGCAGGAAGAATGGTCTTCTCACCGTCGGAATGGATCTCGATGGCTGCAGCGCCGCCTGCAAGCATGAATATTGCGGTGATGGGATTTTCCAGGAGCTCACCGAGCAATGCGATGAAGGTTCGAAAAATGGACTGCCCGATTCTTCTTGTTCCGGAGAATGCAGACGCGTCGTTCCTGAGCCAGTCTGCGGAAACGGAAAACAGGAAGGTACCGAAGAGTGTGACGACGGAAATGACGTTCCCACTGATGCCTGCAACAACTTCTGCAGATTCTCGCCGAACTTCCAGGTGACCACTGCAGTGGAGTCCGGTTTCCGCGATGACGAGAACCCCGTGTTCTACATCACGGTCACGAGCAAGGAAGCGAAGCGGACGTTCAGCGGAATCGAGTTTTCCGCAACGATCGAATCCACGGCGAATATTTCATTTATCGTTTCCACGCGACGCGGTTGCACCGTCAATACGGTGGAAACCCCAGAGGGGACGGTAGACAAGAGAACAGTGACATGCTCGAAAATCTTGCTCGACCCCGGACAGAGCACCACGTTCGGTCTCGTCGTCGGGCCTCTGGATCAGAATGTGTGCGACAAGGCCATAAGGATGGAGAATATCCAAGTCCAAGTGAAGGGATGGGAGGCGGTCGCGAAAGCGCCCTCGACGAACACTTCCTTGTTCTGCACACCGAGATAACCACTGACCGTCCTTCGAAAGCGCCCCTTCACGGGGGCGCTTTTTGTGTAAACTTGGTTCCATGGGATTCGTCTACGCGGCGCTCGCCGCCGTCACCTGGGGTCTCGTGTACGCACTGGACCAGAAATTGCTGGCCGGGCTTTCGCCGATGACGCTCCTCTTTGCTGCATCCTGCGTTGGTCTGGTTCTCACGCTGCCCTTCATCCTGTGGGATCTGTCCGAAATCCGGTTGGTGCTTCGAACGCCACCGACGCTCAAGTTGCTCGTGTTGGTGGAGATTTTTACCTGCTTCGCGAGCTTCTTCATCTTCTCCAGCATCAAACTACTGGGCGCTTCCACAGCATCCATCTTCGAAATCAGTTATCCGCTGTTCGTCGTCGTCTTCTCCCTCATCATTTATGGAGGCACGGTGAACTTCTGGTTCTGTTTGGGTGCCGCCTTCCTGTTCATCGGGTCCTACATCATCATCCGCTGGGGCTGACGACAACGCTTGCTCGCTCCGTGTAAGAAACCTTCCATGACCGCGTCTCAGGAGCATGCATCCATTTCTTGACGTACTCGATACCCTAGCCGAACGATTTCACCGTGATCCCGACGACGCTCTCACGGATGCCATGACGCTCCTGCAGATGGAGCCGTCCCAATTGCCGACGAGGCGACTGCAGCAAGTGCTACTTGCCGCGCAGGAGCGCGTTCGCGGATTGATTCTCGTCCATCGTCACCGCTTCAGCCCGCAGGCGGAAGAGCGTTTCATGCATCAACTGAGCGGACTCTTCGTGGAGCGCATCCACGGAGACATTGCCCGACGGAGAATGGCGCCCATCCGGCGCAGTTCCACGGGCAGAGCCTTCCTGCGTTGAGCGGGAATATCGTCAGGATGCCGGGGCGAGTTCGTCAGAGAATGGGATCCTTCCCCACGTTCCCATGACCCCACGCGGCGACAAATCCAGCTACACCAGCAAGCAGAAGCGCATGGCCCGGCACATCGAGAAAGGATATGAGAAGAAAGGAGTGTCGCGGCGTACGGCCGAGAAGCGTGCTTGGGCGACGGTGAACAAGCAGACGGGCGGCGGTCGGAAGAAGTAAGACGTGCGCACGGTGTGAAAAGGCCCTCTTTGCCCTTCCACGGACGTCATCTTTCCTCTACACTCTTCCGGCTCTGAGGCCGCCGGCCTCTTCGGCTGCCTTTTCCGCTAGCTCATGCCCATCCGCAACATCGCCATCATCGCCCACGTCGACCACGGGAAGACCACCCTCGTGGACGGTCTGCTGAAACAGGGCGGCGCGTTCGCGGCGCACGAGACGGCGGGCGAGCTGATCATGGACAGCAACGATCAGGAGAAGGAGCGCGGCATTACGATTTACGCGAAGAACACGTCCATCCATTACAAGGATTGCAAGATCAACATCGTCGACACGCCGGGCCACGCCGACTTCGGTTCGGAAGTGGAACGCATTCTTCGCACGGTGGACTGCGTGCTCCTCGTGGTCGACGCGCAGGAAGGACCCATGCCGCAGACGAAGTTCGTACTGAAGAAGTCGCTGGAGCTCGGGCTCCGTCCCATCGTCGTCATCAACAAGATCGACAAGCCCGCCGCGCGCCCCATGGCCGTGGTGGACATGGTGTTCGATCTCTTCGTGTCCCTGAAGGCCACGGACGAGCAGCTGGATTTCCCGTACATCTTCGCCATCGCGCGCGAGGGCATCGCCAAGCGCAAGCTGGAAGACGAGAGCACGAACCTCAATCCGCTGTTCGAGCTCATCATGGAGCACGTGCCGGAGGCGCAGCAGAACCTGACCGCGCCGTTCCGCATGCAGCCCAGCGCACTGGCGTACGACAACTACCTCGGACGTCTGGCCATCGGTCGCGTGTACGAGGGCGTGGCGAAGCCGGGTCAGACCGTGTTCGTGAAGTCCGAAGGCAAGCCGACCCGCAAGGGCAAGGTGGTGAAAGTGCTCATCAACGACGGCGTGCGCAAGCGCGAAGTGCCGGAGGCCGACGCGGGCGACATCGTGACCATCGCGGGCATTCCGGACATCTACGTGGGCGAGACCATCACGACGGACGAGAACGCGGAGCTGCTCCCCGCCATCAAGATCGATCCGCCGACCATCTCTATGTACTTCCTCGTGAACAACTCCCCGTTCGCGGGACGCGAGGGAACGCTCGTGACGACGCGCCACATCAAGGCGCGCCTGGAGAAGGAGCGCGAGACGAACGTCGGTCTGCACATGGAAGAAGTGCCGGGCACGGATTCCTACAAGGTGTCCGGCCGCGGCGAACTGCATCTTTCGGTGCTCATCGAGGACATGCGCCGCGAGGGCTTTGAGCTGCAGGTTTCCCGTCCGGAAGTCATCATGCGCCAGGAGGGCGGCAAGAAGATGGAACCCATCGAGCACGCGATCATCGACGTACCCGAGATCTATACGGGCAGCGTCATCGACATGCTGGCCCGCCGCAAAGGCGAGATGCTGGACATGAAGACGGAAGACGGACACTCGCGCTTGGAGTACAAGATCCCCACGCGTGGCCTGCTCGGTTTCCGCGGCAGCTTCATCATCGAGACCCGCGGCGAAGGCATCCTCACGCATTCGTTCCTGGAATACAGCGAGTACAAGGGCGATCTCCCGGGACGCGTGAACGGATCCATGATTTCCATGATCGGTGGCGAGACGGTGGCGTTCGCGCTCTTCTCCCTGCAGGACCGCGGACAACTGTTCGTCGGGCCGAACGTGAAGATTTACGAGGGCATGATCATCGGCGAGAGCAGCAAGAGCGAGGACCTCGTGGTGAACCCCATTAAGGAGAAGAAGCTCACGAACATGCGCGCGTCCGGAACGGACGAGGCCATCGTGCTCACGCCCGTCATCCCCATGACCCTCGAGCAGGCTCTGGAATACATCGCGGACGACGAGTTGGTGGAGATCACGCCGAAGAACATTCGCTTGCGCAAGAAGCAGTTGTCGGAGAACGACCGCCGACGGTCGAGAAAGTAAGCGGGACGCCGCTGGTCCGATGCGGTACGATGTCCTTCCAGAATGGGCATCATCCTGACCGTCCTATCTCTGGGGTTGTTGTCGGCCGCGATCTGCGGCGTGCCGTTAACCGGTTGGTCCCTTGTGCTGTCGCTGATCTATCTTGTCGCGGCCTGCTTTATCCTGTGGCGCAAACCGATGGTGGTGAAGAAGTGGCACCTCTTCATGTTCGGAGGATTGCTGATGAGTTTCATTCTGATCGCTCTGCCCTTCGAACGGCCGGGGATGTACGTGGCCTCCGAGTTGTACGGCATTCTCCATCTGCGCTGGACCTTCGCGGCGGCGGTGTTGGTCCTGTTCGCCTATCTGGCGTATCCGAAAGCCGCGCGGTTCCGGCGATCCGCGTTCTTCGTGCTGATCGCGGGCGCCATGCTGTTCCGTTTCGGGATGCCGCTCGTGTCGCCGGCTCCGGTCATTGACGTCTTCCGGATGAGCCAGGACTCCGCCCAGAACCTCCTTGCGGGAATGAACCCGTACGTCACGCCGGTGCCGAACGTCTACGTCCCCGGCACGACGATGCCGGGATACGTGTATCTCCCGGGGGTGCTGTACCTGCAGACCCTGGGGGCAGCGCTCTTCTCCGACATCCGGTACATCCTCATCGTGGCGCAGGCCGTCACGGCCTTCATCCTGTACTGGCTCGCGCGACGCCGATGGCCCGTGGCCGTGGCGGAACTCTTCCCGCTCTTGTACCTCTATCATCCGCGCGCCCTCTTCATGCTCGAGCAGGCGTGGACCGAACCGCTGATCATCCTCTGCTTCGCTCTCGCGGTGTACGCGCTGGAGCGCAACCGTCGATATCTCTCCGCGCTCGCGTTCGGATACGGCCTGAGCATGAAGCAGTATCTGGTGATGTTCCCGCTGCACTGGCTGCTGCTCGAGCGGAAGCCGAAGTATCTCCTGTCTGGACTTGGGCTCGCGATTCTCACTGCGGTGCCGTTCTTGCTCTTGGACGCGCACATATTCCTGCGTGAGGGCGTGATCGGTCAGGTGTCGGTGCCGTTCCGATGGGATGGCATGACGGTGTACAACTACTTCCCGTCCCTCCTGCAGGAGATCCCCTTCATCGCCGACGTATCGGCGGAGTGGGGGACGTACGGGATGCAACGGGAGCCGCATCGATGGCTGACAGGAGCCGTGGGAATGGTTTTCGGACTGCTGACATTCCTCCTCTTCCGGAAGAAGAGACAGCCGATGGGATTCCTGGCTTCCGCCGCGCTCACGACGTTCGCGATGTTCTTCCTAGGTCGCCATGCCCTCCTGAACTACTACTCGTTCGTTCTCTTCCTGCTCATCGCGCTCCTGGCCGCCGGACCCGAACCTGCGTCATCGCCGCGTGTCGCAAAAACTCCCGCGAAGCCAAAGAAACGGTGAAGTTGTGCCTGCGCCACCCACTGGCAAGATAGTCCTATGTCTGCGTCCCTCTTTCGCCGATCACCGGCAGTCCTCGCACTGGCTATCGGCCTGTTCCTCACGTTGCTGCAGCTGGGAAGTGTCCTGTGGTTTCAAGAGGGACCTGTGACGGGTCAGTCTTACCGGAATCTCTTCCGCTGGGACAGTGTGTGGTACGCGAGCATCGCGCAGGACGGATACCGGGCCGCCAAAGATCCGTACCTCGGCCATCCGGCTCGCACGCTCGACACGATGGGTGAGCTGAGTAACGGAGGATTTTTCCCGGGATACCCCCTGGTGGGAGGTCTGGTGGCACGCCTGTTGCCCGTACCCATCGACGTGGCGCTCCTCCTGGCCGCGCAGCTGGCGACGGTCGGACTGTGGGCTTATCTCCTGCTGCTTCTGGATCGATGGAAAGTGCGGCCCATGATCCGCGGGCTCGTCGTCATCACCCTGTTCTCGTACCTCACGTCCTTCTTCCTCGTGTCGGCGTATTCCGAGTCCACCTTCCTCTTCGCATTGCTGGGATATCTCTACTGGTCCGGGAAGGATGGGCGAGCGGCATTCGTTCTGGCCGCGCTGCACGGCATTCTGCTCACTTCGACGCGCCTGCTCGGTCTTCCACTCGTGCTGCTGCCGTTCCTGAAATCGTGGTTGGATGACGACCAGCCGGCGTTCGCCGTATCCGCAGCGAGGGTCGTGCGACACAGCAACATGCTTGGTCTCGCGGCGCTGTCGCTGCTGGGCATCGTCGGGGTATTCGCCTGGTCGCAGCTCGCGTTCGGACGTTGGGATTATTACTTCTTCATCCAGAGCAGGGGATGGGGCGTGCGCGCCGATTATCTGTATCCGCTCTCGCACGCGGCGGATCTCCTCTTCCCGACGTCACGGGACGGATGGCAGAACCCGGTCGCACTCAACCGGCTCGCAACCGCCGGAGGGTTGTGGTCGCTCATCGTCCTGACGGTGACGGACGTTTTCCTTTCCTGGAAATACGACGGCGTGCGGTCGCCCGTGCGCGCGATGCTGCTCGTCGCTGCCTGGATCCTCGTGTATCTCTCGGTGGCCGGGCTGGCGGGGAAGGGGCTCCAGAGCATGTCCCGGTACATGATGATCGTCTTCGTGCTGATCGCCCTCACTGCCGCCCATCTCTCGACATCCTTGCCCGTCCGACGCCCCTGGGCCAGGCGCACGCTGGTCGCTCTGTTGCTGGCAGGTTGTGCGTGGTCTTTTTGGCTTCAGATAAAGCTCGGGGCCGCATTCACTGCAGGCCAGTGGGTAGCGTGAGAAGTGCCTGGAATCCTTGCAAAGGAGGGAAAGAAGGGGATAATGCAACACTCTCTTTCACTGTTTTTGTATGTCAGCCTCCGTCACCAGCCGATCCATCACCGTCTTCTTCCTCGCCGCTCTGGCGTCGTCCGCCATTCTGCTCGCGGCCTGTCAGAGCAGCCGCTTCGGTGCGAATGTCGGTCCCGTGCTCACGGGGTCGGGGAACGACGTCATCGACGTCCGCACGGATCCGGAAACCGCGGAGATCGGCGGTGAGCTGACGTACGGCATTCTCGTGAAGAACCCGGGGGAAGTGACCATCAGCGGAGCGACGTTGGAGGTCCAGTTCGCTCCCGAGAAATTTTCGGTGTTGAGCGCGCAGGGCGGCGTGATCCAAGGGGATCGCATCGTCTGGTCGCAACTGGCTGCCGCTCCGAAGGAGACCCGCACGCTGCAATTCTCGGGAATCGTGAGCAAGACGGTGGCCACGGGTTCGACCTTGCCGTTGTCGGTGACGGTCACGGCGCCCGGTCTGGGTTCCCGCTCGGTCAGCCTGACCGTGCCGGTGGGCTCTTCCGCGAAGAGCGTTTCGATTTCCTCGGTGAACTTCCAGCGATCGTCCTCCTCCGCGCGCATCATCTTCTCCACGGGAACGGTATTGCCGCCGCCCAGCAACGTCAGAGCGTCGTCATCGTCCACGTCCGCGGTCGCCCCTCTGTTCCCGGCTCCCGGGACACAGGCGTTCCTCCGTCAGGAGGTGTCGTTGCAGGAGGCCCAGCCCGGCGAGATCGTACACATCACGATGAGCGTTCATCACCCGGATGCCCCCAAGGGCGCCATTCTCGAGGCGCAGGTTCCGGTCACGATGGTCGACGTGACGAATGCCGGAGGCGGCGCGTTCACGGGCGACACCATCCGTTGGTCCATCGCTCCTGTGCGCACCGTGCAGGTGTTCACGTATGAGGCGCGTCTGAAGAGAAACCTCACGCAAGGAGACATCTTGCCGTTCACGGCTCGCGTGAACGGGTACCTCGTGCCGCAGGCAACGTCGGTCGTGCGCGTGATCAAGCACCTGCCGGCGACGGGTTCGGAAGGCCGGTTCACTGCGCCCCTCGAAGACACGGGCAAGTTCCTGAAGCCCTACCGCAAGTGATGTCAGAATCCCGGGCGTCATCCGTCACAGAAGGAGTCTAACCCCTTCCTCCTTTGCTCATGGGTACATTGTTCAAAGCCGGCATCATCGCCGTCATCTTCGGCGGCGGCTGGGCCGTCATCTATCTGATCGTGAAAGCGCTCACCTGACGCGCTTTCGAACGACATGAGGAAATGAAAAGTCAACGACATCCGTGTCATGCTTTTGCGGAAAACGAGTCGTACACAGTGTTCTACTTCCTTCCCCACAGCCGTATGGAAATCATCTGGTTCCTTCTCGTCGGCCTTGTCGCCGGATGGATCGCGGGCGAGATCGTACGCGGACACGGCTTCGGCGTCCTCGGCAACATCGTGGTGGGACTCGTGGGAGCGCTGATCGGCGGATACCTCTTCAGCTTCCTCGGGATCAACACCTACGGTGTGGTCGGTTCGGTCCTCATGGCCGTCGCAGGAGCGGTCGTTCTGCTCCTGATCGTGAACGCGGTGAGAGGCGCGCGAGCGTAACTCTTCCATGGAAGAAGCGGGGGACTCGTTCTCCGCTTCTTTTTTTTACGAACGCGATGTCGCGAGGGCTGAGGCCAGGAATAGCGCGATGGCCGTGAGCACGATGGTACCGCCGCTGGCGAAGCCCAGGTGGAACGAGAGTACGAGCCCGATCCACACGGCCGCGACGGAAAAACAGACGCCGATGAGGAGCGTTTGCAGGAATCCACGGCGCCACTGCATCGCCGTGATGACCGGTATGACCATGAGCGCGCCCACCAGCAGCACGCCGACGATGCGCATGGTCAATGAGACGGTCACGGCGGCCAAGATCACGAGGGTCGTATTCAACAGCGTGACAGGAAGGCCGCTGGAAATAGCCAGTTCCTCGTCGAACGACACGCTGAACAATCCGCGGTACAGGAGAATCAGGATGGCAACGACGACCGCGCCCAAGATGAGCACGAAGCGGACGTCATTGGTGTTCACCGTGGAGATGCTTCCGAAGAGCAAGCCGCTCAGCGAGATGTTCAGCCCCTGTGAGGCGCTGAGGAGAACGGCAGCCAGCCCCAGTCCGCCGGACAGGAAGAGAGCGAGCGATGATTCGCCCAGCACCCGTCGCCTGCTGCGCAGGTATTCCACGGCGAGCGCCGCTCCCACCGACGCGGCCATCGCGGTGACGATGGGTTCGATTCTCGTGAGGTATCCCACAGCCACGCCTGCGAGCGAGACGTGCGACAGCGTGTCCGCCATGAACGAATATCGCCGCGTGACGAGAAACAGACCGATGGCCGGCGCGATGATGGCCATGGCCGTGCCCGCCACGAGGGCGTTGACCATGAAGTCGTAGGTGAACAGTGACAGCAGCATGATCAGTGGTGATGGTGATGCAGAAGCGACGCGCCGGAGCCGTAGAGATCTTCGAGCGATCCCATTTTGGCGAATGAATGCGCGGAGGTGTGGCAAACGAGCTTCTGGTTCAAACACAGGACCGAGTTCACCTGATTCGTCATCACGTCCATGTCGTGCGACACGAAGAGGATCGTGATGCCGTCGTCCTTGTTGAGCGTCTTCAACAACTGGTAGAACGCGTCGCGTGACGGCGCATCCACGCCGGTGGTCGGTTCGTCGAGGATGAGTAGCGAAGGGCGGGCCGCAAGGGCTCGGGCGATGAACACGCGCTGGCGCTGACCTCCCGAAAGCTCGCTGATGAGCCGGCGCCGGAGCGACGTAGTGCCGGTTTCCTCGAAGGCGCGGTCAATGTCCGCTTTCTGCGAAACTCCCAGCCGGCGTCCGAAGCCGAGGCGGGAAATGGCTCCCGTGCGCACGACTTCTTCCACCGTGGCGGGGAAGGAGAAGTCCGCCTGCACGATGCGCTGAGGAATGTAGCCGATGCTTCCGCCGCGACGGGCCGCGACGGGCGGTTGTCCGAAGACCGACAGGGATCCACTATGTGGTCGCAGAAGTCCCACCATGATCTTCAGCAGCGTCGTCTTGCCTCCGCCGTTCGGTCCGACAATGCCCACGTAGTCGCCTGCATGGATGTCGAACGACACGTCGTCCAGCACGCGCTCCACTCCGTAGGAGAAACGGAGATGCTCGGCCCGGAGGACGTCGTCGGTCACTGGCATTGGAGGGCGATGCGGAGCTGCTGAAGGTTGTCCGTCATGAGCGTCAGGTAATTCTGCCCCGTAGTCTGCTGCTCTTCCGTGATCCCTTCAATCGGATTGAGTACGGCGGTGGTGGCGCCGATTTCCTGCGCGATCGTCTCGGCGAGCTTGGCGGGTACGAGCGTCTCGAAGAAGATGACGGTGATGCCCTTCGCTTTGGCGAGGTCCGCGATCTGCGCCAGCCGTTTCGGCGACGGCTCTTCCTCGGGAGACAGCCCCGAAATGGGAATGACCGTGAAGCCGTAGCGTTTCGCGAGGTACCCGAATGCGTCGTGCGATGTGATGATCTCACGTTTCGCGCACTGGGCCAGGCCGGCGCGGTACGCGGCGTCCAGATCCTGCAGTCGCTTGGCGATGTCAGACGCGTTCTTGCGATATTCCTCGGCGTGTGCGGGATCGACAGCGACCAATGCGTCGCGGATGAGAGCGGCTTGCTGCCGGAAGAGGACTGGATCCAACCAGAGATGCGGATCGCCAGATGAATGCTCGTGCACCGTTCCTGTACCGCTTGATGACCACGCTACTTCTACGTCTTCATCGTGTCCCGGGAGCAAGAGGAAATGCTCAGTCATCGTGAGTGTCTGCACGCCTTTTGCGCGGAGGTCTGGTGCGATGTTCTCCGCCCAGTGGTCCAGTCCGGCGCCTTGCAGCACCAGGAGCTTGGCTCGTTCCACCATGGCGAGATTCGGCGGTGAGGGCTCGAAATCGTGTGGTTCCACGCCGGCCGGGGTGATCTGCGTTACGGACACGTTCGCTCTGCCCACTTCTTGTGCGAGGTAGGCGAGGGGATAGATCGTCGCGGCCACGGACACAGTGTCCGCTGGAGGTTGGATTTGCAGGCACCCCGTCAGGAGGAGCGCGGCGCCGAGAGAAAAGAAGCGTTTCATGAGAGGGGAATCAGGAACAGCGGGAACAGGTGCCGAGAATTTCGCTCACGTGGTCGTGCGGACGGAAGCCGGCGCGGCGCGCGATGCGGTCTTCTTCCCGGCAGAGCGACTCATCGACGAACTCTTCGACGACGTGGCATCGGCTGCAGTGCAGGAAGCCGTGATGGCCGGTTCGGTCCGGTAATGAACACAAAGAGTATTCACCGCTGCATGGATGTCGGTGCACCACGTGCAGCTGCTCGAAGAGCGAGAGGATGCGGTACACCGTGACGGTGTTCACGGTGGCGCCGTGTTTTGCGATCCACAGTTCGATGTCCTGGGGAGTGGCGGGACGCTTCAATCGACCGAGGGCATCCGCGACGAGGCGTCGCGGTTGCGTGTCGCGCAATCCGTTGTCTTTCAGGATGGATTCAATGGGGAGGACGGTCGTCATGGGAGAATATTATTGCAAACATTTTGCAATAGCAAGGATTTGTCATACCATGGGCAGGCTCATAGACTTCGCCTATTCCTTTTCAGCACTCCATCATGAAGAACGTCTTTTCGCTGGCCTTCCTGGGCATGCTTCTCAGCCCCGTGGCAGCCATGGCGCACGAGACCCAGCAATTTCAGATCGGCGACGAGACCTATACGATCGTCATCGGATCCCGCAACGAACCGACGGCCGTGGATGACAAAGCGGGCGTGGAACTGACCGTGACGCAGGGCACAGTCGTTCATGATGATACAAATGCCGCACCTGGGCACCAGGATCCGACAATCGGCCCCGTTTCGGGCCTGGAGAAGACGCTGAAAGTGGAGGTGAGCGCGGGGGATCAGAAGAAGACGTTCGATCTCTCCCCGACCTGGGGCAAGCCGGGATCGTATGAAGCGGTATTCATCCCGACCGTGCAGACGACGTACACGTACCGGCTGCTCGGGACCATCAATGGCGTGACCGTGGATCTGCCGTTCATGTGCAATCCGGCCGGACATCCGCAGACCGCCGAGGACACTGCTCGTGTGGAAGTCAGCCAAAACGTGACGCGCATCCTCAAGCGCGGCGCGTTCGGGTGCCCCACTGCGAAAGAAGCGTTGGGATTCCCGGAACCGGCGCCGTCCTTGCGGAGCCTGTCCGGATCCTCGGGAGGAACGGGTACCGCCCTGGGTATTGTGGCGTTGGTATTCAGCATTATCGCCCTCGGACGTACGAGGAAAGGATCATGAACTGGTATGATTTTTTCATGCGCGGCCCCAGTGTTTTCCTTTTCGCGGCTTTCCTTCTCGCGTCGACGTTGCCGGCGTCCGCGCATACGGACGGACTTTCCCAGGAACAGGAAAACGGCCGGTACCACATCGAGCTCGGCATCGACGCCAAGGAGCTGCGACCGGGCATGATCGCCATGGTCCACACCGACGTGTTGGAGCAAGGCAGCGGATCGCTCTGGGCGGGGGCGGAATTCGACAGCGTTCGCTTCGTCATCACGGCTCCCGATGGCAGCGTCACCGAGCAGTCGGTACCTCGCGTGGTATCAATCACTCCGCAATTCCCCTATCGGTTTCCGGTGAGCGGAACGTACACCGTGGATTTGGAATTCACGCAGAAGTCCGCATTCGTGACCTCAGCGACGTTCGAACTGCACGTGCCGAGCGCGTGGGATCGTTTCATGGAACGGTTCCCGTGGGTGTGGGTGATCAGCGGCGTCATTCTTGCCGCGTTGATGGCGCTCTTCCGCGCCTCTCGGCGTCCCAAATGACATGGCGTCGTGCCGTCGTTGGCACGTGCTCCGCCGCAGTGGCAATGCTCCTGCCGGTGGCGGCCTTCGCGCACGCGACCCCGCTCTCGTACGAGCCTGCGGCAACAGCGGTCGTCGAAACGGCTCCGACGGACATTCGCATCCGTTTCAGCGAACGGGTGGAACCTGTGGCGGCGGATGTCGTGCTGTTCACTCCAGACGGGACCCGCCTGACGCTCGAGCCGACCGTTGCGCCCGATGATCCTCGCCTGTTGATCGCTTCTTTCCCCGCTGTCGGGACAGGATCGTTCACCGTATCGTGGAGCGTGATCTCCGCGGATGACGGACACTACACGAAAGGCGCATACGCGTTCGCCGTCGGACGGGAATCCTCCGCGATGACCGCAGGAGGAACGTTCCAAATCCAGCACCGCTCCGAGCTGCCTGAGGCACTGTCCATCGCACTCGAACTCATCGGCGAGGCACTGCTCTTCGCACTCCTGCTTCTGCCGTTTCTCCTGCGACGGACATCGTTCGATGCGGCGGAATGGAAGCGCCTGCTCCGTAGAACACGTTTGACGCTGACAGTCGCGCTGCTCCTGACGGTGATCGGCGTGACGTGGTATGTCGTCTATCAGACGCAAGGATTGCAGGCGGAACGGGCACTCCCCTTCACGGAAGCTCTGCGTATCGTGCTTGCCACCGCGTCCGCTCGGGCGGCGATCGCCCGCGCCGTCTTCGCGTCGTTGGCGACGGTCTTCCTTTTCCTTGGGTTTCGTTCATCCACCCGCAAATCGTGGTTGATCGCGGCGGGAATCCTGATCGTCATTGTCGCCGTGCTGCGCGCGCTCATCAGCCACGCCGCGGCCTCCACATTCCTACCGATGCTGGGCGTCCTCGTGAACGCCGTGCACCTGCTGGCGAAGGATCTGTGGATCGGAGGCGCCATCGTGTTCCTGATCGTGCTGCTTCCTTTGTGCAGACGCGGGACGGACGCGGGACGCGCGTCGACGCTCCTGCAGCGGTTCGACCTTGCCGTCGCATGGTGTCTGGCTGCGGGAGGAGTTACGGGATGTTTCATTGTCTGGCTGCATTTGAAGGATTTCGGATCCGTCGTCACGACGGAATGGGGCATGCGGTTTTTGAACCTGACGCTTTTCGCCGGACTCCTCCTGGGTGCCAGGCTCTACCTCCACGGACCAACGGCCACGGCACTCTCGGCGATGGTGCGCGGAGAGCCTGATCGCGATAGGATCGTGCAGTCGTCGTGGATCATGCTGGCGACGGAGGCGCTCGTGGGAGTTGTCGTGCTAGTTCTCTCGAGTTTGCTCATCATCACCACGCCGCCGCTGCGCACGGCGACGTTCTCGCAGACCGTGACATCGCAGGACGCGACGGTGCGCCTGGCCTCCGCGCCGGGCGACGAAAGCGAATTGGCCGTCAGCCTGGAGCGATCGGGTGATGCCATCTCGGAGGCCGTCGTCACGATCGCAAATACCGAAGAGGGCATCGGGCCCATCGTGGTCTCCACGCAGCGTCGTGCCGACGCGATCGTCGCGTTCCCCGTCTCAGCGCTCACGCCGCCGGGATCGTGGACCGTGGACGTGACGCTTCGGCGCCCGCGCGGCTACGACGCCGTCGGTTCATTTTCAATCTCTGTCCCGAATGACCTGCGTTCCTCCAGAGGTCACTCGCCGTCGCTGGGAATGGCGAGCATTCTCCTCGCTGTCCTGCTCCTCGGCGGCGCGTGGGTGCTGCATCGTCGCGCGAAGACGCTGCTGCCGCCGGATAATCGGACCCCGTCGCCTCTCCCCTTCGATCTTCCTCCGTCCGCGTCGTGGTTCTACGCATTGCCCGTCGCCGCGGTGGCCGGAACCAGTTTGCTGCTGCTGAACCACGGACACGGCGGCTTCGCAACGGTCTGCGCGAACAACGGGGATCTCTGGCATGACAGCGCTCCGATGCGCGCGGGACGGGTGACCTCCGCCCAGGCGCGCTTAGGATGCACGGTCGGATCCGGACGCGGACAGTATCACTTCACCGATATGCGGGAGTACCTGTACTACCGGCGGCCCGTGAACGTGCGACTTGCCGTGGACGCCCCCTCCACCGCCGCCGTCGGCAGTCCGGTTCCCATCCGTCTCCGTGTGCTCGATGTTGCAGGGAAACCCGTGACCGATCTCACGCCCGACGAAGAACACCTGATGCACGCCGTGATCGTCCGCAGTGACCTCACGACGTACGACCACGTGCATCCCGTGCAGACGGGGACCGGAGCCTTCGCATTGGACTACGTGTTCACGAAACCCGGCGAGTACCTGCTCGCGTTCAACGCCTTCCAGCGATCGCAGCCAGCCGCGGCGACGGTGCGCGTCCGCGTCGCCGATGCTCCGGTTGTTCCCGATGCCGCCGCTCTTGCCGAGAGCAGGGTATGGACGGACGGCCGCGACACCGTCACGTTGCGGGCACCCGTGACCATGCCGGCCGGCATCGGCGTCACGGTGGGATTCTCGGTGGCAAGCGGCGCGACGGCGGCGCGGGACCTTGAGCCCTACTCCGGCGTGGCGATGCACATCGTGACGGTGCGGGAGGATCTTCAGCACTTCCGCCAGGTTCAAGCCGTTCCGCCTCCGACGTTCTGGGAGCGCTTGCGGCTTTCACACAGCAGGCTGCACCACAGCCAGGGCGTGCTCCCCAGCTCGTTCGGCCCGAGGACCCAGGCCACCATTGCGTTGCCGTTCGAGGGAACCTACGTGCTCTTCGCCCAGTACCAGCGCAACGGCCAGGTGAAAACCGCGCGGTTTGTCCTGAAGGCCGTGGAAGCGGCGGACTGACGAATTTCGCCTTTTCGCATCGGTTCCCGGGGGGATACTGTGTGCAGCCTGCTTCGGCAGGATCGTTCCTTGGCGCAACCGATTGTGAGGCCTGTATGAACCGTCGACTGATTTTCCCCGTCGTGTTTCTCTCCGTCTGGCTGGCGGGGTGCGGCGCCGACGTCCGTCTCGGAGATCGCGAAGATCACACCCACGATCTCCGCTCTTCCGACAACGAGATGTCGATGGTCACCCTTCTCGTCATCACGCCCAAGGATCCGGCTCCCGCCGGGGCCTCCCACACGCGTCGCTGATCACATCTCCGGCTCTTCCTTAGCCAAGGAACAAGGCCCGCTCACCGCGGGCCTTCTTTTTCCAGATACGACGAAATCACTTCCGCCAATGCCTCTCCCGGAATGTCGGCTTTGAGGAGGTAGTCGCGCACGCCCATGTCTCGGCACCGACGCTCCTCTTTCTGATCGCTCTGATTCGTGAGGATCAGCACCGAACCTGTCCGTTGTTTTTTCGCGAGCGCGCGCAAGACGCCGTGTCCATCCACTCTCGGGAGCAGCAAATCGAGCACAATGAGATCGAAGGATTCCCCTTCGAGGACGCGCAACGCCTCTTCACCATCCTGCGCGGTGAAGACGGAGAATCCCGCTTCCAGTAGCGCAATTTCCATGAGCGAGAGCATCATCGGCTCGTCTTCGACGATGAGGATACGGCGGGGTGAGGGCATACGCATTTTTTGACACGTTGCTTGCTCATTCTTACGTTCTTTCCCTTGCGTCATCCTGGATCCCCCGCGCGATGTGCGTCTTGGACAACGCTCTTTTCTGTTCTATAATTTCTTGCCGCATGCCCATGAAGATCACCGCTTCCGACGGCGCAATGGAGGAGTTCGCGAAGGCGTTCGATCAGTATCACGATGGTATTTTTCGACACTGCTATTTTCACCTGTTCGATCGCGAGCGTGCGAAAGAATTGATGCAGGAGACGTTCATGAAGACGTGGGAGTACGTCTCCGACGGGAAGGACGTGGATAACGTGCAGGCGTTCCTCTATCGCGTGGCGACGAATTTGATCTACAACGAGGGGCGGAAGAAGAAGGAGGCATCACTCGATGAACTCCAAGAGGCGGGGTACGAACCGCCCGATGAAGACGAGGCGTTCTCCCGAGACGTCATCGACGAGGAACGCGTGGTGAAGACCCTGAAGAAAATCGAAGAGCCCTACCGCTCGGCGGTCGCGATGCGTTACATCGAGGGCCTGGCCCCGGCGGAAATCGCCAGCATCACGGGGGACAGCGCCAATGTGGTGTCCGTGCGCATCCATCGCGGGCTCCAGCAGCTCCGTGACCGCATGAATCATGGATGAGAAGCGTTTCTTCGATGCGGCAGCGAAAATCGGCCTCTCGGCCGACGAGGCCGCAGATGTGAGGGGGTCGCTTCTTCGCTTTTCCGCTTCCCGTCCTGTAAGAGCGGGGGCAGAAGAGTGTCTCAGCGACCGTATGCACGATTCCGAACAGACCTTCCTCCGGGCTGCCCGGGGGATCCGCCTGGGCACCGCGGATGTCCGCGATGTCCGTACGACCGTCCTCCGTTACGCCAAGGAGCACCCGGTGGGGCGCCACGCGGCGCGCGGATTCTGGTCGCTCTTCAGCGGCCGCCTCATTGCGGTGTGCAGCTGCTTTCTGGTGATCTTCGCTGGCACCGGTGCGGCGTACGCGTCATCCAGCGCACTGCCGGGCGACACGTTGTATCCCGTGAAGGTAACCATCGCGGAACCCATTGCGGGACTGTTCGTTCCCGCCCAGAAGCAGGCCCAATGGCAAACGGCGCTGGTGGAGAGGCGATTGGAGGAGGCGGAGGAAGTCATCGCCCGCGGATCGGTCGATCTCAAAGCGCAGGCTCACATCCGCCGATATCTACGGACGCAGTTGGAAGACGTGCAGCGCAGCATCGTCTCGTTGGATAAGCACGGGAAGAGCGACGACGCTGTGGCACTTCAGAGCTTCGTCGAGGGAACTTTGGACGGTCATGAGGCGGTGGTGGAAGCGTTGGTCTTCACGGGATCCGGTTCCGGCACGGAAGAGGAAGAGGGCGTCAGCACCGTCCTCATCGACATGAAGGAAGCGCGTCGGTCCATTGCCAGCATCGTGCTCAAACGGAACAAGGTCGGCGATTCGGCGATGATCCAGGCGAGCAGCAGCATGAGCAGCGATGATCGTGATGACGAGGACGACGATCACGATCGGCAGAAGCGAAAATACGAACATGCGTCCCAGGTGTTGGAGTCTCTGGAGAACAAAATGAAGTCCAAGAAAGGGCTGAACGACGAAATGCGCGCCAAGATGCAGGCGAAGTTTGAGAAAGCCCGCCAGCACTGGCAGTGGGACGATCGCGATGATGAAGACAATCAGTCCTCGTCCTCGGATGCGTCCGCGACCGTGTCATCCTCCGCCGCCCTCAGCAGCGGCGCTTCTTCCTCGAACTCGAATGGCGGCACGTGGCGTTCCCGTGGGAAGCAGGAGACGAAAGTCCGCGTGAACGTGAACGGCGAAGCGAAAGAGAAGGAGGAGACTCGAGAGTGGGATAACCAGGGAAACGAGGGAGATGACAAGAAGGACGGATCGACGAGCCAGACGACCTCGGTGCACGTCGAATCGAACGGCGACGGCGATCAGTCCGTCCGCGTCGAATCGCACTCAAAGACCGAGGTGCATCTTTCCTTCCCCTAATATGAAACGCACAGTGTTCGGCTTGCTGGCCGCCGTTCTGCTCGCATCCTGCGGTCCGTCGGAGGAAGCGCGCATCAAACAGGAAATCCAGGCGGCGAATCACTGCGAGGTGAAGGAGGATTGCGCTGTGGTGCAGAGCAAATGTCCGTTCGACTGTTACGTGCTGACGCATGCCTCCGAAGTGGAGCGCATCGACGCGCTAATCAGCGGCTACGAGAGTACCTGTGAGTACGGATGCATCCCGCAGCCGTCGTACGACTGCGTCGAAGGCAAATGCCAGTTTCAGCAGCCGTGACCGAAGCCTAATAAAACTTCTGACAGAGATCCCCCGCTCGCGCGTCATGAGAAGGGTATGCGTTTGAAAGATCTGCACAAATCCTGCGTGGACATCGGCATGCAATACGACATTCGTGATCCGGGCAGGATCGAAAGGAAGCTCAAGGAAAAAAATGACGAGTACAAATCCCTGTCGGAAGAGGAGCGCCTTTTCTTCGATCGCGAACGTCTATGGAATCCGTATCACGATACGCGGATTCTTTCGGGAAAAGAGACGGACAAGGTGAAGCACCTATTCGTCGGTATCGACGTCGAAGTGCAGCAAATCATCATCGCCAGCATGCTGAGAGAGAAGGGGGAAAAGATCGACTGCCTGTTCCTGCATCATCCGCAGGGGCGGGCCGCCGTGGAGATCGCCGAAGACATGTATCTGCAGATCGACCTGTACGGGAAGTACGGAGTCCCCGAAGTGCAGGTGGAGCACCAGATCGAGGAGAAGGTGCAGACGACCAAGCGCAGCAGTCACAGCGAGAATATCTTCGAGTGGCAGAAGTCGGCGGAGCTCCTGGGGTTTTCTGCCATGTGCTGTCACACTCCAGCGGACAATCTCGTGTACCAGTACCTCGAGAAGGGATTGGCGCGGAGGGAATACGACACTATGGCCGAGGTTAAGAACGCGTTCCTGGAGATTGACGAGTTCCGACGGTACGCCAAGGAGGGCTTGGGACCTCTGCTCATCAATTGCGATGAGAACAGCCGCGTCGGGCGAATCGCCCTCACCGGTATCAACGGCGGGACGGACGGTCCGGCAGTCTTCATTCGGGAGCAGGCGGAGGCCGGCGTCGGGACGATCGTCATGATGCACGCCTCTGAGAAAATGCAGCAGAAGGCGTCCGAGCACGACGTGAACATCATCCAGCTCAACCATTACGCGGGGGACGATCTGGGCATGAATCTCATGCTGGATCTTCTGCGTCGCGAAGATCCCACGCTGACGGTCTTCCCCGGTTGCGGGTTCTTCCGGGTAGAACGCAGCAAGAAAGAGCTCGCCGTCCTCGACAATCCCTCAAAGGGGGAAAAGACGAAGAAGAAATGACAGTGACACCAACGCGCCCGTAAGGAGACGCACCATGAGGCGTCGTACAGAAGTGAAGCTTCGCGATGTCGTCATCAGCATTCCCCATGCCTCTACGGAAATACCGCCGGACATCCGGCGGCTTCTGCCGCATGCGGACAATATCCTCGCACAGGAGGCGGACCTGTACACCGATCGCATTTACGCCGTCGACGGAGTGCGGATCGTCCAGGCACCCTACTCTCGCATAGTCTCTGATGTGAACCGGGCGCCCGACGAGCTGTACACGGAAGGCCGCCACCGGGCCGAAGGCGTCGTCTTGCTATCGTTGTCTCACGGTCTGGACGCATTCGCCGAGGATCCGTCCATGGAAATGATGGAGGAATGGGTGCGTCGGTTTCACGAGCCGTTCCACCGGCGCCTAGATGAAGAGCTTCGCGATGCGGCGTTCCTGATCGACGGGCATTCGTACTGGTCGGTCTCGCCGCCGTCACACGCCGACGCGGGCACGAAGCGGCCATCCGTGAATCTGGGCAACCGCCTCTATACCACTTGCGACGCGCGGACCATGAAGTTCGCGCAGGAGTTTTTTCAATCCCGGTCCTACGACGTCTCCATCAACGAGCCGTACATGGGGCGGTACGTGATCGGCACGCACTGCAGCAGGCTGCGGGTCCCGGGAATCCAAATTGAGTTCAACCGGTCGCTCTACATGGACGAAGTGACGCTGGAAGCGAACGAACCGGGTGTCGAGCGCCTGCGTCACGATGTGAGGGATTTCGTCCATGCCCTCTGCGACAGGGCACCCGTGACGTCTGCAGGCTCTGTGACGGACATGAGCGACGATCGCCGGTAAGAATCGGCGGGAACCGGCGTCACAAGATGCGTACCTCTTTTGCCCTTTCTGTTTATGCAGAGCACTGAACGCGTGGAATCGTTGGACCAACTGGCGGCCCATTATCGAAGCATCAACGAGCAGGGGGATTTGTTCGTGGGCATTGAGTGGGAGCGGTCGGGCGTCTACAGGGACACGTTCAAGCCAGTGACGTACTACGGAGACAATGGATACCAGGCCGTGCTGCACAAGCTGGTGAAGGAAGTGGGATGGGGAGTGAAGGAGAAGATCGATGACATGATCACCGAGCTGAAACGCCGCGAAACCCGCGTGACGACTGAAGGCGACGGCCGATTGGAACTCGCGGGATCTCCGAAGGAGAACCTGCACGACCTCGGCCGCGAATTCCGCCTGCATGACGCGGAGGTGCAGGAGATGGGACGGGTGTTCAACATCGGTTGGCTGCCGTTGGGCATGCAGCCGTTGCACGGCAACAAGGACATCACGATGCTGCCGAAGAAGCGGTACCGCATTTTCGAGGGAGTCGGCGATCCGGAATTCATGGAGACGCAGACGAAGCGGACGAACGGCTTCACGGTGAATGTCAGCGTGACCGACGAGAAGAACGCGATCCGCAAAGCGCAGACGGCGTTTCGCATCTTGCCAGTCGTAGGCGCAATGCTCGCGAGCAGTCCTCTGGATAGGGGCAAACTCGCCCCCTATTTGGACATGCGACGGTACGTGATCCACAACCACGCACCGCAGCGCACCGCCCTCCCAGGGACATTCCTCGACGACGACTTTTCGTACAGGGCGTGGGTGGAGTTCATCGCCGGTCTTCCCGTCGTGCTGATCAAGGGAGAACAAGGAGACGATGTCCGCCCCGACAATCTCACGTTCCTCCGCTGGATGAAGGAAGGATATGAAGGCCGTTATCCGACGGTGGAGGATTTCGATCAGCATGTGAAAACCACATGGCCCGACATCCGCCTGCGTCAGTCGTATCTGGAATACCGCGTCCCCGACAGCGTGCCCCTGCCGTACGGCATGGCCTGCGCTGCTTTCGTGAAGGGGTTGCTCATGGATTCCGTCAGCTGGGAAGCCGTCGATCAATTGTTCGGGAAATGGTCGCAAGAGGATGTATTGAATGCCGATCGCGAAGCGTGGCGCGGGGGATTGCAGACGGAAGTGCACGGCAAAAAGCTTCTCCATTACGCGCAAGAACTCCTCATCATCTCCACGGAGGCGTTGCACCGTTTCCAGCGCATCGACGGTTCAGGCGCGGACGAATCCGCGTACCTGGCGCCGTTGAAAGAGCAGATTCACATCCGCGAGAAGAGCATCGCAGAGGAAATCGCCATCCTCTGGGAAAAGGACTGGGCGGGAGATCCTCTACGGCTTCTCGAGTACTGCGATCGCCTGAGCGGCGTGGCCGCCGCTTCCCGCATCACGGCGCAGACGGCTCACTGACCCCGTTGCGAGCCCTGGTTGCCGCCGTTGCTGCCCTGGGGACCCGCTCCGTTGCTTTTGCCGCTGCCGCTTCCTTGCTGACTGCCTTGTGTACCGCCCATAGTGAAAAGGGGAAAGAGATGAATCATCCTTCTCTGACGAGGACGGGGCGCGCTCCTTACCGTAAGCGCGACGGAGTGCCGCTGGACACGCCGATGACATGCGGGATCGTTCGAAGCTCGTCATTTCTCGGAAGCAGGCGTTTCCCGTCTTGGACCAGCTGGGTCGATCCTCCTCCGTCCAGCATCATCACGCTCTGCCGGCCCGCGCCCAAGGCGAAGAGAATGCGCGTCGCGTAGCGCTGCGTCGCTCCTGGCGACGTGAAGAGCAGCGTCCGGCCGTTCGGCGTCACGCCGATGAACGTCCGGCCGACGCGTCGAGAAGCCGTCTTCGCGGCATCGGGTTTCAGCCCCACGATGATTTCTTCTTCCGGCCGTTGGCGCAGCGTGCCGGCGTCATCGTCGTACGGGAGGATGTCGTGCTTCGATTCTCCCATCACGAGCATGCGTTTCGCTCCTTTGTATTCCGTCGCGTCTCCGTAGCCGGTGTGGACCACGCCCGCTGACTTCACGCTGAAGGCGAGAGGAGCGCGATCAGAACTCGTCATGTCGAAGAATTGTCCGTTAAGCACGCTGAACGCTCCCGATGATTGCTCGTTCCAGTCATCCCACCATGCGTCGATGGTCTTTCGCGGAAACTGCTCGAAAGGTTCGAAGGACGGGATGATCGGGCCTAGCAGTGACCGCATCTCGCCTCCGCGACGGGGGACGATGACTTCCAGGTAATCGCGGCCTCTCTGGTACAACGCGACGCCGCGGCCCGTGTCGATTTCGCGAAATCCCCGCATCGGATCGACGGTTTGTGCCGCCGTCACCGCGGGCACGCCGATGGCCGCGAGCGCAACCAGGAAACGAGTGAGTGGTCTCATCGCGGAGACCATCATTCCGGAGCGCGATCCCGGACACAAGCAACCGTGCGATGTTCCGGACGTACCTAGAGAAACATCTCCTTTTTGGCTTTCCTGAGGCCAGAAGGCACTTCACAAATATGAAAAAATATGTTACAATAACTCTGAACATGAAATACCCAAAACTCACCACATTCGCCTGCTGCTGTCTTATGGCGTACGGGCTGGTCGCGACGGGTCTTCTGGGAACGCTGCCGATCACCGTCGGTACGACGGCGTACGTGAGCGTCTTCATCGCGGGCTTGCTCTTCAGTTTCGGATTCACCACGCCGTTCGCCATCGCCCTGTTCATCGACCTCGCGCCGCACGTCGAGGCCGTCCCCGCTGCGCTCCTCGGAGGCCTGGGTGCGCTGCTCGCGGATACGTTCATCTTCGAAATGGCGCGGTTCTCGCTGAGCGACGAACTGCACAGGTTGGGAAAGCACCGCTTCTTGCAGTTTATCCGCAACGCCCTGTGGCATAAAAACCTGCCCCACCGCCTCCGTCAGACCATCCTGTGGTCCATGGCGGGATTGGTCATCGCCTCGCCCCTCCCGGATGAAGTGGGTATCTCTCTGCTCAGCGGCGTGTCCGATGTGAAGGAGAAAATGTTCCTCCCGCTCTGCTTTCTGCTCAACAGCACTGGCATCCTCATCGTACTGACGATCGCCGCTTCGTGAGTTGAGAGAGCACGGCTTTCTTCTTGCGACGCAACGCGCGCGTGACGTCCGCTTTTCTCGGGGAGTCCGGCGGTGCGAGATCCACCACTTCCACCGACACGCCTCCCTTTTTCGTCGGACGGCCTCGGGAGCGTTTCAGGAAAGAAGCGACGATGCGATAACTGTCGAGATCGAAGTGCGACGGCGTCTCCCCGGCCAGTAATGCCTGCAGCTCGTCGTCGTTCCGGCAGGTGCCCAGATAACACCAGTTGTCGATGACGTGGATTTCCGTCCGCTCGGTGATGATATCCGTCTCGCGGATGCCGATCTTTCCGCGGAAAGGCCACTCGCGGTGTTTCATGCTGGAGAGCGCCATGCGCACGCGGGCATTGTGCTCGTCGGCGGGATCTTCGCCGCAGCACGCGCCTTTGCACTTCTTGAGATGGTAGGAGAAGCAGGCTCCCGTTGTTCCCTTCTCCAAGCCCAAACGGCGTGGACAAAGGCTGTAGGCTTCGGCCAGGTTCTCCAGGTGCAGACGCGCCATCTGTTCCGTGCGGAAGACGCCGAACAGCGACGAGAATTCCTCCGGCCGGATGTCCGACCCCACGGCGAACGCGACGGTGTCGAACCCGTCGTTCCCCTCAATGAGACGGATGGCGCAGCGGCGGGAAGTGCGGCGCAGCTGCACGTTGTACACGGGAAGATGTTCCTTCACGAGCTTCGACTCCAGCAAGAGCGCGCCCAGTTCGCCGATGGTTTCCCGGTACTCGACGCGGCGCAACTGTGACGAGAGCTTGAGATCCTTGGAGAGGGAATGGTCTCCCGAGAAATGCGACAACACTCGCGAACGGACGTTCACGCTCTTGCCGATGTAGATGGGCCGCTCGCCTTTACCGTAGAAGAGATACACGCCGGTCTCATCAGGGAGGCGGTGCACGGAGCTGGAAGAAACGTAGCTCGGCAGAGCCGGATGTTTCAGCAGGGATTGCACGCACCAGTCGAAGGATTCCGATCCTCGTTCTTCGCGCGCCTTGAACCAGAACTCCGTCATGACTTTGGCGTCGTCCAGCGCCCGGTGGCGGTTCTCGCATTCCAAGCCGTGGTCACGGATGATGCTGTCGAGGTTGTGCGATCGGCGTCGGGGATAGAGCGCGCGCGACAGGCGGACGGTGCACAGCGTCTTCGCGGACCATGAAACATCGAGCCTCTTGAATTCATTTTTCAGGAAACCGTAGTCGAAGCGAGCATTGTGCGCGACGAATACGCGGTTTGCGAGCAGCTCCTGCAATTCATCGGCGATGCTGCGGAAGGTGGGCGCATGCGCCACATCGCCGTCCGTGATGCCGGTGATCCCCGTGATGAAGGGGGAGATGGACCGCTCCGGGTCGACCAAGGTGCTCCATGTGCGCGTGACGACGCCGTCGTCCATGAGGAGAACCGCGATCTCGATCACCCGATCATGCAGTGCGTTCCCGCCGCTCGTCTCCAAGTCGACGAACGCGAATGAGGTAGGGGCGGTATCCATTGTGGAAGCGATTGAAACACGGGTGTTCGTTCGTACACAAGCAGACCGATAGGTATCATTTTTTCCTCTTATGGAGCCAAAACATTGCGCGTCAGTCAAAATCTTTGCTTTATACGTAAAGAGTCGTATGCTCGCACGCTATTTGGCTCTCTTTCCTTCTGTATGTCCTCCCTTCAATCTTGGAAACGCGCGTGCTCCGCTGTGAGCATCACCGCGCTGCTCCCCATCCAGTCCGTTGCGGTCCTGTCGGTTCCGTTGGCGAGTGCCGAGGAAACTCCCGCTGACACGTCTGTGACGCTCACCGTCGAGGCTGCCGCCCCCGCGGAGCAGTCCGCTGCCATCGAGGAAGTGACGGTGCAGGAAACCGTCGTCGAAGAATCCCAGGAGTCGTCCGACGGATTGGAAGACCTCCTCTTGGATGTGGAAGAACGTGGTGAGGAGGATGAGGTGTCCGCGTTCGGAGCTTCGTATTCTGGCAAGCACTGGGGCGGTCACGATGAGGATGAGAATCCGGGTCACGGCAATGGGCACAGCAGTCATGGCAATGGACACGGATACGGCCACGGTCACTACGGCAGTTCCAGCTCTGTGTGGAGTTCCAGTTCCAGCATCAGTTCGAGTTCGTCATCCATGAGCAGCGAAGATTGCTCCAGCAGCTCATCCTCGATGAGCAGCGAGAGCAGCGTGTCGTCCAGCAGCAGCTCCGACGCCGGATGCCCCTCTTGCGGCGGCTCCAGCAGCTCGTCGTCCATGAGCAGCGAATCGTCTTCCTCGGTCTCCTCGTCCTCTTCCTCGGCCCCCGTGCTGGGCCAGTCGAACAACGGCGGTGGCGGCGGAGGCGACCAGCTCCCACAACG